>Ga0116149_1000064_pt1 | contig 135678 bp, 102 predicted proteins | sample AD_UKC057_MetaG_FD_89787 | JGI IMG/M metagenome (GOLD analysis project Ga0116149, IMG submission 89787) | Active sludge microbial communities of municipal wastewater-treating anaerobic digesters from USA - AD_UKC057_MetaG | ecosystem: Engineered > Bioreactor > Anaerobic > Digestate | place...
AGTGAGCGCTGCTGGTGTCTCTTTCCTCTCATGACAACAAATGTATTAGAGAGCATCAAGATAATCAATCGCACATTATTGCGATGCAATCTCGAAGATCGACTATTTCAGCAGCCTGCTAGGATCTAGGATCTCGGAGGGGCGAGGTCGGCCAGAGCCAGGGAGTGGAAGCGGCGGCGCAGCGGGTGCAGGTCGACCGGTTGGTGGCCGGGGTGGTGGCGGTTGGCGAGCAGCACCAGCACCGACCGCCGCCGCGGATCGACCCACACCGAGCTGCCGGTGAAGCCGGTGTGGCCGAAGGCCTCCGGCGGCAGCGCCGGCCCCGCGGAGCAGCCCGGCGAGCTCGCGAGCTGCCAGCCGAGCCCCCGGACTTGGCCTCCGTCAGCTCCCGCCGTGGCCGCGATGGCGAGAGATATCTCTCGTGGCTGCAATAGTTGACTGACCGACCCGAGGTACTGGCTGGCGAGGCGATGGACCCCGGCGGCGGTCCCGAACAGGCCCGCGTTGCCGGCCACGCCCGACTGAAACCGGGCATTGCCGTCGTCCGGGAGGGCGGTCCCGACCGGCGGGATCGTCGAGGGGTCCAGGCTGCGCGCCGCGCACAGCCGCCGCTCGACCTCGGGCGCGGCCGCGCCGCCGGCAAGCCGGTGCGCCTCCGGGTCGGGGTGGAAGCCGATCGCACCGGCGAGACCGAGGGGGCCCACGACCCGCTCGCCGAACGCGACGTCGAGCGGCTGCCCCAGCACCCGCTCCAGCATCAGCCCGAGCAGGATGAAGCCGAGGCAGCTGTAGACCACGCGCTCTCCCGGCGGGGCGGCGAGCTCGATCGAGACCACCGCCTCCGCCACCCGCTCCGGCCCGGCGGCGAGCGCATAGAGCGGCGCCCACGCCGGCAGCCCCGACTCGTGGGCGAGCAGCTGGCGCACGGTCGCGCTTGCGATCGGACGGCCCGCGGCCGCGCCGATGGTCTCCCCCACCGTGCTCGACAGGGCGAGCGTTCCCTCGCGCAGGGCGAGCAGCGCCAGCGTCCCGGTCACCAGCGGCTTGCTCAGCGAGGCGAGGTCGTACCACGTGTCCCCGTCAGCCGGCTCGGGGTGCGGCACCAGGCGCCGGTGGCCGGCGGCGGCAATGCGGGGATCGCTGCCGGCGACGCCCCACGCCGCCACCGCGCCCGGCGAGACGCCGGCACGGACGGCGCGCTGCAGCAGGTCTTCGACGGCCGAGCAGCGCGGCCTCAATCGCCCCTCCGTGTCCGGTGCGAGTCGCCATCCCGCAGCGGGGTCGGACGGCGGTCGTCATCGATGTTGACGTAGGTGATCTCGGCCTTGGTCACTGGCACCACCTCGCGCCGGTCCCGGTGGCGGGCCGCCTCGACCGCCACCCGCACGGTGACCGAGGTGCGGCCGGTGCGCACGTGCTCGGTGTAGAAGGACACCAGGTCGCCGATGTAGACCGGCTCGTGGAACACGACCTCCTTCATCGCCACCGTGACCACCCGGCTGGCGCCGTGCAGCTTCGCCTCCTCGGCGCCGGCCTGGTCGATGTAGGACAGGATCACGCCGCCGAAGATGGTGCCCGACGGGTTCGCGTCGCGCGGGAACATCATCACCCGGATCGCCGGCACTCGCTCGCTGTGGTCCATCGACACCCCCTCGCCCTCCGTCGTTGCAGTATACCGACGGCCGCTGCACGACCTCGCCAAGTCCCGTTCCCGATCCCGTTCCCGTCCCCGTTCCCGAGACGCCGCCCGGCTCTCGGCTTTGCCAAACAGCATCCGGCGCCGCCCTCGGATCGAGCATCGCCCGCGCCGGCAGCTCATCAACACTGAGGCCGCGGTCCGGTATCGTGGAACTGATGTGGCTGCCCGAGATCGTCCGCCGCGCTCCCGCCGCGCCGCTCGTGCTGCGGTGGATCGCTGCCGCGAACGAGGTGCCGGCCGAGGCCAACCCGACCGTCGCCAACGAGATCCGGCGTTTCGGCGCACGCCTGCTCGACGCTGATCCCGGCCGTTGGCAGCTCCTGCTGCCCTGGCAGACCCTGGTCTACGGCCTTGTCGGCCGTGAGGTCGACGAGCAGGTGACCGTGGAGATCCTCGACGACGCAGAGTCCCGCGAGCTGCGCGTGACGTGCCTGCCGGTCGAGACCCACGCCGCCCATGCGGCCGGCGCCGGCGGCGTGGCGCTGATCGCGATCGCGGTCTGGCTGATCGGCGGCTGGAGCGGCGGCCTGCTGCCTTGCCTCGCGGCTCTCCTCGCCGGCGGCCTGTGGGCCGACTTCACCCGCGCCGTGGCCATGCAGCGGCTCGAGCAGCGGCTGCGGGACCTCGCCGAGGCCGCTGGGCTGGCGTTGTGGCCGGACGCCCCGGCCCAGCTCCTGCCCCCTCCAACCCGCCCGAGGATTTAGCTCGCCTTTCTCACCGCCCTCCTGGGTCGAGGTGAAGGTGACCGGCAGGCGGTTCCACAGGAGGCCGATGAGAAACGCGGGCCGTGGGGAGAAGCAAGCCAGGTATGCAGGCTCTCCGCAGGATCCGCCCCCCGGCGCCGGATTGTCGTTGACTTCTTCCGCCGCGAAAGCGGGCCTGCGACCAACAGCACGGCAGCCATCTTGGCTGCCTTCCATCCTGGCTGCCTTCTGAGTTAGCCATCTGGGTTGCATGCAGGCTGGAAGCCTGCGCTACAACAACCCAGGATCAGTCGGCGGGGGCGGGCTCCTCTTCGGAGGCGACCAGCTCCTCGGGGTCGGGGAGGTCCTCGGGCCGGTCGAGCCCGAAGTGGACCAGGAACTCCTTGGTGGTGCGGTAGAGGAACGGCTTGCCGACCACCTTCTTGCGGCCGGCGACCCGGACCAGCGAGCGGTCGAGCAGGGTGCGCACCACCGCGCTCGAGTTGGCGCCGCGGATGAAGTTGATCTCCGGCACCGTCACCGGCTGCCGGTGGGCGACGATCGCCAGCACCTCGAGAGCCGCCTGCGACAGCCGCTGCCGGGCGGCGACGCCGTGGAACGCGCGCAGGTAGGGATCGAGCTCGGGCGGCGTGACGCAGCGCCAGCCGCCGGCCGCGCGCTCGAACCGGACCCCGCTGTCCGCGCGGTCCCACGAAACGGCAATTGCCTCGACCGCCGAGTTGAACTCCTCCGCCGTGACCCCGTCCTCGGCCAGCGCCTCGACCACCGCCTCGGTGGTGACCGGCCCCCGCGCCGTGAGCAGGATCGCCTCGATCAGGGCGCCCAGCAGCTCACGCTCCATCGCCGGCCTCCTCGCGATCGAGGCGCGCCAGGCGCTCGAGGTCGAGCTCGAGCGGCCCCGGCCGCAGGTAGATCTCGGCGAACTGCCGGCCCTGCTCGGCGCACACCGCGCCCAGCCGCACCAGCTCCAGCGTGGCCACGAACAGCGCCACCACCTCGTCGACGTCGGGCCGCCGGTGGAGGTCGCGGAGCAGCGCCAGCAGGCCCTCCCCCCGCACCCGTTCGTAGATCTCGCGCATCTTGTCGTGGACCCGGAAGCGCAGCGGCATGAGCTGCAGCGGCGGCGGGTGGGCGACCGCGAACCGCTCCATGACCTCCAGGTAGGCCTTGGCGAGCAGGCGAAGGTCGACCTCCTCCCAGTCGAGCTCGGTCTCGCCGGGCGGAAGCTCCGCGTCGAAGCCGGGAGTCCACAGGCAGCGGCGGACGACGTCCTTCTCGTAGAGGATCGCGGCCAGCTCCTTGACCCGGCGGTACTCGAGCAGCCGCTCGACGAGCTCCTGGCGCGGGTCCTCCTGCTCGTCCTCGTGGCGGGGCAGCAGCAGCCTGGACTTCAGCGCGAGCAGCCAGGACGCCATCCACAGGAACTCGCCGGCGACCTCCAGGTCGAGCTCGTGCATCGCCTCGAGGTGGGCGTGGAACTGGTCGCAGATGGTCGCGATCGGGATGTCGTAGATCGAGACCTCGTTCTGACGGATGAGGTGGAGCAGCAGGTCGAGCGGCCCCGAGAAAACGCCCAGCTCCACCGGCGGTCCGGTCGCCTCGTCGACGAGCAGCTGCTCCTCGTTCACGCGCGTCAGTATAACCGGGCGGACGTCGAGCGCCTCCGGATCCGCGCCCGCTTCCGGATGCCTGTTCGTTCCCGCTCCCGTTCCCGTTCCCGACTGTCCTCGCAAGGGCCACGCAGTATGCCGGCGGCGAGCGGGAATCAGATCATCAGCGGGCGGTACTTCGGTGCCTCGAGCTTCACCCCTGGAGCGACCAGCAGCGCGCCGATCTCGGCCCGCCGGACCCAGCGCCCGAGGTCCCCGAGCTCGAGGGTCTCGATCGACGCGGCGAGGGCCGCCAGCTGCGACGCCGCCTGCTCCTTCGCGGCCGCCCCCGCCCCGGCCGCGAGCCGGCGCTGCAGCTGTGGCCGCACGGCGGCGCCGGCGCGACGGCGAAAGTCCTCCCTCCCCTCCCCGATCTCCGAGACGAGCCCGATCTCCGGGATCCTGTAGAAGCTCAGCGCGCGGCCGGCGAGCGCCTGCCGAAGCTCCCCCTCAAGGCGATCCCCCTCCAGCGCCGGCCCGCCGGCGAGCGCACGCAGCGGGTGTCGCGTCAGGTCGACCTCGCGCCACGCCGCCTCACCGGGCCCCCGGACCAGGTGGAGGTGGCCGCAGCGAACCACCTCCCACGGCTCGAGCGCGACCGACAGCCACAGCCCGGCGTGATCGCAGCGCCGGAGCCCGGGCGCGCCGCCGTCGGCCTCGCCCGGCGCGAGCAGCAGCGGAGGGTGGAACGCGACCTTCACCGACCCCATGCTACACTCGGCCGCCGCGCGACAGGAGGACCACCGGTGGAGATCTGGGACGGCCAGATGGGCCTTTTTGACGACAATCCGAGGCGCGAGGTCGGCACCGGCCACAAGGTGGTCGTGTTCGACGTCGAGACCCAGCGCTCCTTCGAGGAGGTCGGCGGTCGCGGCCAGCTCCACAAGCTCGGGGTGTCGGCGGCGGTCGCCTACCGGTACGACACCGACGAGTTCCTGGAGGTGACCGAGGAGGACGTCGGCCGCCTGATCGACCTCCTGCTCGAGGCCGACCTGGTGGTCGGCTACAACATCCTCGGCTTCGACTACGAGGTGCTGCGCCCCTACACCGACCGCGACCTGCAGCGGCTGCCGTCGGTCGACCTGATGCGCGACCTCGAGGCGAGGCTGGGCTTCCGGCCCAAGCTCGACAGCGTGGTCGTGCCGACCCTCGGCGAGAGCAAGAGCGCCGACGGGCTGCAGGCGCTCGAGTGGTGGCGGCGCGGCGAGGTCGACAAGATCATGGCCTACTGCCGCGACGACGTCCGGGTGACGCGCGACCTCTACGACTACGGCAAGCGCAACCGTTGCGTGCTGGTCGCCCGCTTCGGCGGCACCCCGCGCCGGGTCGAGGTCGACTGGTAGGGCTCCCCTCCCCCGCGCGCGCCGGCGCCGGTCGGCGACGACGGCGCGCCCCCGCATCCACAGATCAGAGGCTCTGCTCGACCGCCGGCGGTGGCGCCGGGTGGCTGGACCAGTCGATCTGCGAGCCGCGGAAGCTGTGCGGGATCAGGAACACGCCCATCATCACCAGCCAGCCGACGATGACCGCGCCGCGCAGCGGCCGGTTGCGCAGCGCCAGCAGGGTCGCCGGCAGCCAGGCCAGCGTCGCCAGCGCGGTCTTGTTGTCGGTCAGGTCGGTGCCCACCGGCCAGCCGGTCCACCAGGCGTCGAACGCGTACTTCTGCACCGCCGGGCCGAGGAACAGACCGCCGACCACCAGCAGCACCATCGTCGCCAGCACCAGGCCGCGCGGACGCGGGCGGTGCGGCCGGAACTCCTCGAGCAGCGAGCGGGTGGCGAGCATCATCGCCGCGAACATCGCCAGGATGTGGGGGATCAGGACCCAGGCCGGGACATCGCTCCGGAAGCGGGCGACCACCGCCTCGCCCGCCGGAATGGCCACTTCCTGACCGTCGGCTTCGAGCACCACCCGGTACTCGACCTTGCCGGCCGGCGGCTGGTGCGGGATCACCGCCTCGAGCGCGCCCTCCCCGGTCCTCGCCATCGCCAGCTCCTGCCACGGCTCGTCGGTCGGGTACCGGCGCCACTCGACGACGCCCCGCACGTCCTCGCCGACGCCCGCGATCCGCACCTGCAACCCGCCCTCGCCGCCGTGGGTCCGCAGCAGCCGGTAGCCGAGCTCCTGCCCGTGCAGCTCGACGCTGCCGCGGCTGGGATAGGTCGGGCCGGTCATGCGCTGGAAGGCGCCGAGCGCCACCGCCAGCACGAACGCCAGGGCCCACAGCAGGACCGAAACCGCGCGCGCAGCCACCGCCCCCTCCCGTCAGCGGCGGACGACCGCGCGCACCATCTCCTCGATGACGCCCGGCTCGATCTCCTCGAGCTCGTAGGTGACGTTGGCGATCGGCTTGTTGACCGACAGGATCCGCCGCAGCTCGATCGGGGTGCCCTCCACGACCACGTCCGCCGGGGTGGCGTTGATGGTCGCCTCGAGGTCCCGGATCTGCTCGTCGCCGTAGCCCATGGCCGGCAGGATCTTGGCCGCGTTGGGGTACTTGGCGTAGGTCGCGGCAATCGAGCCGACCGCGTACGGCCTGGCGTCGACGATCTCCGCGGCCCCGGCCTGCCGGGCGGCGAACCAGCCGGCGCCGAAGGTCATCCCGCCGTGGGTCAGGGTCGGACCGTCCTCGACCACCAGGGCGCGCTTGCCCGCGATCAGCTCCGGCTGCTCGACCTTGATCACCGAGCGGGTCTTGATGATCCGCGCGCCCGGGTTCGCGGCGCGGCAGTTGTCCAGCACCAGCTCGACCTTGACCGGGTCGGCGGTGTCGACCTTGTTGACGATCAGCAGGTGGGACATGTGCAGGTTGGTCTCACCGGGATAGTAGGTCAGCTCGTGGCCGGGACGGTGGGGATCGACCAGCGTCATGTGCAGGTCGGACCTGTAAAACGGGGTGTCGTTGTTGCCGCCGTCCCACAGGATGACGTCGGCCTCCTTCTCGGCCTCGCGCAGGATCCGCTCGTAGTCGACGCCGGCATAGACCACGAACCCGTTGTCGATGTGCGGCTCGTACTCCTCGCGCTCCTCGATCGTGCACTGGTGGCGGTCCAGGTCCTCGTAGTTCTCGAAGCGCTGGCACGCCTGCTTGGCGAGGTCTCCGTACGGCATCGGGTGGCGGATTGCGACGACCTTCTTGCCCATCGCCTTGAGGATCCGCGAGACGTAGCGCGTGGTCTGCGACTTGCCGACGCCGGTGCGCACCGCGGTCACGGCGATCACCGGCTTGGTCGACGGGATCATCGTCTTCACGGCCGAGCAGACGCCGAAGCTGGGGCCCCACCCGATGACGCGGCTGGCGACGTTCATGACGTAGGTGTGGGGGACGTCCGAGTACGAGAACCAGACCTCGTCGACGTCGTGCTCGGTCACGATCTGCCGGAGCTCGCTCTCGGACTGGATCGGGATGCCGTGCGGGTAGAGCGAGCCGGCCAGGGCCGGCGGATAGGTCCTCCCCTCGATGTCCGGGATCTGGGTCGCGGTGAACGCCACGACCTCGTAGTCCTCGTTGTCGCGGAACAGGCAGTTGAAGTTGTGGAAGTCGCGCCCCGCGGCGCCCATGATGACGACCCGTCGCTTGGCCATTGCTGATTCCCCTCGTCGAGGAGCCGAGGGCCCCGGCTCCGCCTCGCCGGGTGAAGCTGAACCGGCGAGCAGGCCGGATTCTACCATCTCACGCCCCGCTGCGAGGCCGGCGGCGCCGGCCGGGCGAAGCGCGTCAGCGGCTCGTGCCTACTTCTTCCCGGGCGCGAGCTTCTTCTGGCCCGGGGCGCGGTAGCGGACCGGCCGCTTGGCGGCACGGTCGAGCTCATCGGCGGTGATCAGCACGACGGTGCTCGCCTCCACGAGGCCGCTCTGGTTCACCGCGAGCGCCAGCGCGGCCGATGCCACGTTGTCGGGAAGATCCGCGATCACGTAGAGATCGCGGCTCCCGAAGCCGTAGTAGAACGACTCCATGCGTCCGCCGAGCGCCTCGATCGCGGCGCCGACCGCTCCCCGGCGCTTGGAGCCACCCTCGCGCACCAGGGCCTTGACTCCGGCCGGCGTGTACGACGCCTGAAACATATACTTCGGCATGAACTCCCCCTTTTCAGCCGCAGCACCGGACTTCGTCGTCTCTGAGATGATTCTAAATGACGATCCCGGTTCCGGGACCGCCGGGCGAAAGTTGTCTCAATCTGAGACAGAGCCATCCAGCCGCTCGTATCCGTCTGTTCTGGCAACGCTTAACACGGATTGTGATTTTCTTTCTCAAGATGCGCGACGCGCATCCCTCTCGATGCGCGGGGGAAGAGGCCGGTCGGCCACCTGGGGTTCACTCACGCGCTGCGGGGACTCAGCCCCCGCGCCTCGAGGGCCTACTCCCACTCGATGGTCCCGGGCGGCTTCGAGGTGACGTCGTACACCACCCGGTTGATGCCCTTGACCTCGTTGACCACCCGGCGCGCGATGCGGTCCAGCACCTCGGGTGGAAAGCGGAACCACTCGGCCGTCATGAAGTCGTCGGTGGTCACCGCGCGGATGGCCAGCGCCTCCTCGTAGGTCCGCTGGTCGCCCATCACCCCGACCGAGTGGACCGGCAGCAGCACGCACAGCGCCTGCGAGATGGCGTCGTAGAGGCCGGCCCCGCGCACCTCCTCGAGCACGATGGCATCGGCTTGCTGGAGGGTCGCCACCCGGTCCCGCGCCACCGGGCCCAGGATGCGCACCGCCAGGCCCGGCCCCGGGAAAGGGTGCCGCCACACGAACTCGTGCGGCAGCCCCAGCTCCTCGCCGAGCCGCCGGACCTCGTCCTTGAACAGCTCGCGCAGCGGCTCCACCAGCTGCAGGCCCAGCCGCTCGGGCAGCCCGCCCACGTTGTGGTGGGTCTTGATGACCGCCGCCGTCCCGCGCACGCCCGAGGACTCGATGACGTCGGGGTAGAGGGTCCCCTGGGCCAGGAAGCGCGCGTCCGGGAAGCGCCGGGCCTCGGCCTCGAAGACCTCCACGAACTCGCGGCCGATGATCCTGCGCTTGTGCTCGGGGTCGGCCACCCCCTCGAGCGCCGCCAGGAAACGGTCCGCGGCGTCGACGTGGTCGAGCTCGATGCCGAGGCCCCGGAACCTCCCGACCACTCGCGCGGCCTCGCCCTGGCGCAGCAGCCCGGTGTCGACGAAGATCGGCACCAGCCGCTCGCCGATCGCCTCCCGCAGCAGCATCGCCGTGACCGTGGAGTCGACCCCGCCGGAGACCCCGCAGATGACGCGGCCGTCGGCCAGCGACGCGCGCAGCCCGGCCACCGCCTCCTGGCGGATCGCGGACGGGTTCCAGTCGCGGCGTGCGCCCGCCAGCTCGATGAAGCTCTCGAGAATGGCCGCGCCGTGCTCGGTGTGGCGCACCTCCGGGTGGAACTGCAGCCCGAGGATCCCGCGCTCGAGATCGGCGATCGCGGCGTACGCCGTGCTGTCGGTCCGGCCGATCGACTGAAAGCCGGCGGGAAGCGCCGTCAGGTTGTCGCCGTGGCTCATCCACACCCGCTGCCGGGTCGGGGTCCCGCGAAACAGCGGCTCGGCCACCGTCACCTCGAGCTCGGCGAGCCCGTACTCGCGCCGCGGCGACGCGCTCACCGCTCCCCCGAGCATGTGCCCCATGAGGTGCATGCCGTAGCAGATGCCGAGAACCGGCACGCCGAGCGCGAACACCGCCGGGTCCGGGGCGATCGCCCCGGGCTCGAACACGCTCGCCGGACCGCCGGACAGGACCACGGCGATCGGGGCGAGGGCGGCGATCCGGTCACGCCCGAGATCGCCGCGCTCGATCATCGTCTTGACGCCGAGCTCCCGCAGCCGGCGCGCGATGAGCTGGGTGTACTGCGAACCGAAGTCCAGGATGAGGATGACCTGGTGTCTCATGGGCCCCCTGCCCGCCGGCCGGCCGGAGCATAGCAGAGGCCGGCCGCGGAGCAGCCGCGCCTGCGCCCTCGCGGTTGACGGACCGCCGGGCCGTGGTTAGGATGCCCACTGTGAAAGCGGCCCCGAGCCCGCAGCCGTCGGCGGGCTCCGGCGGCAGAGGCGCGGACGGGTGCGGGAGCGTGGTCGCATCGCGCGCGGTGCCCGGTCGCGGTCGCCGCCCGGCCAGCCCCGATCCCGATGCAGGCGAGCGACGGTGACGGGTGCGGGAGAGGGCGGAATGGCCGAGCAGTTTCTTCCAGTCTTGATCACCCTCATGGTGGCGATCCTCACCGCCTTCGCGATCCTCGGTCTGGCGGCGCTGGTCAGCCAGCGCCCGCGCCAGGACACGGCCGCCAAGCGCGAGATCTACGAGAGCGGCGTCCCCCTGCTCGACACCGCCTACAAGCGGATGTCGGTCAAGTTCTACCTGGTCGCCCTGGTGTTCGTCCTGCTCGACGTGGAGCTCGCGTTCCTCTACCCGTGGGCGGTCACCTACCGCGAGCTGCTGGCCGAGCACTCGACCGTGATCCTGGTCGACATGCTGTGCTTCATGGCGCTGCTGGCCGTGGCCTACGCCTACCTGTGGAAGAAGGGCGTGTTCGACTGGGGCGAGAAGAAGAAGTTCGCGAAGGGAGCCGAGTGATGGCCGGCGCACCCACCGCCCCGGTCAACGCCGCGCCCCCGGAGGACGTCGCCGAGGTGCGCTTCGATGCCGCCCTGGAGGCGGAGATCGGACGGATCCTCTCCCGCTACCCGACGACCCAGGCAGCCCTGCTGCCGGTGCTGTGGTGCTGCCAGGAGCGCTGGGGCTGGATCTCGCCCGGCATCACCCGCGCCGTCGCCCGCCGCCTCGGCCTCTCGCCGGCGTCCGTCGAGGGCGTCCTCACCTTCTACACCATGTATCACCGCGAGCCGCCGGGCCGCTACGCGCTCCAGGTCTGCACCACGCTGTCCTGCCAGCTGTGCGGCGCCGCCGACCTCGCCGGCCACCTCCAGCGGCGCCTCGGCATCGGCTTCGGCGAGACCACTGCGGACGGCCGCTTCACCTTGATCGACGTCCAGTGCCTCGGCGCCTGCGGCGAGGGCCCGGTCATCCAGATCAACAACGACTACTACACCGCGCTCACCGCCCAGCGGCTCGACGAGCTGCTGGACCGGCTCGAGTAGGGAGCGGGGAGCGATGGAACCCATCCTGCTGCGAGCCCGTGGCACCAAGGACTCCCGCTCGATCGCCGCCTATCGCGCTGCCGGCGGCTACCGCGCGATCGCCAAGGCGCTGGCGATGGAGCCGAGCGCGGTGATCGCCGAGGTCAGGTCGGCCGGCCTGCGCGGCCGCGGCGGCGCCGGCTTTCCCACCGGCGTCAAGTGGGGCTTCGTCCCCAAGGACTCCCCCAAGGCCAAGTACCTGATCTGCAACGCCGACGAGTCGGAGCCCGGCACCTTCAAGGACCGCGAGATCATCCACGTCGACCCGCACATGGTGATCGAGGGGATCGTGATCGCGTCGCACGCGATCGGCGCCAACGCCGCCTACATCTACATCCGCGGCGAGTTCCACGCCGAGGCGCTGATGCTCCAGGCGGCGATCGACGAGGCGGCGGCGGCCGGCATGATCGGCCACGACATCCTCGGCAGCGGCTTCTCGCTCGAGGTCCACGTCCACCGCGGCGCCGGCGCCTACATCTGCGGCGAGGAGACCGCGCTCATCGAGTCGATCGAGGGCAAGCGCGGCCTGCCGCGGCTCAAGCCCCCGTTCCCGGCCGTGGTCGGGCTGTTCGGCTGTCCGACGGTGGTCAACAACGTCGAGACCCTGGCCTGCGTGCCGCACATCATCGAGCGCGGGGCCGCCTGGTTCGCCGCGATCGGGACCGAGCGCAGCAAGGGCCCCAAGCTGTTCTCGGTGTCGGGCCACGTCAATCGCCCCGGCGTCTACGAGCTGCCGATGGGAACGCCGTTCCGGGAGATCATCTACGAGGTGTGCGGCGGCATCCGCGGCGGGCGCGCGCTCAAGGCGTTCATCCCTGGCGGATCGTCGTGCCCGGTCCTGCCGGCCGACAAGGTCGACGTCGGCAGCGACTTCGAGTCGGTGGCGGCGGCCGGCTCGATGCTCGGCTCGGGCGGCCTGATCGTCATGGACGACACGGTCGACATGGTGTGGGCGCTCGACAACATCCTGACCTTCTACGCTCACGAGTCGTGCGGCCAGTGCACCCCGTGCCGGGAGGGCTCGGACTGGGCGCTCGACGTGGTGCGCCGGATCCGCCGCGGGTTCGGCCGCCCCGAGGACATCGAGACCCTCGAGCGGATCGCCCGCTACGCCAGCCAGGGGATGACGATCTGCCCGTTCGGCGACGCCTTCTCCGAGCCGATCAAGAGCTTCCTCAAGCATTTCGGCCACGAGTTCTCCGCCGCCATCGCGACCGCGCGACCGCTGCCGGACCCCAAGACGCCCGTCCTGCCGCTGCACTCGGGAAGCGGCTGGCACGGCAACTACTAGGAGCGTTATCGTGCTGACCCTGACCATCGACGGCAGCGAGGTCCAGGTCGCGGACGGCACCAACCTCGTCGAGGCCGCCGCCAAGATCGGGATCGAGATCCCGACCTACTGCTACCACCCCGGCCTGAGCATCGTCGGGCAGTGCCGGATCTGCTTCGTCGAGGTCGAGGGGATGCCGCGGCTGGTGACCGCCTGCTCGACCGAGGCGCGCGACGGCATGGTCGTGCTGACGGCGAGCCAGCGGGTCAAGGATGCGCGCGCCGCGGTCATGGAGTTCCTGCTCGAGAACCACCCGCTGGACTGCCCGGTGTGCGACCAGGCCGGCGAGTGCTACCTCCAGGACTACTCGATCGCCCACGGCCTCGACACTACCCACATGGTCGACGAGCGGCGGACCTTCCCCGGCCTCGAGCGGCGGCTGATCGGGCCGCATGTCGTCCAGAACCAGAACCGGTGCATCCACTGCACCCGCTGCATCCGCTTCACGCAGGAGATCTCCGAGACCCACGACCTCACCATGAAGTCGCGCGGCAATCACTCCTACATCGACACCTTCGACGGCGGCCCCTTCGACAACCCGTGGTCGGCCTGCGCCGCCGACGTCTGCCCGGTGGGCGCGCTCACCGTCAAGGAGTTCCGCTTCCGCGCCCGGGTCTGGCACCTCGAGGACACCGACTCGATCTGCCCGGGCTGCAGCATCGGCTGCAACGTCACGGTCGGCCACCTGAAGCGGGAGGTTCACCGCTTCCTCCCCCGCCACAACCCGGCGGTCAACGGCTGGTGGATGTGCGACTACGGCCGCGGCCTCGCGCAGGGCATCGAGGAGCGGGAGGTCACCCGGCCGGCGGTCCGCAGCGACGGCGCGCTGCGCCCGGTCGCGTGGAGCGAGGCCCTCCCCCACCTCGTGGAGCTGCTGCGGGCGGCGCCGGCGGCGCGGATCGTCGCGTCGGCCAATTTCAGCAACGAGGCGCTGTACCTGGTCCGCAAGGTGCTCGTCGACCGGCTCGGTCTCCAGGTGGTGGTGCCGGTCGACCCCGGGAGCCCGAGGAAGGTCAAGGACGGCCGCCGCCGCTGGGTCGCCAGCGTCGACGCCCACGCCAACAGCACCGGCGCCCGCCTGCTCGGCCTGCGGCTGGTGGACGCGACCGAGCTCCGCCGCTTCGTCGGCGGCGGCGATGGGCCGCTCGTCATCCTCGACGAGCGCGCCCATCCGTGGCTCGCCTCGTACGAGGCGAGGTCCGCGATGGCGGCGCGGACGATCGCGGTGTCAGCCCGCCACCAGACGGTGCTCACCCGCACCGCCGCCCTCCTCCTCCCCGCCGCCTCGTGGGTCGAGACCGAGGGCACGTACACCTCGTCGACCGGCCGCGTCCAGCTCGCCAGGGCGGCCTTCGCGCCCGGGGCGATGGCGTGGCCGGCCTGGAGGCTGCTCCACGGCATGGCGGTCGCGTTCGGCGCCGCGAGCGGGCCCGACACCCGGCCCGAGCGCCTGTTCGCCGAGATCGCCGCCACCGTGCCGGCCTTCGCCGGCATGACCTACCGCGCCCTGGCCGCCGGACCAGGGCTGCCGGTCGCGGTGGAGGTTCCCGATGTGGGTTGAGGTCCTGGTCATCGGCATCAAGCTGGCGGCGGTGCTCGCTGCGCTGCTGACCACGGTCCCGATCATGGTCTGGGTCGAGCGCCGGGCCTCCGCGCTGATGCAGGACCGGCTCGGCCCCAACCGCGTCGGGCCGTTCGGGCTCTTCGAGCCGGTGGTCGACGCCGTCAAGCTGATCACCAAGGAGGACCTGATCCCGAGCAACGTCAGCCGGTTCCTCTACCTGCTCGCCCCGGCGATGGCGCTGACGGTTGCGCTGAGCACCTTCATCGCGGTGCCGTTCGGCGACGGCTCCGACCTCGAGCTGTTCGGCCATCCGGTGCGCGGCTTCATCGTCGCGCCCGACCTCAACATCGGGATCCTCTACATCTTCGCGATCTCCTCGCTGGCTGTCTACGCGACCGTGCTCGCAGGGTGGTCGTCCAACAACAAGTACTCGATGCTCGGCGGGATCCGGGCCTCCGCTCAGACCATCTCGTACGAGCTCGCCATGACGATCTCCGTCGTCGGCGTGCTGATGGCCTCGGGCTCGCTGCACCTGCACCAGGTCGTCGAGTCGCAGGCCGGCACCTGGCTCGGCGTCCTGCCGCGCTGGCACGTCTGCACCCAGATCCTCGGCGCGCTGACCTTCGTGGTCGCGGCCTTCGCCGAGACCAACCGGGTGCCGTTCGACCTGCCCGAGGCCGAGGCCGAGCTGGTCTCCGGCTACATGACCGAGTACTCATCCATGAAGTACGCCGCCTTCTTCATGGGCGAGTACGTCCACATGACCGTCTCGTCGGCGCTGATCGTCACGATGTTCTTCGGCGGCTGGACGCTGCCCTGGATCGACCTGCCCTTCTCGGGCTGGCTGGGCGGCCTGCTCTCCATCGCCATCTTCGTCGCCAAGGTCGCGTTCTTCCTGTTCTTCTTCGTCTGGGTGCGCTGGACCTTGCCCCGCTTCCGGTTCGACCAGCTCATGGCGCTCGGCTGGAAGGTCATGGTCCCGCTCGCGGTCCTCAACTTCCTGTGGGTCGGCATCGCCATGGCCGCCGGCATCCTGTAGGGGGCGGATGATGGTCCCGATCGTCTTCGTCATCGCAGCCGTCGTCGCGGTGGTGTTCGCGATCATCACCGTCGCCCACTCGAGCCCGGTGATCAACGTCCTGTCCCTGGTGGTGGTGTTCTTCGCCATGGCGGCGATCTTCGCCCTGCTCGGGATGGACTTCCTGGCCGCGGTGCAGATCATCGTCTACTCGGGCGCGATCCTGGTGCTGTTCCTGTTCGTGATCATGCTGCTCAACATCCGCTCGGTGGAGCGGCTGGGCAGCGGCCGGCGCGTGCAGGCGCTGCTCGGCACCGTGGTCGCCGTCGGGGTCGGCGCCGTGCCCCTGATCGCGATCTCCCTCCTCACCCCGGCCACCGGCGCGGTCTACCCGGGGGCGCTCGAGACCGGCACCGTCGTCCCGATCGGGCGGGCGCTCCTCACCACCCACCTGTTCGCGTTCGAGTTCATCACCTTGCTCCTGGTCGCCGCGATCGTGGGCGCGGTCTACCTGGCGCGGAGAGAGCCCCGATGAACGCGATTCTGATCCCGCACACCTGGGTCCTCGCGCTGTCGGCGGCGCTGTTCACCATCGGCACCCTCGGGGTCCTGCTCCGGCGCAATGGCATCGCGATCTTCCTGTCCCTCGAGCTGATGCTGAACTCCGCCAACCTCGCCTTCGTGGCCTTCGCGATGACCTTCGCCGCCCAGCCCGGCGCCGCCGTCTCCGCGCTCGAGGGCCAGCTGTTCGTCTTCTTCGTCATCGCCGTCGCCGCGGCCGAGGCCGCGGTCGGCCTCGCGCTCTACATCGCCCTCCACCGGGTCAAGGGGGCGATCGACGTCGACCGCGTCAACATCCTGCGTTGGTAGGAGGAGGCGATGCTGGGCAACCTCTGGCTGATCCCGATCCTCTGCCTCGCCGGCGCGGTCGCCTGCCTGGCCCTCGGCCTGCTGCGCGCGCGCAAGCCGATCATCTCGGTCGTCGGCGTCGGATCGGTGGGGCTCGCCACCGTGGCCGCGTTCGCGGCGCTCGCCGAGTACCTCGGCCAGTCGAGCGAGGTGATCCGCAACTCGTACTTCACCTGGATCGCCGCCGGCGAGTTCCTGGTCGACGCCAGCCTCCAGCTCGACCGGCTGTCCGCGGTGATGATCGCCTTCGTCACCTTCGTCGGCTTCCTGATCCACGTCTACTCGATCGGCTACATGCACTCGGAGACCGACCGCGGCTACGCCCGCTACTTCGCCTACCTCAACCTGTTCATGTTCTCGATGCTGGTGCTGGTGCTCGGCTCGAACCTGCCGGTGCTGTTCGTCGGCTGGGAGGGCGTGGGGCTCTGCTCGTACCTGCTGATCGGCTACTACTACGAGCAGGAGTACTGCGCGACCGCCGGCAAGAAGGCCTTCATCGTCAACCGGATCGGCGACTTCGGCTTCCTGCTCGCGATCTTCGCCGCGTTCGCGGCGTTCGGGACGACCGAGTTCCTCGACCTCCGCGACGCGATAGCGGCCGACCCCGGCGGGGTGCGCACCGCCGCCACCCTGATCGGCCTGCTGCTGTTCGTCGGTGCGATCGGCAAGTCCGCCCAGCTCCCGCTCTACGTCTGGCTGCCCGACGCGATGGCCGGACCGACCCCGGTGTCGGCCCTCATCCACGCCGCCACCATGGTCACCGCCGGCGTCTACATGGTGGCCCGCACCAACTTCTTCTACCAGGCCAGCCCGACCGCGATGCTGACAGTGGCCGTGATCGGCGGGCTGACCGCGGTGTTCGCGGCGACCATCGGCCTGGTCCAGAACGACATCAAGAAGGTCCTCGCCTACTCGACCGTGTCCCAGCTCGGCTACATGTTCCTCGGCGCCGGGGTCGGCGCCTTCATCGCCGCGATCTTCCACGTCGTGACCCACGCCTTCTTCAAGGCCTGCCTGTTCCTCGGATCGGGCTCGGTGATCCACGCCTGCGGCGGCGAGCAGGACATGCGCAAGATGGGCGGCCTCAAGCGCCACATGCCGGTCACCTACTGGACCTTCGTCGCCGCCACCCTGGCGATCGCCGGCATCCCGGTGTTCGCCGGCTTCGTCTCCAAGGACGAGATCCTGGCCAAGGTGTTCGCCGCCGGCGCCGCCGACCTCAACCACTTCGGGCGCATCTACAGCCTGCTCTGGGTGCTGGCGCTGGCGGGCGCGTTCATGACCGCCTTCTACATGTTCCGCGCGGTCTACATGACCTTCCACGGCGACTTCCGGGGCGGCCACGAGGTCGAGCACCACCTCCACGAGTCGCCGCCGTCGATGACGCTGCCCCTGATCGTGCTCGGGGCGCTGTCAGTGGTGGGCGGCATCCTGATCGGGTTCCCGGGCCAGCTCTTCCACCAGCCCGACCTCAACCGCATCGAGGCCTTCCTGCACCCTGTGATGGCGCCCATCGCCGCCGTCGGCGGCGTGCCCGGCCACGGCGCGGGGCCCCACGCCGTCAGCCTGTCCACCGAGTGGACCCTGGTCATCGGCTCGGTGCTGGTGGCGGTGGCAGGCTGGATGGTGGCGCGCCGCTTCTACGTCGGCGCCGAGCCCTTTGCGCCGGCCCGCCGGCTCGCCGAACGGTTCCCCTTCGTCCACACGCTGCTGCTGGACAAGTACCGGGTCGACGAGCTCTACGACGCAGTCGTGGTGCGGCCCATCCACGGCCTTGCCCGCTTCCTGTGGAAGGTGGTCGACGTGGTGATCATCGACACGCTGTTCGTCAACGGCAGCGCGTTCGTCGTCGAGCTGACCGGGGACTTCCTGCGCTTCCTCCAGACCGGCAACGTCCGCAACTACGCACTTTCCGTGGCGCTCGGGATCCTGATCCTCGCCGTGGTCCTCTGGTAGGCGGAGGCGACCGTGCTCGACTCCTCGCTGCTGTCGCTCGTCACCCTCCTCCCGGCGGCCGGTGCGCTGGCGCTGGCGCTGCTGCCGGCGCGCCCGGCCACGGCCTCCCGCTGGTTCGCCCTCGGCGTGTCGGTCGTCGTGTTCATCCTGTCGTGCCTGGCCTGGCTGCGCTTCGACCCGAACAGCCCCTCGTTCCAGCTCGAGGAGCGGCTGGCATGGATTCCCCAGTACGGGATCAGCTATCACATCGGGGTCGACGGCATCTCGCTGATGCTGGTGCTCCTGACCACCCTGCTGGTCCCGGTCGTGATCCTCGCCTCGTGGGGGTCGGTCGACGTCCACGTCAAGGGCTTCCACATCGCGCTGCTGCTGCTGACCACCGGCATGATCGGCGCCTTCGTCGCGCTCGACCTGTTCCTGTTCTACGTGTTCTGGGAGCTGATGCTGATCCCGATGTACTTCATCATCGGGGTCTGGGGCGGGCCGCGGCGGATCTACGCGGCGGTCAAGTTCGTGATCTTCACCATGGTCGGATCGCTGCTGATGCTGGTCGCGATCCTCTACCTCGCGTGGTACCACCACCTGTCGACCGGGGCCTGGTCGTACGACTACCTCGCGCTGGCCGCCAGCGCGCCGCGGATCCCGCTCGCCGGGCTGTGGTCGCCGCAGGCGCTGCTGTTCCTCGCCTTCGGCCTGGCGTTCGCGATCAAGGTGCCGATGTTCCCGTTCCACACCTGGTTGCCGGACGCCCACGTCGAGGCGCCGACCGGCGGCTCGATCATCCTCGCCGGGGTGCTGCTGAAGCTCGGGACCTACGGTTTCCTGCGCTTCAACCGGGCCCTGTTCCCCGACGCCTGGACCTTCTTCGTGCCCCTGATCGTGGTCCTGGCGGTGATCGGCATCCTCTACGGGGCGCTGGTCGCGATGGTCCAGCCCGACATCAAGAAGCTGGTCGCGTACTCGTCGGTCAGTCACCTCGGATACGTCATGCTCGGGCTGGCCGCCGGGACCGTCGCCTCGACCCAGGGCGCGATCCTGCAGATGGTCAACCACGGCCTGTCGACGGGCGCCCTCTTCCTGCTCGTCGGCGTGGTCTACGAGCGCCGCCACACCCGGCAGATCGCGGACTACGGCGGGATCGCCGGCATCGTCCCGGTCTACACCGGCATCTTCCTGCTGGTCACGCTGTCCTCGATCGGGCTGCCCGGGCTCAACGGGTTTGTCGGCGAGTTCCTGATCCTCGCCGGTGCGTGGCGGGTGTTCCCGGTGGCGGTCGTGTTCGCCGGGCTCGGCATCATCCTCGGCGCGGTCTACATGCTGTGGATGTTCCAGCGGGTGTTCTGGAACCCGCTCGTCCACGACGAGAACCGGACGCTGACCGACGTCAACGCCCGCGAGCTCCTCGCGCTCGCTCCCCTGGTGGTGCTGATCGTGTGGATCGGCGTCCACCCCACGACCTTCCTGTCGCCCATGGAGGCGGCCGTGCGGTCCCTGCTGGGTTAGGAGGAAGACGCCCGTGCTGACCCCCTCGCTGACCGACCTGGCGTCCGTCGCCCCCGAGATCGTCCTCGCGGTGGCCGCCGGCGTCCTGCTCGCGGTCGAGGCCTTCCTCCCCGGGCTGCGCCGGTTCCTGTCGCCGATCACCATGGTCGCGGCCGTCGTCGCTGCCTGGGCGCGCTTCCACTTCCCGCTGCCCGGCGCGGTCTGGGGCGGGCTGCTGTCGATCGACCGGGTGGCCGCGTTCGTCGACCTCTACATCCTGGTGGCGGTGCTGCTCACGGCCTGGATGTCGGCCCCGTTCCTGCGCCGCAACAACGCGGACCGCGGCGAGTACTACTCGCTGCTGCTGCTGGCCGCCATCGGCGCCATGATCATGGCCGCCTCGGTGGACGCGCTGACCGTGTTCCTCGGCCTCGAGCTGCTGTCGATTCCGCTTTACGTGCTCAACGGCTTCCTGCGCGGCAACGCGATCTCCATCGAGGCCGGCATCAAGTACTTCGTGGTCGGCGCCTTCGCCTCGGCGTTCGTGGTGTACGGGTTCTCGCTGATGTACGGCATGGCCGGCAGCACCAGGCTCCACGCCATGGGCCAGTCCGCGATCGCCGCCGGCGGGATGGCGCCGCTGATGGCGATCGGGCTGGCCGGGGTGGTCGGCGGCCTCGGCTTCAAGCTCGCCCTGTTCCCGTTCCACGCCTGGGCCCCCGACGTCTATCAGGGCGGCCCGACGCCGGTGGTCGCGTTCCTCTCGGTGGTCCCCAAGGGCGCCGCGCTGGTGACCTTGCTCCGCCTCGCCGACGGCCTCGACCTGCTCCACCTGTCGCCGCGCTGGGTGGCGGCGGCCGCGGTCATCGCGGTCGGCTCGATGACCCTCGGCAACGTGGTCGCGATCGTGCAGCGCGACATCAAGCGGATGCTCGCGTACTCCGGCATCGCGCACATGGGGTACGCGATGGTCGCCATCATCGTCGCCGGCGTCGACGGCGGGTCCGCGGTGCTCGTCTACCTGGCGGCCTACACCCTGATGAACATCGGCGCGTTCGCCGTGGTCGCCCAGCTGTCGGAGCGCGAGGACGAGCCCCACCTGATCGGCGAGCTTGCCGGCCAGGGCTGGACGCGCCCGCTCCCGGCGCTCGCCCTGACCCTGTGCCTGGTCTCGCTGGCCGGAGTGCCGCCGCTGATCGGGTTCACGGGCAAGTTCGTGGTCTTCCGCGCGGCCGTCAACCACGGGTTCGTGTGGCTGGCGGTCATCGGCGTCATCAACTCGTTGGTCTCCGCCTTCTACTACCTGCGAGTGGTCTACGTGCTGTACATGCAGCCGCTGCCCAGGCGAGCGCCGGTCTTCGCATCGGCCCGCTCGCTCGCGGCGGTGGCGGCGGTCGCCGCGCTCGGCGTGATCGTGCTCGGGCTGCTGCCGATGCCGATCATCGATGCCGCCGAGCAGGCCATCCTCGACCTGGCGAGGTGACGCGATGGGGGCCCACAAGCGGCACGTCGACACCTCCACGATCTCGGACCTGACCGTCGCCCGCCTCTCGGTGTACCTGCGCTGCGTCGAGCGGCTCCTTGACGAGCGCGGGCTCGAGACGGTCTCGTCGCAGGAGCTGGCGCGCCGCTTCAACCTCAACTCCGCCCAGATCCGCAAGGACCTCGCCTACTTCGGCGAGTTCGGGGTCCGCGGCGTCGGCTACAACGTCCGCGAGCTCCGCCAGCACATCGTGGAGATCCTCGGGCTCGACCGCGAGCACCGGCTGGTCATCATCGGCGCCGGCAACCTCGGGACCGCGCTCTGCCACTACTCCGGATTCACCGGCGGCAGCTTCCTCGTCGTCGGCGTGCTCGACTCCGACCCGAACCGGATCGGCGACCCGACCCCGTCGGGTCTGCTGGTCGAGGACGCGTCGCGGCTGCCCGAGATCGTCAAGCAGCGGGGGGTCGAGATCGGGGTCATCACCGCCCCGCCGGTTGCCGCCCAGGCGGTCTGCGATCGGATGGTCGCAGCCGGGCTGCGCACCATCCTCAACTTCGCGCCGATCCGCGTCAGGGCGCCCGAGGGCGTCTACGTGAAGACCGTTGACCTCAAGGTCCACCTCGAGGACCTGTCGTTCCAGATCACCCACGTTGCCCGACCGCGCTGAGGGCCGCCGACCGCACCGGTTCCCCTGGACGCGCCGGGTCCGCTAAAGTAGGCAGTCATGGAAAGACCACGCCACGTCGGCAAGTACGAGGTGATCTCGCAGGTCGCCAGCGGCGGCTTCGGCGTGGTCTACAAGGGGTGGGACCCCTACATCAAGCGGCCGGTCGCAATCAAGATGTGCCTGACGCCGGACGAGGACGTGCGCCGGCGCTTCCAGCAGGAGGCCCAGCTCGTCGGCAACCTGGTCCACCGCAACATCACGCTGGTGTTCGACTACGGCGTCGAGGACGGGGTGCCGTTCATCGTCCAGGAGTTCCTCACCGGCTTCGACCTCGACCAGCTCGCCGCCGCCGGCACCCTGAGCGAGACGCGGTCGGTGATCGCGATCCTGCTCCAGGTCTGCGAGGGGCTCGAGTTCGCCCACCACCGCGGGATCGTCCACCGCGACATCAAGCCCGCCAACATCCGGGTGCTCGAGGACGGCACCGTCAAGATCCTCGACTTCGGCATCGCCAAGTCGCAGCAGTCGGTGAGCAGGCTCACCCGGACCGGGATCGCCCTCGGCACCGCCGGCTACCTCGCGCCCGAGCAGATCGACGGCGGGCCCGTCGATCCCCGCACCGACATCTTCGCCCTCGGGGTGGTGGCGTACGAGCTCGTCACCCGCGTCCGTCCCTTCCACAGCGGCTCGCTCAGCAACGTGCTCTACAAGATCCTGCACGAGGATCCGCCGCCGCCCAGCGCCGTCAACCCGGCCTGCAGCCCGGAGCTCGACCGGCTGATCACGCGCTCGATCGCCAAGGACCCCGGCCAGCGCTTTCAGAGCGCTGCCGAGCTGCTCGATGCCCTGCGCGCGATCGCGGTGGCCGAGATCAACGATCCCGACGCGGGGCGGGACACGACCACCGGGATCCTGCGCAGCGCGGTCCACCGGATGGACGATGTGCCCAAGCCGGAGGCGGCGGACGAGCCGACCACCGCGGGACTGGCGAGACCGGCCCGGGCGGCGCGGCCCGCCCATGCGCAGATCGAGCACCCGCCGAGCCTCGACGACACGGACCGGGCCCGCCACCGCCCCGCCCTGGTCACCTTCCTGGTGCTGCTCGGGGTCCTCGGGCTCGCCGCCGCCCTCCTCTACTACTCGAAGGACGTGCAGCGGCTGGTGTTCCGGGGCGACGGCCCACCCTGGATGCCGACGCCCACCCCCACCTCGACCACCACCCCGACCCCCACCGCCACGCCGGCGCCGACCGCCACCCCGACGCCGGGGCTGGTGACGGTGCAGCTCGTCGTCGACCCGCCGGCGGCCCTGCGGGTCGACGGCCAGCCGTTCGGCAGCGGCCGCGTGACCGGCGGCGCAACCCAGCTCATGCCCGGCTCGCACACCTTCACCCTCACCCTCCCGGGCTTCCCGGAGCGGACGCTCGTCCGCGAGGTGTCGCCCGACACCTCGACCCTCTCCCTCACCCTCGAGGTCGGGATGCTGACCGTCATGCTCGATCCGACGAGGTCGCCTCCGGGCGGCGTCGCGTTCCTCGACGGCCGCGAGCTCGGTCCGATGCCCCTGGTGCGCCGCAAGGTGCCGGCCGGCGAGCACGTGCTGACGGTCCGCTGGCCGGGCATCGCCGCCCCGTACCAGCGCGTGATCTCGGTGCCCCTGCTGCCCAACGAGCTCCGGCTGCCTCCGGTCGCCCCGCCGCCGGGCTGACCCGAATCGCTCCGGTCGGCTGCTCGATCCGGGCGCGGCCTGCGGTGCGCGGGCGCCGGTCCCGCTGCCTCGAAGCCCCCGGCCCCATCGGCCGCACTTGCGCTTTTCGCCCGGGACGGTAGAGTTGACCAATGGCCCGCTGTGCCGTCCACCGTCGCCTGACGGCCGCCGCCGTCGTGCTCGGCGCGCTGCTGGCCGGGGCCAGCGCGCTCGCTCAGAACGCCACGCCGAGCGAGCAGGCGGCCCTCGAGGCCTACCGCGAGGGCTCGTTCAGCCGCGCCGTCCAGCTCTACACTCGCGCGCTGACGGAGACCGACGACCCCACCCACCGTGCACAGCTCCACATCAGCGTCGCCTGGACGCTGTTCGCCCTCGGACGGCACGGCGAGGTCGACACCCACCTCCGGGCCGCGATCGTCGAGGACCCTGACCTCACCCTGGTCCCCGACTACTACACCAAGGAGTTCATCGACCTCTTCGAGGCGGCCAAGGGACGGCAGCGCAACGCGGCCCGCGATGGCAGCCCGACTCCGCCCCCCGACCTCGAGGCGACCCTGGCCGCGGTCAGTGGCCGGCTGGAGTCCGGGCGCGACCTCGAGGGCGCGCTCGCCGACGTCGAACGCCTGATCGTCGCCTACCCGGGCGACGGCCGGCTGCTGCCGCTGCGCGCAGACCTGCTGCGCCGGCTCGGCCGCGACGACGAGGCCCAGGCCGTGCTCCACGCCTATGCCTCCGGCGCACCGGATGTGCCGATCGAGAACCTCTCGATCCCGGACCTGATCCTCCGCGCCAACCGCCTGCTCGATGACGGCGACGCCGAGTCCGCGTTCGGCCTGCTCCGCGAGGCCGTGTTCCGGCAGCCGGCCAACGTCGCCGCGCTCGAGCTGATGGCCGAGGCCTCCGTCAGGACCGGCCGCTGGCAGGATGCCGAGTTCGCCCTCAAGTCGGCGCTCGGCCTCCAGCCCGACAACCTCAACCTGCAGCTGCGCCTCGGCGGGGTGTACCTCGCCAAGAACGACACCTCCGCCGCCCGCGACGTCTTTCGCGAGCTCACCGAACGCTACCCCCACTCCGACCGGGCGTGGGCCTCGCTCGGCCTGCTCGACGCGCGGCTCGGCAACGACGAGCGCGCTCTGACTGAGCTCGGACAGGCGCTGCAGGAGAACCCGCTGCTGCCCGAGGTGCAGCTCGGCTACGGCGAGCTGCTGCTCGAGCAGGGCCGGCCGGGAGAGGCCCTGGCCGCCTTCCAGGCGGCGAAGAACCTGCTTCCCGACGATCCCCAGCTCGAGGGCCGCACCGGGCAGGCCCTGCTCGCCCTCGGGCGCGACGCCGAAGCCGCGAGCCACCTCCGCGCGGCCATCGACGGCGGTTTCCGGCCGTTCGACATCCAGCGCAGCTGGGCGCTCACCCTGATCCGCGACCGGGCCCACGCCGAGGCCGCGCGGTCGCTCGCCGACATCCCGGCCGATGAGCGCGGCGACCGTGATGTCGCGACCGGGCTGCTGCTCCTCCAGCAGGGGTCGTTCGCCGAGGCCGAGGCCGTGCTCCGCCAGGCGGCCGGCCAGCGGCCGTCCGACGCCGCGCTGCTCAACCTGCTGGCGGCCGCGATCTTCGACCAGCAGCGGTATGCCGAGTCGGCCGAGCTCCTGCGGCGGGCGGTCGAGCTCCAGCCGGCTGACCAGACGCTGGCCCGCAACCTCGACCGCGCCGAGGCGGCGCAAGCGGCCGTGGAGCTGGCCGAGCGCGCCAGGCCGGTGCGGTCGGGCGGAGTGCCGTGAGCCGGGCCAAGAGAATCTAGGATTTAGGATCTGGGGGATAGGGCGATCGCACGCCTCGTCTGGGTGCCCGTCTCCGTGTCCGCTTCCGGCTCTCCGCTGTTCATGCCTGCACGATGCCTGAGTGCTCGAGAGCGGCGAGCAGCTGGTCGGCGGCGGCGGCCGGCCGGTGCCCCTCGTCGTAGGCCGCCCGGGCCGCCCTCCTGCGCGCCGCCCACCGCTCGCCGCCGTCCCCGGCCTCGCGGATCAGGCGCACCAGATCCGCGCATGCCGACGCCCCGGGCGTCACCCGCGGCGCGGCCTCCCGCGGCCACTCCAGGAACTGGCGGACCGCGGTGACGGCGACCGGCGTGCCGCACGCGAAGAAGCGAACCGCCGCCGCCGAGGTCTCGCCGGCCGACGGGTCGCGCAGCGCGATCCCGAGGTCGGCGGCGCCCGGCAGCGGCGCGAACTCCGCCGCGGGCACCCATCCGGTGAAGAGGACCGCCTCCTCGAGCCCGAGCCGGGCAGCGGCGGAGGTGACGGCGCCGCGCTGGCCACCCTCGCCGACCATGAGCAGCCGGGCCGGCACGCCGATCGCGCGCGCCACGGCCAGGGCCCCGAGAACGTCGACCAGCCCCTTCTCGGGCGTCAGGAAGCCGAGGTGGGCCAGCAGCACGGTGTCGGGGGCGACGCCGAGGCGGCTCCGGACCGCCAAGCGATCGACCGGCCCCGGGTCGGCCACGGCGAGCCCGATCCGTGCCACCGGCGTGCCGGGGAGGTCGTGGCGGACCTGCTCCGCCGCCCACCGCGAGTGCACGATCACCATCGCGGCCCCGTCGAGAAAGCCGCGCCGGGCCGGAAAGAGGAACGGATCGCGCCGCCCGGTGACGCCGCTGGCACGCGCCCGGACCAGCGCCCCCGCCCCGGGATGGGACTGGCGAAGGAGGGCGGCGAAGCGGTCCGGCCGGCCGTGCGCGAGGGTCGCCTCCACCAGCAGATGGTGCAGAACGGCGTCGTGGAGGACCACCACGGTCCGCGGCCGGTGCAGCCGCTCGAGCAGCCACTCGTGGTGCGGGTTGTTGCCCAGGTGCACCAGCTGGACCTCGTCGTCGGCCGCGACGGTCGTGGTCGGGACCAGCGGGCAGCCCCCGACCATCCCGTCCGCTCCCTCCGGCGGCTGCCCGGGCGGCGCCACGACCCGGACCTCGGCCCGCCGTCCAAGCTCCGGCAGCAGCTCCACCGCGTAGTCGGCCACCCCGGAACGCGTCGGCGGCAGCGGCGAGGCCCAGAGGATCTTCACGGGGGCACGTTACCACGCGGGATTGGCGGGAGACAGCGGACAACCGCAGGCCCGCTGCCGCGCCCGCATCCGCGTCCACTCTCGTTCGCCTCGCCCTCGAGAGCGCTTCACAACGATCCTCTGAAGGCGCTCCCCGAGGGAGCCACCTGTGGCGATTTCAGGTCTCAACCACTTCTTCAACCGCGACCTCGCTCTGAAATCGCCAAAGATGGGACGCCCGCACGACGCCCTCGCCTCGTGCTCCCCTCGTCTCCCGGGCACGGAGACGGGCACGGGCAAGGAGACGGGTTGATGTCTCTCGATTGCGGCCGTCCACGCATCCCCCCGCTCCCGGCGATCTCGCTTCGCCCCAGGTCCGATAAGATGGCTCCGTGAGGTTCCCCCGCCTGCTGGTCACCACCCTCTACATCGGCTATCTGGTGCAGGTCGGGCTGCTGATGGTGGTGCTGCCGTGGTCGACCCTGTGGCCTCTGCTCATGACCCGGCTCCCCCCGACCGCCGCCTGGCTGCTGGACGCGCCCGCCGTGCGCGGCGCCCTGGCCGGCTTCGGGCTCCTGCACCTGCTCCTGGTGGTGGCGGAGGTGGTGCACGCCGGCGCTCGCGACGTCCGGCAGCGCGACCCCCGCGCCTCCTCCGCCGCGCCGGCCTCGAAGGGCCCTGGCGGAGCGTCGCCGACCTGATCCGCGGTACGGTGGGGGCCCGGCACGCCGAGCCTGGGGGCCGCATCTCGCCCCCGCAGCCGCTGCGCCGGCCCGACGGATCGCCCGCCGGCCCGGCTTGACGGTGCCGGCGGTCCCGCGTAGGCTCGCTGCTCGGCGACCGCCGCTGCCGGCCCGCCGCCGCCACCCGATGAGAAGCGCTCTGCCGTGGGTCACCGCCGCCCTCGTGGTCGTCCTCGACCGCGTCACCAAGATGCTGGTCGTGGATCATCTGACCGTCGGCAGCTGGACCCCGGTGGTCCCGGGCCTGGCGCTGACCCGCGTCCACAACACGGGCATCGCCTTCAGCCTGTTCAGCGACGGCAGCTGGCTGTCGCGCGTGCTGCTGCACGCCGTCATCCTGACCGCAGTCGTGCTGATCGCCTGGATGGCGAGACGGCACGGCCACCACCGTCTGCTCGCCGGCTTCGCCTTCGGGCTGATCCTGGGGGGCGCTGCCGGCAACCTGATCGACCGCGTCCTCTACGGTTGGGTCATCGACTTCCTGCACCTCTGGCTCCGGCTCGGCGACCGGACCTGGTCGTGGCCCGACTTCAACGTCGCCGACGCCGCCATCACGGTCGGCGCGATCCTGCTCATCCTCAACGAGCTCCTGGCCGGGCGCGGCCAGCCGTCACATGCACCCGATCCTTCTTGACCTCGGCTTCTTCCAGGTGCCGAGCTACGGCGTCCTGGTCGCCCTCGGCGTGATCGCGGGCCTGCTCACCTTGAAGCGGCGGGCCGACCGCGCCGGGCTCGACGGCGCCCGGCTGGTGGATGTCGGCCTCTGGCTCGTCATCTGGGCGCTGGTCGGCGCCAAGGGGCTGTTGGTGCTCGTCGAGCTGCCGCGCTACCTGCGCGACCCGGGCGAGCTGGTCGGCCTGGTGCGGGCCGGTGGAGTCTTCCTCGGCGGCTTCGCCGCGGCCGTGGCCGCGGGCGTCGTGCTGTTCCGCCGCTACCACCTCCCGGTCCTCGCCACGATGGACGTCTTCGTGCCCTCGGTCGCCCTGGGGCAGGCCATCGGCAGGGTCGGGTGCCTGATGGCCGGCTGCTGCTGGGGCAGCCGCTGCGACCTGCCGTGGGCGATCACCTACACCGACCCGGCCGCCGCCGCCAACGTCGGCACGCCGCTGCACGTTCCCCTCCACCCCTACCCCGCCTACGAGGCGCTCTTCAACTTCGCCCTGTTCGTCGGGCTCGAGGCGCTGCACCGCCGGCGGCCGGCGCCCGGACGCGTGTTCGCGGCCTACCTCCTGACCTACGGCGCCGGTCGGTTCGCGCTCGAGTGGGCGCGGGGGGACGCCGCGCGCGGCTTCGTGCTGTCGGGGGCCCTTTCGACCAGCCAGCTGATCTCGCTCGGGCTGGTCGTGCTCGGCACGGCACTGCTCGTCCGGCTGCCGCGCCGCACACCGCCGTGAGCCCGCTCCACCGCTTCTCCGTGCCCGACCGCCTCGCCGGAGAGCGCCTCGACCGCTGCGTCGCCGAGCTCCACGGCCAGTGGTCGCGGTCGCGCGTCCGCCGTCTGCTCGATGACGGTCGCGTGCTGGTCAACGACCAGCCCGCAAAGCCGGCCACGATCGTCGCGGCCGGCGATCGGATCGAGGTCGACGAGCCGCCGCTGCAGCCGCTCGGCCTCGCCGCCGAGGACATCCCGCTCGTGATCCTCCACGAGGACGAGGCGCTGCTGGTGCTCGACAAGCCGCCCGGGCTCGTCATCCACCCGGCCACCGGGAACCGGTCCGGCACCCTGGTCAACGCCCTGCTCCGGCACTGCAGCACGCTGTCCGGAATCGGCGGGGTCGAGCGACCCGGGATCGTGCATCGCCTCGACAAGGACACCTCCGGCCTGATGGTCGTCGCGAAAACCGAGCGCGCCCACCTCTCGCTGTCGCTCGCCTTCCGCCGGCGGGAGGTCGAGAAGCGCTACCTGGCGGTCTGCTTCGGCGCTCCCGCCGAGCCCGCGGGGGTGATCGAGGGCGCCGTCGGCCGCCACCCCACCGAGCGCAAGCGGATGGCCGTGGTCGAGTCCGGCCGCCCCGCCCGGACCCTCTACACGGTCATCGAACGCCTGTCCGGCACCAGCCTCGTCGAGTGCCGGCCGGTCACCGGCCGCACCCACCAGATCCGGGTCCACCTGGCGCACATCGGGCACGCGCTGGTCGGCGACCAGACGTACGCCGGTCGCCAGTGGCGCAACCTCGAGGACCCCCGCCAGCGCGCCGCATGCCGCGACTTCCCGCGCCAGGCCCTCCACGCCTGGCGGCTCGCCTTCCTCCACCCGGTCACCGGGGAGCGGCACGAGTTCGAGGCCCCACCGCCGGCGGACTTCCTCCTCCTGGTGGAGGCTCTGCGGCCGGGCCGCTGAGCACCCGCGGTCGGCTATCATGGGCGGCGGCGGAACATCAAGATCCAGCGGTGGACAACGATGCAGCGGATCGCGAGCACCCAGGACATCCCGGCCGGCGGCCTGCGGTTCAGCTACCGCGAGGGGCCGTTCGACGAAGAGGGCATCCTGCTCGTGACCGCCGACGGCGGCGTGCGCGCCTTCAAGAACCAGTGCCGGCACCTGCCGACCCCGCTCGACCACGCCGATCCCGGAGAGCTGTGGGATCGGGACCAGCGCCACCTGCTCTGCAGCTCGCACGGCGCCCGCTACCGACCGGGCGACGGGCTGTGCGTCGCCGGTCCGTGCGCCGGCTCCCACCTCAAGGCCCTCCCGATCGTCCTCCGCGACGGCGAGGTCTTCCTCGACACCGCGAAGCTGGGCGGGTTCTTTGCGGTGTAGGCGGGGTCCCTCCACCCCCGCCCGATTCCGCCTCCGCTTCCGCGCCCGGCTTCTCAGTCGAAGACCCTGTTGAACGGGTCGACCTGGGGAGCTTTCCGCCTCGTACTTGCCGCAGCTCGCTGCAGTCACGACGGGAGTCCTCGGCCGACGGGATCGCGTCCGGACGCGGAAGCGGGCGCGGGCGCGGACGCCGTTCAGCTCGTCGTGGCCTCGCGGCGCCTACATCCCCCGCACGAACGCGTCCATCTTGGCGAAGGCCTCGGCGATCTCCTCCACCCACCACAGCATCGGCTGGTAGGTGGTGATCGGGTAGCGGAGGTCCTTGGCCAGGTCCGGGTCGAAGCGGCGGATCTCGACTGCCCCGCTCAGCGCGTGCTCGAGCTCGCCGTAGCTCGACAGCAGCCCCGCGCCGTAGGCCCGCACCTCGCCACCGGTGCGCAGCAGCCCGTACTCGATCGTGAACCAGTAGAGCGTGGCGAGCTGCTCGATCTGGCGATCGTCGGCGCGCTCGGAGCCCTCGCCGATCTTCTGGGACAGGTCGGCGAACTCCGGGATGGCCAGCATCGGCGCGTGGCCCATCAGCTCGTGCACGAGGTCCGGCTCCGGCGTGTAGAGCGGCTGGCTCGAGTGCCGGATGTACTGGGTGGCGCAGAAGACCCGGCGCGCCAGCTTGCCCAGGAACTGGCGCGGCGAGACGAGCCCCGCCACCGGCTGCAGCCGGAAGCCGGTCCGCTCGGTGAGGAAACGGCTGACCTCCGGCAGCTGCGGAATGGCGTCGGCGCGGTAGCCCAGGGCGTCGATCACCTGGTTGAACTCGGCGCAGGCGTGCGTCGGGTAGAGAGCGGTCAGCCGCTTGAACACGGTGGCCCAGGTCGCGCGCTCGCCGTCGCTGTAGGCGACCTCCTGCGCCTCGCCATTACCGTCGATGGGGGGAGCGAGCCGCGCGATCTGGTCGCGCCGCCGCCGATACTCAGGGTCATGAAAACCGGGATGGTCGGCCTCGAGGCTGACGACGTAGTCCTGCATGGCGTCCTCGTTGCGACTCAGTCTGGTTTGCACTATGACATGAATCCCCCGAGCGCTGCAAGGACGCGATGCCGAAGCAGCATCTGGGAGACAGGAGACAGGATCCAGAGTCGAGTCCTCCCGTCTCCGCCTCTGAATGGACGGTCCTCATCGCAGGAGGTGGTGCAGGCACGGGTACGGAGACGGGCACGGGCACGCAAACGGGTGAGTGGGCGACCCCGAACCCCGGAACCTGAACCCCAGACCCTAGATCCCAGACCCTAGATCCTATTCTTGGATTCCCCGTTAATCTCTCCCATGGAGGCCCGTTTCGTTGACTGAGGACCGACCGCAGGAGGACCGAGTGGAGGCAGCGCTCGCCAGATCCCAACCGTCGCCGCCCGGCCAGTGGCTCGAGCCGATCTACCGGCGTCACGCCGCGGCCGTGATGCACACCGCGTACCGCATCACCGGCAGCGCCGCCGACGCCGAGGACGTGCTGCAGACCGTGTTCGTGCGTCTCGCCCGGCGAGCCGATCCGCCCGACCTGGACCGGGGCGCCGCCGCCTACCTGCGCCGGGCCGCCACCAACGCTGCGCTCGACCTCGTCCGGTCGCGGTCGGTCCGCACCGCAACCGCGCTCGAGTCCGCGCCGGCGGCGGCCGCCGCCGACCCGGCGCCCGGCCCCGACCGCCTCCACCATGGTCACGAGCTCGGGCGCCGGCTGCGCCGGGCGATCGCCGGGCTGAGCCGGCGCCACGCCGAGATCTTCGTCCTGCGCTACCTCGAGGGCCTCGACAACCCGGCCATCGCCGCGCTCTTCGACACCACCCCGGCCTCGATCGCCGTGACCCTGCACCGAACCCGCGAGCGGCTGGCGGATGAGCTCGCGCCGTACCTCGGAGGATCTCCATGACCGACCGTCACGACGATCTCGAGCGGCTCGACCAGGCCACCGCGGCGATCCGATCCGACCGGCTCGACGACGGCGTGGTCGATGCCGCCACCGAGCGGGTCTGGCAGCGGATCTCGACCGACCTCGAGCGCCCCATCCAGGGCTGCGCGGACTACCAGCTGTTGATTCCCGCGCTGGTCGCCGGCCGCTTGCCGGCGGCGCGCGCCCTGCTGGTCGAGGACCACACTCGCGCCTGCATCGCCTGCCGCCGGGCCCTGATCGCCCGGCGCAGCGCTGCGCTCGGCCCGGTCGCCGAACCGGCCCCCCCGGCTCGACGCGGGCTGCCCCGCCGGGCGCTGATCGCAGCCGCGGCGATCGCGGCCATCGGCCTGATCGCGCTCGCCGCCGGGACCGTCGGCAACCTGGTGGCCGGGCGCAGCCTGACCGCGACCGTGGACTCAGACGGCGGCGCTCTGCAGCGCATCGACGCGGACCTCACGCTGCCGCTCGACCGGGGTGCGGTGGTGCGCGCCCGACAGCTGCTGCGCACCGGCCGCGACGCCTCCGCCCAGCTCCGCCTCGGCGATGGGTCGCTGGTCGAGGTCGCCCCCCGCAGCGAGCTCGAGCTCCGCGCCGGCCTCCGTGGCGCGACCGTCGAGCTGCGGCGCGGCAACATCATCGTCCACGCCGCCGACCAGGGCGCCGGCCGGCTCACCGTCGCCACCGCAGACTGCCTGGTCGCGGTCCGCGGCACGATCTTCGCGGTCGACCACGGCCTCAAGGGCTCCCGCGTCTCGGTCATCGAGGGCGAGGTCGAGGTCCGTCGCGGCGGCCGCCGCGATGTCCTCGCTCCCGGGGATCAGATCACGACCAGCCAGCGTCTCGAGCCGGTGGCGATCGCCGATCAGGTCGCCTGGAGCGCGCACGCCGAGGAGCATGCGGCGCTGCTCCGCGAGCTGTACCGCCTCCAGCGCGACGTGGCGGACGCGATCGCGCCGCGCGCACCGCGGACCTCGTCCCGGCTTCTCGACCTCGTGCCCGGCGACACGGCGCTGTACCTCGCGCTCCCCAACCTGGCGGACGGCCTGGACCAGGCCCGCACCGTCCTCGAGCAGCGCCTCGCCGCCAGCCCGGCGCTGCAGGGCTGGTGGCAGGACCGGATGGTCGCCACCGGCGCCGACCGCGAGATCTTCGCCGTCCTGGACCGGCTGCAGCCGCTCGGCGAGCCGATCGGCGACGAGGTGGTGGTGGCCCTGTCCGAGCGCGGCTTCGGCCCCGGCGCCGGTCCGCTGGCGCTGGCCGTGCTGGACGACCCGGCAGCGTTCAACGCGCTCCTGCGCGATGAGCTGGCGCGGGCCAACGCGGCCGCCGGCCGGCCCGTGCTCGAGCTGGTCGACGAGCCGTCGGACCACCCGCCGTCCACCGCCGGCCTCCTGGTCTGGGTCGACGATGATCTGGTCGTGGCCGCGCCCCGGGTCGAGCAGCTGCGCGCGGTCGCCGACCGGGTCAAGGGGTCCGGCGGGAGCGGGTTCGCGGGCAGCGAGCTCGGCGAGCGGCTGGCCGAGGCCTACCGGGAGGGCGTGACGTGGGTCTTCGGCCTCGACCTCCGCGTCCTCGCCGCCGCCGGCGCGGCCGGCCCGGACGACGCCGGAGCCGTGTTGATGGAGCAGCTCGGCCTCGCCGACGCGACCACCCTGGTGGTGAGCTCGTCGCGCGACCGGGAGCGCCGCGCGATCCGCGCCGCCGTCGACTTCGACCGCCCCCGGCGCGGCATCGCCGGCTGGCTCGCCGATCCCGGACCGATCGGCAGCCTCGACTTCGTGTCGCCCGGCGCGGGCTTCGCGGCGGCGGCCGTGTCGAAGGACGCCGTGGTGATCTTCGACGAGCTGCTGGCCGCCCTCAGCGGCATTGAACCGGAGGTGGCGGGCGAGCTCGCCCGACTCGAGCAGGAGGTCGGGATCGACCTGCGCGCCGATCTTGCCGCCCCGCTCGGCGGCGAGGCGGCCTTCGCCCTCGACGGGCCGGTCGTCCCGATCCCCTCGTGGAAGCTGATCGTCGAGGTCTACGACCCGGAGGCCCTGCTCCACACCATCGAGCGAGTCGTCGCCGCGGCCAACCGCCAGCTCGCCGCCCACGGCCGTCCCGGGCTCGAGCTCGGCGAGACCGAGATCGGGGGGCGCCGGTACCACATCCTGCGCCGCCCACCCGACCCGGTCGAGCTGGCGTTCGTCGTCGTCGACGGCTACCTGGTGGCGGCCCCCGACGCGGCGCTGATCGAGCACGCCCTGCAGTACCGCGCCTCCGGCGTCACCCTGCCGCGCAGCCTGGCCTTCCAGGAGCTGCTCCCGAGCGACGGCAACGCCGACTGCTCCGCCGTGGTCTGGCGCAACCTGGGCACCCTGATCGAGTCGATCCCGGACGCTGCCCTCGGCCAGCTTCCGCCCGAGGCCAGGGTCGCGATCGAGAGCAGCGGCGGGCCCGGCCTGATGTGCGTCTACGGCAGCAGCGACCGGATCCTGGCGACCGCAGGCGGCGACGATCTGCTGAGCGGGCTGCCGCTGCTCGGCGTCGGCCGGCTGCTCGGCGGCGGCCCCCGACCGCACGGCGAGCCCTCGGAACCGCTATCATCACCGGGATGACCGCCACCACACCGGCCGCGCCAGCCGTTGTCGAGCTGGACGGGCTCTCCGTCCGGCTCGGCGGCCGCCCGGTGCTGACCGAGCTCCGGGCGTCACTCGGTGGCCACGCCATCGGGCTCCTCGGCCCGAACGGCGCCGGCAAGACCACCCTGCTGCGCACCCTGCTCGACTTCTTCCGCCCCTGCGCCGGCAGCGCCCGCGTCCTCGGCCAGCCGATCACCGGCGACGGCAAGGAGCTGCGGTCGCGAATCGGCTACATGCCCGAAAGCGATGCTTTCATCGCCGGTCAGACCGCGGTCCGCTTCGTCCGCCTGATGGGCGAGCTCAGCGGGCTTCCCCCCCGAGCCGCGCTCGAGCGGGCGCACGAGGCGCTGTTCTACGTCGGCCTCGGCGAGGCCCGCTACCGCAAGGTCGGCACCTTCTCGACCGGCATGAAGCAGATGGTCAAGCTCGCCCAGGCACTGGTCCACGGCCCCCGGCTGCTGATGCTGGACGAGCCGACCAACGGCCTCGACCCGCCGGCACGGGCGCGCATGCTCGAGCTGATCCGCGACATCAGGGACCGTGGCGAGACCCACGTCCTGCTGTCGTCGCATCTGCTCGCCGACGTCGAGTCGGTGTGCGACGAGGTGCTGATCCTCAAGCAGGGCCGGGTCGCCGCCTGCTGCAGCCTCGCCGAGCAGCGGCGTGCGAACCGGTCGTTCGTCGAGCTCGAGCTGGCCCAGCCCGCGGCCGGCTTCGCCGACGGCCTCGCCGCGCTGGGCTGCGAGGTGGCCCTCGCCGGAGACCGCCGGCTCAAGCTGGTGATGCCCGCATCGGTGACCGTCCGCGACCTGTTCGAGGTCGCCGCCCGGCGCCGGGCCGCCATCCGGCGGCTGGACTGCAAGCGCGACTCGCTGCAGGACATCTTCCTGCGCGCCATGGAGGACGACCATGGCGGTCTATGAGCGCACGTGGCGACCGTACGCCGGAGCGGTCACGCCGGTGCGCAGCCGCTTCCTGGTCGTCACCCGGTACGCGCTGGCGCAGGCGTTTTCATCGCGGCTGTTCACCGCCTTCTACGCCGCCTGCTTCTTGCCGTCGCTGCTCGGCCTGTTCCTGATCTACCTCAGCCACAACCTGGGCCTGCTCGAGCAGCTCGGACTGACCCGCGAGCTGATGGGCGGCCTGACCCTCACCTTCTTCCGGATCCTGTTCCTGTGGCAGGCCGTGCCGGCCTTCTTCCTGATGGCCATCCTCGCCCCCAGCCTGATCGCGCCCGATCTCGCGAACAGCGCGCTCCCGCTCTACCTGAGCCGGCCGATCGACCGCCGCGACTACGTGCTCGGCAAGCTCGCCGTGCTGTTCGTCGTGGTGTCGCCGCCGACCTGGGTGATGGGGCTCGCCGTGTTCCTGCTCCAGACCTCGGAGGAGGGCCTGCGCTGGGGGCTGTCGAACTGGCGGATCGCGCTCGCCTACCTGGTCGGGCACCTGGTCTGGATCCTGGTCATCTCGCTGCTCGGGCTGGCGATCTCGGCCTGGGTGCGGTTCCGACCGGCGGCGCTGGGCGCCCTGTTCGCGCTGCTGTTCGTGCTGAGCGCGTTCGGGTCGGCGGTGAACGGCATCACGCGGACCGCGATCGGCGACGCTGCCCACCTGATCCGGGCCATCGCGAGCGTCGTCCAGCACCTGTTCAGCGCGCCGACCTCGAGCGGGCTGCCGGTGCTCGTCAACTGGTGCACGCTGGCTGCCGTCGCCCTGCTGTCGGCCGTGGTCCTGAACTGGAAGCTGCGGGCGCACGAGGTGGTGCGGTGAGCCCCGACACCATCACCCTGCGCGACGTCTCGAAGTTCTACGGCGAGGTCCTCGGCGTCAACCGGATCTCGCTCGACCTCAAGCCCGGCCTGACCGGGCTGGTCGGCCCCAACGGCTCCGGCAAGAGCACCCTGATGCACCTGCTGACCGGACTGCTGCGCCCCACCCGGGGCGAGATCTCGGTGCTGGGGCTGTCGCCCGCCGACCCGGAACGCCTGCTCGAGGTCGTCGGCTACTGCACCCAGTACGACTCGTTCCCGTCCGGGTCGACCGGCCTGTCCTTCCTTCGCCACTCCCTCGCGCTGCACGGGCTGCCCGCGGCCGAGGCCGACCGCCGTTCCTGGGAGCTGCTCGCGCAGGTCGGGCTGAGCGATGCCGCCCGCCGCCGGATTGCGGGTTACTCCAAGGGCATGCGGCAGCGGATCAAGCTCGCCCGCGCGCTGTGCCACGCGCCGCGCGTGCTGGTGCTCGACGAACCCCTCAATGGGCTCGACCCGATGGGCCGCGCCGAGATGATCCGGCTGTTCCAGGACCTGGCCGCGGACGGCCGCTTCGTGATCGTGTCCAGCCACATCCTGCACGAGGTCGGCGCGATCTGCGACGCCGTGGTCATGGTTCACGGCGGCTCGGTGGTTGCGGAGGGCCAGATCCGCACGGTGCGCGAGGAGATCACCAGCCAGCCGATCCAGGTCCTGGTCCGCTGCGACCGGCCGCAGGCGATCGCGGCGCGGGCCTTCACGTTCGACCACGTGGTCGAGGCCAAGCTGCTCGACGACGGGGCGAGCGTGCTGATCCGGACCCGGGACGCCGACGCCTTCTACGCCGCCCTCACCGGCATGGTCATCGAGTCGGGGGTGGCGGTGGAGACGGTGCTGCCGGCGGACGAGAGCATGGACGCCGTCTACGGTTACCTGATCGGCCAGCCGGGAGCCCCGACATGAGCGGCAATCGATGGACCCGGTCGCGGCGCCAGGCCTGGGCGGTCGCCCGTCACGAGATCAGGCTCGCGGTCTTCGGCCGCCGCGTGCTGCCGGTGCTGCTGCTCGTCGGCATGCCGCTCGCCCTGGCCGCCCTGCGAGCCGTCTTCCTCCCCGCCCGTCAGCGCCTCGACGTCGGGCACAGCACGGCCGACTTCGCCCAGATGTTCGCCCTGTTCCATCTCCGCTTCGTGGTCTTCTTCGCCTGCGCCCTGCTCTTCGCCAAGCTGTTCCGCGGCGAGATCCTCGAGCGCAGCCTGCACTACAGCCTGCTCGCGCCGGTGCGCCGGGCGGTCCTGGTCGTGGGCAAGTACCTGGGCGGCGTGATCGCGGCCTGGATCGTGCTGCTGACCAGCACCGGGCTCACATTCCTCCTGTTCCACCTTCCCCACGGCGCCGCCGGTGTGCGCCAGCTGCTGTCGCCGGCCGGCCTGTCCGACCTGGCCGGCTACCTCGCGGTGGTGGCGCTCGCCTGCTGCGCCTACGGCGCGGCGTTCCTGCTCGCCGGCCTCTACTTCGGCAACCCGATGGTGCCGGCGCTGATCTTCCTCGGCTGGGAGGTCGCCACCCCGTTCCTGCCGCCGGCGCTCAAGGCGCTCAGCTTCGTTCACTACCTGGGGTCGCTGCTGCCGGTCGCCCCGTCGCTCGGCCCGCTGGCGCTGCTCACGCGGCCGGTCGACCCCTGGCTCGCCGTCCTCGGCCTGCTCACCGCCACCGTGCTGCTGCTCGCCCTCGCGGTTCGCGTGGCCGGCCGGCTGGAGGTGACGTATGCCGCTGAGTGAGGATCTGGGGGCTGGGATCCAGGGGATAGGGACCCACTTTCGCTTCCGTTCCCGTCCCCGTTCCCGTTCCCGAGTCACTCAGCCGGCCTCGCCACCCTCCAGGGGATCGCCCGGGGGGAAGCCCAGGAAGACCGGTTCGGGCCGCAGCCGGACCCCGAAGAGTTCGCCGACCCTGGTCCGGATGCCGCGCGCAAGGCCAAGCAGCTCGCCGGTCGTCGCCCCCCCGCGGTTGACCAGGGCGAGCGCGTGCCGGGTCGAGATGCCGACCCGACCGGCGACGTGCCCCTTGCCGAACCCGGCGCGCTCGATCAGCCAGGCGGCCGGCACCTTGCGGCGGTCGCCGCCGGCCGGGAAGCTCGGTACCGCCTCGTCGATGCCCGCCGCCAGCGAGCGCTCCTGCACCGCCCGCAGCTCGTGCGGCGCCAGCACCGGGTTGACGAAGAACGAGCCGGCGCTGCGCCGGTTGGGATCGGCCGGGTCGATGACCATCGACTTCGAGCGCCGCAGCTCGAGCACCGCCCGGCGGACCGCCGCCAGCGACGGTGGGTGCCGTTCCACGGCGAGCGCGTTCGCGAGCTCCGGGTAGGCGATCGTCGGCGACCCCGCGGGCCGTAGCCGGAAGCTGACCGACACGACCACGAACCGGTCGGGCTGCTCGCGCAGCGTGCTGGTCCGGTAGCCGAGGCCGAGGTCCCGCGCCCCGAGCTCGACCACCTCCAGTGAGGCGCGGTCGATCGCCCGCACCCGCTCGATCGTGTCGCCGGCCTCCTGGCCGTAGGCGCCGACGTTCTGGATCGGCGTGGCGCCGGCCGTCCCGGGGATCCCCGACAGGCACTCCAGGCCGGCCCAGCCCTCACCGACGCAGCGCTCGACCAGCGCGTCCCACGGCTCGCCGGCCGCCGCCGTCACCAGCACCCCGCCGGCCTCGGCCTCAACCGCCACGCCGCACGCGACGACCCGCAGCACCAGGCCGTCGACGCCACTGTCGGCCACCACCACGTTGCTGCCGCCACCGAGCACGGTCACCGGCAGGCCGCGCTCGCGCGCCCAGCGCAGCGCGTCGACCACCGCTGCCGCGTCCCCCGCCTCGACCAGCCAGCGAGCCGGCCCGCCCAGCTCGAACGTGGTCAGCGGAGCCAGGGCGACGCCCCCGCGGAGCCCCCTCGGCGGACCGGCACTGGCGCTCATCACCGCGGCCAGTGTGCCCCACGCCGTGGCGCGCGGCAAGCGCGCGGCGGTCCGCCGTCGCCGCCTGCCGGGCCCGGCAGAGCCCGCTCGCCCGGCCGCCGGCGGTGGCCGCCGCACCGGCTGCGCCCGGAACCGCTACAATCCACCGGCTGGAGGGTCACGATGCGACTTCACGTCACCGCCGTCCTGGCCGCCCTGCTGGTCGCGCCGGCAGCGCTCGCCCAGATCGATGTTCCCGCTCCGGGTGTCGCACTGCCCGCCGCGGCCGCCCGCCACGCCGACGAGATCTCGGCCAAGCGCGCGCGCTTCGAGCGAGCTCTCGACCTCGGCACGGCGACGCCCAAGGGCTGGGCCCCGATTCCCGAGCCGTCCACCATCGACGTCACCCACTACGACCTCGACCTCGCCGTCGACATCGGCAGGCGGCTGCTCTCCGGCACCGCGCGGATCGAGGTCGCGGCGGCGAGAGACGCCCTGCGCGCGATCGCGCTCGACGCCGACCTCGGGCTGCGGGTGATCTCCGTGGTCCTGCTCGCCGACGGCCGGCACCCTGCCGACTCGCCCCGCTCACTGCCGTTCACCCACGCCGACGATCGGCTCACGGCCTGGTTGCCCGGCCCGCTCGACGCCGGCGACACGGTGACTCTCCTGATCTCCTACGGCGGCCGCGCCTCCCGCTTCGGCGACGGAGTCAACTGGTACTCCCACATGGGGTCGCCGGAGATCTTCACCTTCGCCGAGCCGTTCGGCGCCCGGGTCTGGTTCCCGTGCAACGACCGTCCCGACGACAAGGCCACCGTCGAGCTCACCGTCACGGCGCCGGCGGCGCTGACCGCCGCCTCCAACGGCCTCGAGGTCGATCGCTACGACAACGGCGACGGCACCGCCACCACGACCTGGTCCTCGCAGTACCCGGTCGCGACCTACCTGGTGGTGATGGACATCTCGAGCTACGCCTACCGCGAGTGGACGTACCACGCCCAGGACGGCTCGACGATGCCGGTGGTGGCGTACATCTACCCCGACCGGGCGGCCGCCGGCGAGGCCGACCTCGCGATCACCCCGGAGCTGATCCGGGTCCTCGCCACCCGCTTCGGCGAGTACCCGTTCGTCGAGGAGAAGTACGGCAATCTCACCGCGGCCTTCGGCGGCGGCATGGAGCACCAGACCCTGACCACGATCGGCGACTTCTTCGGCGACCCGTGGATGGAGTGGCTGAACGTCCACGAGCTCGCGCACTCGTGGTGGGGCGACTGGCTGACCTGCGCCGACTGGCGCGAGCTGTGGCTCAACGAGAGCCTGGCCACCTACGGCGAGTTCGTGTGGGCCGACGAGACGTACGGCGAGGCCTTCCTCGACCAGTACCGGAGCGAGGCCGACTGGGCGCTCTTCTACGCCGGCGCGCTCTACGACAACCCGGTGGCCTTCTCGCGGACCGTCTATGACGGCGGCGCGATGGTCCTCCACATGCTGCGCTACGTGACCGGCGACGACGCCTTCTTCGCCGGCCTCGCCGGCTACCGGCAGGCGTTCGCCGGCGGCGCCGCCACCACCGAGGGCTTCAAGGCGGCGATGGAGACCGCCTGGGGCAACGACCTCGACTGGTTCTTCGAGCAGTGGGTGTACGGCGCCAACCGGCCCCGCTTCCAGTACCAGTGGCAGGCCGCGTCCGGGCCGGCGGTCCGCCTGACCGTCACCCAGGAGCACTCGAACGCCCCCTACTTCCGGACCCCGATGGACGTCCGCGTCGAGACCGTTGCCGGCACCGAGGACCACCGGATCTGGCTCGATGCCGCCGCCGAGCAGACCGTCGAGGTGCCGGTCACGGCCGCCCCGACCGGCGTCGTGCTCGATCCGGGCCGGCGCATCCTGAGCTACCTCTCGCCGGCCGCCGAGCCCGACATCGACCTCGGCCCCGACTTCCCCGACCTCGACGCCGGCCTGATCCTGCGCGGCGAGACCGCGTCGATCGTCGTCCCGATCACCAACACCGGCGGCTCCGAGCTCATCATCTCGGCGATCGACTCGACGAGCGGCGCGTTCCGCATCGCTGCCCCGGATCAGCTGCCGGTCGCGCTCGGCGCCGGTGAGGCGATCAACCTCGTCATCGACTTCAGCACGTCGTCGACCGGAGACCAATCCGGCTATGTCCTGGTTGCCAGCAACGACCCGTCCTACCCCGACGGCGTGGCCTACCTGCCGGTGGCCGGGAGCGTCGCGCGCTTCGCCGACCCAACCCTCCAGGCCCCGGCCGCCGCCAGCCTCGGCAGCGTGCCGATCGGCGGCAGCGGCGAGGCCTCGATCAACGTCTTCAACTTCGGCGGCGCCCCGCTCACCCTCCTGGGGTCGATCTCGGGCGACGGGTTCCGCCTCGCCAGCGCCATCCCCGCCGCGATCGAGCCGGCGGGGTCGGCCACGCTCTTCATCCGCTTCCAGCCCGGCCAGGTCGGCCCTCACGCCGGCGCGCTGGTCCTCGCGACCAACGACCCTGCCCGCCCCGAGCACGTGGTGTCGCTGTCCGGCACCGGCATCGGCGCACCGCGGCTCGAGATCACGCCGTCGACAATCGACCTCGGCGTCGTCTCAGTCGACGGCGCCGCGACGGCGACGATCGCCAACACCGGCACCGACGACCTGGTGATGACCGCGATCGCCGCCGATGCCCCGTTCACCGTGCCCGAGTTCCTGATCTTCCCGGTGGTGCTCGGGCCGGGGCAGTCCCTCCCGCTCGAGGTCGGCCTCGCCGGGGCGGCGCCGGGCCCCGTCCGCGGCCTGCTGGCGATCGCCTCCAACGACCCGTCGGTTCCCCGCGCCGTGGTTCCGCTCAGCGCCTGGGTGGCTGGCGATCCCGGCGAGCTCGAGGCGTGGGCCTTCCCAGCCGCCGCCAGCACAACCGGGCTCGGGGACGCGCAGTGGCGCTCGCGGGCGTTCCTGGTCAATCCGAACGACGGCGACATCGTCGTCGACCTCAGATTCCGTCCCGGCGACCCTGGCCCCGACTCCCCCGCCGACCTGACCCTGGCGCTGCCCGCCGGGCAGCAGCGCACGCTCGAGGACCTGGTCGCCGGGCTCGGCCACACCGGCGCCGGCGGCATCGTGCTCAACGCCTCGCAGCCGGGCCTGGTCGCGGTGTCGCGGACCTACGCCGACGGCGACGACGGCACCTACGGCCAGTTCATCCCGGCCCTCGGCCGTGAGCAGGAGCTCGCGGGATCGGCGACGTACGTGATCGGCGGTCTCGCCGCCAACGGCGGCTTCCACACCAACCTCGGCGTCCTCAACCTGGGCCCCTACCCGCTCTCGGTGGAAGCGACCCTCTTCGCTCCCGACGGCAGCGAGCTCGCGCGGCGGACCCTCAATGCCCAGCCGTATGGGTACCGTCAGCTCACCGACGTCTTCCAGGGCGTCACCGCCACGCCGCTGCGGGGGGCCTTCGTCGAGATCACCGCTGCCAACCCGGCGGCGCGCTACCTCGCCTTCGCGTCGGTGGTCGACGACGGCTCTCACGATCCGACCCTCATCCTGCCGGTCGCGGTCGAATTCGGCGTCGCAGCCCCGGTGAACTTCGGCATACCGGTCGTCGCCTCCAACCCTGGCGCCCACGGCACCATGTGGCGCTCCGATGTTTCGGTCGTCTCGCGAGCCGAACAGGCCGTCCAGATCGAAGCGAACTTCGTTCCGGCAGAACCCGGGAGCGAGATCATCGTGCGGGATCTCCAGGTGCCGGCGCGCTCCGCGCTCGAGCTCGCGGACATCGTCCGCACGACGTTCGAGACCACCGGCTCCGGGTGGATCGAGCTTGTCTCTTCCGCGCCGGGCGTCGCCGTCTTCAGCCGCACCTACAACGACGACCCGTCTGGCACCTACGGCCAGTCCGTGCCGACCTTGATTCCCGACGACGAGATCCTCCTGGGCGGCGACGTCGCCGTGCTCGCCGGCCTGAGCTCGGCCGACGGCTTCCGCACCAACCTCGGCATCACCTCGTTCTCACCGTTCGACATCACCGTCACGGTGCGCGCCTTCCGCGACGACGGCGAGCTCATCGGCGAGCTCGACGTGGTCGTGCCGAGGTCCCGCTTCGTCCAGGTCGAGCGGCTGCTCTCCGAAGCGTTCGGCTTCACCGGCACCGCCTGGGCCACCCTGACCTGCGACGGCTCCGGGGTGATGTACGTGGCCCACGCCTCGGTGATCGACGGCGCGAGCGGCGATCCCATCTACATCCCGGCGGTCGTCCGCGAGGTCGCTGCGGGAGGGCCATGACGCCCGTATAATCGATAGCGATGCCAGGCAGCGGCGCCATCCAGGTCCTGGTCACCAGGGTCGACGATGCGACTCTCCAAAGGGTCGCCGAGACCCTGCGTCAGATCCGGGTCGACCTCCACCGCGTGCGCTGGGACCAGACGACCCTGGACCTCGTCCAGGGGACCCCGTTCGACGTCGTGATCATCGGCTACCCGGTCTCCCGTGAGGCGCTCAACCGCTTCCTCGACGCCGCCCGGACCAAGGGCGCGGCCTGCCGCCGCGCGGGCCTCGTCCTGATCACCGAGAGCGTGCACTCGGAGGCCGCCCAGGCCCTGATCGGCAGGGGCGCCAACCGGGTGGTGACGGCCGAGGAGCTGGAGAACCGCCTGGTCACCGCCGTCGAGGATCTCGCCAGCCCGGCGCCGCGGCTGCCGGTGCGCATCCCGGCCCGGGTCCAGCTCTTCGCCGACGGTCGTCCGCTGCGGTTGATGGCGCAGGTCGACGACGTCTCGGCCTCCGGCATGCTGGTGCGCGGGGTGACGCAGTTCCCGGTGGGGACCGTCTTCGGCTTCGAGGTGGTAGTCCCGGGCGAGGCCAAGCCGATCCGGGGCACCGCCGAGATCATGCGCCTGACCGACCCGAGGCGCGAGGCGGTCCGCGGGGTCGGCGTCCGGTTCGTCTCCTTCGAGGGCTCCGACCGGCTGCGCCTGGAGATGTTCATCGACCGCAGCCTGCCGCAGCGCGCGAGGGCCGGCGCCGACTGAGCCGCGGGCGTCGCTCAGCTCGCGGCGCGGCGCTGAGGGGGCGTCGTGTCACGCTCGATCACCCAGGCGTTGTCGCCGTCGCCCGGGCAGTGCCGCGAGCGGGTCGCCCGGACGCGGGAGTAGCCGGCCGGGACCGGCGAGCTCGCGGCCACCACCTCACGGGCCGCCGGGCGCTTGATGATCCAGACGTTGGCCCCCGTCCCCGGGCAGGCCGGGCTGTGTGCGTGACCGACCACCACCCAGCCTTCGGGCACGCTGCGCCCCTTGCAGATCAGCCGGTTGCGCCGCGCCGGCGCGGCCACCGCCGCCCGGCCCGCGCGCTCGCGCCACATCCGCTCCAGCTCGTCGACCAGGTCGATGTCGGCGCGGATGCCGTTGACCCGGTTGATCTGGACGATGGTCGTGGGCGACGTGAAGTTGACCTCGGTCAGGTGGTCGCCGATGAAGTCGAGGCCCAGCAGCTGGAGGCCCATCGGGTTGAGGTCCGCCGCCACCACGCGGCAGGCCTCGAGCTGGCGCGGGCTCGGCTCGAGCCGGGCCGCCGATGCGCCCTGGTGGAGGTTGGCGAGCCGTGACCCTGGCGCCGGGACCCTCAGCACCGACCCCAGCACGCGGTCGTTGATGGTCAGGATCCGGAGGTCGCCGCTGTCCTCGATCGCCGCGAGGTAGGGCTGGACGATGACCTCGGGGCCCCACCGCTCCCAGATCCCGTGCAGCTCCTGCTCGGGCGCGGCGTTGGGCACGAAGGTGACGCCGATGCCGCTGCACGTGCTCTTCGGCTTGATGACGGCCTCGCCGGGCTGGCGCCGGATTGCTGCCACGAGTTCCGCGAAACTCCCGCAGACAAGAGTCGGCGCGGCGAACTCCGGGTACCGCAGGATGACGGTGTGCTCCGACAGGTCGTAGGTCGCGGGTGGCCGGTTGATCTGCACGACGCTCTCGGGCGCCGCCTCGAAGTGCCGCGCGTGCTCGATGAAGGTGCGGTCCACTGGCGGGTCCTTGCGCTGGAGGACCACCCGGTACTCTCCCACCGCAGCCGTCCGGAACGGGCCCAGCTCCCAGAACGGAGCCCGACCGGCATCCGAGGACAGGATCTCGCGGACCGGCAGCGCCGCCAGGTAGCGGTCGCTCGGCTGGCTGGCATCGCTGGCCAGCAGGTCGAGATAGTCGACCGCGATGCCGCGTGCGATCAGCTCGCGGCTGATGCACACCCCGAGATCGAACTCGGGGTCGAGCGTCTCGACCGGATCGGCGACGATGAGATAGCGACCTGCCACGTCCCTCACCCGCTGGGGAGAACAGGCGGTCCGGTCGGCCCATTTCGGCCGCCGCGGACCGCTCAGCCCAGGTCCAGCGTCAGCTGGCCGAGCGACGCCAGCGTCGCGCCCTCGAGGCGCAGCAGCGCCGCCTTCACCGCGAGACCGCCACCGTACCCCACCAGCGCGCCATCCGCCCCGACCACCCGGTGGCAGGGGATGACGATCGGGATCGGGTTGGTCGCGTTGGCGAGCCCGACCGCCCGCGCCACGGCCCCGCCCCCGAGCCGGCCGGCGACCTCGCCGTAGCTGCGCGTCTCGCCGTAGGGGATCGCCGCGACCTCCCGCCACACCCGCTGCTGGAAGTCGGAGCCATCGGGCGCGAGCTGGAGCTCGAATCGCCTCCGCTGCCGGCCGAAGTACTCGAGGAGCTGGCCCGACACCTCGGCGCAGCGGCCCGGGTCACGCCCGGCCGCGCCGCGGCTCTCCCCGAACCGCACCTGCACCAGACGGCCGTCCCCGTCCACCACCACCGTGAGCGGGCCGACCGGGGTGGCGACGATGTCCCACGCCTGGTTCACCACGGGACCTCCCCCGACCCCTCCGCGCGGCGCGGGTCCGGATCCTCGGTGCAGATCTCGATCTTCTCGATCCGCCCGTCCGCTGCCAGCGTCACCAGGAACACGGCCGCCCGCTCGACCTCGCCCTGGGACGAGATCACGCATTCCCGGCGGCCGCCGGCCGCGGTCCGAACCCAGCCCAGCTCGGCCCGGATCCGCGCCGCCTCCCCGGCCTCCTCGATCCGGCCCGCCTTGCGCTCCAGGTGATCCAGCACCGCCCGCCGGCCGGTCAGGCACAGCTCGGTCTCGATCGACTCGTAGCGGACCTCGTCGGCGAGCCACGGCGCGACCACCGACGGATCGAGACGGTTCCAGCTCCGCGCCAGCGCTTCGAGCGCCGGCGCGAATCGTCTCCGCCCGCCGGGGACGCGGTCAGTCATGCGTCCATTCTCGCTCGGCCCGGCGCGGGAAGCGACACGCCACGACCGGGAAGCTGCCGCCCGTGCGGCCGAGCCTCAGCTCCCGCACATCGCCAGGGCGAGCGGCCGCACCAGCCCGTGGTTGAGGTTCAGCTGATTGAAGGCCACGACCCGCCGGCAGGCCGCCTGCGCTCCCTCCGCGTCGCCGGCCTCGGCGAGCACCCGCGCGACCGCGAAGAGAACCAGGGGGTTCTGCTGGTTGGCCTGCCCCAGCTCAGCCGCCGCGCCGGCCCAGTCGGCGCTCGCCGCGGCGATCAGGCCGTCGAGCTCGTGCGACTGCCACTCCTCGAACGGCACCTTGCTGACCGCGACCTCGTCGCGGTACTGCTGCGAGAGCCGGCGCGCCTGCTCGAGCTCGCCGCGCGCCACCGCCACTCGGCCGAGGTCGTGGAGCAAGTTGCGCTGCGCCGCCTGCTTGACCTCGGCGGTGGCATCGGACCGCTGCGCCAGGTCGACCCCGTCGCGAAACGCCCGCTCGGCGTCGTCGAGGCGGCCGGCCGCGAGCAGGATCTCGGCCTCGTAATTGCGATCGCCGGCGATCGCTCCGAGGTCGGATGTGGCGGCCGCGACCTCCGTGGCGCGCCGGATCTCGGCCAGCGCTTGCTCCTCGTCGCCCTCGTGGAGCCAGGAGGCGGCGGACCAGAGGTGCGCGAGCCGCCGCTGCGCGTCGTTCTGCGCCACCTCCTCGAGCCTCAGCAGCTCCGCCCGCGCAGCCGGCGCCTCGCCCTTGAAGATCAGGTCGTTGGCGATCCCGACGTAGGCGTTGACGAAGCCCGGATCGACCTCGAGCGCCCGCCGGTAGGCGGCGATCGACTCGTCGAAGCGGCCGACCTTCATCAGCAGCTCGGCGTACGAGTCGTGCGGGTTGGGCTCGTCCGGGATCAGCTCGGTGTACCTCCGGAACGCCGCCTCGGCGGCCTCGAGGTCGCCGAGGAAACGGCGGGCGTAGCCGAGCAGGTTGTAGGCGGGCGAGAACTCGGGGTCGATCGCGATCGCGCGCTCGAGGTGGGAGGCGGCCGCGCCGTAGTCCTGGCGGGTGAAGAAGTGGAAGTTCGCGAGCTGCTGCTGGACCCGCTGGTCGTTCGGGAAGCTCCTCTGGAGGCTCTCGAGCAGCTCGCGCTGGCGGTCCGGCTGGGCGTTCACCCCGGCCATGAACGCCTCGATCGTCAGCCGCTCGCCCTCGCTGGCCGTGGCGGCGAGCTGTTGGGCGCGCGCGGCCGCGGCAAAGAAGTCCTGGTTGGTCGCAGCGGTGGTGGCGAGGCCGAGCTGGGCGAGGGCGAACGACGGATCCGCCGCCGCCGCCTTCTCGAACTCGGCGCGGGCGTCCGCGCCGCGCAGCCGCTCCTGCAGGCCCCGGCCGGCCAGGTACGCCTCGAGTGCCTGCTCGGACCCGGTCGTGATCGGCACAACGGCAACCGGCGCGGCGGTTTCCGTCGCCGGCGGCTGGCCGCGACCGCACCCCCAGCCGGCGGCGACCACGATCGCCAGCCCGGCCGCCAAACGAGCCTTCAGATGCAGCATGGCGCCCTCCCTTGGCGGTGCCTCACGACGATTGCCCGGGGCCGGCGGCCGGCCCATCCGCGGCTCCCGCTGCGTGCCACCGTCCCCGAGACATACGCGCGCTCGAGGCCGCGGTTTTGCGGCTCCAACGGCATCGTCCGCGGACGGACCGGCTCGCCGCCGCGGCCAGCCGCGTCACGGCGAAACCCCCGCCACCGGCAGCCGTACAGTCGACAGACAGTGGCAGAATCGGGGAGCACTGCAATGCGTCGCCCAGTTGCCCTCGCGCTCGTGCTCACTCTGGCTTGGGTGGCCACTCCGTCGCCCTCGTCCGCCCAGGGTGAAGCCAGCCCGCCGGCCGCGCGGCAACGCGGCCGCGAGGTCGCGGCGGTTGCCGCCGTCGACGGCACGCTGCTGACCAGGCGCCCCGCCGGCCGGCGTCGTCTCGAAGGCGATCCCTACGCGCTGCTCTCGAGCGGCCGGCTGCTCGGGCTGCTCGAGGAGCTGACCGCGATCCGTCCCCACCGTGGCTGGCGCCACTCCACGACCCCGGGTGAGGCCGAGGCCCTCGACTGGATCGAGGCCGGCCTCCGGGAGCTCCCCTTCCTCGCCTCGCTCGGCCTCCACAGCGAGCGCCACGGCTTCCGCACCTTCACCGGCGTCGAGTTCCGGGAGACGACCGTGACCCTGCGCCGGAACGGGGTTTCGTTCACGGCCCCCGCCGACAGCTGCCCCGGCCACCGCGACATCATCGAGAACGCCCTCCGCTTCGACTCCGACGGCATCCTCAACGACCGCCGTCCCGACCCCCAGCTGGTCCAGGGGCCGCCGCTGACTGTCCGCAGCGCCTCCCAGATCGACGCCATGACCCCGGCACAGGCGTCGGGGCGCGTAGTGCTCCTCGACTACGCGGTCGTCGACCGCTGCCTCATGAGCACCAGCCTGGCGGTGGCGCGAGCCCGGGCCCTGCTCGACAACCGGCCCGCGGCGATCGTGATGGTCACCAGCTTCTCCAACCTGCCCGGCGAGAGCCACGGCACCTTCGCGGGCGACGTCAACGCCTTCACCTCGATTGCCGTTCACCCCGAGGTGCCGGTGGTCGGGCTTCGCCTGGAGGACCTCGAGGGCTTCGGCATCCACGGCTGGAGCGGCCTCGCCGCCGTCGACCGGGTGACCGTGAGCTGCGACGTCGACCTGTTCGCGCCCGGCGAGTCGAGCTACCTCCTCGCCCGGATCCCGGGCCGCGACGCCTCGCGGACGGTGATCCTCGGCGCCCACGTCGACTCCCCCAACACGCCCGGCGCCTTCGACAACGGCAGCGGCGCGGTCGCCCTGCTCGAGGTCGCGCGCCTGATCGACGAGTCTCGCGTCGTGCCGCCGGTGGACCTCCACCTGGTCTGGTTCGGCAGCCACGAGCGCGGGCTCTACGGTTCCTTCAACTTCACGGCCCGCCACGGCGAGCTGCTCGACCGCACCATGGCCATGCTGCAGATGGACTGCCTCGGCCATCCCCTCGACGGCATCGACAACGACATCTGGCTCGAAACCTGGTCCTCCCAGGTCTTCGGGAACGACCTCCTGCTGTGGCCCGGTTACCTGGCCGGGCTCGCCGCGGACCACGGCATCACCACCCGGCTCGCCGACTTCCACGAGCTGGTCTCCGACAACTCGAGCTTCGCCGGCTACGGCGTTCCCAACGCCAACATGGTGTTCATGAACCCCTACCAGCCCTACGAGGTTCACTACGCCAACCACTTCCACGACCCCTACGACTCGATCGAGCTGGCGGACCTCGAGGACGAAACCTACGTCGACATGGCCACCATCATGGTCGCCGCCGCGCTCGCCACCGGGGCCGATGACCCGGACCTGCGGTCGGTCCCCGTCCCGGACCGCCGCGCCCTGTTCGTCGGCAGCCACACCGAGGGCGTCCACATGTCGCCCGCCGGCCTGGTCGGGATCGGGATGGCGCTCGCCTGGGAGGGATTCGACGTCGACATGATCCCCTACGGCCAGCCGGTCACCCCGGACGACCTCGCCGGCGCCGACCTGGTGGTGGCGCTGCCGGTGCACGATTACCCGACCCCGGGTTACGACGTCTCGGCCTACGACGAGGCGTGGAGCGCGGCCGAGCTCGACGCGCTGTCGGGCTACGTCCTCGACGGAGGCCTGCTGGTCTTGACCAACACCGACCGCCGCCTCAAGTACCTGAACATGGCCTACGACGCCAACGAGGACTGGCCCGATGTCAACGCTCTCGCCGAGCGCTTCGGCGTGCACTACCTGTCCGGCGTGCTCGCGTCGGCGACGGCGACGGTCACCGGCAGCCACCCGCTGACCCGGGGGCTGATGTCGATCCGGATGATCGAGGGCAACGGCCACCGGTTCAGCCTCGAGGCCGGGGAGGTGCTCGCCGTGGTCGGCGCCTCCCCTGCCGCGGCGCTCGTCCCCCACGGCGCCGGGGAGGTGCTGGTGCTCGCCGATCTCGGCATGCTCGGAGCGAGCGAGGAGCCCCCGGCCAACCGTCGCTTCTGGACCAATCTCGGCGAGTACGCGCGGTGAGCGCGCCCGCTCGCGGGCATCGTCCACCGCCCCGCGCCGCCGGGCCGCGACCGCGCCATCCCGGCCCGGGTTGTCGAAAGGCGGTTCGGACGCTATCGTGGTACCCGAGTGTCCGGTGATGGTGATCGGTGCTGATCAGCGGACCATGGAGGGATGACATGCCGACCTACGTGTTTCGCTGCTCGAACTGCCGCAAGGTGTTCGAGAAGACCATGACGGTGGCCCAGCGCGAGCACGCCCGACCTGTCTGCCCGAAGTGCAAGGGCCGCAAGGTCGAGCCGGTGCTGTCCGGGTTCTTCGCCAAGACCTCGCGGAAGAGCTAGTGACCTACAACTTCGACCCCGATCGCTGGCTCGCCTGCCAGCTCGAGGCGGTCGCCGAGCGTCGCCGCCGGGGTGAGCTCGACGACGGCGCCTGCAAGCGCGAGCGCGAGGCGATAGAGCTGCGCTACGAGCGGATGGTCGACCGGCTCGATGGCACCTACCGGCTGCCCGCCGGCGGAGCGCCGGCGGACCGGCCGGATGCCGTCGACGACAAGGCCTGCGGCCGCTGACCGGAGAGCGCGATGCGGCGGCGAAACGTCTGTCGGGCCGTGGCCGTGGCGTGGGTGATCGCGGCCCTCGCGTCCTTTCCCGCCGCCGGCTCGACCTTCGGCGTCAACGCCCACATCCCGTCGCAGCCGATCCAGGACGAGATCGTCAACGCCGGCATCGGCTGGGTCCGGATCGACGTCGTCTGGGGCCTGATCGAGGTTCACCGCGACACCTTCGATTGGACGCGGTACGACGCCCTCTTCGACGCCCTCGAGGCGCGGGGTCTGAGGATCTTCGCGACCCTCCAAGGCACCCCGCAGTGGGCGACCTCGGGCAGCGAGTTCAGCGGCGTGCCCGACGAGGCGGCCGACTGGCAGGAGTTCTGCTACATCGTCGCCTCCCGATACCGCGGCCGGGTTGACGCCTGGGGCTTCTGGAACGAGCCCAACCTCCGTCGGTTCTGGCAGGGCGGCCGCACACGGTACATCGACGAGATCCTCTTGCCCGGCATCGCCGCCGTCACGACCGCCGACCCCGGCGCCCTGGTGGTCGCTCCCGACCTCGCCCACCTGTCGAGCGGCGACTGGGACGACTGGCTCGCCCGGGTCCTCGGCGATGCCGGCCACCTGCTCGACGTGGTCTCGCACCACGTCTATCCCTCCAACGGGACAGTCGGCGACGTCACCGACAAGCTGGCTGAGGATGCTTCCTACCCATGGGAGCCCCCCTCGGTGCGCGCCGTGCTCGACGGCGGCGGTTGGGGCGACCGCCCCTTCTGGCTCACCGAGACCGGCGTCGAGAGCGACGCCTACGGCCAGACCGGCCAGGCCAACTTCTACCACGGCCTCCTCGAGGTGTGGTTCGGCGGCACGCTCGGCCACGACTGGATCGACCGGGTCTTCTTCTACGAGATGGCCGACCCCGGCGACGATCCGACGCTGTCCTGGGGAATCCTCCAGCAACCGCCAGGCCTCGAGCGCAAGCTCGCGTACCTCGCCTATCAGAGCTTCACCGCGAGCGCGTTGGTTGACGACGCCGAGATCATGGCCGACGGCCTGCCGCCGTTCACCGGATCGATGGCCGTCATCGAGCCTGCCTTCTCGGTCCGCAACACCGGCACAACCGCGTGGACCGCAGCCGACGGCTACCGCCTCACCCTGCGGGTCGACGACGTCGGCTGGCTGGTCGAGGCCGAACCGCTCCCCGACGGCGCGGTCGTCGCGCCGGGTGACACCGTGGTCATCCACGGCTGGCTGAGGTCGAGGCCGGTCTCCCCGAGCCTGCCGCCGCGGCTGGTCGCGATCGAGGCGCGCATGGAGCGGGCCGGCGACGGCCCCTTCGGAAGTGGCGCCCGCGAACTCACGGTGCTGGTCGCCCGCGAGCCCCCGCAGCTCACCAGGCAGCCCGCCGCGGTGGTCGCCCCGTTCAACGGCACCGCCTCGTTCTCGGTCGAGGCCACCTCCCCGACGGCCGTCGCCTACCAGTGGCGGCGCAATACCGCGCCGATCGTCGACGACCATCGCCATGCCGGCGCCACGACCCCGGTCCTGTCGCTGTCCGGGATCGGCTTCGACTCGGTCGGCGACTACGACTGCGTGGTCACCAACGCTGCCGGCCCGGTCGCCTCGCTGCCGGCGGCGCTGACGCTGGCAGGCGCGCCGCTCCGCCACGCCCGCGAGCGCCTCGAGAGCGAGCGCCCCGCCCTGCTGAGGCGCTGGCTCGAGTTCCGGCGTCCTCGACCGCAGCCCAGCTTGGAGGCGTTGCCGCCGGATCGGCGCCGGCCGGAGCGCGAGCCCGCCGGCGGCCGCTGACACGAAGCGGCGGGCCCTGCCCGCCGACCCGCGGTCCGGTCTACACTGGGCGGCACCCGGGCGCCGCGCCGGGGGGCCCGGGCGCGGCCGCCGCGGCAAAGGAGACCGACATGCGATCGATCGCGCGTTTGCTGCTGATGCTGGCGCTGCTCGCAGGGCCGGCGCTCGCGCTCGAGGTCGAGTGCGAGACCTACGCCCTCCCCAACGGCCTGACCGTGATCCTCCACGAGGACCACACCCTGCCCCAGGTGGTGATCCACACCAGGTTCGCGGTCGGCTCGAAGGACGATCCGGCGGACCGCAGCGGCTTCGCGCACCTCTTCGAGCACCTGATGTTCATGGGCACCGAGCGGGTCCCCGGCAGCGCCTTCGACGACATCATGGAGGCCGGCGGCGGCGCCAACAACGCAGGCACCGCCATGGACGACACCGTCTACTACAGCTGGGGCCCCTCGTCGCTGCTGCCGACCCTGCTCTGGCTCGACGCCGACCGGCTCGACGGCCTCGGCCGGGCGATGACCCAGGCCAAGCTCGAGCTGCAGCGCGACGTGGTGCTCAACGAGCGCCGCCAGAACTACGAGAACGCCCCCTACGGAGTCGCCGCGTTCATCCTCCCCGGCGCCCTCTACCCGGAAGGCCACCCCTACCACAACTCGGGCATCGGCGAGCCCGCCCACCTCGAGGCGGCGACCATCGACGACGTGGTGTCGTTCTTCGACGCCTTCTACGTGCCCGCCAACGCCAGCCTGGTGGTGGCCGGGGACTTCGACAGCGAGCTGATCAAGCCCCTGATCGCGAGCACCTTCGGCGCCGTCGCCACGCGGGACCCGGGCCCCCGCCGGACCGCCCCCCCGGTGACCCTCGAACGGGAGGTGCGGCGCGTCGCGACGGACCGGGTCGAGGCCCCGAAGCTCTACCTGGTGTGGCCGTCGCCTGCCGCCTACGATCCCGGCGACGCCGAGCTCGACCTGATCGCCGGCATCCTGGGCGACGGGCCGTCGAGCCGCCTCCACCAGCGGCTGATCATCGGCGACCGGCTCGCGCGCGAGGTCGAGGTCTACCAGGCCTCACAGCTGCTCGGCTCGGAGTTCCACATCGAGGTGACGGCGCTCGCCGGCGGCGACCTCGAGCTCATCAAGCGGACCGTGATCGAGGAGCTCGACCGGCTCGCGGCCGAGGGGCCGACCGCCGGCGAGCTCGAGCGAGTCAAGGCCGCGACCGAAGCGCAGTTCCTGCGCGAGGTGGAGAACCTCCACGCGCGCGCCGACAGCCTCAACGCGTACCGCTTCCACTTCGGCGAGGCCGACTCCTTCGACCGCGACCTGGCCCGCTACGCCTCGGCCGACGCCCCTGGCCTCGAGCGCTGGGCCGGCGAGGTCCTGGGCGAAGGGCGGGTCGACCTCAGGATCCTGCCTGCCGACGCCGCGGTCGAGGGCGCCGACCTCGACCGACGGCCCGCCGACCTCCCGGAGGCTGCCCACCAGCCCCCGCTCTCGGTCCGCGTCACGCTCGCCAACCGTATCCCCGTCGACGTCGTCCGCCGGCCCGGCAGCGGGCTGTTTCAGGGTGCGCTGGTCGTCGATGGCGGCGAGCGCATCGTGCCGCCCGCCCAGGCCGGCCTCGCCTCCCTCGCCGCCGGCATGCTGACCGCGGGGGCCGGCGGCCGCAGCGCCGCCGAGCTCGCGGACGCGGTCGCCACGCTGGGCGCCGACGTGGCCGCGTCGGCGAGCGCCCACGAGACCACCGTCACTATTCGCGGGCTGGCGTCCCGCCTGCAGCCGACCCTCGACCTCTTCGCCGACGCGGTGCTGCGGCCGAACCTCCTGGCCGAGGACTTCGAGCGCGAGCGCGACCTCGCGCTGGAGCGGATCGGGGCCCGCGGCGAGAGCCCGCGGCTGGTCGCCTTCCTCACCGCTGCCGCGCTGCTCTACGGCCGGGACGACCCCCGCGGGCGCCCCGGCGAGGGCTACCCCGAGACGGTCGGCGGCCTGACCCTCGACGACGTGCGCCGCGTCCTGCCCCGGCTGCTCAACCCCGGGCAGGCCCGCTTCGTGTTCGTCGGCGACATCGATCCCGGCGCCCTGCAGGCCGAGCTCGACCGCCGATTCGGGGCCTGGACGGCCCCGGAGCTGCGGCCCCCTGCCCTGCCCGAGCCGGTGGCACGTGCCGCCGAGCCGCGGATCGTGGTGGTCGATCGCCCGGCCGCGCCCCAGACCATGATCGTCGTCGCGCGCCCGGTCCCCGCCCCCGCCGACGAGCCCGAGCGCGCGGTGCGGGACTGCCTCAACACCCTGTTCGGCAGCGCCTTCACCAGCCGGCTGAACCGCAACCTGCGCGAGGAGCACGGCTACACCTACGGCGCGCGGAGCGCCTTTGACCAGAGCGCCACCCAGCACCAGCTCCTGGCCTGGTCGTCGGTTTCCTCCGAGGTCACCGCCGCCGCCCTCGGCGAGCTGCGGAGAGAATTCCAGAACCTGGCGTCGGGCGACGTGACCGCGGACGAGCTCGCGAAGGCGATGAGGACGGTTCGCTACGAGCTGGTGAGCACCGCCGAGACCACCGGATCGCTGGCGGCCACCCTGGCCGAGCTCGCCGCCGACGGCCGTCCGCTCGATGCGATCGCCACCTCGCTCGCAAGCCTGCCGGCGGTCGACCTCGACCGGGCCAACGCGGTCGCGCGCTCCGGGCTCTACGACTGGGGTTCGCTCCTGGTCGTGCTGGTCGGGGACGCCGGCTCGGTGACGGCGCAGCTCGAGGCGGCCGGCTTCCCGCGTCCCGAGGTGGTGCCCGGGGACGGCGGGCGGTAGCCGACACGGCGGCCGGGCGCGGCGCGCGGGGCTCGGTCTCGCCCCTGGCGCTGCCCTGCTAGTCTCATCGTCGTGAGAGATCTCGACAGGAGGCCCCTGATGTCGACTGTGGCTCGGACGCTGCTCGCGCTGATCCTTGGCTGCCCCGTGGCCGTGGGCGCCGCATCCCCGGTCACCGGGCCGTCGCGCTTGACGGCCGAGGCTGTGGCGGGCCTCCAGCTGCGGTCGATCGGGCCGGCGCTGATGTCGGGCCGGATCGCGGACATCGCGGTCGACCCCGGCGACCGGAGCACCTGGTACGTGGCGGTCGGCTCGGGAGGGGTCTGGAAGACCACCAACCGCGGCACCACCTGGACCCCGGTCTTCGATCACGAGGGATCGTACTCGATCGGATGCGTGTCCCTCGATCCGGGCAATCCCAACGTGGTGTGGGTCGGCACCGGCGAGAACATCGGCGGCCGCCACGTCGGCTTCGGCGACGGCGTCTACCGCAGCCGCGACGGCGGCGGCAGCTGGGAGCATCGCGGCCTGCGCGACTCTCAACACATCGCACGCATCCTGGTCGACCCGCGCGACCCGGACCTGGTGCTGGTCGCCAGTGAGGGTCCGCTGTGGTCGCCGGGCGGCGACCGGGGCCTGTTCAGGTCCACCGACGCCGGCGCGACCTGGACCAGGGTCCTCGGCGGCGGCGACTGGACCGGCGTCACCGACCTCGCCCGCGACCCGCGCGACCCCGACCTCCTCTACGCCGCAACCTGGCAGCGCCAGCGCTCGGTGGCGGTGGCGATCGACGGTGGGCCCGAGTCCGGCATCCACGCGTCGACCGACGGCGGCGTCACCTGGCGCCGGCTGACCAGCGGCTTGCCCGAGGGCAACCTCGGCAAGATCGGGCTCGCGATATCGCCCCAGCAGCCCGACGTGGTGTACGCGGCAATCGAGCTCGACCGCCGCAGCGGCGGCGTCTGGCGCTCGGCCGACCGCGGCGCGAGCTGGACCAAGATGTCCGACGCGGTGTCCGGGGCCACCGGCCCGCACTACTACCAGGAGCTGGTCGCGAGCCCCCACGCCTTCGACCGGATCTACCTGATGGACTGGCGCATCCAGGTCTCGGACGACGGCGGCGCCACCTTCCGGCGCCTCAAGGAGGAGCACAAGCACTCCGACAACCACGCCCTGGCGTTCGACCCCGGCGATCCCGACTACCTGCTCGCCGGGACCGACGGCGGCCTCTACGAGAGCTTCGACCTCGCCGCGACGTGGCGGTTCGTCGCCAACCTGCCGGTCACCCAGTTCTACAAGGTCGCGGTCGATGACGCCGCGCCGTTCTACAACGTCTACGGCGGCACCCAGGACAACTCCACCGAGAGCGGGCCGTCGCGCACCGACTCCGTCAACGGCATCTCGAACGCGGACTGGTACGTGCCCCTCGGCGCCGACGGCCACCAGCCGGCGACCGAGCCGGGCAACCCGGACATCGCGTACTGCGAGTGGCAGCAAGGCAACCTCGTCCGCCACGACCGCACCACCGGCGAGAACGTCTACATCCAGCCCCAGCCCGAGCCCGGCGACCCGCCGGAGCGCTGGAACTGGGACTCCCCGATCCTGGTCAGCCCCCACTCCGCGACCCGGCTCTACTACGCGAGCCAGAGGCTCTGGCGCTCGGACGATCGCGGCGACGGCTGGCGGCCGGTGAGCCCGGACCTGACCCGTGACGGCGACCGGATGCTCGAGCCGCTGATGGGGCGAATCTGGAGCTACGACTCTCCGTGGGACCTCGATGCGATGTCCGCCTACCACACCGTCACCTCGATCGCCGAGTCGCCGCTGGTCGAGGGCCTGCTGTACGCCGGCACCGACGACGGACTGATGCAGGTCAGCGAGGACGGGGGGGCGAGCTGGCGCCGCATCGAGGTGGGTTCGCTGCCCGGGGTGCCGGGCTCTGCCTTCGTCAACGACATCAAGGCCGACCTCCACCATCCCGACACCGTCTACGCCGCCCTCGACAACCACAAGCGCGGCGACTTCCGGCCGTTCCTGCTCGCGAGCTCCGACCGCGGCCGGAGCTGGCGCTCGATCGCCGGCGACCTCCCGGACCGCCACCTGGTGTGGCGCGTGGCCCAGGACCATGTCCGCCCGGAGCTGATGTTCGCAGCGACCGAGTTCGGGCTGTTCTTCACGGTCGACGCCGGGGCCCACTGGGTCGAGCTCACCGGCGGCGTGCCGACGATCTCGTTCCGCGACCTCGCCATCCAGCGCCGCGAGAACGACCTGGTCGCGGCATCGTTCGGGCGCGGCCTCTTCATCCTCGACGACTACTCGCCGCTGCGCGAGCTGTCCGACGAGCTGCTGGGGCGCGAGGCGGCCCTGCTCGGCGTCCGCCGCGCCTGGTGGTACGTCGAGCGCAGCCTGTGGGGCGGCCGCGGCGCCGCCGACCAGGGCGCCGCCACCTTCGTCGCTGCGAACCCGCCATTCGGCGCGGTCTTCACGTACCACCTGGCCGACGGCCTCAGATCGAGCAAGGAGGCCCGCCGGGAGCGCGAGCTCGAGCTCGAGAAGACCGGCGCCAGCACGCCCTACCCGGGGTGGGACCAGCTCGAGCGCGAGCGGCGCGAGCAGGCGCCGGCGATCGTGCTGACCGTCCGCGACGCCGACGGCGCCGTCGTGCGCCGGATCGAAGGGCCGACCGGCAAGGGCTTCCACCGGGTGGCGTGGGACCTGCGCTCGCCAAGCCCGAAGCCGATCACCGCCACGCCGCGGCACAGCGAGTGGGAGGAGGAGGACGAGCGGCCGGGCTCCGGCTACCTGGTCGCGCCCGGGCGCTACACGGTGACCCTGTCCAAGCGCGTCCAGGGGGTGGTCACCGACCTCGCCGGGCCGGTCGGCTTCGAGGTCGAGCGCCTGCGCGAGGGGGCCCTCCCCGGGGCCCCGCCGGCGGAGACGGCGGCCTTCCTGGCGCGCGCGGCCCGGGTCGAGCTGGCGATCAGCGGCGCCGCCGAGGCCCTGACCGATGCCGTGGCCAGGGTCGGCCGGCTGCGGACGGCGCTCGACCGGTCGACGCTCGCGCCGGGCAGCGACCTCGACCGCGAGCTTCGCGCGCTCGAGCAGCGGCTCCACGCGATCGACGAGGGGCTATCCGGCAACCGCAGCCGCCGCGAGATCGGGGAGCCGATCGAGCCGCCGGTCGCCCTCAGGCTGCGGATCGCGATCGAGAGCGTCGGTGCCGCCACCTACGGGCCCACCGCGACCCACCGGCGCAGCCTCGCACTCGCCGAGCAGCTGTTCGCGCAGCACCAGGACGACCTCCGGCAGGCGATCGACGTCGATCTCCCCGCGCTCGAGCAGCGCCTGGCGGCGGCCGGAGTGCCATGGACCACGGGCCGGCCGGTGCCCGACCCTGCGCCGGCGCCGTGAGCGGCGGACCGGCGTTCCGGTGGCGGAGTCAGTGATGGCAGCGCGCCGCGCCCCGGCCGGGACTCGGGGACGTCCAGGAGGCCACTCCCCCACCCGCCACCGTTGCTGGCGGGCGATCGCCTCGGCCGGGCTGCTGCTCGCCGCCGGCGCCGCGTGCGCTCCGGCCCCGCCGCCCGCCGACGACCGCGACGCGGGCGCGCCTGCTGCCGCGGCGCCCGCCGGTCTCCACTCGATCGAGCTCCAGGGAGACGCAGCCTCCCGGTACGAAACCGAGTCCGACGGCCGGTCGCACCTCGGGGCCGTCATCGCGCGCCGATTTCCCGATCTCGCGGTGGCGGCCTGCCTCGAGCGCGCCGCGCAGGCCCACGCCGATCTCCCGGCCGGTCTCGATCTCCAGGTCCCGCTGGCCTTCACCGAGTTCGCCCTGCACTGGGCGGGGTGCCCGGATCCGACGACCAGCCTGTCGGTGCTGCTGACCAGCGAGCCCGGCCCCGGTCCGATGCTCGAGCAGCTTGCGATGGTGCTCCACGGCGCCAGCTTCACCCACGTCGGCGCCGCCACCTCGCCGGCGACGCCGCCGTACGCCGCCCGCTGGTTCGTCCTGCTGGTCGACCGCCGGATGAGCATGAGCCCGGTCGAGTCCGCGGGCGAGCCGGGAGCGCAGTTGCCGCTCCAGTTCCGGCTCGACGAACGGTACACCGGGGCGACGATCGCCGTGACCCGTCCGCGCGGCGAGATCGAGGAGTCCGCCGTCGGGTTGAGCAACGGCACCGCGGTCGCCGGCGTCAGGCTGGCGGACGAGGTCGGCACCCAGTGGATCGAGCTGATCGGTCATGGGCCGAGCGGGCCGGAGGTGCTGGCGCTGTTCCCGGTCGAGGTCGGCCGGCAACCGCCCCGGCGATGGGTCGGCAGGCCGGTCGCCGACGAGTCCTGGGTGGACACCACCGAGGAAGCGGAGTCGCTCGCGGCGCGGCTCGTCGATGAGGACCGCTCCCGCTTCGGCCTGGCCCGGCTCGAATGGGACCCCCAGCTCGCCGCGATCGCGCGAGCCCACAGCTCCGAGATGGCCGACGAGGGCTACTTTGCCCACCTGTCGCCGCGCACCGGCAGCGTCGTCGACCGGCTCGAGCAGTCCGGGTACCCGGCGACGTTCGCGGCCGAGAACATCGCCATGGCGCCGACTCTCGGCGAGGCACACGACCGCCTGATGCAGAGCCCGGGGCACCGCGCCGCGGTGCTCACCCCGAACGCCACGCACTTCGGGATCGGGGTGGTCAGCCGCCACGACCCGCGCCTCGGCACGGTCCACCACCTCACCCAGCTCTTCGTGCGCCGCTCCCCGGCCCCGGACGGCCGCTGACCGCGGCCGGTCCCGACCCTTCCCGGTTTGCGCCAGTTCCGTTACCCTGTGTCCGACGCATCGGTAACGACGGCTCGGGAGGAGGGCTCGCAATGAGGCGCACGTCGATGGCCGGCGATCGGCGAGGGGCACCTCTCGAGATCGTCGCCCTCCCCGACGGAGTGACCGAGGACCAGTGGCAGCGCGAGCTGGACGGTTGGCAGAACCCCCGCCTGCGCGCCCTGCTCGGCTGCCTGCGCCGGCTCGACGGGGCGCACGAGAGCAACGTTGCCATCCTCAACTGCTCGCCGGCCCGTCTGACGGTGATGTGGGCGACCGTCCGCGAGGTCGCCGGCCTGATCCGCACCGACCTCGCGCCGCTGCTCGCCGAGCCGTCTCCAATCCCCGCCCTCGACGCGAGCCGCCAGTCGGTGGCGGCCGGCCTCGGCCACCTCGACGCCACCCTGTTCGCGCAGATCGATGCCTTGCCTCGCGATGTCGTTGCGCGCGACGAGCACGAGCTGCGGCGGTTCCTGTGCGCCGCCGTCGGCCAGATCCACGCCTTCCTCCAGGACTCCTTCGGCAGCCTGATGGCGAGCGATCCCCGCGGCCGGCACGACGCCGACTACTACCTCTCCAAGGAGTTCCCGCGCGACGTCGAGGAGTCGGAGTGGCTGTATGCGTCGGTGCTGGCTCTTGACGCCGACTTCCGCGACATCGAGCGCGAGCGGCGGGCGATCTTCCCGCCCGTCCTCGAGCGCATCGCCGGGCACCAGCACCTGCCGGACCCGGCGGAGTGGGCCGCCATGCACGCCTTCCTGCGCCGCCTCGGCGCCGACTTCGCCGCCCGGCTGCGGACGATCCTGCTGCTGCGCGCGATCCGCCTGACCGAGCTCGAGCTGCTGTCCCACCACGCGACCGAGATCCCGATCACGTGCCGCGTCCTGATCGAGCTCCACGAGTCGGGCCGCCAGTCGGTCAGCGCCCTGTCCTTCGCCCGCGCCGCCCAAGCGGACGGCGAGGTCGGCCAGCGGATGGCGATGCTCGTGGATGCCACGGTCAGCGGGCGGCTGCTGCCCCACGCCCGGGCCCTCGACGACTCGCTGCGCGATCTCGGGGCCTTCATCCCGATCTGGCGCCAGGGGATCAGCCAGCGCCGCGCCCTGGCCTTCCGGGGAACCGGCAACCCCGTCCCGGGCGGCAAGCCCGCCGCTGCCCGCTCCTGAGGCCGCCGCCCGTCGCGGCCCGGCCTCTCAGAAGTCGAACTGCAGCGAGGCCTGGCCCTCGAGCTTCTCCAGCCAGTGCAGCCGGAACGAGCCGCCGCCGAGGGGCTCGAGCTCGAAGTGCGGCGGCCGCTTCTTCTCCCATGGGATCAGCCCGTGGCGCTCGAAGAAGTGGCGGATGCCCGGCGACCGGAGCTCGGGCGCGCTGCTCCAAAAGCTCGCGGTGAGCGGCACCCGGATCGGCCGGATCTGGCCGGGCAGGTGGAGCGTCACCTCGGTCCACTCGGGCCGGAAGTAGAGGCTCACGTTGTCCTCCTGCACCCGCAGCCCGAAGCCGCCGCCCCCGTCGTTCCACGCCGAGACGATCATGACTGTGCGATCCGCCTTAACGTTACCATTTTCAGCGCGATGCGACAACGCCGACGGAGCCTTTCGCGGCCGGAGGCCGCCCGGCGCCGGGACGCCAGCGGCCGGGTCAACCGGCCGGGTCGCCGAACGAGATCCCGAGGTCGCGCGCCGTGTCCATCACGTCGCTGTCCAGCGGCACGCTCTTCATGCGGCTGGTCGCGACCTCCAGCGGCACCGCGTGGACGTTCGGGGGATCGAGCGCCACCATGCAGTTGAAGGTCCGCGCCTCGATCATGCGGACCGCCGCGGCGCCGAAGCGCAGGGCGAGCAGCCGGTCCAGAGTCGTGGGCGCACCGCCCCGCTGGAGGTGCCCGAGCACCACGGCCCGGGTCTCCTTGCCGGTGCGGTCGGCGATCTCCCGGGCCACCAGCTCCGCGATGCCGCCGAGCTGCACCTCGCGACCCAGCTCGTGGCCCTTGACCGACATCTCGCCGCCCACCGGCTTCGCGCCCTCGGCCACGACCACGATGCTGAACCGCCGGCCGCGCGCCTCGCGATCGTTGATCTTGTCGCAGACCGCGTCGAAGTCGAACGGGATCTCCGGGATCAGGATGACGTCCGCAGTCGAGGCGACACCGGCGTAAAGCGCGATCCAGCCCGCGTAGCGGCCCATGACCTCGACCACCATTACCCGCTCGTGCGCCTCCGCCGTCGAGTGCAGGCGGTCGATCGCCTCGGAAGCGACCATCACCGCGGTGTCGAAGCCGAAGGTCGCCACCGTACCCGAGAGGTCGTTGTCGATGGTCTTCGGCACTCCGACCACCGGCATGCCCTTGACCGCGAAGCGTGACGCGATCCGCATCGAGCCGTCGCCGCCGATCGCGATCAGGGCATCCAGGCGCAGCCGCCGGAACGCCTCCATGACCTCGTCCGAGCGATCGACCAGCACCACCTTGCCATCCGGCAGCCGGGTCGGGTACTCGAACGGGCTGTTGCGGTTGGTCGTGCCGAGGATGGTGCCACCGACGTGGGTGATGCCGCGCACCGAGTCGCGGTCGAGCTGCATGATCTTCGAGGTGTCGAGCAGGCCCTCGTAGCCCTTGCGGATGCCGAGCACCTCCCAGCCTCGCCGCAGCGCCGACAGCACGATCGCCCGGATCACCGCGTTCAAGCCCGGCGCATCACCGCCGCCGGTGTTGACCGCGATGCGCTGGATGGGGCGTTCCGTCACGACGTCACCTCCGCTACGCACGAGTGTACCGGGGCGGGCCTGTCGCCGAGCCGCTGCTCGCGCCGGCCCGACGGCCCGGCCCCCGGCCGGCCGGCCTGAGACAAGCGACCCCCGGTCTCGGCCGGGGGTCGCTCGGGTCCGATCTTCAGCTGCGCGTCACAGCGCTGCCAGCATGCCGTCGGCCTCGTTGCAGGTCTTGCGCACGCCGGCCACCGACTTGGCCAGCGCCGCCTTCTCGTCGTCGGTCAGGTCGAGCTCGATCACCTGCTCGACGCCGTTGGCGCCGAGGATCGCGGGCACGCCGACGAACAGGCCGCTGACGCCGTACTCTCCCTCGAGCTTGGCGCAGACCGGGATGATCTTGCGCTTGTCGTAGATGATCGCCTCGGCCATCTCGAGCGCCGCCCAGGCCGGCGACACGAAGGCGGAGCCGAATCCGAGCAGCCCGACCACCTCGCCACCGGCCTTGCGGGTGCGGGTCTCGATCGCCGCCAGGGTCTTTTCGTCGAGGAACTTGCCGACCGGGATGCCGGCGATCATGCACGAGCTGCGCACCGGGACCATGTCGTCGCCATGGCCGCCGAGCACCACGGCGTTGACGTTCTCCACCGACACCTTCGCCGCCTCGGCGACGAAGTAGCAGTAGCGGCTGGAGTCGAGCTGCCCGGCCATGCCCACCAGCTTGTTCTTGGGCGGCGCCAGGGCCTTGTCGAGGGTGTAGACGATCGCGTCGAGCGGGTTGGCGATGCTGATGATGATGGCGTCCGGGCAGTGCGCCTTGATGCCCTGGGCGACCTCCTTGGTCACCTTGAGGTTGATCGCCAGCAGCTCCTCGCGGCTCGGGAACGTGCCGTCCGGCCGCGCCTTGCGAGGGACGCCGGCGGTGTTGATCACGAGCTTGGAGCCGGCAAGGGCCGAGTAGTCCTTGGACGCCACGCAGCGCACATCGCGGCGGATCGTGGGCAGCCCCTCGGAGATGTCGAGGGCCTTTCCGATCGCCACCGACTGCTTCTTCTGGACCTCCTGCCGCTCCGGTGGATCCGTGGGGATGACGAACGGCGCCGGGTCGGTCACGCCGACCTCGCGCGCCAGCCTGCGCTGGGCGATCTCCTGCACCAGGACTCCCCCGATGTAGCCGCCGCCGATGACACCAATCTTGCTGATCATTGCTGTCTCCCTTTCTGGTCGCCGAGCCTGCCTGCCACGGGCCGCGTGCGAGCAGCCGCGCGCGCCGCTTTCCGCCGCGCAGCATACCATTTCGCCGCCCGCTCAGGGCTCCCGCGCCCAGGTCATCCGGGCCGCTGCCCGAGCGCCTCCCGGCCTGAACGCTGGCGGCCCCGGCCTCACGCCGGCGCGCCCTCCTGGTACCAGTCGCCCAGCCGGCGAAAGCCCTCGTCGAGGGAAACCGCGGGTGAGTAGCCGAGGTCGCGGCGGGCCGCGGTGATGTCGTACCAGTGGGCGGTCGCGAGGTGGCGCACCAGCATTCGGGTGAGCGGCGGCTCGGCCCGCGGGGCGAGCGCCCGGTAACCGGCCTCGACGACGGCGGCCGCCGCCCACGCCAGCGGGTACGGCAAACGGCGCCGCAGCGGCGGCTCGCCGGACGCGGCGAGGATCCGGGCGAGGACCTCGGCGATCGGCCGCGGCTCGCCGTTGGTGATGAAGTAGGCGTTGCCGGCGCACCGGGCCCCCGGCTGGAGGCGCTCGCACGCCAGCAGGTGGGCGGCCGCCGCGTTGTCGACGAAGGTCGTGTCGACCAGGTTGGCACCGTCGCCGACCAGCCACAGCCGGCCGGCCCGAGCGCGGGCCACGATCCGGCCGACCAGCTGGGTGTCGCCAGGGCCCCAGATCAGGTGCGGCCGCAGCGCGACGGTGGCGAGATCGGGCCCGTTGGCGGCCAGCACCATCCGCTCCGCCGCGGCCTTGGTGCGCGGGTAGTGGGACTCGAAGCGGGTCGCGTAGGGCGCCGACTCATCGACCCCCTCCAGGTGACGGCCGGCGTGGACCACAGCCGGCGTGCTGGTGTGGACCAGCCGGCGCACCCCGGCCTGCCGGCAGGCCGCGAGGACGTTGCGGGTGCCGGCCACGTTGGCGGACTCGAACTCGCGCCGCGGCCCCCACAGCACGGCCCGGGCCGCGACGTGGAAGACCACCTCGCAGCCCTCGACCGCCGCCCGCACCGCGTGCGGGTCGACGAGGTCGCCGAGCCGCTGCTCCACCCCGAGCCCCGCCAGCGTCTCCGAGCGGCGGCGCTGAAAGCTCCGCACCTGCCAGCCGCGCTCGCGCAGCCCGCGGACCACGGCCCCGCCGAGGAAGCCGCCACCTCCGGTGACCAGCGCCTTCACTCGGCGCTCCCCCGGAGCATTGTCCTCGCCCAGCGAGCGAGCCGCTCGCGGCCGATCTTGGCGTTGTGGCGGACATCGACCGGAAACGCGCGATGGAACAGGACCCGGCGGATGGCGCGGGTGTGCCCGTGGGCCGCGGCGATCGCCAGCAGCTCGGCGACGATCGCAGCCCGGTTCCCGCGGCGCGCCCCGGCCTCGAGCTCCACCACCAGCACCGGGACGGTCGCGCCGCCGAGCTCGACGCCGACCAGGGCGCTGCGCTTGACCGCCGGGTGGGTGTTGAACACGCCCTCGCACGGGATCGTGTCGAGCGGACCGTCCGGAGTCACCACCCGGTGGGCCTTGCGGCCGACGAACCACAGCCGGCCGGAGCCGTCCAGGTAGCCGAGGTCGCCCATCCGGTGGCGGATGGCGCCGTCGGCGTCGCGGATCTTGGCCAGCCGGTCGTGGTGCGGGGCGTGGAAGTAGGCGTCGGTCACCTGCGGCCCCTTGACCACGATCTCGCCCACCCCGCCATCAGCCACGCGCAGCCGCTCGTCCCAGGTCGCGATCGGCTCGTCGGTCACCCGGATGACCTCGAGCGAGATGCTCGGCACCGGACGGCCGACGCACACCCCCGCCCCGCGGTCGGTGCCGTGACGGGTGTCGGCGAGGATCTCGCAGCTCGAGATCGAGGCCACCGGCAGTGCCTCCGACGCCCCGTAGGGCGTCTCGATCCGCGCGTCCGCGGCCAGCAGGGAGGAGAAGCGCTCGATGATCTGGGGCGACACCGGCGCCCCCGCGCTGAGCACCGTCCGCAGCGTCGGCAGCCGGACCGAGTGCGCGACGCCGTAGCGGCCCACGGCGTCGAGCAGCGCCGGCGACCCGAACATCACGCTCACCCCGAGGTCCTGGATCGGCTCGATGATCCGTCTCGGATCGACCCGCGCCGGCCGGGTCGGGTCCATGTCCGGGATCACCGAGGTCATGCCGAGCGCCGGGTCGAAGAGCGCGAACAGCGGGAAGGTCGGCAGGTTGACCGCGCCCGGTCGGGGGTCGAGGAGGTCGCGGAGGGCCTCGATCTGTGCGGCGAAGTTGGCGTGCCGGTAGACGACGCCCTTGGGGGGCCCGGTCGAGCCCGACGTGAACACGATCGCCGCGATCTCGTCCGCGGCCGTGACCGCCGGCTCGCCCGGGCCGAGCCGCTCGCCCAGCCGCTCGATGTCGGCGAGCGTCGGGCCGAGGCCGACCACGCGGCTTCCGACCGTCACCCGCCGCCGCACGGTTCGCCCGCCCCAGGAGAAGGCGAGCCGCGCGAGCTGGGCCGACGGGACACCGATGAAGGCTTCCGGCTCGGCGTCCTCGATGCATCGCTTGAGGTGGCGGCGGCCGATCCCGGGGTCGATCAGCACCGGCACCGCGCCCGCCCGGAGCATGCCGAAGACCAGGCAGGTCAGGTCGAGGCCGGGCCGCACCATCAGCACCGTCCGCACCCCGCGGCCGATGCCGGAGCCCTCGAGGCCGCGGGCGATCCGCGCCGCGCGCTCGTGGAGCTCGCGGTTGCGCAGCTGGGCGTACGTCAGCCGGCCGGAGCGGTCGCGGCCGGCCGGCACGGCGACCGCCACCGCGTCCGGCCGCTCGGCCGCGGCGCGCTCCGCAAACCACGCGATGTTGGCCGTCCGGGTCACGATCGCGGAGTGTATCACTCCTCCTGGCAGGCACTTACCCCGTCGCGTCAGGCGACGAGGAAGCTCCTGATCAGCGGGATGATCCGGTCCGCCGCATCCTCGAGCACGTAGTGCCCGCAGTCGGCGAACTCGTGGACCTCGGCGCCCGGGAGGAGCCGCCGCCAGACCGCGAGGAAGTGATGGTCGAAGACGAAGTCGCGGGCGCCCCACAGGATCAGCGCCGGCCGGTCGGCGAAGGCCGCGAGCGCCCCCTCCATCCCGACCAGGGCGGCGTAGGCCGGGTCCCCTGGCGCGAGCGGAATGTCCTCGACGAAGCGCAGCACCGCGCGCCTCGTCGCCCAGCTGTCGTAGGGGGCGCAGTAGGCGTTTCGGACCGGGCGCGGCATCCGCACCCGGGTGCACGCGACCCGAGTGGCGCCGCGCGCGAAGGCGTTGAGCCCGCGCACGAGGAGCGCGCCGAGCGGCGTGCTGCGGACCACCCAGAGCTGCCAGGGCAGCCGCTTGCCGGGCGGCAGTCGGAAGGCCGCGGTGTTGAGGATCACCAGCCGCCGCACCCGCTCCGGGTGGCGGACCGCCCAGCCGAGCCCGATCGCCCCCCCCCAGTCATGGACCACCAGGGTGACGCCGTCGAGGTCGAGGTGGTCGAGCAGCGCCTCGAGGTCAGCGATCCGCCGCTCGAGGGTGTAGGAGTAGCGGTCATCGCGGGGCATCTCCGACAGCCCGCAGCCGATGTGGTCCGGCACGACCACCCGGTGGCTGTCGCGCAGGGCCTCGACCAGCCGCCGGTAGTAGAACGACCAGGTCGGGTTGCCGTGGACGCAGACCACCGCCTCGCCCCGGCCCTCGTCGAGGTAGTGCATCCGCGCGCCCCCGATCTCGAGGTGCCGTCCCCGGAACGGGTAGAGATCGTGCGGGATCCGCCTCACCAGGTCACCTGCCGGCGGTGCGCCAGGGTCGCGCGCCAGGCTCGCGATGCCACTGGCTGCGCCGATGTCCGCACCGAGGCTACCAGACGATCTCGGCCATGGTGCAGTTGACGCCGCTGCCGATCCCCATCAGCGCCACCCGGTCGCCGGCCACCAGCGTGCCCTCGGCCGCGAGCTTCGACAGCACGATCGCGATCCCCGCCGGCCCGACGTTGCCGTAGGTCGGGTAGAGCCGGTAGATCTTCTCCATGTCGAGGCCGAGCATGGCCGCGAACTTCTCGGCGTGGCCCTTACTCACCTGGTGCTGGGCATACTGGACGTGCGACCGGGTCGTCCAGCCGAGGACCTCGGTCGCACGCTGCCAGGTCCGCAGGCAGAGCCGGAGCCCGGCCTCGGTCAGCGCCTGGGTGTCGGTGACCATGTGGTCCATGTTGCCGCGGCACAGCCGCCAGTGCCGGGTCGCCGACAGGCTGACGCCACCCTGGTAGCGGTGCCCGTTCGCGGCCAGCGCGGAGCGGCCCATCACCATCGCGACGGCCCCCGAGCCGAGGGTCAGGCTGGCGAAGTTCTCGCGGAAGGTCGCCTCGTCGAGCCGCTCGTCCAGCAGCCTCGCGACGGTCGCGTCGATCATCTCGCGGGTGCTCTCGGCGTCGACGACGAGCCCGTAGTCGACCTCGCCGCGTTCGATCATGTTGCCGACGATGTCCATGCCGTTGACGAACCCCAGGCAGGCGTTGCTGACATCGAAGTTCTGGCAGTCCTCGCTCAACGCCAGCCCGTCGTGGACCGCGCACGCGTTGGAGGGCTCCAGGTAGTCGCGGGTCACCGAGGTGTTCACCAGGACCCCGATCCGCGAGCGGTCGATGCCCGCAGACTCGATGGCCCTCTCGCCTGCCCAGATCGCCGGATCGCTGCACTCGGTCCCCGGCTCCCACAGCTGGCGTTCGACGATCCCGGACAGCTCGACCAGCAGGTTGGGGCGGACCCCGAGCCTGCGGATCGCCGGCTGCAGCCGCGCCTCGATTTCCGCGGAGGTGAGGACCTGCGGCGCGTCGACGTGCTCGACGCTCAGGATGGACACGTTGTCGAACCGCATGCTCTCCTCTCGCCGGACCGCGGCCACGGCGGCGCACGCCCCAGGGCGGCGGGCCGCGCGGAGGGTACCACCGCCCTCGCCGCCGACGAAAGCCACGGCGCGGCAAAGGTTTTCGGGACGCCGCGGCGAGCCGCGCCCGGTCCGGGCCGCCGCCGTGCGCACGGCTCTGCCTGGCACCGCCTCGATCGCGTGGCATAATCTCCTGGTGCGCGCGCAGGCGCGCCGGGAGGTGGACATGACACTCGCCACCAGGACGGCCCTCGCCCTCTGGCTCACGCTCGGACTGTGCGTGGCGGCCGCGGCGCAGACGCCGACTCCGCCACCCCCCACCCCGACCCCACCGCCTCCGCCGCCGCTCACCAAGGCCGAGCGCATCGCCGACCGCGCGGTCTCGCTGCTCGTCAGCTGGAAGCTGAAGGCCGCGGAGAACCTGCTCGCCGCCAACGAGCAGGAGCTCGGCCAGACGCCGGAGTACCGCACGGCGCTCGGCTACCTGCGGGCGACCGCGGGCAAGTGGGACCAGGCCACGCAGCTGCTGCGCGGCGCCGCGACCGCCAAGCCCGCCGATCCTCACGCCCAGTACCTGCTCGGCGAGACCATGGGCTGGCGCCAGAAGCCGGCCGACGCGGATGCGGCGTGGAAGGCGGCGCGCTCCAAGGCGCTCGCCCTGATCGCCGCCGGGCCGGTGAACGCGCGCACCCACTACTGCCTCGGCGCCGCGCGGGTCCGGCTCAAGGAGCTCAACCTGGCGCGGACCGCGCTCGAGGAGGCCCGAGCCGGCGGCTTCGACCCCGCCCTGGTCGACTACCAGCTCGGCCTCTCCTACACCCTGGAGGAGCGCTGGCAGGACGCGATCGGGTGGTTCGACAAGGTCGTTGCCAGGGACCCGAAGTTCGCCCACGCGTTCTTCTACCGGGGCCTCGCGCAGGGCAAGCTGGACCACAAGGACAAGATGCTCGTGGACCTCGACGCGTTCGTGAAGCTCGCGCCGACCGCGCCCGAGGCCGGCATCGCCAAGGCCACGCTGGCGGCAGCCCGCCCCTAGAAGCGTGTGGGCCATAGGCCCCCCCAACAACCCGAATCCAATCACGCGTCAAGGGACCTGTGCCCAACATGCTCCTGCACGCGGAATGCGTCCCTGACCAGCTTCTCTTTACGGCCCGCGTTTCTCATCGACCCCCTGCGGGACCGCCTACCGGCCACATTCACCTCGATTCAGGGGGGCGATGAGAAAGGCGGGCTAGAACGGGCGGCCGATGCCGAAGTAGAACTTCGGGTCGCGCGAGCTGATGCCGACGTTGGCCACCGGCCACGCCACGTCGCCCCACACCAGGCCGACCGGCGTCGACCAGCGCAGACCGAGGCCGACCGCGGTCGACAGCCGCCAGTCGGCATCGCCCCAGCTCCGCCAGACCTGGCCGGTGTCGACAAACACCGCGCCGCGCAGCGCCTTCCACAGCGGCGTCCGCAGCTCCTCGTTGAGGATGAACAGCGCACCGCCGCCCAGCGGCACGACGCCGTCGGCGGTCTCGAAGCCGGGCCCGACCGACTCGAAGTCGAAGCCGCGGATCGATCCCTGGCCGCCCGCGAAGAACCTCGCCGTCGGGTCGAGCACGGTGCCGCGCAGCGGCTCCGCCACCCCGATCCGCGCCGCCTGGACCCAGGTCCAGCCGGACGCCAGCGGAACCGCCAGCGAGCCGTTCGCCATCCCGCGCAGCGTGTCGAGGTCTGACCCGAAGTACGACGAGCTCCACCCGAGATCGGCGGTGAGCCCGTAGCCCCGCCTCGGATCGAAGGGGTTGTCGAAGCGCTCGTGGAAGGCCGCGCCGCCCAGCGTCACGGTCGCGATCGACTGGTTCGCCAGGCTGTACGGCTCATCGAACTCCCAGCGCGTCCGGTCGAAAAGCACGTACGGCTTGAGCGTGGTCCCCGGGTCGAGCTCGTAGATCAGGTCGAGTGAGGCCTGGGATTCGGACTCACGGTAGGGCACGGCCCCGCCCCCCACCACCAGCTCGCGGTCACGCTCGCTGTAGCCGAGGGTCGTTCCCAGCGACACCCGGCCGCCGGGCAGCGGCGGCAGCGACCCGTACAGCAGGGCCACCTTCTCGATGTCGCTCCAGCGCAGCCGCAGGTTGGCGCTGACGCCGCGGCCGAACAGGTTGTCGTCCCGGATCCCGGTCCGCCCTTCGAACCCTCGCTCCTCGTCCCAGCCCGCGCCCAGCTCGACCGTCCACCGCGGCTTTTCGACCACATCGAACTCGACGATCGACCCGGTCGCGCCGATTGGCACCGTCGAAACCTGCACCCGCTCCACCGGAGCGAAGTTGGCGATGTCGATCGCGCTCTCGTCGACCGTGAAGACGTCGAGCAGATCGCCCTCACCGAGCGCGAGCCCGACCCGCAGGAAGCGCGGGTCGATGTGGCGGTTGCCAGTGAAGCGGACCCCCTCGAGCCGGCGCTGGATCCCGGGCTCGATCTGGACCTCCACCCTGCCGCTGCTGCCCTCGAGCCGGCGCAGAGCCGCACGCACGCTGACCTGGTCGTAGCCTGACTTCTGGTAGGCCCGCCGGATCTCCGCGAGCGCGTTGTCGATCGCCCGGCGGTCGAGCGGCTCGCCGACGGCCAGTGCGCCGCCGAGGTTGGCGGTGAGGCCGAGCGGGTCGCGGCCGGCGACGGTCACCTCCGCAATCCGGGCGCGCTCGCCGGCGTCAACCAGCAGCCGGACCTCGGACACCCCGTCCACCGGCTTGCCCGCGCTCACCTCGACGAGCCGCGCATCCGGGTAGCCGATGCTCAGCAGCTGGGACGCGACCAGCCGGCCCGCGCGCCCCGAGTCCTCGAGCGCTGCCGCCAGCTCGAGCGGCGACCCCAGCACGTCGCGGATCAGCCCGGCGCCGGGCTCGCCGATTCCCTCCACCACCGGGCCCCGGTACTCCAGGGGCTCGCCGCGCTCGATCACGAGCTCCGTGCGGTCTTCCCCGCGCTCGGCGCGGACCTCCGCGAACGGCCGGCCCGTGGCCTGGTAGTGGCGGCGGAGCGCCATCCGCATGTTGGCGAGCGCCACCTCCTCCAGCGGGGGCGGCATATAGAGGGCGAGGACCTCGCGCTGCACCGCCTTGGGGGGCTGATCGCCCACGAACGCGATCTCGTGCCGCGGCCCGGTCTCGCAGGTGAAGACCAACGTCGGCGACCGAGCTGGCCCCTCGGTGTGCCACCGCACCACCGCCTCGGGGAAGCCGGCCACCGCCAGCTCCTGCTCGAGGTGGACGTCGGCCACGAAGGCCAGAAAGGGCTCGTATGGCTGGCCCTTGGTCACGCCTGTGGCACGGCGCAGCCGGCGCTTGGAGACCGGCCATTCCCCCTCCAGCCGCAGCTTGTGGATGACCGGACGATCGTCGACCTCGGCGTCCTGATAGGCGGCGCCGAAGGTCGGGACCCCGACCTTCCCCGCCGTCCCACCCCACCGGAAGCGCTGGATCAGGGTCACGCCCGAGCTCTCGTCGAGCACCGACTGGTACCCCTGCAGCGCGAGCCCGGGGTCGAAGCTGAGGTTCCAGAGCTGGAGCATCGTGGTCCGATCGCGGACGTCGGTGGGGTTGGTGGCGAAGAAGAAGGCGAGGTTGGGGCTCAGCCGCTGGCCGAGCAGGAACTGGCTCGAGGTGTCAGTCTCGGTCTCGACCGCGATCTCCGCCGGCTGCAGGGTCTCGTTCTCGAAGCCGAGCGCCCGGCCCAGCCCGCCGTACAGGCTTTCGGCGGCCAGCGAGAGCACATCGACGGAGGAGGTGCTCGAGCTCTTCTCGCCGAACACCGCCAGGTCCTCCACCGGCACCAGCTCGACGACCGGGTCCACGTGCGGGTCGCCGGTGAACCGGATGGTCCCCCGCTGCAGCTCGACACTCTTGCCCGGCAGGTTGACCACCCCGCCCGGATCGATCCGGATGTCGCCCTGGAGAACCGGCGCCGCGACCGTTCCCCCGACCCGCAGCCGGTCCCACCGGACATCGAAGCGGCCGAGGTTGTTGTTGACCCGCACCCCGGTCTGAGCGCGAACCGTCAGGTCGAGCGCAATCCCGCGCAGCGGGTCGTCAGCCGCCGACACCAGCTCGGGCCCGCCGAGCACGGTGCCGGCGAGATCCGCACGCTGCTCCCAGACGCCGCCGCCGAGCACCAGCTCCCCGGTCACCAGCACCATGCCGTCCGGGTCCGGCTCGACGGCCACCACCCCGCTCCACTGGGTCAGGGTGCCCGCCGCGAAGAACGTCACCTCGTCAAGCTCGACCACGACGCCCTGCCCGGACGCCGGGTCCCAGCCCCCTCCGAAGCTCGCCCGTCCGAGGTTGATGCCGGCGGCCCCGTCCCGGATCGAGAGCACGCCGTCGCCGAGCTCAGCGGCCAGGTGGAGGTCGGCGATCTCCACCGGTGGATCCCGCCACACGATCGAGCCGCCGCGGTGGTCGACGACGATGGTCCCCTCGGGCGCGGCAAACGGGCCCTCGACGCTGACCCTGATCGAGATCGGCTTCTCGACGCGCAGCGGGTAGGGCACCAGCCGGGCGATCTCCGGCTCCAGCTCCCCGGCCGCCTCGAACCGAAGCTCGCGGGCCAGCCTGTCGACCTCTCCGGCCACCTCGATCGAGGCCCGCGGACCGACCAGCCTCGTGCGGTCGAGCCGCAGCACCCCGCCGTTCAGCCCCACCCGCACGCCGTCGGGCGCGGTGATGAGGCCTCCCGAGTGGCGCACCGCGAGACCATCGAGGACGAGCTGCCCGTAGCGCTGGGACGGATCGACCAGGCTCCAGCTGACGTCGAGGGCAAGGTCGGACTCGACCTGCGCCGGCAGCCGCCGCCGGGTCAGCGCCGTGACCAGCGCACCGAGCTCGAGGGCGCGGCCGGACACAGTGAGCTCGACCGGGCCGCCCGGCGCGTCGGCCCACACCCACTCCGGCCGAGGGAGATCGCCGAGCGGCAACCTGCCCGACACGATGAGCTGACCGGCCGCGGTGGTGAGCTGCTCGCTCACCAGCTCCACCTCGCCACCGGCCAGGCTCGCCCGCAGCGAGCCGGTGACCAGCGGCGCCGTGCCGGCCGCCGTCCATCGCAGCTCGAGGTCGCCGACCGGGCGCTCCAGGCTGCCCTCGACCCGGAGGCTGCCATCGAGCAGGCCCCGGACCTGCTCCGGGGCATCGGCAAGCAGCGAGGCGGGCTCGATCCCGCGCCACTCCAGACGAGCTTCGAGGCTCCGCTCCCTACCGGCCAGTGCCATCGACCCCGCCGCCCGGAGCGACCCTCCGAGCGCGTGCGCCTCCAGGCGGCGGAGCTCGACCGCCGCCGGCGACGCCTCGATGTCGGCCTCGGCGCGGCCGATCGTCCATTTGTCGACCCTGACGCCGGTGGCCTGCACGCTCCCCCCGGCGGACCAGCCGCCATCGCCCGCCCACCGGAAGGTCCCGCCGCCCCCGGCTGAGCCGCCCAGCCGCTCGCGCAGCGCGAGGTCTGCGAGCGCGGCGACGGCGCCCAGGTCGGGCAGGGTGGCCAGCCAGGTCCCTGCCACCTCCTGGCGTCGCGGCCACGCCGCCCCGCCGAGCTCGAGCGACGCGCCGTCCACCGGCACCGCCGTCACTCCCCAGTCGAGCTCCTCGAGCGTGCCGCGGGCGAAGCCCGCAACCCCCTCCACCGAGATCCCCGCCACCGCCGGCTGCTCCCAGCCGAAGGTGGCGTCGATCGCCGGCCTGGGCATCGAGCCCGAGAGGGCGAGCTCGAGCTGCGCCGGGCCGCCGCCGACGCCGAGGTCTGCCGCCCGCGGCAGGAACTTCGCGAGGTAGCCCGCGAGCGCGGCCGGGTCGCTCATCGTGCCCTGCGCTGTCGCCTCCAGATCGCCGGCGGCACCGAGCCGTCCCTGGCCCGCGAAGCTGGCGCCCGGCAGCTCGAGGGCCACCCTCTCCGCGCGCCAGCTCCCGCTTTCGCTCCCACCCGCGACCTCGAGCCGCCCCTGCGGGAACGCAACCTGAAGATCGGCGGTGGCCGCCAACCGCTCGAGGGCCATCGGCAGCGGCACCGAGGCGTCGACCGTGCCGGACAGCGCGAACGGGCCGGGCAGCCACGACGGCAGCGGCCGGGCGGCCAGGGCGAGCGCCGGCCCGACCGCCGCGCCGATCAGGCGCGCGTGCACCGTCGCGCGGTCGCGGCCGGCGTCCACCGTGAGCTCTCCCCAGCCTTCTCCGCCCGCCTCGAGCAGGACGCCGGTCGGCGACGAGGCGAGCCGCACCCGGGTGATCGGGTAGCCGGCAACCTGCAGCGGCCCGCCCACGTGGTCGAAGGCGAGCTCGGCGCCCGCAGCCGGCGTCGCCGTGCCGGAGCCGGATAGCACGAGGCGGCCGCGCGGCTGCGCCAATCGCGCCGCCTCCGGAGCAAACCACTCCAGGGCCGGGCCGAGCTCGACCTCGATGCGTCCGTCGGCCGCCAGCCGGCGGTCGCCGAGCCCGGCCGACAGCCCCAGCGATGCGCTCGCGAGCTCACCCTCCAGGACGAGGCGCTCGACCGTCAGCCCGCCCTCGTTCGCGATCGCCTCGACATCGAGCGGGCCAACCACCGCGCGGCGGCCGGCGCGGATGGCGGTGATCGTGCCGACCCGCGCCGAGACGACCGCGACGCCGCCCTCGAGCCGGCCCGCGACCTCGAGGCCCTCCGCCTCCAGCTCGACGCCGGAGGCCGCGCCCCCCACTCGGGCGCCGCGCAGCTGGAGGCTGCCGACCTCGATCGCCCGCCACGGGTCCGCCGGCGGGCGCTCCGGCTCGGACGCCGTGCGCGGCAGCTGGAGCCGCCGCAGGTCGACAGTGAGGCCTTCAATCTCGATCGCCTCGATGCGCCGCGGAGCCGATAGCAGGCGCCGCCACCGGAAGCGGACGGCGACCCGGTCCGCCGCCACCGCCCCGGGACCCGAGGTGCCGGCGCTCACGCCCCGCAGCTCGATCGCGGCCGGCCACGCCCGGGCCCTGAATGCGGACGCCGCCACCTGCCACCCGGTCGCCCGCTCGATGGTCCCGGCCGCTCGCTCCCACAGCGCGCGCTGGACCGGAGGCAGGTGGACCAGCACGGCCAGGACCGCAACCAGCGCCAGGACGGCGACCAGGCTCCACACCAGCACTCGCCGCAGGGTCGTGCGCACGAACCCAGTCTACTGCGTCGGCTGGCGAGCGAGCAGGCCGGAATTCAGGGGCCTCGAGTGGTCGACGCCGCTGCCGACGGTGGTATCGTTGAGGATGGCGAATGATGTCAGGCAAGGCACCTTTTCCGACCGTCGGGGTGTCCTGTGCCCGCAATGCCGGGCAGGCACCGCGGCTGCGGAGCCCGCGGCGATGAGCCGGGGTAGGCTGTCCGGGCTCGTCCGCCGCCTGTCCGGGGCCGGGGCACGTCCGCAGCCGCCGGCACCGAGCCAGACGGCGCCGTCGCTGAGCTTCCTCGTGGCGACCTCCGACCGCCTGCTCGCGGCCTCGGTCGTCAGCGAGGTCGAGGCCACCGGCCACCAGTGCCACGTGGTCACCGGGCTGCGCGAGCGCCGCCGCGCGGTCGAGAGGGACCGCCCCGTGATCGCCCTCGTCGACTGGCGCCTGCCCGACGAGGCGCGGGCGCCGCTCCTCGCCGCCCTGCGCACCGCCGACGGCGCCGCCTGCCCGATCCTCGCGCTGGTCCCGGACGATTCGCCGGCGACGATCGACGCGGTGCTCGGGTCCGGGTGCGACGACTACCTCACGCTCCCGGCCGCGGCGGCGGCGATCCGGACCAAGCTCAGTTTCTTCGCCGTGCGGCTTCGCGCGAGGTCGGATCTGCTCGACGCCAACCGCGCGCTCCGCTCCGCGCTCGACCGCTTCGTCATCGCCTGCGGCGGCCAGCAGGACGGCATCTGGGATTGGGACGTCCGCAGCCGCAAGGTCTACTACTCGCCGCGATGGAAGGCGATGCTCGGCTACCAGGACGGCGACATCGGCGACTCCCCGGACGACTGGTTCGAGCTCGTCCACCCCGACGACCGCAAGCGCCTGCGGAGCATGGTCGACGCCAACCTGGCCGGCAGCATGACGCCGCTCGAGCACCGCTACCGGATCCGCCACCACGACGGCGGATACCGCTGGATGCTGGCGCGGGCCGAGATGCTGCGCGACGACTCGGGCGCCGTCTACCGGATCGTCGGCCGTCAGACCGACGTGCACGGCGACGAGCAGTCCGACACCGATCCCCGCATCGGCGGGCTGCACGACCCGCTGACCAAGCTGCCCAATCGGACCGTGCTGACCGATCGTCTCAGGCTGGCTTTCGCCAGGGCGCGCCGCGACCCCAGCCGGCCGTTCGCGCTGCTGTTCTTTGACGTCGACCGCTTCAAGAACGTCAACGACAGCCTTGGCCACCTGGTCGGCGACCGCCTGCTGCGCGCCATCGGCGACCGGGTCCAGGCCGCCTGCCGTCCCTCCGACACCGTCGCTCGTTTCGGCGGCGACGAGTTCGCGATCATCGTCGAGGACATCACCGACGTGCGCGGGGCGACGGCCGCCGCCGAGCGGATCCAGGACGCGTTTCGCGTCCCCTTCGACCTCGACGGGCTCGAGGTCTTCGCGACCGTGAGCATCGGCATCGCGGTCTGGAAGCCCGCCTACGAGCGGCCCGAGGACCTGCTTCGCGACTCCGACACCGCGATGTACCGCGCCAAGGCGAACGGCCGCAACACCTTCGTCGTGTTCGACGACGACATGCACGCCCGGGTCGTCGCGACCCTCCGGCTCGAGACCGATCTTCGGCGGGCGATCGCCCGCAACGAGTTCCGCGTCTACTACCAGCCGATCGTGTCGATCACGGTCGGTCGGATCACCGGCTTTGAGGTGCTTGTCCGCTGGCAGCACCCCGACCGCGGCCTGCTCCTGCCCAAGCACTTCATCGGCGTCTCCGAGGAGATGGGCGCGATCATCCAGATCGACCGCTTCGTCGCCGAGGAGGCGTGCCGCCAGCTGCGGGCGTGGCAGAACAAGTACCGCCACAACCCGCCGCTCAACGTCAGCGTCAACATTTCGGGCACCCAGTTCCTGCAGCCGGACCTCGTCCAGCAGATCGACCACATCCTGCGCAAGACCGGTCTGTACGGGCGCAGCCTCACCCTCGAGGTCACGGAGAGCGTCCTCATGGAAAACGCCCAGTACGCAGCGGCGATGCTCGAGGAGCTGCGGGCGCTCGACATCGGCATCAGCATCGACGACTTCGGGACCGGCTACTCGTCGCTCGCCTACCTGCGGCGTTTCAAGATCGACACCCTCAAGATCGACTACTCGTTCGTGTCGAGGATGCTCGCCGACGAGGAGAGCTCGCAGATCGTCAAGACCATCACCACGCTTGCCGGCAACCTGGGCAAGCAGACGGTGGCCGAGGGCGTGGAGACGCGCTCGCAGTTCGATGCGCTGCGCGAGCTCGGCGTCGACCGTGCCCAGGGGATCTTCATCTCGCCGCCGGTCCCGGCCGCCGAGGCCGAGGACCTTCTCGCCCGGACCATCCACGAGGACAACCACCTGCGCAAGATCCTGAGCGACCGGCTCAAGAGCGGCACCCAGCCAGGAGACGGGGTCACCACCTGAGCCCCCGCCCGCCCGCTCGGGGGCCGCGACGGGGCCGGCGCGCCGGCGGCGGCGACGTCGCGGAGCGTCCCCGGCCCGACCGGCGTTGCCGAGCTGAAACACGGACCCGCCACGGGCTGTTACCAGGGATGGACAGGCCCGCCCCCGGGCTGGTCCAAGCGAGGTCAACATGGCAGTGCAGGTGACACCGACGGACGCGGAAGCCGACATCCAGGCGGTCGAGACCCAGGAGTGGATCGACTCACTGGCTTGGGTGCTCGACCACCAGGGGCCCGAGCGGGTGCGACATCTGCTCGAGGATCTGCAGATCGCCGCGCGCCGGGCCGGGGTCCGGATCCCGTTCTCGGCCAACACGCCACACATCAACACCATCCCGGCCCACGAGGAGGTCCCGTATCCGGGCAGCCGCGAGATCGAGCGGCGGATCAAGAGCCTGATCCGCTGGAACGCGATGGCGATGGTGGTGCGCGCCAACCACGAGGAGTCGGGCATCGGCGGCCACATCTCGACCTACGCCTCGGCCGCCACGCTCTACGAGGTCGCGTTCAACCACTTCCTCCACGGCAAGAGCGAGCACTACGACGGCGACCAGGTCTACTTCCAGGGCCACTCCTCGCCGGGAATTTACGCCCGCGCCTTCCTCGAGGGCCGCCTGAGCGAAGGGCAGCTCGTCAACTTCCGCCGAGAGCTCCGCGAAGGCCGCGGCCGCGGCCTTGCGTCCTACCCACACCCCTGGCTGATGCCCGACTTCTGGGAGTTCCCCACCGTCTCGATGGGCCTCGCGCCGATCCAGGCGATCTACCAGGCCCGCTTCAACCACTACCTCGAGGACCGCGGGCTCCACCCGACCTCCAACCACAAGGTGTGGGCCTTCCTCGGCGACGGCGAGATGGACGAGCCGGAGTCACTCGGGGCGATCACCCTGGCGTCGCGCGAGCAGCTCGACAACCTGATCTTCGTGGTCAACTGCAACCTGCAGCGCCTCGACGGCCCGGTCCGCGGCAACGGCAAGATCATCCAGGAGCTCGAGGCGGCGTTCCGGGGCGCCGGCTGGAACGTCATCAAGGTGATCTGGGGCGCGGACTGGGACCCGCTGCTCGACCGGGACAGCGACGGCCTCCTGGTCCGGCGGATGGGCGAGGTGGTCGACGGCGACAGCCAGAAGTACGCCGCCTTCCCGGGCGAGTTCATCCGCAACCACTTCTTCGGCACCTCGCCGAAGCTCAAGGAAATGGTCGCCCACCTCTCCGACGAGCAGCTCCGGCGGCTGCGCCTCGGCGGCCACGACCCTCAGAAGGTGTACAACGCCTTCAAGGCCGCGGTCGATCACAAGGGGTCCCCGACCGTGATCCTGGCCCGTACCATCAAGGGCTACGGGCTCGGCGAGGCCGGCGAGGGCCGCAACATCACCCATCAGCAGAAGAAGCTCGACCAGGAGGAGCTGCTCGAGTTCCGGACCAGGTTCGGGATCCCGCTGTCCGACGACGAGGCTCGCGACGCGACCTTCTACCGCCCACCCGAGAGCAGCCCCGAGATGGTCTACCTGCAGGAGCGGCGGCGCGGGCTCGGCGGGCCCGTGCCGACCCGCGGCGTGCGCTGCGAGCCCCTGCCCCCGCTCGACCCGGCGGTCTTCGACGAGTTCGGCGAGGGCTCCAACGGCCGTCCGGTCTCGACCACGATGGCGTTCGTCCGGGTGCTGTCCAAGCTCCTCAAGGACCCCCAGATCGGGCGCCTGATCGTGCCCATCATCCCGGACGAGGCGCGGACCTTCGGCATGGACTCGCTGTTCCGTCAGATCGGCATCTACTCCCACGCCGGCCAGCTCTACGAGCCGGTCGACGCCTCCTCGCTGCTCTTCTACCGAGAGGCCAAGGACGGCCAACTCCTCGAGGAGGGCATCACCGAGGCCGGCTCGATGTGCTCGTTCATCGCGGCGGGGTCCGCCCACGCCACCCACGGCATCAACACCATCCCGTTCTTCGTCTTCTACTCGATGTTCGGGCTGCAGCGGATCGGCGACCTGATTTGGGCAGCCGCCGACATGCGGACCCGCGGCTTCCTGGTCGCGGGAACGGCGGGCAGGACCACCCTCAACGGCGAGGGGCTCCAGCACCAGGACGGCCACTCGCACCTGCTGGCCTACCCGGTGCCCAATCTCAGAGCCTTCGATCCGGCCTGGGCCTACGAGCTGGCGGTGATCATCCGGGACGGGATCCGGCGCATGTACACCGACCAGGAGGACGTCTTCTACTACCTGACCGTCGCCAACGAGCCCTACCCGATGCCCGCGCGCCCCGATCACGTCACCGACGAGGGGATCCTCCGCGGCATGTACCGCTACCGGCCCGCGGACGCGCCGGACGGCAAGGCGCGAGCCCACCTCTTCGGTAGCGGCGCGATCCTCAACCAGGCGCTCGCGGCGCAGCAGCTGCTGGCCGAGCGCTTCGACGTCGCGGCCGACGTGTGGAGCATCACCAGCTACAAGGAGCTCCACCGCGACGGCCTCGACTGCGACCGCTGGAATCGCCTCCATCCCGGCGAGGAGCCGCGGACGCCATGGCTGCGCCGCTGCCTCGCAGAAACCGAGGGGGTCTACGTCCTGGCCAGCGACTACGTGAAGGCGCTACCGGAATCGATCGCCTCCTGGTTCCCGAGGCGGCCCCAGGCGCTCGGCACCGACGGCTTCGGCCGCTCCGACTCCCGTGCGGTCCTGCGCCGCTTCTTCGAGGTGGACGCGGCCCACATCGCGGCCGCCGCGCTCGCGGCGCTCGCTCGCGAGGGGGCGATCGGCCACGACCGGGTCGCCACGGCGATCGCCGAGCTCGGCATCGATCCTGACTCCCCAAACCCGGTGACGCTGTAGGAGGACCGGCGAGATGACGTCGACGCTGCGCGCGCCCGATCTCGGAGAGAACGTCGAGTCCGTGGACGTGGTCAAGGTCCTGGTCGCGGTCGGCGACACCCTCGCCGCCGGCCAGCCGGTGATCGAGGTCGAGACCGAGAAGGCCTCGGTGGAGGTGCCGTCGACCCTGGCCGGCGTCGTCACCGAGGTCCACGTGGCTGCCGGCGAGGCGCTGCGCGCCGGCGACCCGATCGTGTCGGTGGCAGTTGCCGATGCCCCGGCGGCCGAGGTCGCGGCCGAGCCGGCCGCGGCACAGCCGGCTGCCCCGGATCCGCCCGCGCCCGCGGCCTCGGACGAGGTCGTGGAAACGAGCCAGCCCCGACGCCCCGCGCCGCCGTCGCTCGGCGAGACCCTCCTCGCGCCGCGCTGGGTGGCGCCGGAGGGCCCCCGCAAGCTGGTGCCGGCGGCGCCCACGGTGCGGCGGTTCGCGCGTGAGGTCGGGGTCGACATCACGCAGGTCGGCGGGTCGGGCCCCGGCGGCCGGATCAGCATCGACGACGTCAAGGCGTTCGCGGCCCGCGCGATCAGCCGTGCCGGTGCGCCGCCCGGCGCCACCGGCGTCGAGCTTCCGGACCTCGCGGCGTGGGGCGCCATCCGCCGCGAGCCGATGTCCAAGATCCGCCAGGTCACGGCGCGCAATCTCAGCCGCGCCTGGGACACCGTCCCCCAGGTGACCAACCACGACCTGGCCGACATCACGGGCCTCGAGGCTCTGCGCCAGCGCTACCGCGGCCGCGTCGAGTCCGCGGGCGGCAAGCTCACGGTCACCTCGATCCTGGTCAAGGTCGCGGCCTCCGCGCTCAAGATCCACTCGAAGCTGAACGCCGCCGTCGACGTCGGCCGGAAGGAGATCGTGTACCGCGAGTACGTTCACGTCGGTGTGGCGGTGGACACCGAGCACGGGCTGCTGGTCCCGGTGGTGCGCGACGCCGACCGCAAGAGCATCACCGAGATCTCGGTCGAGCTCGAGGGCCTGTCGGCGCGGGCGCGGGGCCGCAAGCTCGGGCCCGAGGAGATGCAGGGCGCGGGATTCACCATCTCGAACCTCGGCGGGATCGGCGGCACCGCCTTCACCCCGATCGTCAACTGGCCGGAGGTCGCGATCCTGGGCGTGTCGCGAGCCGCCACCCAGCCGCGCTGGGTGGGCGACCGCTTCGAGCCCCGGCTGCTGCTGCCGCTGTCGCTGTCCTACGACCACCGCCTGGTGGATGGCGCCGATGCGGCGCGCTTCCTGGCCTGGATCGTCGAGGCCCTCGAGCAGCCGCTGCTGCTGGCGCTGGAAGGGTGATAGCTGGTAACTGATAAGTGATAGGTGATAGGTGATAGGTGTGTCGTCCTGACACAGGTTGACAGTGGGAAGGGCGGTCGTGGCGAGCGGCGCCGTCGCCCTCGATCAATGGGCAAGTTGGAGGCTGACGTGAGGGTTCCCGCAACTCTGTTCCTGCTGCTGGTCGCCGCCGCAGTCGCGTTCTTGTCGGCGTGCGCCGCACCGCCACCGCCCGCGCCTGACGAGAGCCAGCCGGCCGCCGCGGCGGCCCGCCCGCAAAGCCACCTCGCCGACCCCCGCGAGCGGCACTTCGGCGAGCTTGCCATGCTCACCGACGGCGGCGAGAACGCCGAGGCCTACTTCTCGTTCGACGGCGCCGCGCTCGTCTTCCAGTCGACCCGGCCGCCGTACGGCTGCGACCAGATCTTCACGATCCCGGTCCGCGGCGGCGAGCCGCGGCTGGTCTCAACCGGGAGGGGCCGCACCACCTGCGCGTACTTCCTGCCCGGGGATCGCCAACTGATCTACTCCTCGACCCACCTCGGCGGCGACGGCTGCCCGCCGGTCCCCGATCACAGCCGCGGCTACGTGTGGCCGATCTACCCCAGCTACGACATCTTCCGCGCCAACGCCGACGGCGCGGAGCTGGTCCGGCTTACCGACACGCCCGGATACGACGCCGAGGCGACGGTGTCGCCGCGGGGCGACCGGATCGTCTTCACCTCGATGCGCGACGGCGACCTCGACATCTACAGCATGAAGCTCGACGGCAGCGACGTGGTGCGGCTGACCGACGAGCTGGGCTACGACGGCGGGCCGTTCTTCTCGCCGGACGGCAGCCGCATCGTCTACCGCGCCCACCACCCGACCGACCAGGCCGGGATCGCGGACTACCGCGCCCTGCTCGCCGACGGGCTGATCCGCCCGAGCCGGCTCGAGATCTGGGTCATGGACGCCGACGGCGGCAACAAGCGCCAGGTCACGCGGCTGGGGGTGGCATCCTTCGCGCCCTTCTTCCACCCGTCCGGCGACCGGATCGTCTTCTCGTCGAACCACGGCGACCCGAGCGGGCGGGAGTTCGAGCTCTTCCTGGTCGGCCTCGACGGCAGCGGCCTCGAGCAGGTCACCTTCAGCGAGGGGTTCGACGGATTCCCGATGTTCGCACCCGACGGGAAGACCTTCGTCTTCGGCTCCAACCGGCACAACTCGCGCCCTGGCGAGACCAACATCTTCGTCACCACCTGGCGCGAGTGACCCGGGCAGGCGGGCGGCTCATGGCGGATCGCGGAGAGCCCTCGACCTAGGAACTGACTGCCTCACTGCCGGACTGCCATCTCGAGCGCGGACCCGGAAGCGGGCGCGGAAGCGGGCTGTTCGGGAACGGCCTCGAAGAAACGAACCGGCCGGGGCACCTGTAAGGTCCCCGGCCGTTCGACGCGCGATCGCCCCGGTTCAGTCGCTCTTGTGGAGCGCCATCCCGCAGCCGCAGGTGCCGGGCTGCGCCGAGATGTGGTTGCAGGTGCACGACCCGCCGCAGTTGCAGAAGTAGAGGCCGGTGCCCTTGAGGCTGACCCGCCGCAGCTCCTTGCCGCAGCCGCACTTGGTCGGGTCGTTCGGGTCGATCTTGCACGTGCAGCCCTCGTCGCAGGTGCAGACCAGGGCCACGTCGCCCTCGACCTTGACCACGTGCCCCCAGACCAGCGGCTTGCCGCAGCTGCACGTGCCGGGCTCGACCTTGACCGTGTTGCACTGGCATTCCGGCCCGCATCCGCACAGGTAGACGACGTCGTGGCGCGCCGACTCGCCCTCCGGGCCGGCCGACACCGCCGGCACCAGCAGCATCGCGCCGCCGGCCACGACCAGCGCCATCAGGGTTCCCACAAGCAGGTTCTTGCGTCCGCTCATCCGTTTCCTCCGTGTCACGTGCCGTCCTCGCGACGGACGTCGCACTCGTGTGATGAACCATGATCGCATATCACGCCGCGAATCCGCTCCGCAAGCCTCCAGCCGGCGGAGGTCGGGGGCTCGCGCGAAGCGCGGCAGCGGGGCCGGGTGGCCACTGCCGGTGCCGGCTGCCGCGGCGCGACGGCCGCGGCGCCGATCGTCGCCGGCACTGCGGCCGGCACTGCCCGGGGCTGCGCCGTCGACGAGCGCCGGCGGGCCGGCGTCTGGTAAGGTGTCGGGGTGCGCCCGGCCCACCAGCTCGCGCTCGCGCTCCTGGTCGCGGCGGCGGCCTCGACCGTCGTGGTCGCCGCCACCGATCCTGCCCGCGACGCGGAAGCGGTCTACGACGGCATGGTCACCCTCCGCGTGCCGGAGGACTGGCACGCGATCCCGCCGGCGGTCCTCGAGTACTTCACGCTGCGCACGGCCGAGGCCACCGGCGGCCGCACCGCGGAGACCTACCAGCACGGGTTTCGGCCGGGCGACCCGAACGCCGAGTTCTCGCTGCCGCAGGTGCTGATCCAGATCCGCGAGGAGGGACGGCTCGCCCATGGTCACTTCCGCCGACTGCCGTCCCCGGAGGACCTCGCCCCCCCGCCCGGCAGCCCGCTCGCCGGCAGCCGGGGATCGCTGCTGCGCGACGTCCAGCTGACGGACGTCGCCTTCGATCGCCGCCGGTTCTGCCTGCGGGTCGACAGCGTCATCGACCTGGCGATCGAGGGGCGGGTGGTGGTCCGGTCCGCGAGCTTCCTCACCGAGCGCGGGCTGTTCACGCTCCACTGCTACGAGCTCGAGGACCGGATCGCCGGCACCGCGCCCGTCTTCGAGCAGATCATCGACAGCGTCCGATTCGACGATCGAATCGTCTACCGGCCGCGGATCACCGACCAGTGGTCGTCGCGCCACACCGCGGTGGTCCTGCTCGCCCTCGCCGCGGTCCTCGCGGCGGTCGCGCTCGTGGTCCGCGGCCGCCTGCGCGCCGGCGGCTGACGAGAGCGACAGGGTGGCGATCGCGATCGACGTGGCTGCGCGCCGGATCGAGGCCGCGGTCGGCGACCTGGTGGCGGACCAGGACCAGCGCGTCATCGGCCTCGCCGGCAGCGGCCTGACCAGGCTCTGGATCGGGCAGGAGCTGCACACCCGCATCCAGCGCGAGCTGTCGGACGAGGACCCCGAGTACCGGGCCGAGGTGGCGCTGGCCGGCGAGCTCGAGGTCGACGGGTGGACGCTCTGCCTGTCCGGCCGTGCCGACGGTGTGCAGTACGCCGGCGACCGGCCGCTGCGGGTGGACGAAATCAAGACCCTGCACTTCGCGGTCGACCTCCACAACCTGTACGTCGACGAGCGGCTCGAGCGCTTCCGGCGGCAGGCGCGGCTCTACGCCCTGATGCTGTCCGGGCCGGAGCGGGAGGTCGCCGCCCGGCTGCTGCTGGTGGACATCGTCACCGGCGAGGTCGAGAGCGAGGACGTCGAGGTCGACCCGACGGCGACCATGGGCTGGCTGCGCCAGCTCGTCCACCGGCTGGTGGCGGCCGAGCGGCGGCGCCTCGACCGGCTCGACAGCCTGCGCCGCGCAGCCCGCGACCTCCCCTTCCCGCACCCGGAGCCGCGCCCGGTGCAGCTCGAGATCAGCGACGCGGTGGCGGCGGCGCTCGGCGAGGACCGGCACCTGCTGCTGCGCGCCCCGACCGGCTGCGGCAAGACGGCCGCGGTCCTCCACCCGGCGGTCAAGGCCGCGCTCTCCCGCGGCCGGCGGCTGCTGTACCTGACCGCCAAGACCCTCCAGCAGCGAATCGCGGTCGACACGGTTCGCGCCATGCAGCAGGGCCGGTTCCGCAGCCTCCAGCTGCGCGCCAAGGCCAAGATGTGCGCCAACACCGAGATCATCTGTCACGAGGAGTACTGCCCCTACGCCCGTGACTACGGCCTCAAGCTGGCGCGGACCCAGCTGCTGCGCGCGCTGATCGCCGATGATGCCCACCTCGACCCGGATCTGATCTACCAGGCCGCGGTGCAGAACGAGCTGTGCCCGTTCGAGGTCAGCCTCGACCTGCTGTCGGAGGTCGATGTCCTGATCTGCGACTACAACTACGTCTTCGACCCCGACATCGGCCTGGCCGCGATCCTCAACCGGGGCGCGCTGCGCGACGCCGTGCTGGTGATCGATGAGGCCCACAACCTGGTCGACCGCAGCCGCGAGTACCACTCACCGGAGCTCGCCTCGAGCCTGCTCGACCGGGCGCGGGCCTTTCTCGAGACCCGCGACAACGCGGTCTTCCGGGAGCTCCGCGTGCTGGTGGACGAGCTCGCGGGCGTGGTGGCCGATGCGGTCGCCGCCGCTCACGGGGCCGACGGGGTCGGCGACCGCGTGACCGAGCTTCCCGCCGGCCGCATCGCCGACCTCCGCCTCGCCTTCGACGGCGCCCTGCTCGGCTACTTCGTCTACAAGCGGGAGCAGGACCTCTGGATGGCCGACGACCCGATCGTCGAGGTGTTCGTGACCCTCATGCGCCTGCACCGGGCGCTGGCCGAGGGCGGCAGCGAGTTCGTCCACCTGGCGTCCCGCGCCGCCGACGGCGCCGCCTCGGTCAAGATCTGCTGCCTCGACGCCTCGCGGTTCGTCGGCAGGATCCTCGACGAGTCCGCCGGCGTGGTCGCGATGTCGGCGACCCTGGAGCCGTTCGAGTTCTACCGCGAGCTGCTCGGCTTCGATCGCCACCGCACGGACGAGCTCTACGTCCCGTCGCCCTTCCCCGCGTCGAACCGCCTCGTGCTCTGCATCGAAGACGTCGACACCAGCTTCCGCAGCCGCGCCGCCCACTTCGATCGGATCGCCGGCTGGATCTCGCGCCTCGCCCATCCCGAGCACAACGTCCTCACGCTGTTCCCGAGCTACCGCTTTCTCGAGGCGGTTCGCGACCGGTTGCCGCCGGTCCGGCACCGGCTGCTGGTCCAGGAGCCGAACTCCTCCGACGCCGTCCAGGCCTCCTTCCTCGACGCGCTGGCGGGCGGCGGGCGGCACCTCGTGCTCGCGGTGCTCGGCGGCATCTTCGCCGAGGGCGTCGACTACCCTGGCGAGATGCTGTCCCAGGTGATCGTGGTCTCCCCCGGGCTGCCCCAGCTCTCGACCGAGCGCGAGCTGCTCAAGGCCTACTACCAGGAGTCCTACGGGCACGGCTTCGGCTACGCCTACCTGGTGCCGGGCCTGACCCGGGTCGTCCAGGCCGCCGGCCGGATCTTCCGGTCGGCCGACGACCACGGCGTCATCGTCCTGATGTGCCGGCGGTTCCAGGACCCGCGCTACGCCCGGCTGCTGCCGTCCGAGTGGACCGACGACGACCCGTCGAGCATGCTGCGCGAGGACCCGGCGGCCGAGGTTCGCCGCTTCTTCGACCAGTTCTAGCCCGCATTCCTCGCCGCCCTCATGAATCGACGAGAGCGTGACCGGCAGACAATGCCACGGGAGTTGCTGAGAAATGCGGGCCTTGGGGACGAAGTGGCACGAGCACCCGCTTTCGCGCCCAGCCTCGTTCCCGTTCCCGTTCCCGTTCCCGGAATCGGCCCAGGAAGTCGGAGCGACCATTCCGGCAGCAAGCAATGAGACGCAATTGGTTGCCACCCTCCGCTGGGCGCGGCGCGTGATCGCGCGCCGGTCGCGGGCGCAAGTAAGTACTCGGGAACGGGAACGGGAACGGGAGCGGGAACGGATTGGAGCGCCTCACCGCCAACGTCTCACGCTCGGGCTTGAGCGGTCGGGCGCTATCATGAGAGCATCATGCGATCCACCTACCTCTTCCTGATGCTGCTCTTCCCGGCCCTCGCGCTCCTCAACTCCTGGTGGTTCGCGCGCGAGCTGAAGCGGTTCCTGGCCGCCACGCCCGCGGTCGCGTCCGCCGCCGACCTCGAGCGCATGAAGAAGGTGGTGGGGCGCCAGATGTACGCGGCGCTGGCCCAGATCCTGCTCCTGGCCGCCGCGCCCGTGGTCTTCGTCGTCGGCCTGCTGCACCGCCAGCTCCACCCGAGCGACGTGCTGTTCATCATCCTGCCGTCCGCGGTGGTGCTGCTGCTCTCCCTCTCCGTCAAGCGGATCGAGGCAGCCGTCCGCGGTCTCGACGCGGCGGACGACGAGCTGCGCCGGCAGCGCGACGCCATCGTCCGCACCTGGCTGGGGAAACCACTCCCCGATTGGTAGGCCACTCGCGTCCGTCCCCGTTCCCGCGAGGCGAGCACGAGGAATGCGCGTCTGGCGGGCGTGCCATCTTTGGCGATTTCGGGCGACCTTCCTCCTGGAAAGGTGTTCGAGCCCCAAATCGCCAAAGGTGGCTCCCTCGGGAAGCGCCTCCGGAGAATTGGCGCGTAGCGCACTGGAGGGCGGGGCGAACGAGCGGACTCGGGAACGGGAACGGGTACGGGAGCGGGAACGACACCGCCTCCCTCCCCCCATCCTTGACCCGGCCTGCGCCGCGCACTACCTTCCCTCTTCGTGACTCCCGCGGCCGACCCCCTCGAGCTGTTCAGCCCGCCGACCCGGTCGTGGTTCGCCGCTCGGATCGGCCAGCCGACCGAGGTCCAGAACCTGGCCTGGCCGGTCATCGCCGCCGGCGAGCACGTGCTGGTCACAGCTCCCACCGGCAGCGGCAAGACCCTCGCCGCCTTCCTGTGGGCGGTCGACCGGCTGCTCGGCGAGGCCTGGCCGGGCGGCCAGGTCCGCGTTCTCTACGTCTCCCCGCTGCGCGCGCTCGGCAACGACATCCGCCGCAACCTGCTCGAGCCTCTCGCCGGGCTGCGCGGGCAGTGGTCCGCCGCGGGCCTGGTCCCGCCCGCCGTCCGCGTCCTCTCGCGGACCGGCGACACCCCGCAGGCGGAGCGGCGGGCGATCGCGAAGAGCCCGCCCGAGATCCTGATCACCACCCCGGAGAGCCTCAACATCCTGCTCGCCTCGGCGAGCGGCCGTGCGCTGCTGCGCGGGCTGCGCTCGGTGATCCTCGACGAGGTCCACGCGGTGATCGACGGCAAGCGCGGCGTGCACCTGATGACCGCGGTCGAGCGGCTGGCGGCGCTGTCTGGCGAGCTCCAGAGGATCGCGCTGTCGGCGACGGTCAAGCCCCTCGACGAGGTCGCGCGCTGGGTCGGCGGGGCGGTCGTGGAGCAGACCGCCGACGGCGCGGTGTTCCGGCCACGCCGGGTGCAGGCCGTCGCCGCCGCCACCCCCAAGCGCTTCGAGCTCGAGGTCGCGCTTCCGATCGCCGAGCCCGGCGCCAGCCGTGACCCCGAGACTCTGTGGGCCGAGCTCACCGCACAGCTCAAGCGGGTGGTGCGCCGCAACCGCTCGACGTTGATCTTCGGCAACAGCAAGCGGATCGTCGAGAAGGTCGCCCGCTTCCTCAACGAGGCCGAGCCCGACCAGCTCGCCTACTCCCACCACGGCGCGCTGTCGCGCGAGATCCGCTCGGTGGTCGAGGACCGGCTCAAGGCGGGCTCGCTGCGCGCCATCGTGGCGACCAACTCGCTCGAGCTCGGCATCGACATCGGCAGCATCGACGAGGTGGTGCTGGTCCAGCCGCCGCCGACCGTGGCCTCCACCCTGCAGCGCCTCGGACGCTCCGGCCACCGCGTCGGAGAGACCAGCCGGGGACGGATCTACCCGCTCCACAGCCATGCCCTCATCGTGTCCGCGGTGCTGGCCCGGGCGGTGCTCGACGGTGACATCGAGCCCTCCCGGCCGATCGCCAACCCGCTCGATGTGCTCGCCCAGGTGCTGCTGTCAATGACCGTCGAACGGCGCTGGCAGCTCGACGAGCTCTACGACGCGGTGCGCGCCGCCGAGGCCTACCGGCAGCTGCCCAGGGCCCACTTCGACCTGGTGGTCGAGATGCTGGCGGGCCGCTTCGCCACGACCCGGGTGCGCGGGCTGCGTCCGCTGGTGTCGGTCGACCGGATCGACCGGACGATCCGCGCCCGCCCCGGGGCGGAGAGGCTGATCTTCACCTCCGGCGGCACGATTCCGGACCGCGGCTACTTCACGCTGCGCATCGAGGGCAGCGGCGCTCCCCTCGGCCAGCTCGACGAGGAGTTCGTGTGGGAGCGCGCGGTCGGCGACAGCTTCAGCCTCGGCGTCCAGAGCTGGCGGATCCAGCGGATCACCCACAACGACGTGTTCGTCGCGCCGGTCGACTCCCGGTCCTCGATGGCGCCCTTCTGGAGGGCCGAGGAGCGCGACCGCTCGCACTTCCTCTCCGACCTGATCGGCCGCTTCCTGGAGCAGGTGATGCCACGCGTCGACGACCCGGAGCTCGCCCGCGAGCTCGAGCGGCGCCATCGGCTCCAGCCTGCCGCCGCCGCCGAGCTGTGTCGCGTCCTCGCCGCGCAGGTCGCCGCCACCGGCACCCTCCCCCACCGCCACCAGGTCGTCGTCGAGCACACCGCCGCGCCCGACCGGCAGGGGAATCCCCGCCAGCTCGTCCTCCACACCATGTGGGGCGGCTGCGTCAACCGCCCGCTGGCCTACGCGCTCGCCGCCGCGTGGCGGGAGCGGTTCTCAACCCGGCCCGAAGTGATCCACGGTGACGACTGCGTGGTCGTCACCTACGACGCCGCTGCCGGCCCGGTCGATCCCTTCGCGCTGGTGCGGCCGCAGCGGCTCGAGGACCTGCTGAGGTCCACCCTGGAGAGCACCGGCTTCTTCGGCGCCCGCTTCCGCGAGGCTGCGGGACGCGCCCTGCTGCTGCCGCGCGCCGGCGGGCGCCGCCGCACTCCACTCTGGCTCAACCGGCAGCGCGCCAAGGAGATGCTCGAGGTGGTGTCCGGGCAGGGCGACTTCCCGCTGGTCCTCGAGGCGTGGCGGGAGTGCCTGCACGACGCCTTCGAGCTGGAGGCGCTGCGCGAGCACCTGGCCGACATCGCCGACGGCACCACCGCGGTGCGCCACGTCACCACCGACGCGCCGTCGCCGTTCGCGGACCAGGTCGCCTGGCGCCAGGTCAACCGCCTGATGTACGAGGACGACCGTCCCCCCGACCGCGCCGCGGGCGGACTGCGTGCCGACCTCGTGCGCGAGCTCGCCTTCGCCTCCCACCTGCGGCCGCGCATCCCGCGCCGACTTGTCGACGAGCTCGAGTCCAAGCTCCAGCGGACCGCGCCCGGCTACGCCCCCCGCAACGGCCCCGAGCTGCTCGAGTGGGCCAAGGAGCGCCGGGCAATCCCGGAAGGCGAGTGGCGGTCGCTGCTGGCCGCGGTCGAGCGCGACCACGCGGCGGACGTCTCGGCTGAGCTCGCGGCCATCGCCGATCGGCTCCTGGCCTGGCAGCCGCACGCCGGCGGACCGACCCTGGTCAGCGCGGCCGAGGCCATGCCGGCGATCGCGGCGGCGCTCGGCCGGCCGCTCGAATCGCTGCCCATCCGGTCCGCAGCGCTCGACGGCGCGGCCGCGGACGGCGCCGCGCGGGCGCTCTCGCAGATGGTCGGCGCTCCCTCCTTCGAGCCGCCCGACACGACGCTCGCCGAGCTGCTCGGGGAGTGGCTCGCCGGCTTCGGGCCGGTCGAGCCGGAGTGGATCGCCCAGACCTTCGGCCTCGAGCGGTCCGCGGCGGCCGACGCCCTCGACGAGCTCGCGGATGCGCAGGCCGTCCTGCTCGACCAGATCAGCGAGGGCAGCGTCGCGATCGAGGCCTGCGACCGGGAGAACCTGGAGCGGCTGCTGCGGATGGCCCGCAGCGCGGCCCGGCCGTCCTTCCGCCCGCTGCCAGCCGAGGAGCTCCCGCTGTGGCTCGCCCACACCCAGGGCCTCGGCACGCGCAACGCCTCAATCGACGACCTCAAGTCGGCCATCGAGCGGCTGGTCGGCTGTCCGCTTCCCGTCGACCTCGTCGAGACCGAGATCCTGCCCGCGCGGATCGAGCCCTACCACCCGTCGTGGCTCGACGCGCTGCTCGCCGAGACCGAGCTCGAGTGGTTCGGGTGCGGCGAGCGCCGGATCGCCTTCGGGCTGGCCGGCGACCGCAACCTCGTGATCGAAGCGCCCGCCGACGACGGCGGCGCTGGGGGCGGCGAGGCGGATGGCGGCCGGCTGCTGCCGGGCGAGCTCGGCCGCTACACCTTCACCGATCTGTTGCGCCGCAGCGGCGCCGACTCCGGCGAGCTGCTCGAGGCGCTGTGGCGGGCCGCATGGCAGGGCGAGGTCGCCACCGACAGCTTCGCCCCGCTCCGCCAGGGCGTCGCGACCGGCTTCGAGGCGGCGCCAGTCGAGCCCGACCGCGCCGCCCCCCCGCCACCGTCCCAACTTCGACCGCTGGCGCTCCCGGCTGCCGGTGGCCGGCAGCTGGTTCCGGCTGCCGCCGCCCGCCCCGCCTGCCGACGCCCTCGACCGGGACGAGGCGGACCGCGACCGGGCGCGCCTGCTCCTCGACCGCCACGGCCTGCTGTTCCGGGAGCTGGTCGAGCGCGAGCTGCCGGCCCTCCGCTGGTCGGCGGTGTTCCGCTCGCTGCGCATGCTCGAGCTGGCCGGCGAGGCGGTCGCCGGCCGCTTCTTCGAGGGCATCCCCGGCCTCCAGTTCGTGACCCGGGCCGCCCTCCGCCGCCTCGAGGAGGGCCTGCCCGAGGACATGGTGTGGTGGCTCAACGCCGCCGATCCGGCGTCACCCTGCAGCCTGGGGGCGATCGACCTCGGCATGTCCCTGCCGCGGCGGGTGGCGTCCAGCCACCTCGTCTTCCACGGCCGCCGGCTGGTGCTGACCTCCGAGCGGCGCGGCGCCCGGTTGACCATCTCGGTCGGCCCCGACCACCCCCGCCTCGGCGACTACCTCGAGGTGCTCCGCAGCCAGCTCGCGCGCTCGGTCGAGCCGCGCTCCGCGATCACCGTCGAGGAGATCAACAGCCAGCCGGCCGGGGCCAGCCCCTACCGAGCGGCGCTCCAACAGCTGTTCCAGGTCACGCGCACCCCGACCGCGCTCAAGCTCTCGCGGCGCTACTGAAGGAGCGTGTCGGGCATGGGCGCCTGAGCGCGCTGCTGATGTGATTGTTGTGGTTGGCCTCTGCCCACACGCTCCTCGGGATGCGCTGCGCGCATCATAACGAGGTGAATCAGTCCGCCACGTCCGGCGAGGCGGCATCTGCCGCCCAGGGCTGGCCTGCCTCTCTGATGTGGAGATCCTCGAACGCCTGCTCGCCCTCAACCTCGAGCGTTCCGCTGATCGGAACGTGGAGGCGAGGAGCTCCGGAACGGGAAGAGCCGGCTCGTCGTATTCTTCGCGTTCTTTGCGGGCTTCGCGGTTCAACCTCTTGCGCGTTCTTCGCGGCCTTCGCGGTTCAACCTCTTTCGCGTTCTTCGCGGGCTTCGCGGTTCAGCCTCGTGTTGCCCCGCCGAATCGGGCGCGGAGCCCGGAGTCAGGCGCGCGCGGCCGCCTCGATGTCCTGCACCGACTTCGGGATCCCCGGGCCGAGCACGCGGCTCCCCTCCTCGGTGATCAGCAGGTCGTCCTCGATCCGGACCCCGCCGAAGCCGCGGAAGGCCTGCACCCGGTCGTAGCGGATGAACTCGGCGTGCCGGCCCTCGCGCCGCCAGCGGTCGATCAGCGCCGGGATGAAGTAGACGCCGGGCTCGACGGTGATCACGAAGCCCGGCTCGAGCCGTCGCGCGAGGCGAAGGAAGTTGAGGCCGAACTGGGTCGAGCGCGCCTCGCCCTCCGGGTACCCGACCAGGTCACCGAGGTCCTCCATGTCGTGGGCGTCGAGGCCGAGCATGTGCCCGATCCCGTGCGGGAAGAACAGCGCGTGGGCCCCCGCCGCCACCGCCTCGTCGACGTCACCCCGCATCAGGCCGATCTCGCGCAGGCCCGACGCGATGGTCCGCGCCGCCACCAGGTGGACGTCGCGGTTGCTCGCCTCCGGCGAGGCGGCCGCGATCGCGGCCAGCTGCGCTGCCAGCACCACCTCGTAGACGTCGCGCTGCTCCGGTGCGAAGCGCCCGGTCACCGGCAAGGTCCGCGTGATGTCCGCGGCATAGCCGGTCGACGCTTCCGCGCCGGAGTCGATCAACAGCAGGCCGCCGGGCTCCAGCTGGTTCGAGTACACCTCGTTGTGCAGCACCTCGCCGTGGATGGTGACGATCGGCGGGAAGGCGAGCTGCCAGCCGCGCGCCACGACCGGCCCCTGCAGCGCCGCTGCCACCGCCGCCTCGCTCACCCCCGGCCGCGCAGCCGCGCCCGCGGCCCGGTACATCTCGGCGGTCACCGCCAGGGCGGCCTCGATCTCGGCGACCTCGGCCTCGGACTTGATCGACCGTTGCGCGATGACCGCGCGCACCAGCGGCGTCGAGGCCGCGCCGGCGACCGTGCCGGGGTCGATCCCGAGCAGCCGGGCAAGCTGGAGCGCCCGGTCGGCCCGATAGGGCGGCAGGTAGTGGACGGCCCCGCCGCCCTGCCGAACCGACCTCAGCCGCGCGCCGAGCTCGTCAGGGGTGCCAACCGTCTCCACGCCGGCGCCCGCCGCCAGCTCCGGGAGCGTGGCGTGCGGCCCGAACCAGACCAGGTCGTCGGGATGGGCGGCCGGGCCGTACACCGTCTCCGTGCCGCCAGGGTCGATGGTGAGGGCCAGCCCCACCGCCGAGACCCCGGTGAAGTACAGGAAGGAGGAGTCCTGCCGGAAAGGCAGGTGGGCGTCCGCGTAGTTGCGGGAGATCGGCAGGTTGCCCATGAGCAGGATGGTGCCGTCGGGGACGTCGTCGCGTAGCCGCCGGCGCCGGTCGCGGTAGGTCGTGGTGTCCATCGTGCACCTCCCTGACGTATCGCGTCATTATCCACCAAGAAGGCGCGATTGTCCCGCTTCCGCTCCCGCTTCCGCGCCCGGACTGCGGAAGAGGCGTCGAGGCCGGACTCGATGACGGGGTCCGGGCTCGGGCGCGGGTGGCCCGAGGCGATGCCGCTGTATCTGGGATCGGCCGACCCCTTCCAGCACATTGAACCGCAGAGGACGCGGAAACCTCAGAGATCGTCGCGGACGAGGTCGCGTGACCGGGCTCCGCGTTCTCTGCGATCTCCGCGGTTCAGAGGACGGAACCCGGGCTCGGGCGCGGAAGCGGAAGCGGGCACGGAGACGGGCACGAGGGTCGGTCGCCGAGCCTCGTGGACGGTGCGCCGGAATCCCCGCCCGCCCCGCACCGTTGGACACGCTGTCCAGCGCCGAGGGAGAAGCCCGCTGTGCCCAACCGTCTCGCCCGCTCCGCCAGCCCCTACCTCCGGCAGCACGCCGGCAACCCGGTGGACTGGTACCCGTGGGGCGACGAGGCCTTCGCCCGGGCCCTCGCCGAGGACCGCCCGATCTTCCTCTCGATCGGCTATTCGACGTGCCACTGGTGCCATGTCATGGCGCACGAGTCGTTCGAGGACCCGATCGTGGCGGCGCTGATGAACGACGCGTTCGTCAGCGTCAAGGTCGATCGCGAGGAACGTCCCGACATCGATCAGGTCTACATGACCGTCTGCCAGCTGCTGACCGGGACCGGAGGGTGGCCGCTCACCGTCATCATGACCCCGGACCGGCGCCCGTTCTTCGCCGCCACCTACCTCCCGCGAGCGCCGCGCTACGGGCGGCCCGGCATGCTCGACCTGGTGCCCAGGGTCCAGGCTTTGTGGCGGTCCGACCGCGCGACGCTGGTCGAGTCGGCGCAGCAGATCGTCGGCCAGCTCGAGCTCGCGACCGCCCGCCTGGGCGGCGGCGCGACCCCGGCCGGCCTGGCGGATGCCGCGGTCCGCCAGCTCGCCGACCGCTTCGACCCCAGCCACGGCGGCTTCGGCGACCGCCCGAAGTTCCCGTCGCCACACAACCTGATCTTCCTGCTCCAGCACTGGCGCCGCACCGGCTCGGACGGTGCCCTGGCGATGACGGTGTCGACTCTGCGCGCGATGCGGCGCGGCGGCATCTGGGACCACGTCGGCTTCGGCTTCCACCGCTACTCCACCGACCGCGAGTGGCTGGTCCCCCACTTCGAGAAGATGCTCTACGACCAGGCCCTGCACGCCCTCGCATGCGCCGAGGCGTACCAGGCGACGGCCGAGGTGGAGTTCGCGCAGACGGCGCGCGAGATCGTGCGCTACGTGCTCCGCGACATGAGCGCGGCCGGCGGCGGCTTCCACTCGGCCGAGGATGCCGACAGCGAGGGCGAGGAGGGCCGCTTTTACCTGTGGACCGAGGCCGAGATCCGCAGCCTGCTCGACGAGAGGCTCGCCGAGGTCGCGATCGCGTCATGGGGCGTCGCGCGCGACGGCAACTTCCTCGACGAGGCGACCCGCAGGCGCACCGGCGCCAACATTCTCCACCGCCGCGAGAGCGCCGGCGAGACGGCGGCGCGGCTCGGTCTTGATCGGGCCGAGCTCGAGCGCCGCCTCGAGTCGGCGCGCGCCGCGCTGTTCGCCGCCCGCGAGCGGCGGGAGCGCCCGCTAAAGGACGACAAGGTCCTGGCCGACTGGAACGCCCTGATGGCCGCGGCGCTCGCCCGGCTCGGCCGCGTGCTCGGCGACCGGCAGGCCCTCGACGCGGCGCGGCGCACCGCCGAGCACGTGCACGGGCTGCGGTCGGCCGACGGCCGCCTCCTCCATCGCGGGGGCGCAGGGGACGGCGCCGTCCCGGGCTTCCTGGACGACCACGCCTTCCTCACCTGGGCCTGGCTCGAGCTCTACGACGCGACCCTCGAGCCGGAGCACCTGGCTCGTGCACTCGACCTCCAGCAGGCGACCCTCGACCGCTTCTGGGACGACGCCGGGGGCGGCTTCTTCCTCACCGCCCACGGCAGCGAGGAGCTCCTGGTGCGGCCCAAGGAGGCCCACGACGGCGCGATCCCGTCCGGGAACTCGGTGGCGACGGCGAACCTGGTCCGATTGGCCCGCCTCACCGGTCGCGCCGACCTCGCCGCCCGCGCCGACGCGGTGGCCGCCGCGTTCGCTGGCGATCTCGCCACCGCCCCGGCGGCCCACTGCCACATGCTGGCGGCCCTCCAGCTCGGCGCCGGCCCCTCGCTCGAGATCGTCATCGCCGGCGATCCCGCCGACGCGGCGACGCAGCGCCTGCTCGAGGTGGTGCGCTCGCGCTACCCGCCGCACGCCGTGCTGCTGCTGGTCCCCCCCGGCGAGCCCGGCGGCACGGTGCGGGCGCTCGCCCCCTTCACCGAGCACCACGCGCCGATCGACGGCCGGCCGGCGGCCTACCTTTGCCGCAACCACGCGTGCCGGCTGCCCACCGTCGATCCGGACGAGCTCGCGAGGATGCTCGACGAGCACTCGCCTGGCGACCGGCCGCCGGCGTCCGGCCCCGGCCCGGTGGGCTGAACGCCCACGGGTCGGCCGCGCTGCGGTCGCGACGCCCCATTTGACAGCCCTCCAGCGCCCTCCGTATCCTCGCCCGGCCGATGCGGATGGCGCTCCACACCAGGATGCTGCTCGGCGGCGTGATCGGCGCCGCGGGCGGAGTGCTCGCCCACGTGGCGCTGCGCGACACCCCGCTGCTGAACGCCGTCGTCCACTACGTGACCAACCCAATCGGCCAGCTCTTCCTGCGCCTGCTGTTCATGCTCGTCATCCCGCTCATCTTCTCGGCGCTGGTGATGGGCGTCGCCGGCCTCGGCGACCTCCGCCGGCTCGGACGGATCGGGCTGAAGACCCTCGCCTACACGGTCGCGGTGTCGTCGATCGCCGTCCTCCTCGGGGTGACGCTGGTCAACGTGATGCGGCCGGGCGACGGCCTGCCGCCGGAGCAGCGGGCCGCGCTCACCGAGGCGGCGGCGGAGCGCTCGACGACCCTGTCGGCCACCGCGGCACCGAGGACCGGGATCGAGTTCCTGGTCAGACTGGTCCCCGACAATCCGCTGCGCGCCGCGGTCGAGGGCGACATGCTCGCGGTCATGGTCTTCTCGCTGCTCGTGGGCATCGGCCTGACCCTGACCGCGACCGACGCGGCGCGCCGCCTGCTCGACGTCGTCGAGGGCCTCTACGACCTGACCATGACCCTGATCCAGCTGGTCATCTCGGTCGCCCCGATCGGGGTCGCGGCGCTGCTCTTCACGATGACCGCCCAGCTCGGCTACTCGGTGCTCATCCAGCTCGCCCGCTACGTCGGGGTGGTGCTGCTCGGCCTGATCCTGCACCAGGTGGTCGTCTACTCGCTTTCGGTCCGGCTGCTCGGCGGGATGAGCCCGCTCCAGTTCTTCCGCAGCATCAGCGACGCCATGCTGACCGCGTTCTCGACCTCGTCGAGCTCGGCCACCCTGCCGACCGCGCTCAAGGTGGCGGAGGAGGAGCTGCGGCTGCCGCCCCACATCTCGCGCTTCGTGCTCACCGTCGGCTCGACGGCGAACCAGAACGGCACCGCCCTGTTCGAGGGCGTCACCGTGCTCTTCCTCGCCCAGCTCTACGGCGTCCACCTCACACTCGCCAGCCAGGCGCTGGTGGTCGCGCTGTGCATCCTCGGCGGCATCGGCACCGCCGGCGTGCCGGCCGGATCGCTGCCGGTGGTGGCCCTCATCCTCGGCATGGTCGGGGTGCCGGTCGAGGGGATTGGCCTGGTCCTCGGCGTCGACCGCTTCCTCGACATGTGCCGGACCACCCTCAACGTCAGCGGCGACCTGGCCGCGGCGGTCGTGGTGGCGCGCAGCGAGTCCTGGACGCCGGCAAGCCCCGACTGACCCTCACCCTGCAACCGTCGGACCCATGGGGCCAATCTCGGGAACGGGAACGGGAACGGGAACGGGAACGGTGGGTGGGGGCCCTATCCCCCAGATCCCAGATCCCAGATCCTGGATCCTGACCCCTGGCGGAAGGGGGCGTCTACCCCAGCTTCGCCAGCTCGCCGAGGATCCGCTGGCGGACGGCGTCGATCGGCTGCGTGCCGTCGACCGTGATCAGAACCGGCGCCCAGGCGAGGCCGTGGTCGGCCATCGCGCCGTAGAACGAGGACAGCACCTTGGTCTGGGAGTGGTAGGCCTCGAGCCGCCGCCGGATCGTCTCCTCCCGGTCGTCGTCCCGCTGCACGAGCGGCTCGCCGGTGATGTCGTCGCGGCCCTGCACCTTGGGGGGATTGAACAGCACGTGGTAGACGCGGCCCGACCCGGGGTGAGATCTCCGGCCCGACAGGCGCTCGACGATGTCCTGGTCGGGGACGGCGATCTCGACCACCGCGTCGATGGTGACGCCGGCCGCGCGCAGCGCCTCGGCCTGGGCCAGGGTGCGGGGGAAGCCGTCGAGCAGGAAGCCGTTGACGCAGTCCGGCTGCCCGATCCGCTCCTCGACCAACCCGATGATGACCTCGTCGGCGACCAACCCGCCCGCGTCCATGGCGGCCTTGGCCTGGCGCCCGAGCGCGCTGCCCGCCGCGACCGCGGCCCGCAGCATGTCGCCGGTCGAGATCTGGGGGATCCGGTAGCGCTCGCAGATCGCCTGCGCCTGGGTGCCCTTGCCGGCTCCCGGCGGCCCGATAAGGACCAACCTCATGCTCTCCTCCCAGTCGAGGGCCGCACCCGCCACCCGCTCACCCGGCGGCGAGGCCGCAAGGGGGCGAGCGAGCCCGGCCGGAAACGCCTCGGCAGCCTACCACAGCCGCCCGGACGGCTGCCCGCTGCACCGAGCGCTGCCTGGCACGCCCCACGCTGTTACGCGATCGTAACGGCAGCGGCGAGGCTCTCGCGGTAAGTCGCCTCAGCATCGTGAAATGGGTCCCTGCGGGTCGGCACGGGATTTGCTCGACGACGTGGCGATGCGAACGATCGGCGGCTTTCGGCTTACAATCACCCCCGGTCGAAAGGAGGGCGTTTCATGCCGAGTTTCGTCAACGTCGAGAAATGCGATGGGTGCAAGGCGCTCGACAAGACCGCCTGCCAGCACATCTGTCCGAACGACCTGATGGTCCTCGACCAGGAGACCATGAAGGCCTACAACCGCGAGCCCGAGATGTGCTGGGAGTGCTACAACTGCGTGAAGATCTGCCCGACCCAGGCGGTCGACGTCCGCGGCTACGCGGACTTCGTCCCGATGGGCGCCTCGGCCGTCCCGCTGCGCTCGACCGACTCGATCATGTGGACCGTCAAGTTCCGCAGCGGCCAGGTGAAGCGGTTCAAGTTCCCCATCCGAACCACCCCAGAGGGCAAGGCGGTCCCGGACGGCGGCTTCGCGACCGACGCCGACCTCGCAGGGCCGACCCTTTTCACCGAGCCCGGCTCGCTCGGCATGCCCACGGTGTGGACGAAGTGAGGGGGGCGATCATGAACGACTTCGAAACAGTCACGGTTGAAACCGACCTCTTGATCCTCGGCGGCGGCATGGCGGCGTGCGGCGCCGCGGTCGAGGCCGCGTACTGGGGCCGAAAGCACGGCGTCAAGGTGACGCTGGTCGACAAGGCGGCGGTGGATCGCTCCGGCGCGGTCGCCATGGGCCTGTCCGCGATCAACCAGTACGTCGGGCTCAAGGACGGCCAGAACACGGTCAGGAACTACGTCGAGTACGTCAGGAACGACCTCATGGGCGTCGCCCGCGACGACCTCGTGGCCAACGTCGCCCGCCACGTCGACTCCACGGTCCACCTGTTCGAGAAGTGGGGCCTGCCGATCTGGAAGGACGAGCAGGGCGCCTACGTGCACGAGGGCCGCTGGCAGCTCATGATCAACGGCGAGTCCTACAAGGTGGTGGTGGCCGAGGCCGCGAAGAACCACCTCGGCATCGAGAACATCTACGAGCGCATCTTCATCGTCGGCCCGATCATGGACGGCGAGCAGTGTCGCGGCGCCTACGGCTTCTCGGTCCGCGAGAACAAGTTCTACGTCTTCCTGGCCAAGGCGACCCTGGTCGCCATGGGTGGCGCCGTCCACGTGTTCAAGCCGCGCTCGTCAGGCGAGGGCCTCGGCCGCGCCTGGTACCCGCCGTGGAACTCCGGCTCCTCGGCCTACTTCACCCTCAAGGCCGGCTCCGAGATGACCTGCCAGGAGGTGCGCTTCATCCCGGTCCGCTTCAAGGACGCCTACGGTCCGGTCGGGGCCTGGTTCCTGCTCTTCAAGTCGCGCGCCACCAACGCTTTCGGCGGCGAGTACATGGTCGAGCGGCGAGCCGAGCTCGACAACTGGAAGCCCTACGGCCACGTCAAGCCGATCCCTGCCAACCTGCGCAACTACCTCGGCATGCTCGACGTGATGGAGGGCAAGGGACCGATCTACATGCGCACCGAGGAGGCGATCCAGAAGATCGCCGACAAGCACAAGGACGACCCCAAGGCGTACAAGAAGAAGATGAAGGAGCTCGAAAGCGAGGCCTGGGAGGACTTCCTCGACATGACGATCTCGCAGGCCATCCTGTGGGCCGCCTGCGACGTCCAGCCCGAGCAGCGGTCGTCCGAGATCGCGGCTGCCGAGCCGTACTTCATCGGCTCCCACTCCGGCGCCTCGGGCGCCTGGGTCAGCGGGCCCGAAGACCTCGCTCCGGAGGAGTACTTCTGGGGCTACGAGTGCATGTGCACGACCAAGGGCGTGTTTGCCGCCGGGGACGCCTCCGGCGCCTCGTCGCACAAGTTCTCCTCCGGTTCCCACGCCGAGGGGCGGATCGCGGCCAAGGCGGCCATCCGCTACATCGTCAACGAGAAGCCACCGATGCCGACCGTCGCCCAGGGGATCATCGACGACCTCAAGGCGAAGACGGTGAAGCCGCTGCAGCTGTTCGCCGAGCACAAGGGCTTCACCTCGCAGCCGGACGTCAACCCGCACTACATCCGGCCGAAGATGTTCATGTTCAGGCTGCAGAAGCTGATGGACGAGTACGCCGGCGGTGTCGGCTCGCAGTTCACGACCTCCAAGTACCTGCTCGAGCGCGGGCTCGAGCTGCTCGGCATGCTCAAGGAGGACTCCGCGAACCTCGCCGCCGAGAACCTGCACGAGCTCATGCGTTGCTGGGAGAACTACCACCGGATGTACCAGGCCGAGGCCCACATCCGCACGATCCTCTTCCGCGAGGAGACGCGGTGGCCCGGCTACTACTTCCGCGCCGACTTCCCCAGGCTCGACCAGCAGAGCTGGCTGTGCTTCGTCAACTGCAGGATGGACCCTGTCACCGAGCAGTGGGAGATGTTCAAGCGTCCGATCCTGCCCCTGTTCACGAGCGACTCGGACCACGAGCTGCTCGGCGGATGATCCGATGATCGCGGCACCGGGCGCTCCGGCGCCCGGCGCCGTCCGGTCGTCAACCAGAGAAACGGCGTGATGCGATGAGCGAACTCGTCTGCCCGCACTGCGGCACGGCCCTCAGCAGGTTCAGCCTGCCCGACAACACCGGCTGGGAGGGCGAGCACCAGCTCGCGTGCTTCTCCGACGAGTGCCCGTACTACCGGCGGGGCTGGCAGCACATGGAGGCCAGGTACGCGGTCACGGCGTCCTATCGCTACCGGGTCGACCCCATCTCCGGCTGCGCCTCGCCGCTGGCCGTGTGGTCGCCGACCGCGCTCAGGGACCGCATCCTCGATCCGGAGCCGGAGCTGGCCGGGGCAGCGCACGACGGGAGCGCCGGATGAGCCGTGCCGAGCCGGCCCTCCCGCGCATCCTGGAGGGCGCCACGCGGCTGTCCGCCGGACAGAGCTTTCCCTTCACCTGCCATCCCGGGGTGCCGTGCTTCAACGCCTGCTGCGCCGACGTCAACATCATCCTGACCCCCCTGGACGTGCTCCACCTGGCGCGCGCCCGCGTCCTCCACACCCGCGACTTCCTCGAAGCCCACACCCTCCACCCGATCACCAAGGACCTCCAGCTGCCGATCGTGCTGCTGAGGATGCGCGACGAGCCGGACAAGCGCTGCCCGTTCCTCGGCGCCCACGGCTGCGAGGTCTACGAGCAGCGGCCGTGGGCCTGCCGGATGTACCCGCTCGGGATGGCGATCCCGCCGGCGCGCGCCGGCGAGGTGCCGCAGCCGGTCTTCTTCGTGTCCGAGGACGCCCACTGCCAGGGGCGGTGCCAGCCGGACGCGGTCCGGTGGACGTCCGATGCGTGGCGCCGCGATCAGGGGATCACCGCGCGGGACGAGCTCGAGTCCGGCTTCCGCGAGCTGGTCTCCCACCCCTGGTTCATCGGCGGCCGCCGCCAGCTCGACCCGCGGCGGATCGAGATGTTCCACATGGCCTGCTACGACCTCGACACGTTCCGCTCGTTCGTCTTCGAGTCGACGTTCCGCGATCGTTTCGAGCTCGCGCCCGAGCTCGAGGGGAGGATTGCGTCGGACGACGAGGCGCTGCTGCTCTTCGCCTTCCGCTGGCTCAAGTTCGCGATCTTCGGCGAGCCGACGATGACCGTGCGGGACCGCGCCGCGGCCGGGAGGCAGTGAGCGATGAAGGCGGGCCGACCGCTGCTCGTACTCGGCGCGGGCATCGCCGGCATCACCGCCGCGCTCGAGGCCGCGGAGGCCGGGGCCGAGGTGGTGCTGGTCGAGCGCGAGCCGTCGATCGGCGGGCGGGTCGTGCGCAGCCGCAGCTACTTCCCAAAGATGTGCCCACCGTCCTGCGGGATGGAGATCAACATCCGCCGTCTCGAGGCCAACCAACGGGTCCGGGTCATCACCTCGGCGCGGGTCACCGCCGCCGAGCCGACCGCCGGCGGCTGGCAGGTCACCCTGACCGTCGGCCCGGCATTCGTGAACCGCCGCTGCACGGCCTGCGGCGACTGCGAGGCGGCGTGCGTCACCAAGGTCCTTGACCCGTTCAACCTGGGGATGAAGCAGGTCAAGGCGATCCGGCTGCCCCACCTGCACGCCTGGCCCCGCCGCTTCACGTTCGACCGCGCCGCCTGCCCTGACGACGAGGCGCGCGCCATCGCAGCCGCGTGCCGCTACGGCGCCATCGACCTCGACGCCACCGCGACCACCGAGAGCCTGGAGGTCGGCGCGGTGGTGATCGCCACCGGCTGGACGCCATACCCGCTCGACCGCCTCCCCGAGCTCGGCGGCGGCCTGCCGGACGTCATCGCCAACGTCGAGATGGAGCGGCTCGCCGCCCCGGACGGGCCCACGGCCGGCAGAATCGTGCGGCCATCGGACGGCCAGCCACCGGCCCGGGTGGCCTTCGTCCAGTGCGCCGGCTCGCGCGACGTCAACCACCTGCCCTACTGCTCGGGGGTGTGCTGCCTCGCCTCGCTCAAGCAGGCCAGCTACGTCAAGGACCAGCTCCCCGGGGCCGAGGTCACGATCTACTACATCGACCGCCGCACGCCCGGCCGCAACGAGGACGTGCTGCTCCAGGTGGCGGCGATGGAGGGCGTCCGCCTGGTGAAGGGCAAGGTCGGAAGGACCGAGCAGCGAAACCGCGCGCTCGCGCTGCGGGTCGAGGACGTGGAGGCCGGGCGCGTGATCGACGCCGAGGCCGACCTGGTGGTCCTCGCGACCGGCATGGTCCCGAGCGGTGCCGACGACGACCTCGCGCTGTTCACCCGCAAGGACGAGGACGGCTTCTCGCTCGACGACCCGGCGGGACGGGTCGTGGCCGCCGGCGTCGCGCGTCGCCCGGAGGACGTCGCGTCGTCGGTGCGCGACGCCACCGGCGCCGCGGCTCGTGCCCTCGCGGCCGCCCGGGCGAGGCCGTGATGGACAGGGTCGGCGTCATCCTGTGCGGCGGCTGCGGCATCGGCGACGCCGTCGACCTCGACGCGGTCGCGGCGGCCGCTGCCGCGGCCGGGGCGGCCGCCACCCTGGTCCACCCCTGCTGCTGCGCTGCGGATGGCCTGGAGGCGATCCGGGCTGCGGTCGCCGCCCACGCGCTCGACGGCATCGTGGTCGCCGCGTGCTCGGAGCGGGCCAAGCGGCAGGAGCTCGCGAGCCTCGGCTTCGATCCCGCCGGCATGTGGCGGGTCGCGCTGCGCGAGCACTGCGCCTGGTCGCACCCGGCCGGCGACGAGGACACCCGCATGCTGGCCGAGGACCTGGTCCGCATGGGCCTCGCCCGGATGAGGGGCTGCCGGCCGATCGTGCCGGTGGCCGCGGCGGTCAGCGACACGGTGCTGGTGGTCGGCGGCGGGCGGGCCGGCCTCGAGGCGGCCCGGGTCGCCGCCGGCCTGGGGCACCCCGTCGTCCTGGTCGAGAAGGGTGAAGCCCTCGGCGGCCGGCTCGCCGCCCAGCGCTCGGTGGTCCCCGAGGAGCCGCCCTACGACCGGCCGCACCCCAACCCGATCCCGGGACTGATCGCCGAGGTCACCTCGTGCTCCGACATCACGGTGCTGCCCTCGACCACCATCGGCGCGATCACCGGCCAGCCGGGCCGGTTCGCGGTCCGCCTCGATGGCCCTCCGGCGACCGAGCTGACCGTGGGCGCGATCATCCAGGCCACCGGCGCCCGCCCCTACGACGCCCACGCGCTCGGCCACCTCGGCTACGGCGCGTCGCCCGACGTCATCACCTCGGAGCAGCTCGAGGTGATGCTCCTCGCGGGCGCCGTGGTCTGCCCGTCCTCCGGCGCGCAGCCGGGCCGGGTCCTGTTCATCCAGTGCGCCGGCTCGCGCGACGACCAGCACCTGCGCTACTGCTCCAGCGAGTGCTGCGCGACCACCCTGCGGCAGGCCCACGAGCTGCGGGCCATCGATCCAAAGTCCGAGATCGTGATCGTCTATCGCGACCTCCGCGCCCCGGGCCAGCTCGAGCACCTGTTCGCCGGCGTCCAGGACATGGCGGGCGCGATGATGGCGCGGGGCGACGTCGACCGAGTGAGGGTCGACGGCCGGCTGTCGGTCGAGCTGTCGAACAGCCTGCTCGGCGAGCACGCAGCGGTCGAGGCCGACCTCGTGGTGCTCGCCGTCGGGATGGTGCCGACCGCGGCGGACGGCGAGCTGATCAGGAGGCTCCACGACGCCCGCCACCAGGCCGAGCACGCGGAAAGCGCGCAGGCTCGGGCCGACGCCGGCAGGCTCGCCGGCGAGCTCTCCCGGCACCAGGGGACCGAGATCCTGAATCTCGGCTACCGCCAGGGTCCCGACCTGCCCGCGCTCCGCTACTCCTTCCCCGACTCGCACTTCATCTGCTTCCCGTACGAGACCCGCCGCACCGGGATCTACGCCGCGGGAACGGTGCGCGCCCCGATGGGCTCCGCGCAGGCGGCCGAGGACGGCGCCGGCGCCGCGATGAAGGCGGTCCAGTGCATCGAGATGGCGAAGCGCGGCGAGGCCGTCCATCCGCGCGCCGGCGACTGCGCGTGGCCCGAGTTCTTCCTGCAGCGGTGCACGCAGTGCAAGCGCTGCACCGAGGAGTGCCCCTTCGGCACCCTCGACGAGGACGCCAAGGGAACGCCCGAGCTCAGGGAGCTGCGCTGCCGGCGCTGCGGCATCTGCATGGGCTCCTGCCCCGAACGCATCATCAGCTTCCAGGACTACTCGGTGCAGATGGTCGCCGACATGATCAAGGCGATCGAGGTCCCGGAGGACCTCGAAGGCAAGCCGCGGATCCTCGCCCTGATGTGCGAGAACGACGCCGTGCCGGCGCTCGACGCCGCCGCCGCCAACGGCGCCACCTGGAACCCCTGGGTGCGCGTCATCCCCATCCGCTGCCTCGGTTCGACGAACGTCATCTGGATCGCCGAGGCGCTGTCCCGGGGCGTCGACGGCGTGATCCTGATCGGCTGCAAGTACGGCGACGACTACCAGTGTCACTTCATCCGCGGCTCGGAGCTCGCCAGCACCCGCCTCGACAACGTCGGCGAGACCCTGCAGCGGCTCGCGCTGGAGCCGGAGCGTATCAAGCTGGTCGAGCTGTCCCACGACGAGTTCGACCGCATTCCGCTCGTGCTCGACGAGTTTGCCGCCTCGCTCGAGGCCCTCGGGCCGAACCCGATGAAGGGTTTCTAGAGGGGCCGCATGTCGTCGATCCCCGTCGTCCAGCCGTCGTCCAAGTTTCGGGAGGCCTTCGCGAAGCGGGGCGGCGCCGCGGCGGCGCGCTGCTACCAGTGCGCGGCCTGCTCGAGCGTCTGCGAGCTGGCGCCGGCCGCGGCCCCGTTCCCGCGCCGCCAGGTCCTGTGGGCGCAGTGGGGGCTCGTCGACCGGCTGGCGGCCGACCCCGGGCCCTGGCTGTGCCACCAGTGCAACGACTGCAGCCTCCGCTGTCCGAGGGACGTGGCCCCGGGCGACCTGATGGCCGCGGTGCGGGGGATGGTCGTCGAGTGCCTGGCCTTCCCCAGGGCCTTCGGCAGGCTGGTCGCCAACGCTCGGACGACGTGGCCGCTGCTCCTGCTCGGACCGCTCCTGTTCTGGGTCCTGCTGCTCGGCGCGACCGGCCGGCTGGTCCTGCCTGCCGCCGACCCGCAGCTGGGCGGGCTCGAGGGCCGATTCCACTACCAGGACGTGGTCCCGCACGCCCTGATCTACGCCGTCTACGTCACGGCGACCGCGTGGGTCGCGGTCGCCCTCTGGGTCAGCGGCCGGAGGTACTGGAGGCTGCTCGGCGCCGGTGCGGCGCGGCACGGGTCCTTTCTGGCGAACCTGTTCCCGGTGCTCGGCGACATCGCGACCCACGCGCGGTTTAAGGAGTGCGGCCGCGGCGTCCCGAGGCGCCGCTGGGGCCACTTCCTGCTGATGTGGGGCTTCGTCGGCGCCGCGGCGACCTCCGGCTTCGCCATCCTCTACCTCTACGGGGGCACCCCCATCTTCGACTGGCTCGGGCTCGGCCACGGCTACCCGCTGCCGCTCGACCACTGGGTCAAGTGGCTGGGCAACCTGTCGGCCGTGCTGCTCGTCCTCGGCGGGACCTTGCTGTACGCGAACCGCCTCGCCGTCGGCGACCGGCTGGTCGGGGCCACGACCGGGTCCGACCGGTTCCTGCTCTACACGGTGATCGGAGTGGTCGTGACCGGGGTGCTCACCGAGGCCTTCCGGTTCGTCGCCCTGCCGATGGCGGCGGCCTGGCTGGTCTACGTGCTCCACCTCGGCATCGTGCTCACCCTGTTCCTGACCCTGCCCTACTCGAAGCTCGCCCACGTCGTCTACCGCACGCTGGCGATGGTGCACGAGCGGATGTCCGGTCTGACAACGGGCTGACGGCCGAGGCCGTCGCCGCAAAGGAGACAACGAGATGAGTCAACTCGTACCGCCGCACGGAAGCCCCGAGCTGAAGCCGCTGCTGCTCGGCGGCGCCGCGCTCGCCGCCGAGCGGGAGCGGGCCCTCGGCCTGACGAGGGTGCCGCTGACCAGCCGCGAGACCGGGGACCTGATCATGATGGGCATCGGCGGCTTCACCCCGCTCGACGGCTTCATGGGGTCCTCCGACTGGCGGGGCGTCTGCGACGAGATGTTGATGCCGTCGAAGGGAGGCCTGTTCTGGCCGATCCCGATCACCCTGTCCGCCACTGCCGAGCTCGCCGGGCGGATCGCCCTCGGCGAGGACGTCGCCCTCTGGGACGAGGAGACCGGCGAGCTGATGGCGACGATGACGGTGAACGAGAAGTACGCCATCGACAAGGCCCACGAGTGCTCGACCGTCTTTCGCACCACCGACCAGGCCCACCCGGGCGTCGCGATGGTCATGGCCCAGGCCGACGTCAACCTCGCGGGTCCGGTCAAGGTGCTCTCGGAGTCGTACTTCCCCAGCCAGTTCGCCGGCCTCTACCAGCGCCCGGCCGAGGCGCGCAGGATGTTCGAGGAGCGGGGCTGGTCGACCGTCGCCGCCCTCCAGCTGCGCAACCCCATGCACGGCTCCCACGCCTACCTGGCATGGGTCGCCATCGAAGTCTGCGACGGCGTCTACATCCATCAGCTGGTCGGCAAGCTCAAGCCCGGCGACATCCCGGCCGAGGTCCGCGTCAAGGCAATCAACGCGCTGGTCGACAAGTACTTCCGCAAGGAACGGGTGGCGATGGCCGGCTACCCGCTCGACATGCGCTACGCCGGCCCCCGCGAGGCGCTGCTGCACGCCGTGTTCCGGCAGAACTACGGCTGCTCCCACCTGATCGTCGGCCGCGACCACGCCGGCGTCGGCGACTACTACGGCCCCTTCGACGCCCAGAAGATCTTCCTCGAGATCCCGCCCGGCGCCCTCCAGCTCAAGCCGCTGTGCATGGACTGGACGTTCTACTGCTACGAGTGCGGCAGCATGGCGTCGATGAAGACCTGCCCGCACGAGTCCAAGGCGGTGATCGATGACGACGGGCGGTACCAGGGCGGCGCCCGCCTGCTGCTGTCCGGCACCCTCCTGCGCAAGCTGATGAGCGAGGGCAAGCCGGTGCCCGCGGAGTTCTCCAAGCCCGAGGTCATCGCGGTGCTCAAGGAGTACTACGACAACCTCGAGCAGAAGGTCGAGGTCAAGCTGCACGGCGCCGCCACCGGCGACGTCAAGCGGTAGGCCAGCCCGGTGCCTCGGCCGCCCTCGAAGCCCCGCTGGCGCGCCCGGCCGCTGCCAGCGCAGCCAGCCGCCGGAAACGGGCAGGGGTACGGGCACGGGAACGTGGGCAAATCGGCCGCCAATCTGGGCCGGACCGACAGCACTTGCGCGAAATCTGCTATCATGACGCTCCGGCCCGTCCCAGCACGCGGTTCGGGCCGGGTGTGTGCCCGCGAGGGCACGTTGAATGAGGAGGCCATCGGGGCCGACCTTCGCATGGGCGGGCGAATCGCCTCACGAGCGTGGCTTGAGTACGCCCCGGAACGGCCGTGACTCAGGGAGACAGGAAGAGAGTATGGCGAAGAAACTGTTTGTGGGAAGTCTGAGCTGGGACACCAACGACGCCAAGCTGCTGCAGGCGTTCAACCGGTTTGGCGAGGTCACCGAAGCCAAGGTGATCACCGACCGTGACTCCGGCCGCTCGCGCGGGTTCGGCTTCGTCACCTTCGAGGACGAGGAAGCAGCCGACCGGGCGATCGCCGCCCTGAACGGCACCGAGCTCGACGGCCGCACCATCAAGGTCAACGTCGCCCAGGAGCGCAGCCGCGAGGGTGGTGGCCGCGGCGGCGGCGGCAACCGCGGTGGTGGCGGCGGCCGCGACCGCGACCGCTGGTAGCCTGGATCCAGAGCTGAACCAACCGAACCCCTCCCCCGCGGAGGGGTTCGTCTTTCCTCGCCCGAGGCCGGCCCGGCGGCGCGGGCCTGACGCGCGGCCGCAACCGCCGTCGCGCGCGAGCGCGCCAGCCAGCCCTTGTCAGCCGCGTCGCCGGCTCTCGCTGCCGGCGCGGGCCGGCGCAGCTCAGCGCTCGGCCGGGCGGTGCGCAGCGGCGCCGCCGGCCAGCAGCTCGGCCAGGGCGCGGCCCAGGAGCCGGTACTGCTCGAGGCTGTTGTAGAGCTGGGCCGAGATCCGGACCAGGCGGCCGGGGGGCGCCGGCCACGGGATGACCGGGACCTCGATTCGCCAGCGCTCGAGCAGCGCCGCCTGGAGCGGATCGGTGTAGAGGGCCGAGGCGGGCTCGGCGCCGGCTCCCGGCGGCAGCGGCAGCGCGGCCAGCGACCCGATCATCTCGTCCGGGCACGGCGGCTCGATGCCGAGCGCTCGACAGAGCTCGTCGCGCGCCTGGAGGGCGAGCCGGCGGTTGCGCCGCCGGAGCTCGGGCCACCCGCCCTCGAGCAGGCCCCCCATGACACGGATCGCCTCCGGCACGCACAGCACCGCGGTCGGGTCATCGGTCCCGACCCAGTCGAACTCGAGGTGGAAGCGCGACCGGTCGCCGCGCTCCGAGTTCGCCCCGTGGCTGATCACCGGCGGCCGCACCCGCCCGCGAAGCCCGGACCTCACGTGCAGGAAGGCGGCGCCCTTGGGGGCGCACAGCCACTTGTGGCAGTTGCCCGCGTAGTAGGCCGCGCCGAGATCGTCGAGGTCGAGATCGACCATGCCCGGCCCGTGGGCGCCGTCCACCAGGGTGTCGACATCGCGACCGTCGAGCTCCCGCACCAGCCGCCGGATCGGCAGCACGAGGCCGGTCTGGCTGGTCACGTGGTCGAGCAGGGCGAGGCGGGTCCGACCGGTCACCCCGGCCATCACCGCCTCGACGACCTCGTCCGGCGAGCCGAGGGGGAATGGGACCTTCACCACCACGACCCTCGCCCCGGCGCGGCCGGCCACGAACTCGAGGGCGTTGCGGCAGGCGTTGTACTCGTGGTCGGTGGTCAGCAGCTCGTCGCCCGGAGCCAGGGCCTGCGACTGCAGGACCGCATTGACCGCGGTGGTCGCGTTGCTGACCCACGCGAGCCGGGACGCGTCCGCCCCGATGAAGGCGGCGAGCTCCGCCCGGGCGGCGTCCAGCAGGGGTTCGAGATCCCGCGCCAGGAACTGCACCGGCTGGCGCTCCATCCGGTCGCGCAGCCGCCGCTGGTGCTCGAGCACGGTGATCGGGCAGGCCCCGAACGACCCGTGGTTGAGGAACGCGACCTCGGGGTCGAGCTGCCACAGTGCCCTGGGATCGAAGCCGTCGTGCAGCACGGGGCCACCTCGCGCCCGGCAACGCTACCGTTGCCGGTGGGCGAGCGCAAGCCGGCGCGCGGTACAATGCCTGCCGTGAACGTCCCCGTGCTGCCGCCCGACGCGCCCCTCGAGTCGGCATCCTTCACCACCGCCATGACCCACCTCTACCGCGGTGAGATGAACCGTTTGACGGTGTGGCGGCAGCGCCTGGACGTCACCACGAACTGGGCGATCATCCTCACCACCGCGCTCAGCACCTTCACCCTCGGCACCGACGACGTCCCCCACTACACCCTGCTGCTCGGCCTCGCGCTGCTCGCCATCTCGATCACGTTCGAGAGCCGCCGCTACCGTCGCCTCCACCACTGCAAGTGGCGCGTCTACCTGCTCGAGAGCGGCTTCTTCGCCGAGCTGCTCCGCACCGGCGTGACCGCCACCCCCGACTGGCGGCGGCTGCTCGCCGCCGACCTCCGCCACCGCCACTTCCAGATGTCGTCCCTGCTCGCGATCCGCGTCCGGCTGCGGCGGAACTACCTGGCGCTGGTCTACTTCCTGGCGGCGGTCTGGCTCGTCAAGCTGTACATCCACCCGACCAGGGCCACCTCGCTAGCGGACGTCTTCTCGAGGCTTCACATCGGCGAGCTCATCCCCTCATGGGCCGTCGCCGTCGCCGTACTGGCGTTCCTCGTCACCGCGACGGCGTTGGCGGTCACCTGCCCGTCGGCCGAGCGGCTCGAGGACTGGTCCGGTCACTACGACCGGGTGCGCGGTCGACGTTCCGCGTCGCATCCGTGATCGGCGGGCGCGCGGAGCCCACCTCCCCCCCAGCTATACTCCTCGGGTGCACGAGATGAGCATCGCGCTGGAGATCCAGCAAGTGTGCAACGACGCGGTGCGCCAGTATGGCGCCGGACGGATCGGAACGGTCCGGGTGGCGATCGGCGAGCTGGCGGCGGTCGAGCCGGACCTGCTGCGCTTCGCCTGGGAGGCGGTGGTCGCTGAAGGGCCTCACGCCGGCTCCAGCCTCGAGGTCGTGTGGTGCCCGGCGACCCAGCGCTGCGCCCGGTGCGGCGAGGTCAAGGACCGCGCCACCGGCAGCTGGCTGCGGATCTGCTCCGAGTGCGGGCTGCCGCTCGAGGTGACCGGCGGCGACGAGCTCGACGTGCTCGAGGTCACCTTCACGCCGGACGACGAGGCGGGCGCCAAGCTGCCGGCCGAGACGGGGGTCGGCGACGCCGGGGAGAGCCGATGACGCAGGTGATCACCGTCCGGCGGCGGGCGCTGGCGGCGAGCGAGGATCGGGCGCGGCTGCTCCGCGAGAGGTTCGCGCAATCCGGGACGCTGGTGGTCAACCTCATCTCGGCGCCCGGCTCCGGGAAGACCACCCTCCTCGAGGCGACGCTGCGGAGACTGACCGCCGGCCACCGCTGCGCAGTGATCGAGGGCGATGTCGCCACCGAGCGCGACGCCGACCGGATCCGCGCCCTCGGGGTGCCCGCCCACCAGATCCTGACCGGCGGCGCCTGCCACCTCGACGCCCGCCAGGTCGAGGCGGCGCTCGCGACCCCCGGCCTGCCGCCGGCAGACATCCTGTTCATCGAGAACGTTGGCAACCTGATCTGCCCGACCGCCTACGACCTCGGCGAGGACCTCAAGGTCGCGGTGCTGTCGGTCGCCGAGGGCGACGACAAGCCCTTCAAGTACCCGGCCATCTTCGCCCGCGCAGCCGTCACGGTGATCAGCAAGATCGACCTCCTCCCCCACCTGACCTTCGACGTCGCCGCCGTCGAGGAGCAGCTCCGCGCGCTCAACCCGGGTGGCACGATCCTCACGACCTCGGCGGTTACGGCCGAGGGCGTCGACGCGTGGTGCGACCTGCTCGTGAAGCGATTGGCCGACAAGCGACGAGCGTCAGCTCCGCCATGATCGTGCTTCAACTCCAATTCCGCCCTTCGGGCGCAAACGCATCGAGTGAACCTCGCACGGCGACTCCGCCGAACGGCAGGGTTCGGCAACCCGCCCGACGGGCGGAATTGGAAACGGGGGGGAACCTGAGGCCGACTCCGGAGCGGAGACCGTGAAGGGCCATGTGATCCGCCTCCGAGTTCGGTGTCGAGGGGCAGTCCAGGGGGTGGGCTTCCGGCCGACCGTCCACCGGCTCGCGACCGCGGCCGGCCTCGCCGGCTGGGTGGTCAACGACCCCGGCGGCGCGACGGTCGAGGTCGAGGGCCCCGAGCCCGCGGTGCGCGCCTTCCCCGACCGGCTGCGCGCCGCCCTGCCTGCCCTGGCCCGGCTCGACACCATGGAGGTGGCGGAGATCCCGGTCGCCGGCGAGGCCGTCTTCGAGGTCCGCAGCTCCCGCGAGGGGCGCCGCGCGGGCGCGCTGGTTCCGCCGGACGCCGCGCTCTGCGCCGACTGCCGCCGCGAGCTTGACGACCCGGGCGACCGCCGCCACCACTACCCCTTCATCACCTGCACCAACTGCGGCCCGCGCTTCTCCCTCGTCCACCATCTCCCCTACGACCGGCGGACGACGTCGATGGCCTGCTTCCCGATGTGCCCGGCCTGCGGCCGCGAGTACGCCGATCCCGCCGACCGGCGCTTCCACGCCGAGCCGGTCTGCTGCCCCGACTGCGGCCCGCGGCTGCGGCTCCTCGACGCAACAGGCGCAACGCGGGCGTCCGGGGACGGCGCGATCGAGGCTGCGCGGCGGGCACTGCTCGCGGGCGAGGTGGTCGCGGTCAAGGGCCTCGGCGGGTTCCAGCTCGCCTGCCGCGCCGACCTCGCGGCCCCGGTGCAGGCGCTGCGGGCCCGTAAGCGGAGGCCGACCAAGCCCTTCGCAGTCATGGTCCGGGGCCTTGCCGAAGCGGAGGAGCTGGTGCGGCTGACCGACGCCGACCGCCGGCTGATGGCGTCGCCGCGCTCGCCGGTGGTGCTCGCGCCCCGCGTGCCGGGCTGCGCGGTGGTCGACGAGGTGGCCCCCGGGATCGGTGACCTCGGCGTGATGCTGACGACGACGCCGCTGCACGTGGAGCTGCTGCGCCCGGTCGAGATGCCGCCGCTGGTCATGACCTCGGGAAATCTCAGCGACGAGCCGATCTGCCGGGAAAACCGGGAGGCGCTGCAGCGGCTGGCCGGGGTCGCCGATGCCTTCCTGGTCCACGACCGCGACGTGGTGCGCCGGGTCGATGACTCGGTCGTCCGTTCCTGCGCTGATGCGCCGGTCGTCGTGCGGCGCGCCCGGGGCTGGGTCCCGGAGCCGCTGCCGCTGCCCGAAGCATCACCGTCGCCGGTTCTCGCCGTCGGCGGCCACCTGCTTTCAACCGCCTGTGTCGCGGTAGGTGACCAGGCGTTCCTGTCGCAGCATTGCGGCGACCTCGACTCCGAGCCGGCGCGCCGTTTCCACCGGGAGGTCATCGACGGCCTCGAGGACTTCCTCCAGGTCGCCCCCGCGGTCATCGTCTCGGACGCCCACCCCGACTACCCGAGCTCGTGGCTCGCCCGGGAGCTCGCCGCCGCCCGCAGCGGTCGTGTCCTCGAGGTCCAGCACCACCTCGCCCACGCCGCGGCGGCGCTCGCCGAGCACGGCCGCTTCCCCGCCGCCGGCGAGCAGGCACTGGCGATCAGCCTCGACGGCACCGGCTGGGGGCCTGACGGCACCGCCTGGGGCGGCGAGTGGCTGCACCTCGACGGCGACCTGAGCTGGTGGCGCGTCGGCCACCTCGAGCCGCTGCCCCTGGTCGGCGGCGAGGCCGCGGTGCGCGAGCCGTGGCGGGTGGCGGTGGCGGCCCTGGCGCGCGCCGGCGCCGCGGACCTGGTCTGGGACCTGCCGCTGGGCCGCGCTGTCGACCGGAACCTCGCTCGCGAGGTCGCGCGCCTCGCCGCCGGCGACGGGGCCTGGCCGCTCGCCTCCGGAGCCGGTCGCCTGTTCGAGGCCGCCGGCGCGCTGCTCGCAGCGGTCGTGCGCAACGACTGGGAGGGCGAGGCCGCGGTCGTCCTCGAGACCCTGGCGGCGGCGTGGCCAGGCGAGGCCGAGGCGTGGCCGCTCGGCAACCACGAGCTCGGCGGCCTCCCGGTCCTCCCGTCCGCCGGGATGCTCGCCGAGGCCGCCCGGCGGCTGGCCGGCGGCGAACAGGCCGAGCGCATCGCGGCGTCGTTCCATGCCACCTTCTGCGCGCTCGCGGTCGACCTCACCCGGCGGGCCGGCGGTCCGGCAACGGTGGCGCTCGGCGGCGGCTGCCTGGTCAACCGGCTGCTGCGCGACGGCCTGCGGGCCGGGCTCCAGCAGTCCGGCTTCGAGCCCCTGCTCGCGACCTCGGTGCCGCCCGGCGACGGCGGCCTCGCCTACGGCCAGGCCGCGCTCGCCGCGGTCGCGCTCGCCCGCGGCGTCGAGCCACGCGCCCGCGTCGGCCTCACCCGGTGAGGTATGATCCGGCAACCGAGCCCGCGGAGGGCGGCGCGATGTGTCTTGCCATTCCGATGCGCCTGATCGAGCGCGGCGAGAACGAGGGCGTGGTCGAGCTCGACGGCGTCCGGCGCACGGTGTCGCTGATGCTGCTGCCCGACGCGGCGGTCGGCCAGCACCTGCTGATCCACGCCGGCTACGCCATCGGCGCCGTCGACGAGGTCGAGGCCGAGACCACGCTGGCGCTGCTGCGGGAGCTCGCGGACGCGATGGTCGACCCGTGACGGGCGACCATCTCCTTCAGGACCGGGCCGCGGTGGCCGTGCTGGTGCACAGGATCGCCGACGCCGCCGCCCGCCTCGGCCGGCCCGCAACCTTGATGGAGGTCTGCGGCACCCACACCCATGCGGTGGCAGCCGCCGGGCTGCGGCGGATGCTGCCCGAGGGGATCCGCCTCGTCTCCGGGCCCGGCTGCCCGGTCTGCGTGACCCCGGTCGGCTACCTCGACCGCGCGCTCGCCCTGGCGGCGCGGCCCGGCACCGTGCTCTGCACCTTCGGCGACCTGATGCGCGTGCCCTCGAGCACCGTCTCCCTCGAGCAGGCGCGCGCCGCGGGCCGCGACATCCGGATCGTCTACTCGCCCCGCGACGCGCTGGCAATCGCGCAGGAGACAGGGCTGCAGTTGGTGTTCCTCGCGGTCGGCTTCGAGACCACGACGCCGACCATCGCGGCGGCCCTCGCCGAGGCCGAGGCGACGGCGACCCCCAACTTCCAGATCCTGCCCGGCAACAAGCTCATCCCGCCGGCCATCGCCGCCCTCGTCAGCGATCCCGACCTCGAGGTCCACGGCTTCCTGCTGCCCGGCCACGTCTCCGTGCTGACCGGCTGGCGGGCCTTCGAGTTCCTGGCCGACGAGCACGGCGTGCCCGGCGCGGTGGTCGGCTTCGCGCCCACCGACATTCTGCGCGGCGTGCTCGAGCTCGTCGAGCAGAACGGCGGCGGCCGCTCGGAGATCGTCAACCTCTACTCGACCGTGGTCTCGCCGAGCGGCAACCGGACCGCCGCCGCGCTCGTCGAGCGCTTCTTCGCTCCGGCCGACGACAGCTGGCGCGGCTTCGGCGTCATCCCCCGCTCCGGGCTCGCGCTGCGCCCTGAGTGGGCGCACCGCGACGCCTCCCGGATCCCGGTCGAGCTGCCGCCGCCGCAGGAGCCGGCCGGCTGCCGCTGCGGCGAGGTGCTGCGCGGGGTCATCGACCCGCCCGCCTGCCCGCTGTTCGACGAGGGCTGCACGCCCTCAACCCCGGTCGGCGCCTGCATGGTCTCGAGCGAGGGCACCTGCTCGGCCTGGTTCCGGAACGACCGCTGGGGCGCGACATGAGCGGCAGCTCGCGCGCGCCGGCGACCCTGCTGCTGGCCCACGGCTCCGGCGGCCGCCTCACCCACGAGCTGGTCCGCGAGGCCTTCCTGCCGGTGCTCGGCAACCGATTTCTCGCCACCCTGACCGACGCCGCCGTGCTGCCCGAGCTGCCGCCCGGCCGGCCGGCGCTCACCACCGACGCCTTCGTCGTCGACCCGGCGGTGTTCCCGGGCGGCGACCTCGGCTACCTGAGCGTGGTCGGCACGGTCAACGACCTCGCCATGGTCGGCGCGCGGCCCCTCTGGCTGACCTGGGCGCTGGTGCTCGAGGAGGGCGCGCCGGGCGAGCTCATCTCGACCTGCGCCACCGGCGCGGCCCGGGCCGCGGCCGAGGCCGGCATCGCGATCGTCGCCGGCGACACCAAGGTGGTGCCGCGCGGCAAGGGCGACGGCATCTACGCGACCACCGCCGGGCTCGGCGTGGTGCCGCCGGGCCGCGACGTCGGCGACCACCGGATCTCACCCGGCGACGCGGTGCTCGTCACCGGGCCGATCGGTGACCACGGCGCGACCATCATGGCCTGCCGCCACGGCCTCGGCAGCGACGGCCTGCGGTCGGACTGCGCGAGCGAGTCCGCGCTGGTCGAGGCCCTGTTCGCCTCGGGCGCCGACGTCCACTCGCTCCACGACCCGACCCGCGGCGGCGTGCTCGCCATCTGCCACGAGACCGCCGAGCGCAGCGGCCTGCGGATTCACCTCGACGAGCTCGCGATCCCGGTCCGGCCCGAGGTCTGTGCGGTCTGCGAGGTCCTCGGCCTCGAGGTGCTGAGCCTGGCCTGCGAGGGCCGGGTCGTGGCCTGGGTCGCGAAACGGGACGCTGGCGCAGCCCTGGCGGCGATGCGCGCTCATCCCGGCGGCGAGGGTGCGGCGATCATCGGCCGCGTAGACGAGCGACGGGCGGGCGAGGTCGGGCTCGTGCTCGAGACCGCGGCCGGCGGCCGGCGCCCGCTCGACCTGCTCTCCGGCTCAGATCTGCCCAGGATCTGTTGATTCGACCCTACCCGGGACCACGCTGCAGGATGACCCCGCAACTGGGAAGTGCGCCACCCCTGCGGCGCCACAGCCCTGCCCACGGAATGAGAGCCGCACAGGCTGTCGATTACCGAGTCCATGAACCCGCATCCGTGATTCGCACCCGATCGTCCTGGCCGACGTCAAGACGAAGGATGCTGTACCCTCGAGGTCGAGCCGGGGTGCTTTCTTGGCGAGGCGGTGCCCCTCGGAGTTGCGGATCTGCGTGAGGCCGCCGTCGACCAGAGAGGCGAGCATGCGCGTGAGGGCTGCTCTCACTGCCGCGCTGGTGGTGACGACCGTTGCCGGAGTCGTCGGGATCGCGAACCGCCAGCGGCAGGCGTCGTTTCCCGTGCCGCAGGCCGCACCGCCTGGCATGTCCCTGGAGCCGTGCACTCACACCATCGAAGGGGTCCGCTATCGTGCAGACTGCGGCTCCCTCGTCGTTCCCGAGCACCGAGATGGACCAGCCCGGCGCACGGTTGTCCTCCCGGTGAGGCGGATCCGCGCTGCGAGCCCCCGTCCTCGCGAGCCGGTGTTCTTCTTGGCGGGCGGCCCGGGCATCAGCAACATGGGCTTCGAGCCCCCAGCCTGGCTGCTGGCAGACCACGATGTGGTGTTGGTCGGCTACCGCGGCGTTGACGGGATCCCCAAGCTGGATTGTCCCGAGGTGGAGAGGGCGATCACCGGCACCGGTGGTGACCTGCTCAGCCCAGAGTCGCTGGACAGGATGGGAGCGGCCGTACAGGCCTGCGCGCAGCGACTCCAGGCCGTGGGGATCGACCTTGCGGGCTACACCATTCCGGCCGTGGTGGAGGACATCGAGGCCGCCCGAGTCGAGCTCGGCTACGCTCGCGTCAACCTGCTCAGCGAGAGCTACGGAACCCGCGTGGCACAGATCTACGGACTGATGCACCCGGGAAGCGTGCTCCGATCGGCGATGATCGGCGTCAACCCTCCGGGCCGTTTCGTCTGGCTCCCGGAGAAGGTGGACACGCAGTTGGAGTACTACGCCGAGCTCTGCCGCCGGGATGTCCAATGCCGCGGCCGCATGCCCGACCTAACCGCCACCATTCGCGCGGTCAACCGCGACATGCCAAGGCGTTGGCTCATGTTCGACATCGATCCCGGCAAGGTCAAGGTGATCGCTTTCGTACTGCTCTACCACCGCAGCACCGCGCCAATCGTCTTCGACGCATACCTCGCCGCCGCAGGCGGGGACCCCAGCGGCTTGGCGTTGATGTCCCTGGCCTACGACGTTCTCGTGCCGGGCGCGATGACCTGGGGGGAGTTCTTCGCTCTTGGCGCCAGCGCCGACTACGAGCCCGGCCGCGATTACCGGGCCGACCTGGCCCGTCCCGACGCGACGCTCGGCGCGCCGATGTCCCTCCTGATCTGGGGCTCGGCATCCGGTCGCTGGCCGCCCGTTCTGATGGCCGAGGAGTACCGTCGGGTGAAGGCGTCTGCGGTCGAGACACTGCTGGTCAGCGGCAGCGTCGACTTCGCCACTCCAGCAGAGTACGCCGCGGAGGAGCTGCTCCCGTTCTTGCCCAGGGGCCGGCATCTCGTGATCGCCGAGCAGGGTCATAGCGACGATTTTTGGAGCTTTCAGCGCGCTGCGGCGGAGCGCCTGCTGACCAGCTTCTACGCCAGCGGCGTCGCGGACGACTCCCTCTATACCAACCTGCCGATGGACTTCGAGCCTCCACTTCGCTTGCCGTTGCTGGCGAAGCTCACGCTCGCTCTCGCGGCGCTCCTGACCGCGCTGCTGGGCACGGCCGTGTGGCTCATTGCCCGCCGCATTCGGCGGCGTCGCGCCGCCAACGGAACGGATCGGCGAACCAGCAGCACTCGAGCCGCTTGAATAGACCCGAGAACAGCGGCGCCTCCTGACGAGGATGCCGTCTCGGTGCCGGGCTCGAGTTTGTCAGGAAGTCCGGCCGTCTTCCTGAGATCCCCAGGACCGGCACCCGACTCGGCACGGGTCGAGCGGATGGTCCGAGCTAGAATACCGTCACTGCGGGGGGCACCAGCGTGCGACGGGGAATGGCGTGACCCGAGGGCAGGCGATGGCAATCGAGGACGCGATCAACAGCGATGCACGGTCGACACCTCCCGTGCACTCCGGTGACGTCGCCGGAGCGCCCGGGGAGTGGCGCCAGAACCGCTGGTCGTCACCCTTCATGAAGGCGGTGTTCCTGTTCGCGCTCTGGACCCTCCCGGGGATCCTCTACACGGCGCAGATCTACGAGATCGGGGTCAGGGAGACTCCCCCGGCCACGTTGCTCGCGGCAGCGGTGCACGCCCTGCCGACGTGGTGGATCTGGGTCCCGGCGACCCCCCTGGTCATCTGGCTGGCGCGCAGGCTGCCGATCCGGCGGGGCCGCGCCCTCTGGACTGTCCTCTTCCACCTCCTCTCGAGCTTCGCGGTGGCCATGCTGCTGCTCGTGGTCGTCGCCTACTGGTACGCAATCACAGGACCGTTCGATGATCGCATCCGCACGACCGCGGAGTGGATCTGGACGCTGCGCAACAGCACCCACTTCCACCTGTTCATCCTCAGCTACTGGCTGATCCTCAGCGCAGCGCACATCGTAGAGTCCGAACAACGCCTCCGGCGGCAGCAGCTGAACACCGCCAGGATCGATGCGCTCGCGGCCCAGTCACGCACCCAGATGCTGGCGAACCAGCTCAAGCCCCATTTCCTGTTCAACGCCCTCAACGGGCTGTCGACGTTGATCCTCCGCGGCGACAACGCCAGCGCACAGCTCATGCTCGAGTCCCTTGCGAGCTTCCTCCGGGAGTCTCTCAGAATCGGTGAGTCCCGGCTCGTGCCGCTCCGAGATGAGTTCGAGCTCACTTCCAGGTACCTCAGCGTCGAGAAGGTGCGGCTTGGCGACAAGCTCCAGCTCCGGACCGAGATCGACCCGGACACGGAGAATGCACTCGTCCCGACGCTGCTCCTGCAGCCGCTGGTGGAGAACGCGATCCGCCACGGCATCGGCTCCACCGAGAGCGGCGGCGAGGTCGTCATTCGCTCCGACCGGATCGGTACCACCATCCGGCTCCAGGTGGAGAACGACGGCACCGGCCTCGCGGCCGGCTGGCAGAAGCGTGCCGAGGAGAGTGTGGGCCTGGCCAACACCAGACGACGTCTCGCGCTCATGACCGACGGCCGATACGAGATGCGGCTCGACGAGCTGGAGGGCGGGCGGGTTCGAGTCGAGCTCGTGATTCCGTTCCAGCGGGTGCAGAGCTCGACCGAGGCCCGCGGAGGGCACGACGAGCCATGACGATCCGAGCCATGATCGTCGACGACGAGCCCCCGGCGCGTGAGGGCATCCGACTGCGGCTGCAGTCAGAGCCGGACATCGAGGTGGTCGGTGAGTACGGCACCGCCGGCGAGGCGCTGGCGGCCCTGGAAGCGCTCGAGCCGGACCTTCTCTTCCTCGACGTGCAGATGACCGGCATGACCGGGATCCAGATGCTGCGCAAGCTGGGGCCGGATCGGGGGCCCGCCGTGATTCTCGTGACTGCGTTCGAGGAGTACGCGCTGGATGCGTTCGAGGTCAATGTCGTTGACTACATCCTCAAACCGATCGATACCCGGCGGTTCCGGATTGCCCTCGATCGGGCGCGCGCGCACCTCGAGCGAGTGCGGGCCGTCAAGCTCAGCGGTCAGATCAGAAGACTCATCGAGACCGGCGAGCCCTCGGTGCTGGCGTCCGCGGCCGACGCTGGGAGCACCACTCCCGCCCGGCGCGGGTACATCAGCCGCTTCCTGGTGTCGGACGGAGCTGGTGAACGGCCTCTCAATGTCTCCGATGTCGAGTGGATCGAGGCTGCTGGCGATTACGTCAGGCTGCACGTCGGGTCGAGGTACTACCTGGTGCGTGTCAGCATGGCCCACCTCGAAGAGGCACTCGACCCCGGCGCCTTCGGCCGAATCCACCGCGCCGCGATCGTCCGTCTCGACCGCGTGCGCGAAGTCGTACCGACCCACCACGGCGACGCCGAGGTCCATCTCGCAAACGGAACTGTCCTGAAGCTGAGCCGCAGCTACCGGGACGCGTTCCGTCAGGCTCTCGGCGACCTCGCTCCCTGACGGTTCGTGGGCCCTCGTCGGCTCACGCCCGCCCGTTTTGGAGAGCCACGCCCGCACTGGCGGATGGAGGCTTGCCAGGACGATGCTCCTCCGACAGCTGCCGGCTCACCCGGGGCCGGCGACCGATCGAAGGGTCGACGTGCGGTTCGTCGCTCGGGGGTCCATTTCGGCGCAGCGGTGCGCGGCTCGGCGCTCGGGGCTTGCCGGTCGCGCGCCCGCCCACCATATTGCATCCTCAAAGGGCCATGGTTCCCGCCGCTCTCTCTCGGGGCCGCCGACGTCCGTGGGGCGTTGCGTGGTGGCCACGGTCGTCAGTTTGGCGGCGGCAGCTCTCGTGCGGGCGGAAGGTCTCGCCCCGCGAGCGGCGCGGTCATCACTGTCGCGCAATCCCGGCCCGTCGATGACGGTGCCGTTCTGATTCACGGGACCGGCTGCGATACGGTCATTCGAAACAGTGGAAGGAGACCGACATGAGAAGATCGCCCAGAGTCGTTCGAGCCGCCATTCTCTCGGTGGTGATGGGACTGCTGCTCCTCGCCGCGGCCGGTGACGTGCGCGCCCAGGGCGACATCACCGGAGCGGTCGCGGTGGTCATCACCGACGAGCAGGGAGCCCCAGTTCCGGGAGTCTCGGTGACGTTGCACAGCGGTGCAATCACCCTCAACGGCACAACCGACGAGACGGGGAGGTATCGGTTCGCCCTGGTGCCCGCGGACGTGTACGAGCTCCGCGCCAATCTTCCGGGGTTCGCGCCGACCGGGCTGGACAACATCAACGTCGGCTTCGGCACGACCTACACGGCCGATCTCGTCCTGCGAGACGAGAAGTTTGCGGGCGAGGTCACCGTAACGGCCGCACCTCCGCAGATCGACACCGCCATCCCGACCACCAAGGACTCGCTGTCTGCCGAGTTCATCCAGGAGATCCCGCTCCGCGACCGCAACTTCGAGGAGATCGTCAATCTCATGCCGGGGGTCGCGGACGGCATGGTGCAGGGATCGAGAAACACCGCCACCGGATTCCGAATCGACGGGGCCAGCAACGTCGACCCCTACAACTCCGGAGTCGCCATCACGTTCAGCCAGAGCGCCATCGACCGCTTCGAGCTCGTGCCAAACGGCTTCGAGGCGCGGTACGGCGAGTTCTCGGGCGGCGTGGTCAACGTCACGACCCGCAGCGGAAGCAACGACTTCACGGGTCACCTCGGCTACTTCTACCGCGACGACAGCTTCGTGTCCGAGCCGCCGGGCGACTATCCGGGCCAGATCCACGACAAGGCCCCGGACACCCGTCACTTCCTCGAGGCTGCGGTCGGTGGGAAGATCACCCAGGACACCCTCCAGTACTTCGCCACCGTCGAGTACCGCAGATGGGAGGTCGGCGGAATCTACTCCGAGTCCACCGTCGACACGGATCGCTACCTCGGAAGCTTCAAGCTCAACTGGTTGCCGAGCGAAGACGATCGGTGGACCTTCTTCACGGCGCTCAACCTGGACGACACGAAGAACATCGTTCTCTCGACCCAGTTCGAGGCGCCGGAGTTCCAGGCCGACCGCACCGACGATCGCACCATGTTCTCGGTCCAGCAGAGCCACGTGTTCTCGGACAGCCTGTTCCTCGAGTCGCAGCTCACGTACCTCGGCTTCGACCAGGAGCAGGTGCGGGCCTATCCCGAAGCCCACGTGACGCTCTACCGCTTCACGCCGGCCGGCACCTTCACCAGTGGCAGGTACACGAGCGACTCTCTCCGTGATGTCAACCGCTTCCGGCTGCAGGAGACGCTGACCTGGTACGTCGGCGAGCACAACCCCAGCTTCGGCTTCGATGTCGGCCACCTGTCATCGGCGTTCGATCAGACGATCGGGCCCACCCGCTTCGACTTCCGGGAGACCGGATGGGACGCGGCGTACCACTACTTCTTCGACGACGTGCAGTACGAGGAGAGTGGTCTTGAAGGCGCCGCATACGCCCAGGACAGCTGGCGGGTGTCCGACCGGTTCGTGGTGGACTTCGGCGTGCGCGTGGAGTACCAGGAGATCATCGAGAACACCGACCTCTCCCCCCGTCTCGGTCTCGCATGGGACGTCACGGGCGACGCCAGGACCAAGGTCTACGCCAACGCCGGCCGCTTTATAGAGCGGGTGTACGACCGCTACCTCGAGTGGGGATCACAGCCGGGAGGGGACTACAGCATCGTCTACGCCCCTGAAGGGCCCCTCGCCGACGGCGAGGGCATTCCGGTGGGAACGTTTGGCTACCGGATTCTCGGCGACAACCCCACCCCCTATGCCGACGTCTGGTCGATCGGGTTTGAGCGCCTGCTCGGCCGGGATTACCGCGTCGGCGCCGCCTACACCGACAAGAAGCTCGAGAACCAGCTCCTGACGTACTACACCGCCGAGGGCACGGCGGACTGGTACGAGTTCGAGGCAAATGGCGAGGGATCGTACCAGGGGGTGGACCTGACGTTTTCGAAGTCGTTCTCCGACAACTGGCAGGCGCTGGCGAGCTACACCTGGTCGGAGTCGAAAGGCATGGGGAGCTTCCTGGGCACGTTCTACGGACCCACCCAGATCCCGCCCTCGAGCGCCCTCGAGGACTCGGATCGGACGAACGTGTTCAAGGTCTCCGGCTCGTGGAGCCTGCCGCTGGGGTTCTTGATCTCGGGGACCTACCAGTACGCGTCGGGTCGCCCCTACTCCATCGAGGGGTACAACGTCGACAACGAGCCCATCTACATCGGCGGCCGGAACTCTCAGCGCATGCCGGACGTCCAGTCGCTGGACATGACGTTCCAGTGGGCGGTCGACATCGCCTCCTCCAAGCTGACCCTCGTGTTGGAGGGCTTCAACCTCACCAACCACGAGAACGTGACCGAGGTCTCCACCGGCGAGGTCGGGCACGGCACGCCCACGGCGTTTGACGTCGCACGGACGTTCCAGCTCGGAGCCAAGTTCGATTTCTAGCTGATCCATCCGTTCGAGGCGGCGGAGGCCGGCCTTCCCTGGGGAGCACTCCCGGGCCGGCCTTCGCCCCCGGCGGTGACAGCCGCCCGCGAAGCGCGTGGCGACGACTGGAGTTTGATGTATGAGAGCCATCGTCTCGGCCGCCCTCAGTCTCCTTCTCGTGGTCGCCGGCTGTGCAGACGCGCCCCCCGCAGGCCAGTCCCGGGAGACGGCCTCGGCAGACATCGCGTGGTTCGAGGGCGAGGTGGAGGAGGCCTTCACCACCGCCGGGAACTCGGGCAAGCCCGTCTTCCTGTACTGGGGGGCCGACTGGTGTCCGCCGTGTCACAACCTCAAGCAGAACGTCTTCACCCGGCCAGAGTTCCTCGACGCCATCACGAACTTCGTGCCGGTCTACCTCGACGGCGATACCGATCGCGCCCAGCTGTGGGCCGAAAGGTACAGCATTGACGGCTATCCCACGGTCATCCTCTTCAGCCCTTCAGGGGTCGAGCTCTTCCGGATGCCCACCGACGTGACCCCCGAGCGGTACGGCGCACTCCTCCAATCTGCCATCAGGGAGTTCCGTCCGGTTCAAGCGATCCTCACCGAGGTGGCGGCGGGCGAGCCCGGGGAAGCGAGCCCGACCGATCTCGAGCTGCTGGCGTACCACTCATGGAACCAGGATCAGCATGTCGAGCTCTCGGATAGTGAGGCCCTCGACCTGTTCTGGCGGATCTACTCCGGGCGTCCGGATCTCGCGCCCCGGCTTCGCGCCCGTTTCATGGTCCTGACCCTCGAGAAGGCGATGCCGTCGGTCTGGTCCGGGGAACGTGACCGCGGCAATGAGGGGCTGCCCACCCTCGGTGAGCAGCAGAAGGCCTCTCTGAGGTCGGGCCTCGTGGGGCTGCTCGCAAGCCCGGAGCTCTGGCCCGACAACAAGATCTTCCTGACCCTGGAGGCGCGGCGGACGATCGAGACCCTCGAGCCCGCGCCGTCTGCGGGACGCGCCGAGCTTGTGGCGAGATGGCTGGCCGTGGCGCAGGAGCTCCAGCGCAACCCGCAGTACTCGGCCACCGAGCAGCTGATGTCGTTCGTGCCCGAGTTCGAGCTCCACGCGCTTCAGGCGGGAGACGGCGATGTTTCCGTTCCCCCGGCTCTCCAGAACAAGGTTCGGGCGCGGGTCGCTCCGGTCGTCGCCGGCGCCTCCGATCCGGGGGAGTTCCAGTCCACTCTCAACATGCTGGTCTGGCTTCACACCATGGCCGGGCTCGACGAGGAGGCGGCAGCACTGCTCGACCGCTACATGGACCAGACGGCAGCGCCGTACTACTTCCTGTCGATCCTCGGCGACCTGAGCGCCGACAAGCCCGAGGCCGCCCTCGAGTGGTACCGCTTGGCCCTTGAGCGGTCCCCGCGCGGCTCGTCGCGGGTGAAGACCGGGTCGGGCTACATTCTGAAGCTGATCGAGCTGGCCCCTGAGGATGCGGACGCCATCGAGCGAGCGACCCGTGAAGTGATCACTGAAATGGCCGAAAGGAGCGACGCGTTTGCGGGCCGGAACCAGTCGTACCTGGCGGAGCTCAGTGACGCCCTCGTCGCCTGGGCTTCGTCCACCGGCAATGCGGCGGTGATCGACCGGCTCAGGAGCGAGATCCGTCAGAAGTGCGACCGGCTGCGAGGCCAGATCGACCAGGTCCAGTACGAGAGGTGCATGACATTCCTCTCGAGCTGACGCGGCCCCGTGCCAGGTATCACGATCTCACAACGGACGCGGCCCCGTGCCAGGTATCACGATCTCACAACGGCCCCGATTCCCCTCCTCGAGGGCGGTCATCGACGCCTCGAAAGGTACCGGGTTCATACATTCGGTCATTCTCGGCGAGGCAACCGATGCGAGGCGTTGAGCTTCGCTCGCGCTGACGTGCTCATGGGCCTGCGCCGGATCGGTCGGGCGTCGGGTCAGCGCGGTTCCGAAATTCGAATCCGAGCCCCGCGCATCGTGACGATGGCTCCGGAACCGAGTGCGCCCGCATATCCCGCCAAGACTCCCGCCAGCAGCGTGCGGGGCGCGCACCGGTCGACGAGGAGTTTCACCCAAAACGGTGCCAGGCACCGAACTCCGACCTTGTTGGCGGGTGATCATGCCGGCAGTCCGGTCGAGGTGGAGATTCCCCGACTCGGTGCTGCGGGGCTCGAGACCACGCGCTGGGGGTGCATCACACGCAGGCCGAGGCCTCCTTGAGTGCAGGAGGAGAGACAGTAGATTGTCACCGCTGCAATACATAGGTTGGCTTTGACGGCAAGGAGCTGCTGATCGCGGTCGTGGGGGTCGGCATTCATTGACGCGACGCGCGTACATTTGTACAGTGCATCTGTACATGTCTGGTGGAGGCGAAATGGCCACTGTGACCACATACACCACCGCTCGCGCGACGCTGGCATCCCTGTGCGACAGGGTGTCGGAGAGCCGCGAGCCGGTCATCATTCGGCGCCGCGACAAGGAAGACGTCGCCCTGGTTTCCGCCGCTGAGCTCGAGAGCCTCATCGAGACCGCACACCTCCTGCGCTCGCCCAAGAACGCCGAGCGCCTGTTGGCCGCGCTCGCTCGAGCTCAACGCAACGAGCTGGAACCGTCCACCGTGGCCGACCTGCGGAAGCAGCTGGGCCTTGACCGCGAAACGAAATAGCCGCCGCCGGAAGCCAAAGGTCGATCGCGAGTGGCTGGGGGTCTTTCACCCCGAGTTCATCGATGACCTGCGCTTCTGGGTGTCGACCAACCGAAAGGTGGCCTTGCGGGCACTGAATCTCGTGGAGGCGATACTCCGTGACCCCATCACCGGGATCGGAAAGCCCGAGCCACTGAAGTACCTTCCACCCGGCGCGTGGTCACGCCGCCTCACCGAAGAGCACCGAATCGTCTACCTGGTTGGCGACGGGAGAGTCGACTTCTTGCAGGCTCGCTATCACTACTAGCCCGCATTCCCCCACCGCCCTCCTGAGTAATGGTGTCAGTAATGGTGTCAGGCACCGCGGTTGATGTTCTGGCCGCTGAAAGTTGGCGCCGCACAGGGCAGCGGGTTCCCTCATTCGGTGGTTCGCGGCGGGATGCCGAGAGTCACGTGCCGAGACGAGATCAGAACCGGCGCCGGACCTGCGGAGAGACGGTGTCAGCCCTGCAACTCGGCGAGCTTTTCGCGCACCTGCTCCGCGTGGCCGGCGGCCTTGACCTTGGGCCAGTGGTGGGCGACGCGGCCCTCCGGGTCGATGAGCACGGTCGAGCGGATGACGCCCGTCGTGGTGCGCCCGTACATCGACTTCTCGCCCCACGCGCCAAAGGCTCGCATGACCTTGTGGTCGCGGTCGGAGAGCAGGCGCACCTTCAGACCGTGCTTGGCGATGAACGCGCGGTGTTTCTCCGGCGAGTCGGCGCTGCAGCCGAGCACCACCGCGTCGAGGTCGCGGAAGGCCTCGATGCCCTCGGTGAACTCGCAGGCCTCGGTGGTGCAGCCCGGGGTGTCGTCCTTGGGGTAGAAGTAGAGCACGACCCAGCTCCCGCGCAAACCAGCCAGCGACACGTCCTTGCCATCCTGGTCAGGGAGTGTGAACGCCGGCGCCTTTGCGCCGGCCCGAATAGCAGACTCGCTCATCGTGGTCCTCCTCCTCGCGTGGTCAGCCAGGACAACACGTCTGGCCGGCGCTTCGTTCCAGGCGGTGCCTGGGCCAGCCGTGCTAGAGTCGGCGGAACCTGGGAGGTGCCCCAATGACACGGTCCTTCAGTGCTTTCGTTGTCGCCTTCGCAATCGCCGCGGCCCTCGCCGCCGCCCAGCCGGCATCGGCCGCAGACCCCAACCCCGCCCTGCTCAAGCCCTCACTCGCCACCGAGAAGGCGCCCGAGACCTACAAGGTCAAGCTCGAGACCACCAAGGGCGACGTGGTCATCGAGGTCACCCGGGCATGGGCGCCGAACGGCGCCGACCGCTTCTACAACCTGGTCAAGATCGGCTACTACGACGGCGCCGTGTTCTTCCGGGTGATCGAGGGCTTCATGGCACAGGTCGGCATGAACGGCGACCCGGCGGTCGGGGCCGCCTGGATGGAGGCCTCGATCCCAGACGATCCGCCGACCCAGAGCAACACCCGCGGCATGGTGACCTTCGCCGCGACCGCGGCGCCCGACTCGCGGACCACCCAGTTCTTCATCAACTTCGGCGACAACTCCTCCCTCTCGAAGCACGGGCCGTTCGCGCCGTTCGGCAAGGTGATCGAGGGCATGGAGGTGGTCGACGCGCTCTACTCCGGATACGGCGAGGGCGCGCCGCGGGGCCGCGGGCCGAGCCAGGCCGAGATCGCCCGCCAGGGCAACGCCTACCTCAAGGCGAGCTTCCCGGAGCTCGACGCGATCACGCGGGCCACCCTGGTCGCCCAGTGATCGCCGCCGGTCCGCCCGGCGCTCGATACCGGGAACGCGCCCGGACCGGCTATGATCCGCGGCAGAGGCTCCATGGGGCTGACGCCGGATGAGGTGCTGCGGGCGCGGGCGGCCTTCGACGAGAACGCCGCCGAGATCCTCCGCCTCGCGGTGGAGCGGGGACTGATCTCCCCGGTCGACGCCGACACCGCGATCGAGCGGGTGCACCGCGAGGTCACCCAGACCGCAGACGGCACGCCGCCGCCGGTGATCGAGGCCCTCGCCGCGGGCGGCGTCCTCGACGGGGGCACGCTTGCCGACCTCGCCCGCGAGCTCGGCCTGCCCTCCGACCAGGCCCCGACCTGGGCCGGCACCGACGCCGACCACAGCCCTGACGCCTTCGACCTGCCCCCGGTCCGCGACTGGGACCGCTACCGGATCGTCGACTTCATCGGGCGCGGCGGCATGGGCGACGTGTTCAAGGCGCGCGATCCCCGTCTCGGCCGCTTCGTGGCGCTGAAGTTCCTGCGCCGCGACACCCCGGAGATCGTCCACCGCTTCCTCCGCGAGGCCCGCGTCCAGGCTCGCATCGACCACGACAACGTGTGCCAGGTCTACGAGGTCGGCGAGGTCGAGGGCCACCCCTACATCGCGATGCAGTACATCGCCGGGGGCTCGCTGAAGGAGATCAGCGACCTGCTCTCGATCACCGACAAGGTGATGATCATGGTCGACGTGGCCGATGCCCTCCACGCCGCCCACCAGGCCGGCCTCATCCACCGCGACATCAAGCCCGCCAACATCCTCGTCGAGCGTGACCACGACGGCGCGTGGCGCCCGTACGTGGTGGACTTCGGGATCGCCCGCGACGTCGAAGGGCGCGACGTCACCATCTCGGGGACGGTTCTCGGCACGCCCGCCTTCGCGTCGCCAGAGCAGGTCCGCGGCGACGTCGGCCACCTCGACCGCCGCACCGACGTCTACAGCCTCGGCGCCACCATGTACTGGTTTCTGACCGACCGTGCGCCCTACGAGGGCGGCTACCCCGAGGTGCTCGCGGGCATCATGGAGCGCGACCCGATTCCGCCGCACCGCATCCGCCAGGAGATCCCGGTCGACCTCGAGACGATCACGCTCAAGTGCCTCGAGAAGGAGCCGGCACGCCGCTACCCCACCGCCCGCGCCGTGTCCGAGGACCTGCGCCGGTTTTTGGCCGGCGAGCCGATCACCGCCCGGCCCGCGACCATCGGCTACAAGCTCGGCAAGTGGATCCGCAAGAACCGGGGCCTGGCGGCCGCCGGGGCAGCGGTCCTGATCGCCTTCGCCTCGGTCGTCGGCTACGCCCTCCGCTCGAACCTCCAGGCGCGGCGGCAGGCCGCGATCGCGCAGGAGCTGCTGGTCCAGGCCAACGAGATCGACGAGATGGTCCGGATCACCGCCATGATGCCGCTCCACGACCGCCGGGCCGACGAGTCGCGGATCGGTCGGCGATTGAACCAGATCGAGGAGCGGACCTCGCGCCTCGGCCGGCTCGGTTTCGGGCCCGGCCACTACGCGATCGGCCGTGGCTACCTCGCGCTGCAGCGCTACCCCGAGGCGCTGCGCCACCTCCAGCTCGCCGAGGAGTCCGGCTACCGCACGCCAGCGGTGGCGCACAGCCTCGGCCTGGTCCTGGGCAGGCTGTACGAGGCCAGGCTCCAACGCGCCAACCAGTTTGCGGACGAGGCCGTGCGCGATGCGTTCCGGCGCGACATCGAGACCCGCTATCGCGAGCCCGCCCTCGGCTACCTGCGCGACAGCGGCGCGTCCCAGCTCGACGCCGCCGCCTACGCCGAGGGCCTGATCGCCTTCTACGAGCGCCGCTACGCCGAGGCGCTGGAGAAGGCCCGCATTGCCGCATCCGAGGCCGGCTGGCTCTACGAGGCGAGGAAGCTCGAGGGCGACATCTACCTGGCCCTGGGCGCGGAGGACCGGTACCGGGGCGACTACGACCGGGCGCTCGCGAACCTCGAGCTCGCCGGCGGCGCGTTCGCCGCCGCCGCCGACATCGCCCGCTCCGACGCCACGGTCTACGACGGCGACTGCGGGCGCTGGATCCAGGTCCTCGAGACCGAGGTGCGGCGCGGCGAGCCGGCGCCCACCACGTTCTCGCGCGCGCTCGCCGCGTGCACCCGCTCACTCGAGGTCAACCCCGACCGGGCCGACGCCCACGAGCGGCTGGCCTCCCTGCACTGGCGGTGGGCTGACGTCGTTCACGACCGCGGCGGCGACCCGACGCCCCACCTCGAAAACGCCACCGAGTCGGCGAGGCGCGCCCTCGAGATCGCCCCGGACAGCGCGACCGCCCACGCCACGCTGGGCGGCGCCCTGACGGTCGCCGGGCTCTACCAGCTCGCCCAGGGCGCGGACCCGCGGCCCACGCTCGAGCAGGCCATCGCGAGCCTGGAGACCGCGCTCGCGCTCGATCCCGGCATGGTGCTCGCGCACGACGACCTCGGTTATGCCTGGGAGCGGATCGCGCGCTACGAGCTCGGCGTCGGGCTCGACCCGCGGCATGCGCTCGGGCGGGCGATCGCCAGCTTCGACCGCGCCATCGAGCTCAACCCGGCCTACGCCAACGCCCACAACAACCGCGGGATCGCCCTGTGGCGGCGCGCCTACTACGAGCTCAAGAGCGGGATCGACCCGCAGCCGACCCTCGACCTGGCCCTCGCCGCCTTCTCGGCGGCCACCACCATCAACCCCAACTATGCCAACGCCCACGCGAACCGCGGCCTGACCTACCGGACCAAGGCACTCGCCCAGCTCGACGGTGGCGAGGACCCGGCGGCGTCGATCGACCTCGCACGCGCCAGCCTCGACCGCGCCCTCGAGATCAACCCGAGCATCTTCTGGGGATACCCCGAGCGCGCCGGGGTTGAGATCCTGGCCGCACGCTGGGCGATGCGCCGCGGCGAGTCTCCCGAGGGCCGCCTGCAGGCCGCTGCTGCCGCCGCCGGCCAGGCGCTGGCGATCAACCCCCAGAACGCGGCCGGCTACCAGACCGCCGCCGAGGTCCACCGGTGGCGTGCCGAGTGGCTGCGCTCACTGCAGCGCGATCCGCTGCCCGACATCGCCGCCGGACGCCGGCTCGCGGCCCAGGCGGTCGAGCTCAACCCGTCGCTCGCCAACGCTCTGGTCACCGATGCGGCGCTGCTCCTGCTCCAGGCCGAGGCCTCCTCGGCGCCCGCCCAACGCCGGGCCCTCGTCGCCGACGCCAGGCGGGCGCTCGACCGCGCAACCGAGCTCAACCCGTTGCTCGCCGACGAGGCGCGACCGCTGCGCGGCCGCGCTGATCTCGTTCTCCAGGACTGAGACACACCGCCCGGCTCAAGGCTCCAGCGAACCGATTGCGGCGGCCCTGACCCGATTCAGACGTCGACGCACGCCACCTTCCAGACGGGCAGCGGTGCGTGCCACGCCTTCCGGCCGCCCTCCCTGCTGGGCCGGCGAACGACCTGTCGTCACGCGCCGGCCCCTCGATCATTTTATAGTGTTTATATTGACTCAGCGGTTTCATGTTGTACTATAGTTCTTGGAGTGACCGTGAGGCGAGCAACCGCCAAACAGATGCTGACGTTCTTCATCGACGTCGATCTCCTCCATCGGATCGACGACTTCCGCTTCGACAACCGTTTCCCGACCCGGGCAGGGGCGATCAGATGGCTGCTCGAGTGGGCCCTGAAGAAGGCACCGTCACCCGAGAGGCCCTCTCGGCGACCTTGAAGGGAGAGTGTCCGCGATGCAATCGATCAGGAAGCGCCGGCGCCACATCTCGACCCTCGACCCGGCGGTGTACAGCAGGGATCGCGCCGGATTCCTGCGCTGGCTCCACGCGATCCACCAGGCTGCCCAGCTCGGCTGGGACACGCGGCGCGCCTACCTCATCGTCGAGGACAACCGGGTGGTGGGCATCGGCGGCTGCCTGCCCACAGGCACGGTCTGAGGCGGGCGTCGGAGCGCAGCCCGGCGCGGTGATGGCCGGCTCCGGCCGCGCGAGCTTGTACCGGTTCTGCACATCAACTCTCATTATCGAACACCCCCCATTGCATGATGATTGCCCAGAATCGGGCATATACATTGCTACAATCTGCCGGCGGAAGGGGGAGGGTTTCACCGTGAGGAGTTTCCTGACATGCCAGTGGCTCGTCCCGGCGATCGCCCGTGAGGGCCGACTCGCGTGCCGCGTCGCCACCGGGCTGCTGCTGTTCGCGCTTGCCACCTACCCGCTTGCTGCCGGAGCCCAGCAGACCGGAAATTACTGCATTCAGGACTTCGTGGCGGGAGCCAACTGCGTTGCCAATGACGTCCGCATCGAGGCGCTCACGGTCGTGACCGTCCTCGAGTCGTGCACCGAGGGCACCTACGGCGAGGCCGAGATCATTTTCGAGGCACTCGTCTCGGCCGAGGGCTCTCCCAACCGATACGACGTCGGCCTCTTCATCGCGCTCGACGGCGGCAGCGCGCTCAGTGGCGACGACTGCTTCCACGACTACCTGCCCCCGCCGCTCGATCCCTTTCCGCCCTACGGTGACCACAACGGTGACGGCATCTTCGACCTGAACGGACCGCCGTGGTGGGACGGCGACGAGGACGACTGCGGCGACCTCGGGGCCAACACCCAGGTGTTCAAGACCCTTGTCGCCCTCCGCGTACAGTGCATCGACCGCACTGGCGACGGCATCGTCGACGTCAGCGTGGCGGCGAGCTGGGACAGCAACGCCGTCACGGTTTGCTCCGACATCGGCGGGGCAATTCCCGGCACCGGGTCCAAGTGCAGCGTCTCCGACGTCAGCACCGGCCTCCCGGTGCCGCCGCCGCCCACCGCAACACCGACGCCCACCAACACCCCGGTGCCGCCGACGCCAACCTTCACCTACACCCCGACGCCGACGTTCACCAACACCCCGATCCCGCCAACCCCAACCTTCACCTACACCCCGACGCCGACGTTCACCAACACCCCGATCCCGCCAACCCCAACCTTCACCTACACCCCGACGCCGACGTTCACCAACACCCCGGTCCCGCCGAC
>Ga0116149_1000065_pt1 | contig 134017 bp, 109 predicted proteins | sample AD_UKC057_MetaG_FD_89787 | JGI IMG/M metagenome (GOLD analysis project Ga0116149, IMG submission 89787) | Active sludge microbial communities of municipal wastewater-treating anaerobic digesters from USA - AD_UKC057_MetaG | ecosystem: Engineered > Bioreactor > Anaerobic > Digestate | place...
AAGCTCTTCGTATGTTGGTTTTCTCGCTTCATCGCTATCCATTAAAATAAAACATATCACGCGCAGGCAATTTTAAAAAGCCTTTTTATGTTTTTTTTCAAAGAGCTAAATGCTTACAAATCTTGAATCGCGGCAGCTTATATCACTATTAGAGATTATTTGTGTGTTTAGTCGACATTCTTCGACAGAGGCGGAGGTTCTATTATCGCATGGTAATTCACTGACTAGTTCAACATAACATGCAATAGATAACGGATTGTGATAGTCGTCTTTCTGGACAGAGATTACAGCGATAGTATCGGCGTTCAGAAGCATAATGTGAAAAGGTTTTCCATATATGCATATCCCTACAACCCAAAATGAAAACGCATGTAAAGCAATGTGACGAGTGTTTATTTCATTAGAGGAGCATGGTATAATAGAATACTGATTCTGGGCGCATTAGAAAAGTCGCCGCATAGCGCGCGAATCATTTGCGCAGGAGACGATTATGCAGATTCATTCAACTATAATGCGATTGAAAATCCCGCGCTGTTTTATCGAAATTAAGAATAAATTAAAAACACTGACGATTTTATCGTTTTCTTATGGCCTTTCGATTTGTATCGCTTTTTTTATGGCTTTTTGCGACATACCCAACTCGGCGGCAGCAGTAGATATGAAAGCAGTTTCAGCTTTGGAGATTACCAGAGAGTCGCTAGCAAATACGGATTTAGAGTTTTTCGACGATGTGATTGTGAAGGTTTACAGCCCTTCGTTGGTTCTTTTGGCGGAAGGAAAGATGGAGCAAAGCAAAACGTTTTCCATTAAAGTTCCCGGATTGGACGACTATGAATGGTTATACGTGGAAATCGGCGAACAAGAGAGTCATATATACGGCATATTTAACATTGAAGAAGGCGTGGTTGTGGACTATGTAACATCCACGATTATGGAAGCAATGCTGAAAATGAAAACGCGAATGGAGAACATTACATTTGAGGAAATGAAGCATATTTTGCATGAGCTTCATAAAGCGGCTGATGCAGATGAATTATCCAAAGCAAAAAACGACTCGGACGCGATACGAATGCTTTTTTCGGACGAGGAGTATAGGCTTATGCTCGGCGATATGGCTATCTCTTTTTCGACTCCCGGAAACACATTGGAAGAATATGGAAAGCTCAATGAGACCATGAGTCAAGGGATTAGTTTATTCGGCAAGGGCGACGTAGAAGCATTAAAAATGATGCTGACTGTCGACGCTGAAATCGAAATTGATGGTCAAACGGTGACTGGGGATCAGATATTTGATTCTCTTCGGTCATTAAGGAAGAAATACGAAGTTTTGAAATGGGACGCTTCATGCGAAAGAATAATCGTCAACGAGAATCGCGCGGAAGTTGAAACATTGGAAAGAATCATTCTGTCAGACAAAACTGAAGGCTCGATAACAAAAAACATAAGAATGGGTTTTGTTAATATCTTTGAAAAAAATGAAAATCAATGGAAACTTCAGGAAAGACGAATGAAGAAATGCGAGCCTGCGAGGGCGTTGATTTTTGCGGACGGCTCGTCGGCGGATTGGACGGGCATAAGGCCTTGTGTTTCGAAATTCACATCAAAGAGCGGGTCAAAAGGGGAAAAGGCTGAACTTAGCTCGATATATCTGGCGTTCGACGACCCCGGCATTTTCTGGAGATTGGAAAACTCAAACAATTTGTTCAAAGAGAGCTTCGGCGCTTCGTCTGCCGTTCCAATTGATGAAACGGTTCATGTATTATTTGTGTTGACGTTAACAGACAAAACGGACGATGAGATTGATGAAGGCGTTTATAGTTGGACCGGGGTAGCCACAGGAAAATCTTACTCAATGAACGAGGCAATAACAACTGCTCCGGATGGGTTCAGAGAAAAAAACACGTATTTGCAGAACAATTTTCATGTGGGATCATCTTATGCAGAGGGAACAATCTCAAAGGAAGAAATAAAAGGCTTGAAGAAGAACGCTTATTTGAACGCAAGAATTGTCGTGGACAGGGGAGATGGGGAAAATGAAGTATTGTCAGAGGGCGTGCCAATAGAAATCGAATTTCCTCATGAATTGTTTCAATAAACTGTTTATTGACATATACATATTATTAAATATACTTAACTTAGAAGACAAAAATAATATATAGGGTGCGCGTATGTCTAAATTATTTACAGAAATTTCTTTTGACACAAAGCTTTTTTCTGCTGACGCTTTACTTGGGGCTTGTCATAAATTTTTGGCAAAGTGTTTTGTCAAATTAGAACATAGCGGAGACGGCAAGAGAATATTGGTTCGCCTTACAGCGAGAGAGGGGGTTTCTGTTGATGGGATTGAAGAGGAATTTCGGGCCGAAGCCCTCAATTATGCTGTGAAGCAAAAAATCAGCAAAGGTTCCGCAAAAATAAGAGACCAGATTTTTCATATCGTGTTCAACCCGGAGAGATTGAACGCGCTTGGCGGTCAGCTTCAGACGGAACTTGAAACAAAAGTCGACCCGGATTCAGTCAAACTCAGCGCTCGACTTGAAAAGCTTCTTGAGGAGATCGAAAGCGAGGAGTCGTTGGATTACGAGGACGACCCGCTTGGAATTGCCGTTCCGTGGGAAGAGAAACATGGAATGCCCGGCGATCTGTTGCATCCCGTGGATCAATTGAAGAGGCAGGCTGAAAGCAATCTTATAAACATAGAAACGGTGAAGGAAATTGTCGACTGTTGAATTTGACAAAAAGATATTTAGATTGAAGGCCGTGAAGTCCGCCGTGAAAGATTACAAGGATTTTGCCGATTTCGACGTGACCGAGAAAAAAGACCGAATCGTCGTGAAGGTTGAAAATGTCGACTATGAACCGGAGGACGTTTTTTTGGGTGAATTCGGCAATTACGTGATACATAAGATGAGCGTGAGACAATGAGCGCGATAGATATAAAAAAAGTCAAAATCTCGAATTTTAGCGGAATGATACCGTTCAGCTTCAGAAAACTAGGCGACACGTATATCGTTGTAAACGAATATGGGAATTACGTTTTTTTAACAGAAGAAGAATTCGTCAGTCTAGTAGAAAACGGGCCTTCGGCATTGAGCAGGCCGGCGATAAAAGAGCTTACGGCGCAGAACATGCTGTTCACAAAAGAAACTGCGGCCAGAGCCGCCGAGCGGCTTAGGGCGAGGTTCGCGGACGCGGCGCGAGCGACGAACCTTCATATCATAGTGCCCACACTCAGATGCAATCTGCGTTGCGTTTACTGTCAGGCGGCCGCCGCAAGCGGAGACGATTATGAAACGGATATGGACATAGACACCGCGCGCGCGGTGGTCGATACCATATTCGATGCTCCCACGAAGCTGTTAAGCATCGAATTTCAAGGCGGCGAGCCTCTTCTAAACTGGGACACAGTGAAGTTTATTATCGAATACGCCGTCGAGCTTAACAAGACGAAAAAGAGAGAGCTGCGATTCAACGTTGTGTCCAACCATCTGCTGATGGACGACGAGAAACTGGATTTCCTGCTGGAACACAATGTGGTTATGTGCATGTCTCTGGACGGTCCGGCCTATGTGCATGACAAGAACAGGGGGATCACTCACGACCGCGCGGTTGAGATGTACAAGAAGGTCTACCGCAGATATAAAGAAGTCGGAGCGGAAAGGTTGCCTTCTCTGATAGGAACTCTATCAAAGCATTCCATGCCGTACCACAAAGAAATCGTGGACGAATATCGTTCGCTAAACGCGGGGTCGATTTTTGTGCGACCAGCGACGACGCTGGGCTACGCAGGCCGGAACTGGGATAAAATAGGTCTCTCTGCTGAAGAGTTTCTCGATTTTTACGAGAGGATGCTGGATTACATAATCGAGTTGAATTTAAAGGGAGAGAACTTCACTGAAACGTACGCAATATACGCGCTGTGTAAAATCGTCGCGGGTTTTGAGCCGGGATATGTGGACATGAAGTCGCCGTGCGGCGCTTCCATCGGGCAACTGGCTTACAATTACAATGGAGATGTGTACACATGCGACGAGGGCCGAATGCTGGGACATCAGGGAGATCACACTTTCAGGGTGGGCAAATGCGGCGAGTCGAGTTTTGAGGACTTAATAATGCACAGAGCGACGAAGGCTTGCGCGATCGCTTCCACTCTGGACACCACTCCGGGGTGTTCAGAGTGCGCCTACAAGCCGTATTGCGGGATATGTCCAGTCCTTAACTATTACGAGACCGGCGAGTTGTCTCCCAACGTTTTTACCACAAGGAGGCACACGGTGAACGAAGGGATCATCGATATACTCTTTAAAAGGCTGATGATTCCCGAAGTGGGAGACATATTTATTAAGTGGGCAAAAAACTATATGGATTCGAGCAAAAGAGATATTGAAAGCTCCAATAATCCGGAATGGGACAAGGCCGAGAAAGAATAGGCTTTGTTGAAAGCGCGCAGCGAGACAACAACGGAGCCGCGGTTGAGCCGACAATACGGAACGGGTTCGACCCTAACGCCGTCAAAAGTTCCGGAAATCGAAGGTGGGATATGGATAAACCAGCGAAGAAAACGCCGACCTCCGCCGCGCTCTCGAACAAGAAGGGCGCGCTTCCTTCCGTGGTAAACGATACTCTGGATTATTTCTCGCGGGAAGAAGCCAAGATATCCAGCAAAGGAGTGATGACAGGCGCGTTGACTGTGGTCGCGCTAGGTCTTTTGGCGTCTCCCGTCACTCCTGTCCACCATGTGAGCTATCACGCAAATTTCAGCAATCACACAAACCAATCCGCAGTCGACACACTCTCCAGCGTGGCGACGGTAGATCAACACACGAACACCAGCGCTCACGCCAACGCGGCCGCGGCAACCGGACATTATAGTTTAGCGAATCACGCCAATAAACCGGTCGTCAATGCGCACAACAACGTCAGCAACCATACAAACGCCAACGTGGTCGGACATGCGAACACTCCCGCGACTAATGTGACGGTGAAAGCAGCGGTGGACGCTCCAGTGACGAAGGGCAGTTTTCACAACAGCGGAGCTCAGGGCAAACACACCGCTTGGAACGCGCACGCGAACGCGACGGCGGTTCACGCGAGCACGGCGGCCACCACGACGCACATGAACACAACGGGACTCAACAAACACAACAGCGTCAATACTCATGCGAACGGAGCCGGAGTCAATTCGCACTCCAGCGTGAACGCGCACGCCAACTGGCCGGTGGTCAACACTCACTTCAGCGTCAATAATCATGCAAGCGCCGCAGGCGTTAGCGCGCACACGAACGTCACGGGTGTTAACAACCACGCTCACGCGGCGACCCATACCAGCCACAGTTCGCACGCGTCTTGGTAATGAACGAGCCTTATACTCTGGCCGCAGGCCGAGAGGTGGAACAAATGGAAACAAGTAAAACGGCGAGGATCGGAGGAAAAAGAATTCTTCCCGAGATAAAGAGCAGTGTAGAGGCTTATTTTTTGAGGGAAGAAGCCAAGGTGAGCACAAAAGGGATAGCTGCCGGAGCCGCAGCCTTGATCGCTCTCGGCATGATAGCGGATCCTTCTCTGGGATGGCACACAGCCGCTCACTCCAGCATCCATGTCCACTCAAATCAAGGCTCGGTCAATGCGCACACAAGCGCGGGCGGGGCCAACACGCATTTTAACTCCTCATCGCATGTAAATCTGGCCGCGGTCAACGTTCATTCGAACATCAATACTCATGCCAACGCCGGATTGGTTAACACGCATTCAAACGTAAACAGCCATACCAACCAAGCGGCTGCGACAGGACACTCCAACGCCGGCCACACCAACGTGGCGGCCCTTCATTCCAACGAAACCGTAACAAGAGGCGGATTCCACAACAGCGGCGCGCAGGGCAAACACAGCGCGTACAACGCGCATTCAAACGCCAGCGAATCTTCGCATGTGAATTCGGCGGGAACGAACACCCACACCAGCGTGGCGGTCATGTCGAGGCATGTTTCAGTCGCCAATCACGCCAACACAGGGGCCGTTAACTCCCATACGAGCGCGTCGGCGCATTCCAGCTCCGCGGCGCAGAACCAGCACGCCCACGCCGCCTCTCACGCCAGCCGGGCAGCTTACTCCGGGCACAGAAATCTGGGCGCAGTCAACATGCACAGCCAGTCTTCGAGCCACGTTAATCACGCTTCGCATGCTTCGTGGTGAAGCGCGCCGATGACAACCGCAAGGGTTGGCAGAATCACACGGGAGAAGGTGGAACATGAAAAAAAGCGACCGGCTTTCCAAACAAGTTGAAAGAGCGTTGTCTCTTCCCCGAGCGGTTGCGGACGCGCTATCGTACATCACGGCGGAAGAAGCAAAAATCACTTCGTCAGCCGTGATGAAGGGGGGGCTTGCGCTGGTCGCGCTAGGAATGATGTCCTACCCGGAAATAGCGAAGTCGTCTCATGAAAGTCTGCATGTGAGCTGGAGTAACCACGCCAACAGAGCCGCTGAGTCATACCACATCAACGTCCCGGTCATAAACCAGCATGTCAACGCAACCACTCATTCCAATAGAGCGGCAACCTCGGCTCATTCAAACGTTAACACACATGCCAACACTGCGGTGGTTAACGCGCATAACAACGCAAACGTTCACGCCAACACTGCGGCGGTGAATGCCCATGCAAGCAAGCCCGCGATAAATGTGGCGCCGGTCCACGCGAATTCCGCTTTGACAATAGGCGGCTTGCATAACAGCGCCGCGCAGGGAAAACACACGGCATGGAACACGCACGCCAGCCAAGCCACAAGCGCTCACACCAACACAGCCGCTTCTACGACTCACAACAACGCGGCCGCGACAACCATTCACTCTAATGTGAACACCCATGCCAGCGCCAATGCGTTGAACACGCACAGAAGCATGAACACTCCAGTGGCTTCTCCATTGCTCAACAGGCATGCTCAGATACAAACCCATTCAAGCGCGGCCGCCACAAATGTTCATGCAAACATTGAGGCAATAAACGTGCACAGCAACGCGAACACGCACGGAGCGCATAACTCGCACGGTTCTTGGTGACGCGCGGGCGGATCGAAAATTAGGAAAGCGCCCAAAAATAACGCTAAAAGGAAAATATCCGATTTCACACAAGGGGACAAATAAAGGCGGGCTGAAGCGGTAGTTTCGAACCAGCGTGAATGCCTTTTTCCTGTTTTCGGAAGACAAGGGACAGCGACAATGGGGAGTTTCGGCTACTTTCAGATAACGCGGCGGTGCGATCAACATTGCCTGATTTGCTCAAACCCAGAGAACGACAACTCAATATCCCTTGAGCATGGAATCGCATATCTTGACTCCCTGATATCAGACGGCGGCTATGAGGGAGTAATCATAACGGGCGGAGAGCCGACGCTGTCGGAATATCTTCCAGAATACCTAATGCATTGCGCTGACAAAGGTTTTTCCAGCGTTCTTATAACAAACGGTCAGAACTTGGCCTCCGCGGCTTTTGCGAAGAAACTCAAAGCCGCGGGGCTTGAGAAGGTTGTTCTTTCACTCTACTCGTGCGATCCGATAATTCAGGGCAGATTGACCGGGAACCCTGATTCGCTTAGCAACGTGAACAAAGCGGCGGCGAACTTGGAGAAACTCAGCGGAATAACGCTAAGCGTCACGATAACCATGAACAAGCTTAACGCCGACCATCTCAGCCGCAATGTGGAGCACATCGTTAAGCGCATGCCGAGCGTCAACCATGTGGTTTTTAACAACTTGGACCCTCTGATGAACAGGGCCGCTCAACACCCGGAAACTCTGCACAGGCTTAACGACATCGACATAGAGTTGACTAGGGCGGTTGACATGCTGCGAAGCAACAAAATGACATATCGAATAGAGAGAGTTCCCCTTTGCTATATGGGCGGATACGAACACAACTCGACTGAAACCCGACGAATAGTGAAAAACGAAAAAGTGAGAATTCTTTTTCTGGACGAAAAAGGAGAGGTGGACCAAGCGCAGGGCGATTTCCTGTACGGGAAAGCCGAATGCTGCAAGGTCTGCTATCTTAACGATATCTGCATGGGCCTGTATTCGATGAATGATTGCTATATGTCCGAAGAGCTTTTTCCCGTGTTTCACACAACCAAGGAAGAAGTCGCCGAGAAAGTTGTTTCGAACGCGCCGTGATGCGGTTCCGCACGGCGCTCCCGCAGCCTACTGGAGAAGGAAATGGACAACAGGCTTGACCTTAAAGTGGGATATAACTGCAACAATTACTGCAAGCATTGCGTCATAGGAGACAAGCGCTTTTTCATTCCCGACAGGACGACAAGGCAGCTGAAGGACGTGCTTGACGAGGAAAAAGACAACTATCATGAAGTGGTTTTCACCGGCGGGGAATTCACGATAAGGAAGGATTGTTTCGAGCTTTTAGACTATGCGGCTTCGCTCGGATATAAAATACTGATACAGACTAACGCAAGAAGATTCGCATACAGCGCTTTTTGCGATGAGTTCTTAGCCGCCGGGCAAGGGAAGATATTAACCGTGACCGGGGCGCTTCTATCGGCGAACTCCGACTGTCACAACTATCTCACCGGGGCTGACAGCTATCGGCAGACGGTCAAAGGACTGTGCAATCTCAAGGCGCGCGGTCAGCAGGTGTCGATTAACACCGTGGTAACCAAGGTCAATTACAGAACATTCCCGGATCTGGCAAGGTTTCTTATAAGAATCGGCGTTGATGTTTATCAATATGCGTTCGTCCACGTGTTGGGAAGCGCAGACAAAAACATCTTGTCTATCCTTCCCAAAAAATCCTTGGTGGTTCCTTTTATCAAAATGGGCATTGAAATAGGAAAAGCGGCTGGCGTTCCCGTTTATGTCGAGGCGATACCTTTCTGTCTGATGCAGGGCTACGAAAGAAACATTGCCGAGAACTATATTCCGCAGGTTAAGCTTAACGATGTAACTAACACAGTGGCGGATTTCGATTACGTGAGAAAAACATACGAAAAGGAAAAGGCTCCTTCCTGCAGAAAATGCGCATGCTTCAGCGTTTGCGAAGGCCCGTGGATACAGTATCCGCGGACCTACGGCTGGAAGGAGTTTGAGCCGATAGCGCCAGCGCCTGTCAAAATGGACGCCAGATTATAACGGACCGAAGAACGGAGTTGGAGATATTGTGGATGAGCGAGAATAAAACAGAAAGCGCAAGCGGGATTTCCTCTCCGACGAAGCCCCCGCTTTTCGGATGGTATAAACCGCAGTATTTGTATGACATCTGCGAAGCGAGAGGCGGCATTGGGCAACTCTTTCTGTATTACTCGGTCTTGGCGGGCCTTAAGCCCGCGCTCGATGAGTGGATCCCGACCGAAAGGTTGCCTAGATATCTCAAGGTTTGCGAAAAATATGGACTTCTGACAGAGATTGAATCGATTTTCTACAATGAGGCTTCGGACGAAGTGAGAGATTCCATAGGCGGAGAGTTCCTCACGACCACTGTGGCCTGCGGAGCGCCCGCCGGGTCGGGCTACTCGGGGCGCGCTCACATATATGTCTCAAAATCAGAGGAGGCTCTTGACAGAATCAAACGGACGGGATGGTATCCTATTTCCGTAAATAGAAGGATTGTCACCAAGCCGCAGATAGATTACATGTGGTTCGGCGAGCATCTTGGATACCCGAAATGTTGCATCGACTATTTCTCCAGAGTGAACAACCATTCGTTATATCCCAACACGCTTCTGCTCCCTTTCAAGAACACCAAATCGAAGCCCAACTACCTGTGCAACTCTCTTGTGAAAGACGCGTATTGTTATCTTTATCATATTCCCTGCGGGTTCGACTGTCGCGCCACGGCTGAACTCTCCGCCGAACTGAGGGCATTTATCCAGAAACACGATCGCGGCTACGCCGATTACATAGACAGGCACATGAAGCTCAACTTTATCGTTTTCAGAGAGAGAGACATCTACGCGTTCGACGGGGTCCCCGAAGGAAACGTTCTCAAATACAACGTAACGGCTTTTGTGGACAGCTATCTTTATCCCGGAGAACTGCTTAATGTTTTTGCCCACAACGACACTCTGGCGATCCACGAGGATAAAATCTTTGTAATGAGCGGCGGAAAGATAACCAACACAATACATAAAACGGAGAGGGCGGAATGGTTCTTTATTTCGTTTGCAGATGATAATACCATTTGACGAAAACTTGGCGAAAACGTTGTCGGTCAACTATGGCCTGTACTCGCACAGGGAGTATAACGACTATTCATTCGATGTTTCGAACGACATGACCCTGATCTCTCAGATCACACTGATGGCGTATAACGATCCCGATCGATTCAAATCTCTCAAAGGGTTCCTTGCCGGCTATGCGAAAGGCGCGGACTCCGACCAGTTTCTTTCGAGCGCGGCATACTGCCGATACGCGGACAGAGAATTTGAAGAGGGCATGAAACTGACAGCTTCCCTGCTCGAATGCCGTCCGACAGACTTGGACGCTTGGCTGGACGTATGTTTCTTCCTGTCGCACATTTCCGACGGATACCGCACTTATCTCAATATGAGATTCCATCTTTATCATTTTATTCACTTCTACTTGAAATATGACTTCCGGGAAGTGAACAAAGAGTCTATCGGCATTTTAGACAGTCTCGTAAGGAGCGCGGCGGAGAGCGACCCCGAAATTCGAGAAGGATACGACAGCAAAGCGGCTTTTGACACGGAATATCTGATCCTCAACGGCGCCTGCAATAACAATTGCGAAATATGCCCCACGCCATTCAGCCTCAGGGATTATGACTTCAAGGAACGCATAATTAGAAACGGTTCTCTGCCTTTGTCAAAATACATATTCATAAAAGCGCGCAAAAAGAAGATCAAGACTTTTGTGCTTAAGGGAGGAGAACCGACTTTTCATCCGGATTACTTGAAAATCGTGAGGATTCTGGCGGCGGCTAGGAAAGACATTTCTATTCGCGTAAGGTCCAACGCCAGAGCGTTTTGCGACGAGAGACGTCTGAACAAGCATGTCGATGCCAATGTTTCAAATATGACGATCGAAGCCGGAGTCTATTCGGAGGACCCGGAAAAACACGACGCCATAGCGCGGGCGAGAGGAAGCCACGCTCAAACTGTCGCCGGGATTAAAAACGTTCTCTCCTCTGGAATGAAAGCTTCGGCCAGAATCACGCTTTGCGACTCAAACATCGGAGACTTGCCGAGAACTCTCGATTTTATTCTTGAAACGTTCGGCTCGCGGCCGGGTTTTGTGGAAGCGGCGGTTCTGCTTCCGCCCCCAAGCGGGGAAAACCTCTCAAAATACTATCCGGACGCAGTGAAACGGCTCCGCGATGCCGCCATGAGCATGATCGCGGAACGCCAGCATAGCGAATGCGTTGTGACTATGCCGAACTCAGTTCTGGCCCTTGACTGAGCGGCTGCCGCGAAGAGAATCGAACTCCTCTAACTTGCGATGAACGAATATAATTCAGAGAACAAAAAGTATTGGGTTAGGCTTACGCGCGTTTGCAACAACAACTGTGTGTTCTGCCTAGACGCAGACGAGCAGGACGGAAGCTTTGAGATGACGGAAAGCATCCTTGCGCTGTTGCGGGCAGGCCGCGCGAGGGGGTTTGATCATGCCGTTCTGTCCGGCGGCGAACCCTCTCTTCACCCTGATTTTTTCGCGATAGTATCTGAAACGAAAAAAATGGGCTACAAGAGGACTCAGACAATCACCAACGGGCGGATGTTCAGCTATGCCGGCTTTGCCGAAAGAGCCGTCGCCGCTGGGCTGGATGAAGCGACATTCTCTCTACATTCCGGATCCCCAGCCGATTTCGAGGCTCTTACAAGAACCCCCGGAAGCTATGACGAGGCTTTGAAAGGTTTTATGAGAGCGGCAAAGCTTTCCGGTCTTGCGGTGTCGGTCGATATCTTATTGACGGCGCGCACAATACCCGGTCTGACAGGTTGGATAAACGAATTGTCTAGCTTGGGGGCGTCTGAGTTCGACATACTGTATCCGATTCCTTTCGGCGAGGCTTGGAAGCATAAAAATGAAGTTTTTTTCAACCTTGATGAGCGAGCAAAGGATATTGTAGAAGCGTTCGAGTTCTGCGAAGAACGAGGCTTCAAAGCGTGGTCGAACAGGATACCGGCGAGAGTGTTCGAGGGGGCGGAGAGGTTTATTCAATCGCCGTTGAAACTCAGAGTCGAGGTCGAGGCCAAGAGAGATATGTTCGAAGCTTTGGCGAACAGAGGAATGGAACCGCCTTGCCGCGGAGAAAGATGCGCTCTTTGCCATGTGTCAGAGTTCTGTCGGTCATTGCGGCGGTTCTCGGCGGCAATCGCTTCGAAGAAGATGCCATCTTTACTAGTGACACAAGGCAATATAGAGCGGTTAGACGAAAATTTCCCCGGGTCGCCGAAAACGATTGTTATCGGCGGCTTCGACCTTTTAAAAAGCGAGAACGTGAAACGCCGTTTGTCAAAAAGGGAAATACGAGTCGAGGCGCTTCTTGACAAGCCTCTTGAAAATCATCAGGGCGTTCCTGACTTCGTTTCAGCGGTTTATTTAGAAATCAACAAGGCCACAGCAAGCGACCTGTCACATTTAAAAAGCCCTTTTCTCGACAAGGTCGAACTGAAAACAGTTTTAAGAGGGCGCGCGACGCTTGAGGAAGCAGCGAAAAAAGACGTTCCGATAGCCGGTTTCATGCAAGAGTTCTTAAAAGGCGGGGGCGCGGAAATAGAGATATTTAATGTTCCACGATGTCTGACCGGACGCTCGGAGATGCGTGTTTTCGAAGCTGTGCCGGCGAATGTGTTCAAGAACAGCGAAGAAATCGATTTGGACGAATACGTCGGCTGCTATATGGCAAACTGGATGAGCGTAAAGAGCGCTAGATGCGCAGGATGCAGTCATTACGCCGACTGTCCGGGGATTCACATAAACCATGTGAGAGCTTTCGGCTTTTCAAATATTCCGTTCGGAATATGACAGCGCTTTCAAAAAACCGTGGAACGGCGAACCCGACCTTGTCTTGCGGATTATGTGGAAATGATGATTTTGTCGCGCGGGCGCTTTGTGATTGAAATAAGTTCCTCTTGATTGTAGAAAAATTTAGAAAGAACGGCTTTTTCAAAACCGTCGCAGAGCATCTCTATGGAATCTTCGCCGACGCTCAATTTGCCCAAGTTCTGCAATGTTTCGATTTCGTGTCTGAAAACCGACTCGATATCGAGACCGAAGACGGTTTTGAATAGAGAACGCGATACATTGCCGGTTTTGTAAAAGGCTTTCAGAACGAAGTCTCTCATGCGATCTATAGGCTCGCGCCGGGAGAATCGATAAAAAGTGTCCCTGAATCTGAAGCCCGGATCCAGCGGGTTCGGAACTTGTCCGAGCGCAGCTGAGCCGCCCGGACCTAAGTTGAGAGTATCAGCAGAGTTTTCCATGAACGACCTTGCCCCGACTCCCAACCCGATCATCGAGTTTCTCATGTCTGGATGCCACTCAGTAGGCTGGTTGCCGATTAGACAGACGAAATCCTTTCTAACGAACAACTGGCAATTGAGAAATGGATTTGAAGAGAGATTAGTGTATCCGGCGCGCGAGGCTGCGTCGATTGTCGCCTAAAGATACCTGACCGAGAAATCTTCCGAGTTTTCCGCAATGTAGTTTTTTCTTGCTTCTTCTACGTATCGGGAGTTCTCAAGCCTGAAGAAATAAACGTTGATGGTTGCGGGGCCTAACTGAGAAGCTTTTTCAAAGGAATCCCGGAAGGCGTCGACGCTGTCTCCCGGCAAGCCCGCGATCAGATCAAAATTTAACGCGTCCACTCCTAGAGAGCGAAGCCGATCCATTATCCGTGAAAGACACTCGATGTTTGAGTAGTCTCTGTCGGCATAGCTCAGAGCCGAAGGGTTTAAAGATTGAACTCCGACACTCATTCTGCTTATGCCCGCGGAGACCGCAATCGCAAGTTGTTCGTCCGTGACTTGAGTGGGCTTTATTTCCAGTGTCAGCGACCCTCCGGTGGCAAAACTAGAATTCGAGTTTATCTCCGAGAAAAGTTTTTTCAGAAGCTTCCCGGACAACAAAGTCGGCGACCCTCCTCTGATTTGCATTGTCTGAAAATGGAAATCTTTGAAAGCCCCGGAGAAAAATGAAGCCTCCTTTGCCAGATACCCGACATGTTTTCCTAGTTCCGATTCGCTCTCAATTATCCGGGAGTTATACATGCAATAGAGGCATTCGCGCTTCTCGCAATACGGCACGTGAACATACAGAGATAAAAAAGGCTCGTTTTATCAGACAGAAATCCGCGCCAATGCTTGAGAGCCTCGTCAGGGGAGATATAACCGTGTATCCCGGTCGAAATATAAATATAAGGACTAAATAGATTATACTCTTTGGTCAACAGTTCATAAAATTCGATTCTTTTGCGAGCGTTGCGATAATCCATAATATCTTCCACGTATAGCGCGGACGATTTCAAAGCCTGCGATCGCGGGCCATCCAATTCAAGAAAATTCTATAGCTAACATTATAATTGAATTGATTTGATCCCGACCTAATAGATGAATATTTTTCGAGTTGTTGATAAAACCGCTAAATGCGGCTGGAGTCGCCTGATTGTTTATCGAAACAATTCCGGATTTTCGCTTGTTTCCCTTACTTCTGCCAGCGACGAAAAAAACCTTCGGCAAACAACTCCGGGGCGCGCGCTTCCAGAAGCTCTTGCCTTCTCTCTAGAAGGTTTTTCTTTTGCTGTTCACTCCGAGCATTGTAAAAATCTGATAAAGAGAAAAGAGAGCCGTAATGAGCCATTTGGGGTTGTTTTTCAACACGTAGCGAACTAGGTTTATAACCGTTCGCGGGTTCGTCATATATTTTCTTCTGAATGAATGGACGCATCCGTCTATTTCAGCCTTTGTAAGTTCTGTGAGGGGTCGGGATCGTGCTTTCTGTAAATCATAAAGAGGCGAGCCTTTCAGGATTCCCAGAGAGTACACGGCGATGAAATCTGGGCGCGATTCGAATGCGAAGTCCACGGACCGAGCCACGGAGTCCCTAGTCTCGCCCGGCAAACCCACGATGAATTCCACAAAAGTCAGCATGCCTTGTTTTTTCGCCGCTACGATTTTCTCTTTCAGCAGCAGCGGCTCTTCGGGCTTCCTGTTTATGCTTTTAAGTATTTCCGGGTCTGCGGATTGAATGCCGAAATGAACGGTGTCGCACCCGGCGCGGCGAAGAAGGCGCATCCTTGCCTCAGCGTCCCGGCGAGGCAGGGACGGGTGCATGTTGCAGACCCATCCGACCGGATATTTTCTGTCTATCATGCCTAGGCAAAATTCCTCGGTCCAATCTCCGTTGACGCCGAATATGTCGTCCCGGAATGCGATGTACCGGGCTTTGCAATCCGACACAAGCATCGATATTTCCTCAAGGACATTCGCCGGGGACCTGTGCCTGATTTGCCTGCCCCACATCGTCGTGGAACTGCAATACGCGCAGTTCATCGGGCATCCGCGGGAAGCGACAACGGAGAAGTACGGACGGCGCATATTGATGTTGCCGAGAGCGAAATACTTCCCGGCGGCGCTCCGGGAGCGGGTCGGAAACGGTATGGAGTCAAGGTCTTCCACCGGCGCGCGCGGCGGCGTCTCTATTACTGAACCTCCCTCGATATATGATATTCCCGGCGTTGAATCTCTGCCGCGTTTCCCTTCAATGACATCCAGCATGTCCAGCGCCGTTCTTTCACCTTCTCCATTGCAGACCATGTCGCAACCGGCCTTTAGTATCGGCTCAGCTTCGAACGGAGGGCCTCCCGCTATTATTGGAACCGAAGTTCTCCCTCGGACGGTTTCGATTATTCTTGCGGCTTTCTTCTCGAGGTCCGGGTCGGTGCAGAGATATATCCCCAGAGCGTCGTAGCCTCCTCTGTCTATAATCTCCGCAAGCCCGTCGGCGCTGAACGGAACAATTCGTTCATCCAGTATGTCCGCTTCGATGTTCCTTTCGAGTTTGAACACAGAAGCAAGGTACATAAGGCCGAGCGGTTCGCCTCGGGACATCCTGAGGAGATGCTTCTCTTTTCCAGAGCCAAGCTTTTCTTCCACGAGGAAATTTACCAGCAGAATTCTTCTCATCGAACGTTGTCAACCCGCGCTCTTCGCGTCATATTTCCTTCAACCCCGACTATATCGCAAGCCCTGTTTTTGCGCCCCGATCGGGGCAGGATAGAGTAATAACCGTTTTTCGCCGCATATCCTATCCTAATCTAAACTTCGACGCGCAACAACATCAGAAGAAATGTTCCGAAAACCCCGGCTGTTCGACGGATTTTATCGATATTATAATCTTGCCTCACAGCATCGAGTTCGCTCTGAACAATCGCTCCCGAATCCTAACGACGGATTCAGGATGAATCAAGGAAAGGACGCGAGGAGCGATGTCGCGAGCGTTATTGGCGGCATTGAATTAGTTTTTGAAATAGCGCTGAGGGTTAGGGTTATGTGCGCGCAACAACAGCACAGAGGAGCAGGGGATGCGCGTTGTATTCAGGATGTTTGATTAGGGAGTTGCGGCAATTTGACAAAACCGAAAAAGTTGCTTATAAATGGCGTGAAAAATATGTTTATATAAAAGCTTTTTTAAGGAGAGAAAATGTCTGACGATAGGCGAGTATCGATCGGCGGCGTGAATGTCAGCGACGAGTCCGGTTGTTATGTGATTGCGGAGATAGGGCATAACCATCAGGGGAATCTTGAGAGCGCAAAGGAATTGTTTCGAGCCGCGAAGGAATGCGGAGCGCACGCGGTAAAGCTGCAGAAGCGCGACAATCGCACGTTATACACCAAGGCCACATACGACGCGCCTTACGACAACGATAATAGTTATGGAGCCACTTACGGCGCGCATAGAGAGGCTTTGGAGTTCGGCGCAAGCGAGTACCGGGAGTTGAAGAGCTATGCCGAGCAATTGGGCGTGGCGATGTTTGCGACGGTTTTTGATTTTGCCAGCGTGGATTTCATGGAGCAGTTCGACCCTCCGGCGTACAAAATTGCGTCCGGCGATCTGAAAAACACGCCCTTGCTGAAATATGCGGCGAAAACTGGAAAGCCGATTTTGCTCAGCACCGGGGGCGGGGACATGGAAGACGTGTTGCGCGCGCGAGACGCGGTTGAGCCGATAAATCCGCAGTTGTGCATTCTTCAATGCACGGCTAACTACCCCTCAACAGCGGACGAAATGAACCTCCGGGTGATAGAAACGTTTCGGGAATTGTTTCCCAAGAACGTGATAGGACTTTCGGATCATCAAAGCGGAATATCAATGGCGCTGGTGGCGTATGTGATGGGAGCCAGAATCATAGAAAAGCATTTCACGTTGAACCGGGCCTCGAAGGGCTCGGATCATAAGTTTTCGCTGGAGCCGATAGGTTTGCGAAAGCTTGTCCGCGATTTGGAGCGCGCTCGCGTCGCAATGGGCGACGGTGAAAAGAAAAGACTTCAGTGCGAGCAGAAACCGTTGCTCAAGATGGAGAAGCAGTTGGTGGCCGCTCGGGACATTCCGTCCGGCAGCGTTTTGACGGCGGAAAATGTGGCTATAAAGTCGCCCGGCGGCGGACTGCCTCCGCACGAGTTAGACAATGTTATAGGCAAAACGACGGTTAGGGCTTTGAAAGAAGACGAAAGCATTTCGTTTCAGGACTTAGCGCGCCAATGAAGATTCCCTCGGAAATCATGCCGGACACAGTTGAAAGAATCCGCGCGTTGAAACTTATGGCGTTTGATTTCGACGGCGTTTTTACCGACAACATGGTGTATGTTTCGCAGGATGGAAGTGAAACTGTCCGATGCAGCAGGGGAGACGGTTTAGGGTTGCAGACGCTGAGGGCGCTCGGGATGGAGCTAATAATAATTTCCACTGAAACAAATCCGGTTGTGTCGGCGCGGGCCGCCAAACTCGGCATAAAATGTGTTCAGAGTTGCGGCGACAAGAGGGCCGCGCTGGAGAAGGCAGCCAAGGAAATCGGCGCGGAACTGGCTCAGGCCGGGTTCATGGGCAACGATATAAACGATCTGAAATGTCTCGAAGCGGCGGGGCTGCCGATTGTGGTGAGCGACGCGCATCCAGATGTTCTTGAGGTTGCGGCGTATCGGACAAGGGCGCGAGGCGGTGAAGGCGCGGTGCGCGAAGTTTGCGATCTGATAGCCGCCATAAAGCAGAACAAGACTGCGTGAGGGATAATGTCTGAGAATCTTTTTTCGGTGAAAGACAAAGTGGTGGTAGTCACCGGCGGGCTGGGACAACTGGGCCGACAGTTCGTCGTGTCTCTAAACAAACGCGGAGCCAAGGTGGCTGTTTTCGACGCGGTCGCGCGCGGCGAAGACATGAAGCGAGTCGAATCGCAATGCGATCAAGAAAATCTATTATTTGCGGCTGTGGATGTGACCCGGAAGGATTCAATTCTGGAGGGGCTGAGCAAGGTTGTGGAAAAATGGGGTCCGCCGCACGGCCTTATTAACAACGCAGCTCTCGACTCGCCTCCGAACTCGCCCGCCGAAGAAAACGGACCGTTTGAAACCTATCCAGAGGATTCTTGGGACAAGGTGATGCGGGTCAATGTTAAAGGCGTTTTTCTTTGTTGTCAGGCGGCCGGAGGGCTGATGGCGGAAGCCGGAAGGGGTTCCATAGTCAATATCTGTTCGATATACGGACTGGTCTCTCCCGATCAAAGGATATATAAATACCGTGAATCGGGAGGAGGCCGTTTTTTCAAGCCTGTCGCTTATTCGGTCTCTAAATCCTCTTTGCTGAACATGACGCGCTATCTCGCCACGTACTGGGCGGAATCTAATGTTAGGGTCAACACAGTAACATTCGGAGGCGTGTTCAACAATCAGGACGAGAAGTTTCTTGAAGGGTATCGCGCGCGAGTTCCTCTCGGAAGAATGGCGAACGAAGATGAATATAACGGAGCGATAATATTTTTGCTGTCGGAAGCGTCGTCGTATATGACAGGCTCGAATTTGGTGATAGACGGCGGATGGACGGCATGGTGATGAGCGATATGAAAAAATTTAAAATGCCGGAAGAGACGCTTAATCTGATAGGCGGGGTAGACACTGCGGCGATGTCCGGCGAGGCGTTCGACAAGCTTGACCCGTCAAATGGAAAAGTATTGTGCCGCGTGGCGCGTTCTCGCGGAGAAGACGCAAGGAAGGCGATTGAATGCGCCGTCGCAGCGCAACCCGCATGGGCGGCTTTGCCTTCTGTTCAGCGAGGGGATATTCTACGCAATATTGCCTCCGAGATGAAAAAACGCAGGGCGGATATCGCGGCGGCGGTGGCGCTAGAGACAGGGAAATCTTTTAAGGACGCCGAAGGCGAAACTGACGGAGCGATCTCTCTGGGTTTCTTTTTCGCGGGAGAGGGGCAAAGGCTGTATGGACGCACAATGCCCAGCGCGACGCCGAACAAGCACGCGGCCACTGTCCGCAGCCCGATCGGGGTGGCGGGCTTGATTATCGCCGCCAACACTCCCATTGCCAATATCGCATGGAAAGTGTTTCCGGCTCTTATTTGCGGCAATGCCGCGGTGGTGAAGGCCGCTGAAGACACTCCGGTCACAGCATGGCTTTTCGGAAAAATCGCGCATGAGGCGGGATTGTCTTCCGGGACTCTCAATATAATTCATGGGTTCGGCGAAGAGGCCGGAACTCCCATTGTGGATGATCCGGGCGTGGGAGTGATAAGTTTCACAGGCTCCGCAGAGGTCGGACGCAAGATTGCGCAGGCGGCGGGCAAGCGCCTCGCCAGAGTGTCTCTTGAGCTGGGCGGTAAAAATCCTTTAGTGGTTTGCGACGACGCCGACTTGGAAAACGCCGTGAAATGGGCGGCTCTTTCCGCTTTCAGCAACGCTGGGCAACGGTGCGCTTCCGCAAGCAGACTTATCGTTTTCGACTCGGTTTACGACAAGTTCAGGGATATGCTGGCCGAGAAGACGAAGTCTCTGAAGGTCGGTTCCGGCGACGACGACGATCTTGGCCCGGTGATAAATGAAAAACAACTGAACCGGATGCTTGCCGCGATAGAAGACGCGCGCGCGCGCGGCGCGACGGTTCTCGCGGGGGGGCGCAGGCTGGACGACCCCGCGCTCAAAACCGGATTTTACCTTGCTCCCACTTTAATTGAAAACGCCGGGCCTGATGATGAGATTTCCACTGTCGAGTTATTCGGCCCTATTACATGTCTATACCGCGCCAAGGATTTTGATGCCGCGGTAGCTCTTGCAAACAAATCTTTATACGGGCTTACCGCTTGCGTGCATACCGGCAATTTGCACAGGGCAATCAGCTTTGCCCAAAGAGTTCAGGCGGGAATGGTGGTTGTGAACGCCGGCACGTATGGCAGCGAGCCGCACATGCCTTTCGGCGGATTTAAATGCTCAGGCAATGGCTCTCGCGAACCGGGGACCGAAGCGCTTGATGTTTATTCGGAACTTAAGAATGTTTGCATCAACATAAATCCCGAACTGGCATAAATGCGAGCGGCATTGTCGCCGGCTTCCTGTTATCGGCATAGCGCGGGGTCCGTCCGGCGCGGGTATAAATAGAATAAAGCATTATATGGAAGACTATCTTGACGGGTTTTCTCCGCCGGGAATTCTTTTCGTCGTCTTTTATGGATAAAATATGCTTCAGTTGACAGCGCGATTATGAGATCAGGGCGTCAGCCGACTGAAATTGCGAGTTTCTCCGCGCTTTTTTCGAATAGCGCGAAATATTGAAGACAAAGGAAAATTTAAGACATGGCGGAAATAAAAATTATCCCTGTTGAAGAGTTCAGACGCTTGCAGGAATCTGTTGATGACAAGCACGAGCGGCTCGGATTGATCGCCGACATGTGCAGGGCGAACGCGCTTGCTTCCGTTAAGAGGGCCGGTTCAGGGCATCTTGGCTCAAGCTTCAGCTCTCTTGATATAGTGACATATCTTTATTATTGCGAAATGAACACTGTCAAACTCGGAATGGATCATCCGGACCGGGACATCTATTTTTCATCCAAAGGACACGATGTGCCCGGCCAATACGCGATTCTGCACTCGTTAGGCGTTCTCTCAGGGGACAAGTTGATGCGATTGAGAAGAATCGACGGGAACTGCGGGCATCCGGATATCGGCACACCGGGGATTGAGGCGAACACCGGCTCTCTGGGCATGGGCATTTCAAAAGCAAAAGGGTTTTCAATCGCAAAACGGTTGCAGGGACGTGGCGGAGACATTTATGTCCTGACCGGCGACGGAGAGCTTCAAGAGGGACAGATATACGAATCTCTGCTTTCCGCCGCTCATCAGAATATAAACAACATACGCATGATAATCGACCACAACAAGGTTCAGACTGATAAATTGGTGAGCGAGATTTCATATCTGGGTTCTCTCGAAGAAAGAATCTCTTCTTTCGGCTGGAATGTGGAACGTTGCGACGGACACGACTTCAAGTCGCTGGAAAAAGCTTTGGCCCGCCTGAATGCATCGACTGATAAGCCCGGTTGCTTGATAGCCGACACGATCAAGGGCCGCGGCGTGTCATTTATGGAGCACCCGCAATCTCTCAAAGAGGGAGACGGTCTTTATCGCTGGCACTCCGGCGCTCCTGACGACGAATCGTTCTCCGCGGGCTACGAGGAGATTGTCAGGCGCGTCAACGGGCGTCTTGCCGCGCTTGGACTGGAGCCGGTTCGCGCTCTGCCGGTCGAGCCGGAAAATAAGTCTTCGAGCGGCGTCACTCGGGAATACGTGGCTAACGCTTTTGGAGAGACTCTGGTGGAGGTCGCGAGAAAACGAGAAGACATAGTTGTTCTTGACGCCGATCTCGCCGCTGACTGCCGCTTGCGCGGATTCGAAAAAGAGTTTCCACAGCGCTTCATAGAGAACGGCATAGCAGAGCAGGACATGGTGTCGACCGCCGGCGGGCTGGCCCTTCAGGGCATGTTGCCGGTCGTCAATTCATTCGCGGCCTTCCTCGCTTCTCGCGCCAACGAACAGATTTACAACAACGCTTGCGAGAGGTCGAGAATCGTGTACGTTTGCCACTATTCCGGACTGATCCCGGCAGGCCCCGGACAGTCGCATCAAAGCGTGCGCGACATCTCTTTGATTGCGGCGACGCCCGGCTTCGTGGTGGTTCAACCCTGCAACGCCGTGGAGGCGCGCATACTGACTGAATACTGCTTGAATCAATCAAAGGAGAACTGCGTCATAAGGCTGATTATCGGGCCTTCGCCGCGAGAGATATCTCTTCCATCCGGCTATCGAGCTGAACTTGGCAAAGGCGCGGTTCTGGCTGACGGCGGCGACGCTGTTTTGTTTGCTTATGGCCCGGTCATGCTTCATGAAGCTCTGCTGGCGCAAGAGATTCTTGAAAGCGAATCATTCCGCCTTCGGGTGGTCAACATGCCTTGGCTCAATCGCATTGATAATGAATGGCTTAGAGATGTCGTTGGAGACTGCTCTGCGGTTTATGCCGTCGAGGATCACGCTCCGCAGGGGGGATTAGGGGATCGACTGGCGAGAGATTTGGCTGAATCGTCGATGTTGGCAGGACGCAACTTCGATGTGTTCGGCGTTGAAGGTCTGCCTGCTTGGGGAGTTCCCGCCGAGGTTCTTCGACATCATGGCCTCGACGGTGAAAGCTTGGCGAAAAAGATATTGAACGGCCCTAAAAACAGCGCCGCTCTATGATTGCAAGCGAGAGGCCGCCTTCTTCGGATTGAGCGCGCATGTCAGGGCGGATTAAGTTGGAACGACGTTTTGCGCAACCTTAAGGGAGCGTCCGACTATGAGTGGAATCTTGGCTTTCATCGAGAACAACATGTACATCCGGAACTTCGTAACGTCCGGGGCTTTTGACAAGCTGATGCAGAGCGAGGATTTCAAAATATGTCTTTCGGAAATTACCGAAGAAATGAAAGGCATGATTCCGAAGGAGAAAATCGCGGCTGAGTTCACGCGCAATTCGAGCAACATTAAGCTTGTCTTCAAGTTCAACAAACTCTGCGTAAGGGCGCTTAGAAAAAAGTCAGCCACATTCGACATTAAAGCAAGAACAGGCTGGCCGTTCGGCCGGTACGGAATAGCAAACCGCGTCGCTTCTTCGCAGCCCTTTTTCGATCTCGTGACAAAAAAGATAGCCCCGCGCATGTTTAAACCCAATCCAAGCGTTGAGAAGATTGTCGCCGAACACAAACCGGACCTTGTCATATTCCCTTACACCGGCGTGGAATCAACGGGGATAGAGTTGATCCGGCTGTCAAAGAAATACAACTTCAAAACATATTTTCTCGTCAACGGCTGGGACAACTTGTCCAGCAAAGGCATTCTGCCGATGACCCCTGATTTTCTGGGGATATGGGGGCCGCAGAGCGTGGCGGACGCGGTGAACATACATGGCATGCAAAGCCATCGCGTGGTTTTGCTTGGATGCGCAAGATATGAGGATTATTTCAAGCCGGAGAATTCCAAGAATGAAATATTTCCGCATAAGTATATTCTTTTTGCCGGCTCCACAGTTCCGAACGACGAGATAACGGCTCTCAAGTTATTTGATGAAGCGTTGGAAGAGGCTGGCGCAAACGGCGTTAAAGTGGTCTACAGGCCGCACCCGTGGCGGGAAAAACGAAATTGTCCGGACATGTTTGAGCCTGAATCTTTTAAGCATGTGATAATCGATCCGCAAGTGGCGGACGCTTACTTCGGAGAGAAAAGCAAGGGAACGGAATCTTCGGCGAGTCAGAACTTTCCCGCTCTCGCTTACTACCCCAGCCTTGTCAACCACACTTTGTTCTTGGTCTCTCCTATGTCGTCGATGACGCTCGAAGCCGCGCTGTTCGATGTCCCGTGCATGATTCTAGCTCATGATGACGGTTGTCACAGGATCCCCGGAAGCCTGCAGGCGAAATTTAAACATTTTCAAGGCGGAGATGAAGTTCCGGGCTGGTTTTACGTCAGAGACTTGGACGAGATCAAGCCGATGTTTAAAAAGATGCTGGCTATGTTGCGCAATGACAGCCCGGGCAACCGCGCATTTCGTCCCGTCCTGTCGGAAGCGATGAGAAAATACATTTTTTGCGACAACCGCTCATACGCTGAACGGCTTGAAGAGTCGGTGAAAACGATTCTATGCTCGAATCTGGAAGGGAGACCCGGCGTTCCCCCATCGTCAATAGCGGCGTCTCGCCCCGGCTCAGAAGCGAGGAAACTTTCGACCTCCGGCGAGGCCGGCTCGGCTTTGCGCATGATTCATTCAGGGGTTTTCAATGAGGAATCAAGCTGGGGCGCTGAGGGTTTTCTTTGCGAGGCGTTCCGCGAGGCGGGATTGGAAACCCGGACTCTGGACTATCGCGGCAACAGACACAGGATATATAAAAGCTTGATAAAAGCCCCCATGTTCGATGCGTTCTTTCTTCAGAGGGGCGACTTTTTTCCGCTTCAGATCGTTCGTTCTATGAAAGCTCCGAAACTGTTCTGGGACAGCGAACTGCCATATCAGGATTGGGACCATGAGCATCTCATAAAAGGCAATTCTTTCGACCACTATTTCTTCTATACCGAAAGCACGATTGATTATTATGTTGAGAAATGCGGACTGGACAGAGCGAAGAGTTCCGTTCTCGGCGGGGCGTTCGAGCCTTCGATACACCGGCCGCTTGAAAATATTCAAAAGGACATAGATGTGCTTTTTGTGGGTTCATCGACTCAGCGCAGAAGAGCGGTTTTCGCCGAATTGGAAAAGAGAAATCGCGGTTTTAAATTGGTAGTCACCAGCGCGCACAAAGAAGAAATGATTGAACTTATCAATCGGGCCCGCATCGTGCTTAACGTCCACGCGACGGATTTCGCGACAGTTGAAACCCGCGTTTACGAGGTTCTCGGATGCGGCTCTTTTCTGCTGACGGAAAAGTTGCCTCCGGACAATCCATTCACGGACAAGGACTTCGCGCAATTCGACGATGTCGACGACCTTGTGAAAAAAATAGAGCATTATCTTAACAACTCCATAGAGATGGAAGAGATGGCCGCGCATGGCCGCGAGACGGCTCTCGCCGGGCACACTTATTATCACCGCGCGCTTTATGTCGCTGAAATCGTCAATAGGTTGGTTGTTGAAAAAAAAGCGGAAGCGTCCGGCAACTTGCAGACTGACTTCAGGACGCTGGTTTTTGCGGCGACTGAGCCTGTTCTTCGATTTGGTTGGAGCGCCAAACAGCGGACGCGCGCCGCCGCCAAAAAACTCAAGAAGTCCATCTCTCGCAAATGAGTTTCGTTTTCGGAGATTCGCATTCCGACATATATTTAAGAGACGTTTGACTTCCCGTCGAAAATCATCCAGAAGTCGTGAATCCGCGCGCGCCGCCCTGCTTTTTTGTGCCTGACCAGCAAAAGCATGTCAGATATTGAAAAGTCGGTTCTAACGGTTTTCCTGTTTTTATAAGATGTTTAAATTGCTTCAGGGGCGCGGGTTTTTTCCACGGCAGAGATTGCGGGTCGTGCTTGCGCGAATACTCGGTCGTGAGGGCCGATGACTCGTCGAATCCGGCCAGAAGCTTTTCATAGTCTGCGTCCTCGTGAAAAAAATCCTTCAGAATCGACAACAGGTTTTTAGCCTTTTTCATGGTTAATTCAGTGTCGTCGTCGTCGAGCGAGATGTCGAAAGTCAAAACAAGGCGTCCGCCGGGTTTTAAGACTCTTCGCATTTCTTCGATTATTTCGCCCGCGTTGTCGCAATGTTCGATCACGGAGATGCAGAACACGGCGTCAAATGACTCGGCGTCCGCTCTAATTTTTGAAATGTCTTCTTGATGGTATTTAACGTTAGGCGACGCGGGAGCTTTAAGGTTTTGCGCCGAAGCTATCGACTTGGCATCCATGTCGCAGCACTTCACGGACACTCCGTCATTTATTCCGGCTATCCAATGTGGAAAGAAAGTGACTCCCGATCCCGCGTCCATGATTCTTGCTTCGGATGATGCGCGCGATTGCTTCACAACTTCTGAAAGTTTGTTGAGAACATAAATGTATTCCCACTTTCTGGACCATCCGGCGAGCGGGTCGGCGACCCATGTCGAAGCGTAATACTCAAGATCATTCTTGTTGTTGCGGAAAAACTGATTGTTGAAATCTTTCAATTCCAAGAATATTGCGCTTGAATCTATTTTTTTATAAACATCCAGCGCCGGAAATCCGTCGCCGACCAACTCTGGAACAAAGCTCATGAATAATCTCCCGAAAAGTTGAAACCGAACGCACAATAAGCCGGTTGACGCTCATTGTAACACAATGAATCTTGAAAATGAACCCGGCAGATCGATAGACTCGGCGAAAATCTCCGATGCGTTTTTATATAAATAGCGCAGGTTCAAACGATATGCGGAGAGTTTGTTTGAGATATAGCAGGTTAGCGTCGTCGCTTGCGCGCGTCGAACGCTTCCATGTCCACTTTGGGAAGCTCGGCGGTTCCTTTTTCGACCATGTGTTCCATCAGAAACCACTCGGCCTCATAGTCGATTGAAAACCCTTCATTGCCTTGCGTGAAGAACGGGGCGAGTGTATTCCCCTCGCGAGTATTGGTATCCCAAACAACGCGAGTCCAAGCAATTTCGAGGGAGCTGTTTTGAGAGTAGACTTTAGGGAGCGCCTGATATTGGCCGGCGTGCCAAGCCACTTCGAGATTCGACTGGTCCAGAAGCGGGCGCATGGTTTCCCCTTCGACGATCCACATTTTTCCGGGATGCTGGCGGCAAAGCTCCACAGCGCGCAGAGAATCGACGCCTGAAAGACTCAAGAATTGGTCCATCGCGCGGCGGATAGTCTCCGGACGCCTGAACGGGCTTGTCGGCCTGAGTATGCTGAAAATGTCATATTTTTCGTCTATGTTGGAAAGAGCGTGCTTGATCCATTCTATGTCAGGCGATGTGGAAGTCGCGAGTTCCGCAGGCCGGAGAAAAGGAGTCTCCGCCCCGTAGTGAGCCGCTATTTCCCGCGTCGCTTCGGAATCTGTTGAAACGATGACGCGGTCAAACACGCCGCTCTGCCGCGTCGCGGCTATGGTGTAAGCGATCATCGGGTGTCCGGCGAGGAGGCGAATATTCTTGCCCGGCACACGCTCCGAGCCTCCCCTTGCGGGTATCAACGCGATTTTTCTCATGCCGCCTTGCCTTCTCTCTTCTTTCATGGCGTTCTGTGGTTTCCTATTCCTGATTTTTGTTTCTGCGAGACAAAACCTCAATCAATGCAATCGCTTCTTTAAATGTAGGACAGTCAATGCCATGTCTTGAAGCCGCTCGGACTACTGCCCCGGCGATGGCGTCCAGTTCAGAGGGCTGTCCGGTGGCGACGTCGCGTTGCAAAGAAGTTCCAAGAGAGGCGGGCAGCGAGTCGATCTTAGCCATCTCAGCGGCCAAGTCGATATTCGCGCCTTCCGCAACGGCGACCGCAGCGCTTTCTCTGAGGCATCCATCGAGAAGCCGCCTCCACTCAGGGTTGGCGCGGACTTCTCCTATAGGGCGTCCGCTGGCGGCTGTGGCGCAAGCCAGCGCGCTCAGCCTCGTCAGTTTGCCCCATATAACATCCGATTCCTTTTGAACGACTTTTGCAACTATTTCCGCGTCGTTCAGTATCCGCGCCACGGAGTCTAACCGCACCGCGTCGATATCGCCGTTCGATGCGAGTTCGATCCTCGCTGATTCAGTGGTGTGCAGAACGTGGCACATGGAAATTCTTTTAAGTTCTACGTTGCCGATTGTCGCTGCGGCCACACGCCGGCCATACCGTTCTCTGAGCAGTTCCATGTGTTCCAGCCCGTTGAGAAGGGGCACGATTATCGAATTCGAGACAAGCTCCGGCTCCACTCTGTTCAGCGCGTTTCGCAGAAATGGAGCTTTGACCGCTATGAATAAAACGTCTGGCCGCTCGTCTAAAAATGCGGCAGTTTTCGGACGCGCCACGAAATCGCCGAGGGAAGCGCTCTGAATCCGTATTCCATTCTCTGAAATAACCGCGGATTCATCTTCGGTCGCCACGCAAATCGACCGCTCTCCGGCGCGCCACAACAGTCCTGCCACGAAACCGCCCACTGCTCCGGGGCCAAGCGTCGCGACAGTCAATCCGGATTTTTGCGCTCGATTCTTTTCCAGCATTTGTTCTCGTGTCTTTTGCAGCCGCGCAAAAAAATCAACCTTTAGGCCAAGGATGCGCGCGCAACACATCTTCGTTTATGTCCGCGCCCCAACCGGGAGCGGTCGGCAGCTTCATATGACCGTTTTCTATCTCTGGAACAGCCGTCACAAGCTCGTCTTTCCACGGCACATCGTCCACATCCGTCTCGAATATCCGCAGGTTTGGAACAATCGCGCAGAAGTGCGCCCCGATCATGGTTGCAAGATGTCCGTAGTAGTTGTGCGGGGCGACGTTTATCTCATGTATTTCCGCCAGATCGCTGATCTTCTTCGACTGAGAAAGCCCATTCCAAATGACATCCACGCTCGCCGTGTCCATAGCATGGCAAGTGAAGAATGGCAGAAACTGGCGCGTTGTGTAAAGGTTTTCTCCGGAGCAGATAGGCATCGAACATTTGTCTTTCACCATGCGGAGCGCCAGCGGGTCGAATATGTCCGTCTCCAGCCAGAAAAGGTCGTGCTGTTCGATGGCCTTGGCGACGCGGACGCATCCTTCGGGCTTGAAGTTGAAGTTCAGGTCGAGGCATATGTCTATGTCAGGCCCCGCGCCTTTGCGGAACGCGGAGATAAGTTTTTCTATGGCGGTCAGAATCTCGCGCGACGCCGTCTGATCGGTTGTGCCGAGTCCGCCGCCGAAGCCGGGCATGTAAACGCTAGGATTCTCGCTGGGAACCACAATATTTGTTTTGAGCGCGGTGAAACCTCGTTCCGCCACTTCGCTGCCCAATTCCGCAACGTCTTCGTAACTGCGTAACGGTTTATTGCCGGTTACTTTCCAAGCGCGCGCGCGCGTCGTTCCGCAATGAGACCAGTACAACCGAAGACTGTCTCGCAGCGGCCCCCCGAAAAGCTCGTAAACCGGAACTCCGAGTGCTTTAGCTTTTATATCCAAAAGGGCGTTCTCAATGCCTCCGAGCGCTTTTTGAATGAGGCCGTACGGCGTCTGTCTCGTCTGTCTGTAGAGGTCCTGATATATCCGCTCAACGGGTCGGGGGTCTCTGCCTAGCAACAATGGTTCGAGATCCCGCACAATGCCTTCCATGCCTCTCTGCGAGCCGTGAGAGTCCGTCGTCTCCGACCAACCCGTTATATCCTCGTCCGTCTCGATTTTGATGAAAGACCACGGTCTCCATCCAGCGTCGCAATGCAAGGTTTCAATTTTAGTTATTTTCATGATTCAACCATCTTTCGTCAGGCGCTGTCGCCCTAGCGGTTCAGGGCCGCGTTTCCGCGCCGTTCAGCACATTATGCGCTCGCTGCGGAACAAGTGTCAAACACGCGGACTATGAATCGAGTGTTAGCCGGCTCCGCAAGAGAATCGGAACAGACTTAGGCGTTCGCGATAACAGGCGTTCGAAAGGACAAACGAAAAAAGCCCGCATAAGCGGGCTTTCAGCGTATCGCGAGGGTTGGATTCGAACCAACGACCTTCGGGTTATGAGCCCGACGAGCTACCGGACTGCTCCACCTCGCAAAGTGATTATAGGGCCGCCGGTGATGAATGTAAAGGTCTTCAGGGAATTGCCCGGCAAGCGCGCCCTTGATGAATTCAAAGGTCATTTACTGTTGTCGCATTATTGTGAACTGTACAGAGCGCAGATGTGTTTATGGCGGCGCGGCAGATGTGTGTTATAATAAATGTGAAAAGTTGCGCGTCAGGCGGAAACAGGTGTTTCATGAAAAGAACATTCACTGTCATAGTTGAGAAAGACCCGGAGAGCGGATGGCTTGTGGGCGAAGTAGTGGAGCTGACCGGATGCTACACGCAAGCGCCGGACTTGCCGACGCTCGAAACCAATCTTAAAGAAGCAATAGCCGTATATCTTGAAACATCCGATTCAGATGAACCCCTGTCCGACTTTGTCGGCGCTCTCCGCATTGAGGTTCCGGCGTGACAAAACTTCGCCTCGCGACTTACAAGGAGTTGCGCACAGTGGCGGAAGCCGTCTGATGAAGACATTTTACTTCTCAGGAAGTCGCCTGCGTTATAAAGAAGCACGGTTTTATTCTTGTGTCACAAAAGGGTAGTCATCGCATTGTTTAAGCTCTTCTTGCGACCACGCCGTATCCGCATGTCACGTATCGTTCTTTGTCATGCTTGTCGAGTTTGGCGATGACCTTCGGCAGAAAATTGCCAAAAAACCAAACAACGAACATCTTTAATGGTTTTCTGAGAACTTTTATTAAGAAGCTGTCGACAGGCGGAAAAAAGAATCTGTGGAAGAGTCCAATTCTGTGCGATAGGAATATGAAATAGCCGCCTAAAGGCTCGATTTTATCGATAGTGAATCCGGCTTTGCAGAGCAAGTGTTCCAATCCGTATTTCGTGTATCTGAAATAATCGTGAGGAGGCTGATGCAGATACCATTCTTGTGGCGCTGTAAGCAAAAGCAAGCCTTCTTTTTTCAGTATCCTGAGCATCTCTTTCAGCACAGCTTCAGGTTCTGAAATATGTTCAAGAACTTGGGTGCAGCAGATAGCGTCAAACGATTCATCTTTAAATGCGCACTTCTCAAGAGAACCGATCACATCCAGTCCGCTGTAATCCCAGTCCTCTTGTCCCACAGCCAAATCGTATGTAATGTAATGTAGCCTGTTGTCGTGGTTTTGGAAATCAGGGTCTCCGGCGCCGGCGTCCAGAACAAGCGCGCCGTCCTTAATCAAGGCGCTTTCACGCGAAATGAAGGTATTGATATAGTCTCTGGAAAAGTCAATAAAACTATTCGACATAGAATACCAATATCATATTTGAAGGTATATGTACAGACGGGAAACGTCGCGGCACTACGGGCAACGACGTCGATTCCAGCCGTCGCTGTTGTTTTGCGAAGCAGGCGTTATGACGGACGAAAAGGCGCTTGACGCCCGCGTGTAGGCGCTCTGAGAAGTTGATTATGGATTCCGATGAAACGCGCCGGTTAATCTTCCGGGAGGGGGCCGATGAAGGGGAGGGCGGAGGAGATGGAGCGGACGAGCCTTTTTGATTTCTCTCGGATCGGCAGAGCTGATGTGGCGTCGTGGAAAGAGCTTTTCATGCTGGGAGCTGATTTGGCTATGATTGTCATCATGACGATTCCGGCGAAGCAGGCGAAGAGGGCCGCTATCAGAAGCGCCGTGAAGTTGCTGTTGAGGATTATCGACATCGCGATGTAGCAAAGGACGAATCCGCCGAAGGCTCCTACGTATAGGGCGCGCGCCCGGATTTCTGTTTCCAGAGACGTTATCCCGACGGGTTTTCCTTTGTTTGAAATTACCGGGCGTTTATACGCTCCGGTTTGCGGTTTGCCGCCGTCGTCCGGGGATACCTTTGCGCCGCAGCCTGTGCAAAAGGTCTTTTCTTTCTTTGGGTCGAGTATTTTACCGCATTTTTCGCATTGCATGTCGGACGATCTCCTGAGCGCAAATCCTCGCTAGCGCGATTTTCAGTATATGACGCGGAAAAGAATAAAGCAATCAGTGGGTTTTCGTTTGCAACCGAACCGGAAGGCCGGCAGCGGGCCGGGTTGACCGGCAAGACGGGCGGGTGTGATAATTCAATAGAGCGGCTCAAATGCGGACGTTGTTTGACGCCGAGCGGAGGCGCGGTGGGCGAAAAGAGGCGGCAGCGGGGAAAAGAGGCGCTGAGAGAGCGCGTAAAGGAGTTATCCTGTCTGTATGGGATAGCTCGCATTGTGGCGCGGGAGGATGTTTCTTTTGACGAGACATTGCAGGGGATAGCGGAGTTGCTGCCTCCCGCTTGGCAGAATCCCGAGAAGACATCGGCGAGAATAACTCTGGACGGGCGTTGTTATGAGACGCCGGGATTCGGATTGGCGACTGAAGTTTTGAAAGCGGATGTGGCATTGCGCGGGGCGAGACGGGGCGCGGTGGAGGTGGGGTGTTCGGGCGCTTGCGAAGATAGCGAAGCAACGTTTCTCGAAGAGGAAAAAAGCCTCATTGAGGCGGTGGCCGGAGAGGTCGCTTTTTTTGTCGAACGGCGAGAGGCCGAGAGGGACAGAGAAAGACTTAACGAGCAATTGCGGCACGCAGACAGGTTGGCGACGCTCGGCATACTGTCGGCGGGGGTCGCGCATGAGCTTAATGAGCCGTTGGGCAACATACTTGGCTATGCGCAGTTGGCGAAGAAGTGTCCCGGACTACCTGAACAGGCGGGAAAGGATATAGACAGAATAGAAGCGGCGTCTCTTCGCGCGAGAGAAATCATAAAAAATCTGTTGTTGTTCGCGCGGCAGAAAACTCCGGTCAGAAGGAAGGCGAACCTGAACGACATAGTGAGCGAGGGTATGTGCTTTTTCGAGGCGAGATGTGAACGGAGCGGAGTTGAGATAACGAGGGAACTGGAGGAAGGGCTGCCGGATGTAGTTGCGGACGCGGATCAGTTGAATCAGGCGCTTGTGAATCTTGTGGTGAACGCTCTTCAGGCGATGCCATCGGGAGGGCGGTTGACTCTGCGGACGAAAAGCGGGGACGGGTCTGCGGCTCTCTGTGTGGAGGACACCGGATGCGGGATGAGCGAGGAAGTGGTTAAAAAGCTGTTCATCCCGTTTTTCACCACGAAAGACATCGGGCAGGGCACAGGTCTGGGTCTGCCGGTCGCGCACGGGATCGTGGCGGCGCACGGAGGATGGATCAGGGTGGATAGCGAAGTTGGCAAAGGCTCGACGTTCGAGATACGACTGCCCGTCTCGCGGGAGAACTCGGAGGAGAAGAAATGACGACGCCGCGCTCCGAAAGGGCAGCGATACTGGTCGTGGACGATTCAGCAGACACGCTGGAGTTGCTCCGACGCAATCTGACTTCCGAGGGATATGTCGTGTTCACGGCTCCGGGGGTCGCTGAAGCGACAAAGGTTCTCGAATCGGCAAAAATCGATTTGGTGATAACGGACTACAAGATGCCGAAGTCGGACGGGCTGGATCTGGTGCGGCATGTGAGAGAGAACTTCCGGGACGCCGAAGTTATGATGATAACGGGGTATCCGACGGTCGAGGGGGCGGTGAAGGCGGTCAAGATCGGGGCAGAGGAGTATTTGGCGAAACCGTTCACGGACAAAGAGTTGTTTTCGGCAGTGAGCCGCGCGTTGGACAAGCTGAGGGAGAAGAGGCGGGAACGCGAGGCGGCGGCGGTTCCTGCGGCGGCTCAGCACGGGCTGATAGGATGTTCCGCCGCGATAAAAAAGATTCTCGCAGAAGCCGGCAAGGCCGCGCCATCGTCGGCCACTGTTTTAATAACGGGCGAGAGCGGCACAGGCAAAGAACTGGTTGCCCGCGCGATACATTACAACAGTCCGAGGGCGTCGGCCCCGTTCGTGCCGGTGAACTGCGGAGGAATTCCGGAAGGGTTGTTGGAGAGCGAATTGTTCGGCCACGTGAAAGGGGCGTTCACAGGGGCGGGAGCAGCGCGCGCGGGCTTTTTCCACGCCGCCGAGCAAGGCAGCCTGTTTCTCGACGAGGTGAGCGAGACGAGCGCGTCGATGCAGGTCAAACTGCTTCGCGCGCTACAGGAAAAAGAGGTGCGCATGGTCGGCTCGACGCGGACTCGCAAAGTGGACGTGAGATTCCTTGCAGCCACGAACAAAGACCTTCCAGCCCTTGTGGCGGGAGGAGCGTTCCGAGAAGACCTTTATTACCGGCTGAACGTTATAACGATTAACATACCGCCTTTGCGGGAGCGGACGGAGGATGTGCCTTTGCTGACTAACCGATTTGCGGAGAGGTTCGCCCGCGAGTTAGGCAAAAATCCGCCGGAGTTCTCGCAAGAGGCTATGCGGGTGATGAAGCATTACTACTGGCCGGGAAACGTCAGGGAGCTTGAAAATCTGACGCAAAGGCTGATTGTGATGTCGGACGGCAAGGACATAGACGTGCCCGACCTGCCGGCGCCCATGAGGTATTCCGCGATGCAGACTTTGGGTTCCAATATGACACTCGCCGAAATGGAATATGAGCATATACGAAATGTGCTGGCGGCGGCGGGGGACAACATCACGCGCGCCGCTGAAATTCTGGATATCGACAGAAAGACGCTGAGGGCGAAATTGAAGTTTCGAGGCAGTCGGAAAGACTGACCGAGGCGAGGAAATATTCCCCGGCGGCCAATAATTCCCCGGTTTTGGACCGTTTTTCATTGAAACATTCCGCGCTGGAATCCCAGAGAGCAAAACAATATCTTCAATAAATATATCTTTAATGATGCTGATTTTTATATTCATCGTTTAAGCGTCAAGTTGATGATGGTGATTCGGCAGGAACTTTGCGCTGTAATCATGCAACACAAAAAAAGCGGGAGGGCGCGACATGGCTGGAAAGACATGTGTCGGAATCTGTGAGAACTGCGCGAATGCCGCCGGTTGTGTTTTTCTAGGAAGCGAGAAGCGTCCTGTCTATTATTGCGAGGAGTTCAGGCTGGAGCTTTTCGAATCATCCGCAAAAACGCAATACAAAAAGAGGAGTAGCGCCGCCGGAAAAAAAGCAGACGGTCAAGTTGCGGGCGACCTTGCGCAGGGTTTGTGTTGTGATTGTGAAAACCGCTCTTTCTGCGTGCTCAGGGAGTCATCGGAAGGCGGAGTCTGGCGTTGCGAGGAGTATAGATAAATGAAACAGGAAACGACTGCGGAGATGCAAAAGGGGCGCGAAGCGACGGAAATGATCGACGAAGAGGTATTGGAGAGAATAATTGGGAAACATGCGGAAAAACTGGGGGGGCTGATCGCCACGTTGGAAGAGATACAGCGGCATTGTGGGTATCTGCCTGAAGAGGCGTTGAGGATGGTGGCGGCGAAGACGGGATCCTCGCTTGTGGACGTTTACGCGGTAGCGACATTTTATAGTTATTTCAGTCTTAAGCCGAGGGGAAAGCATTTAATAACAGTGTGCCTCGGAACGGCATGTCACGTTAGGGGAGCCGCCAGAGTAGTGGATGAATTCGAGCGGCAGCTCGGGATTGAGCCGGGTGAAACAACACCGGACAAAGAGTTCACGTTGGAGACGGTGAACTGTCTTGGGGCGTGCGCGCTCGGACCTGTGGTGGTTGTGGACGGTCGCTATCATTCGAAAGTTGGGAAATCAAAGGTAAAAGAGCTAATAGAAGGCGCGATATCGGGCGATCGCGCCGATATCGACATCGACGACGGCAGGATTTTTCCATTGGATGTCAATTGTCCGAGATGCAATAGAAGTTTGATGGACGCCAAAAATGAGATAGACGGATATCCGAGCGTCAGAGCTATTGTGGCAGGAGCGCGCGGGCACGGTCTTCTGCGATTGTCTTCTCTATACGGAAGTCGCGTGACGGCGTGCGAAGCGGACATCTTGGACGGAGAGGAAACAAAGATGTTGTGTCCGCATTGCCATGAAAGTCTGGTGGTGGAACAGGATTGTATAGAGTGCGGAGCGGCGATGGCGGCGATGATGATAAAGGGCGGCGGCAAAGCTTTAGTGTGTTCGCGACGGGGTTGCGGCGGTCATATGTTGGATTTGGGTTAAGCGATTCGATCAAAGAAAAGTTCTGCGAATCTGAGGATTGGTTTGCGCGAGGTGAGACATGGCGCGGTTTAACTCGACAGAAGAATTAAGGCAAATGCGGAGAATACTTTACGACCACACCGACCACGAAAGGCCGAGAGTTGTCGTATGCGCGGGCACGGCTTGCCATTCGAGCGGCTCGAACGACATAATTCGAGTTGCCAAACGACATATTCTGGAAAATGGGCTGGCGGACAAGGTGTCGGTTAGGGTAACCGGGTGCCACGGTTTTTGCGAGATGGGGCCGTTTATATTGACCGAGCCTCAGAGCGCTTTTTACGCGCAGGTGAAGCTTGGAGACGTGCCGAGGATAATTGACGCGCTTCTTGCCGGGCAATATGTGGAAGAGCTTCTTTACGCGGATTCGGCGACAGGCGAGAGATACCACAGAAGGGAAGACATCCCTTTTTTCAAGAACCAGAAGCGCTCAATTCTGTCACAGAATCAAAAGATGGACCCGATAAGGATACATGATTATATCGCGCAAGGCGGATACGAGGCTCTGGAAAAGGCGCTGGCTTTCGGTCAGCCTGAGAAGGTGGTAGAAGAGGTAAAAATGTCGGGTTTGCGAGGCAGAGGCGGGGCTGGATTTCCCACCGGTTTGAAATGGGAATTTCTTGCCGCCCGGACAGGGGATGAAGGCAAGTTCCTTATCTGCAATGCCGACGAGGGAGACCCCGGAGCTTATATGGACCGGAGCGTGCTTGAAGGCAATCCGCACAGCGTGATCGAAGGAATGATTATCGGGGGATATGGAACGGGAGCATCAGAAGGAGTCGTCTATGTCAGGAATGAGTATCCTCTAGCGATAAAGAACCTCACAGTGGCGCTTCGCCAAGCCCGCGAACACGGGCTTCTCGGCGAAAACATCCTCGGTTCAGGTTTTTCTTTCGATATTTCGATTGTGAAAGGGGCCGGAGCGTTCGTATGCGGAGAAGAGACGGCGCTTATTAGGTCTATCGAGGGAAAGATGGGCGAGCCTCGCCAGAGACCTCCTTTTCCGATTCAAAGAGGCGTTAACGGAAAGCCGACCGTCATCAACAACGTAGAGACATGGGCCAATATCCCGCTGGTTTTCTTGATGGGCGCGAAAGAATACGCAAAGGTCGGCGCAGAGAACAACTCCGGCACGAAGATATTCAGCTTGGTCGGCAAAATCAGAAACACCGGGCTGGTCGAAGTTCCGATGGGAACGACGATAAAACAAATAGTTTACGACATAGGCGGCGGCTCGCCCGGAAAGGCGAGGATAAAGGCGGTTCAGACGGGCGGTCCCTCGGGCGGATGCATTCCCGCGGATCAGTTCGATCTCCCCGTTGACTACGACAGCCTTAGCAGGGCCGGCTCCATCATGGGTTCCGGCGGAATGATTGTAATGGACGAGAACACCTGCATTGTTGACGTCGCAAGATACTTTATGGATTTCCTAAAAAAAGAGTCTTGTGGGAAATGTTTTACCTGCCGCAAAGGCACTCAGCGCATGTATGAGCTTCTTGACGATATCGCGTCTGGGAGAGGAACGCTCGAACACATTAGTTTGCTTGAAGAACTGGCCTTGGTGGTAAAAGACACAACCATGTGCGGGCTGGGGCAGACCGCCTCAAATCCGGTTTTAAGCTCGCTAAGACATTTCAGGCGGGAGTACGAGCGGCATGTGGTTGACAAAAAGTGCGACGCGTTCGTGTGCCGTGGACTAGTTGGAGCTCCATGTCAGAGCGCCTGCCCGCTAGACACACAGCCGTGGCGTTACATTGCGCTTCTCGAAAAAGGCAATCTAGAGGAGGCTTATTCCGTAATCAGAGAAACCAACCCGTTGCCTTCCGTGTGCGCGCGAGTGTGCGACCGTAAATGCGAGCAGAGGTGCCAGATGGGGGTCGGCGGGGGGGAGCCTGTCGCAATCCGCGCTCTCAAACGTTTTGTTACGGATCGTTTCGACCCGGCGGCGCACAAGCCTGAAAGAAAACAAATAGCAAAGAACAAAATCGGAAAAGTGGCTGTAATCGGAGCGGGGCCTGCGGGGCTTTCCGCCGCTCACAATCTTTCTCTGCTCGGCCACAAAGTCGCTATATTTGAGGCGGGCCGCGCGCTGGGCGGCATGCTCACAAGCTGCATCCCGGCTTATCGCCTGCCGCGCGACATTCTATACAGGGAAATGAACGCGCTGATCGACGATAATGTTTCGGTCGAGTTCGGAAAAAAGCTCGGCAAAGATTTGACGATAGACAACTTATTCTCAAAGGGGCATAAAGCTGTTTTCCTCGCTATGGGCGCGGATAAAAGCCAGCGCCTATCGTTAGAAGGCGAAACGCTTCAAGGCGTTTACACCTCTATGGAGTTTTTGAAGGCGTTTAATTTAAGAGGCGAAGAATTAGCAGGCGGCCATGTTGGAATCATTGGCGGCGGCAATTCGGCGGTGGACGCCGCAAGAGTGGCCATGCGGCAGGAAAACGTCGAAAGCGTCACGCTCATTTATCGTCGAACAGACCAAGAGATGCCTGCTTATGCTGAAGAAGTGGAAGCAGCTCTTGAGGAAGGAATTCAACTCAAGACGCTCGTGTCTCCTGTTAAAATACGATACATCGACACAGCTGAAAAAGAAGGAGTAAAGGTTCATAAAGGCGTGACGGCGGTGAAGATACACTCGCATGGTGGGCGTCTGGTCGGGATTGAGTGCGTTAAGAACCAGTCCGGCGAAATGGACTCCAGCGGGCGGCGCAAGCCTGTGCCTGTTCCCGGTTCGGAATTTAAAATATCTCTGAACACTCTCATTGTCGCCATCGGCGAAAGCCCGGACAGCGCGTGTCTTGCCGAAATGGGGCTGAAGCTGGACAAGAGCGGAAGGGTGGAGGTTGACGCGAGGACATTGGCGACAAGTCGCGAAGGCGTTTTCGCTGGCGGCGACCTTGTGACCGGTCCCTACACTGTCGTAGACGCGCTTGCCGCTGGGAAAAAGGCCGCGAAGATAATTGACAGATATTTGAGAGGCGAAGAGATGATTGAGCCTCGCGCGCCAATGCTTCCTGATGTTTATATCGAACCCTCGGAGATCGACCCCTCTGACTTTGAAAACGCGGAGAGGGCGGAGCCGGAGCTTATTCCAGCCGAAGCCAGAAGGAAGAATTTTCGCGAAGTAGAGAATGCGCTAAGTTTGGAACAGGCGACCGCCGAAGCGAGAAGATGTCTTCGTTGCGATCTTGAATTCACACGGGGCGCGAGAAAGGAAGCCGAAACGGAAGGCGCAAAGGATGTTCATATATGATTAAACTCAAATTGAACGGATTGGAAGTATCGGTCGAAGAAGGCTCCACGCTGCTTGAAGCCGCTCAGTTCTATGGATTTCCCATTCCTACGCTATGCCATATGGAGGGGCTTTCTCCGTATGGAGCGTGCCGTCTTTGCGTTGTTGAGATAGGAGAGGGGCCGCGTTCTAAACTGGTTACATCCTGCACATATCCGGCGGAAGAAGGGCTTGTGGTCAGGACAGCCTCCGAGCGCGTTGTTCGCGCAAGAAAGATGATTATCGAATTGCATTTGGCGTCATGCCCGCAATCGAAAACAATTCAGGATCTCGCTTCCGCGCTAGGAGTAAGGCAGCAACGCTTTAAACAGGAATACGAGGATTGCGTGCTATGTGGCCGCTGCGTGCGGATGTGCAATGAGCAGATGATGGCGGGGGCCATAGGGTTTTACGGTAGAGGGGAAAAGCGAGCAATAGGGACGCCTTTCGACGCAAAGTCGGAGGTCTGCCGTCTGTGCGGAGGATGCATGCACGTGTGTCCGGCATGTCAGTTGAGATGCACGTATACTGAGCCTGAAAAGGCGGTTTGCGGCGGATGCGCCAACATCGAGCCGCCGTGTTTGGAAAAGGAACAGTTCGACGACATGATGTGCTACATGAAGCCATGTGTCGCCTGCGAGATAGAAAAATGACAACAGAGTAAAAGGAGAACGGGAATATGTCGACAACATTTTCAAAGGTGAACGCGTCCGCGGCGACGCTGACGAAGAACCGAACGGAGGAATCGATATCCCCCGCGAGCGGGATGTGCGTCACGTGCGTGGACGGATGCGTGGGGATGTGCGAGATCGGCAAGTCCGCGTACAGAGGCCACGAGGTGATTTACCCTCAGCCTTTCGGCGTAATCACCACCGCGGCGCAGAAGGCATATCCGGTAGACTACTCCCATTTCAACATAATGGGCACGGCGGTTGGAGCGCACGGGGTGGCGGCGGACAGCGACAAAGCGATATTCCTGGCGGTCAGTCTGGAAGTGGCTTTCGGGAGCGACAAGAAAATCAAATTCAAGTATCCATGGCTGATATCCGGCATTGGCTCGACCGACATAGCGAAAAACAACTGGGAAGGTCTCGCGATAGGATCTGCCCTAGCGGGAACAGGATTGACAATCGGCGAAAACGTGGTCGGCATGGACACGGAGGCCGTTTTCAAGAAAGGCAGAACCGCGGACACCGTGGACTTGAAACGGCGCGTGAAACTATTCAAAGACCACCAGAGGAACGGGTACGGCGCGATAATCGTGCAGGCAAATGTGGAAGACACGATGCTCGGCGCGCAGGAATACGCGATAGATAAGCTAGGGGTAGAATGTGTTGAGTTGAAATGGGGTCAGGGCGCGAAGGACATCGGAGGAGAAGTGAAGATATCCAGCCTTGAGAAAGCGCAGCTTCTTCATTCGCGCGGTTACATCGTGCTGCCTGATCCGACTGACCCGGCGGTGATAAGGGATTTTGAAAAGAAGGCGTTCAAGGAGTTCGAGAGGCACTCCAGAGTCGGCATGGTGACGGAGGAGTCTTTTGCTGCGAGGGTGGCGCAATTGAGAAAGGCCGGAGCTAAATACGTGTTTCTTAAGACAGGCGCGTATCGGCCTGCGGACCTCGCGCGCGCGGTGGTTTTCTCGTCCCGGCATAAAATTGATCTGCTCACTGTCGACGGAGCGGGAGGGGGCACGGGCATGAGCCCGTGGCGCATGATGAACGAATGGGGCATGCCGCCTGTAAACCTGCATTCACTTCTGTATCAATATGTAAAACGCTTGGCCGACAGGGGCGAATATGTGCCTGCGGTCGCTGTTAACGGCGGTTTTGCGTTCGAAGATCAAATATACAAAGGGCTGGCGCTGGGAGCTCCTTTTGTTAAGATGGTCGGAATGGCTCGCGCTCCTATCGCCGCCGCCATGGTCGGAAAAACAATAGGCCGCGCCATCGCCGAAAGGCAGATACCGGTTTATATTGAGCGCTTCGGACACACTAAAGACGAGATATTCGTTACCGCTTGCAGCCTCCGCGAAGAGCTTGGCAAGGATGAGTTCAACAAAATCCCGACGGGCGCTATCGGCCTTTACACATATTATGAAAGGCTGGCGCAGGGGCTTCGGCAGCTTATGGCGGGCAATAGGAAATTTGGACTGGAATATATTTCGCGCGACGACATCGCGGCTCTGACGCGGGAGTGTTCCGACGTCAGCGGCATTCAATACATTATGGATGCTGACGCGGAGGAAGTAGAAAAACTATTATCTTGAACTGAGAACAAAAGATAAAACTGAACCCGCCGAAGAGGCGGGTTTTTGTTTGAGTGGCATTTTCTGACTCTTGGCTAGTCCTGAAAGATTGACAACCGCCGCTCTGATATTAAAATGTTATGCCTGTGAAGCCGTACTGTTGCTTATTCATAGCGGAGCTAGTTGGTAGAAATCGGCCCGCCTTTTGAAAAGTCGCAATGTTTTTTTCCGCCCCCATAGCTCAGGCGGATAGAGCGCCGGATTCCTAATCCGGGTGCAGAGGTTCGAGTCCTCTTGGGGGCATCATCACGCAAGAAGGGATTGTCGGCACGATCTGACGGCTTAGGTTTTAAACGTCAATCCTGTTAACGCAACGCCGGCGCTCTCAAGATCACATAAGCTGTCGAGTTGACAAGACATCCGCAATCATGGAAATAAGAGCGGCGTTTTCAAAAGGTTTCTGCAGGAAGCCGAGAGCGCCGTCGTTTATGACTCTGCTCGCGCTTCTGTCTATGCTGTATCCGGAACAGACGATGACTTTGACGTCCGGGTTGATGGCGCGAAGAAGCCTGAAGGTTTCTACGCCGTCGACCTCAGGCATCATCATGTCAAGTATGACCAAGTCGATTTCATGTCGGCGTTTTCTATAAAGCTCCAGCGCGCGCGCCGCGCCTGAGGCCGGAATCGGATTGAGGCCGTTGATAGCGAGTATCTCGGCTGTTATCTCCAGAAAATCCTTGTCGTCATCCACAACAAGTATCGTTCCAGCGACTTTCGGCGGAGAGTCTTCGCGCGAAGCCGCGGGAGCCGCTGGAGACGAGTCATTTGTCGCCGGAAAATAGATGTCAACCCGTGTGCCTTTCCCCGGCGCGCTGTTTATGGACATGAAGCCGTTGTGCCGTTGCACTATGCCAAGAGTGATAGGCATACCGAGACCGGTTCCTTTTCCGCGTTCCTTTGTGGTGAAAAAAGGCTCGAAGATCCGATTGATTACATCCGCCGGCATTCCCTTTCCGGTGTCGATTACTGATATGCGGCAGTAGTCTCCGGGGGACGAGTTGGGGATTGCGGCGCAATCTTTGTCATTCAGCGAAACATCCTCCGCCAGTATGGTTATGACGCCGTTTTCCGACATTGAATCGCAAGCGTTTATGCTAACGTTAAGAAGAGACTGAATGGCTTGGTTAATGTCCAGAGACATAGTGGCTGAGCTTTTTGCGGTTTCGGAGCAGATGTTGATATTATTCGAAACGGTGCGCTTGAGCAGGTCGAGCAGTTCGGACACAATCGCGTCGGCGGAAGTTGAGCGGACATCCAGTTTTTCCTTGCGCGCGAATGTTAGCAGGTTCATGGTCATGTCTTTTGCGCGCGCCGCGACTTTTTTGATTCTATCCATGTGTTTGAAGTTCGGGTCTGACTCGCCCAGACTGTCCAGAACGAGGCTTGTCGTGGCGATAACGATGGCGAGAATATTGTTAAACTCGTGCGCTATGCCTCCGGCCAGTTTTCCTATGGCGTCCATCTTCTGGGATTGAATGAGCTGATCCTGAGTTCTTAAAAGTTCCGCAGTCCGTTCGGCGACCAATTCTTCGAGTTTTTCGCGGTGTTTTTCCAATTCGATTTCAGCAAGTTTCTTCTCCGTGATATCGCGCGCGATGGCGATAAGATATTTGTTGCCGTCGGGGTCGTGGAAGAGGGCCTTTTCCGCGACCTGCCATCTTTCCCGGCCGTCGATCTCGGTGAGTTTTTCCTCATTGACGTTAGGTTCGCCGGTCGCGAACACATTCTCTTCGACTGCTCTAAAAACGTCCGCCTCTTCTTTGCGAATAAAATCGTAATCGGTTTTTCCTATCATCTCTTCGACGGGCAGTTGAAACATGTCGCCGATTATTTTGTTGATGAGAACCCACTTGTGTTCGCTGTCTTTAACGGCGAGCGGATAGGGAATAGCGTCTATGACGCTCTGAAGAAAATCCCTCGTTTTCTTCAACTCGGACGTCCGGGTTTCCACCAGCTTTTCCAGTCGGATGTTTTGTTGTTCTTTTATGTTCCAATTCGTGACATCGGCCAGCGTTATGATGGCCCGTTCGCTCGACAAGGGGGTTACCGAGTGGAGCAGGTTTCGGCTGTCTCTGACGTCTTCAAAAACTATTTTGCGACCAGATTCAAGACATTCTTTCAATATCGCTTTTCTGCGTTCTGACACTTCCGGGATCATGAACTTCTCAAAGTGGTTTTCGATCAACTCTTCGGCGGTTCTATTCAAATTCAGGCATGCCGCATTATTGCAGAACTCGATAGTCCCGTTTTTGCTTATTATGAGAGTCGGGACGTCGATGTTGTTCAGAATGGCTAACTCAGTCGAGTTCTTCATTTATTCTCCGCGAGCCGCGTTGCCCGGAATGTCAATCATCGCGCGACTAACTCGTCTTTTTCAGAACGACAATATAAATGGCTTTAAAGCAAAATGCAAACGCCGCCGCGGACGCGAAACCGAATATGCGCAGTTTTCATTTTGACGAAAGCTCTGAAGAGCAGTTCGGGCACTTGATCGCGCGAACTGATATGGTCGAGACGCAAAACGGACATTCCATTGTTGTCGGAGCTTCGGCTGGAGCGGGTTGTGGCTGTTTCTTAAGCCGGTTCACCTGTTTGACTATCAAGAAAATGACGAACGCGACTATTGCGAAGTCGATGACGGTTGATATGAAAACGCCGTAGTTTATGGTGGGAGCCCCGGCGGCCTGCGCCTCCGCCAGAGACGCGTAAGTAGCTCCGTTAAGCGCCACGAAAAGGTTGGCGAAATCCATGCCGCCGGTCAACTTGCCAATCGGGGGCATGACGATGTCGTTGACCAGAGAGGTCACGATTTTTCCGAAGGCTGCGCCGATAATCACGCCGATGGCCATATCCAGCACGTTGCCTCGCAATGCAAATTCCTTGAATTCCTTGAGCATAGCGGCCTCCTAATTCGAGTATTTGCGGATTATATTACAACTATTATGAATAAGGCGCAATATCTTTGAATCGGGCGATTATGCGAGCGCCGCTTAAGATAATCCATGTTGAACATGCTGTCAGTTTCGGGAAAGCGGTTAAGCTTAGCCTATGGTTTAGCGGAAGGAACCGGGTTAAAATAGGTGTCATGCTATTTGGAGGAAGGGGCGATGATTAGATTCGTCAAGGGCGCGCTTATCGGGTTGCTGGTTGCGCTGGGCGCGACAGTTTTCATGTTGGCTTACGTAAATTCTCCTGCGAACGGAAACGACGGGCCGAGAACGTTTGCGATTCAGAGAGGGGACAACGCGACGGCGGTGGCAATGAGACTGCGCGAGCAGGGTTTCATCAGAAGCCCGTCATATTTTCTTCTGGCGGCGACGCTGGGCGATCAGACGCGCTCTTTTATGCCGGGAAGGTATACAATATCCGGCTCGATGAGCGCGAGAGACATACTTGCAAGGCTCGCCTACGGAAAACCGGAGGAGTCGGTCGACAGAGTGACTTTTCCTGAAGGGATGACCGCCGAAGAAGCGGCGTTGAGGCTTGAGGAATTCGGATTGTGCGACGCGGACGAATTCATGTCAGTAGTGGAAGACCCGGAGGCGCACGGAATAGACACGCGCGGGATTGAGCCGCCGACGCTTGAGGGATTCCTTTTCCCGGACACGTATTTCATCGATGAAATGACGACATGCAAATCGATGGCAAAGAGGATGACGACGGAGTTTTTCAAAAAGTTCGGGTCTGCCGAGTCGGCGCGCGCGTCGGAGCTTGGGATGTCGCCGTTAGATGTTGTGACGCTGGCGTCGCTGGTGGAGAAAGAGGCGCGATTGTCGTCCGAGCGCGGGTTGATATCCGGCGTGATTCACAATAGGCTGAAAGCGAAGATGTTGCTGCAGATTGACGCGACGGTGCAGTACGCGCTCCCGGAGCGCAAGGAGAGGCTGCTTTATAAAGACCTAGAAGTTGACTCCCCGTATAACACATACAAGAGGGCTGGGCTTCCTCCGGGGCCGATATGCAATCCGGGGACGGCCGCCATCCGCGCCGCGCTCTATCCCGAGAAATCGGACTATCTATATTACGTGGCCAGAGGCGATGGCGGACATGTGTTCAACCGCACGTTCGACGAGCATGTGCGCTCGAAGCGGGGAGCCGGAAGGTGAGCCTTGGCGAGTTGGCCGCGATCGTAATTTTGCCGGAAGGCGGGCTATGAACGGAATCGGCAGGGAAATATGGCTGCGCTCGGTGGACGTTCCTTTTCACAGGTCGTTCAGGTCTTTCGGCGTTCCCGTGCTTGCTCCTTTTCACATATCTTTCGCAGTCACATATCGCTGTCTGAACCTGTGCCAGACATGCCAGAGCTTCAAAAAATCGCGGATGCGCGAACTGACTCTCAATGAATACGCGAGCGTGTTCGACAAGATGACATTCTCGCCGTTCTGCGCGACGTTCACCGGAGGGGAGCCGTTTCTCAGGCAGGATTTCGGCAAGATAGCGGCTCTGGCGTGCAAGAAGCTGAAGCCGGCGATTGTGATGTTCGAGACATGCGGAGATCATCCCGAACGGGTTCGCCGCGTGGTCAGCGCGCTGGCCGGACACTACTCCGACATTCTTTTCATCGTGTGGATATCAATGGATGGAACCGGGGAAGCGCTGGATTCGATGCGGGGCGGGGTTCCGGGGTCTTTCGAGTCGGCGCTGAAGACATACCGGCTGTTGCGCGGCTCCCCGGCGACAAATCTTCTGGTGGGGTTCAACGCGGTGGTGTCGCGTTACAACGCGGCGCTCGCGCCCAAGCTGCTGGACGACCTCTTCATGCTGTATCCCGACCTTGTGTCGCTGGACGCGGCGGGAGGCGCGGAGTCGCTGGGCGTCGCCGGAGTGGATGTTTCCCCGACTGCCGAGGAATTCGCAACGGCGGTCGAGGCGTATCTCGAAAAGCTCAACGCCCTTAGGGGTAGAGGCGAGATAAGGTTTATGAAACGGCTTCTGGCGCGGCGGGCCGAAACGGCGCTGGAAAGCCTGAGGACAAATGACAGGGCGGGCAACTGTTTCGCGGCTCACGCCTATCTTTATATTGATCCGAGAGGCTCTGTGTGCGACTGCCCGGTGGCTGCGCGAGAAATGGGCGATCTGAGGGAAAACGACTATTCGCTTGAGCGCGTGTTGAAATCCGCGACCGCGCGACAGGTTCGCAAGCAGGTCAATTCCGGGGTGTGCGCGTGCGCGATGTCGGCCCCGTCGATGGCGAATATGTTCATGTCTCCGGGCGGGTACGTCAACCTCGCCGGAGCTAGCGTGTAGAGGAGCGGGGATGGAAATATTCGAGATAAATCCCAGAACCCCGGAAGACGCGGCGGTGGAGCTGTTGCGGCTCGGAGCGCAGGGAGAGGGCGCGGCGGGGTCGCGCCTTCTGTTTCAGGCGCTTCTGGTCAGAGGGGCGTCCCCGGCTGACGCGCTCGCGCTTAAAGAGGAGATGTCGGCTGCGGGCGGAGACGCCACTCTGCCGTTGTCCGTTTATCAGGGGGGCGGAGACGGCGCGGTCGACGTGATTCTGACGGGGGCTTTGGACTCGCATCGCCGTTGCGCAACGGCAATAGCTTCGCGCTCCCGCGCTCTCGAATCCGTGGCGGCTTCAATGAACCGGCTGATTTCGCGGCTCGACGGCTCCGCGCCGACGCCGCCGGCGCTTTGGCCGGACGGGCCTATGCCCTTCGGCTCCCGCACTTACGTAATGGGAATAATCAACGCGACGCCGGATTCGTTCTACGACGGAGGCCGGAACATCGATGTCGGCGCGGCTATCAAGACCGTCGCCGATATGGCGGACGCCGGAGTCGATATAGTGGATGTCGGCGGGGAGTCAACGCGACCGGGTTCGGCTCCTGTGGGCGAAGAGGAGGAAATCCGCCGCGTTCTTCCTCTCATAAAGGAGATACGCGCTTCGTTCCCGGCGTTGAGAATATCGATTGACACATACCGCGCGAGAACTGCCGATGCCGCGCTCGCAGCCGGCGCGGGAATGATAAACGACATCTCCGCAATGAGAATCGACCCGGACATCGCGAGGGTGGCGGCGGAGTTCGGCGCTCCGCTATGCCTGATGCACATGCGGGGCGAGCCGCGCAACATGCAACTGAATCCTTCATATCCCGGCGACGTGTGTTTCGAGATTAACACGTTTTTCTCCGAACGCATACGCGCCGCTTTGGATGCCGGGGTGAAAGAGAGCCAGATAGTCATCGATCCCGGAATAGGTTTCGGAAAAACGGCGGAGCATAATCTTGAAATATTAAACCGTCTGGACGAGTTCAGGCCGCACGGCAGGCCGATACTCATAGGGGCGTCGAGGAAGAGTTTCATAGGAGCGGCTCTGGACCTGCCGGTGGAGGAAAGGCTGGAAGGCTCTCTGGCTGCCGCGGCGCTCTCCGTGGCGCGCGGCGCAGACATTGTTCGCGTCCACGATGTCCGCGCGACTGTCCGCGCGGTTAGGCTGGCGGACGCCGTCGTCAGAAAAAAAAGGATGCTGGAACGCAATGATTGAGATTGACGCTCAGGGCCTGAAAGCGGGCGAGTTCGCTGAAATTCTCTGCGACCGCTGCGGCAACGCTCCTCTGGCTTACTATTGCCCGGCATGCGATTACAAAGTGTGCGGCGACTGCGTGCTCAGGGCGTTCCGGAAACGCCGGGATGGCTCTCTTGTCTGCAAACGATGCGGACACACCGACCGAAATCTCGACACTTTCATCGGCCCCGATAAACCGTAACCATCGCAGGCGAATCATCCTATGTTTTTCAATTGAATGATAGCATGAAGAGGAACCCGACGTAGAGCGGCGGGGGGCTATTCCCCGCCGAGGCAGCCGCACGCCGCCGAGATGTCCGCGCCCCGGCTCTGGCGGACAAGGGCGTCAATGTTGTTGTTTAGCAATACGCGACGAAATCTGTCCACCCTGTCGCCGGGAGGCGTCCTGTATTTTGCTCCCGGAAACTCGTTGAACGGTATCAGATTTATCTTGCACGGGATGTCCGCCACAAGCGCGGCCAGCGCGCGAGCGTCGGACTCCGCGTCGTTCACTCCGTCCAGCATCACATATTCGAAAGTGATTCTCTCGCGCGGTCTAAGCGGATGCCTGCGGCACGCGGCCATAAGATCCGGCAGAGGATTCTTCTTGTTGACAGGCATTATCTGAGATCGGATCTCGTTGTCCGGCGAGTTGAGAGACACCGCCAGCTTAGCGAGTCCGAGCCGCCCGAAGTCGCCCATCTTCCTAATTATTCCGGATGTCGAAACAGTGATTCTGCGGTAAGACATGCCCATGCCGGATTCGCCGGTGATGACTTTGAGGGCCTGCGCCACAGAATCGAAATTCATCAGCGGCTCGCCCATCCCCATCATCACGATGTTGGTCAGGGCGTCATCCGGCCTGAGCGCGCGGCGCGCGAGTATTATCTGATCGAGTATCTCGCCCGCAGTCAGATTGCGTATTAGCCCACGCCGTCCGGTCAGGCAGAACCCGCACGCCAGCGCGCATCCGCATTGGCTGGACACGCACAGCGTTCGCAAACCGTCCGCCGGAATCAGCACGCTCTCTATCTTGGCTCCGTCGTAAAGGTTGAAAATGAACTTCCTAGAACCGTCGGAGGATTTGATTTCTTTGTCGAGCGTCAGCGCGTCCACATTGTGAGTCTGCCCCAGCTTTTCGCGCAATCCCTTGGACAAGTCGGTCATTTCGTCGAATGACCCCGCAAGCCCGCGCCATAGCCAACGCTCTATCTGTTTTGCCCTGAATGCCGGTTCGCCGCATGACTTAACCGCTTCTCTCAGGTCTTCAGGCGTCAGATTCTTTATCGATTCTTTATTCTCCATGTTTGCCATCCCGGTGTAGAATTATAGCGGACGAATCGACGGCGGGGAACAGCGGCGTGACAGAGAAGAAAATCAAGCCTGCGGAAACAAGCCTGTATTTCATAACAGACGACAGGCGCAGCTTGGGGCGGAGCGCGGAGGAAACCCTCGCGGCGGCCGTCGCCGGAGGCGTAAAGCTCGCGCAGTTCCGCCCATCGGGATTGTCCGACGCCGAGTTTTTGCGCTCAGCCCGCGCGCTTGCCGCCATCGCAGCGTCCGCCGGATGCGCTCTGTTGTTGAACGACCGGGCCGACATCGCGTTCGCCGCAGGCGCCGCCGGAGTCCATCTCGGACGAAACGATGTTCCGATACCCGACGCTCGCCGCATCCTAGGCGCTCGCGCCATAATCGGCTACTCCGCTCATGACCCCGCCGAAGCTGCCGCCGCGCAGAGGGACGGCGCGGACTTCATCACTTACTCGCCGATATTCCCGACCACATCCCACTCTCTTCCCCGCCCGGCCGTCGGCGCGCGCGGGTTGCGCGACATTATAGACTCTGCCCGTCTGACTATCCCCGTATTCGCCCTCGGCGGCGTCGGACTCGAACAGATACCCGAACTCAAAGCCGCAGGCGTCCGCCGCGCCGCCGTCGTCACCGCCATCACCGAACAGCCCGACATGGCCCTTGCCGCCTCCCGCCTTATAGCCGCACTGGAAGGTTAGCCACAGTCTTTTTTGTGTCTTATCGACGTCGTTTTGTTTTTCAATCACAGATTCTGTTTTATTGTTATTGATCGTAATATATAATGAATTAAACAAAGTCGATTTTAAGGATATCGGTGGCATATGACGCAACAAATACAACCGCTGGCTGAAGTGTTCGGTTTTCTTGTTTCCGACCTGAGCAAAAAAGCTGATCGCTATAGAGCGAACAGACTGTGCCCATTCAACAATAAAGTTCCGAGTTGCACTAAAGACAAGGCAAAAAGTCCTTTGGGAGTTTGTAGTATTTATCACAAAGAGAAGCCGACTATAACATGTCCCGTTCGATTTAGAGAGGAATGGATAATCGCGGACGATGCGGCGTCATTTTTTTTCAATGAATCAACAAGCTGGAGTTCGCTGACAGAAGTGCGGTTAAATGATATTAATGGCAAGTCTGCTGGAAACATTGATATGGTTCTAGTCGCTTATGATGATGATGGAAAAGTAAAGGATTTCGGCGCGCTTGAAGTTCAAGCCGTATATATATCCGGCAATGTTCGGGAGCCTTTTGAGAGATACATGAGAAATCCGAAGGATCAAGCATCAGCGGATTCGGCGGGAGACTCGTATTATCCCCGTCCGGATTTTCTCTCTTCATCAAGAAAAAGGCTTGCGCCGCAGCTTCTGTTTAAGGGTGGTATTCTTCATAGCTGGAATAAAAAAATTGCTGTGGCGATAGACAAGAGTTTTTTTTCGATGTTGCCGAACATAACACAAGTTTCAAAGTCCGAAGCCGAAATAGCATGGTTCATATACGATCTTGTGCTGACAAGAGAGAAGGGGGAAGAACAAGAGAGGTATCATCTGAAAAAAGTGGATGAAGTATACACTCGCTTTGAGCCTGCGCTAATTTCAATAACCTCTCCGAACCCCGGAAACATAGAAGATTTTATCAAATTATTGCAAGACAAACTAGAGGAACAGATAGAGACACCTCCGGTCAATAAAACCATTGAAAGGCCATTCTGAGGTGAGCGTGAAACGCGGGCAGGGAATATTATTTCCTGAGTTTGAGGAATGTTTGGAAATGCCGATCAAACCGGTCAACGTTTCATCTGTGCCGCAAAGAAGTCCTTTCAGATATCCCGGCGGCAAGACATGGTTTGTTCCTGTGTTTCGAGAATGGATGAACGAAAACGCGACAAATATAACCACTCTTGTAGAGCCGTTTGCAGGAGGCGGAATTATCAGCCTTACCGCATTGTTTGAGGATTTTGTTCAGAATGTGGTGATGGTGGAAATCGATGAAGATGTGGCTGCCGTATGGCTTAGTATTGTCAACGGGGACGCGGAATGGCTTGCCGACCGAATTATCTCATTCGATCTTACAAAAGAAAATGCTGTGAAGGAACTTGCCAGAAAACCAAAAAGCTCCAAAGAAAGAGCTTTCCAAACCATTCTTAAAAATCGCACGATACACGGGGGAATCCTTGCGGACGGCTCAGGGTTTATTAAACATGGCGAGAACGGAAAAGGCATTCGCTCAAGATGGTATCCGAATACTATAGCCAAGAGATTGTTAGACCTGTCCGATATTGCTCATAGAATCGACTTTAGAAACGAAGACGGATTATCGATAATCAAAGAACATGTTTCAAACGATTCCACAGTTTTCTTCATAGATCCGCCATATACCGCAGGAGGAAAAAGGGCGGGAAGACGTTTGTATAAACATTTCGATATAGATCATGAATATCTGTTTGAACTTTGCGGAGATATTCGGGGGGATTTTTTGATGACCTATGATAACTCCGAGGAAGTCAAAGAGTTTGCCTCAAAAATGAATTTTCAAACGAGGCTGATTCCTATGAATAATACACATCATGCAACGGTGTTTGAAATGGTGATTGGAAAAGACCTTTCATGGATGGATAGTGTTTGATGCAGCCCAAATTCAAAACGATAATGTCTCAATAAAACTTGTTCGCGCCTAGAATACTGTCTGATTGTATTGCTCGTGGAATGATTGCACGGTTTGTAGAAGAAATAATGGCTCTGAATCGGCATTGCCCATGATCATAAATTGTCTGTGACGCGTCACTTCTTTTTCTGTTATAATCAAAACACATCATTCGGTATCTGCGAAAAATCGGTTGTCGCTGTAAACATGAAACGGGGCGGATTCATGCACAAGAGCGTCTATCATTTATTTTTGTCGAACGCGGGCCGGATGGGAGACAGGATTTTTCTGCGCCATAAGAGGGACGGGCGTTGGAAGGGGGTTACATGGGACGAGCATGCCGCGGCGGCGGAGGCCGTCGGTTTGGCCCTCGTCAGGCTGGGCGTGGAAGCGGGGCGTCGCGTCGGCGTTGTTTCCGGCAGCCGCATCGAATGGGTCTTCGCCGACATGGGCATCATATCCGTCGGCTGCGCCACCACCGCCGGTTACCCGTCATCTCCCGCGCGCGATATAGCGTACATCCTCGCTCACTCCGAATGCCCGGCGGTGTTCGTTGAGAATGCAGCGCAGATGCGGAAAATCATCTCCGAACTGCCCAATCTGCCGGACATCAGAAAGATAATCGTGTTTGACCCCGAAGGCGCGCCGGAACACCCGATGGCGGTGTCGTTCGAGGATTTTCTGGACTTCGGGCGGGAGGCGGACGAAGCGTCCGCCGCAGAACGCCTCCGCAGAATCGACGCTCTCAAACCGGACGACACTGTCACAATCATATATACCTCCGGAACGACCGGCCCGCCGAAAGGAGCGATGCTTTCGCACGCCAACTGCGTGTTCATCGCCGAGACTTGCTCGGAACTCGAATTCGTGAAAGAGAGCGACGAATCGCTGTCGTTTCTGCCTCTGGCGCACGCGCTCGAACGCGTTGTTTTCTACGCGTCGATGGCGGCGGGCGGCGTCGTAAATTTCGCTGAAAGCATCGAGAAGCTCGGCGACAACATGAAAGAGACAAGGCCGACAGTGCTGGTCGGCGTGCCAAGAGTCTATGAGAAAATTCACGAGCGCGTGATGGCTAACGTCGCGGAGTCTTCGCGATTCAAACAGAAGATGTTCTACTGGGCGGTGGGTGTCGGCCGCCGGGCGTTCAACCTGACCAGTCGGGGCGGGCGGCTGCCGGCGGGGATGGCGCTAAAACTAGCGGTCGCGGACGCGCTTGTTTTCAAAAAAATCAAGGCGGCGGCGGGCGGGCGCATCCGCTGGCTTGGCAGCGGCGGCGCTCCTCTCGCTCCTGAGTTACAGTATTTCTTCTGCTCCGTCGGCATGCCTCTCATTCAGGCTTACGGCCTCACCGAGACTGCAGCTCCCGCGATAATCACTCCCGTCGACGCCATCCGCATCGGAACCGTCGGCAAACGCATCGACGGCGTGGACGTGGAAATCGCTTCCGACGGCGAAGTCATCATCCGGGGGCCGAGCGTGTTCAAGGGATACTTCAAAAACGAGGAAGCCACCCGCGAGGCGTTTGACCGCGACTGGTTCAAATCCGGCGACCTCGGCTCGTTCGACTCCGAAGGCTATCTGTCCATCACCGGCAGAAAAAAAGACCTGCTCATCACCGCCGGAGGAAAAAACATATCTCCTCAGAATCTGGAGCATCACTTCAGCGGCATACCTTTGGTCAGTCAGGTAGTCGTCTGCGGAGATGGTCGCAAATATCTCACCGCGCTTTTTACTCTGGCCGAGGAAGACCTGCGGCGATTCGCCGCCGAACGCGGGCTGAAAGAAGAGGTTGGAACTCCGCTTGCGCGCCGCCCGGAGGTCGATGAATTTATCGCGCGCGGCGTGGAAGAGAAAAACAAGGAACTGCCGCCTTACGAGACCGTGAAGAAATTTAAAATCATCCCCGGAGAATTCACCATCGAATCGGGCGAAATGACTCCGACCATGAAAATTAAACGCAACGTGATATTCGCAAGATACAGCGCGGAGATAGAAAGCATGTACGATTGAGGCTGAATCCGCAGACCCGGCCTGACAACCAGAGTTGGGAGAATTGTTGTAAGAGGTCCGCGCGCTGTTGAGGCTCAACCGACTGCGTCCGCCGAGTCCAGCAACGCCTGCTTCATCGACCTCAGAGTCCCCGACACTTCGTTCGCTAGGTTTTCCAGAGGCACGATTCGCGACTCCTTCTCCGTCCGCAGCTTGAACTCCGCGCCGCCCGCCTTAAGCGACCTGTCAGATATGATTATCCGCATCGGGATGCCGCGCAGATCGCAGTCGGCGAACTTGACGCCCGGAGACGCGTCGCGGTCGTCGAAAAGCGTCTCGACTCCCGCCTCGTTCAAAACTTCGTAATATTTCTCCGTCAGAGCCTTCGTCTCCGCGTTTTTAGAAACCGCCGTTATCAGCGCCTCGAACGGGGCTACGCTCACGGGCAGCGCAAGCCCGAACTCGTCGTTGTATTTCTCCGCCAGACACGCCAGCAGTCGCCCGACGCCTATCCCGTAAGAACCCATTATCACAGGCTTCATCTCTCCGTCTTCGTCCACGAACTGCGCGCCGAGCGCGTTCGAATACTTCGTGCCAAGCTGGAAGATGTTGCCGACCTCGACCCCGTTCGCCACACGTAGCGCCGCGCCGCATTCGGGACATCCCGCCCCTTCGTAAACTATCGCTATCTGCGCCGTCATGTCTGGCTCATAGTCGCGCCCGCAGTTCGAGTTGAGAAGATGGAAATCCTTCTCGTTCGCCCCGCAAACAAGGTTGGCCGAGCGCGCCACTAGCTCGTCCACTACAACCAGCGCCGCGCCCTTCTTTATCCCCACCGGAGACGCGAACCCGGCCACTGCGCCGACTGCCACAATTTCCTCTTCGTGCGCCGGGCGCAACGTCGCCGCTTTTGTCAGGTTCTTCAACCCGGTGAAATTCACGTCCATGTCCCCGCGCACTATTGCGAACACAAGTTTTTCCGGCGTGTCAGGCCCGAACCCAGCCATGAAAAACACAGCCTTCGCGATTTTTGTTTTTTCAACTCCGAGGAATCCCGCCACGCTTTCGATGGATGTCACGCCCGGAGTGGAGACCTTTTCGAGCGGCTGCAGTTCCCCGCCGTCAATCGGTTCGACCCTGAACTTTGCCACCTCCGCGTTCGCCACGTAACCGCACGCGTCGCAGATTGCCAGAGTGTCCTCCCCGATGGGGGTTACGTACATATATTCGTGCGCCACGCTGCCGCCCATTAGCCCGACATCGCTTTTTACAACCGTCACCGGCAGCCCCGCGCGCGCGAACATCCTCAGATACGCCTTGTAGTGCGCCTCGTACTGTTTCAGCATCCCAGCCTCGTCCCGGTCCAGCGAGTACGAGTCTTTCATCACGAACTCGCGGGTGCGGATCAGTCCCCCGCGCGGCCTCACCTCGTCCCGGAACTTCGTCTGCAACTGATACACTAGGCAGGGAAGCTGCCGGTAAGACTTTATTTCGGTGGCCGCCAGCGACGCCACCACTTCCTCGTGCGTGAGCGCCAGCGCCATATCCCTGTCCCACCTGTCGCGGAACCGCAGCAACACCTCGTCTATCGCGTCCCAGCGGCCAGTCCGCTTCCAGATGTCCGCCGGATGAACCACCGGCATCGTCAGCTCTTGGCCGCCTATCCGGTTCATCTCCTCGCGCAGAATGTTCTCTATCTTTTTGAGCGACCTGTGGGCAAGCGGCAGATAAGAAAATATTCCCGCCGCCAGCATCCTCGCATAGCCGCCCCGAAGCAGCGCCTCGTGGGACTTCAATTCGACATCCGCAGGAGCCTCCCGCAGCGTTTCTCCAAACAGTTTTGACACTCTCATGGCATTGCCTTCCTTTATTGAACTCGCGTCCGCCGCCCGCCCGCCGGAGTCTTCCCATATGCGACCTGTCAGCCGCGCGTAATGATACCACAACCCCCGCCCTGTCTCAAGCCGCGCCGCTCCCTTGACTTGCCGCTCCTGTGGTGTAAAATAATCATGCAGTCGCGCGGGAATAGCTCAGTTGGTAGAGCATCAGCTTCCCAAGCTGAGGGCCGCGGGTTCGAGTCCCGTTTCCCGCTTCTTCATAAAGCGCAAATATAAACTTCTTATTTGTGTTTTTTATTGGTTTTGATACTCCGATGCCAAAATTATAAAAAGTCGTATTTACCCGTATATACCCCTGTGTTGCGGTTGAAATGTGTATCCAATGTATATCCAGACCTGTTAGAAAATCGACTTCGAATGATTGCTAAGTTGAATAATTACGTCGTCACATTTGTCACACATGTCACACGATTTCTTACCACTAGGAATTATCGTTTACGCTGACGTTGGCCAGTCCGGAGCGCTGTTTAAGAATTATTTGAAGTATCCTGATAGAGCAGTTGCGTTGTGCCGCGTGTATATAGATAGAATGTTCGGGAACAGAAGTGGGCTGATATCAGTGAATTGATTTGTGTGAGAAGCAAAAACAATCTAAATATTTTTGCTTATGTAATATTTGAAATTTTGGCATTTAAGATATAGGATGTTACCACTTTGGCGTTATTGATATAGAGTCAGTTCAATTTCTGCTCTTTTGCTTTATTTTTGTTTTGCACATTGAAGCGAGATAAGTATAAAATATGTGACATAATGACAAAGGAGTATTTTTATGAATATTGGAGAAAGACTTCCCGCATTCTGCTTGCCTGACCAGACAGGAACGAAGAAGTCGTTTAAAGACCTTGCGGGGAAGAATGGCTTGATTCTATATGTATACCCGAAAGACAATACTTCTGGATGTGCTAAAGAAGCTGAGGAGTTTAACAGCTTGTTGGATGCGTTTAAGAAAAAAAGCATTGGTGTTGTAGGCATTTCGAAAGACTCCGTGAAGTCGCATCAGAATTTTGCAGAGAAGTACGACTTGGGATTTCCACTATTGACTGACACGGACTTGAAGCTGCTTAAAGCCATAGGAGCATTCGGCGAAAAGAAGATGTACGGCAAGCCTGTTATGGGGACAATAAGAAGCACTTTCGTTTTCAATTCTAAAGGCGAGGCAGTCAAAATATATGCAAATGTGAAAGCCGCAGGTCATGCTGAGAATGTTTTGAGCGATTTGGACAATAAAAACAAGCTGACGTGTAAGCGTAATGGTTAAATAATTGAGCGTAAAGCTTTTCACTTATGTGCGAAACATTCGCGCATCTATTCGAATGTGAGGTAACATGGATTTCTTCATAAGCATGTTTAAGTGGCCGGAAGAATTGATCAGTGAAGTTATATATATATCAATCATTGTTCTTTTTTTCGTTCCTCTAATACATGAGATCGTGCAATATATGATTTCTAGGGGATACCTTAAAAGCGTGTTTGGGTACTTTGAATCATTGCCTTTTAGTATTATTAGTGATAAAACGCAAATTGCATCAATTGCAGACGCTTTCCCCAAAGGAACAACTTTTAATCACGCATGGAATGAATTTTATGAAACACTTTTAATAAGGGATAATGAAGTTTTTAATACAATAGACGCTCAAGTTTTCTTCAATCAAGATATTTTGAAGCGTAATTGGGGATTTATTACGCCACGTCTTGTAGCGAATCTGCCTGGACTTCTTGTTTCACTAGGTATACTAGGAACTTTTATGGGATTAGTTTCTGGATTAAGTGGATTGAATCCTGAGGCTGATTCAACGGAATTAGCAAAAGGTGTTGGAATTTTAATAGATGGTATTGGAACCGCTTACTATACCTCAATATGGGGCATATTGGCATCGTTTTTATTTTTGATCATTGAAAGAATATTAACTGACAAATTTTCAAATAATATTAACCACCTTGTAGAATCAATAGATAAATATTTTCAGAAAAAAACTGTCCAAGATATACAATTAGAAATGCTTGAACATCAAAAGAATTTGACTGGAACTCTTCAATCTTTTTCAACAGATTTATCTGATGTGGTTACAAAGGCATTCACTGAGACAATGAAGAATACAGTTGTGCCACCAATAACAAGAATGGCATATGCTTTTGAGAATAGTAGAAAAGAAACGATGAAAATGCAAACAGAAGGAGTAGGCTCGTTAATTGATGGGTTTATGGAAAAAATGAATCAGGCTTTGGGAGACAGATTCTCAGAACTATCAAGTTCGACAGAAAACGTGATAACTAAAAATATGGAGTTTTCAAAGCATCTAGAACCGATTTTGCAAAGTCTTTCAAAATCATTAGAATCTCAGCAGATAATAGCACAATCATTTAATAATTCTTTTTTGGAATCAAAGAATATGAATGATTATATGTACCAAAACCTCGAAAATATGGTAGCATCTATGAATCAACTAAAAGCAACTATAGATAATTTGAACATCGCAAACGATGAAACAAGAGTATTGCAAGATTCGCATAATAAGTTTCAGGATAGATATGAGAGGAATCTTGACCGGTTAACACAGGCAAGCACAGGCATTTCTGAAAATTTCAAAATGCAGCAAGAGGCTTTTTCAGGGATGTTAAACAATATAAGCGGTAAATTTGATGCTTTAAGTAGTGTCATTAGCGATATGACAACATGGAATGGCACTGTTAGAGAAGATTTAAAAGATTTAACATTATCACTTAAAGAATCTGCATCTAATCAAACAAGTATGATAGGCTCATACAATGAATCCGTTAAAAATATACATGGAGCAATCAATTCTTTAAAAGACATTCAGGAAGTCATAAAATCGTATTCTGAGAAAATTGCAAGTTCATCAATTACATTTGCTAATGCCACTGAAAAGCAATATGAATCGGCAATATTATTGTCTGAAACACAAAATAAGCTTATAGAAACAACAAATAATGTGAAGAACTCGATTGTAACGATGGAAAATGGATGGAGAGAATACGCCAATACTTTTAAAAGCGTAAATGAACAATTAACAAATAATATGGGGCGTTTTACGAAAGAAGTTAAAGATTCAGTCATACAAAATCTGGTCGCTTTCGATGAACACTTGAGCGATGCGACAAAAAGATTAGGAAATGTCGTTGCTGAGTTGGTAGAAGTTATTGACGGATTGGAGGGAGCATTAGCAAATATAAAAAGTTAACAAAAATATGAGTTAATATGAAAAGTGAAGAAAACAACTCATTTTGGATATCTTATAGTGATCTTGCAACAGGTCTTTTATTGTTGTTTGTATTGATTATTGTAATGATGTTGTTATCTCACAAAAAAGAAATAGAAGCTTTACAAGGAATAAGAAAAGCGTTAATTGTTCAGTTAAAACAGGCTTTCGATAAAGAACACTTAGAAGTGGATATCGATCCCAAGACTGGGGCTATCGCGCTTAGAACGGAAGTGCTTTTTGATGAAGATAAGTATGAATTGAAAGAACTTGGTAAAGTTTACTTAAGAAATTTTATTGTTCCATATTACTCAACACTGCTTAATAGTGATTGGTGTAAAGCATTAGACAATGAAAATGAGAAGCCTTGTGATAGCTACATAAAATATATCATTATTGAAGGACATGCAAATCAAAAAGGTGATTATCAATATAATCTTGATTTGTCTGGTAAAAGAGCATCTGAAGTGGCAAAATTCATATTATCATATGATATGAATTTAGAAGCTAGTTTGAAAAATAAACTAAAGACAAGATTAGCTTTAACAGGAAGGAGTTATGCAGAACCGAAATATTATAATGCTGATGTTCCTAAAGGCTATGATATTAATGCAGCATGTGAAAGTCAAAATCTACCATCAATTTATGTGGATTGTGAAAAAAGCAAACGAGTAGAGTTTAAATTTTTATTGGTAGAAGAAGATGAAATTGAAAAAAGCAAAATAGAACTTTTAGGATATTGATTAATTATGAGTATAGACTGGAATTCAAATATAGATTGTAAGCCACGACGACTCAAAATTGCGATTGAAGAAATAGAAAAAAAGTTTTATGATATTGAGAACTCAAATCCAACAAAAGATATGTTCGAAAGGATGAAATATGATGTTTTTAACAAAGTTAAAAATGCTAGTTCTGAAGAAATACTAAATGATAGGCTATTATCTAAGAGAGAAGCAAAAGTAGCTGTTTGGATATGTCGCAAAATTACCAATAAAGATAATAGAAGCATAAATTGGCAAGAAAAGGCTTTTTTGCACATATCAGCAAGAAAAAGACAACTAAGTGCTGCATTTTTATTTGATGCTTATCAAGATATTTATTGGAACGAATATTTAAGAAAACATTTACAGGAAAGAATCATGGATGTAGAAAAGCTGTCAATAGTTAAAAATAAAGAATATTTTGAAGTAATATTTCGGCAGAATCCTATTTCTCAGACATCAAGATTGTGTTCGTATAAAAACATAAGAATAAGAGATGTTGACGAATATTTTAATATATTAAACGAAAAGCCATTGTCTAATGCTATAAAGAAGGAATTGATAATTAATTCAAGTAAGGCATGGCTACAAAATCTTGTACAATCAGAACTAGATTACATATATGAACACTTAGAAGGAAAAGAACTTAGAATGTTTTTTACAAAATTTGTAAGGGAACTTGATATATTATCATATTCACCAGACCAAATAGATCGTAATCACTTATTTTGTTATGCATTTAGTAACATTGTAAAACATGAAGGCGACCCCAAAAAGAGAGAATCAAAATGGAGCGACGTACCTAAAGATATTGTAGATTTAGTAAAATGGTGGACGACTCAGCATGAGATTGATCAATTTTTTTCAAAATTGGATGCAGACCCTTACAGAAAAGATTTTTGGAGAAAAACAGCAAAACACATAACAGATTTAAGACATTATAGACATCCTAATGCTTTTGCAATGAGAATTGGGGATTACTATTTCGTAGAGTTTGGCGATGTTGGAAATGCACTTTACATATACAATACAGTTACTTTCAACAAATTAACAAAAAACATAAATGAAGCAAGCTTGATAAGTGAAAGCACTTTAAAAGAAAACAATGCTTCTTACTGGAGCAGAAAAGTTAGATTATCAAAAACAGAAATCAATCAATATGGAGCACGTGCCTACCATCATGATAGTAAAAGTGAAGTTTGGCAAAATCATGTAAAAAATATAATTTGGAATGTTGCAAATGTCGATATTTGATAAAAAGGAACGCGTAATTTGGAATATGTCATTCAATGAAGATGGCATATCAATGAATTTAACAATTAATACAATTCGTGTATCATTGCCATTAGATATAAAAACAAAACACTATATTGAATATTATAATAAAAATATGTTGATGTATATAAATAAAATAGAAGCTATAGATTCATTCAGCGATATATTTAATGCTAACAGAAGTGAGATCAACATACCTTATGAATATATATATGAAGGGCTTGAGAAGCTTAACTACGAACAGCAATATGAATCCGATGAAAATGATTCTGCAGAAATTGTAAATATTTTGAATGATATTGCTGATATACCACCGATATATCCATTAAAGATTAAAATAAAAACTAACGGCACGTTTAAAGATAAGCAATTCAGCATGATGGCTGAACTTTATGAGCCGCCTAGTATTAGGGTACTAACTGAACCTGTTGGAGCGTCTATTAAACTAAATAATGGCAATATTGTATTATTACAAAAGGAACAATATTATTTATTGAAAGACATGAAAGCAATTATGCCAGATGATGAAATTGGAAAAATGAGATATTGGGGAGTATTACGAGAAAAGGCAATAAGAGCTAAAGCTGAATTAGATCCCTATTTGAAAAATGAAATACTGTTAACTATCGACAAAATTAAACCAATAATAAAACCGTTAAATGATGGAAGAGCTATGATTGATATTGATATACAATCAGATAAAACGCACGAGCTAAACATTAAATTTAATAAATTTGATAAGGTACAGGATAAATATAATCTTGATTCTGGCAATAACACTGAAAGAATAAGAATTATACCAACAGATAATGCAAGAGAAGCACTTAATAATATTAAAAGAAGACCAATACTACAAAAGAATGAATTTGCAAAATTCTTAGCAAACCCAGAAGCAATATTTCCAGAAAAAGGTTTTGATCTTTCAGAATACAGCGATCGTGTCATCGAGATAGGAGAATATAAATACTCGTCTATTCGATTTCTCGTATCAGATGCTAATAAAATGGAATGGTTAGACTGGGACGAAAGTATTGAAAAAGTACCACCACTGATAATACAACTTGATGGAGATAGCGAACCAATTGAAATTGATATATCGAATGATGAAATATGGGAGAATATTAAAGATAAAGTAAGACAAGCAGCAATAGAAGGTAGTGATTATGTTGAAATAATACCGAAACATTTTGTACCTATTAATCAATTGCCCGAAGAACTTGTTTCAGCGATTGATAAATACAATAATGAAAACAATAAAGATAAGAGAAAAATATATTCATTGATTATTAAGAATAACGTTTATTCACTTGAATGTGGAGACCAGACATTAATTAAATGTGAGGAATGTCAAATATTTACTACACCACCTACTAGTATAGCTAATGGCGTGAAATTGTATCAGCATCAGCTTGAAGGCTATTCGAGAATGTATTGGATTACACAGAATATAACTGACCCATTAAAAGGCTTTTTATTGGCTGATGACATGGGGTTAGGAAAGACATTACAGGTTATATGTGTATTAGCAAAAAATATATCACAGGGTATTGAGGGTAAACATCTTTTAGTCGCGCCAATATCGTTACTAGAGAATTGGAATAGTGAAATAACGAGATATTACCCCGGAGTATTTTCTACATATTGGCTACCAGGAAAGCATTTTAACCCTGATATGATTAAAAATAATACAATAGTAATGACATCTTATGAAACTTTGAGAGAACGGCAACTTGAATTAGGAAAAATACCATGGCAAACAATGATTATTGATGAAGCACAGAAAACAAAGAATGTAAATACTCGTATTTCTAATGCAATAAAAGCTATGAAAGCAAAAAATAAATTTGCCCTTACAGGAACGCCAATAGAAAACTCATTTTCAGAATTGTGGAATATTCTTGATTTTGTTCAGCCTGGATATTTAGGGTCATTAAAAGAATTTCATAAAAAGTATATATTGCCATGGAAAAATGCATCAAACGAACAAAAAGTGGTATTATCATCTTCGCTTCAAAATGATATAAAACCATTGTTTTTAAGAAGAAATAAAGTAGATGTTCTTAATGACCTTCCAAAAAAACATTTACAAACAGTAAGAGTAGGAATGGGAGAACTACAGAAGCAATATTATCATGAAGAAATCATAAAATACAACCGAGATATTAACACAAATATGATAGGAACAATATTACGACTGATTGCCATATGCAGTCATCCAGCATTAATTTATGAAACAATGAATGATTTCAAAAAATGGATTGAAGATTGTCCAAAAATGAAATTAACGATCGATATACTTAAACAAATAAAGAAAAAAGACGAAAAAGCTTTGATATTTACTCGTTTTAGAAAATTGCAGATGATGATGAAAATTATAATAGAAAACATATTTGGTATTAATGCTTATGTTATAAATGGTCAGACTCCTCCTAATAAGCGACAAGAAATAGTTGATACATTTTCTAACACACCCAATTTTAATGTTTTAATATTAGGACCTAGAGCTGCAGGATTTGGGTTGAATATAGTAGCTGCAAACCATGTTGTATTTTACACAAGAGAATGGAATCCTGCTGTAGAATCGCAAGCAATTGACAGGACATATAGGATTGGGCAAAAAAAAGACGTATACGTATATTATCCATTTGTATCAGATAGTTCATTTATAACTGTTGAGGAAAAGATTCACCAACTATTACAGCAAAAAATGGAACTACAAACTTCTATTGGAATAATGCCTCAATCAGATATTACTTTGACATCAAATGATTTTATAGAAATACTTAAAAAAGAGCATCATGAGGATGATGCTCGTATTTTAAATATTAGCGATATTGACAAACTAGGGTGGGAATATTTGGAGAGAACTGGGAAGGTAATATTTGAGCGTAAAGGATATAAAGTTAATTTTACACCTAAGACGGGTGACGCAGGTATAGATCTTGTGTGTAGGAATTTGGATAGCAAAACAGGCGTTTTAGTTCAATCAAAACATAGGACTGATAGCAGTGGAAGAAGCATAGGTAACGATGCTGTTCAACAAGTTGTTGCAGGTAAAAAATACTATCAGGACAGAGATAGCTACATTTATAAAGAATTATATGTTATCACTAATGGTGAATTTACTTCTTCAGCTAAACGTTTAGCAAGATCAAATGGAGTAAAATTGATTGGACGGCAGATGCTTCAAAGAATGCTCGCAGAATATCAAATAAAGTTGTATGAAGTATTATAATCGTAATAAATTAATGAGCGTAAATTATTAATAGAAATCATGGCAACAAGATTAAAATATAGCGATATAAGACCATATTTATTTGAATTGTACATCTTCAGCGATATGAGAATCGGAAAAAAGTGACAGGGTAGGCTTTTCAACGCAAATTTCGTCTGAATCAGATGAAAAGCCAACGTCCAAACCGACAAAAACGTCTTTACCAATAAAAATGTACTGAATCGATCATCCGCACTGCCGCTGGACAGTCTCGAAAATTACGCAACTCTCCTAACCTTCTCGACCAAGCCCCTGAACAAAACCGTTATATAATATTTCCGAACTCTCCATTACGACAAAATGGACATGCCCTGTGCAAATAATATATCGTGCCTGTCGACCTGTATAACCTAGCAGAGGCTGTGCGCGAGAAACGACACTGACCTGTGTCTTTTCGAAAAAACCCGGAGTTGCGCTATCTTTAGCTGAAACCATATTGTGCTTTCTGTCGGTTTTTATGCATAATTGATGAAGTGGCAAATAAATGCTTTACGGAGAATACAATGACAATGAGTCGCGCACAAAAAATGGTTAAAGAGTATCTATTAGAAGAAGGAGGCCACAAGCCTGGATCAAGAACGCGCATACCAGATATTATTGACGAAATAGAAATCAACCCAGAAATTGCTCGGCAGATGCTAAAATGCCAACCAGAAAAGAAAAGAAGGCTGAACCGCATTTTACTATTGACTTTGAAGAAGGCTATTACAGAAGGTGAAGATGTTTGTTTCATTTATCCAATTATTTTTAACAATTGGAAACTTATGGATGGTATTCATCGGCTTCAAGCATGCGCGGACACAAATATTTCTTTTAAGACCAGTATCCGTTTTTTATATAACAAAGAATATAAAAGAGTGTTTGACTCTGACAGGGATCTTTACACAAGAGAATTATTAGAACATCTACTAAATATTCCTCTCATGTTAAAATTGACCGAAAAAAAGATGGAAAAACAATGGCGTATACTTCAGAAAGCCATGAAAGAATTTCTCAACAGACTTCCAGATGACCCACTTAAGGATTTATGGAAGACCAGAGAATGGTACAAATTTGATGTAATAATGGGTATCTGGGGCTCATGTGTGCATTTTTCGGATTTGAGGTGCGTGGACATAAATCTATTACCAGCCTCGTTGGATCAAAAGGTTTCTACAATAATTGGGATCATCGCGCATGAATTTGCTCATTCTTTTATTGGGCCTCAAGAAGTATGCGTCGACGATGCTGATGCTATCATTGAGAGCCATGAAAATAATGAGGACGATGCAGATGAACTTGTATGTGAATGGGGTTTTGCCAAGGAAATGGAGGAGGCAAGAAACGCTAAAGACAGAACCCAATTAAAAAAATAATATATTGAATGATTTCTGTTGGCTGAATGGGAAAACCTATTGTTATAGATAATATTATTCTTTATTCTTTGAAATGTACTGAATCGATCATCCGCACTGCGCCTATCCGGTCACGAAAATCGAGCAACTGGAAAATATATACTTCCGCCCAATCAGATGAAAAAGCTTAATCCTTATGCGGCTATATTGGCTGATATGTCGTTTATGGCTGATTATCGATATTGGTGAAGATGTAAAAATACTTTTTTATTGACATATGGTTTTATGTGTGATAAATTCGCATCGATATTTCAAGTTGTTTTTAGGAGAAAACTGTTGAAGTGTAGATGTATGAGAGTTGGTTGGAAATTTGCACAATTTAAGGGGATTAGATTATGATTAAAATTTTCAAAGCAATATGTCTTTTCATCGTAGCTTTATTTTTTTTACAAGGATGTGCAAACAAAGTGAGTGATATTTCAATTGATTCATCTGATGAATCTAACAAAATTCAAATTGAAGGTGACCGCCAGCAAATTGATGCAGTTAGAAATGGTGTATTAGAGCAAATAGATGGTTCTCTAACAGTAAAGAATGCTTTGGAAAATTATGTTTCATATTCAGCAGCCAGATGGACGACAGAGCAAGATAGTCAGGGTCGAAAATACGTTGTGTTTTTTGGTTTTATTGAAAACGATCCAGATAAATGCAAAGAAAAATATCCAGATATCGACGTAGAAAATCTTGAACTCTGCGAGAACACTATTACTAAAGTGAACAAATTCATGTTTTTGTTAAATGCAGATATGACAAGTTTTACTTATCAAGGCGGCATCGCTTATTGTGCATGCATAGATGAGTCACAAACAGATGATAGTGAGCAGGATATACTCAAAGTATATAAAAATGAAGAAAGTTATTCATTCTGCACAAAGGGAATATTTTTATTAGATTCACATGTTTGCACACTTAATGAATCTAATTGACATTTAAAATTATATTGATTTCACTTTGGCCCACCGAAATAATGTTCAATGCTTTTATAATCGTCCACGTTCGACAAGTCTACGATAATGTTCACCAAGGACGGTAAGCTTACACAATTTGCTTTCCATCGCTGCGTGCCACATGTGTGGCGCACCCACTGGAACAACGAGGTTTACCCTATTGTATTTTTGAAGCACTGCAATATTGCACTATATCGGAATAAGAAGCGTCTTCCCTTTATGTGATAAAACGCCTAAAGGCATCTCTGTTTGATCTTTGCTGAAAAACTCATTAAATATAATTAGATCAGAAGAAAACGTAATCTAAAATAAACTTTGATCAGCGGCGTGCACACGATTTTAACATCCAATATCGTTGCTGATAAAATACAAAAACGTATAAAATCATTCCGGTCAGTACAGTTTGAAAGTTGAGCACGTAATATCTATATAGATCATCGTTTTCCATGTTTTATCATAGACATCCATATAGAATCAATGTGTTTCATCGCACCTGCCCAACGCCTCTATACGCTTTTCCTCGCGCCTCTCTATATATATTAAATCTTGAAATCAAACTGAAGTTACAAGGGAGACCCCCGATGATTTTATCCGATTTTAACCTAGAGCGATTTATCGAAAAAACGCCGGTGACCGCAGTAATCAGCCTGTTCAGAACAATAGGGCTGCTGGAAAAGCATGAAGCAAGCTACCTATACGCCCTAGATAGAGAAGATTTTGTAGAAGAAATACTGGCTCTAGCGGGAAGCTACGATACGAAGCATTAAAAGGAAAGGAGTCTCATGAAAAAAACCATTGGCTACATCAGGGTCAGCACAGAGGAACAGGCGCGAGAGGGAATCAGTCTGGACAATCAGCGAAGCAAGATAGACCTTTATTGTCGCATTAACGATTTTGAACTGGTCGGAATCGAGTCAGACGAAGGAATCAGTGGAAAAGACCTGAACCGCCCCGGAGTGAAGCGAATTCTGGACATGGCGAAGAACAGGCAAATTGATTCAATCGTGATTTACAAATTGGATAGATTATTTCGAAACACCACAGACGCGCTGACGACCGCAACCATGCTGGACAAGAAAGGGATCGCGCTGCACAGCATCTGCGAAAAGCTTGACACACAATCTGCAATCGGAAAATTCTTCTTCACCTTGGTAGCCAGTTTAGCCGAGATGGAAAGGAACATCATTTCAGAAAGAACCGCAGATGCCATGCAATCGATGAAAGCAAGCGGTAAATCAACAGGCGTGGCTCCGTACGGATTTAGATTGAGCTCTGACGGCATTCACCTTGAGCCTGACGAGGCCGAACAAGTAATCACAGGACTAATCGTGAAATTAAGAAGTCGGCTCTACACCTATCAGGGCATAGCTGACGAACTAAACGAGAAAGGCTACAGGAACCGTAAAGGAAACATCTGGCGGCCTCAGTATGTGCGCGGCGTCTACATAGCAGTAAGAGGACGAGATTTATAGTCACATTTTAATCTATGGGAACCCGCTGGTTAAACCAAAGGCTGTAAAACAAGCTTCAAACCCCGAAAACAACTTAACAAAACCCAAATCAGAGAGGAGGTGAATCAGCTTGGAGTTTCAAAGTTTTGACACATGGGATGAAATGATGGCCGCAATCGAAAAAGCCAGAGTGGCTGCTGACGGCAGGGTGAAAGAGTGGCAGTCGGCAATCAAGACAGGGGCCTGTTACATTCAGGCGACTGAATATGGATTCTTCATATTCGGAGAGATACTGGATGCGGACGATGCTTTCTACAAATCTCAGGAGGGAAGAAACTACAGGCTATGTCGGGCATATTCGGTTGCTTGTCCTGACGGAGAAAGCGGCGATGTGCATGTAAGCGTCATAACGGCGGTGATCAGCAGGGAACTATTTGAAGCAGCAAAAAGCAAGGGCTGGAACATAGAGCCACAGGAATAACAAGTTTATCCATAATTTTAAAAAGGACAGAAAAGAGGACGCATGAAAGATTCAAGAGAAAGGATAATCGAATTCATCGAGAACGAGAACGCTTTTCAAGTCATGGGCGAACTCAAGAAGCAAGGGCTGATCACCAAAGAAGACATCACAGCAGCAACGCTGATGGACAGGAAAGGGTGGCTGAAGTTCATGAAAGAAAAAGCCGGGGTACTCGATGACGAGGAGGGCTGAAAGAATGGATTCAAGGATAAAGAGCATGGCTAGAAAAGTTCAGCGTCAATCAAGCGACAGGCGCGACGAGGTCGAACCCGCAACCGCCATGCGCCATGAGCAGTCAGGATTCACTTTCAACAAACAGGCGATAAGAACGACCAGAATCGCCGCCGCGCAGCTTTGCTCTCTTGCCGGATTGCCTGTTAGGGTCTATGACAAGCTATCGCCAGAACAACGGCCCGCCACGTTCAATGAATTGTTTTCAAATCTTGGCGACAGGCATCTGATGTTCAGGTTCAAAGGCGATCAGCTTCTTGGCGTGGTAAGCCCTAACTACCAGAAGATAGATAACGATGTGCTCATGGTTGTTGTGCGGCGCGCCTTTTCAGTTCTAAAGCTGGTTCCTGTCACCACAATATTAAGCCCTGAGTACAGTTTCATTCGCCTGATACCTGAAGGTCAGTCAGCGTCAAGCCGTGAACTGACCCCGTGTATGACTGTGGCAAACAGTGAAATAGGGCTATCAGCTTTCAGAATCATGGCAGGTGTGTTTCGTATGGTTTGCGGGAACGGCCTGATAGTGGAAGAAAAGCAAAGAGACTGGCGCTGGGTTCATTATGGCTCAGATGTCGAAGTCAAACCAAACCTGTCAGAAGTTATGTATGTTGCAAACAGGCACGTCAGGCTCATGGATGGAACGAAGGGCAGATACCTTAATGTGGAGCAGAAGATTGCTCTAGCGAATTCGATAAAGAGGGACTTAGGGGTCAAGGTGGGCAACGCTTTTACAGAGGCGGCAAACAGGGACTATTACGGAGGAAGAGACTGGTACTGTGCGATTAATGCGCTCACTCATGCGGCTCAATTGTTTCAGCCTCTCAAGCAGACCGAGATCGAGGAGTATTCAGGGCGCATTCTGGCTGGAAGCATCTTTAACGGGTTTGAAACAAATTAACTCGGCTATGTAGCGTCAGCAATAACGAGGCGGACAAAACAGATTTCAGCGTAGTGTCAGACGAGAAAAGGTCAGTGTCGTGGAATATGTTGGATAACTCAAAAAAACGGAGGATTAAGCATGGCTAACAAGGTAATCAACATAATTGGAGAAATCGTGAAAATCGCAATCGAGTTCGTGGTCAATAGAAGGTCGAAGTAGGGGCTGATGCAGTATCCGGCCTTCAACAATCAAGCGATAATAAATGAGGGCGCAACACTTCTTAACCCGGCTATTGACCGGTTTTTTTTCACTTAAACTTCTATTATCAGAAAATGGAGGTTTCCAAGTAAAAATAGTGGAGGTTTCCAAGTGGCATTTAAGTAAATATGAATATGTGCAAAACGAGATTTATCGATTCATTGGATTATATTAAAACCATTTCTTTTTATTTACTATTTCATCCACATCTCGTATGGATGTCTTTTATCCATACAGGTGTGAAATACACTTTTTGTTCATTACTTGTTGGTTGTCTTTTATTCATTGAACTACAGGCGTAATATAGATGAAACAACATAACAGGAAACCTATAAACTGAGAGTCACTTCAGTATCCGTATCCACAAGTATTTACTGCCCTTGTTTGCTTCATAGTCGATGATGCCCTGCATTTTCAGAACCTGAAGGGGTGTCATGCCAGAGTAAGGATTGTATTGTCTTTTGTTCTGAATAGTAAATTTGCTAATTCCGGCTTCTTTTGCCAATTCATCATAAGTTGTTTTCATCCATCCGTCGCCTCGTTCCGGGTGCGGCCCCTTGTAGCTTCTGAGATGATATAGAGCAAGTTCAATCTTGTAGAGGGCTGATATTTTCTTTTTCAATACAATGTATCTGTCCTTGTCAGCAACCGGCAATGACGATCTTCGGTTCTTGTCATACTCGCAGTCCTGACACAGATTGTATTTTATGCAGACTTGTTTATGCTTGCCTTTCTTGCATGTCGGCCAGCCATTATATCGAAGCACGCTTTTACACGTATTGTCGATTTCTTTCCAAGTAAGTTTCGGTTCTGTAAGGCTATTGTTCCAATCTATCATCAGGCTCTGCAATCCGGCGGCGTCAACTTTCATAATATTCTTAAAATAAAGACCAAGCCAGAAAGCCATGTCATTTCTTTCGCCGTCTTTGGTTTTGTTGCTTAGAATCATTTTGAAACAGGCTCGCGTCTCATTGTTTCTTATCTGAATAAGGCTGGCGGACACCTCGCCAACAGGCTCTGTTGAAAATATGTCATGCTGATGTTTCTTGTCTAAATCACAGTCATTGAATTGACGCATGCTCAATGGTTGCCATGCTCGCAATAGTTCAAGGCTCTCTTGGATTTCGTATACAGGCTGAACCTGATTGTCGCTGATAACACATAGATGAGATTTTGCCCCGTCTTTCTTTTCATGGTATCGTTTGCGGTGAACACCTAGCGGCAATCTAATGAGGTTGCCGAGGCCGTCAGGGGTAGGGTTGTTTGGAAATATTTCCACAACGTATTCATATTTGACTGCGGCAAGAAATGTCGTTACAACTTCAGCGGCTACTGGTTTATCAGACCAGAACCACAAGTGAAATCCGGCTCCGCTATTTTCTACCAGAATCTGGTCATTCTTAACGCCAAGGTCGGTGTAATACTTTATCAACGGCAGCAGTTTGTCATGAACCAATTCGTATTCAGTAACTGAATCATTGTGTCGGTCGATGTCTATTGCCATAGTCGCCACTGTTCCGCGCTCGTCTATGGGGTATATGCCAATGGTTTTCTGGTAGCGCAAATGCTTGCCGACGGTTTCAAGCCATTTGCTGTCGAATGTGGGATGCCAGAAATTCTCATTCGACTGGACAGGAATGCGGTAGTTGTTGCCTTTGAATTTCTGCATCATTACCATTGCCAATTCGTTGTAGAGAGAATCGCGCTCCAAATAACTTTTGCCGCATGTGCCATTACTCATTGTTGTGCCTCCGTATGGGAATGTAAAAAATGCCGGAACCAATACTGGCCCCGGCAAGTTCCCCATACAGATAGCTGTATATTTTTTGCCGAGATGTTGTGATGTTTAAATCTGTATGGGGGCGTTGCCCTGAATAAGGGCTCATATATTTGTCCTGAGGCAGGTTTTTGATGGTTGTCTTCAGTATGCGCAGCCTGCTGTTTCCTAAAAGAAGCCTGTCAGGCGGCATGCTGATAGTTGCTATTAATTAAAGGTATATATATATATGGGAAAAGAAGCGGCGCAATATCAATAGCTATTATCTTATAGGTAAGATGGAAGAAGTTGGCATGATAGATTCACTTAATTTAAATGAATAGTTTTTTATTTGCATACAGCTTTTTTTATAAATAATTCAAACTTATCACTTGTTGTAAGCGAACCGTGATTCTTCGAAAACACAAATTCGCTAAAGCATTTCTTAGAGTTTTTGGAATTCGGCGCGACTCGGCACTTATTTAAATAACTGTCAAGTTTTTCAAATATGTCATTTATATCATCGTGAAACTGTTGCACAAAAATATGGGGTGTACCTTGTAGCGTCAGCGATTCATTTTTGTGATAATCAGGGTCGTAAAGAACCGTTGATTGGCCAGCAATAATAACATTATTGATGAAATTATTCATAGCTTGAGTCATTTCCGTATTTATTACTTGCATACGAGCATCGCAAACTTCCAATGCCTCCTCTTTTTTCTCCTCAGAAATGTCCTGCGCATACAACATCCTTCCTATATAATCATTGATATCGTCAATTAAGCGGTGAAAGAACACATGCCCATTATTATCTAGAAGATATTCAAGTTTTATGCGCTTAACACTAATGTTGTCGTCTAGCTCAGCAGCAAGAGCAATAAGCGGCCGCTTTCTTCTTTCTGATTTACGCTCTTGATCACTTCCGACAAAACGGCAACATACAAATATTCTCCCTTGTAGTGCAGGCTTTTCAATATCTTCAAAGATATCTCGTATTTTATTGTGGCACTTTAAAATTGCCTTTTTATCAAAATCAGAAAACTGTGATTTCAAATCAGCGTGGCTCAGACCATCTTGATCACCAAGTAACGTTTCTATAATATGAAACCATTCTGGCAGTCGCCTAACATCCTGAAATATTGTACCAGATGTAGGCGATATTTGAGTTCTGCAATTCTTGCAACAGCTTAACCCTCGGTCAGTAATAATATTGCTTTTGTCTTTGTACGTACATTTCGGGCAATAAAAACCATCTGCCCACCGGGCATCGGATAGGATCTTCAGGCAGTCGTTCCGTGTGCGCAATTCACTATACTTCATAAAAATCAACCATTTAGAGCTTAATTTACAATAATGCTTACGTCAAGACCATGTTTCTGCATATTTCGGCTAAAAAATTCTTAACAAACATGTGAAATTTCCGAAGGCCGTCTATGAATGGCCTAAAAATCAAAGGAGGATTCTTATGAATCTCATCGACAGAATCGTTGTTGACAGTGCAGTGAAAGATGTTTTGCCACAGTTGTCGGAGTCTGAAATTCAGAAATTAAGGTGTCAGCTAAAGAAAGATGGCCTGACATCAAAAATTGTCGTCGAAAAAAACGGGGACAATTTCAAAGTAATCGATGGAATGCACAGAATTGATATTTGCCGCGAAGAAGGTATTCCTGTAACGATTGACGATTTGCATGTTAAGAGTTTTGAAAATCAAGATCAACTTAAATTATGGATTATTCAAAACCAGATGGGGCGCAGAAACCTTGAACCATGGCAACGGTGCGATATCGGTGTGATTATAGAAGTTAACCATTTAGAATATTTTAAAAAACAAACAATGTTGTCACTTAATATAAATGAAGGTTGGGATACGCAGAAGTTTATTTCTAAGTTTGTTAATGTCAGCAGTACGACATACTCCCGTTATCGAAGAATTTATTTGGAAAACAATCAAGAATTGAAATGTATCAAAAGTGGAGATGAATCGATATCGTCGGTATATTCTAGGCTGTATGAAAAAAAGCAGTCTGCTAATATTAGTCGAAAAACAAAAACGCAAAACAACGGTAAATGGCTATTAATTAATGATTCCAAAACTTTGATAGAAAAGATAAGAGAGGATGATAGCATTAAAACTATCGTGCCTATTGTCGCTTTTGATATGCCTAGCAAAATAGCATATTTTGTATATACAGATTATATATACAAAGCTCCTTCGTTGATTAGATGTGCGGTGATGGAAATGGAGATAAAAGCTAGTGAAATTTATAATTCCCATATTGCCTCATTAAATGATTCTGAAAAAGATGACAGCTCATCCCCTATCGTATCTCAGGATGATACTTTAGCTTCACAAGAAAGTGTTTCAATCTAAAAAGAGCCAGATATCGAGCATAAAACGCACAAAATGCTTTCATATAATCGCATGAAAAAAAAAGGAGCACAAAGATGAGTGAACAACTTGAGAATGAAATGAAAATTGCTTTGATAGGCCAGGAACAAGAACCACGAGTAATCCGTTTTAATCCCAAGCAATATAATGTTTTATTAAGCGTGCTAAAAGCGGTTTCAAAAACATGTGTTGATGTTATTGTATCAAACGGAGTTATTCGTAACTATGATTCACATCGTAAAGTGTTTATTGAAGTTGATCTCTCGCAATATATTGGGTCAAATGGTTGGCTAGCATTTCCTAATGCTAGCAATAAATATAAGCAATTAAAAACACTTGCCAAAACCAAAAGAACGATTGAATTTATTATTACTGATGAGAAGTATATCGTTCGAGACGTAGCTGATTCAACGGTTAACATATCAAATAGTATGAGTGAGTCACAAATAAGGTATCTTTCAGTGCCTGAAAAATACTTGATGTGTTTGCCAGTGAATAAAAGCGTATACGACCCTGAAACCACATATAAAGGCAACAGGATCGTCGAAATGCAATTGGAAAAAATCCACATTGACAGAATCAAGGCATGTCGAAGGCATTTCGGTCTTGACAAAGTTTTTATACGGTTCACAAAAGGGAAAGCTGAAATGGTATTTATTAGTAGAAATAGAAGAAGAAAAAAGAGAGACACGATGACAAGAATAAGACTAACCGACACAAACCCTGTATATGACGGATTAGTTATTGACTATCCTGTGCAGTGTTTTATTTATTCTAATGAAGAAACATATTTTGAGATACGCGATGTTGACAACATGAATGTGAAACATGTGCTTAAAACAATAACAACAATCAAAGACACACCAATAATAACATGGGCTATAGGCGAATACTAAAGTAACTCGTACGTCTTTGTTCTAGCCACTATAAAGCATAATTAACTATCTAGAAGGCGCTTCTTCAAGATTATTGATTGAGCAGACTCGTGTGGGGCAAGGATTAGTCCTTGCCCCTTCTTTTTAGCATATATCATTTGTTAAGAGATAATGAAAAAAGCTGTAAAGCAACTATATTTGTGCTTTCATCTTTTAAACACGTGCGTTCTAAATATTATTTAATAAAGGGCGGCGTGTATCGACAAGGAGCAATCATGAGATACTACACTGTTCGGGAAGTTGCTGACCTTCTCAAAGTCAAAGAAAAGACAGTTAGGGAATGGCTATCGGCTCGGAAGTTAACGCACTTCAAAATATCCGGCAAATGCGTTCGGATATCAGATCAGCAATTAGAGGCGTTTCTAAAAAAACGCGAAATAAAAGTGGAGGTTATATGAGCAGGTAAAGCTCATATCAGAGTATTGGAACGATGGATATCAGTGGCGGTAGCATACTAAAAGTTAAAGACAGACTTAAACCTTGGCGGTATTCTTTTCGATGCAATGGAAAAGTTATAACGAAATCTGGTTTTTCAACGCGCAAAGCTGCCTTATCAGCGATGGAGGCGAAGAAAAAGCTGTTGTTAGATTATGGTGGCGAAATCAAAAGAATCGAGTTCAAAGAAGCGTATGAGATATATTTAAGGGACATGGAAGGCGAAAACACGGTCGATAACATAAAAAATAAAAAAACGTACGGAAAAAGATTCGAGAGTCATTTTAGAGGGCACTACCTTGACCAGATTACACAGATAGATATTCAACGGTATAAAACAAATCGAAAGAGAGCAGAGACGCACAGCACCGGAACAATTGATCTGGAACTTGGAACTCTAAAACATTTATTCGGTTGGGCTATCGCTCACGGATACACCAAAACCAATCCGGCGAAAGAAATCAAAAAGTTCAATGACGATTACAGGCGCGGAGTGGTTATGACGCATGAGCAGGCTAGGCGGTTGCTTGAAACCGCAGACCCAGAATTGAAGCTAAGATTATTGCTGGCGTTGGTCTATGGATTGAGACACGGCGAGATAGCTGGGATAAAGAAAGAAGATGTCGACTTGCTTAATAAGACGATTACGATATACCGTCTGAAGAAGAAACACTCGAAAAAATCGGTTTTGCAAATCCCGGATGAAATTGTACAGATGATAAAAGATTTACCGCCGGGAGTCGGCAATCGGGCGGTTTATGTCTTTCCTAAAAAAGACTGCGAGAAGAGATTTAAGAGCGCGCTCATCCGTGCAGGGATTGACCCAAAAACTTTTCGTTTTCACGATTTAAGGCACACGGCGGCGTCATGGCAACTTGAGCAAGGCACGAATCTCGAAACAATTAGAATGTTTCTCGGTCATTCGGACATTCAAACGACCTCGAGATATTTACACGTGGATGATCGGGAAGTCCATGTCGCGGCCTCGAAAACATTGAAGACGTTGCTATAAAACTTACACATAGCTTCATGTATAAGCCTTCAAAAAATGTATATCCTGCGTATATCCAATATATTACTTTGTCAAAATAGGCTTTAAGCAAAAGGGTTATTTGAATTACAGCGGGCATATTCCCAAGCTGAGGGTCGCGAGTTCGAGTCTCGTTTCCCGCTCTTTCGAAAAAGCAAAATATAAACTTCTTAATTGTGTTTTTTATTGGTTTGGATTATCTGAAGCCAAAATTATAAAACGTCGTATTTAACCGTATATGTCCAAATTATCGGCATTTCCACCCTGCAGAATTAGAAATATGATGCTTACAAAAATTCATATTTGTCTTACCCATCGCACACCTACTAAGGGGTTGTGGGCGTCTCCCGGGACAATGGGTGAAATCATATAGTGCTTTGAATAAGCGCAATATAATATCAATATCCGCTTTTCGCCAAAATTGCGGCGGGGACATTCGCAGTGTATAATAAACGTCAATAATTAGCAATGAGGAATATTGAAGCCGTCATGAAGGGCATCCTCGGTTGGAATGCGTTTCTACGCGGCGCCTGAAAGAATGAAAACAAGAAAACGAGCGGACATAAGCTTGAAGAAAACGGCGATTGCGCTTGCGGCGCTGACATCGGTTTCCTCGGCAGCGTTAGCCTGTCAGCCTATTCCCGGCCTTGCTTACTCCATGATGAGCACAGCAGCGACGGTCGCAATAGTCACCCAATCTGCGGCGGCGCTGGTGGTCGTTGTGCTTGTGAAGTCGTTGTTTTTCTCTTTCAAATCCGGAATCAGGGAGCGAGACGCTTTTTTATTGATGATGGCCGCGAATGTCTTTTCGACGATTCCCGGCGTGGTCGGCGTGATGGCGTTAGGCATCGGCGGGATATTCACGCTGGTTGCGGGGGCGCCGCTTTACTTCATCTACATCGTTCCGGCTCGTAGAATTGCGAAACTGCTCAACAAGAGGCGGATTTCTCCCGCGACGGTCAACATCTCCATGATTATCGCCACTTATATTTCAGCGGCTCTGTTCGTGGCGGCGACAAGCATGTCGTCCGAAGTCGGCTTGTTGTCATACTGGGCGATGAAGATTGTGTTCACTACGATTGGCGTGGCGGTCGGGCTTGCTATCTCGGTCGGATACGAGGAAACCTGCGTTTCAAAGTTTTACAAGAAGATGTCTGGCCGGAGCGTGAACTTTTTCGATCCGGTTCTGCGCGCCAACGTCTGGACCGCATTGACGTTCGCGGCGCTTGGAGCTGCGATAGCCATACCCCAACGGCTTTCCTCGCCTGATTTTTTGATATTGGCTCAAAGAGCGATACGGGCGATATTCGGCTGATGCGGATGACGCCGCGATTTTATTATCAGTTGAACATTTAGAAAAGAAGGCGCTGTAAGAAGTATTTTTGCGGTTGCCTGACCCCGTTTTATGATCGGGTTTAATCGCAACAGGGCGCGGCAACCGCGCCCCTACGCCTCACATGTTCTCCCCGCCGTTGACAATATACCGCCAGACCATGAATTTGTTTCGTAGGGGCTGGGTCTCCCAGCCCTGACCACGAGTATTTTTGAAAGGTGCGCGGGAAAAACAATTTTTGCATGAAATGGTTGCCCTACAAACTTGTGGAAAAAACCATTCAAGAAGTTTATTTCATCGAATCCGCATTAAACATCTTAGCCAGATGGAGCATGAGGTTGACGCGGGCGGGGTCTGTTCCGGGGTTGACTTCGCCGCCGGTGGCGAAGATGAAGCCGCCGCCGGGCGCTCCCGCTTTGAGAACTTCGAGGCAGGCGCGGCGGACCTCTTCGTCGGAGCCGCGCGCGAGAACGCCCATCGGCGAAATGTTTCCCATCAGGGCGACGCGCCCCTTCATCGCCTCTTTGGTCTGCCGGACATCGTTCTCGTATCCGAAATGAAACAACTCCATGCCGCAAGAAGGAAGGACGTCCAGCAGGTGAGAGGTGCGCGAGTCGTTGTGAAGGATTTTGAGGGCGTCCGGGAACGTGTCGAAGATGCGGCGGTGGAAGGGAGCGACGAAACGCGAAAAGGCGGCGGCGCTTATCATGCCGGGGAAATCCTCGGCGAGAATGACGCGGTCGGGCGCTCCGATTTTCTCCGCCAGCCATTTCGCTCCGGCGACGCTCGCCTCGGTGAACAACTCCATCGCCGCTTCGATGAAGCCGGGGTCCGACTTGATTTTCAGAAACCAGTCGCTTGAGCCGGCGACTTCGACGAGGCTGTCGAAAGGGTTCTCGAACCTGACAAGGCCCCGGCAGTAGCCGTACAGTTCCTTCAGCCTTTCGGGCATGTGTTCGGAGATGAAAGCGATTTCGTCCAGCCGCGCCAGATTTTCCGGAACGGAATCGGGGTCGGGCAGTTTCGTCCGGCGGAAGACGTCCGCGGAGAGAGGGCCGCCGCCGGCCGCCTCGCGCAAGTTGCGTATAAGCGCCGGATACAGGCAAGGCGTCGGGTCCGCTACGAATATGATCGGGATGCCGGGGAACAGTTCGTCCGCCCGCTCAAGCATGCGGATTTGTTGCGCCGGGTCCGACATGTCTTCCATGCCCGGCGTGATGGTGGACATATAGAACTCGGTTATCGCTCCGGCGACGGGCACATGCTCCGTCTTTTCAAATCTTGCGGCGGCCATGAACATCCGTATCGGCGTCATGTGTTCTCCTCGATGCTAGCGGCTCATTAAGCCACATGATTAAAGATAGCATTACACTAATTGATATCCGACGTTATGTCGAAATAAAAAAGATGCCATTTGAGAAAGTCTGTTTGTTCATCTCCTGAGCCACCATATTATAAAACGCTGCAAACAATCGGGTGGGCCATTAGGTTGAATACGAAATCTGACCGAACAAAAATCAGTGGCAAAGAATTCGGTTAGGTGACATTTCACATGCCGCGACGCTTATGTTGTATAAGTCTTGACACGTATGTCGGCAAATTGATAATATATCTTGAGTATAAACAAATAGCAACGATGACCAATAAGGCACAATGAGAAATATGCCTTTAAGAAAGCGAATACATCGCGAGCTATGATATATTTCGCAATCGGACTTGACGAAATATAACTCAAAGGTTATATTGTTATGTTGTGGACAATCGCTGAATTCACTGGCAAGTATAAGAGGCCAATCTTTGTTTTAGGAAAGAACGAAAGATACAGGGCAGATGAGTTCTTAAAAGGTTGTAGAAATGAGAATAAAGATTGCTTCAATACGCTAACGCGACTGATACAAAGGCTGGCTGACTGTCATGAAATGCGCAACTCAACTCAATTTAAACAAGTCAGGAAGAATCTCTTTGAACTGAAAGTTCAGAATTATAGGTTATATCTTTTTTTTGATGATGAAAGAATCATACTCGTCGATGGTGGCAAAAAGGGGGCTGAAAAGAGTCAAACGCGCGATATAGACAACGCTCAAAGAGCAAAAGATGAATATTTTAGAGAAAAGTCTTGATTTGCTGTTGTTAAAGGGGGGGAATGCAAATGGGTTATAAGCCTTGGTTTGATGATTACGTGGAAGAAGTCAAAGACACTCCTAGCTATGTGGCTTCTGGACTGATAGTTGAGATAACCGACAAGTTTTTCGACCGTATGAAAGAGCTTGGCTTGACTCAAGAATCTTTGGCAAAAAAGCTCGGATTCACACAACCTTACATATCGAAACTACTCAATCACGGAGCGAACATGACGATTCAGACGCTTGCGAAAATCGCTGTCGCGCTTGAAATGGATGTAAAAGCGCCAGAATTTACGCCGAAAGAGAGAAAGTATGATATCGGTTTTGTCAGTCCGGCACAATGTTCTCATGAACAAGATGAATATGAAAGAATAGTCATTAACGAAAGAGAATCCTGCGAGGTTGATCAAGATGACAATAAGCTCGCAAATGCAGCTTGATTGCTTTTACCTGAATTCTCTTGTTATTAAATCGAAAGCCATCGAGCAGGATAGCGAATTTGTTGAGTATGGGAGGAACGCGTCTATTGCTTTTCACGTTGAAAAAGCGGTGGACGCGCAGAAATATAGGGTGGTTTTAAATGTTGATGTAAAACCGGGGAATCCCAGCGAAGATCATTTGGAAAATCTGACTATAGAGTTAACAGGTTTTTTTTCATTCGAGAAAGAAATGGAGAAAGAGGAAATTGACAAATATGTTCCGACATTGTGCCTGACGAATTTGCTCGGCATCGCAAGAGGAATAATTGTCCAATCGACAGGGATGTGTCATGGAGGCCCTATTCTATTGCCGTTGGTCAACATAAACCAAGTTGTAAAGGAATACATTCAAAGAGGCGTCTCGGATAAAATGGGCAAACCGGAAACTGATTGACGGCAATTGCTCTTAGCGCCATAACGATATTCTGATTCGTCGGATTTTTAAAGAAGTTTTGGCATTAGAATACCTATTGGTTAATCCGGGTTTGTTTATGTTTTATTTCACCCAAGAAGATAACTTTGAATTACTTTGAAAGCGAACCGCGCATGGATTAAGGAGCGGGGGAAGTCCGGGCGAAGGAGGGAGGGTAGGGCATAGTTTTGCGGGCGAGGCGCGCGCCGCCGCGGAGCGCTATAATATGCGGTGGAGAGAAATGTTTATGTCAAAGATAATCGCGTCGGTTCTGCTAGCGGCGGCGGCGCTTGCCTCTGCGGCTTTTGCCGCTCCGGCGACGGTCGAGTTCGGGCAGGTGTCGCTGGACGGCGAATGGATGCTGGCGGTGGTTTCGCCCGGGGAATCGACGGGGGCGGAACTGACGCCCGCGCCGGATTTCCCGGAAGCGGCGATGCGCGCGGCGCGCGTTCCGCATAACTGGGAGATGGACGAGTTCGAGCGCGCGCGGTACCGTTATCCTTCGGACAGCGTCGGGTTCTACAGAAAAAGGTTCGTCGCGCCTGAAATGTCGGAAGGGCAGCGGCTGACGGTCTGGTTCGACGGCGTTCTGTACGGGGCGGAGGCGTGGCTAAACGGAAAACGGCTGGGGTCGCATATCGGCGGCTTCACGGGGTTCGGGTTCGATGTCACGGAGTTCGTTGTTCCCGGAGCGGAGAACGTTCTGGATGTAAAAGCGACCAAGAGCGGGACGCCCGGGCATGAGTTCGACTGTGGCGACGACTGGGCGTTGAGCGGGATTTACAGGAGCGTTTACCTGCGCAAGCTTCCCGCGGTGTATATCGAAAAAATCAAAGTGGAAACATATTTCGACGAGGCGGGCGAGGACGCCGAATTGCGGGCGAGGGTGTGGGCGAGGAACAGCGGCGCGGCAGATGGGGCGGCGACCGCGAGTTTCGAGTTGTTCGCGCCCGGCGGCGGCGCTGCTGCTGCGGAAGCGTCGGCGAAAATCGACGTCGCGGCGGGCGAAACCGTTGAACTGACTCTGTCGGCGAAAGTCGAGAGGCCGCTAAGGTGGAGCGCGGAGACGCCCTCGCTGTACACGCTGCGGACCGCGTTGTCCGGCGGAGATTCTGAGCCGACGGCCGTAGAGACGAAGGTCGGGTTCAGAGAAGTCAGGACGGACGGGGTATTGCTGCTTGTCAACGGAGCGCCAGTGAAGCTGAGGGGAGTTGTGAGACGGGAGATTTCGGCGGCTAGGGGAAAGGCGGTATCGGCGGAGGACGCGCGGGAAGATATCCGTATGATGAAGCGCGCGAACATCAACGCAGTGAGGACGCAACTGAGGCCGCCGCATCCGGCGTTCCTCGAACTTTGCGACGAGATGGGCATGTACGTGTTCGTCGAGGCTCCGTTCGGCTACGGCGATTTCATGCTGGACAGGCCGGAGATAGTCCCGATGGCAGAGGCGCGAGTCAGCGAAACCATCGAGAGGGATTGGAATCATCCTTCAGTTATCGCGTGGAGTCTGGGGGACGACAACAGGCTGTCTGACTCTCACCCGAAGCTGTTGGCGTTTGCGAAAAGCCTTGACCCGACGAGGCCGCTGACGATGCCGGGAACGGGATTTCACAGGGACAAGCTCGGAGAGCCGCTGCCGGAAGAGGCGGGGATTCTGGCTCCGAAGAACCCGGACGCGGAGCGGTTCAGGCTGATACTGGCCGATCAGGTCGGCAGGCCCGGAGGCAGGCCTGTGGTGGCGGCGGAGTTTCTGAACGCGCTCGGCAGACGGCTGGACACGGCGGAAATGTGGAATGCCGTCGAGCTTTACGAGTCTTCCGCTGGAGGATTCGTCAGCCGTTGGATGGACAACGGGATAATCCGCGAGGCGGGAGGCGAGCGGGTTTACGCTCACGGCGAGCCGCTGGACGTTCTGGCGGACGACACGCTGTTTGCGCATCGCAGGCTGGACGACGGGCGGATAATAGACGCTCACGGCGCGGCGGGCGAGGACGGTCTGGTTGATTCCGACCGCAACCCGCGCGCGGCTTACTATGAAATCAGGAAGATATATTCTCCGATCCGCATCGATGACGGCCCGGCGGAGTTCAAGCCCGGACAGTCCGGTTTGGAGTTGGGAATCCGCAACAATTATTATTTCACCGACATCGAGGGCGCGAGGTATTACTGGAAGCTGTTTGAAGATTTCGAGGCGATAGGGGCGGGGGCGGGGGCGTTCGCGCCGCTGGCGCCGCGCGCCTCCGGGGTTCAGCGCTTTGCGGTGGATTTTCCCGGCGCGGTCAGGCGCGGCGCGGCCTACTTGCTCAGGATTTCCGTTTACGATATCGCGGGGGCTTTAATCGACACGCATCAAGTAGAATTGAAACCGGCGCTCCCGCTGCATGTCGAAGCCAGTTTCGAGAGGGAATACTCGCTGAAGTGGCTTCCGGCGAACGCGCGCGCGACCGTCTTCGCGCGCGAGGGCGGCGAGCCTGTCCCTTACGAGGCGACGATAAAGGTGTCGAACGAAGGAAATATTATTGCCGTAAAGAAACATAATGGAACCGCAGAGCCGGGAGCGCCGGCGCAGCTTGTCAGGTTCGACGAGTGGTGGACGGCGCAGAGGGTGATGCCCCGCAAGGGAGTGTTGCGGGTGGACGCCGAGGTTGTCGCTCCGTCGGGCGGGGTGAAGGCGTCGGGGTTCATGCGGCTCGCCACCCCGCTTCAGGTCAGGCACGAGGAAGACGCGATATCCGTCGGCAACGAGGACTTCAACGTAAGGCTCTACAAGGCCACTGGAATGATAGGCAGAATAAGGGTGGACGGAGCGGTGTCGGACATAGAGGGGCCGGCGCTGAACGTGTGGCGCGACCTTCTGCCAGTCGAGACCACGCAGCCGTCGTTCAGGCTCTACGCTGAAACAACGCTGCCCGCGTTGAAGGGGATGCGCCCGGAAGTGGAGCAGTTGAAGGTGTCGAGCGAAGCGCCGGAGAAAGTGTGGCTGACGGCAAAAGTATACTATCATCTGCCCGGCGGCGGCGGGGCGGGGTTCAGAGCGGTTTACGACTACGACATCGATTGCAACGGGGTCGTGGCTGTGAAATACAGGATAACGCCGGAGATAGGCGCGGCCGAGCTTCTGGAGATGGGCGTCTCGTTCGCGTTCCCGCCGGAGTTCGACACGCTGACCGTCGCGGGCGTCGGCCCGGACGCGTATCCCGGCTCGATGCCCGGAACCGAAACATCGATGATGCAGACGGTCAAGAGGTCGTCGGCGCATCCCGGATTCGGGGCGAACATGACGGCGGTCAGATGGGCGGAGGCGTCCGGGCGCGACAACTCGGTCAGATTCGAGTTGCCGTTCGAGTCCGCCGTCCACAACGCGCGCGCGGACAAAGACGGGCGACGCTTCATTCTGCGAGTCAACCCGTGGGCAAAGCGCCCATATATCGCCAACGCCGACCCGCCGGACAGCTTCAGGGTTTTCGTCCGCAACGGCGACATGTTTGAAGGCTCGTTCGCGATAAAGCTTCTGGACGCGCGTTGACAAACGGCACAATGAACAAGGGAGACGGCAACCACAGATGGACGGAACAGCGATAACGCTCTGCGAAGGACATTTCAGCTCGCCCAACGGAAAGACGGCGCACGGGCTTGTCAGAGGCACAGACAGATACCGCCTGCTTGGGGTGATAGACAGCGCGAACGCGGGCAGGGACGCCGGGGAAACGCTGGACGGAAAACCCAACGGGATTCCGATTTTCGCAAGTTTGGAAGATGCGGCCGCCAAAGCCGGAAAGCCGGACTATATGGCGATCGGGGTGGCTCCCGACGGGGGCATGCTGCCGGACGCGCTCAGGCCGGTCGTGGCCGCCGCGTTGAAGATGGGAATCAATGTTGACAGCGGGCTGCATCAGATGCTCGGCGACGACCCTGAATTCCGCGCGGCGGCGGAGTCGTCAGGCGCTCGCGTCCGCGACGTGCGCCGTCCGAAACCAGTTTCCGAGCTTCATTTTTATCAGGGCAGAATCGGCGAGGTCGGCTCTTTGCGGGTGGCTTTTCTCGGCACGGATTCGGCGATAGGAAAACGCACCACCGCAAAGATAGTTTTGAGCGCGCTGAGAGAGAGGGGAATTTCCGCGGAGATGATAGGCACGGGCCAGACGGCATGGTTTCAGGGCCTGCCGTTTTCTATGATACTCGATTCGACGGTGAACGACTTCGTGGCCGGAGAGATCGAGCATGCGGCGCTGTCGGCGTGGGAATCGGGCAAACCGCGAGTGATGCTGTTCGAGGGGCAGGGGTGTCTGACCAATCCCGCGTACCCCGGAGGTTTTGAAATACTCGCTGCGGCGCGTCCGCAGGCGGTCGTGATTCAGCACGCCCCGAGGCGCGCGGCTTACGACGGGTTCCCGGATTTTCCTCTCGCCGGACTCGACCGCGAGAAACAGATAATCGAGCTTCTCTCCCCGGGGCCGGTCGCGGCGATAACGATTAACCACGAAGGCATGACGCGCGAGGAAACGGACGCGGCGGCGGCGGAACTTGAGGCGAAACACGGCGTTCCTGCGTGCGACCCGATTTTCCACGGGCCGGAAAAAATAGTGAGCGCGATTTTAGCGATGGAAAAGGGAGGCGGCAAATGAGCGAGCCGATATGCATTCAGGCCGCGCACGCGTTTAAGCTGAACATTCCTCTCAAGACTGAGTTCGCGGTGGCGTACGCCTCTTACGACCGGGTGGAGACGATAGTGGCGAGCGTGGGAGCGGACAACGGAGTGGTGGGCTGGGGAAGCGCCTCGCCGGATGAAGAAGTCACCGGCGAAACCGTCGAGTCTACCTTCAAGGCTCTGACGGAGAAAATAGGCCCGGCGCTGATGGAAGCGCAGTCGGCCCCCCCCGCTCGCCTGCTCCGCGTCGTCTTCAACGCGGCCCCGGAAGCTCCGGCGGCGCGCGCGGCGGCGGACATCGCCATCCACGACCTATGGAGCAAATCCATCGGTTGCTCTCTCTCATCTCTCCTCGGCGCGTATCGAACGACGATTCCGACGTCCGTAACCATCGGTATATGCGACGAGAGCGAGACCCTCGAGCGCGCCCGCGCTTTCATCGACCGCGGGTTCTCGATACTCAAAATTAAATGCGGAAAGAACGCCGACGAAGACATAGCAAGAGTGAAAAAACTCAGAGAAACCATCGGCGAAAAAGTGAAGCTGAGGCTGGACGCCAATCAAGGGTATTCGCTAGACGACGCAAGGAAAGCGGCCGCCGCGCTAGCCCCGGAAAACATCGAGTTCATAGAGCAGCCGACCGCCGCGAAGGACAGGGAAGCTCTGGTCGCGCTGGCGACCGAATCTCCCATCCCCGTAATGGCGGACGAGTCGGCCCTAGACGCGAAGGACGCGCTGGAACTTTTTCAGGCGGGCGTTCCTCTGGTCAACATCAAACTGATGAAATGCGGCGGAGTTCGCGAAGCGCTCAGGATATGCGACATCGCGTTGACGCTCGGCAAAAAAGTTATGATAGGCTGCATGGACGAGCTTCCGCTGTCGATGGCGGCGGCGGCGGCGGTCGCTCTAGCCCACCCGGCTGTGGCATACGCGGACTTGGACGGGCATATCGACCTCGAACAGCGCGTCGCGGCGGGCGGCATCATAATCGACACCGGCTTCGTCTCTGTCACCGAAAGGCCCGGACTGGGCGTTGAGATAAGAAAACAATATTTGAAAGAATAGCGGGCGTTCAGTCGCCGCAGTTGAATTCTTTTTCTTTTTCGTCAAGCTCTTCCGAAAGCGATTCCCACTCGGCGACCGCCGCGTCAAGAGCCGAACGAACCGATTTGAGTTCTGCGGGCAGAGAGCGCGACTTCTCCGGGTCGTTGTAAGTATCCGGGTCGGCGAGCGCGGCCTCGATTTCCACGGCGCGGGATTCAAGCCCGCAGACGCGGCTTTCGGCGTCTGCCACAGCGGCTTTCAGAGGAGCGAGCGCGCGCCCGCGCTCCAGTATCTGTCGCGCGCGGTCCTGCCTCGCCGCCCTCCGCGCCTCCCCGCTCAGCGCGCTCTCGCTCTTGGCGGCCTCTCCGTCCCCGGCCTCGGCGCGCTCCCTCAGCCGCTTCTGTTCCTTCATGTCGTCGTAGTTGCCGATGAAAAACTCAATGCCGGACGGCGTAATCTCGACTATCCGGGTTGCAAGCCTGTTGATGAACCGCCGGTCGTGGGACACGAAGCAAATCGTGCCGTCGTAGTCTTCTAGGACATCCTCAAGCATTTCCCTCGAAGGCGGGTCGAGGTGGTTCGTCGGCTCGTCGAGCAGAAGGAAGTTCGCCGGGTTCGCCATCATCCGCGCAAGAAGCAGCCTGCTCTTTTCGCCGCCGCTGAGCGCCGCCACCTTTTTTTCTACGTCGTCTCCCCTGAAAAGAAAAACCCCCAGAAGAGTCCGCGCGCTCCCCGAAAAACCCTCGCCGCAGTGTTCCGACACCTCTTCCAGCGCCGTCTTGTCGGGATTCAGCAACTCGTACTGATCCTGAGAAAAATAGTGGAGGGACACGTTGTGACCGGGTTTCCGCGCGCCGGTGTATTCCGTGCGGTCGGCCAGCACTCTCATCAGAGTGGTTTTGCCCAGCCCGTTTGCTCCGATTATCGCCAAGCGGTCTTCCCGGTTAATCGTCAGGCTCACATTGTTCAGGACGCGTTTGTCCCCGTAAGCTTTCGACACGTCGTCGAGTTGCATGACGACTTTTCCGCTTTTCGTCCGGGCGCGGAAAGAGAAACTCAGTTCCCTTCGCTCTTCGGGAGTCTCGATGCGCTCGATTTTTTCGAGCATCCGTATCCGGCTCTGCACCGAGCGAGCCTTGGTGTTCTTCGATCTGAACCTCTCGATGAACCGTTCCACCCGTTTGATTTCCCTGTCCTGATTGGCGGCGCGGTTGAGGAGGATTTCGAGCCGTTTGGCCTTTTCCTCCTCGTAGTAGGAATAGTTGCCGTTGTAAACCTCGATTTTGCGCATGTTGATTTCGGCGACGCGGCGGGCGGTGCGGTCGAGGAATTCCCGGTCGTGTGAGACGAACACGACGGCCCCGGGATAAGTTTGCAGAAAGTCCTCCAGCCAGACGAGCGCCGGGAGGTCGAGATGGTTCGTAGGCTCGTCGAGAAGCAGAACGTCCGGTTTCACAAGGAGGAGCCTCGCGAGAGCCACCCTCATCTGCCAGCCGCCGCTGAACTCAGAGATTTCCCTGTCTCGGTCCGGCGCGCTGAAGCCGAGACCCTGAAGCGTTTCCGCCGCGCGCGCCCTGAACGTGAAGCCGCCGCGCGTCTCGAACTCGTGCTGAAGCCGTCCGGCGCGGTCGATCAACTGTTTCTGCGCCTCCGCGTCCGGCTCGTCCGCCGCGGTATAATTCAACTCATTGATCTCCCGCTCCATCTCTTCGAGAAACCTGAACGGGTCCAGCGCGGCCTCCATAATAGAGCGGCCACGGTCGTATATGCTGTCCTGCGGCAACAAGCCCACAGTCAACCCTTTTCGCCTGCTCATAGAGCCGCCGAAGTCCGTGATGTCGCCTTCGATCATTTTTAAGAGAGTAGTTTTGCCAGAGCCGTTCGGGCCGACCAGCCCCAACCTGTCCCCCGGCTTCACATGCAGAGAAGCCCCCTCGAACAACGTTTGCCCGCCGAACCCGTATTTTATATCGCTCATCTGTATCATAGCCCGATAATTATAGTCACGCTTAAACCATTTTTTCCATGAGTTTGCCGGGAAACATGATAGTTAAGGAAGAAGTTTTTGAGCGGACGGGAATGGGGGCTGACCGGGCGCGAGTTGCCGTCACAGGGGAAAGTTATCGCGAAAAAGGGGACAAGCAGCGCGCATTCCAGCGATGACTGTGCCCGCTTTTCGCCACCCAGAAAACCCACCTTTCCGGGTGTCACCTACAAGCGTTTTTTGCTTGTGGGTGCGTCGTCGTATTTTCGCCGCCCCGAAAACCACCCCGTTCACCAAATAACATTTACGTTAAAACGCGCGCATTCCGCGCGCTTTGGAGTGCGGCAATTCATTGCCGCTTTGCCATTACGGGAATATTTTCCGGCTTCTTCATCGGGCGGGAACGCCGATACCCGCCGCCAATCACGAAAAACGGGGACTGGCAGCGCGCAACCCAGCGATGACTGTACCCGCTTTTCGCCGCCCCGAAAACCACCCGTGAAATCCGCCAATACAAACTACCCCCTTCCGGAAATCTTTCCTTTGTGACTTCGTGACTTCGTGGTTCACGCTTTTTTATCATTAATTTGCCTCCGCGTTCGAAGATGACATCCATCATTCCCGCTTTTCTCCCCAACCAAGCCCCGCCACTCTGCCACTCACAACAAACTATCCGCAATTGGCCCCCGTTGCCAAATCGCTTTCTTTCGATCATAATGGCAACATAACCGATAAGCGAGAGAATGACGGAGTTTTCGGGCAAGATCAGGGAAGACCTGTGGTTAAGGCCTAGACTATTGACAGATTAAGCCGAAGTTAAAAGAGATTAAGAGGCGAGGCGCCAAGAATGACAACCACTGCGAAAAAGCAAATATGTGTCAATAGTCTCGGCCTAACCCCAATGTTATGCCAATGTTCACGCGAGCCGTGCAAAAAATATCTCGGCATAAAGAACCCAGAAAAAGAATCTAAAGGCGAGTGAGTTAAAGAACTAAATAGAAGGATATAACAATGAAGAATAATGGAAAGAAAAAGACAATATACTTGCTTTTAAAATCAATAACAATCGTACTATTTATCATCACATGTTTCGGTATCTACAGATACAAACGAATGAAAGAATCGCTTTGGTTCTGGACAACTATGGGCATTGAATCAAATATGGATATTGTCGCAGTAAAGAATGGAACACTGTACGTAGGACCGATGATTGATTCATCATTAGCGTTAAGATCAGATCTGAATGATGTGGAAACCATGATTGAACAAATAAAGAACGCAAAACATAAAAGATATTTCAAGATACAATGCACAGACGACGAAATTGTAACTAGATTAATGTCAAAAGCGCTATTTGATCTTGCGATAATATACTTGTCTACAGATTTGATAATAGTTGAAGAATGCAATTTTGATTTCGGTGCAAAAAACCCGGGAGAATCTGGGGTCAGGTCGAGACTATTGACAGATTAAGCCGAAGTTGAAAGAGATTAAGAGGCGTAGAGGGCAACAAGTAGGCTTGAAATAAGCTGCTATTGGAACATCACATAGGGTAATATGGCTTTCTAAGCACAATAGGCATCGTTTGTTTTAGAGCCATGATAAGGAGCACGTCTTTGGAGAATATAGTCGACAGTATTATTGTGTTTATTCTTCTGTTAGCCTTTAATGGGATAACATTATATCCTTTTGTGCTGCTATGGTTTGTGTATTATCGCAAGGCCGATAGAAAAGCGCATTACAAGACAGTTGTCAAGTACGCATTTGCATTTTTAGTTGTGTTTCAAAAGGATATTTGGGGTCAGGCCGAGATTATTGACAGATTAAGCCGCAGGAGATTTGGAGATTTGGGGTCAGGCCGAGATTATTGACAGATTAAGCCGAAGTTGAAAGAGATTAAGAGGCGGGGCAACAAGAATGACTAGGTCAGAGAGAAAGCAAATATGTGTCAATAGTCTCGGCCTGACCCTATATATCCTATATATCCCTATATATCCTGACCCTATATATCCTATATTTCCTGACTCTATATTTCCAATGTTCGTGCTTATACATCATATGAAGGCAAAGAGTGCTTTCAAGAATGCAATAAGGGATTGCAAGAATAAATGAACCATAGGAATAGCATTTTCTTAGCGCTTTCAAAATCCTTCGCTATTATGTGTTTTATATTATCTATTATAATAATTGCGGGTTTCTATATATCAGGCGAGGCATCGTTCGACAACGCTATTAGGATTATTACTTTTAGAAGTGGTTTAGGAATGCTTAACCTTGGAGTGGGATATTTCTATTATTACATTTCATTCTTAACTTATATGGCAATACAAGTGTTTAGAAAACATTAGGTAAACTCTATGTCAGGCCGAGCAGGTAATCTGGGGTAATCTGGGGTCAGGGCAGACCCTATTTATTCTGTTTTTTTCGGAGCGATAAATAAATGACGAGTCTCAGCGCCACATTAAAAAGTGTTTTCTTGCTCTATATAAAACTGTTTTGCTTTTTCGCTCCATTGTTCTTATATGGTTATTATTATCAACATGAAATATCTATACGAGCAACATTGTATATATTGATGTTTAATATGAAACGTCCAACTATGTTGTTTTCAGTAATGATGTTTTATTTGTGCTTTTTAATAATAACATATACCGCTATCAACATGTTGATATCATTCATTAATAGTGTTAAGAATAGGAAATAGAACAGATTCGGAATCATTTGTAAGGAACCCGTTTGGGAAAAAGAAATTAGCTCGTTGCTGAAAAGGGCAGGGTCTTACCCTGTTATTTCCTGTTTATTCCACCCGGCATCAGTTTTGTTGTTCAATAGTGTTGAGTCAGATTATAGAGAGACAGAATTGATGACATGATGGTTTTTTCATTGGTCGAAAAACCAAATAGATAAATTGCTTGAGGATGATGTGTCGCCATAGGCAGAAGCCTGTTTGTTATGGAAGAAGTTTTAAGCAAACGCGATGGGGGCTGATCGGACGCGAGTTGCCGTCACAGGGGAAAGTTGTCAAGCGGTATGATGTCCGCGATGTCGCCTTTTTTGAGTTTGCCGACGCCGTCGGGCATGACGATGAAACAGTTGGCGAGGGACATGGACATGAGAATGCCGGAGCCTTGTTCGCCGGTGGTGGTAACGGTGACGCCGGTTTTTTTGCGGGATGCGACGCCCCGGATGATTTTTACGCGGGAGGGTTTCTCGATTATCACGCAGGCCAGTTTCGCTTGGAGGCGGGGGCGGAGGATTTCGCGCGCGCCCATCATTTTCAGAAGGGACGGTCTGACGAACATCTCGAAAGCGACCATTGTTGAAACGGGGTTTCCGGGCAGTCCGAAGAGAGGTTTTCCTCCGAGTGTTCCGAACGCGAGAGGTTTGCCGGGCTTCATGTTGATTTTCCAGAAGTTAATTTTTCCGAGGTCGCCGAGCACGGCTTTGACCAAGTCGAAGTCGCCTACGGACACTCCGCCTGTGGTGATGATGACGTCGCAGGACTCTGCGGCGGAGGAAAAAGCCGCTTCAAGGGCGGGTCTGGAATCGGCGACGATTCCCAAGTATTTCGGTTCCGCTCCGGCTTCCCTGCACAGGGCGATAAGCGTATAGCTGTTGCTGTTTCTTACTTTTCCCCGGCCGGCAGGAGCTGACGGTTCGACCACTTCGTCTCCTGTGGATATGACGCCTACGACAGGCCGCCGCATGACCAGCGGGCGCGCGATGCCCGCCGAGGCGACAATCCCCACGTCCGCTGCTGACAGCCTGCGCCCGGCGTTGAACAGAAGAGAGCCTTTCTTAATATCTTCCCCGGCGCGGCGGATGTTGGCCCCCGGCTCGATTGAGGCTGAAGCCAGCATTTCGCCATCGAGTTTTTTCGAGTGCTCGACCATCAGCACGGCGTCCGCCCCTTCGGGCAATGGAGCGCCCGTCATTATCCGGCTGGCGGTTCCGGGGACGATTGTTTTTGTCGGAACCGTGCCGGCGGGCACGTCCTCAAGCACGGTCAGCCGCGCCGGGTTGTCGTCCGACGCGCCCCTGATGTCTTCGGCGCGCACCGCGTAGCCATCCATCGCCGAATTGTCCGAAAACGGCACATCCGAGTCCGCCCTTATCTCTTCGGCGAGAATCCTTCCGCCCGCCTCGGCGATGTCGACTGACTCGGCGCCCAGAGGCAGGATAGATTCGAGGATATTATTCAACGCTTGTTCAATATCTAACATATTGTCTTCCTTTACATGCGCCCGCAGCGCCGGTTCGATGCTGTACGAGCGGCTGTTGAGGGCGCGATGTCAGATTATATTGCCGCGCGTCGCGGGAGTCAAACCGGTTTTGAGCGGCGGAGAATGGAGCCGGGCGCAACTTGACTTGCGCATGAAAAAAGACATATTATAATTAAGCTGTTATCAATATATGCAAATTGCAGATAAACGGTCACAAGAAAGGCGATGTCGTATTGAACAAATCGGACACATTGCTGAAGCGGCCGGCGTCAGCTTGGATGCCTGTTTTTGTTTCATTTGTCGCTTTGGCGGTTGCGGCAGGGCTGGTTTGGCACGGCTCGAACGTCCACCGCGTTTTTAAAGAAACCCTCACTGAACAATTCCAAGACCTCCAGAGCGAGATAGCGAAGAGCAGCGCGCAGGGAATAGAATCCGTGGTGGCGAGGCTCACCAGCGATATGCTGTCGCTTGCGGCGGCCCCGCGCATGCAGGATATTGACAGCCCGCAGACTATGGAACTTCTGATTGATTTCTACAGGTCGAATCAGGATATCGCTTACGCGGGATACAGGATGAGCAATGAGGGCATTCTTACGGACATGTATCCTGTGGATGAAAATTCTCTTTACGCCGACATCAGATATCAAAAACATGTGGTGAATCTTTTCGAGACAAGACGGCTGGTGATAAGCGGGCTGTTCCGAGCGGTGGAGGGATTCGACGCCATAGCCATTCACGCTCCGGTGTTCAAAGGCAGGGAAATGAACGGGAGCGTGGCGACGATAATAAAGCTGGACAGCATAACGAGCAGATTTCTGCGCGGGATAGAGATAGGCGAGGGCGGGTACGCATGGCTCGTGGATGAGGACGGAGCGATTATATATCACCCGGACGGCGGGGTTATAGGCAAGAAGCTGAAAGACGATCATCCAGTGTTTGACGAGGAAGTTTGCGACGCGCTCGCCCGCGAGATATGGCGGGGCAGGCCGATGACGATGCAGATCGGCGACACGCTGTTTTCCATTCATCCTTTCATGATAGGCGACAGGACATGGACGGTGGTGATTTCCACTCCTTACGCAGCCATCTCCGGGCCGATCTCGGACCACTGGCGAAATATGATGATTCTCACGTGCGCCGTGTTGCTGCTCATGTATTCGGTGGGATACGCCGCGCTCAAATACAGCATGAAAGCGACGCAGCTTCAAAAAGACAAAGCGGCGCTCGAAAAAGAAATGGAACTGGAGAAAGAGCTGAAACTGAGCCACGACCGGCTCAACCACATAATTAAGATGTTGCCGAGCGGCTTGTTCACAGTGGACACCGACAGGGTGATCCAGAAATGGAACGACACCGCAGAGAGGCTGACTGGATTTGCGGCGGAAGAGGTTGTGGGGCAGCGCTGCTCTTATGTTATGAGCGGAGCCTGCGGGGACTTCTGCTCTCTTTTCGATCCTTCCCGGCTAGAGTTTCCCATAGTCGGAAAGGAATGTGAGATAGTAACGAAATCGGGCAAGAAGATTCTCGTCAGCAAAAACGCCGACCTGCTTCGAGACGCGGACGGAAACATCATCGGCGGGATAGAAAGCTTCATCGACGTGACGGAAGCTAAGCGCGCCGAGGAAGACCGCATCCAGAACATCGAAATGAAAAAGCAGATTGAATATCTGGAGAAGATGAACGAGGGGAAGACGAACTTCCTGTCGATGGTGTCGCATGAGTTGAGGACGCCGCTTTCGGTCATGCTTGGGAATCTGGATATGGCGCAGAAGGAGAGATACGGACCGCTGCCTGAGAAGTTTGCGGAGAAATTAAAAGTGATTCTCAAGCGCGGCTGGCAGCTCAACGACCTGATAGACAACCTGATACTGCGCGCCAGAATAGAGATGGGCGCGATGGGGTTGGCGAAGAGAGAGTTGAACGTGGAAACGGCGGCGAGGGAGGCTCTGGAAAGGTTCAGGGACGAAATCGAGGCGCAGAAACTAAGCGCTTCCGTGGAAATATCGGGCGAAGCCGAATGGGTTTTCGCAGACGAGTCAATGTTCCAGAAACTTCTGTCGAACCTTATCAGCAACGCTGTAAAATTCACCCCTGAAGGCGGATTCGTCAAGGTGGTTTCCAAGCGAGCCGGCAAGTCCGTCATCGTTTCAGTAAAAGACAACGGCATCGGGATTCCCCCGAACGAGCACGGCAAGATATTTGACAGGTTCTACCAGATAGACGACACCTCCACGCGGCAGTACGGAGGAACGGGGCTTGGACTTGACATGGTCAAGCAGATAGCGGCGATTCACGAGGCGGAGATAAGACTCGAAAGCGCTCCCGGCTCCGGAACGGAGATATCCGTCGTTTTCACAGACAAAGACAACGATGAAAACAGCATCCCGTCTGAGGCTGTTTCAAACGGAACCATACTATTGTTCGACGCTTCTCCCGACATCCTTACGTCAGTCACTGAAATGCCTGAAACGCAGGAGCACAACGTGATAGTGGCCACATCCATAGACGAAGCTGCGGATCTGCTTGCGCGGGGAGGCGTCAAACTCGTTCTGTTCGGCCCTCGGACATCCGTAATGGGAGCGGACGCGGCGGCGGCCGCGTACTCTCGCGCAACGGGGCCTCTTCCTCCGGCGCTCATCGCGACGGACGACGCGGTGTTCGCGAGCGAAATGCGTTCCCGGCTTAAATGCCGCTCGTTGACTGTCGCAAGTCAAGCGGACGCCTCCTCTCTTGAAAAAGCTATGAAATCCCTCCTTGCGTGATTTTGCGGCCTCATTCGCTTATGCGGCTTGACGCGTCGCGCTTTTGTGCTTAATCTTCAAAGTCATATTTTTTGAGGGAGACTTTCGACATGGCATACTACGTCGCGCCACAGGGCGGAGAAAAAATCAAGATGGACGCAGGCCGCGCAATCGTCCCGGACAACCCCATTATTCCTTTCATCGAGGGGGACGGCACGGGAGTGGACATCTGGGCGGCCTCCAAAAGGGTGTTGGACGCGGCGGTGGAAAAGATATACGGCGGAAAGAAAAAAATATACTGGATGGAGATTCTTGCCGGAGAAAAGGCCCACGCGGAGACTGGCGAGTGGCTGCCGAGGCGCACCATAGACGCGATCTCCGATTACGCGGTGGCAATCAAAGGGCCGCTCACCACGCCCGTCGGCGGCGGCATACGCAGTCTGAACGTGGCTCTCAGGCAGGAGCTTGACCTGTACGCGTGCGTGAGGCCGGTGCGGTATTTCGCCGGAACTCCCGCTCCGGTTCGCGAGCCGCAGAAACTCAATGTCGTCATCTTCAGAGAAAACACGGAAGACGTTTACGCGGGCATCGAATGGAAAGAAGGAACGCCGGAAGCGGCGAAAGTAATATCTTTCCTCAACAACGAGATGGGGCGCAACGTGCGTTCGGACTCCGGCATAGGCATAAAGCCGGTCAGCCGCGAAGGCTCCCGCCGGCTTGTCCGCAGAGCCATCGACTTCGCCATAGCGAAGGGCCGCTCATCGGTGACCCTCGTCCACAAGGGCAACATCATGAAGTTCACCGAAGGCGCGTTCAAGGAATGGGGATACGAGCTTGCGCGCGAGGAGTTCGCCGATAAGACGATAGCCGAAAGCGAAATCTGGGAAGGCAAGAGCGCGGAAGGCAAAGTGGTCATAAAAGACCGCATCGCGGACGCCATGTTCCAGCAGGTATTGCTGAGGCCGGACGAGTATGAAGTGATAGCGACGCTGAACCTGAACGGGGACTACCTGTCGGACGCGTGCGCGGCGCAGGTTGGCGGGCTGGGAATGGCTCCCGGAGCGAACATCGGCGACGCGGCCGCCGTCTTTGAGGCCACCCACGGAACCGCCCCGAAGTACGCCGGACAGGACAAAGTGAACCCCGGCTCGGTTATTCTATCCGGCGTGATGATGTTTGAGCACATGGGATGGGACGAAGCGGCGCGCGCGATTATCGGAGCCATCGAGAAATCAATTTCTCAGGGCCGCGTCACTTACGACCTGCACAGGCAGATGCCCGGCGCGACTCTGCTGAAATGCTCCCAGTTTGCCGACGCAGTCATCGAAAATATAAGTTGAGACGCTACGGCTCCGCGCCGGATATCCAACTCTAATAAATTCTCTTTGATTTCAATTTAGTGTATAATTCATTTTCCTTTTGATAGAAGCGCGAAGGGTTGCGCTCGTGAGATGTGCCTATATGAGAAAAATCGAGTTTCAAACCGTAGTTGACGCGGCAAAAGAGCTTTGCGCGCGGAGCGCGAGCGACCTTCCCGCGGATGTGGAGCGGGCGCTCGCCGCGGCGCGAGCGAGGGAGATTTCCCCGGCGGGCGCGGAGATTCTGGATTCTCTGCTGGAAAACGCGCGGGTGGCCCGCGATGAAAAACGACCAATCTGCCAAGACACCGGGGTGGCGGTTTTCTTTATCGAAAAGGGCGCGGAAGCGGTCGTCGCGGGCGGGACTCTGACGGACGCAGTGAACGAGGGCGTCAGGCGCGGATACGAAGAGGCTTTTCTGAGAAAATCTATCGTTCGGGGGCCGTTGGACCGCGTGAACACCAAGGACAACACGCCTGCGGTCATTCATCTCGAAGAGGTTCCCGGAGACAGGATTTCGATCAGGTTCATGGCGAAGGGCGGAGGCTGCGAAAACATGTCGCGGCTGGCGATGCTCACGCCCGCCGAGGGCAGGGAGGGCGTTATAAGGTTTGTGGTCGGCGCGGTGGACGCGGCGGGAGCGAACCCGTGCCCGCCGATTGTGGTCGGCGTCGGCATGGGCGGCACGTTCGAGGTTGCCGCGCTGCTCGCCAAGAAAGCTTTATTCAGAGAAATCGGCTCTCCGAACCCGGCCCCGGCTCTGGAAACGCTTGAAAAAGAAATTCTTGAAAAGATAAATAATCTGGGAATCGGGCCGCAGGGCATGGGGGGCGTGACGACCGCGCTCGCGGTCCACGTTCTATCGCATCCGTGCCACATAGCAAGCCTGCCTGTGGCTGTGAACATCGAGTGCCACGCGCACAGGAGCGCGGAGGTCGTCTTGTGAGCGGAACAATAATTAAAGTGAAAAGTCCGCTCGCGGAAGGGGCGGTCGAATCGTTCCGCGCCGGAGATGTTGTGAGGATTTCGGGCGTGTTGTACACCGCAAGGGACGCGGCGCACAAGAGGATAGTCGAGGCGTTGGACGCGGGGCAGGCCCCGCCGTTCGAGCTTTCGGGGCAGATAGTGTACTATGTAGGCCCGACGCCGGCGAGGCCGGGAGAGGCAATCGGCTCCGCCGGCCCGACGACAAGTTGCAGGATGGACTCTTACGCGCCGAGGTTGCTTGAGGCCGGGTTGAAGGGGATGATAGGGAAAGGCAACCGGGCTCCGGTGGTGGTCGAAGCGATGAAAAAGTATCGCGCGGTGTATTTCGCGGCGGTAGGCGGAGCGGGCGCGCTCATTTCAAAAAGCATAAAATCTTGTGAAATAATCGCGTATGAAGACCTCGGCGCGGAAGCTGTCAGAAAGCTGCTTGTAGAGGATTTCCCGGCGATTGTCGTCAACGACGTCCTCGGCGGCGACATTTACGAAACAGGCAGAAAAAAATATCAGAGGTTATGACCGTCCGGCGCTTTTCGATGTCCGGAGACAAACCGATTCGTGGAGGAAATGGCAATGAGCATATTCAAGGCGTATGACATCAGAGGGATAGTGCCGGACCAGTTGGACGAAGCTCTGGCGTATAAGATAGGACGCGCTTATGTGACGTTTCTGAAATGCGACCGGGTGGTGGTCGGCAGGGACGCCCGGGCGAGCGCGGACGCGATGTTCGAGGCGCTGGCGCGCGGCATCACCGATCAGGGGGCCGATGTTATTGACATCGGGCGCAGCGACACCCCGATGCTTTACTTCGCCGCCCGCAACGAGCCTGCCGCCATTATGATTACCGCCTCTCACAACCCGCCCGCCTACAACGGCTTCAAGATGTGCCGCGAGAACTCTATCCCGATAAGCGGAGACACCGGGATAAAGGATATGGAGAAGATAGTTCTTGAGGAGAGTTTCGCGGCTGCGGCGCGGAAAGGCGAGATAGTGAAAAAAGACGCGCTGGATGAGTTCGCCGCTTTCACGCGCTCATTCGCGCGGCTGGACGGCGGAAGGAAGCTGAAGGTGGTGGTGGACGGCGCGAACGGGGCCTGCGGTTACACTTACCCGAAAATTTTCGATGGGATGAATATTGAATACATTCCTTTATATATGGAACCGGACGGAACGTTCCCAAACCACGAGGCGAACCCGCTGCTGGACGAGAATCTGGTGGATATAAAGAAAAAGGTGTTGGAGACGGGGGCGGACCTCGGGGCGGCCATTGACGGCGACGCGGACAGGTGCATGTTCATAGACGAGCGGGGGGAGACGGTGAGGGCGGATGTGGCCGGGGCGATTATCGCAAGAGACCTGCTGAAGACATCTCCGGGCGCGGCTGTGCTTTACGATCTGCGCAGCACGAGCGCGGCGGCGGAAGACATTGAAACTTATGGCGGCAAACCGGTGATGTGCAGGGTCGGACACGCTTTCATCAAGCGCCAGATGCGCGAGCACGACGCGGTGTTCGCTTCTGAGCTTTCAGGACATTTCTATTTCAAGGCCCACAATTTCACCGAAAGCTCCGCTATAGCTTTAATCTGCATGTTGAACCTGATGTCGGAGACCGGAAAGAAGATGAGCGAGCTTGCGGCTCCGGTTTTGCGCTACTCTCATTCGGGCGAGATAAACTTCGAGGTCGCCGACAAGGACGCCGTATTGAAGAAGCTCGAAGAGACTTACGGAGCGGCGGGCAGGGTTTTCCACCTCGACGGGTTGAGCGTGGAACTTGACGGCTGGCGGTTCAATGTGCGCGCGAGCAACACCGAGCCGCTGCTGCGCCTTAACTTGGAGGCGGCCGACGTTGAAGAGATGGAAAAGAAAAAGGCGGATGTAATCGGGATAATAGAGGGCAAATGATGACGGACAAGATGGACGCTGACAACGAGCGAGACTCCGGCAAAGACGAAAAAAAGAAAACCCCCGAAGCCGAGAGCCGCTCTAAACTTAAGATGCGCCAGAGGGCTGCTCTGTGGACGGGCATACCCATGACCATGCTCGCCGGGCTTATCGTCGGCTATATGATAGGAATCGGCCTTGAAAGCGTGTTCCACACTGAAAACAATATTCTGCTGGCAGTGAGCGTGATGCTCGGAGTGGCAGCCGGATTCAAACTTGTGTTCGAGCAGATAAAAAAATTGGAGTAAAAATATTGACACAGCGAAGCTTTTGTGAAATGATTCACGTGCTTGATTATGAGACCTATGGCTAATGGAACGAAAACAGCGCAAAACATCATTCATCAAAAATATTATTATATCTGTTCTCTGGGTGACGACGCCTGCCGCGATTGCAATGATACTGTTCCGGGAGAAACTGCCGCCGATGTTCGCGGCGGGGTTCATTGCCGGAGTCATTTTTGGAAGCCTCAACCTGTTATGCGTTGAGCGGCTGGTAAAAAGTCTCATCGGGGGAGCGGACAAAAGAAAAACACGGGCGGCAATCGCGAGCGCGGCGGCGTTGGCGGCGATAGTCAGTGGACTTTTGGCCGGATTGTACTTTAGAATATTCGACGGTTTCGGCGCCTTGGCCGGATTCACAGTGGTTCTGGCGGTTATGATGGCGCGGGGAATGAAACAGATAAACATATTGAAAGAGAATAAAAAATGAGCGCGACGACAGCGGCGGAACACGCGACGACAGCGGCGGAACATGTCGCTGAAAACGCAGGACACGCGGCGGAACACACGGCCGAGGCGGCGGGCCACGCCGCGGAGCACGTCGGCGGCGTACACATCCCCGAACTTCAGAACGTCATCGACTATGCGCTTCATCTCAAGCATATCAGCATTTGGGACGACGCGTTCGGTCACGGTTTGTGGGGTCTCAGTTGGTTTGACATGATAAACATCGTGTTCGCCTGCGGAGTGATTCTGATACTCAGCGTGCTGGCGATCAGATTGAAAGCAAAGCTCCAAAGAGTCCCCAAGGGCTTCCAAGCTCTTGTGGAAGTCTTCGTCAACGGAATGAACACTTATTTTAGCGGAATCATGGGAGCCAAGTGGGGAAGAGTTTTCACCCCATTCGTCGGAACCCTCTTTATTTATATTCTTTTTATGAACTATCTCGGATTAATCCCGTTCGCAAAATCTCCCATCGCCGCAAATATCAATGTGCCGATGGCGATGGCGATATGCGTGTTTTTCCTTGTGCAGTATCACGGCATAAGGCAGAACGGGTTGAAAAACTACTGCAAACATTTTCTGGGCGAGAAAGCGGGAATCATAGGGCTAGACCAGTTCCTGATGTGTTTGAACCTTATGTTGCACATACTTGGCGAACTGGTGAAACCGGTTTCGTTGACGCTCAGGCTTTTCGCAAATATCACGGCGGAAGACGCGGTGTTGGCGTCTCTGGTGATAATGGTGGTGTCGTTGCCGTGGTGGCTGCCGATACCGTTGCAAGCGGTGTTTTTCCCGCTGGCGCTTCTGTTCGGATTGATCCAAGCGGTGGTGTTCTCCACATTGAGCGCGCTGTACATATCGCTGATGTCCGCGCACGAAGAACACGGGCACGACGCGGAGCATTGAAAACAAGGCGAAACCGGCAAGATACAATTGTCGACGCGATATAGAGACAGGAAAAACTGAGAAAGGGGGACAATAGAACATGGAAGCTGGAGCACTCGTAGGATTGGCGCTTCCGATCGGGGTGGGACTCGCCGCAATCGGTTCGGGACTCGGACTCGGTCAGGCAGTAGGAAAAGCGTTGGAAGCAATCGCAAGGCAACCGGAGGCCGCGGACAAGATTCAGACGGTCATGATCATCGGCGCGGCTCTGATTGAAGCTCTCACGATTTACGCGCTTGTTGTCGTGTTTCTTCTCATGGGCAAAGTGTGATTCGCCCTTGAACGGACTGATCCGCCGCCGGCGGGCGGACGTCCCGGTTCGCATTGCGGTCGCCGGGGGGGTGCATTGTGGTCGAGATATTTGAAGCGCTAGGCGTAAAGCCGACACAGATCGCCATTCAGTTGGTCGGTTTTCTGTTGCTGTTCTTCGTGTTGAGGAAGTTTCTGTGGAACCCCATCCTTAACCTGATGGAATCGCGGGAAAAAGAGGTAGAGGACATGCTCGGCAAGGCCGAAGAGGCCAAAAAGACGGGCGAACGTCTCGAAGCCGATTACAAAGACCGCATTTCTCAGATAGACGACGAAGCGCGCAAATACAGAGATGAAGAATTGAAGCGGGGCCGCGAGATGGCTGAACAGATCATCAAAGAGGCCCGCGACGAAGCCGAGGTCGAGAAACAGAAAGCCCTCAACGCAATCCGCGAGGAGAGCAGGCGCGCCCGCATGGAGCTTCGCGACTATTCGGTCGGCCTTTCAATCGACATCGCGGCAAAGGTGCTTGAAGAAAAGATCGACCGCGCTTCTCACGAACAGCTCGCGAGGAAGTTCCTCGACAAATTGGACTCGTTGAATTGATAAAGGAATCGGAGAGCGGGGATGCTTAAAAGGGCCATATCCGCAAGATACGCCGGGGCGCTGTTCGCGCTGGCGAAAGAAACCGGAAAGCTTGAGACGGTGGAGCGCGACTTCGCGCGGGCCGTCGAGACGCTGGACGGCAACGCCGACGTGGACGCGTTTATGGCGCATCCGGCCATCGGCGTGGCAGACAAGCTTCAAGTGGCCGAATCTCTTTTCTCCGGCAAGGTGGACGCGGCGGTTTACGACTTCGTCTGCCTCCTCATCGAGAAGAAGCGCGAACAGTATCTGCGCATGATACTCGATGATTTCGGCGCGCTTCTCATGGAGCACAGAGGGAAACAGAAGGCGACGGTGTTCACGCCGTACGAGCTGACCCCGGAAACCAAGTCCGCGATAATCTCCGGGCTTGAGAAGAGCGCCGGAATGAAGATTGACCTTGAGCAAGTGGTTGACAAGACGCTGATCGGCGGGATAAAAGTGCAGATCGGCGACATGGTGTACGACGGAAGCGTCAGGAGCGGACTCGAAAGGATGAGAGAGGCTCTCGGCGCGGCAAGGTTATAAAAGAGAGGCGCGCCCGGCGGCTGCGGCCGTGGGGTAACGGAGGCGGGCGGCTCCGACTCGCGCGAAGCGCCCGAGTATAACGAGGTGACAGGCTGATGGGTATTCGACCGGAAGAGGTAAGCTCCGTAATAAGGGAGCAGCTTGAAAAATATCGATCGAAAGTCGAGATGGAGAATGTCGGCACGGTGTTGCAGGTCGGCGACGGCATCGCCCGCGTTTACGGGTTGAGCGGAGCCATGGCCGGCGAGATGCTCGAGTTCCCGGGCGGCATCATGGGCATGGCGCTCAACCTCGAGACCGACAACGTCGGCGCCGTCATCTTCGGCTCCGATAGGACCATCAAGGAAGGCGACACCGTCAAGTGCACGGGCAAGATCGCCTCGGTGCCTGTCGGCGAAGCGGTGCTCGGCAGGGTTATCAGCCCGGTCGGACAGCCGCTAGACGGCCTCGGCCCGATCGCGTCGTCCGAGTCGCGAGAGATCGAGTTCCGAGCTTGCGGCGTTGTCGACAGGCAACCCGTCAACCAGCCGGTTCAGACCGGCCTGAAAGCCATCGACTCGATGATCCCCATCGGGCGCGGCCAGCGCGAACTCATCATCGGCGACCGCCAGACGGGCAAAACCGCCATCGCCATCGACACCATTATCAACCAGAAAGGCAACGACCTTTACTGCATATATGTTTCCATTGGCCAGAAGATGTCCACTCTCGTTTCTGTGGTCGAAATTCTTAAAAAGTACGGCGCAATGGAATACACCACCATCGTGGCCGCGACCGCCATGGACGCGGCGGCCCTACAGTACATCGCTCCCTATGCCGGTTGCGCGATGGGCGAGCACTTCATGTATCAGGGCAAGCACGTTCTGCTGATTTACGACGACCTGACCAAACAGGCCGCGTCCTATCGGCAGATGTCGCTTCTGTTGCGCAGGCCTCCCGGACGCGAAGCGTACCCCGGCGATATTTTCTATCTGCACAGCAGACTGCTTGAGCGCGCCGTGAAACTCAACGACAAACTGGGAGCCGGCTCTCTGACCGCGCTGCCGATCATTGAGACGCAGGCGGGCGACGTCTCGGCGTACATCCCGACAAACGTCATCTCGATCACGGACGGACAGATATTCTTGGAAACCGACCTGTTCTACGCCGGACAGCGGCCCGCCATCAACGTGGGCCTCTCGGTATCGCGCGTAGGCGGCAAAGCGCAGACCAAAGCGATGAAGAAAATCGCAGGACGCCTCCGCCTAGATTTGGCGCAGTACCGCGAACTTGCGGCGTTTGCCCAGTTCGGCTCCGACCTCGACAAGGCCACTCTCTCCCAGCTAACGCGCGGCGAGAAGATGACCGAGATTCTCAAGCAGGATCAGTACGTCCCGATGAAAATCGAAGATCAGGTGGCGATAATCTTCGCCGGCGTCAACGGACTTCTCGACAGCATTCCAACAGCGGCTCTTAAACGCTTCGAGCGCGAACTGATTCAATACCTGAGCGAGAAGCATCCTGACATCCCGAAAGAAATCGGGACGTCAAAAGAATTGACGGACTCCACGGCTGCGAAATTGAAACAGGCGGTGGAGGATTTTAAAGGAAAATTTAAGGCATAAAGCGCGGACGCCGGATGGCGACGGAGCGGCGGGGAGTGTGAACGGCCATAGCTGAAAATCCGAAGAAAATACGCACCAGAATAGTCGCTGTCAAGAACACGCAGAAGATCACCAGCGCTATGAAGATGATTGCGGCGGCGAGGCTTCGCAAGGCCGAAGAGCGCGCGATGATGGCGCGCCCGTACGCGGACAGACTTCAGAGTTTCTTGGACGGATTTGCGATATCGCCTGAGAACGTGCCGCACCCGCTCGCCGAAACGCGCGGAACTGTCCGCAAGCGGGGCTTGTTGCTGATAACTTCAGACCGCGGTCTTTGCGGAAGCTATAACGGCAACATACTGCGCGAGGCCGACAACTGGCTGAACGCCAACGGGCGCGACAATTGCCTGTTCTACATCATCGGCAAAAAGGGCGTCAATTATTACAAAAGGCGCGGCGGAAATATCAAGTATTCGATGCTGGACATCGACCAGACGATTAACCATAAACAAATCAAGGAAATCACGGACGCGCTCGCGGCGGACTTCATCGCGGGGGAAGTGGACGAAGTGAACGTGTTGTATTCGAAGTATGTGTCTCCGGCGGTGTGCAAGCAGACGAACATTCCGCTGCTGCCGATACAGTCGGCGGAATCGGAAACTGAACGAAAAGGCCCCGCGGCGGACTTCATTTATCAGCCGAGTTCTGAGGCTCTGCTGGAGATATTGTTCCCGAAGTACTTGTACACCAGAATCATTACGTCTCTCGCGGAGAGCTTCGCCAGCGAGCAGGGACAGCGCATGGTGGCGATGACGAACGCGACGGACAACGCCGAGGAAATGGTGAGGTTGTTGACGCTGAAATACAACAACGCGCGCCAGACGGCTATAACAAAGGAATTGCTTGAAATAGTAGGAGGCGCCGAAGCGCTAGAGAAGTAAACAGCAGGGGCGCAGGCGCCCCGCGGACGAGGTGACCCGATGGCATTACCGGATGGAAAAATTGTACAGATAATCGGACCGACGATCGACGCGGAGTTTCCGCCAGAACATCTGCCCGAAATACTCACGGCGCTCAAGGTCGAGAACAAATCGACCAAAGCGACCATCACCGTCGAGGTGGCGCAGCATTTGGGCAACAACATTGTCCGCGCCATCAGCATGCAGTCCACTGACGGACTCAAGCGCGGCGACAAAGTGGTGAACACGGGCAAGCCCATTATGCTTCCCGTCGGTCGCGAAACTCTCGGCCGTCTGTTCAACCTGCTCGGAGAAACCATCGACGAACAGGGCGAACTGAAGACCAGCATGGAGTATCCGATCCACCGCGAAGCTCCGTCGTTTGAGGACCAGACGGCCGTCTCTGAAGTGTTCGAGACCGGCATCAAGGTCATCGACCTGCTCGAGCCGTACGCCAAGGGCGGAAAAGTCGGCCTCTTCGGCGGCGCGGGCGTCGGCAAAACCGTCGTTATTATGGAGCTTATCCACAACATCGCCACCCACCACGGCGGCTTCTCCGTGTTCGGCGGCGTCGGCGAACGAACACGCGAAGGAAACGACCTCTGGCTCGAAATGAAAGAGTCCGGCGTCATCGATAAAACCTGCCTCGTGTTCGGGCAGATGAACGAGCCCCCCGGAGCTAGACTCCGCGTCGCTCTCTCCGCTCTCACTATGGCTGAATACTTCCGCGACGAGGAAGGGCAGGACGTCCTCCTGTTCATCGACAACATATTCAGATTCACGCAGGCCGGCTCCGAGGTGTCCGCTCTTCTCGGACGCATGCCGTCCGCCGTCGGATACCAGCCCACTCTCGCAACGGAAATGGGCGCCCTGCAGGAGCGCATTACCTCCACGAAGAAAGGCTCCATCACTTCCGTTCAGGCCATCTACGTTCCCGCAGACGACCTCACGGACCCGGCTCCGGCCACTACGTTCTCCCACCTTGACGCCACCACTGTTCTTTCAAGACAAATTGCAGAACTCGGCATATATCCCGCCGTCGACCCGCTCGACTCCACCTCCCGCATACTCGACCCGAACATCGTCGGAAACGAACACTACGGCGTCACCCGGCAGGTGCAGAACATCCTTCAGAAATATAAAAACCTTCAGGACATCATCGCCATCCTCGGCATGGAAGAGCTTTCCGACGATGATAAATTGACGGTGTCCCGCGCCAGAAAAATTCAGAGATTCCTTTCCCAGCCGTTCTTCGTGGCCGAGGCGTTCACAGGTCAGGCCGGCAAGTACGTGCCGCTCGCAGAGACAATCAAGGGATTCAAGGAAGTCATAGAAGGCAAGCACGACGACCTGCCGGAACAGGCGTTCTACATGGTCGGCGGGATAGAAGAAGCCGTAGAAAAAGCGAAGCAGTTGAGAGGATAAAACACCGAAAGGTCCATCGCGGGGCGGCAACGCGCGCGCGGGAACCGATTCAAAGTTATGGCGGATCAAAACTACACACTCGATATCATGACGCCGATGAAGTCGGCCTTCAAAGGCGACGTCAGAACGCTCATCGCGCGCGGCACGGACGGATACTTCGGAGTGCTGGCGAACCACGCTCCCATGCTGGCCGCGCTTGACTTCGGCCCGCTTCATGTCCGCACAGCCGAAGGCGCGGACAAATGGTTCGCGGTCAGCAACGGTTTTTTCGAAGTGCGCGGCAACAAAGCGGCTCTTCTGGTTGAGACCTGCGAAGCAAAGGAAGATATAGACGTTGAGCGAGCTAGAAAAGCCAAAGAGCGCGCTGAAGAGCGCCTCAGAAAACGCGAAAGCATCGACATCAAACGCGCAGAGGCAGCCCTGTTGCGCGCCATCACGCGCCTGAGCATCGCGTCAAGATAACTAAACGGAAAGTTCCAAAGGGAAATCTTCAAAGAAGGTTTCCCTTTTTCATTTTAAAACCATGTCCGTTTTATTTTCTGCGTTTCCTTTACATATCGGTTTTGATGCGCCATGCTTAAATAGCGGAGCGATCCGCGCGGACGGTTGATTAAAATTATCTGTGGCGTATGTATTCTGTGAAGGCAAGCGGCATACTGGAGCGGGTTCCTCTCCGAAATACACCTCAAAACGATAACTGAAAACTATCCGCAACCCCGAATAAGCGCTTGCGCGTTCGGGGACAGGTTCGACGCCTGAACGCTGCATTTTAGAGCGCGCAGGGCGGCGGAGCGCGAATAAACGGCCGAGGCCGTTGATATTTCTATATGGAAGGAAGCGGCGGCGGAACCGCCGCAGAGGAAATGTTTTATGTCAAGTTTTAAAGATTTAGGTTTGAATCAGGAGATGCTCAAAGCCGTTAAAGCGGAAGGGTACTCGGAGCCGACGCCGATACAGGCGCAGGCGATCCCCTTGGTTCTAGAGGGAAGAGATGTTCTCGGTTGCGCGCAGACGGGAACGGGAAAGACGGCCGCGTTCGCGTTGCCTATAATCCAGAAACTAAGCAAGGCGCAGGCGCGCAAGGGCAGGCGTCCGATACGGGCGCTGATTCTCACGCCCACGCGGGAACTGGCCGCTCAGATAGACGATTGCTTCGCCGCGTTCGGAAGAACGGCGGGCGTTTATAGAACAGCTGTGTTCGGAGGCGTAAGCCAAGGCCGGCAAGTGGACGCGCTCAGGCGCGGCGTGGACGTCCTTGTCGCCACCCCCGGAAGACTGCTCGACCTCATCAGTCAGGGCTTCATCGATCTCGGCTCGCTTGAGATTTTCGTTCTCGACGAAGCCGACCGCATGCTTGACATGGGGTTCATTCACGACGTGCGCAGAGTCGCGAAACTGCTTCCCGACCGCAGGCAGACTCTTCTGTTCTCGGCCACCATGCCCGGAGATATCCGGAGTTTGGCGGACAACCTGCTGGACAATCCGGCGAGCGTATCCGTCTCGCCGCCGTGCTCGACGGTAGACCTCATACAGCAGTCGGTGTACTACGTGGAGAAAGCCGACAAGGGCGCGTTGCTTTCGAGCCTTATGAGCAAGCCGGAATTCGGGCGCGCGCTGATCTTCACTCGCACGAAGCACGGCGCGGACAAAGTCGCGAAGATGCTTTCGCGAGGCAACGTGAAAGCCGAGGCGATTCACGGAAACAAAACGCAGAACGCGCGGCAGAACGCGCTGGACTCATTCAAGCGCGGACGCTCGCAGGCCCTTGTGGCAACAGACATCGCCTCGCGCGGCATCGACATCGACAGCGTCACTCATGTTATAAATTTCGACCTGCCCAACGAGCCGGAAAGCTACATCCACCGCATTGGCAGAACAGGCCGGGCGGGAGCTTCGGGCGTGGCGATTTCTTTCTGCGCTGCGGACGAGCGCCCCTACCTGAAGGACATCGAGCGTCTTATAAAGAAGAGCATCAGGCGCGAGGACGACAACCCGTTCGCGTCCACTGTCGCCGAGGCTCCGGCAGCCGTCGCAACGCCCTCGCGGGCGCGCTACGGCGGCGGAACGCGCGGCGGCGTAAGATACGCTTCGGCCTCTTCAAACCGCAGGGGCCGCTCGGGCGTTCGCTGAGCGGGGAATGTTTCGCAACGCTTAAATGAGATTGTTCGAAAGTTTGCGGGGCAACCGTTTTTTGCAAAAACCGGTTTCCCCGCGCCCCTTCCGAAAAAACTCTTAATAAGCCGATTTTGTTGAACTTCGTTCTAAATAAAATCGGTTTTTTATTTCATGCCTAATCCGTCATTATGATTAGAATTCATTGACGCAAGAGGCGCATAGCGGCGTTCAGAGTGGGGATGCCGTCGCGCGCGCCTACCGCGCCGCATGTGAGAAACGCGGCGGCGTTGGCGAATTCGCAACAGCGTTTGACGTCCCATCCGTTGAGAAGGCCATGAATGTACCCTCCGTGAAAGACATCGCCAGCGCCCGTGGTATCCACTACGAATCCGGGTTTGGAGTAAGCTTGAATTCTGAAAGAGCCGTCGCGGGTGGCGCCGGCGCAGCCTTTTTCTCCAAGGGTGACAACCGCCGCGCGGGGGCCTGCGGCGAGGATTTTTTCACACGCCGACGCGGGACTGATTCTCGCTCCGTAGTATCTTCGGACAAACTCGTGAGAAGCTACAAAGTGGTCTACCGACGCGAAAATCTCGTCCATGCGCTCGCGGGGGCTTCCGGCGTCGATGACTGACGGGACGCCTCTGCGGCGGGCTGTTTTCAGCGCGAGTATAGCCGCGCGCGCGTCGCGCCCGTCCACATGCATGACGCGGCACTGCGGAAGAGCGGACCCGGAAACGGCGCGGGGCGGCAGAGGCAACGCTCCCGTCTGGTCCAGCGCGCACGCCCTGCTTCCCGTCGATTCGTCTATCCATACGAACGCCTTGCACGTCCGCGCTTTCTGATGCAGAACCATTCCGTCCGCGCGCACGCCGTATCTCTCAAGCTCCCGCTGGATGAAAAGCCCCTCGTGGTCGTTCCCCGCCGAGCCGATGAAGGAGCAGTTCCTTTTCCATTTAGCAAGAGCCACGAGCGCTGTGGGAACGGGCGCGCCTCCCTGCATCGTAAATTCTTTCACTGTTGTTTTTTCGTCAGGCTCTGGATACTTGCCCAGCACGCACTGATAGTCCAGCGCGCACAAACCTATTCCCAAGCAATCAAAAACGGCTTCGTTGTTTTTCATTTAATCGCTCCGGAGAAAACCGCCAGAGGCGGGCTTCTTTTACTTTCTCACCATCTCGATAAGTTTGACCAGCGGCGGTTTGTTGAGCGCGACCGCGCTGTAAATGCAGAGTTCGTGGCAACAGAAACAGAGGATGCATTTATCGTTGTTGATTTTTCCGGCTTTTTCGTCGAAAGAAATGGCTCCGGCGGGGCAGACTTCGGCGCATTTGCGGCATTTGACGCACTTTTCCGGCTCGATGCGAGGGCGCACTTTCGTTAACTCGGTGAAAGGGGAGGCGAGAACGGGCATGAGCAGGAACGCGGCGGATGACGGCCTGCGGACGCGGCGGCGCACGTTCTCCAGCCGCTCGCCGAGGATATCGATATCTTTAAGTTTGTAGGCTCCCATTCCGCGACGCCCCGCGCATTCGGTGACGGCTATCTCGCCGGGGGAGAACCCCAATGCGGCGGCGGCAAACGCGTCCAGCGCCACCGCGTCTGCCGCGCCCGCGATAAATTTCAGAGCTATCGGCTTGCCCTGACTCGGTCCAGTGCCTTCCATCCCGACTACCGCGTCCATTATCGAAAGCGCGGGAGGCATGGCCGAATAGATGTCTGCCACAGCTTCCGCAAAATCCCTGTAGCGGGCGAACCTGTGCGCCGCCACCCTGTCCGTTGTGGCAGTCAGGCCGAACATGTTTTTCACCGCGCCCGTCATCAGCGTCTGCATGTGAGTCTTCAACTTGCAGACGTTCACAATGACGTCCACCTCGTCCAGATGCTTGGGAATATGGATGTGAGTCAGTTTTTTCGCGCCGGGGATTTCCAATTTTCTGAAGCTGTGCTTCTCGAGCGAGACCAGTTCCGCGCCAGTCTCCCGCGCCACTCTGGGCATATCGGTGGCTGTGTGCACTTTGCGGGTTCCGCCTGCGTGGAATCCGCCGGGCAGGTCGCCGAAAGAGACTGTCGCGCCGAGGTCTTGCAGCCTTCGTATGACTGCAATAAGGATCGCCGGGTGGGTTGTTACGGCTTCTTCAGGTTTTGCCGCCAGAAGCAGGTTCGGTTTGACGAACACCTTTTTGCCTCTGCCGACGAACTTCTCAAGGCCGCCGAGCAATTCCAGCGTGCCGTCGAGCGCCTTGCCGACCCGTTCGGGGGAGTAATCCTCGCACTTTGCGACAGCCACAATAGACTTTTCCATGCCGTAAATTCTAACAGAGCGGAAGCGCGGATGAAACATTTGAAAAAAAAGGGTTGGACGCAAGGCGGGCGCTTTGACTTTTGACCTTGCCCGGCGCTAGAATCGAGACGTTTCGCAGCCTGAAAAAGGCGGACCAAACAAATAACCGGAAGGAGAAAAATACTAATGGAATACAAGAATCTGATTGCTGAAAAGAAAAGCGGATACGGGCAGATCACGTTGAACAGGCCGCCGGTGAACGCGCTGAGCGGGGATTTGGTGGTCGAGATAGGCGCGGCGATAGACGAGTTTGCGGCCGACGCCGAAATCCGTTCGATAGTCATCACCGGGGCCGGGGAGAAGGCGTTCTGCGCCGGGGCGGACCTCAAGGCCGGGTTCGGAGACAATCCGGACACGTTCGTGAAGCGCGGGCAGGACACGTTTCTGAAGGTGGAAACGTGCGGCAAGCCTGTCATCGCGGCGATAAACGGCATCACTCTCGGAGGCGGTTGCGAATTGGCTCTCTCCTGCACCTTCAGGGTCATCGCTGAAAACGCCATCATCGGGCTTCCCGAATCCAATCTCGGAATAATTCCCGGCTACGGCGGCACGCAAAGGCTTTCCCGCCTCGTCGGCAAATCCAAGTCGCTCCACATGATGATTTTCGGCCAACACATTAAGGCTGAAGAAGCGGTGGCGATAGGTCTGTGCGACAAGCTTTGCGCGCCCGGCAAGGCGCTTGAGGAAGCGGTCGCGCTGGCCGAACTGGCCGCTACTCGCTCTCCCATTGCGACTCGCTCCATTCTCGATTCCGTCAACAGGGGCGTCGAGACGGACATCCAGTCCGGACTCGACATAGAGCGCGCGAATTTCCTCGTGGCGCTTGCTTCCGGCGACGCCCGCGAGGGCATTTCAGCCTTCTTGGAAAAGCGCAAGGCCGAATTCAAGGGCGTCTGAGGCGGGACGACTTAAAAATCAATCAAAACAAGCCAAAGTGTGGCATTTAGGTCACATGCGATGTGGCATTTTTGTCAATTAGTTGTCTCAAAATAGCTGTTTTAAATCGATACTGATTTAAAAAGGCGAGAAAACAGCGCGTTTTTTATTTTTGTATTTTTATGGCAAGTGGCATAAATATTGCATGATACTTATTTTGCGTGGGGTTTTCTGTCAACCGACTTGCTGTGAAATTGATTATCGCATAGTTGAATATGTTGTAAAGACGGTAACGCGGGATGAAAAGGCGCATATTTAGGATTAGTAAAATATATGAATAGAATAAATATCACATTGCAATGATGGAGGAACTATGGTAAAATTTTCAAACCGATTGAGACTTTTTTATTAACAATTATGGGATTTTCGGCTAAGAGAACAGCATTGAAACAAATCCATTTGAAAAGGGCGATTTTGATATGAGAAGACATTTTATTGTCTTGTTGTTAATGTTGGGAGCTTTGACAATATGCTGCGGAGGGGCGTTTGCGGCTGATTGCACGAGCGTCGGGGCCGGGCCGGGGGATATCTGCATAGTATTGCAGGACGAGCTTGGCAACCCCATCGCCGGGGATGTCGATACGGTAGTGGAATTTTTAACCGAGGGCAGCGACGGCTCGCTGTCTAATCCCAATGTGCAATTTGATTTGTATGACGGACATGCGAACGATTCGAGCGGAAGCCCGGCTGACGGAGTGATACTTGTCACCGCAGCGCAGCTTGCATCGTGGAACGCGTTCAATTTTGGGAATCCCGCGCCTTATGACTGGCGGATTTCGGTGACCTCAGCGTCTGGTTTCGTAAAGTATCCGGCGGAAGATTTATTCTACAGTCAGGCGGCAGTGAACACGGCGAGCTCCGACCCGATTCAGCTTGAATACTCGTTGCATGTGTCGTTGGTGGACGAGCTTGGAGCGCCGATAGATTCCGGAGGCGGGCAGATAGAGATTACGGGGTTCGCGGCTTGCAACGGGACATATCGAGATGGCGTTCCGGGGGAAGACAACGACGGGGTGGAGGACGGCGAGATATACGTTCTGTGTCCGGTTGTGAATCCCACCGCGATAGGGGTGGAAGTTACGGCGGACGGTTTCACTGATTTTGACATCCCGGCGGTTGTGATAAGCAGGGACTCGCAGGCTCTGGAAACGACCTCGCAACAATACACTCTAAAAATCAATTCTGGAGATATCGAAGATTTTCTGGCTAACACGATAACGCCTGCCGATGCCGCCGATGTGAGCGGCTGGTTCACGGAATCAACGACGGCAGTGGCAAAGGCGCTTGTGGACGGCGGAGACGTGTATATAGCGGCGGACGGCGCGGGCGATCTGACGATCAGGTATCCGGGCTATCTGGAAAAGACGATAGCTGTGACTCCGGTGACGACGGCGCAGACGACTGTGGCGTACACCGGGGCGGACGGGCTGGATTATCAGATAGTGGTGAATTACGGCGGCGGCAACGTGGAGGACGAGCTTGGCGGCGCGCTAGGGTTCGACGCGGCGGACGCGTTTGTGGTGTCGGCGACATGCGGCGGGGCGGTTATCCCGCACACGGCGGCTGATGACGGGGCGGCGTGGTATATAGCGCCTGAGACGGCTCCGGGCGCGTTGTATGTGACGATATCGAGAGCGGGGTATGTTGACACCTGCGACAATTCGACCGTGACGACTACGTGGACGGCGGCGGATTCTCCCGCGTTTGAACCGGGAGACAGCGACGGACTGCCGTTTACTGTGAAAGTTGTCGTGGAAGACGAGCTTGGAAATGCGATAACGGGCGCGACGGCTGTGATAACCGGAGGGGAAACGGCGATAGACGGCGGGCTGGGCGACGGCGACGGGATGGCGGACGGAGTCATATATATCGCACAGGATCCAGCCGCGCTCGGCGCGGGTCCGCATGAGATAACTGTGTCAAAAGCCGCATCGGGATTCATCGAATGGGCAGACGCGACTAAGACGATTAGCGCGACCGCGCAAACAGAATATACGACGGCAAACGAATATACGGTGAAAGTATCGGCTCTGGAAGACGAGTTAGGTAACACGCTGACGGGAGCGACGGTGACGTCGGGCGCGGGCGGCGCGGTGGCCTGCGTGGAGCCAGCGGCGCCGGACGGCAGTTACTATTGCGCTGTGCCGGATGGCGAAACATCTGAAGTTACGGCGGCGATGCCGGGATATATCGAAAACACGGCTGCCACGCTGGGCGGAGCGGACGAAGACGGAGCGCAGATTGTTCAGGACATGAGCGACGGAACGGGAAGCGAGTTGCTCTTCACAGTAATGGTATCGGCTCTGGAAGACGAACTTGGGAACACGCTGACGGGCGCGACGGTGACGTCGGGCGCGGGCGGGGGGGTGGCTTGCGTCGAACCTGCGGTCGCGGACGGCAGTTATTATTGCGCGGTTCCGGACGGAGAGACATCAGCAGTCACAGCGGCAAAAACAGGCTACATAACGAACACTGCGGCGACGCTCGGAGGAGCCGCCGAGGCAGGCCCGCAGTTGACGCAGGACATGAGCGACGGCAGCGGAGACGAACTCTTATTCACAGTTAAGGTTGACCCGGTTGAAGACGAACTAGGGAACACGCTGACGGGCGCGACGGTGACGTCGGGCGCGGGCGGGGCGGTGGCCTGCGTCGAACCGACTATAGCGGACGGTTCGTACTATTGCGCGGTTCCCGATGGAGAGACATCGGCTATTGTCGCCTCAATTTCAGGTTATATCGCTGGCGGCGCGGCGGACAACGGATCGGCGGACGAAGACGGCGCTCAGGTTGTTCAGGACATGAGCGACGGCAGCGGAGACGAACTTCTATACACTTTAAAAATACCTGATTTGCAGAACGAAATCGGCGACACTCTGCTCGGGGCGACAGTGACTTCGGGCACGGGCGGAGCTGTGGCCTGCGACGAACCTGCCGCGCCGGACGGCAGTTACTATTGCGCTGTTCCGAACGGGCAGACGACGGCAGTGACAGCCGCGCTCGATGGATACATCACGCGCGCCGCGACGACGGTCGGCAACGCGGACGAGGGCGGCGCGCAACTTGAACAGATTATGACGGACGGCAGCGGCAAGGAACTGCTGTTCACGGTCAAGGCGACTATTGAGAACGAAGTGGGCGACACGATAACGGGGGCGACAGTGAATTCCGGCGCGGGCGCGGCGGTGGCGTGCCTCGAAGAAGCCGCGCCGGACGGCAACTATTACTGCGCGGTTCCAAACGGCGAGACATCCGAGGTCATCGCGTCGTTCGGCGGATATGTGACGAGGACGGCGGCCACAGTGGGGAACGCGAATGTGGGCGGCTCTCAACATGTTCAGAATATGACGGACGGCAGCGGCAAAGAATTGCTTTTCACAGTAAAAATTTCTCCGCTGCAAAATGAGATAGGCGGAACCCTGACGGGGGCGACGGTGACGTCGGGCGCTGGCGGAGCGATCCCCTGCGTGGAGGAATCGGTTCCTGACGGCAACTATTTTTGTCCCGTCCCCAATGGCCAGACATCGAATGTCACGGCTGTAAAGTCGGGTTACATAACAGGAACTTCGCTCGGATTGGGCAATGCCGCAGAGGCCGGCCCGCAACTTATGCACGACATGTCGATGGGTTCGGGCAACGAACTGTTGTTCACTGTCGTGGTGACAACGCTGGAAAACGAAGTAGGAGCCACTGTCAACGCGGCGACGGTGGCGTCGGGCGCGGGCGCGGCGGTGACATGTTCACAGAAGGCTGTCCCGGACGGGAACTACTATTGCGCGGTTCCGAGCGGAGAAACTTCCGAGGTTGTCGCCGGCAAATCGGGATATGTGAATAGAACAAAGGTCTCGATTGGCAACGCGGCGGCGGGTGGGCCGCAGCGCATTCATGATATGACGGACGGGTCAGGCAGCGAACTGCTCTTTACGGTTAAGGTTTCGACGCTTGAAGACGAGATAGGAAACACTCTGACGGGCGCGACTATAAGGTCGGGAGATTTGGCGGACATAGTGTGCGTTGAGGAAACCGCGCCGGACGGGAACTATTTCTGCGCGGTTCCGGACGGTCAGTCCTCGGCGGTGGTCGCCGCTAAATCGGGATATGTGACGGAGAACGCGGCGACGCTGGGCGCGGCTGCGGCGGCGGGGCCGCAGCGCATTCATGACATGACGGACGGCAGTGGCGGCGAGTTGCTATTTACCGTCAAAGTGACATTGCTCGAAGACGAGCTTGGAAACTTGCAGACTGGCGCGGCGGTGACGTCCGGGACGGGCGGCGCGGTCGTGTGCGTCGAGGATGGCGTCCCTGACGGCAGCTACTACTGCGCAGTTCCCAGCGGCCAGACTTCTGAAGTGGCAGCATTAGTGGACGGATACGCAAAGAGAACGGCTGCGACTCTGGGAAACGCCTCGGCGTCAGGCCCGCAGCGCGAACAGATAATGAGCGACGGGACGGGAAAGGAACTGCTGTTCACCGTCAAGGCGACGCTGGAGGATGAGCTTGGAAATGTGATAACCGGGGCGACGGTGACATCCGGCGCTGGCGGAGCGATTGCCTGCGCCGAGGACGCGGCTCCCGACGGCAACTACTATTGCGCGGTTCCGTGGGGGCAGACTTCCGCGGTGTCGGCGGCAAGCGCCGGATATGTGACATCGACGGCTGTCTCCCTCGGCAACGCTTCGGACGCTTCGCAACTTCTTCAGAACATGACGGAGGGGACGGCGGGCGAACTGCTGTTCACCGTCAAAGTGTCCGCGCTTGAAAACGAGTTGGGCGACACGATAACAGGGGCAACGGTGACATCCGGCGCGGGCGGCGCGATTGCCTGCGACGAACCCGCAGTCGCAGATGGCAGCTATTATTGCGCGGTTCCCGACGGTGAGACGTCGGCAGTCACCGCAGTTTACGCCGGGTATATCACGGGCGCGGCGGGCACGCTTGGCGCGGCGGCTGAGGCGGGGCCTCAACTGATTCAGGATATGAGCGCGGGCACGGCGGGCGAACTCCAGTTCACAGTGATAGTCTCCGCGCTGGAAGACGAGCTGGGCAACACGATAACGGGAGCTACGGTGACATCCGGAGCGGGCGGGGCAGTCGGCTGCGTCGAGCCTGCAGTCGCCGACGGCAGCTACTATTGCGCGGTTCCGAACGCCGAGACGTCCGCAACGACCGCGGCGAAAACAGGATATATCACAGGAGTCGCGGTAGATATAGGCAACGCGTCGGCGGCGGGGCCGCAGCGCTCTCAGGACATGAGCGCGGGAATGGCGGGGGAACTCCAGTTCACAGTGATGGTTTCCGCGTTGGAAGACGAACTGGGCAATCCTCTTACAGGCGCGACGGTGACGTCGGGCGCGGGCGGGGCGGTGGCATGCGTCGAGCCTGCCGCGCCGGACGGCAGTTACTATTGCGCGGTTCCCGACGGGGCGACATCGGACGTCACGGCGGCAAAGGCGGGATATGTGACGGGAACGTCCACCGGACTCGGCAACGCCAACGAAAGCGGCGCGCAGCTTAGCCACGACATGAGCGACGGAACCGGCGGCGAGCTGCTTTTCACAGTCAAAGTGACCGCGCTTGAAAACGAGGTGGGCGACACGCTGACAGGCGCGACGGTGACATCTGGAGCTGGCGGCGCGGTCGCTTGCGTCGAGGACGCGGTTCCAGACGGCAGCTACTACTGCGCGGTTCCGAACGGCGGCACATCCGCCGTAACAGCGGCGATCACGGGGCATGTGACCGGAACAGTGGCGAGCGCGGGCGCTGCGGACGAGAGCGGAATACAGATTGAACAAGACCTTAGCGACAGCAGCGGCGACGAGCTTCTGCTGACATTAAAAGTGACGCTGGAGGATGAACTCAGCAACCCGCTGACGGGCGCGGCTGTTACGTCCGGCGCGGGCGGCGCGGTCGCTTGCGTCGAGGACGCGGTTCCGGACGGCAGCTATTACTGCGCGGTTCCGGACGGAGAGACGACGGCGACCGAGGCTTCTCTGGGCGGATATGTGACGATGACAGCGCTGACGCTCGGCGGAGCCGCCGAGGCCGGCCCGCAACTTGTTCAGAACATGGTCGCCGGAACGGGCGAAGAGCTTCCGTATACAGTGAAAGTTTCCATGCTTGAAGACGAGCTTGGCAACCCGATAACGGGCGCGACGGTGACTTCCGGCGCGGGCGGCGCGATCGTCTGCGTTGAGCCTTCGGTTCCGGACGGCAGCTACTACTGCGCGGTTCCGGACGGAGAAACGTCGGCGGTGACCGCTTCGCTGGCGGGCTATGTCACGGCGACGGCGGGCACTCTTGGAAACGCGGACGAAAGCGGCGCGCCGCTCGTTCAGGATATGAGCGCGGGAACGGCGGGCGAACTGCTGTTCACCGTTAAGGTCTCCGCGCTCGAAGACGAGCTTGCAAACCCGCTGACGGGCGCGACGGCGACGTCGGGCGCGGGCGGCGCGGTGGCGTGCGTCGAGCCTGCGGTCGCCGACGGCAGCTATTATTGCGCGGTTCCCGACAGCGAGATATCGGATGTTTCGGCGGCGAAATCAGGATATATAACAGGCGGAGCGACGGGGTTGGCCGTTGCAAGCGAGAGCGGCCCGCAGCGCGAACATGACATGAGCGACGGAACCGGAAACGAACTTCAATTCACAGTCATAGTGTCCGCGCTTGAAGACGAAACAGGCAACGCTCTGATGGGCGCGACGGTGACGTCCGGCACAAGCGGGGCGGTGGCATGCGTAGAGCCTGCCGCGCCCGACGGAAGTTACTACTGCGCGGTTCCGGACGGCGAGACGTCCGACGCAACGGCGTCGATAGCAGGATATGTGACAGGAACATCTACCGGACTTGGCAATGCCGACGAAAGCGGGGCGCAACTCGACCACGACATGAGCGACGGTTCCGGCGGCGAGCTTCTATACACAGTCAAAGTCTCCACGCTCGAGAACGAAGTAGGCGACACGCTGATCGGCGCGACGGTGACATCCGGCGCGGGCGGCGCGATAGCTTGCGTTGAGGACATCGTTCCCGACGGCAATTACTTCTGCGCAGTTCCCGACGGCGAAACATCCGCTGTCACGGCGGCAATCGCGGGACACGTGACGCGGACCGCCGCGACAATGGGAGCGGCGGACGAAGGCGGCGCGCAGCTTGTTCAGGATATGAGCGACGGCAGCGGCGATGAAATGCTGTTCACCGTGAAAGTCGCGCTTGAAGACGAGGTTGGCGGAGCGGTGACAGGAGCCACGGTGTCGTCCGGCGACGGCGCGCTGGTCGCCTGCGTGGAAGACATCGTACCCGACGGCTTCTATTACTGCGCTGTTCCCGATGCGGAGTCTTCCGAGGTGGAAGCGGCGGCGGCAGGATATATAACGACTACTGCGGCGACAGCAGGCCCCGCCGACGAAAACGGTTCTCAAATAGTTCAGAGCCTTGTGGACGGCAGCGGCGAAGAAATGCTGTTCACGGTCAAACTAACAATACTTGAAGATGAACTCGGCAACACGCTCACTGGAGCGGCGGTGACATCCGGCGCTGGCGGCGCGGTCGCCTGTGTCGAGGACGTCGTTCCCGATGGAGCCTATTATTGCGCCGTGCCGAACGGCGAGACGTCCGCGATGGCGGCGGCAAAGACCGGATTCATCACAGGCGGCGCGGCGGACAACGGCAATGCCGACGAAAACGGAGTTCAGGTTCTTCAGGACATGAGCGACGACACGGGCGACGAGCTTCTGTTCACAGTCATGCTGACCGTGCTCGAAGACGAACTAGGCAACCCGCTGATGGGCGCGACGGTGACATCCGGAACCGGCGGCGCGATTGCCTGCGTCGAACCGGCGGTAGCGGACGGCAGCTATTTCTGCGCTGTTCCAGATGGCGAAACATCCGATGTGACGGCTGCGAAGACAGGCTTCATAACAGGCGGAGCGTCGGGATTGTTGGCGGCGGCGGAAGCGGGGCCACAGCGCGCTCATGACATGAGCGACGGCACGGGAGACGAACTTCTCTTTACGGTTAAAGTGACGGCTCTTGAAGACGAACTCGGCGCCACGCTGACAGGCGCGACTGTTACGTCCGGAACAGGCGGCTTGATTGCTTGCCTCGAACCCGCAATCGTGGACGGCAGCTATTTCTGCGCCGTTCCCAATGGCGAAACGTCTGCCGTCACGGCGGCGCTGGACGGTTACATAACCCACACCGCAGCCACCCTCGGCGGCGCGGACGAAAACGGCGCGCAACTCGAACAGGACATGAGCGACGCAACCGGCGACGAACTTCTGTTCACCGTCAAGGCGTCCGTGGAAGATGAACTTGGCAACACGCTCACCGGCGCGACGGTGACTTCCGGAACAGGCGGCGCGACCGCATGTCTTGAAGACGGCGTCCCGGACGGTTTCTATTATTGCGCGGTTCCGAACGGCGAGACTTCAGCCGTGACCGCGGCGCTCATCGGCTATATCACATCGACCAGAACATCGGCGGGCAACGTGAACGTCGGCGGTTCTCAAATACTTCAGGATATGACGGACGGCAGCGGAGATGAGTTGCTGTACGTCATAAGAATAGACGCCGCGCAGGAGGAACTCGGAAACGCGGTGGACATAGAAGTTGGAGACGTCGCGACGCTGTACAACACGGCGGGATGCTCCGGCCTCGAAGCGCCGCTGGACCCGCCCGCGTATGACGCGGCGACGGAAGCGTGGTATATCCGCATCGCTCCCGGCTCGTATTACGCCAACTTGAGCAAGACGGGATACGTGGACGCATGCGACGCGACGACAGTCGCGGCGGCGGCGGCCGGGCCTCAGGCGATACCCACTTTCACTCTGGCAGGCGGGGATCCTTTGAGGTACGGACTGAAAGTGAAGGTTTACGACGAATACGACAGGCCGATAACGAACGCGACTCTAACTCACGGCGGCCTTCCGCCCGTTCACGAGAACATCGGCGTGGAGGCGAACACTTATTACTTCGACACTGCGGGAGCCGCGGGCCTAGTCGTTTCGAAAGAGGGATACCAGACTATAAATCAGACGACCGCCGGAAGAACCACCGAACCGGGCGGCGGCGCGATTAAACAGACTTCGCTCACTCTCACCGGCAAGTCGAGCGGGAGCTTGGAAGACGGCGACATCGCGGCGATTCCCGCCGGGACTGTCGAAACGCGCAACGGGCTTCGCCTGCTCAACAACGTGAAACTCACTCTTCAGTACGACAACGGAGTCGATTCCGGCGGCCTGCTCGGCCTCGGCAGCCTGACCAACTTCTATTTCCTTTCGGCGACAGGCTCCCGCGTCATCCCGTCCGCTTTCATTGAGGTCGATCCTGTCAATCTGCCCGGCGAGTACCATTTCAGAGTTCCCGGCACGACCGCAAGCGTTCAGGTCAAGGACGTCGATTACAACGAAAACCCGTGGATCGACCTTGTCGATTCCGAAGTGATACCCCTCGCGGGATTGGACGAGCTTTCCCTTCACGACTATGGGACGGTGACGATGTATCCTAGGGCGGACCACGTCGAGTTGACGGCGGACGCTTCTTTCTTCGCCGCAGCCACCAGCACGGTCTCAATCGCCGTCAGAGACAATGAAGGCAACATCATAACCGTAGGCCCGCATTCTGAGTTGAAGGTTCTGTTCTCGATGTCGGGCGGCTCCGTTTCTCCGCCTTCATTGAAAGACATCACGGACACATCGCTGGACAACGCTTCCAATATTTCGGGGGCCGCAGACACGAGCTTGACCGGAGAAGTCGCGGTTGGTGAAGGCGCTGTGGATATTTTCGACAGCGTGGTGTCCGGAGCCACGCCCATACTGTTGTCCGCGGAAGCGGCGGACATTGTTCTTGAGCAGAACTTCGCGGCGAACACCGCCAATCTCGCTATCGACGTCGAGCATGCCGCCGCGTACAAAGTTGTCATTCATCAACCGGCGAACGTGACGACTGACGACGTGGCGACTGTGACCATTGAAATCCAGGACGAGTCGGGCAATGTCGTTGAATCAGGGACGCAGTATCCCAAGATAACCCTGACCGGAAGCGCGCTCATATCCTCTGTCGTGACCGGGACGAGATTCTCTCCGATCGGCGCGGATCCCGTGGATGAAATGACCATTGAGACGGACAACGGGCGCATCGTGATAGAAATTTCGGACACAGTGGCAGAAACCACAGCCATCTCCGTTAGCAATGTTCTGCTGGAGCTTCCCGTGCCGGTGGACCTGACGTTCGCGCACGGAGCGCCTGCCGCGGTTGTCATAACGGATGTTTCTCACGCGACCCAGTCGGCGGGCGACGACGTTTCGGTTGAAATTGAAATCCATGACGCAAACGGCAACCTCGCCACTTCAAGCGAACCTATATTCACTGTCACAGCGGTGGGCGACGGAAACAACACCGCCAAGTTCACAGCCGCGACGACGGGCGACATCGTGTCTGGCGTTAACACCCACATTGCAGCCGTAAAAGCTTCCGGGGGAATTGTCGTTCTGACTCTGACTGATCAAAGCGCGGAGACTGTTGATATCTCTCTCCAAGACTCTGCGGGCGTAGGCCCCGCGTGGGACTGGACTTCGACGGATGAAGTGGAATTCTTCCAGTCCGGCATAGACTATATTACCGTCGACAGGACTACGGTGACTCTCATAGCCGGACAGTTGACGCCGGCAATAGTTGTTTCCGTTTTCGATGAGTTCGGCAACCCGGCGACAGGCAGGGCCTTGGACTTGACCGTAACCCTCAACTCATCCAGCGCTCAAGACCTCTTCTATACGACGGATCCTCCCGGCGCGGCGGTAACTTCCATAACCATCCCCGCCGCCGGATACTTCGCTCATTTCTATTACTACGACACGAAGGCAGGCGTGGCGACGATAACCATGTCCGCCGCCGGAGCGGACGACGTGACGACTCAGGCGACTGTCAATCCCGGCGCGCCCATAAACGCTGTCACCGTGACGACATCCTGCGGCTACGTCGACGCCAGCCAGCCCACAGGGTTCACCTGCAAACAGGAAAAGACAATCAACGCCCAGCCTTTCAACCTAGTCGAGTATCCGCGCACCGCGACTGATTCTTATGAATATCAGATCGTCGCCGACGGGCACACCAGAGGGGTGATAAAACTTCTCGTGGTTGACCAGTACGGCAACGCTATAGCCGGGGAGGACGTCAATTTCGTTGTTTCCGGCCTAACGGGCGCGGTCGTTTCTCCGGCGTCCGCCACTACGGACGCTGACGGAAAAATTACCGCTGAGATAACTTCGACAGCAGTCGGCTCCGCGCTAGTCAGGGCTGATCTCGCCGATTACGCGTATGACTACGGCGTGTCGTTCACGGCGACTTTCAAAGCTGACGACAGGACGCCGCCCACAATCGCGCGGTTCGACAGCAAGACGCTCGTGGACGGCGACTATGTGGACGCCCTCGGACCTATCGTAATCAGCGTCGTTCTAGACGACCCCGGGGACAATGCGGTGGGAATCAACTTGGCGGACGCCGACGCGATAACCGTAGCGGTAATGGCGGTCGGTGGCGGAACAGTGAACGGCGTGACGAACAAGACCGGGTGCGACTCCGAATTGGACTTGTCCGACTGCGTGGTGAGCTGGGAGCCGTTTGTCAGCATGACTGCCGGCTCTTATGAAGCGACTCTGACCGTCAAAGACAGGAATGGGAACGAACAGACGCAAGCATGGACGGTGGTTGTGGAGGGAAGCGCGGCCCTCAAGGACGTGTTGGCAGGCCCCGGCGTGTTCGATCCCCGGAGCGGACAGTCCATGACGATTTCGTTCCAGTCTTCCGAGGCGGGCGCGGTCGTGACTCTGGAAATCTATAACAGGTCTGGCCAACTGATACACCGGGATGTGCTGGTGGCCGACGCCGGATACAACTATTTCGAGTGGGCGGGACGCACGCTCTATGGCAATTTGCCCGGCAACGGCATTTACATTTTCAGGCTGACGGCCAATATGGCGGGGCAAGTGACTTCTCAGACTGGCAAACTGGCGGTGTTCAAACCGTAAACGGCAGCGCGCGAACGCGGCTTCCGGTCAACTAACTATACAGGGAACAGGTGCGACGACTTTGAAACTGACACTGATATCGAGAATGGCAATAGCCGCTCTGGCGGTCACGATTGCGGCGGCGGCGGGCGCGCGCGCTCAGGACGCCACCGCTCAGACCGACTTCTTCCGCGAAGGCTCCACCGCCCGCTCCTTTGGCATGGGCAACGCATTCGTCGCCGTCGCGGACGACATAGGAGCCGCTTATTGGAACCCCGCCGGGCTGGCCCTGCTTTCCGGCTCCACTTTCTCCACCACGAGGTCGACTCTCGACATCTTCGACCTTAACACCCAGACGCTTTCCTTCGCGGCTCCCGCCTACGGAGGCGTCGCCGCCCTCAACTTGGTTTACTCTTCCATCAGCGGCGGAATAGAGACCGAGTTCGATCCTATAACCGGCAGGCTCGTTCCGATCGGAACCTTTGAAGAAACCGATACCGCCTTCTCTATTTCCTACGGCAAAGAATATAAAGAGAATTTGTATCTCGGCGGAACGATCAAACACGCAATGCAGAAGGTGTCGCGGTTCAGCGCCTCCGGCTTTGGCCTTGACCTCGCCGCGCTTTATCAATACAACGATTACATCCGCGCCGGGCTTGTTCTTCAGAATGTCGGCGACATGGATATCGGCTCCGACACCATTCCATTCAACGTCCGCGTCGGAGCTTCAATCATAGTTCCTCAAGAACCAAAACTCCTTATCGCCGTGTCTTATGAAACGGAATATCTCAACGAATCCGTCGCGTCCATCGGAGCGGAATACCGCTTCGCCGAAAACCTGACCGCCCGCTTGGGCGGCAACGAAGACGGCCTTTCAGCCGGACTCGGCGTCCGCTTCGACAAGTTCCACCTCGATTATTCTTTCAACAGAAACGACGACTCCGGAGACGAAAACAGATTGACGGTCGGCTACTACGTAGAGTCTCGAAAGAAGGCCCCGGAAAAGAAGGGGCAGGAGGCTCAAGCGACCGCGACTACGGAGTCCGAACAGCCGAGGACGACTCCGTCAAGGCCTGAAAGAGCAAAGAAAACAGAAGACGCAGACCCCGCGCCGGAGAGCGCTTCCGCGCCCGCCGAAGACGAACCGCCCAAACGCGGTCGCGGCAAAAAAGACGACGAAGAAAAACCGGCGGCGACGGAACCCGCTCCGGCGGCGGAAGAGACCGCCGCAACGAGCGTCCCGAAAAGAGGGACGATTTCCACGCCTGAACCGGCGGCTCAGCCGGAAAAGAAACAGGAAGCCGCAGTCGCGCTTCCTCCTCTGCCTTCCAAATCTGAAGTTCCAGCCGCTTCCGAAAGCGACATGAAACTTCAGCCTGTCGGCGGGGGAGATGGCCGCAGGGTTGACCTTCCGGGGCTGGACGACCTTCTGGGCGAACCCGAACCTCCGGAAGCGAGGATGTACCGCGAGGAGCAGTCGAGAAGAGACGGACGCATCGGCGAAGGTTCGTTCAGGTTGGAGCCTAGATAGCGCTCATTTCTCATAGACGCGGACAGTTCCGGGCCACGCCGCCCGGAGGAGGTTTTGTGGCTGAAGCAAAAAAAACGGGTTCCGCAAACAGCCTAGTGTGGTATTTATGCGTCATTCTCACATTGGCCTCTGCCGCCGCAATCGCCGCTTTCGGATTTTATTACGCTGCAAATCAGAATAACGTAGGCAGAAGGGTGGTTCTCATTATGGGCGCGGAACCGCCTTCGGCTGATGCTAAGCTGGACGACGTCAGGCTGTGGCTGGACTCGTACTCGGATGCGCTTCCCGGCTGCCTGTGCGCGGTCGGCAGGCCCGCTCAGGAAGAACCTATGCAGTCTATCCTGCTTTGCGTGGGTTTCAAAGAGGGCGCAAACGCCTGCTCTGCGCTCCCGGAAAAAATGCCCGGCGGGATTACAGCCGCCGTGTCCTCGTTCTCCGATGCGGACACTGTAACTAGAGTTTTCTTCCTTCTTTCCCGTTTGGTTCCCGGCGACTGGATAAGTCCCCGGACGGACGCCCTTCTTCAAAAACCATAGACTTATGCATGTCGTTAGATGATTCCACCCGCTTCCTAGCGGGCCACGCGCAAAGCTCTTTCCTTTGCGCATGATGCTTTATGGCAAATTATCAATGGGGTTTTTCATGCTGAACACATTTATCATAATCAAACAAAGCCGATTTTGAATTGAACGAAGTTCAACAAAATCGCCGTCCAAGAGTTTTTTTGGAAGGGGCGCGGGGAAACCTATTTTTGCAAAAAATGGTTGCCCCTCAAACTTCCTAACAAATTCAGTTGAGCATTGTTTAAAATGCAAAACCGGGCTTGCGCCCGGTTTTTTTAATATGATATTATGGCGCTCGGTTGACCGTTACGCCTTCACATCGATGCCGCCGCTATCGCTTACATCCGCGATGTTCGCCAGAGGCTCGGCCTGTGCGCGCACCGCTTTGTTGAACGCCGAAAGCAACTGAATTAGCGCCTCGCCTTGGCTTGAAATAGATTTATTCAACACCATGTTCAGACTGGTCATTCCCGCCGGTTCTACCGACATTGTAATCGCCTTCTTTCCTTTGCGCCGGATTTTTATGGTTTTTCCGGCGGATTAACTCTTCTCTGTTATGTGTTTTATCGGCAGTTTTTTGATGAAACTTTAGCCCGGCGAGAAAAATAGTTAGAATCATGTTATGTCGCGCCGCGCGCGGGAGAGGCGTTTTTATGGACGGCAAGGACAAAAAAGTCGCTGTGGCGATGAGCGGTGGAGTGGATAGCTCGGTAGCGGCCTTGCTGTTGAAAGAGCGCGGCTTTGAAGTGGCCGGGTTCCACATGAGTTTGTTCGACGCGGCGGAAGGCGGCGGCGCGGCTCCCGGCGCGTGTTGTTCAGAGGAATCGTCATTGGCCGCCCGCGCGGTGTGCGACGCCATCGGAGCCGATTTTTTCTGTCTTGATTTCAAAGAAGCATTCAGAAACTTGGTAATCGTTCCCTTTGTCGAATCATACCTTGCGGGCCGCACTCCGAACCCGTGCGTCGAGTGTAACAGAGCAGTAAAGTTCGACGCGCTGCTAAAGGACATCAAAGGTCTCGGTTTCGATTTCCTTGCGACCGGGCATTACGCGAGACGGGAACGCGCGGTCGGCGGATGGCGGTTGCGGCGGGGCGCGGACAGACTCAAAGATCAGTCGTACTTCCTTTACATGCTGGACTCTCCCGCGCTCGAATCAATCCTTTTTCCTCTCGGGGAACTGACTAAAGATGAAGTTCGCCGGATCGCCCTCGGGGCGGGCCTCCCATCCGCCGAAAGAGAGGAAAGCCAAGATATTTGCTTCGCCGGGGACGGGGCGTATGAACAGGTGATAGAGCGCGCGCGGCCCGGCGGATTTGCTCCCGGCCCGATTTTCGACGTTTCCGGAAAAGAAATCGGCCGACATACAGGAATAGTCAACTACACTGTGGGACAGAGACGCGGGATGGGCGTGAGCGCCGCCGAACCATTGTACGTGCTGAAAATTCTTGGGGCTGAAAACGCGATAATCGCAGGGCCGAGAAGCGAGCTTGCGGCGTCGGGGCTGGCGTTCGCCGAAGCCGTTTTTCAGTTTGGCGAGCCTCGCCCCGGAGCATTTTACGACGCAGTGGTCAGGCATAAGTCCAAACCCGTAAGAGCAGAATATAAAGGGGAATATCGCTGTGGCCAAGCAGAAGATGAAGGCCGGCGCGCGCATGCCATAATATTCGAAAACCCCGTCGACGGCATCGCCCCCGGACAGAGCGTGGTGCTTTACGACGGAGATGTGGTCGCCGGCGGCGGAATAATCGAAAAAGCGATTGAAAAATAAAGCGGAGACCTCGACGTGACCAACATGGCGGCTCTGATACTGTCGATACTGCTTGCGGCGTTGCCGTCGGGTCGCGATGCCGCGCGGCGCGTTGAATCCGAACTTGCGCGGGACGTGAGCGCCGAAAAGATTTCCGTAGTCATCAAAGGGGGAGCGACATCCGGCGGCGTGTGGAGCGCGGATAGCGTGGAGGCGGCCTTGTCAGGCTGGGAAACGGATTCCGGACGCGCCACGAGCGCAAAGATTGTTTTCAAGTCGCCGCGCGCAAGGATGGAAAATGGAACTTGGAAGCTTGATGGTTGCGATAAGGCAACTGTGGCAATCCGATTCAGCGAAGAGGACATTTGGACGGCCGCGGCGTTGAGGGCAAGCGGAGCGCAGTTTACTTCGCTGGAGTTCATCGGCGGAGCGAAGATATTAATAAAAGGAACATATCAGATATATATGGGAATCCCCGTTGTGTTCAGCGTCTCCGGGACTCCGGAAGTCAGAAGCGGCTCGGAGATAGTCCTCGCGGGACCGCTGGAGATAAAGGCGGCGGGCGCTAGGCTGGGCCGCTGGGCCGACGCCCATGTGTTGCGCATTGTCAATCCGCTGGCGGACATCGACGATTGGGACGTGTCCTCCGCGCTGCTCCGGCGCGGGGCCTCGGACGCCGGAGGCTGGATGTCGATGTCTCTCAAATCGGTGAAAATTGAAAACGGATTGCTTGTGATTTCCGGGGAGCTGAAGGGGCGGTAGCGGCCTGTGAGCGCCTTGCTCTAAGACTTGGGCTGTTTTACCGCCGCCACCGCATAATAATTCTTATTATCATAGAGTAATATAACTTATCCGTCACAACACACAGGTTGCTTTTGGAGCGGTTATTTGTCTCCAGAGGCGACTTTTTTTTCGTGTTATTAATGTGAGATTCCGGTTCTCCGAGGCGGAAAAACGGGCTAGGCAGGGTTTTTGTAAAAAATTGAAAACCGAAACAAGAGATGACAGAGGTTGACATAATGAGGAGGCAAATGTTGTATAAAGAGGCGAAAGCGAATCAATGTGCGCAAAAGCGGTAAAAGGCGACAATTGATAAGCATAGTAATCCATGGTTTGCAAAAGCGCTGAAAAATTTTTAATATGGGGTTGACATTACGGATATGAGAAGTAATATATGTAACTATAGTCAGTATTTTCTATACGAAGGGAGGTGCAAAATGGCGAAGAAGGTAGCGAAAAAGGCAGCCGCGAAGAAAGTTGTGAAAAAGGCGGCCCCGAAGAAAGTAGCGAAGAAAGCGGCTCCGAAGAAAAAAGCCGCGAAAAAGGTCGTGAAGAAAGCGGCCCCGAAGAAAGTTGTGAAAAAGGCAGCCGCGAAGAAAGTCGTGAAAAAGGCGGCCCCGAAGAAAGTCGCGAAAAAAGTAGCGAAAAAGAAATAACGCATTCCCAAAGCAATTTGAATCGCATTATCGAAAAAGGGGAACAACAGTTCCCCTTTTTTGATGTCTTAAAAATGCGACCCGGCGGTATCCGACAACGGAAGAAACGTCTTTCGTTCGGGAATAAAGCCGCCGTGTTGAAGCGCGGCGGCGCGGATGGTACAATTGAGCAAAACGGCCGGGCGGCTCCAAAAGGGAGATTCCGCATGTTTTCTTTTGTTGTGAAAGCGATTTGTTTAGGCGCCGGGATGAGCGTTTTCTATGCCCTTGCGATGTTGTTTAACAAGGCGTTCAACCCGGAAGGCCCTCTGTGGACGTACAACATGTTCGGGTTTCTTTTCGCCGGATTGCTGTTTGGCATATTAATGTCTCCGTACGCGGAGAAGTGGCTGTTGAACTTTCACAGGCAGGTGCTGAGGTCGATGCAGAGGGTGTCGCCGCACGCTATGGCGTCCGGTTTCGCCGGACTGATGATGGGTTTCTTCTTTGCGATGCTGTTGACGGCTCCGTTCTGGTATTTTCTGAAGATGCCGGCGGCGGCGGGAGTGGCCGTGTTTTTGGTCCTTTGCGTGGTTCTTGGGTATCTCGGCGTGCTGATATTCAGCAGGGTTTCGCTTTGGGGAGGCAACGTGGTAGGCCCGATGGCGTTCAGGGCGGACGCCGCGCTGCCGAAGGTTCTGGACACTAGCGTGCTGATAGACGGAAGAATTCTTGAGTTGTACATGGCAGGTTTTCTTGAGGGAAAGCTGTTTGTTCCAGATATGGTGATTGCGGAGTTGCAAGGGATAGCGGACGATTCGGACTCTGGCAGGAGGAAGCGGGGCAGGCGCGGACTGGACGTGTTGACGAAGATGAAAGAGAAAGAAGGCGGAGAGGTGGAGATAGTGGATCTGCCGTCGCCGCGGGCTGGAGAGCCGACGGCGGTGGACGCGCGGTTGGTCAACTACGCGAAATCCATCGGCGGCGCGCTGGTCACGAACGATTTCAACTTGACTAAAGTGGCTAAGCTGCGCGGGGTGCGCTGCATCAACCTGAACGTGTTGTCGAATTCTATGAGGAAGACTTTGCTGCCCGGAGAGAGAGTGGAAGTGAGCGTTGTGAAGACAGGCAAGGAGCACGGGCAGGGAATAGCGTATCTGGACGACGGGACGATGATAGTGGTTGAGAGCGGGGACAGGTTCATAGGAGATTCCGTGACGGTGGAGATAAGCAGCATAATGCAGACGGTGGCGGGAAGGCTGATATTCGCGCGGGCCACCGAAGGCCGCGATGACGATGAAGAGGATGATGGACGATGAGTTTCCGGGTGGGCTGCGGATGGGACGCGCACGCGTTCGGAGGGGACGGCCCGCTGAAACTCGGCGGCGTGGAGGTTCCCGGAGCGCGCGGGCTTTCGGGTCATTCGGACGCCGACGTACTTGCGCACGCGGTATGCGACGCGATTCTCGGAGCTGCGGGGCTGCCAGACATAGGCGCGCATTTCCCTGACGACGACCCGCAATACGAGGGGGCCGACAGCGTCGGGCTGCTTAGGATGGCCGCGGGTTATGTTGCTGAAAAAAAATACAGAGCGGTCAACGTGGACGCCGTGATAATAGCGCAGGAGCCGAGGCTTGCCCCATTTTTTTTGCGCATGAGGGAAAATATAGCGGCGGCGGTGGGCCTTTCCCCGGAGGACGTGTCGGTTAAGGCGGCAAGCCCGGAGGGGCTGGGCGCGGTCGGCAGGGGCGAGGGGATAGCGGCTCAAGCTGTCGCTCTCTTGAAAAAGACATCCCGGAGCGGTTCATAACGATGATGAGGCTGACGGATAAAAACGCGATAGTGGAGGCTCTCAAGGCCGGGCGCGTGGTTTCGCTGCATGTGGGCGCGGCCGCAAGAACGGACGAGAGGGCGGCGCGGATCGCGGCGCTCGCGCGCGAGGCCGGCGTCCCCGTGCGGGACATGCCGGTCAAGGGGCGAGGCCCTGTAGAGGCCGTATGCAACGATTTTGAATACGCGACTCTGGAGAGCTTGATGGACGCGCGGGAGGAGAGCGGCGGGCTGATCGTGGCGCTCGACCATGTGCAGGACCCGATGAACCTCGGCGCGATACTGAGGACGGCGGCGGCGGCGGGAGCCATAGGAGCGGTGATCGAGCGCAAACGCTCGTGCGACGTGACGCCGGTGGTCTACGAGACATCGTGCGGCGGGGCCGAGAGGTTGCTTATTGTCAAGGTGGCTAACCTCAGGCAGGCGCTCTCTATGATGAAGGAGCGTGGCTGCTGGGTGGCCGGAACGGACGAACGCGCGAAGGATGTCTGCCACGACGCGGACATGTCCGGAGTGTCCGTCTTGGTTATGGGCGGCGAAGGCGAGGGGATGTCGCGCATAACGCGCGAGGAGTGCGACTATCTAGTGCGCGTGCCGACGGTCGAGGAGTTCCCGTCGCTCAATGTGTCTGTGGCGGCGGGCGTTCTGATATTCGAGACCATGAGGCAGAAGAGAGCGCTTGGAGATAAGAAACGCGGCGGGCGCGCGTGAACCGGATTTGACTCCGGCGCAGTATCGGGCGAAAAGAGTTCCTAATGAAAATATTATTGATAAATCCCTACACCGGCTCTGAGGAGACGGCGGGGAGATACAGGCGCTTTCTCGCGCCAATGCCGCCTATAAGTCTGGCGTATGTCGCGGCGGCGTTGGAGAGGGCGCGCCTGCCGGTGTCGGTGTACGACGATTACACCGAGGGCGGTTCGAGGGAGGCTCTGGTAAAGCATATCCGCGTCGCGGACCCGGACATGATAGGGCTTTCGTGCGTCACGCCGACAGCGAAGAGGACGAATGAAATCGCGGCGCTTGTGAAAAGGGAGTTCCCGCGCGCGAAGCTGGTTCAAGGCAACCTGCATTCGAGCGTATTTTTCGAAAAGACGCTGAACGAGGGGCTGGCGGACGCGGTGGTGATAGGGGAGGGAGAGGAGACGGTGGTGGAGCTGGCGATGGCGTTCGAGAGCGGAGCGCCTCTGGCCAGCGTGGCCGGAATCGCGCACAATGAAAACGGAACGCCGGAGATTACGGAGCCGAGGGGATTCATAGAAGACTTGGACTCGCTGCCGTTCCCGGCGTGGCATCTGTTTCCGATTGAAAGATACAGGCTGTTCAACTTCGCGAGGGTGAGGGAGCCGGGCACGCTGGTTCTCGGTTCGCGCGGCTGTCCCTACGGATGCAACTATTGTTCGCTGAAGATTATGGGCCGCCGCCGGAGGAGAAGGTCGGCTGTCAACATCGCAGACGAGTTCGAGTGGCTGCACGATAAGTTCGGATACGCTCAGCCGTCGTTCGTCGACCCGATATTTCCGTTGACGGAGAAAGAGGCGATTGAGTTCAGCGACGAGGTGATCCGGCGCGGGCTGAACAAGAAGCTGACGTGGATAACGGAGACGAGGGTGGACTGCGTGAACGAGCGCATGTTGAAGGCGATGGCAGCCGCCGGGCTGTCGAGGATAATGTACGGGTTCGAGGCCGGGGCGGACGGGGTGTTGGAATCGATCAGCAAAAACACTACGGTGGACAGCGCGCGCAAGGCGGTGGAGATGACTCGCAGGGCAGGGATTCAGATAATAGGTTTCTTTATGATCGGCTCCCCCGGCGACACCGTGCGGACTGTTGAGCGGACGATAGCTTTCTCGAAGAGCCTCGATATAGATTTCGCCAAGTTCACAGTGTTCTCGCCGTTTCCGGGGACGGGTATATATGACGAGTTCGTAAAGGACGGAAAAGTGGCGGCGGACGCGCCGAGTTCGAGCTTCACGAACTACCCGACTAGGGAAAACCCGGCGGTGTACGCGCCGGAGGGCATGACTAACGATGATCTTGTGAGGTTGCAAAAGAAGGCGTTCATGAGTTTCTATCTGAGGCCGAAGATGATTCTGAGACATTTGTTAAAGATAAGGACGCTGAGGGCGGCGGACGCGCTCGTCGGGATGATGACGCTGATAAGAAAGTGAGAAAGCGGCGGAGCGACTGATTTTTTCGAATTTATTGACTTGGGGCCACAAGGTCATTAGTATTTATGTTTGGTTTGTGCGGGGTTCGCTCTGCCGGCGTGGCTCAGGGGTAGAGCAGCTGATTTGTAATCAGCAGGTCGTCAGTTCGAATCTGACCGCCGGCTCTGAAATTTGAAATAGAGAAACGCCCGGAGGGGTGCCCGAGTGGCTAAAGGGGGCAGACTGTAAATCTGCTGGCGAACGCCTACATTGGTTCGAATACAATCCCCTCCATAAATAAAACGGCGAAAGCCGTTGTCAAAAGCGGGAGTAGCTCAGCTGGCTAGAGCGCCAGCCTTCCAAGCTGGGGGTCGCGGGTTCGAACCCCGTCTCCCGCTCTGTCCGGAGGCCAACGTAGCTCAGTAGGTTAGAGCGCATCCTTGGTAAGGATGAGGTCACCGGTTCGACTCCGGTCGTTGGCTCTATTTATTTAAAGGAATAAGAAATTATTTCTGGAGGAAGAAATGGGAAAAGAAAAATTTGATCGAAAGAAGCCGCACGTGAACGTGGGAACGATCGGGCACGTGGATCATGGCAAGACGACATTGACGAGCG
>Ga0116149_1000066_pt1 | contig 133796 bp, 103 predicted proteins | sample AD_UKC057_MetaG_FD_89787 | JGI IMG/M metagenome (GOLD analysis project Ga0116149, IMG submission 89787) | Active sludge microbial communities of municipal wastewater-treating anaerobic digesters from USA - AD_UKC057_MetaG | ecosystem: Engineered > Bioreactor > Anaerobic > Digestate | place...
AAACTTGTAATCCAGCTCCCGGAAAGAGCAAACAGCACTGCAAAAGGAATAGATAGTATAATTTGGTATAAAATGATTTTACTGCTATATTTCCATGCTTTATCAACTTGTTTTTCTCCAAGAAGGTTTCCAACCATTACACCAGCTCCATTTCCGAGTCCTATGAATAAGGAAATATATATATCTAAAGCTGTCATTGAAACCTGAGCTGCAGCAACAGAAGCAGAGTTTAAGCTTCCATAAGCTATAAAATAAACAGATGTACCTATAGCCCATAATCCTTCCTGCATAACAACAGGAAGACTTCTTTTTAGCACTGTAGTCAACAGGGAAATATCAAATGAAAAATACGTTTTTATTGTACCTTTCAAAGGACAGTTTTTATGGGTAAATACAAAAATCATAACCATTACAAGTTCAACAATTCTTGCAGCAACTGTAGCTATAGCAGCACCCTTCACGCCAAGTGCAGAAAAACCAAGTTTTCCGAATATGAGTATATAATTTAAAAATCCGTTTACCAAAACAGCTACAATGCTTGTCATCATAGGAATTTTAGTCATTCGTACACTTCTCAAGTTAATTTGGAAGACCATTGATATAGAAGTAGGTATAAAAGATAATACTGCTATTTTAAGATATTCAGTACCCATTTTTATGACATTTTCATCCTTTATAAAAATTCTTACCGTATCTTCAGGAAATATAGATATTAACAGTGTAAGTATGACAGCAAAACTCACTCCGATACTGAATCCGATTCCCATCATGGAGTGGATTTTTGATATTTCCTTACTTCCGTAATATTGTGATGAAAATATGCCAATACCGCTTACTAGACCAAAAAGCAACATTATAAATATGAAATATGACCTGTTCGCCATACTGACTGCGGTAAGAGCATCCTCAGACAAACTTCCAACCATAAAATTGTCCAAAAGATTCACACCATTCGATAAAAGGTTTTGTATTGCTATGGGAAGCCCCACAGTTATGAGTAGTTTCAGGATTTTCCTGTTCTCATTTTTGCTCATAAAGCATATTATACATACATTTACATGATAAATACATATAATTTTAACTAAACGTTTTGCAAATAAATTATTCTATATAAACCGAATTAATATTCATGATATAATTATAAAGTATAGGAGTGTCATATGAGCGGTATTATGTTAAATTGGGATGACAGTGCATTCTTTTACTATATTCATAAGGGATACGGAAAGGATGTAAAAGATAAGCAAGATGCGCTTGCATGCAGTAAAGCTGTTATCGATCAGTATGAAGGTAGTGGTGTAACTGATTTTTTGATGTGCGTCAATGCTAGACTTGCATCTTTCCCATCAATAACAATGGAGAATTATGGTGATTCATATAATAGGAAAATTCAAAATAACGAAAAAGTAGATTTTTCTGATACATGGGCATCATCCTTTAATAAAGTATTCAATGAGTGGGGTATAGACTATTTTCAGATATGGTCTGACAGGTTAAAAGAGCTTGGAATTAAACCTTGGATATCCATAAGAATGAATGATGCTCATGATACATTGGCTGATACAACATTTCTAGCACCAGATTTTTATTATAAAAACCCACAATACAGAAGAATCACTCATCATAAAACTCAAAAATATTTTGATGGCTTATTTGATTATGGAGAAGAAGAGATTAGAAAAAGATTTTTGGGTTTTATAAATGAAACACTAACCAGATACGATGTTTTCGGGATTGAACTGGATTGGATGAGGGAAGCTTTCTGTTTCAAGATTGGTATGGAACTTAAAGGGATAGAAATATTGACCAGTTTTATGCAAGATGTGAAAAATATTGTTAAAAGTCATGAAGAGAGAAAAGGACATGATATTTCTATTGCAGTCAGAGTCCCAAGCAGAGTTGAAACATGTCTATACCTTGGATTTGATGTTGCAAGATGGGCCGAATATGGACTTGTAGATAATGTTATAATTTCTCCAAGATGGTCAACGACGGATACAGATATGCCAGTTGAGGTATGGAAAAGACTTTTACAACCTTATAAAGTGTCCCTTTCTGCAGGAATAGAAGTACTTATAAGGCAGAATAGACAAGCTGATTATACATACAATTGTATGGAAACCGTTTATGCTAATGCAGTATCATATTTTAGTGCCGGAATTGATAAACTATATCTTTTTAATTTTATGACAATGCCAGAACTTTTCGGTGCTGACAGAGAAAATAAAGCACTTTATACTCTTTACAAGAATATGTTTGATATTCTGAAAGGATGCAAAGATATTAAAAGTTTATTAACAAAAGACAGACGTCATTTTGTTACTTTCAATGATTTAACTGCTCCATGGGAAAAAAGCTTATATTATGTGCCTGCAACATGTAATCCATCCAAATCTGAACCGGAAATATTCAGGATAAGAACAGGAAGAGTTAGTATAAATTTACATGCCTACATACAGTTTGGTATTGATAGCAAAGAAAACAATATATGTGATGAGGATATATTTATTTATCTAAACAGCAAAAGGATAAATGGATTATCAAAAATTGATGAGCCTGACTATTATATAAAATCCGATCGTTTTATATGTAAAATACCTGATATTGGAATTCTGAATGATATAAATATCATTGAAGCATGGTCGCTTACAAAAGAATTTACAATTACTCATATAGAAATATTAATATGTAATAAGAGGAAAGGATGGTGCAAATGATAAAATTTAATCTTCTGCATCCAGCAGACCAGATAGTAATGTTAATGGAAAGAATATACAGATATGGAATGACAACAACAAGCGGCGGCAATCTGTCAGTTCTTGATGAAAATGGTGATATTTGGATTACACCAAGCGGTATAGATAAAGGAAATTTGAAAAGAACAGATATAATGCAGATTAAGCCCGATGGAACGGTCATAGGACCACATAAACCTTCAGTTGAGCTTCCTTTTCATGCGCATGTTTATAAGACACGTCCTGACGCAAAAGCTGTTATACATGCACATCCGCCAGCATCTGTTGCTTTTAGCATTGTACGTAAGATACCAAACGTCCATCTGGTTCCAAATATTAACAAAATATGCGGTGAAGTTGGGATGGCAGAGTATGATGTCCCAGGAAGTGAAGGCCTTGGAAAAAAAATATCTATTGCTTTTCTAAAAGGATATGATACCGTTATGATGGAAAACCATGGAGTTATTGTTATAGGAGATAATTTGTTTAATGCATTTATGAAGTTTGAAACAATAGATATGTGCGCTAAACTGGAAATAAGAGCGAAAAGTATTGGTTGTATAAAACCATTATCTCAAAAACATATAGATATTTCGCTTCAGAAAAAAGGTGAGGATTTACAGGAGTTTGTTCCTTCAGGTTATTCATCTTTTGAAAGAGCTGTCAGACGAGAGATGTGTGAGCTTATTCATCGCTCATATGACCAGCAGTTGTTTACTAGTACGCAGGGTACATTCTCTGTAAAACTGGATGATGACTCTTTTGTAATAACCCCGTATGGTATTGACAGAAAGTACATTGCTGTAGAGGATCTTGTAAGAATTGAAAACGGAAAATACAGAGAATCAGGAAAAACACCTTCTCGTTCAGTTGCACTTCATCAACAGATATATAATCTGCAGCCTCATGTGAAAAGTATTATTATTTCACATCCTCCTAATATGATGGCTTTCGCTGTTACCGATGCGGTTTTCGATGCTCATACTATACCAGAGAGTTATATCGCGTTAAGAAATGTGCCTAAAATGCCATATGGATCAAGTTTTTTACAGCCTGCAATGTTTGCAAAAATCTTTGACAAGAAGACACCTGTGGTCTTAGTGGAAAATGATTGCGTAATAGTTACAGGAGCAACCCTTCTTCAGGCTTTTGATAGACTGGAAGTAGCAGAATACAGCGCAAAAGCTCTTATTGATACCCATGTGCTTGGAGATATGATTAAAATTAATGATGAACAAACAAAACAGATAGAAAAAAGTTTTAATCTTGATTAAGGAGGTAACTGTCTATGTATAATAAAAGTGATCTCGAAATATTGGGACTTGATGAAAGTTTTACACGCGAACAGTTAGAATATGAATATTCACTTATATTGAAGCGTGCCAAGTCGGATCCACAATTTGATATTTCCAAAGCGGAAGAAGCATATAACAGGATATTAGGATTAAAGCAACCTGAAAAGATATCAGAAGAAGAGCAAAAAAAGCGTAACAGGAAAATGAAGCTTGCTGAAAATTCCATTTTTTTTATAGCAGGAGGTATTCTTTTGTTGATTTTAGCGATTACGATTCCTTCAACGATACTAAGAAAATCAATTGATCTTCACATATGCATTTCCGGACAATTTGCTGTTGGAGATACGGAAACTTTAAAACAGGAAATACGACCTGAGGTTAAATCAAGAAAAACATCTATAGAATTCATTTACGCGTCATTTGCTACAGGGGATGACTCTGCATCATACTCTCTTCAAGCACTATCCTTGTCACTTCTTGCAGGCGATTATGACCTTATGATAACGGATTATCAGGTATTCCGTTTCCTTGTATCCAATCCAAGCGATCTTTTAGTCAAAGATATTTCTGAGTATCTTGATGATTTAGGAATAAGTCAGAATGATGACCGGCTTATTAAACTATATGGAGGAATCTATGGAATCAGGGTTCTTAAAAGCGATGTGTTGGATAAGATATCTTCTAATGAGGAAGGTTACTATTTATCCATTCCAAATAAAGCAGATGATATAGATAATGCTATTTCTGCAATTGAAAAAATACTATATAATTAGGAGATTTTATGATTACGAATGAAATTAAAAAGAAATACAATGCTTTTTGGGATAGGACATCGTATGAAAGATGCACTCTATTCATATCCCAAAGAACAAAAAGAAATTCGATAATGGAAGGTGCTTCAGTAACCGAAAAGTGGACTGATCTTAAGAGACGCACTCAAGCTGCAAAAGAATCATTTACTAATATAAAGTACTATGCAGAAGGATTCCCGACAGTATTCACCAATTTCGGACCAGGGAATATGGCTGCTTGTATTGGTGGTGATTATGTGCTTGCGGAATCAACTATATGGTTTGACCGTAATCCTATTATTAAAGACTGGTCACAAATACCTGATTTGAAATTATATGAAGAAAGCAAAATGTGGAAACTAACTAGGGATTTAACAGAAATGCTATGTAAAAATTCGCAAGGTAATTATTACACTTCAATGGCCGATATTGGAGGTTCTTTGGATGTTGTCGCTTCATTAAGAGGTTCTGAAGAACTTTTGTACGATATAATTGATTATCCTGATGAAATAAAAAAAGTACATAATAAAGTTGAGGAATTATGGAAAATAACATACAACAAATTATATAACCTTATTTCTTCATATCAGGAGGGTATGACAAGCTGGATGCCTATTTGGTGCCAAAAAAGATATTATCCTCTACAGTGTGATTTCTGTGCGATGATATCTCCAGACATGTTTAGAGAGTTTGTCAAACCTAATCTAATTGCGCAGACAGAATGGCTTGAACATTCCGTTTATCATCTTGACGGGCCTACTGCGGTCTGTCATCTTGATCATCTTCTTGACATTCCATCTCTTGATGCTATACAGTGGAGTCCTGGAGATGGCAGGAAACCTATATATGATGAGTCATATTTTGATATGTATAATAAGATAGCAAAAAGTGGTAAAGGACTTGTACTTTTTTCTATACCTCTATCCAAACTAGAAAATGTTCTTAAAAATATTTCGACTAAAGGTTTGTATATTAATATGGGTGTTGAAAACGAGAAAGAGGCTGAAGAAGCTATAAAGATAGCAAATAGTTATGGAGTTAAGTAGTAATATGTGTATAGGAGGAAAAAGAAATGAGTTTTAAAATCGGTGTAATCACGGATTCATTCAGATGCCCGCTTGAAAAAGCAATTGAAAAAGCAGCCTTTTTAGGCGCAGATGGAGTTCAAATTTATGCAACTGGCAGAGAACTTTCACATGATACTCCAGATGATTTAATAAAGAAAATAATGCGTCAATTAAATGATACTCATCTGGAATTATCTGCACTGTGCGGTGATATTGGAGCATTTGACGATGAAATTGTAAATATTGAAAGAATAAAAAGATCCAAAAAAATTGTAGATCTTGCTGTAAAAATGGGTACTAATGTAGTTACGACCCATATAGGAACAGTACCCGAGGATAAGAATGATAAGAAATATATCACGATACATAAAGCATGCCTAGAGTTAGGTAAATATGCTGACTCTCATAATGTTAAGTTTGCAATAGAGACAGGTCCAGAAAAAGCTCATGTATTAAGGATGTTATTAGATGATTTGGACTGTACCGGTATAGCAGTTAACTTTGATCCTGCAAATCTTACAATGTGCGTTGATGATGATGCGAGAGCTGCAGTAGCGATACTTGCTCCGTATATTGTACATACACATGCTAAGGATGGCATTATGCTAAGCAAATATGCTTTGGATCCGAGGTATGCTGAAATTGCTAAACAAAGAAAATGGCTTGAGCTTCCATTAGGAGAAGGTGATGTAGGTTTTCCAACTTATCTTGAAGCATTAAGGAAATCGGGTTATAAAGGCTTTCTGACAATTGAACGTGAGGTTGGTGAAGATCCTGCTAAAGACATAGCAAATGCCGTATCATTCTTAAGGAAATTAATATAGGAGGAGTAAATGAAAATCGGTATAAGTTCTTATTCATATGAAAAACTTGCAAGAAAAGGATTAATGGATTCTTTTAGCATTATTAAAAAGACGAAGGAATTTGGTTTTGATGCGATAGAATTCTCTGGAATTCCTGGAGACACTTACCAAAAAAGATATGAGCTTGCTAAAGAGATAAAAAAAGCATGTGATGACATAAATCTATTAATCGCAAATTACTCAACAGGTGCAGACCTGATTAAAGGTTCTGACTGGAATCTGCAGAACGAAACAGACAGGATCAAAAAAGAAATTGATATTGCTGCAGTTCTTGGAGTAACAAAAATGAGGCATGATGCATCGTTTGGTTTTGGAGCAGAAGATCCAAAAGCACGTCCTTTAGAATGTTATCTTGATAAGCTTGCAAAGGGATGCAAGATACTGACTGAGTACGCAAAGAGCGCGAATATACGTACAATGGTGGAGAATCACGGAAAGTACTGCCAGCATAGCCAGGATGTTTTAAGCATATATAAAGCAGTAGATGACGATAATTTCGGTATTCTGATTGATATTGGAAATTTTAAATGTGTTGATCAGGATCCTGTTGAAGGTATAGCTGATCTTGCACCATATGCATTCCATGTGCATGCAAAAGATTTTCATCAAAAATCTGGAAACTGCATGAACCCTGGATGGGGATGGTTTTTAACTAAGCATGGTAATTATTTGAGAGGATCAATAATAGGGCATGGGGATGTCCCGTTACATCAGTGTATAAATGTTCTAAAAGCATATGGATATAACGATGTGCTTTCAATTGAATTTGAAGGAATTGAAGATGTTTTTTCAGCTATAGAAAGCGGTTACTCTAACTTGAAGAGATTAGTAGATATGTAATGGAAGAGAAGAAAAACAAAAAAATATTAATATGGCTTATTCTAGGATCGGCTGTTCTTGGTATTATATTCAGCATACTGTACTTGGGATTTGAAATTTTCATACCAGCAGCAAGTGCTGTGTGTCTTTGTCTGATGTTTCTCTTTATTATACTTGCTGCGAAAAAATATATGGAATTATTTAGTAAAAGACAGATGATGGTAATTAAAATCATCGCATGGATTGGGATGATTTCAGGTTTGCTTGCAGCTATTATACAGTTGGTATTATTTTTCAAATTCTAATTGAGTTCTTATGTTTTATGAAGGGATATGTATGTATTATTCCTTCTTTTTGTGTTAAAATATCAATAGAGGTTAGCATGAAAATTATTTCCGGCTTTGACATGCATTTGTTCCATGAAGGGACGCAATGCCAAGCATACAGGATGTTCGGAGCACACCTTAGGGATAATGGGTGTGAATTTTCAGTGTTTGCACCTAATGCCGCTTTCGTATCTGTTGTAGGTGATTTTAATAACTGGGATGTATTCGCGCATAATATGAATCAATCAGGTGATGGGATTTTTAGCATATTTATTCCTGATGCAAAAGAATGGGACAGATATAAATTCAGAATACTTACAAAGGATAATGAGGAATTGTTTAAAGCGGATCCTTATGCATTTTATGCTGAACATATGCCAAATACAGCTTCAAAAATCGCAATGATTGATGATTATATATGGTATGACAATGATTGGATTGAGAAACGTAATAATACTCCCTTATATGATAAACCAATCAATATATACGAAATGCATTTAGGTTCATGGAAAAGACATGACGATAACACCTATTATATGTACGAAGAGTATGTAAATGAATTAATACCATATATAAAATATATGGGTTATACCCATATAGAACTTATGCCTGTCATGGAATATCCTTTTGATATGTCTTGGGGGTATCAGTGTTTGGGATATTTTGCAGCAAACAGCCGATACGGTTCTCCAAAGCAGCTTAAATACCTGATTGACTGCTGTCATCAGAATAATATTGGGGTAATACTTGACTGGGTACCAGCTCATTTTCCAAAAGATTCATACGGCCTAGCGAACTTTGACGGAACTAGCCTGTATGAATATTCCGATCCTAGAAAAGCACATCATGAGGAATGGGGGACATTGATTTTTGATTATGGAAAAAATGAAGTGTGCAGTTTTCTTTTATCTTCAGCATATTTTTGGTTGAAAGAATATCATGCAGATGGCTTAAGAGTGGATGCTGTATCTTCCATGTTATATCTTGATTATGGTAGAAGGGCAGGTGAATGGACTCCAAACGAAAAAGGAGGAAGAGAAAACCTTGAAGCTGTGAAGTTTTTAAGATCCTTATCTTTAAATCTTTTTAGGGATTTTCCGAATATAATTCTTGCAGCAGAAGAATCTACAGCATGGCCAAATGTGACAGCAAGGGTATGTGATGGAGGATTAGGGTTTAACTTCAAATGGAATATGGGATGGATGAATGACACTTTATCATATATTTCAAAAGACCCGCTTTTTAGAAAGTATGACCACCATAAGCTTACCTTTTCCATGGTGTACGCTTTTTCTGAAAATTATATACTTCCTCTATCTCATGATGAAGTTGTACATGGTAAGAAATCGCTTTTAGAGAAAATGCCAGGATCATACAATGAAAAGTTTTCTAATTTGAAGATATATTATGCATATTACATGTCTCACCCTGGTAAAAAACTTATGTTTATGGGCGGTGAATTTGCTCAGTTCATAGAATGGAGATATCAATCAGGACTAGACTGGATGCTGCTTGATTATGAGTCACACAAAAAATTGAGAATATTTGTGAAAGATTTGAATATGTTTTACAGGAAGCATAAAGCGTTTTATGAACAAGAAAGAGACTGGACAGGATTCAAATGGATTAATGCAGATGCTGATTCAGACAGCGTTCTTTCTTATATTAGAAGAGATAAAGCAGGGAAGAATGATATACTTGTAATTATTAATTTTACGCCTGTAGATCGTAATGGATATCGTATAGGTGTCCCGTATAAGGGTAAGTATAAGATACTTATGAATTCATCTGATGAAGATTATTCTGTTTATGGAAAACCCATTAAAAAAGAATTAATATCTCAGGATATACCATGGGACGGATTAAAAGCGAGTATATGTGTAGACTTAAAGGGATTAACTGCTTTGTATATAAAAAAAGACTAGGAGGATATATGCAAAATAAAGAATGTATAGCATTGATTCTGGCAGGAGGACAAGGAAGCCGTTTAGGGGTACTTACAAAAAAAGTTGCAAAACCAGCTGTGAATTTTGGTGGAAAATATAGGATAATTGATTTTCCACTAAGCAATTGCACTAATTCCAATATTGATACAGTTGGCGTGCTGACACAATATCAGCCTTTGGAATTAAATTCATATATTGGAAGCGGACAACCGTGGGATTTGGATAGAAGCTTCGGAGGAGTATATCTTCTTCCTCCTTATATGAAATCTGAAACAGGAATCTGGTATAAGGGAACAGCAAATGCCATTTATCAGAATATGAACTTTATACAGATGTTCAATCCTAGGAATGTATTGATTCTTTCAGGAGACCATATTTATAAAATGAATTACACAAAAATGCTAGATTTCCATATACGGAACAATGCGGATGCTACTATTTCCTGTATAAAGGTTCCATGGGATCAGGCGGACCGTTTTGGTATAATGGAAACGGATAAATCCATGAGAATAAGTAATTTTTATGAGAAACCAAAAAATCCTGTTAGCAATATGGCTTCCATGGGTGTCTATATTTTTAAGTGGGAAGTCTTAAAAAACTATCTTATCAAAGATGAAGCGGATAATAGCTCTTCAAATGATTTTGGGAAAAATGTTATACCATCAATGCTTAATGAAGGACAGAGAATGTTCGCATATAAGTTTAATGGGTATTGGAAGGATGTCGGTACCATTTACAGCCTTTGGGAAGCGAATATGGAACTGCTACACAAAAGGCCTGCCATGAATCTATTTGATAAGGGTTGGAGGATTTACTCAAAGAATGCTATCCAGCCTCCTCACTACACTGCTTCGGGAGCAGTTATAAAGGACAGCATGATAACAGAAGGAAGCGTAATATACGGTAAAGTTAAAAACAGTATAATTTCCAGTGGAGTGAAAATTGGGAAAAATTCTATAGTAGAAGACTCAGTGCTGTTTCCATCTGTTGTTGTTGAGGAAAACTGCATAATAAAAAAAGCCATTATTGGTGAACGGTCTGTAATAATGGAAAACAGTAAAATTGGCGTTTTAGATGCTATTGATGGGCAAACCCCTTCAAAAATGTGTTCAGACGGTATTGTGCTTATTGGATCTGATCTGATTGTGGAACCCGGATCAAATATTGCAAAAAATGTTATGGTGGAGTAGGTGAATATATGAAAGAAGCATTAGGAATAATATTTGGAGAAGGTTCAGATGCAGGATTAGGCTCATTGACAGCTAAAAGATCGTTGGCTGCTGTTCCTATAGCATCAAGATACAGGATAATAGATTTTATATTATCATCAATGGTTAATTCCGGAATAACCAATGTCGGAATAATTACACAGAGAAATTACAAATCCCTAATGGATCATTTGGGAACAGGTAAAGAATGGGATTTGAATAGAAAGATTGGAGGTCTTCTTCTAATACCTCCATATTCATCTAGAGAGACTATGAGTAATGAAAACGGAGATCTTTCAGATCTTGCAGGAGCTTTGGATTTTCTTGAGAAATCTCCTCAAAAATACGTTGTATTATCCAAAAGTCATTTAATCTGTAATCTGAACTTCGATGATGCTTTTGAAAAGCATATTCACTCTAACGCAATTGTAACCATTTTTTACCAGAACCTGGAGCCAAAAGGCGAGATTAGCGGATTAAAAAACAGATTTTTCATAAAGACCGACCAAGAAGACAGAATAACACAGGTAAAAGCATATTCATCAACAAATGAAAGTAATAAAATTTCATTGGATATCTATATTATAAATAAGGAATTCCTTATATATCTGATACGCGATGGGCTTGCTACATCAGAAAAGGGTAGTTTAAGCGAAATATTTTCCAGAAGAATTGACCATATAAGGATGATTGGGTATGCTACGAAGGATTTTGTAGCGAGGATTGATTCCATAAAAACTTATTATCAAGCTAACATGATGATTTTGGAAAAGGAGATAAGGGAGAAGCTCTTCTTTAAACCAGGTCTTATATATACAAAAGTAAAAGATGAAGCTCCTTCGAAATATATGGATTCAGCTGTTGTTAAAAATTCTCTAATTGCAGATGGATGCGTGATAAACGGGTGCGTTGAAAATAGCATAATATTCAGGGGAGTAAAGATCGAAAAAGGTGCAAAAATATCCGATTCGATTATTATGCAGAATTCCGAAGTACAGGAAAATGCGATACTTGAGCATGTTATATTGGATAAAGAGGTTATAATAAGACAGGATATCCGCCTGACAGGACAGGAATCCTATCTCATTCTTATTAATAAAGGAGCGATAGTGTGATGAAGATTCTATATGTATCAACAGAAGGCACTCCTTTTGCAAAAGCTGGCGGTCTTGCCGATGTGATAGGAGCATTACCATATGCTGTTGCGCAAAAGGGACATGATACTGCAATAATGATGCCATATTATAAGAGTATCAGGGATAAGTGGAAATATGAAGCTAAATTTCTTACAAGCACAATTGTGACTGTTGGCTGGCGAAAACAGTATGCAGGAATATTCTATATCATTCATAAAGGAATAACTGTTTATTTCATAGACAATGAATTCTATTACGGTTCAGAAAAAATCTACAGTTATGGTGATTATGAAGCTGAGAGAACTGCTTTTTTTAATAGAGCGGTCCTTGAGTCCATAAGGCTTCTTAATGTCACTTTTGATATCCTTCATCTTAATGACTGGCAGACAGCAATGATTGCGTTGCTTTTAAAAGAACAGTATATAGGGAAGAAGGAGTACGAAGGTTTTTATGATGATATAAAAACTGTATTTACAATACATAACCTTAAATACCAGGGTATATTTGAACCATCAGTTCTCACTGACCTTTTCAGCCTTTCAATGGACTATATGTCCCTAGATAAACTGGAGTTCTTTGGAAGAGTAAACTTTATGAAAGCAGGATTAGTATATTCCGACAAGATAACGACTGTCAGCAACACATACAAAGAGGAAATAAGAAACCCATTTTTTGGGGAAAATCTTGATGGGGTAATAAATACGAGAATTATCGATCTGTACGGTATTGTAAATGGCCTTGATGCACAAGAATATGATCCGAAAACTGATAAAAACATATATTCAAATTATGGCATACGTGATCTTGAGAAAAAAAAGGAAAACAAGAAAAGCCTTCAAAAACAACTGGATCTGGATATTAATGATAACGCTCCTATAGTAGCTATGGTAACAAGATTGGTATCACAAAAAGGTTTAGATCTTGTAAGAAGAGTGTTTGATGATTTGATGTCGTTTAATATACAGTTTATAGTTCTAGGTACAGGTGAAGAGCAATATGAAAGCTTTTTTGAAGATGCTCATACAAGGTATTATGGTAAAGTTGCTTCACTGATAAGGTTTGATGAACAAATGGCAAGAAGGATATATGCTGGAGCAGATATGTTTCTGATGCCTTCTCTTTCTGAACCATGTGGAATCAGCCAGCTGATAGCAATGAGGTATGGAACTATTCCTATAGTTAGGGCAGTCGGGGGACTACGCGACACTGTCACGCAGTATGATCCACAAAAAGAAACAGGAAATGGGTATTTGTTCCAAAATTACAACGCTCATGAAATGGCTCATACAGTTTTTCTTGCATGTCAGACTTATAAAGATCAGGAAAAATGGCTTAAACTTGTTAAAAGAGCGATGAAAACGGACTTTTCATGGGAAAATGCTGCTATACAATATATTGATGTATATGAAAGGACTATAAAGTAATTATGAAATTTGGTATTTATTATGCATTCTGGGAAAAGCAGTGGGGCGCAGATTATACCAGATATATTCAAAAAGCTGCTTTGTTGGGATTCGATATACTTGAAATATCTTGTGCTTCGCTGGATGTTATGGAAAAGAAAGAAGTTGAACAGCTTAAGGCTGTCAAGAACAGCTTCGGTATTAAACTTACTGCCGGATATGGTCCAAAGCCTTCACAAAATATCGCAGCTGAAGATTTTTCTGTAGTTTCTGATACGTTAATATTTTGGAATAAAGTGTTTAAAGTTTTGTATGCATTGGATATAAGTACAGTTGGAGGCGGACTTTACTATTACTGGCCGGTGGATTTTAACAAGCCTGTTGATAAACTAAATGATTGGGAAAGAGCAGTTAAAGGTGTCCGGCAATTAGCTGATCTGGCTGCTGATTATGGAATTAATGTATGTATGGAAGCATTAAACAGACATGAGGGATTTCTTATTAATACAGCTTCTGAGTGTATGGAATTTGTAAAACAAGTTGATAAAAAAAATGTAAAAGTAATGCTTGATACATATCATATGAATATGGAAGAGGATGATATGGAAGAGGCTATATTAAGTACAAAAGGTTTGTTAGGTCATTTTCATGTAGGAGAAAACAATAGGCGTCTTCCCGGACAGGGGCATATAATTGATTGGAAAAAAATAGGAAAAGCATTGCATAATATTAATTACAGTGAAGCTGTCGTTATGGAACCATTTGTTTTATGCGGAGGAAAAGTCGGCAGCGATATCAAAGTTTGGAGAGATTTGTCAAATAAAGCTACTGAAGAAATGATGGATCTTCAGGCTAAAGATTCCCTCGAATTTTTAAAGGATATTTTTGACAAAGACTAATCATATTGTAAATATTAAGATTTTTGTATATAATACTTGATTGGTAAAGGAGTATATTTATTTGGATAATAAACTCAATAAAGAAAATAAAGTAATACGTCAGATTAACGAGACCTTAAACAGGTCATTTGGTAAAACAATTGATAATGCGACACAGAATCAGTTATACAAGGCATTTGCAATAACAGTAAAAAATGAAATAATGGACAAATGGTCTTCTTCAGATTTTACTAAAGATAATAAGCAGGTGTATTACTTGTCAATAGAATTTCTTATGGGTAGAGCACTATCTAATAACATTCTAAATATTGGTAGGCAAAAAGAATATCAGGAGGCATGCAAACTGCTAGGTTTGGATTTTGACAGCATAGCATCAAAAGAACCGGATGCCGGACTGGGCAATGGCGGATTAGGACGTTTGGCAGCATGCTTCATGGATTCATTAGCGACACTGGATCTGCCTGCACAGGGTTGTGGTATTCGTTATGAATACGGTTTATTCAGACAGAAGATTATTGACGGACAACAGGTAGAGTATCCTGATACATGGCTTGAAGATGGGAATGTGTGGGAAATTGAAAGACTGGAAGAAAAAGTTGAAGTGCATTTTGGAGGCCAGATAAGTGAATCATGGGAAGGTGACAAGCTTAGATTCGTACACAGCGGTTATTCGACTGTATTAGCTGTACCATATGATATGCCCATTATCGGGTACATGAATAATAGAATAAATTCATTAAGGCTTTGGAAAGCTGTATCACCAAAGCGTATAGATATGGCGAGCTTCAATAGAGGAGAGTATTTAAAAGCTATTGAAGAAAGAGAAATGGCAGAAGTATTATCACATATACTGTATCCAGAAGACAAGCATTACGAAGGCAAGTCACTTAGATTGAAACAGCATTATTTCTTCGTTTCTGCTACTATGCAGATGATAGTCTCTCGTTTTCTAAAAACTAATCTTCCTTTGGATAAGTTACCAGAAAAAGCTGTGATTCATATTAATGACACACATCCGGCCTTAGCAATACCTGAACTAATGAGGATTCTAATGGATGAACAAGGATTAGGTTGGGATGAAGCATGGGATATAACCAGCAGGATGTTTGCTTATACTAATCATACCATTATGGCTGAAGCGCTTGAAAAATGGCCTGAGCAGCTATTTATCCAGATACTGCCAAGGATATATAGTATTGTGAAAGAGATAAACGAGCGTTTCTGTGCTATGGTTCACCGTGATTTTCCTCATAAAAGAGCAGATATACATAAAATAGCGATTATCGCATACGGTCAGATTGCTATGGCTCCATTGTGCATAGCAGGCTCGTATTCTGTTAATGGTGTTTCTCAGCTACATTCACAAATTATTAAGGATGAGACATTCAAGGATTATTCAGCTGTTTTCCCATCAAAATTTACCAATGTCACTAATGGGGTAACTCATCGAAGATGGTTGATGCTGTCAAATCCTATGCTAACTGAACTCATAACGGAAAAGATAGGTAATGATTGGATAAGTGATCCTGTACAGCTAATCGAACTAAAAAAATATATTAACGATAATGAGTTTTTAGAAAAGTTTGATGAAATCAAGAAGCTCAATAAGCGTAAGTTAGCTAAATATATTAAGCGGACTACTGGCATTACAGTAAGTGAAGATTCAATTTTTGATGTACAGGTAAAAAGGCTTCATGAGTATAAACGGCAGTTAATGAATGTAATTAGAATACTCTATGATTATTTACAGATTTTATCTGATCCTGATAAGTTCAAAGATTTAACTCCAGTAACTTGTATTTTTGCAGCAAAAGCAGCACCTGGGTATAACAGAGCTAAGACAATAATTAAGCTTATAAATGATGTTGCTGAAAAAATAAATAATGATCCAAGGGTTATGGATAAAATAAAAGTAGTGTTTCTGGAGAATTATTCAGTATCACTAGCACAGATTATTTTCCCTGCTTCTGACATATCGCAACAGATTTCAACAGCTTCAAAAGAAGCAAGCGGGACAGGCAACATGAAGTTTATGATGAATGGTGCTCTTACTCTTGGAACGATGGATGGAGCTAATGTCGAGATACATGAAAGTGTTGGTGTGGAAAATATCTACATTTTTGGATATGATGCAAATACTGTTCAGCAGATATATAAGACAGGGCAATATGACCCAATGAAATATGTAAATGAGGATTTTATACTAAAAACAGCATTGGACATGCTTATAGACGGTTCGTTAAATCCTGAAAGACTTAATCTTTACAAGGAGATTTATGAATCACTTGTTTCAAGTAAGCATGGCATGAGTGACCAATATCTAATATTAGGTGATTTCAAATCATATAAGCAAGCACATGATAAAATGATCAAAGATTACAATAACAGATTTGAATGGAATAAAAAAGCGCTTATAAATGTATCACAAAGCGGGCGGTTTTCCTCAGACATAAGTATAGCAAACTACAACAAGAAAATTTGGAAACTTAAATAATGCTGGAAATATATTTCAATAGCCGGGATATAACATATAAATCTTTATTTGGAGCTGTGCAGAGCAATTCAATTATTGAATTTCGCCTTGATGTCAGATGTGATGCTCCTGTAACTGCTTATATTATTATTAATAGAAGAAAATATCAAATGCAGCTGGAAAATCTTATACAAGATTTGTCAATATTCACCATTAAAACCAAAGCTTTGCCAAAACCAGGCCTAATGCACTATCATTTTGTCATATCTACACCTTATCACACAGTTTTTTATGGTAATCAACCGGATACTTATCAAGGAGAAGGTACTAAATATCATAAAGATCCTTTAGATTACCAGATTACCGTATATGATGAGTACAGTACACCTGACTGGATAAAAGGCAGAATTATGTACCAGATATTTCCAGACAGATTTTATAAAGAATCGATTATAAAAAGCCCATACTGGGAAAGAATTTATCATTCTGACTGGTACGAGGACCCTTATATAGAGCAGGATTTTCCTAGCAAAACTATGGAATGTTCAGACTTTTTTGGAGGAAATTTACAAGGGATAATAAAGAAGCTGGATTATATTAAATCATTGGGAGTCGGTGTTATATACTTGAATCCTATTTATCTGGCTTATTCAAATCATCGGTATGATTCAGCTGATTATATGAGTATTGATGATACCCTAGGAACAAAAGAAGATTTACACGAATTATGCAATGAAGCTTTAAAGCGAGACATATATATTATTCTTGACATGGTATTTTCTCACACAGGAAGTGACAGCATATATTTTGATAAGAATAAAACTTTCAATAAAGGCGGAGCTTTTAACAATCCTCACTCACAATACAAAAACTGGTATTCTATAAACGAAGACGGCACATATGATTCCTGGTGGGGTATTGAAACTCTACCAAATACTAATGAAACTGACCCAGGATTCATGAGTCACGTATTTGATTCAATTGAACAATGGCTTTCTTTAGGTGTCAAGGGATTCAGGCTAGATGTTGCAGACGAGCTTCCTGATATTTTTATTAAAGAATTAAGAAAAATGCTTAAAAGTTTTGACCCTGAAGCTGTGCTCATTGGTGAAGTTTGGGAAGATGCAAGCAACAAATACAGTTACGGAGCAAAAAGAGAATACTTATATGGATATGAACTGGACAGTGTTATGAACTATCCGTATAGAAATGCGATAATTAATTATGCGCTTGGTAGCATTAATGCTGAGTGCTTTGTCAGACAAATTGAGATTATCAGAGAAAATTATCCATTACAATCATTTGAATGTCTAATGAACATGTTAAGTACACATGATGTTTCAAGGATTTTATCAGTTTTGGGAGGAAAAAGTTCTTTTGAAAACCTGCCAAGACTACAACAGAAAAATGTTTTACTGAATAAAAAGGAATATGATATAGCTTTGAAAAGATTACATTTTTGTTTAAATCTTCTAATGTGCCTTCCTGGCATACCTTCTATATATTATGCTGATGAAGCGGGGAGTCAAGGATTAAAGGATCCATTTAACCGCAGAACTTATCCCTGGGAAAGAGTTGATATGCAGGTGTTTAATATGTATTCATCCATAATGAATAAAAGACATAAGGATGACTTGCTGAAATATGGTGCTTTTTCAATAGTTAATCAAGATGGTAATGTTATTATAAAAAGGCAACATGGGAAAGAAATTTCTGAACATATTTTTAACAACAAGGATCTGTCATATAAGGAGCACTAATTTTTAACACCTAAAAATTGAATGAAAAATTTATTTCTTATGATATGTATTTGTTTATCCAAAACCTATTTTATAATTATACTAACCGTTAGGTATCATAACCTTGCGCTAGTTAAAGAGCCATTATCTAATTGACTTTATTAAGAATTTATTATATATTTGCTTAGATAGCAAATTGGAGGTGTACTATGTCAGATTCATTATTGCAGACGATAACAGGCTTTCTAGTAGTAATCATGGGGATGTTTCTGCTGACAGGAATAATCATAATTTTCTCAAAAATTATGTCCAAAAGAAGTGTGAAAAATACACAGACTATTATTGAAGAACCTGAACCTGTTGAATATATAGCGGAAATATCAAGTGATGACAATGAAGTAATTGCATCTATATTAGCAAGTATTGAAGCTTATATGCAACAAAATAATATAAAGAATATATGCAATATTGTTATTAAACCTCTGATTAGAACTTCAGCATCATCAAGCTGGAGTCAGGCTGGTAGAATTGAAAATGTAAGCAAAAAAGCATAAAGGCGGGTATTAAAATGTTATTAGAAATTTTAAAAGATTTATATAATGAGTCAGCATTTACAATTATTACATGGCAACAGGGTGTGTTGATAATTATCTCTCTTGTGCTGCTATATCTTGGTATTGTTAAAAAATTCGAACCGCTACTTTTGATTCCTATTGCATTTGGTATGTTAGCCACAAATTTGCCTGGATCGAATGTCTATCACCCGGAATTATGGGCGGATATGAAAAATATTAACTATGGAGATGTTTTGCGAAATGGCGGGCTTTTAGATATTTTATACATAGGTATTAAATCCGGATTATTCCCACCATTAATTTTCATGGGTATTGGTGCAATGACAGATTTCGGTCCGCTGATTGCAAACCCAAAGAGTTTTTTATTAGGCGCAGCAGCTCAGTTAGGTATCTTTTTAGCATATTATCTTGCAACACTTGTAGGATTTACCCCTGCAGAAGGCGGTGCGATTGGCATAATCGGAGGTGCTGATGGGCCTACAGCTATATATACAGCATCTATTCTAGCACCACATCTGTTAGGAGCTATAGCAGTAGCAGCATATTCATATATGGCTTTGGTTCCAGTTATACAGCCTCCATTTATGAAACTGCTAACAACTAAGAAGGAGAGAGCTATAGTAATGGAACAGCTTCGTCCGGTTACTAAAACTGAAAAAATTATTTTTCCGATACTAGTCACGATAGTAGTAGCTTTTCTTATTCCAAGTGCAGCGGTTCTTGTTGCATCGTTGATGGTTGGAAATCTTCTTAAGGAAAGTGGGGTAACGGAAAGATTGTCTAAGACCTTGCAAAATGAGTTTATAAACATCATAACAATATGCTTAGGTCTTGCAGTTGGTGCGACCGCAACTGCTGAGAATTTTTTGAAAGCAGAAACATTAAAGATTCTAGGCATAGGAGTACTTGCATTTGTTTTTGGTACGATAGGTGGGTTGTTATTTGCGAAACTTATGAATTTATTCAGTAAAAAGAAAATAAATCCTCTTATAGGATCAGCTGGTGTTTCAGCAGTGCCAATGGCTGCAAGAATATCACAAAAAGTCGCTCAAGAGGAAAACCCAGGCATATTCCTTTTAATGCATGCGATGGGACCAAATGTTGCTGGCGTTATTGGTTCTGCTATTGCTGCAGGTGTACTTATATCACTTTTCGGTTGATTATAATTGGTTGTTATTAAATAAAACAGGGTTGTGTAAACTCTGTTTTTTTTTAAAAAAATATTGAATAATGTTTGTGTATGTGTTAATATAATCAAAATGATTTTTTGTAGATGAATAATATGCAAAAAAGCATATATTTTAAATGGGAGTATTTGAAAAATGAATTTTACAAATCCTTATATTGCAAAAGCATATGAACAGGTGATAAATAGAAATCCTAATGAACCAGAGTTTCATCAAGCAGTAAGAGAAGTCTTTGAAACTATTTCCCCGATTATAGAAAAAAATGACATATATGAAAGGAATGCGATTCTGGAACGTATTACTGAACCTGAAAGAATGATAACTTTTAGGGTCACATGGGTGAGTGATGATAATAAAATAAATGTCAATAAAGGCTATAGAGTGCAATTTAATTCAGCAATCGGACCATACAAAGGGGGATTGAGACTCCATCCATCTGTTAATGCATCAGTATTAAAATTTCTAGGATTCGAACAGATATTCAAAAACAGCCTTACAGGGCTTCCTTTGGGAGGGGGTAAAGGTGGATCGGATTTTGATCCTAAGGGCAAATCTGATATGGAGATAATGAGATTCTGCCAGGCATACATGTCTGAACTATATAGGCATATAGGTCCTAATCTTGATGTTCCTGCAGGTGATATAGGAACTAGCGCACGAGAAATTGGGTATATGTTCGGACAGTATAAAAGATTAGCAAATGAGTTTACTGGCGTTCTGACAGGTAAAGGATTAGCATATGGCGGTTCACTTGTAAGGAAAGAAGCAACTGGATACGGATTATGTTATTTTACAGATGAAATGCTTAAGACTATAAAGAATGATTCATTTGAGAATAAGAAAGTCGCAGTTTCAGGTTCTGGTAATGTGGCTATATACGCTATTGAAAAGATATATCAGTTAAAGGGAATACCTGTTACAGCTAGTGATAGTGACGGATTTATATATGATCCTAATGGGATTAATCTTGATGTACTGAAGAAACTAAAAGAAGTAGATAGGAAGAGGATATCTGAGTATGAAAAAATAGTAAAGGGATCTATATATTATCCATCATTACGTCCATGGATAATTCCTTGTGATATAGCTCTACCTTGTGCTACGCAAAATGAACTGGATGTTGAAGATGCTAAAATTCTTGTTAGCAATAATGTAATAGCTGTTTGTGAAGGTGCAAATATGCCTTGCACGCCTGAAGCAATACAGTACCTTCAAAAAAATAAAGTATTATTCGGTCCTGCTAAAGCAGCAAATGCAGGGGGTGTAGCGACATCGGGTCTGGAAATGAGTCAGAATTCCGTAAGGTACAGCTGGTCAGCTGAAAAAGTTGATGAGCGTTTAAAAGCAATAATGAAAGGAATTTTTAATAATGTTAATGATACCGCTAAAGCATACGGAGTCGAAGGTGATTTGGTAGCAGGAGCAAATATGGCAGGTTTTATAAAAGTTGCGGAAGCCATGATTGCACAAGGAGTAATTTATTGAATAACCTCATAATTAATTAATGTATATGTATAACTTGTAATGAACCGTGAAAGCCACCTTCGGGTGGTTTTTGCGTTCAGAAAGCTTTGAAGCACCTGTTTTAAGTGTTTTTAAATATTATTAAATCAAGTAAAAGGTAAAAAATTAAATATGATATTGAATTTTGTTGATAATATGATAAAATACGGTAAATACTATGAAGAAAGAAAGTACCCTTACTTGTTTTCTTACAGAGAAACGGTGTCAAGGCTGAGAGCATCGTGCAAGACTGTCTGGGGAAGTTCCTTTTGGAGTTGTTCGGCAGAAGCTTAAGTAAGCCGGAACGGCAGGACACCGATAAAGGTCCCTAGCATTGTTGGATGTGTAGTCTCATGGTTTGAATCAGCTTTCACCCTGTTGGGATGAAGGCTCATTTTATATTTATGGAGGAGAAAAGGGATGTTACAGCTTGATAAAATGTTAACAACTGCTCAAAACGAGATATCTGCAGCAAAAGATATGAAAAAAATTGAGGAACTTAAAGTTCAGTATCTTGGAAAAAAAGGAGAGCTTACTCAGATTTTAAGAAGCATGAGTACTCTTGATCCTAAAGATCGCCCTGCAGCAGGAAAAGCTGCAAATGAAGCTCGTGAGAAATTAAATGAATTGTTTGAAAATGCTGAAAAAATAATTGCTGGTACTTTTATGAAACAAAGACTGGATAAAGAACGTCTTGATGTAACTATGCCTGGGAAAAGAATTCAAATAGGCCATACTCATCCTTTGACTCAGGTAATAAGAAAGATAGAGGATATATTTATTGGTTTAGGTTATCAGATTGCAGAAGGTCCGGAGATAGAATCGGTACACTATAACTTCGATCAGCTTAATACTCCTGAAAATCATCCTTCAAAAGATGAACAGGATACTTTCTATTTTGACGCAGAAACATTACTAAGGACACAGACCTCTCCTGTTCAAGCAAGGGTAATGGAGAAAAATGCTCCACCTATCAGGATTATCTGTCCTGGACGCGTATATAGAGCTGATGAAGTCGATGCTACTCATTCTCCGATTTTCCACCAAGTGGAAGCCTTAGTTGTAGATAAGGGTATTACGATGGGTAACCTTATTGCTACATTAAAGCTTTTTGCAAAAGAATTATTTGGTGAAACTACGGAAATCCGTTTGCGTCCTCATTACTTTCCATTTACCGAACCTAGCGCTGAGGTGGATGTAAGCTGCTGGGTATGCAAAGGAAAAGGTTGTCCTGTATGTAAAAATGAAGGATTTATTGAAATTTTAGGAGCTGGTATGGTTCATCCAAATGTGCTACGAAACTGTGGTATTGATCCTGATGTATATAGTGGTTTTGCATTTGGTTTAGGAGTTGAGCGTACAGCTATGGCAGTATATGGCATAAATGATCTTAGATTGCTATATGAAAACGATATGAGATTTTTATCTCAATTTTAGGAGGTGGAAAATGATAGCACCAATTAAATGGTTAAAGGATTTTGTCGATATAGATTATGAGGTAAAGGATTTTTGTGATCTTATGACTATGACTGGAACGAAAGTAGAGGGTTATGGCCAAGTGGGGGAAGAAATTTCTCGCGTAGTGACTGGAAAAATACTTACACTGAGAGACCATCCAAATTCTGATCATCTAAAAATAGCTTCTGTTGATGTTAAAAATCAGATATTGCAGATAGTAACAGGAGCACCAAATGTTCAGATCGGTCAGATTATACCCATAGCGCTTGATAATGCGACACTGCCAAAAAAGGTTACAATCAAAAAAGGCAAACTCAGAGGGGAATTGTCAGAAGGCATGATGTGTTCAATCCAGGAACTTAATCTTACTAAACACGATTATCCGGATGCATGTGATAATGGGATATGGGTTTTAAAAGAGGATACTCCATTGGGTATGGATATAAAAGAGTATGCAGGACTCGATGATTATGCAGTAGAATTTGAAATTACACCGAACAGACAAGATTGTTATAGTATAAAAGGTATTGCTCGGGAAGCATCTGTTGCTTTGAAAAAACCGTTTAAAGATAATGCTCCTATAATTAAGGAGGAAGGTCAAGGGATTGTTAATAACTATATAAAAGTTAATATAGATGCAGAGGATCTTTGTTCAAGGTACTGTGCAAGAATTATTACTGATGTAAACATAAAACCTTCCCCTGAATGGATGAGGATAAGGCTAAGAAACGCAGGAGTTAGGCCTATTAATAACATTGTTGATATAACCAATTATGTAATGCTTGAACTCGGCCAGCCTATGCATGCATTTGACTTGGAATATATTGAAGGTAATACAATAAATGTCCGACGGGCAAAACCTGATGAAATGGTTGTCATGCTTGACGAAAAGACAAAAATACTTGATGATTCCATATTAGTAATATCTGATACAAAAAAAGCAGTCGCAGTTGCAGGTATTATGGGCGCAATGAACAGCGAAGTAAATAGTAATACAAAGACAGTGCTTTTCGAGTCAGCAATGTTTAGCTCATCAAATGTGAGAATTAGTGCTAAAAAACTAGGCATGCGTACTGATTCTTCATCACTTTTCGAAAAAGGACTAGATGCAAACAATGCATTATATGCAATAAATAGAGCTTGTGAACTTGTTGAAATACTTAACGCAGGCAAAGTAGTTAAGGGAATAGTGGATGTAAATAATAATCTTCCTGTACTAGTAAGTATAAAATTAGACAATCAGAAAGTTAACAATTTACTAGGTGCGGATATCTCGCTTGAGGAAATGAAAGCGATATTAACAAGGCTTGGTATGAAAATTGACAAAAAAGAAAAAGATTATTATGTAACTGTCCCTACATACAGGCCTGATATTACATGCTGTGCAGATATAGCAGAAGAAGTAGCTAGATTTTATGGATACAACAAAATAATTCCTTCTTTATCATTAGGACAGTCAGTAACACAGGGAGTCAGAACCCATAGTCAGAATGTGAAAAAAGCTATTCACAACACACTTATATCATGCGGTCTTAACGAGATAATGACATATTCATTTATTAGTCCAAAAAATTTCGATAAGCTTGGATTAAGCCAAGATGATCCGCTAAGAGACTGTATGAAAATAAAAAACCCTTTAGGTGAAGATTATTCGGTTATGAGGACAACTACATTGCCAAGTATGCTGAAAGTTATGTCATACAATGTAAACAGAAATATAAAACAAGGAAGATTCTTTGAAATATCAAAAACATACCATCAGGCTGCATTGTTAGCTGAAGAAAAAGAGGTTATTACTATAGGATTATTCGGATCATGCGACTTTTATGATCTTAAAGGATTTGCAGAAAATATACTGCTATGTCTTGGCATAAATAATGCTGAGTATGTAGCAAACAGAACTAACAATGTATATCATACGGGAAGATGTGCAGATATATTGCTAAATGATAAGATAATAGGTACATTCGGCCAAATTGATTACTCAGTATCTGCAGAATTTGATGCACCTGAAGATTCATATATTTTAACAATGGATGTCGCAATGCTAATTGATAATACGAATTTCGTACGCTCGTTCAGACCATTACCAAAATATCCTTCATCATCAAGAGATTTATCTATTATTGTAGATAGAGATATTTTATCAGCTGATATTATAAAAACCGCAAAGAATACAGTAAAAGAGATACTTGAGGATGTGGCATTGTTTGATGTCTATACAGGAGGACAGATAGAAGAAGGTAGTAAGAGTCTATCATATTCATTTACATTCAGGTCAAAAGACAGAACACTGGAGGAAGACGAGGTAAATAAAGCAATGGATAAGATAATGAACATGCTTTTAAAGGAATACCAAGCAAAAGTAAGATGCTAGAGAATATTTACAATAGATTTAGAGCAGATAAGTTTGCAACTGAAATTCTAAAAATCAATATAAACAGCATTAATGAGGGAAGAGCTAAAGCATCCTTGCAAGTAAGAAAAGAACATTTAAATGGTGTTGAGCTATGCCAAGGAGGCGTAATTTACTCTTTAGCGGATTTTACATGCGCTATGGCTGCCAATAGCTATGGTCCGGTATGTGTGTCTGTTGAAAATAGTATAATCTACAAAAGAGCAGTCAGAAATGAAGAGATAATGATTGCAGATGCAGAAGTTGTTTCACGCAATAATCGTATTGTTGAATGTGAATGTGTTATTACTGTAAACTATGAGATTCGAGCAATTATGAAATCAAAACTATTGAGTGAAAAAACACAATAGGATATACTGTAATAAGGTGTACTATATCCTAACTTATGAAAGGCATGTTAATGTTCAATAAGATAAGCATAAAGACTTTCTTTAAGAAATTCGACTATATCCTTTTAGGATTAGTTCTTGCGCTGACTACAATAGGAATTATCGCTATGCCAAGCATCGTTGATACAATGAATTCAGGCCCTTCAATACTAAAAACACAGATGCTCAGTATTGCATTGGGATTGTTTTTATGCTTAGGTTTTTCAATAATCGATTATTCATTTTTAAGATATTGGGGAATAGTATTTTATATTATCGGTCTTCTAATGCTTATTTATGTTATTCCTTTCGGATATGGTAGAGATGATCCTAATATAGGCTCAAATAGCTGGATTGACTTATTTGGAGTTTTTAGTTTCCAACCTTCAGAACTGATGAAAGTAGCCTATATGATGTTTCTGCCGTCACAGTTTGAATTACTTAAAGAAGAATTTTCATTAAAAAGGTTAATTTTCATTGCAATTTCGGGATTATTGCCTATTGGACTTATACTGTTGCAGCCTGATTTGGGTACAGCAACTGTTTTTGCATTCTCATTTGCCATAATAATATTTGTATACGGAGTAAAGTATAGATACATTTTAATATCTGTAGCAGTTTTGGCAGCTTCACTACCAATTGTGTGGATGTTTTTGGATGGATGGCAGAAGAACAGGATCAGAGTATTTATAGATCCGACTTATGATCCTTCGGGAGCAGGGTATCAGACATCAAAATCCATAGTCGCATTAGGTAGTGGAGGACTGAAAGGAGCAGGTTTATTTAATGGTATACAAACTCAAGGCAATGGTATCCCTGTAAAAGAATCTGACTTTATTTTCTCAGCTATAGGAGAAGAAATGGGATTTTTAGGGTGTTCAGCAATTGTGATACTGGCTTTTTTTATAATTATAAGATGCATATATATAGCATCAAAATGTTCCAGTTATTATGGAAAATTTATTGTAGCGGGGATGGCTGCTATGATAGCTTTTCATTTTATAGAAAATATAGGGATGAATATCGAACTTATGCCCGTAACCGGAATACCTCTACCATTCATATCTGCTGGAGGTACAAATATGATTGGTTGCTTTGCAATGATAGGTATAATAATATCCGCTTCTATTCGCAGAGATCAGGTTAAAAGAATCTAGATATTTAATTAATGTATGATTTATTATGAACAACACTTTTTTAAGTGTTATTTTTTTATAAAAAAACATAAAAATTAAAAAAAGATGTTGACACATGCAGAGATGGAGTGTAAAATGTAGTCAAGTGGTAACAAAGTGGTGCCAAAGTGGTATAAAATGCACTGGAGAAAACAGATGGCAATGTATGGAGAATTTACACATAGGGTAGATGATAAGGGCAGAGTCGTTCTTCCTGTATCCATGCGAGAAGTACTTGGAGATAAATTTGTTATAGCTAAAAGCGTAGATAGTACTTTGAAAATCCTATATCTGTACACAAGAAAAGATTGGGAGAATATTATTGAATCAGCTGCAAGAATTGCCGCAAAAGACAGAAATAAAGCTGTATATGTAAGACTACTTTCTGCAAGCGGAAAAGATACAGAACTTGACAGTCAGAACAGAGTACTTATTCCTATAGAATTAAGAAATTATGCTAATTTAGGCAAAGAAGCTGTATTACTCGGATATAACAACAGAGTAGAGATATGGAACAAGGAATCATATTTTTCTGTTATACCTGATGACTCAGTAATTTCAGAAGAACAAGCTCAAGAATATGCGGATAATGTTGCTGCAATTCTTGAGGAAATACCTTTAGCGTAATGAAAGAGTATTCACATGAATCGGTATTGGCCGATGAATGTATAGAATATCTGAATATTGACAAAAGAGGAACTTACATTGATTGTACCGCAGGTGGTGGAGGACATTCAGTAAGAATATACGAAAGATTAAACGAGGATGGTTTGCTAATTTCCTGTGATCAGGATATCAAAGCATGTGAAACCACAAAAGAAAGACTCGGAAAGTACAATCGAAAAACGAAATTCATAGTATTACATGAGAATTTCGTGAACATTGATAAGATAATACAGGAATATTGTCCAGAAGGAGCAGACGGAATACTTATCGATTTGGGTGTCTCGTCATACCAGCTGGATAACGAAGAAAGAGGGTTCTCTTATCATAATGATGGACCATTAGATATGAGAATGGATCAAACAAAGGATAAAACCGCAGAATATGTGGTAAATAATTACACTAAAGATGAACTTATCCGTATTCTATATGAATATGGAGAGGAAAAGAACGCAAGAAGAATAGCAGAAGCTATAATGCACAAAAGACAAAATTGCAGGATAACTACTACTAGCCAGTTATCGGATATAATTAAGGAAGCATATCCTGTGAAAGAAAGATTTAATGGCAAACATCCTGCGCGGAAAACATTTCAAGCCATAAGGATTGAAGTAAATGATGAGCTCAATATTTTAAAAGAAATGCTTCCTAAGGCAGCATTTGCACTAAAGAGTAGTGGACGACTGGCAGTAATTACGTTTCATTCGTTAGAAGACAGGATTGTTAAAACATCTTTCAATGGATTAATCGCACCCTGTACATGTCCAAAATCCTTTCCGGTATGTGTATGTAATAAAGTAGCACAACATAAATTAATTGTAAAAAAACCATTAGTACCGAAAAGTGAAGAAACACAAAAGAATTACAGATCAAGAAGTTCCAAACTGAGAGTTTTAGAGAGAACTTTTAGATAAACACTAAAGATAAAACGCGATTAGCGTAAAAACACTCAAGAATCATTAAACACTAAAGATGAAGAACCGGTTGTAAAAATTCCCCCTTTTACAACCGGTAGGTCTTTGACCTGGCAGATTATTGTACTATTAGGTATTGGACTCTTATTTTACTTAAAATCATTATTTGGATAATAAATGGAAATTGAAAAGAAAAACGAAAAGAAAATATTCAATAAAATGAAGGCTGTGATATTGCTTATGCTTGTATTCACAGCCTTGTTTGTAATTATTTACAGATATGGCGAAATGATTAATCTAAATTATGATATTACATCAATGAATAACGAATTGCGTGAAAAAACTGCGCTTAATTCTTCTTTGTATGCTGAACTTGATAGAGCATGTAATATAAATGACATAAGGATAACTGCAGAAACAAAATTGGATATGAATAAACCAAGGCCTGATCAACATGTATATATAGATTTGAACTTAAATGATGAGTATGCTTCACAGGAAAAAGAAGATTTCTATTCAAAAATTCAGGTTTTATTCGATAAAGTAAAATATACTGTTGAAAATGTAATTGACATTTTCATGGGTTCAAAAAAGGACTAAAATAGTATATCATTCTATTGGTAAATATATGGACAACAAAGAGAGCATAAAAAAAACTGAGAATACTGAAATATCAAATAATACGTTGACAAGAAAAAGACTGTTGATACTTATGGCTGTCTTTATATTAATTGCTATGGTTATTGCTGGGTATACCGGATATATACAATTTGTGTGGGCAAACGAATTAAAAGTGAAAGCATATGAACAACAAAACCAAGATAGGACAATAAAAGCAAGCAGAGGTACAATTTATGACAGTCAAGGGAATATTTTAGCGATATCCATAAGTGTTGATACAATTTCGGTTAGTCCTGTAATTTTGCAGAAAAATAAAAATATAACTGTAGAAGAAGTTGCTTTAGAATTAAGCACGGTTCTTAATTTACAGTATAATAAGATATTAGAAAAACTAAAAACGCAAACTCAGTATCAGCTTATAGCAACAAAAGTTGAAAGAAAAGATTCTGACCTTATTAAGGAGTATATAAAAAACAACTCAGTGTCTGGTATATACATACAACCAGACAGTAAAAGATATTATCCATATGGTGCTTTAGCAGCTCATGCAATAGGTTTTACAGGAGATGATAATCAGGGTTTATTCGGTCTTGAATTATCACTAGATGGATATTTGAGAGGTATAGATGGTAAAATCCTAACAGAACTGGATGTCGGAGGAACAGAATTGCCTTTTGCATTTGAATCTAGGATAGAAGCAGTTGATGGGTATGATGTAATTACAACATTGAATGCTGATATACAGAAAATAGCGGAAAATGTTGTAAAACAGGCAATAATAGATAATAAATCAAAAGATGGTGCTGTATGCATAATTGCTGACTCAAAAACATCAGAAATATTAGCAATGGTTTCAGAACCAGGATTTGATTTAAATTTTTCAAGAGCGCTGCCAGAAGGTTATTCGATAGATGGCTGGACAGGTTTGAGAAACAGTGATGTTGAGTTGCTTTATAGCACAGTATGGCGCAATAAAGCAATTATGGATACATATGAACCTGGTTCGACATTTAAATCAATAACTACTGCTATGGCACTTGAAGAGGATGTAGTCGGGTTGGATACGGTTGTTGATGATTTGCCAGTTACAGTATTTGGAGCTGCAATTCACTGCTGGTCTAAGGAATATCCTCATGGAACAGAAACATTTTTGCAAGCTGTATATAATTCCTGTAATCCTGTTTTTGTAAAAATATCACATCTTATAGGGATTAAGACTTTTTATGAATATGTAGAATCTTTTGGGTTTAAAAATTATTCAGGAATAGAGCTTGCTGGTGAAGGGAAAAGCATATTTCATGATGACCCAACTAAACTAGATATGTCTGTTGCTTCATTCGGACAAAGATTCCAAATAACTCCAATACAGATGGTTGCTGCATATAATGCAATAGCAAACGGAGGATATCTCATCCAACCAAGCCTTACTGATGCAATAATAGACAAACAGGGTAATGTAATTTATGATTTTGAGCCTCAAGCGGTAAGACAAGTTATTTCGAAAGAGACATCAGATAAGCTTAGAAAAATACTGGAAGGTGTGGTAACTGAAGGCGGAGCAAAAAATGCTTATGTTGACGGATACAGAGTAGCAGGCAAAACAGGAACTAGTGAAACTACAGTAGAAGATGTATATGTATCTTCATTTATAGGATTCGCTCCTGCAGATAATCCTGTTATAACTGTATTGTTTATAGTATTTAATCCTCAAGGAGCATCATATTATGGAAGTCAGGTTGCTGCTCCTTATGCGAAAATGGTATTTGAACAAGCTTTAGAAGCCTTATCAGTAGAAAGACAGGGAAATGCATCAAGTAATAAAATTTCTGTATATGTACCAAATCTAAGCGGATATAATGTAGAAAAGGCTACGCAGAAAATTAAAAGTTACGGATTGGATTATGAAATAGAAGGCAGTACAGCAGGGGAAGATGTAACTATTATGTATCAATATCCTGAAAGCGGTACCAAGATAACAAAAGATGGCGTTATAATACTATATACATATATACCAGATTCAAAAAAAACTGTAAAAATCCCATATCTGGTAGGTAAAGATAAAACTTATGTAATAAAAACACTTAAAGATTTGGGATTGAATGTTGAATCGGATGGAGATGGAACATGTATAACTGTCGAGTATAATGCAGGTACATATGTGGAGAAAGGTACGATCGTAGATATTACTTTCAGGTTTACTGATTATTTGGACTGATGGAGGACATATGCTTTTAGAGAGTTTGCTTGCAAAGACTGGGTATAAAAGAATATCGAATAAAAAAGCTATGGATATACAAGACATATCCTTTGACTCTAGAAATATTAAAAAAGATTATCTATTTATTGCAATAGATGGAACTGACGATGATGGTCATAAATATATAAATAGTGCTATTGCATATGGAGCATCAGCTATAGTAATAACCAAGGATTATGAAATATATTCAAAACAGTATCCGAACATCACTGTAATTGAAACAGATGATGCCAGAATATTTTTAGCAGAAGCTTCTGCAGCTTTTTTCAATTATCCGACACATGATATGAATCTTATGGGTATTACTGGGACAAAAGGTAAATCAACTATTTCATATATGATTAAAAATATTTATGATAAAGCAGAAATAGGATGTGCAGTAATCGGGACTGTTGGGGTAGCCTATAACGGAAAAGAGATTTCGACTTCACAGACAACTCCTTCATCTTATGAATTAAATAATATATTCAGCCTTATCAAGAAGGAGGAAATTACTAACTGTGTAATGGAAGTATCATCAATAGCTCTCAAAACAAACAGGGTATATGGATTAAATTATGATATCGGTATGTATACTAATCTTACACAAGCACACATTACTGCGAGAGAGCATCCTGATTTTGAGGACTATTTTGCAGCAAAAAAAAGAATTTTCAAAATAAGTAAAAAAATTATAATAAATAATGATGATTCAAATGTACGGAAAGCTGCCGAGCAATATATAAACAGTCCTTCATATAAAGATAATAGGCAAAAGATATATACTATAGGTATTGATAACAAAGCGGACATAACAGCGATAAATATAGTATATGAAAACGACAGTTCAAGTTTTACTTACAATGGATTAGGATATGAGATTGATATTAAGATAGACATGCCGGGGAGATTTAATATATATAACAGCCTTTTTGCTATAACAGCATGTCTTTTAAAAGGTATATCAGCAGATTACATAAAACAGGGAATGATAGATGTGGTTGTTAAAGGAAGATGCGAAAAGGTTGATATAGGCAAGGATTATTCTATAATGATAGATTATGCTCATACCCCAGACAGTCTGGAAAAGCTACTGATAGCAGTCAGGGAAACCAAGAACGCGGGACGAATAATATGCTTATTCGGATGTGGCGGTGACAGGGATAATTCCATGAGACCAATGATGGGAAGAATCGCTGGGCAAAATGCAGACTTTTCCATTATTACTTCAGATAATTCCAGAACAGAAAAACCTGAAGATATAATATCTATGATAGAAGCTGGCATAAAACAAACCGAAGGAAGATATATATGTATAACAGACAGGACTGATGCTATCGCATATGCTATACATAATGCAAAGAAAGACGATATTATTATTCTGGCAGGTAAGGGACACGAGACATATCTTGATGTTATGGGTAAAAAGACTCATTATGATGAAAGAGAAATTGTTCATCAGATACTGGAAGGCATGAAATGAAATTGAAACTTAGCGAGATATATGATTTTTTCAAGAATGAGTATCTAAAGGACTCGGATGTTTTCGTTACAGGGGTATCCATCGACACAAGGACTATAAATCCAGGGGATATCTTTTTTGCCATTGAAGGAGAGAATTTCGATGGACATACTTTTGTTAATAAAGCGTTGGAAGCAAAGGCAGTTGCAGCAGTATGTTCAAAGAAGGTTGACTATTATGATGACAAAATCATTTATGTGGAAAACACTCTTAAAGCTTTACAGGATTTAGCAAGGTATTATAGGCTTTCATTGAATATCCCGTTTGTATCTGTCACAGGAAGTAATGGAAAGACCACAACAAAGGAATATATAAATGCGGCATTGTCTTCATCATTTAAGATCGGATGCACAAAAGGGAATTTAAATAACCAGACAGGAGTACCGCTGACAATATTTTCAATTGACGAAGATTCAAAAGCTGCTGTTATTGAGATGGGTATGAATAACATGGGTGAAATAAGCAAATTAGCTTCCATAGTTATTCCTCATATAGCAGTTATAACTAATATCGGAACAAGCCATATAGGGCGACTTGGCAGCAGGGAAAATATATTCATAGCGAAAACTGAAGTTTTGAATTATATTAACAATGGATTTTTGGTGGTAAACTCAGATGATGATATGCTTAGCAGTCTAGTAACCAATGATAAATATACTGTAATACGCACAGGGATCAAGGCAGATAACCTGGATTATGCAGCTAAAAACATAGTTCTGAATGAAGATAACACATACTCTTTCACGGTTCGTGATACAAGAATCAAGTTATCCATACCCGGCATACATAATGTCAATAACGCACTGCTGGCATTTGCAGTTGCAGATATATTAAAAGCAGACAGGAACAAAGCAGGAAAAGCATTAGGTTCATGCGTAAACCAAAAGATGAGGACACAGATAAGCGATATTAATGGATATGTCGTTATTAATGATGCATACAATGCGAATTATGACTCCATGAGAGCATCTATTGATATTCTGAAGAAATACAGGAATAGAAGAGTTGCTGTTTTGGGAGATATGCTGGAACTTGGTGAATATGAAAAGGTACTGCATGAAAAAACAGGCGAGTATCTGGCTGAAAGTGGAATTGACATATTGATAGCTGTAGGGAAAAATGCAGCGAATTACAAGAAAGGCGCATTAAATAATGGAATGAATGAAGACAACATTTTCATTTATGACGATTTAATACAAGCAAAAAGATTTATTAAAGATATAATATATAAAGGCGATTCCATTCTGATTAAAGGATCTAGAGGATCATCGATGGAAAAAATAATGGAGATTTTTGAAGGGGACGAAGTATGATAATAGCAATAAGTGTATCTTTCATCTTAACTGTTATACTGGGTATAGTTATGCTTCCAGTTTTAAGACAGTTAAAAATTGGTCAGGTTGTAAGAGATGATGGTCCGAAAGATCATCTTAAAAAAGCTGGAACACCCACAATGGGTGGGATTATATTCATACTTCCAATAATCGGATGCACGTTATTTTTTTCCTGGAATAACCCGCAAGCAGTATCAGCATGCGCTCTTATCTTTTTATCTTCATTAGTAGGTTTCATAGATGATTATTTAAAAATAAAGAAAAAGAACAAAGATGGATTGAAACCTTTATTTAAAACTATTTTTTTCGTGACTATATCTTTGGCATATGCTATTTACATTGTCTACTTCTCACCTATCGGATCTGATATTATTGTGCCGTTTTCTAATGGAATACAGTCTTTTGTTATACCTGGATGGATTTATACAGCATTTATAGTACTTTTCTATAATGCAGTTATAAATGCTGTAAATTTTACTGATGGAGTCGATGGTCTTTGTGGTTCTGTAACCGCAGTAGTATTTATTTTCTTTGCAATAATATCAAAAATCATATTTGATGATACTGATATGACATATATGTCCTTAATTATTGTAGGAGCAATGATAGGATACCTTATTTTCAATGTGCATCCTGCAAAAATGCTTATGGGTGATACGGGCTCGTTAGCTTTAGGAGGTGCAGTTACAGCTATTGCTATAAATTTACAGATCCCATGGATTGTGTTATTAATAGGTATTATATATGTAATTGAAATTCTGTCTTCAGTAATTCAAGTGATGCATTATAAAAGGACTAAAAAAAGGATTTTTCTTATGGCTCCGATTCATCACCATTTCGAACTAAAACACTGGAGCGAAAATAAGATAGTAATTGTATTCAGCGGTATATCTATTATTGGAGGTATTCTAGCATTATTGATTATTTAGGAGTATAGATGAAAACAAAAGTAAAACAAAATGCAGATTTTCTTATATTGTTATTTGCTCTAGTGCTAACATCTTTAGGACTCTTAATGATTTTCAGTGCATCTGCTCCATATGCTAAAAGCAGGTTTGGAGATATTTATTATTTTATTAAGGATCAGATGCTTGCAGCAGTTATAGGTATAGCTGCAATGATGATAGTATCTTTGATTAATTTTCATTTATATAAAAAATTCGCATGGATTATATTTATAGGGGGATTATGTCTTCTTCTTTTGACTTATGTACCAGGCATAGCAGTGGAACACAATGACGCAAGCAGATGGATTAATATCGGATTCGAGTTTCAGCCTTCTGAATTATATAAGCTTGCATTTATTATATTTATAGCTAAATTGATAATTTATTTTAAGGAAAAACAAAAACCATTAGCAGGATATCTTGTAACGCTAGCATTTACATTAGTATCTGCACTTATAATATACTTTCAACCTCACTTAAGTGCTGCGATTATAATCACTTTAATCGGATTTATAATCATATATGTGGGAGGTACTAAGTTGAAATATTTAATATTCACAGTGGTTCCGGTTGTACTGCTTGTTATTGTAGGAGCATTTACAGTAGAATATATGAAAGTAAGAATCATGGCGTGGCTAGATCCTTTTGCATATCCTTCAGACAGTGGTTACCAGGTTATCCAGTCGTTATATGCAATTGCTTCAGGAGGTCTTTTCGGGGTAGGTTTAGGCAAAAGCACACAAAAATTCTTGTATATTCCTGAACCTCAAAATGACTTTATTTTTTCTATTATAGCAGAGGAGATTGGATACATAGGAGTATTTCTTGTAATCGCTTTATTTTGTATGCTTCTTTGGCGGGGAATAAGAGTCGCCATTTTTTGTGAGGATCTTTTTGGTACTTTACTTGCTACAGGAATTACTGCTTTAATTTTTGTGCAGGCAGCATTAAACATAGCTGTTGTTACAGGTTTGGCTCCCAATACTGGTATACCTTTACCTTTTTTTAGTGCGGGAGGGACCAGCATTGTAATGTTTTTAACAGAAATAGGAATACTATTAAATATTTCTAAACATCCTAAGAAAAAGAGGGAAATGGAAAAATGAAGGTATTGATAGCAGGCGGAGGATCCGCAGGGCATATTAACCCAGCTATATCCATAGCAAAAGAAATTAAAAAACATCATCCCCAATATGAAATCTTATTTATCGGATCAAAAAAAGGTTTAGAGAAGGATCTTGTACCAAGAGAAGGTTTTAGTATTGAATTTATTGAAATAGAAGGATTTAAAAGACCTTTTGGATTTAAATCTATTAAAACTATTTTTATCATGATAAAAGGATTTTTGCATGCAAATAAAATAGTTAAGAACTTTAAACCCGACATAGCGATAGGAACAGGCGGATTCGTATCAGGTCCTGCACTATATGCTTCTTTTCTACATAAATCAAAAATACTTATACACGAACAGAATGCATATCCAGGTATAACTAACAGGATACTTGCCAAATGTGCAGATATAGCAATGGTCAGTTATGAATCAACATTAAAATTCTTCACTAAATCTAAAAAAACAGTGTTGACAGGTAACCTGATAGATGACTCGTTTTCGCTGAGCATAAAGTATGAACCTCACGAAGGGATAAAGACTGTAGTAATAATCGGTGGAAGCCAAGGTGCGATGACTATAAATAATGCTGTTATAGGTATGATTAACAATCATATAAAAGAAAAAGATTTTAAACTTATATTTGCACCAGGCAAAAGGCATTATGAGGAAACCATGAGCAGAATTAATAAGCAATTACCTAATGTTATAATTAATGATTACATATATGACAGAGATACGGTATACAGAAGTGCTGACCTTATGGTTGCAAGAGGAGGGGCTACAACGATAAGCGAAATACTTGCCATGGGTATGCCTTCGATAATCATTCCATCTCCCTTTGTACCCGATAATGCACAGGAAAGAAATGCTGAACAGATTTACAAGAAAGATGCATGTGAGATAATATATGATAATCAAGATTTTAATGCTGATGTTTTATATGAGAAAATAATGAATATGTTAAATGACAATAATAAATTACTAGAGCTGTCAAGTAACGCATATGCAATCGGTATACGTGATGCGAACGAAAGGGTATTCAGCGAAATTGCGGAGGTTTTAAATGAAACTGACGGTATTGGGAAATAACGGACCATATCCAGGGAAAGATGGGGCTTGTTCAGGATATGTGTTTGAAAACAATGGTAAACTGGCTGTTTTTGATTTTGGAAGCGGCTGTCTTATAAATTTTCAAAAAAAATATTTAATTGAAGATATATCCTTTGTTGTGCTTACTCATCTTCATTTTGACCATATGTCAGATATGCTGGTACTTAGATATGCTCTTCAAGTCAAGAAGAAAAAGCTCGATATATACTTGCCAAAGCAGCCGAAGAATATTGCATCTGTCTTGGAATGTGATGAGTTCAATTTATTATACATAGACGAATCTTTGGTTATATCCAGAGATACCTTCACAGTTCGGTTCAAGAGAACAACCCATCCGGTGGAAACATACGCTGTAAGAGTAAATAATGAATTTGTGTATTCGTCAGATTTAGCTGAACCGGATGACCTTATGGATTTTGCATTAGGTGCTGATACTCTTTTAATTGATTCAGCATTTCTTACAATACAGAAGGGTGATAAAAAGCTTTACCATCTTAGTGCATCAGAATGCGGTATGTTAGCCAGTAAATTAAATGTAAAAAAAATTATACTGACACATTTCCCACCAGATTCTGATAAAAGACAATACCAGGAAGAAGCATCTTTATATTTTAAAAATACTGTTACAGCTCAGATCATGCAAGAATGTTGATGTGTTAATTTTAACATTTTATATGATTTTTGTGATAATTAGGTGAAAATGCTTTTAATTGAAATTGTAATGAGCTAATATATTCAAAGAAGGAAAATTTATGATAAAGAAAGCATTTCTTTCCGTATTACTGATAATATTGCTGATTTCTATGGCAGGGTGTATGTCTTTCTTCCCAAAAGAAGATGAGATGTTGATATTGCCTGTCCCTTCATACACTGTAGTTGAATATAAGACTATAAATCCTACAAGAGGGGATATAGTAAACTCCATAAGTATTTTAAGCACGGTGATTGCAGAATTTGAGAATTTAACAGAGCAGAAATTTTCAGTTAATGGGTATATAGATGAAATATATGTTGTAAATGACCAGTATGTAGAAAAAGGTGATTTATTAGCGACTTTAATAGACCCTGAAAATAAAGAGCAGATAGAAGAAGAGTACACAAATGCTTTAAACGAATACATAAATATCCAAAAGCTTTATTCGGAGAAGTCAGTTTCTGAGTATCAGTTTCGAAAAGCTGAAATAAATTACAATCATGCCAAAGAAAAGTATGATGAGATAATACTGCACATAAATTCAAAGGAGCTTAGGGCATCGCAATCCGGATACATTGTTTTTCTCAAAGACATGAAAAAATCTGATCCTATCGGTAAATCAGTACAATTATGCTATATTACCCTCGGACAGAAAAAGATGATTAATGGCACAACGACAGCAGTTAATGCAGCTAAAATGCAGGCAGGGAAAAGTGTGATAATCACTTTAAACGATATTCAATACCAAGGGTATGTGCTAAAATCTGAAGGTACAAATGTCGTTATCGGAATGGATGATATGTCTGGTGTAAGTGTAGGTAATGTAGTGCAGGTTAAAATGGTTATTGATGAAGCCTATGATGTGCTGAAGCTTCCAAAAACAGCTGTATCCGTAACAGATGAAAAAACAGGTACAATAAGGGTATTGATGAACAATGTTCCTACTATTATGACAATTGACTTAGGACTTAGTTCAAGTACTGAAGTGGAAGTGCTTCCAGGACAAGGCGTTGATGAGAATACCATGGTAATAACGGGGATGAATTAGTATGCTAAGACTCATATTCAGAAAAATATTGAATAATAAATGGATGGTAATATGCCTCATAATAGGATGCACATTTGCTATTGCGGTAGCTGCGGCAATTCCTATGTATACTTCTGGGATGTATAATGTCCTATTAGCAAATGAATTCAAAAAAGAACAGGATAAATTTAGTACATTTCCTTTTAAAGCTTCATATAATGCAACTTTTTTCGGACTTAACAACAATACTTCACAAACAATATTTAATGATCTTGACAACACTTTCTATAATGAATACTTAGCTAATATGCCAGTAAAGAAAGTATTCGATTATAAAAACGTAACCACAAAATCCTATTCTATGTTTGATGAACAGAATTATAAGATAAAGCAGCAGAAAATTGATGATGGTGAACAACTATCTTCTAGAAATCTTAACGTAAAATCAGATTTTTCCATTACTTCTGCTGCAAATGCGCCTGATATGCTTGATATTATTGGCGGACGTATGTTTCAAACCAGTACAGAGGAAGGAGTAATTGAAGCTGTTATAACTCAACTTGCAGCTGCCCAGTACCGATTATCAGTTGGTGAATATTATTATATCTATAACAAAATTTTAGATGTAGATTTAATCGCAAAAGTAAAAATAGTCGGTATTGTAAAAGTCAATGAATCCTCGTCTTCGTTTTTTACTCTTTCTGATAGGACTCTTCTTGTAGATTTTGATCAAATGCAAAACATGATAAAAGAGTCCCTAATTACTCTACAGCAAGCAAACTGGTTCGCAGCTTTTGATTATACAACTGTAAGATTAGAATTCAATGAAGACATAATCAAGGCTACACAAACTTTAAAAGTATCAGATGGAAATTCAAGCCACATTTTATCAGCCTCAAATAATTACATTACCATTCTTGATAAATATAGTAATGATACTCTTGTTATGCAGAAGGTATTTCTGCTGCTTATAGTCCCTGTAATATTAATGATTGGAATGTATGTCGTCATGATATCCCAGCTAATGATGGAAAGGGAAAAATCAGAAATAGCAACGCTCGAAAGCAGAGGTGCAAGCAGAAATCAGATTTTCTTTATTTACTTTGGTCAGGGAGTAGTGTTATCTATTATTTCTTTTATTTTTGGGATGTTGCTAGCACGAAACTTATGCCGTCTGCTTGGGGCAGCAAACGGATTCATGGAATTTGTCAACAGAACTGCTATAGAAATAAAATTTAATGTAATGTCTATAATATATGCTATTATTTGTGCTGTAATATATCTAATAATGATACTTGTTCCTGCATATAAGGCATCTAAATATTCGATTGTGCAGCATAAGCAGAATATATCCGACGGATCAAAAAAATCATTCTGGCAGATTATTTTCCTTGACTTTATTCTTATCGGTATTTCCTTGTACTTCCTATATGACTATGAATCAATGAGCCAATATATACAAAAAGTACAGTCTTCATCAATTGACTTTACGTTGTTTATAGCTGTTACTCTGTTTATTATGGGATTAGGTCTTTTATTTATAAGGCTATTTCCTTATATTGTGAAATTAATTTTTCTGCTTGCAAAGAAACACTGGAAACCTGCTGCATATACTGCATTTATGCATGTAGCAAGAGGAGGTAATTATAAGCAGTTTATAATGATTTTTTTAATACTTGCTATAAGTATCGGAATATTTAATGCAAATGCTGGCAGGACATTAAACGAAAATTTGGAAGATAACATCAGATATTCTATCGGCGCGGATGCGGCATTTGTACCTGCGACTATAACATATAATGAATCAACTGGGTCTTTTGATTTTATAAATAATACTGGTACTGTTCTCGTTTCTAATGCAGAAACATTCTGTAAATCGGATCTTATTAACAACTACAGCGTATACTATTATTACAACACAAAAATCAAACCATCAGATGAATCAGTCACTTTTATGGGTATTGAACCATACGAATTCGGCCAAGTTGTTAAGATGAGGAAAGATTTAAATGAAGGTCTTCATATAAACAACATTCTGAATACTTTATCCACTTATCCTCAAGGTGTAATAATATCCAGAGCTATTGCTGATGAATATGGTACACAGGAAGGGCAGTATTTTAATTATATATATGAGTCAATTACTTCAAATAATGGTGTTGAAGAGAATTTAGTAGTGAATGTACTTGTTGTAGCAGTAGTTGATTACTGGCCGACAATGACAAATGAACGCTTTATTATCATGACACGTGACAATTACAGTATAATGAAAGATTTCTCAGATAGAGGCAAAATATTAATTGACAAAAAAGATGGTGCTCTCGATAGTGCAGTACTTGCTGACATTAAAGGAAAAATGAGTGAAGATGATTCAATTGGAAATATGTCCTTTGTAGATTATGAAGTAACTCAAGCCAAAAAGAATTCAATCCTAAACGGGATGAATGGTATACTAACACTTGATTTTCTAATATCCATGATAATCTGCTGTGTTGGCTTCATCATTTTCTGGATTATTTCTGTCAGACAGAGAATTTTACAGTTTGGGATTTTCCGTGCGATGGGAATGAGTAAGAATGAGTTATACAGGATGATATTCTATGAACAGCTCATGATATCTTTTGTATCAATTGTCGCGGGAATTCTTATTGGAGGTATCGCAAGCCAGATGTTCGTGCCTCTATTTGAAAGGATGTCGACAATGAGCAATCAGTATGTACCTTTTAGCACCTACCAGGACGGGATTGATTATATAAGAATATATGTGATAACAGGTTTATCGCTGATTATTGGATTATCAGTGCTACTAAGATTCATATCTAAGCTGAAGATAGACCAGGCATTGAAGTTAGGAGAGGATTGATGACTGCATTACTTGAAGCTGTTAATATCTGCAGAGATTTCAAACAAGGAAGCCAGACAGTACATGCTCTTGTTGATGTCAATATCTCTATACAGCCTGGCACTCTTACAATGCTAGCAGGACGTTCCGGTTCAGGAAAAACGACTCTTATGAATATAGCAGGCGCACTAGACAGGCCTTCTTCAGGAACGATATACTTTCATGATAAGGAAATTTCCTGCCTCAGTGACAATAAACGCGACAATATAAGAAGAAAAAATATGGGCTTTGTTTTCCAGTCAGTTGCTCTGATTTCAGTTTTGAATGCATATGAAAATGTGGAATTCGGACTCAGGATGGCAGGAGTTGACCTGAAACGCTGGGATGATCTGATACGTGAGTCATTAAAATTCGTAGGATTGGAAAAGAGGCTCAAGCATAAACCGCATCAGCTTTCAGGCGGTGAACAGCAGAGGGTCGCAATTGCAAGAGCGATAGCATCCAGACCTAAATTAGTCTTTGCTGATGAACCTACTGCAGAACTTGATACAAAGACAGGTTTGAAAATAGTCAATCTCTTTCGGCATCTTGTTGACGAAGAAAAAATGACTATAGTAATGACAACACATGACCCGAGCATGATCGAGCTTGCTGATAATGTCATAAGGCTGGAAGACGGGAGGGTAGTATGAAATTTGATAAAATCAGAACATTCATAAAATCCCTCAAAATGTCACCAAAAGCATCATCAAAAGTAATAAATGCGAAGAATTTTTACGGTAAAGATGATTCGGATATTCCTGGATACAGTTCAGACCATATTATATTCTGTGACGGATTAGTAAAAATATACAAATCAAAAGATACAGAAGTTGTTGCTCTGCAGGGATTAGAGCTAGAAATTAAAAAAGGCGAGATGATGGCTATAATAGGCAATAGCGGAAGCGGAAAGTCTACCCTTATGAATTTGATCGGAGGCCTGGACAGCCCTTCTGCAGGAACTTTAATTGTCGACGGTAAAAATCTGTTAAGGATGAAAAAGCCGGAACTTTTAAGATACAAGAAGGAAAAGGTCGGTTTTGTATGGCAGAATAACGCGAGGAACCTGATACCATATCTTCCAGCTGTGCATAATGTAGAGATACCGATGATTCTTGCGGGAAGAAAGGATGCGAAGAAGCGTGCTGCTGAGCTTCTGGAGATTATGGGTCTTAAGGAAAGGATGAATAATCGTCTATCACAGCTATCAGGAGGAGAGCAGCAGAGAGTGGCAATTGCTATTGCAATGGCAAATAATCCGAAAATCCTGCTTGCAGATGAACCTACTGGAGCAGTTGATACTGCTACTGCAAGTATAATATATAACATATTCAGAAAGCTGAACAAAGAATACGGTATTACGATAATTATAGTCACGCATGACAGGGCTGTTGCTAAGAATGTGGATAGAGTCGTTACAATTGTTGACGGAAGGACAGGAAGCGAATACATTAGGAAGAATTCCTACAAGGAACAAATAATGGAACTTGACAGAATGTCAGGTGTGGAAGAATCAGAGACTCATGAAGAAATGATTGTAGTCGACAGGCAGGGCCGATTAAAAATACCTGAAGAATATCTTGAGCTTGCAAAAATTCCTAATAACAGCAAGGTCAGGCTTAAAATGCAGAATGATAAGATAGTGATTTATAGTAAGGACAAAGATGATGAAGAAGATTAAAAATAGGATAGTCATTATTATTGTAATAAGCATTTTGCTCTCTCTTCTTTCTGGGTGCACATATTTCTATCCTTCGAATGGAAGATATCATGATAGTACTCCTTCCCTTATACAGCAAAAAGAAATCGAACTAAATTTGTGGACCGTAAAAAAAGGGGACATATTTGAAGCATATGAAGTAGGAGCTGACGGTGATAGTCACTGCATATATGTCAATGACCCTAAAAAGACCACAATAGTAAAAGCAGACATTGAGCCTTCAATCATTAAGAAAACATATGTTAAAGAAAATGATTACGTAGAAGAAGGCGAAATTTTAATAGAGTATATATATGAGATGGATAAAGATACAGAATTTAAATACAACATATCCAAAAGAAGAGCTGAACTCAGATACGAGAATGCATATATGCAGTATCTGCAGGGAAAGATTTCAAAAGAGATTTTAGATTCCTATAATGCAGCTTATGTGTCAGCAAAAAACATGCAAGATGAGTTCTATGCCTTAGAAGAGAAGTACGTACTAAGAGCTCCTTGTAGCGGTTATATTGCAAAAATTGTAGGGGATATAATGTCAACTGATTTAAAACAGAATATATCCTTCCATATATGCGAAATGGAGGATGGTTTGATATTATTATATGCTCCTGAAGCTAATGAAATCGCTGCTTACCCTTTCCTTATTTTTACTGACGGATTAAGAGCAAAACTTTATGACAATGAAGCTGAAAAAGATTATGATGCTTCAGTAAAAATGAGTAACATGACATTTAACAAGGAATATTCTGAATATCTCAACGATTTCTATGGAAGCGGTGTGCTGTATATGGTGTTAGAAATTGAAGGGGACAATCTTCCGGATAATATAGGTTTCAATAAGACTTTCACAGCCTCTTTAATAAAAAGAGAAGCACATGATATTCTGCTTGTTGCTAAATATGCTGTTGATGTATCAAAATCTATCGATTCAAACGGTTCTTTGGAATATTACGTTTATAAAATGACTTCTGATGAGACGCTTGAGAGGGTTCAGATAAAAGTAGGTGCGGTTTTTGATAACTATTACGAAGTCAAAGAAGGATTGCTAGAAGGAGACATGGTGCTTATAAAATGAAAACGAAAAGAATAAAACTAAATATCTTATCTTTCATTATAGTTATATGTACGGTATTCCTTTCATCATGTTCTCCTGGAATTGACACATATGAAATACCTGTTTTTAATGTTATGGAAGAAAAATTCTCCACTGTTGAAGTAAAAAAACAGGATATTCATGACTGGGATAAGATAAAGCTTTCATTGAAGACAACCAGCGGCACGACATTTTCATTTAATTATCCTGAATATGAAAAATGTACTCTTTACGTGAGTGAACCTGGTACAGCAGTGAAAAAAGGTGATGTGCTTGGAGTCATAACTGACAAAGATCTTGAATATGACTTAAGGCTCAAACAGGAAGATTTAGAGCTAAAAGAACTGCTATATGCTGAATTATATAATAAATACCTTGCCACGAATGAAGGGTACTATGAGATGCAACTGGCTTTACTGGATGTTGAACAGGCCCAATATAACTATAACAAAGCAGTTGAAAAAATGGATACCCTTAAGTTCAAATCTCCTATTGACGGTATAATTGAGAAGGTCGTTGAAACATACAAGCAGATGAACGATTCCTTTAATAATCCATATAAAGTATATACAGTCACTTATACTTATGTTATTGAAAATTATCTTCTGGATATATCTGTTGCAGATGCAGGATCTGAAGCCTTTCAAAAACTCGGATTAAAAGCAGATGATACATATCAGATATATGACAGCAGCAATAATATTTACAATGTAAGAATTGCCAGAATATATACGACAAGTTCATATAACTCATATTTGAGAAGAACTGTAAGAAACACAGTTATTACTGTTGAATTCATAAAAGAAGAAGGTATAGATTATGCAAATGTCGTAAAATATGCCTTATATTATAACCTGACTCTAAAACAGCTGAATAATGTTATTGTAATACCGAAAAATCTTGTGACAAAAACATCATCAGGCGAATATTACACCTATGTTCTGGAAAATAACAAGAAAACCATTCGTTACCTAACGCTCGGTACGCAGGTATTAAATTCAACATCGTATGTCGTATTATCCGGATTGTCTGAAAATGATCTAATTATCACTGGTTCAGTGATGGAATAGAACCATCAATAATCGATAAGCAGTATCCGATAATTGTTGCATCATCTGTATATTCGTAATCAGGAATGATTCCTATTTTATGTATAGAGTTACCATTAGGAGTAAGTACAAGAAAAGTAGTTGCTTTAACATAATATCCGTTTTTTATGCTGTATGTCGTTTGACCTATACCCTTACCATATGTTCTTGTTCCGACTGTGATTACATTGTCAAGATTTTCTTTTAGCGCATTAATGAATATTTCCGATGCTGATGCAGAATATTTGTTTTGAATTATTAATATGTTTTCAAAAGTTAATTCACCATTTTTTTTAAGTTTGGCTATTTCGTTACTTTTTCTATGCTGGATTATATATACAATATCATTATCTTTGAGAAAATAACTGGCGAGATTAAATGACACATCAAGATCCCCACCAGTATTATCTCTTAAATCTATGATTATATTTTTGTGGGTTTTCAACTGATTGATATTGCTTCGAAAAATATTCAAACTTTCATCAGAAAAATTAGTAAATTTTAAAAAGGCTGTTTCTTCATTAAGAAATTCTACATATGTCATATTTGCTTTATCTGAACGGTTTTCTAGATATGATGCATATTGTGATGGAGTATACTGGTAAGTGTATGGATCATTTCCTTTTTTACTTATTTCATTAGAAACTAATTCAATTGCCAGATTATCAAAGTACCTTGCATAGTCGTTTTTCTTTTGAATGTCTATGCCGATATTGTCTTCAAAAATTTTATCTAGAGTATTCGTAAAAATGTAGTCTCTCGTAATAAAATATTTAAAAAATATATAATCGTAGTTAAGCCAGACTATTGCTGATAATGCTATTACTAAAATTAGTAATCCGATTGTTATTCCAGTTAGGATATTTAATTTTTGTTGTTTATTCATCTTAATACGTTCCTTTACTTAATAGTAGTAATATTATTAAATTAATAAAATATAATTATAGATATTATATATTACAAATATCTAAAATACTTAAAATCAGATAAATATTTATTAGATGCAGAATTGTTGTATAATATGTATTACAGATTTATTGGAGGATGAATGGATAAAAAAAGCAATAAACTTGGTGAATGGATAAATAATGAACTTCCGGTAATAGCTTCAAAACTTGAAACATTAAACGATGATTATTACTTAAGAGAAAATACTATTTCTTTAGCAGGAAAAGAAAGAGTTAAAAACATACTGTTTCTTTTGCGTTCTGCATTATTTCCAGGGGTATACGAAAAGTGTTCTATTAGCAAAGCAAATGTCGATATGCTTATAGGAAATAATATTAGAGAAGCAGCTATTGAGCTTCGTGAAGTTATCGAACGAGTATTCAGCTATAAGTGCGATAAAGACTGTGACAAATGTGAAATTGATCCTGACGCAATAATTATTTCTTTTTTGGAAAAGATGCCTGACATTCGTACAATGCTTCAGACTGATATACATGCAGCATATGTTGGAGACCCTGCAGCTCAGAGTTTTGAAGAAATTTTACTTAGTTATCCTTCTTTGGAAATGATGAGTATTCACAGGATTGCTCATGAGTTGTATAAGCTTAAAGTACCTTTAATTCCAAGAATGATGAATGAATACGGCCATAGGGTTACAGGTATAGATATTCACCCAGGAGCAAGTATTGGTGAACATTTCTTTATGGATCATGGTACAGGTATTGTTATAGGGGAAACTACAGAAATAGGTAAAAATGTTAAGATATACCAAGGCGTAACTTTAGGTGCAAAGAGCTTTGAATTGGATGAACATGGAAATCCAATTAAAGGTATAAAACGTCATCCTAAGATAGAAGACAATGTAATAATATATTCACATGCGACAATATTAGGAGGGGATACGGTAATCGGGCACGACTCAATAATCGGAGCTTCAGTATGGCTGATGAAGTCAGTACCACCTCATTCTACAATTTACTATAACTTAAGGAGTGATAAATAGATTTATGGCTGAATTAAGATGGCATCCTTTGATTAAAGACTGGGTAATGGTAGTATCTCAAAGGCAGAACAGACCACAGATGCCGAAAGACTGGTGTCCTTTCTGTAAGGGAAGCGACAAGGTCCCTAATGACTATATCGTGCTGAAATATGATAATGATTTTCCTGCCCTTTCATTGAATCCTCCGATACCGGATGATGTGGAAACAGAATTATACAAGACAGCTCCTTCATATGGAAAATGTGAAGTAATTCTTTATTCTTCTGATCATCATACGACATTACCGCAGCTGGATGATCTGCATCTGAATGAGCTTGTAAAATTATGGAAAGAGAGATTTATTGAAATCTCTTCACATAAAGATATAAAATACATATTCATTTTTGAAAATAGAGGAGAAGCTGTCGGAGTTACAATGCCGCATCCTCACGGCCAGATATACGGATATCCTTTTATACCTAAGAAACTTGAGCTAGAATTGGATTCATGCAAAGAGCATATGGAAAAGACCGGACATTGCCTTATATGCGATATGAACAGGGAAGAATCGGAGTTTAAGAGGCGCGTCATTTTTGAAAATGAGAGTTTTATTGTTTATCTTCCATTTTTCTCGGAATATCCTTATGGTATATATATTTCATCAAAAAGGCATATTCAATATATTACACAGTTTACTGAGACGGAGACCCTTGATTTCGCACAGACAATAAAGACCGCTGCAGGTACGCTTGACAGCTTATTTGGATTTACTTTCCCATATATGATGTGTATGCATCAGGCTCCAGTAAACGACGATTGTGATTATAACCATTATCATTTCCATGTGGAGTTTTTCCCTCCAATGAGATCAAAAGAAAAAATAAAATTTAATGCATCCAGCGAAACAGGGGCATGGGCTCATTGCAACCCGACTTCTGTTGAAGAAAAAGCGGATGAATTAAAACAGGCATACTTAAAATTTATGAACCAGAAATAGGTGACTTATGATAAAAGATGATTTATTGAATGTTATAAATGAAATTTATGGGAAATCTGATGAGACTGTGAGATTTTTCCAAGCTCCAGGAAGAGTGAATCTGATAGGTGAGCATATTGACTATAACGGCGGTTATGTTTTTCCTGCAGCGATAGATAAGGTTTCAACTGTCGCGATAAGGAAGAGAAATGACAGTATAATCAAGCTATATGCTACTGACCTTAGATATGTTGTTGAAGCGGACATGAAAAATCTTGAGCAGTATAAAAATTTGAAATGGGGTAACTATCAACTTGGCGTAATTGATCAAATTCTAAAAAAAGGATTAAAAATAAAAGGCGCAGAGTTTATTTTTGATGATAAAGTGCCTTTAGGTAGCGGTTTATCATCGTCTGCTGCAATTGAAGTTGTAACAGCATATGCTATTTTGCAATTATATGGATATAAAATGGAAAAAATGGACATAGCGCTATTATGCCAGAAAGCAGAACATGAATATGTAGGAGTAAAATGCGGTATTATGGATCAGTTCGCATCAGTTATGGGAAAGAAAGACCATGCTATGCTATTAGACTGCAATACGCTTCAATATGAATATGTTCCAGTAAAAATGGACGAATATTCAATAGTAATTTCAAATACAAATAAAAAAAGATCGCTAGGATCATCTATGTATAATAAAAGAAGATCAGAATGCGAGCAAGCTTTAAGTGACATGCAGAAAAAGTTTCCTGACAAAAAATATTTGTGTGACTTCTCATATAAAGAATTTTTATCCTGTGTTGATGAGATAATAGATGAAGACTGCAAGAAAAGAGCAGAACATGCGGTATGTGAAAATCTTCGTGTTCTTGACAGCGTCAAAGCATTAAGAAAGAATGATATATTCTCATTTTGCAAATATCTCAATCTGTCTCATATATCATTAAGGGATCTTTATGAAGTGTCATGTAAAGAACTTGATGTGCTTGTTGAAAATGCCTGGATGCAAAAGGATGTATTGGGTTCTAGGATGACAGGAGCAGGATTTGGAGGATGTACAGTTTCTATCGTTAAAAGTGAATCAGTTGAAACGTTTATAGAGGATATATCCAGAGTATATTCGGAAGTAGTAGGGTATGATGCATCCTTTTATGTTTGTAATATTTCTGATGGGGTAAAGGAGATATAAATGAGCATTTTGGTTACTGGAGGAGCAGGATATATCGGTTCTCATATGGTCCTGCATTTATTAGAAAAAGGGTATGAAGTAGTAATAGTTGATGATTTGTCGACAGGCAATATGGAGGCTGTGCTTGCTAATAAATTCTACAAAGCTGATATTAAAGATGAAAAAGCAATGGCTAAACTATTTGATGAGAATAAGATAGATGGAATAATCCATTTTGCTGCTTTTTCACTTGTCGGTGAAAGTATGCAGGAACCATTGAAATACTATGAAAATAATGTAACAGGAACGTTACAAATACTGAAATATATGAATGATTACGGTATTAAAAATATTGTATTCTCATCTTCTGCAGCAGTATATGGTGAAAGCTCGTCACCGATTAAAGAAAATGTGTCTGCTAATCCAACAAATGCATATGGAGAAACAAAACTAGCAGTTGAAAGAATGCTAAAGTGGGCTTCAAAAGCATATGGGATAAACTTCACAGCATTAAGATACTTCAACGCTGCAGGTAGTCATGCAAGCGGACGAATCGGAGAAAAAAGGAAAATCGAAACTCACCTGATTCCTATAGCTTTGGATGTTGCATTAGGGAAAATTGAGAAACTCCTTATTTTCGGGGATGATTATGATACTTTTGACGGGACATGCATAAGAGATTACATACATGTAAGCGACCTTGCTTCAGCACATCTTCTTGCTCTGGAAAAAATGGCTAATGAGAATAAGTGCGGCATGAATATGATATATAATCTTGGAAGCGAAAAAGGATTTTCTGTTAATCAGATAGTCAATGCTGTAAAGGAAGTGACGCATATCAACATCAAAACGATGATTGCTCCAAGACGGTTAGGAGATCCTGCTGAACTTGTCGCATCAAGCGAAAAAATTAAAAAAGAACTTGGATGGTTACCACAGTATACTGATATAAAGGACATAATAGCAACAGCATGGGAGTTTCGGAAGAAAATGAGGTGATTCCATGAATGAGAAACTGAAATCAAAAGAAACAGATTATTTATTTGAAGCGATATTGTCACTTAAGAATAGTGATGAGTGCTATAGTCTGTTCGAAGATTTATGTACAATTGCCGAAATCAAGGCAATGGCTCAAAGATTAGCAGTTGCCAAGATGCTTAATGAAAAGCATACATATGCAGATATTTCATCAAAAACAGGAGCGTCAGCAGCAACAATAAGTAGAGTTGCTAAATGTCTTAATTACGGAGCGGAAGGATATAAAACTGTTTTAAAAAGATTAGGAGAAATTGATGGGAAAACTATTAGATAAAATATTTGGTACACACAGCGAACAGGAAATTAAGAAAATCATGCCTATGGTTGATACAATAGACGCCTTGAGTGAAACAATGAAAGGCAAAACTGATGCTGAACTAAAGGCATATACTGATGTTTTTAAAAAACGTCTGAATCAAGGAGAGACTCTTGACGATATTTTAATCGAAGCTTTTGCAGTATGCAGGGAAGCTGCGACTAGGGTGCTTCATTTAACTCCATATAAAGTTCAGCTTATTGGAGGAATCGTGCTGCATCAGGGACGTATAGCGGAAATGAAGACAGGGGAAGGTAAAACTCTTGTTGCGACTCTACCGGTTTATTTAAACGCTTTAACAGAAAAAGGTGTTCATGTTGTTACTGTAAATGATTATTTGGCAAAAAGAGATAGTGAATGGATGGGTAAGCTATATACTTTTCTTGGACTTAAAGTAGGATTAATAGTATATGGTATGACAAAAGAAGAAAAACAAGAAGCATATAATTCTGATATTACTTACTGTACTAATAATGAGCTTGGGTTTGATTATTTAAGAGACAATATGGTTACCAGAAAAGAAGAACTTGTTCTAAGAGAACTTCATTTTGCAATTGTAGATGAAGTTGACAGTATTCTTATTGATGAAGCTAGAACACCTTTGATTATTTCTGGAGCAGGAGAGCAATCATCAGATTTATACAAACGTGCTGATAATTTTGCTAAAACATTAAAAAAGAAAGTTGTAATTGAGGAAGAAAGCGGAGGAAAACTTAAAAGAATAATGGATATTGCTTCAGCAGATGAAGAAGATGATTATTCTGAAGATAAACCAGATTATATAGTTGATGAAAAAAACAGAACAGCATCACTTACTCCAAAAGGTGTGGAAAAAGCTGAAAGATATTTTAATGTTGAAAATCTTACTTCTTATGAGAATACAGGTCTTTTGCATCATATAAATAACGCAATAAAAGCTCAAAGTGTAATGGCAAGAGATGTTGATTATGTGGTAAAAGATAACCAGATTATAATTATAGATGAGTTTACAGGCAGAATGATGTTTGGAAGAAGATATTCTGAAGGTCTTCATCAGGCTATAGAAGCAAAAGAAAATGTGAAAGTAGAAAGAGAGAACAAGACTCTTGCTACAATAACTTTTCAGAACTTTTTCCGTATGTACCATAAACTTTCAGGAATGACTGGAACGGCATTAACAGAAGAAGAAGAGTTTAGAGAAATTTATAAACTTGATGTAATCGCCATACCAACTAATAGGCCAATTATAAGAAAAGATTACCCAGATGTGGTTTACAAAACTAGAAAAGCTAAATTAGATGCTATAATCGCCGATATAATTGAGTGTTCTCAAAAACAGCAACCGGTATTAATCGGCACTATATCAATAGAAAAATCTGAGGAACTCAGCTTGCTGCTTCGAAGAAGAGGGATCAAACATGAGGTGTTGAATGCTAAACATCATGAAAGAGAAGCGGAAATTGTCGCACAGGCCGGCAAGGCTGGAGCTGTTACTATTGCTACTAATATGGCAGGCAGAGGAACAGATATAGTACTCGGAGGTAATGCCGGGTATATGGCAATACAGAAATTGAGAAAAGAGATTTTTGACGAAGATATACTGCTACAAGCTGACAGCTATAATGAGACTGATGATCAGAGAGTTATTCAAGCTCGGAGTCTTTATCGTCAATATGAACAAGAATTCAAACAACAAATACTGGAAGATAGACAAAAAGTACTGGATAAAGGTGGTTTGTACATACTTGCGACAGAAAGACATGAATCAAGAAGAATTGATAATCAATTAAGAGGACGGTCTGGACGTCAAGGTGATCCTGGTATGAGTAGATTCTATCTTTCACTAGAAGATGACCTTATGAGGCTTTTTGCACAAGACAGGCTGTCAAATATGATGGATGTTTTAAAAGTTCCCGATGATATACCTATAGAAGCCAAAATTATTACAAATACTATAGAAACTGCTCAAAAGAGAATAGAAAGCATCAACTTTCAAAGGCGAAAAACAGTTATACAATATGATGACGTAATGAATACGCAGAGAAACCTCATTTATACACAGAGAAGGCAAGTTCTTGATGGAACTGATATGAAGGTCAGTTACTTGAAAATGCTTGAATCAATTTTAAATAGACTGACTGAAGATTACTGTCACAACCAGAGGTCATCAGACTGGAATGTTAGTGCAATAAGAGAAAGGTTAAATGAGCTGTTTCCTAAAGAAAATAACCCGATATCATCAGATGATACTGATCTTACAATATATAATGATAAAACATTCAGACAGCTGCTTCTTGATAGTTACACTCAATATTATAGCAACAAGGAACTCGAACTGGGTACTGAACTTATGAGAGAACTAGAAAGAATTATTCTGCTTCGAACTGTGGATACTCACTGGATGGATCACATCGATGCTATGGACCAATTACGTTCCGGAATCGGATTAAGAGCTTTTGGACAAAAAGATCCAGTAATTGAATATAAATTTGAAGGATATACAATGTTTGAAGAAATGACAAACAGTATTCAACAGGAAGCGCTAAAGAAAATATTTTCTATACATAGACAGACTGACGTTAAAAAGGAAGATAGTAAAATAAAAATTAATGCTCAGCTTGCTCCTGATGATGTTCAGAAACCAAAAACATCTTCTCAGTCAAGGGTAGGCCGAAATGACCTATGCCCTTGTGGAAGCGGAAAAAAATATAAAAAATGTTGCGGGGCATAACATATGAACTATAACGATGCAGTTGCATATATACATTCAGCTTCGAAATTCGGATCAAAACTAGGATTAGCGAATATTACGAAATTACTTGATCTTTTGGACAATCCTCATAAAGATATGAAATTCATACATGTTGCAGGAACAAACGGTAAGGGTTCGACATGCAGTTATATAGCTCACATACTGTATGCTGCAGGATACAAGACTGGATTATTTATATCGCCATATGTTGAAAGCTTTGGGGAAAGGATGCAAGTTGATTTTCAAAATATTGATGATGACAGCCTCATAAATAATGTTCAAAAAGTAAAGGAAAATATTGATGTTATGCTGGAAGAGGGCTATAACCATCCGACTGAATTTGAAATAGATACTGCGATTGCTATGATGTATTTCAAACAAAAAGAATGTGATGTGGTAGTGCTTGAAGTAGGATTAGGAGGTCGTCTGGATTCGACAAATGTTATCAGCTCACCATTAGCTACAGTAATATGTACTATTGAAAAAGATCATATGGCAATATTGGGTGATACATTGGAGAAAATAGCCTTTGAAAAAGCAGGAATAATCAAAAAAGGTTCTCCGGTTGTGGTTTACGGAGGCAATGAGCAATGTACATATGATGTAATAAAAACACAAGCGGAAAAAATTGGCGCTTTATATTCAGTTGTTAATTTTAACTCTATAAACAATATACGATATCATGAGTACAGTTATACATTTAATTTTGAAAATTATAAAGATTTGAAGATTAATATGTTTGGAGATTATCAGATAAAAAATGCATGTACTGCTGTAAAAGCTATAGAAGCATCTATGCTGAATGTTACAGAAGAAGCAATAAAGGAAGGTCTTTTAAACACAAAATGGCCTGGCAGGCTGGAAATATTATCAAAAAATCCTTTGATTATTTGTGATGGTGCTCATAATCCTGAAGGTATAAGGAGTTTGAAAAATACTCTAATAAAGTATTTCCCAGAAAAAAGAAAAATATTTGTAATGGCTGTTATGAAAAACAAGGAATATGAAAAAATGATTGAAGACATATTTCCTTTAGCTGAAACAGCTATTGCTGTAAGACCATCATACGATCGAGCTCTTGAGCTGGAAGTTTTAAAACAAACAATACAAAAGCACTGTAAAAACACTTATACATTTGATAAGATAGACGAAGGATTGGATTATGCAGTAGCTATAACAGATGAAAATTCGATTATTTGCACATTCGGATCATTGTATTATATCGCTGACGTAAAAAATTACATAAGAAAAATGGGGCAATAAATGGATATTAACGAACTGCAGAAGTATCTTGAAAAAATTGATTTTAATGCATTGAGCAAGGATAATGTCAAATTAAGCGAAGATGATGCTTATGTGGGAGAGTTATATAACAGTGCTATAGATAATATCAAACAGTATAATATTGATGTTGCAAAAATCAAGCTTTCCAGAGTAGTAAAGCTAGACCCGACGTTTGAAAAAGCAAAACTGCTTCTTGATAGGATAAATACTCTTGAGAACGATAAATCTTTAGGCGAGAAAATTGAAGAAGCCCTTGATAAAAAAGATGATAAGGACAATTATAAAGATAAAAAAACCTTTAGAGAACATGAGAGTGTCTCAAAATTATCATTTAAAGAAATATTGCAATCTATAATTAATCGCTTTAGTGCAAATAAAAAACAAACCTTTCCTGTAAAAAGAAAGGTAAGGATGAATCCTTTAACATTCATTAAAATGCAGATGGTTATAATAATTGTACTTATAGTTATCATTGTCATCCTTATTGCTATTATATTATATTTAAAGAACAAGCATGAGGATTATGTAGCAGCTCAACCTGATTTGAAAACAGAAATCACGCAGCTTACACAGGATAAATATGAACAGTCAGAACTATATCAAAGTGCTGTGTTACAATATGAAGATAGAATAAAAAAGCTTGAGGATTCGCTAAATTCCACTGGTTCTGATGTACTTGCATCAAAACAGGAGACAGATATCCTGATACAGCAAAATAAATTATATTATGCCAAATATCTTTCTCTAACTCAAAAATATGATGATGCTCTGGATATGTTAAAGCAGATAGACTTGTCTAAGGCCAGCTTTTCGCAGACTGATTATAATATGTATACAGATACAATAGTAGAATGTAAGAAAAATATTTCGATTGCACTTTATCATTCAGGAAATAAGTTATATCAGGATTGGAAATATCGTGAAGCATATTCTAATTTTTATGAAATATGGCAGAATTACCCCGATTATGATTCTGTAAAATATTGGGAAAAAGATAACAACTATTCGAATATCATATATGACTCAGTATATAAGATGTCAAAATGCGCATTTGAAATAGGTGAATACAATGTAGCTATACAAGGATATAGTTTCATTGAAAACAGCCAGTCAGAGTTTGCTAATACAAATAAAGAAGGCATAATTTATCACAGTGCTAAAGCATATGCAGGTATAGAAAATTACATTAAAGCCGAGGAATTATTCAAAAAAATAATAAATGAATATCCGCATTCTGATCTAGTAACCTATGCAAAGGAACGGCTTGTAATAGTACAACAGAAATTGGGAAGATAACAAGAGGTGTATTTTGGGAACTAATGATTATTTCGCAGCAATAGCCGGTACTATGATTGAGAATAGAAAAGAATTTATGGAAAATATACAACCTGTTGTTGTACCGGATGTTTATTTTAACGAAATGCATAATTCAAATCAAGATAATCAAGATGTCTTTATATTTAAAGAACTGACATATGATCAGGAACTAAATGCATATTATTCAGGATTGGAATCACTAAAAAGAAAATACTCCACATTTCTGACAAGAAGAAGCAAACCTGCAAAAAAAAGAGAAAGACTTTATTTTAATGAATTTGATTTCAGATTCGAAACTATTAATGATTATACTGATTTCAATAGAATCCTTGAAGGTCAAGGTAACTGGGAAAAAATCAAAATACCGCATTATCATGGTCCTACAGGAAAATGGGTTTCATATTACAGAACTGTTTTTGATTATAAAAAAGATAATTTAAATGATTATATAGTTTTTAAAGGTTCTGATTACCTTACTGAAGTATACCTAAATGGCAGGCAGGTCTTGTCTCATGAAGGCTTTTTTTATCCTTTTGAAGGGGATATAACAAAGTATTTAAGAGAAAAAAGTAATATCTTATTAGTTAAAGTAGAAAATGACATAACGACACTGGGTGAAAATAAAAGATTTGGTAAGAAAATTTATGCTGCAACTGGTATAGGCTGGGATGATCCTGAAGAAGGATGGCATCACTGCCCACCTGGTGGTGGTATATTTGACAAGGTATATATTGAAAAAAGAGAGGATATGTTTGTTGCAGATGCGTGTGTATTTCCCGATATTGATAGGGAGTCGGCAGAAATAAAAATTATTCTTAATTGCACAAATCCAGATAAGAAAAATGTAAAGATAAACATTCACATAGAACCATTTAACTTTGATGATGATTTTAGATTTAATGAATATTTTGACAAAGAAATATATGATGGTGAAAATCACTATTATTTTGATATAAAAATAAATAATCCAAAACTGTGGGATAACGATAAACCAAATCTGTATACACTTGTTATAACAATAAATGATGGCGATGAATATGAACAGCATTTTGGTATGCGTAAGTTTCATATGGATACATCTAACAAACCTTATGGTACGCTTTTTCTGAATAATGAAAAAACATTGCTAAGGGGAGCAAATGAGATGGGGCATCTGCAGCTATGCGTCATTAATGATGATTATAATCAGCTTATTGAGGATATTCTAATAGCGAAATATTGTAATATGAATTACTACAGAATTACACAAAGACCTGTCCAATCAGAAATTTATGATTATTGTGATATGCTCGGAATGATGGTCCAGGTAGATTTCCCGTTATTCGGTCAGTTGGTTAAAAGCCAGATTTATGAAGCGACAAGACAGATAGGAGAAATGGAAAAGCATATAAGAAGGCATCCAAGTGTCATTATGGTGTCGTACATAAATGAACCAACTAATCAATTCAAAACAAATACACATCATATAAATCTTACAAGAGCAGAAATGGAAAACTGGTTTGAAATATGCGATAGATTCATAAAACATGAGAATCCTTATAGAGTTATAAAGAGAGTTGAAGGCGATTATGATCCACCGACTTTTGAAGGATTGTCCGATTTTCACTGCTACAATATGTGGTACACGAATCATGCGATACCAATAGGAGATTTGTATAGGGGATACCTGCCTGCAATAAGAAAGGATTGGAAAACCGGTTGTGGAGAATATGGTACTGAAGGATTAGATAATCTTGATCTTATGAAAAAAAGATATCCGACAGAATGGCTTCCGAAAAATGATGAAGACTTCTGGATACCTGATAAAATAGTTAAAGCACAGACTAATTCAATGCATGGAGACTGGTTCTATGAACAGGATAACATAAAAGACTGGATATATTTCAGTCAGCAGCATCAAGCTAAATCAGTCAGTATGATGACTTTGGCATTAAGAAGAAGGAGTGATTATGTTGTGCAGACGGCTTTGCATCTATTGATTGATGCGTATCCTTCAGGATGGATGAAAACTGTAGTCGGTGTTGATAGAAAACCTAAACCTGCATATTTCGCATTTAAAAAATCACTGATACCTTTTAAAATCAACTTAAGATGTGATAGGTGGACTTGCTATAAAACAGATATTATTGATATAGAATGCTGGATTTTGAATGATGAACCAAAAGATTATTCAGATATATCTATTATAGCAACACTATCTGATGATGTGGGTAATATATTTAAAACATATTCAATCAAAGCTTTTTCTAAGGGAGGCACTTCACTTCCAATAGGTAAAATACGTATTGATACATCAAGCATTGAAGTTAAACAAAGAAAGAAACTATTTTTAAGTGTTCAGATGCAATATCAAGGAAGAACTATGGATACCGATGTTTTTTGTTTTAATCTTTTTGAAAAGGACTACAATAATATTATGGTTTATCCTCTTGGATTAATAGCAGAAGAGGTTGTAAATACAAACCCTCAATTTATTAAAACAGATTTAGAAACATCTAGTATAGTAATTATTTCTGACAAAAAATATATTTCTAAAGTATTGGAGATTAAAAAAACAAAAAATAAAAGTATAATGTTCATCTTAAATAAGAATTTAGATGATTTTGAATTTAATGGGCATAAATATGTTATAAGCGACAAAAGAATGTGGAAAGCAACATACTGCCCTATTAATCAATCTATTTTAACAGAATATGAATGGGATGACTTATCATTCATATACGATTCCAATTCCGATAAGATTAATTATGCTGCTGAATGTTTTATACAGTGCGAGAATCAAGAAGAAGTATATGTATTTTCTTATAAAAAACCTTCGTTTAGTGAAAGTATAAAAGGAAGTAAAGAAAAAAGACCTATACTGATGCTTAATAAAGACGGTATTTTCACAACATTAAATTTAATAGGAAGAACAGGATTTAATCCGATTATAGATAAATTGTTATATGATGTAACGAGGAAACTGTTATGAGAGTCGCTATTAGAATAATGGCTATTATATTTGCCATTTTACTATGTTTTGTTTTTTTGTTAAGCGCCATACGTTATGTTGCATTCAATCAGGATATATACAGAAGAATACAAGTCAAACACAAAATTGCGGACTTTGTCCTTATGTCTCAAGAATCACTAGATAGTATAACAAATAGTCTTATACTATACATGAAAGGTGACCGGCAAGATCTTGTAATATATGATAAACAAGATGGAGTTAAAAGAGAAATATTTAATGAACGAGAAAAAATGCATATGGAGGATGTTCAAAACCTTTTCAAACTTTCCGAATGGGTACTATTAATTACGATATGCCTACTCTCGATAATTCTTATTGCTGGATTCTTAATTGATATGGATATAATGAAGTCTATTTTCTTAAAAACTGTTGTAATTACTATGATAATTACTGTTTTATTTTTTATAATGATTATTTTCTATATGATTGTGGATTTCTACAATTTCTGGATATTCTTCCACGAACTAGTCTTTACCAATGATTTATATTTTTTGGACCCATACACAGATCTTCTTATAAATATAATGCCGATGGAGTTTTTTGTATCTATATGCTTTAATATCAGCTTGTACTTCGGGTTGTTATTTTTAGGTACATTTGTTATGATGATATTTACAAAACTAATGAGGAAGGTGATAAAGAATGGATAGGATATTCAACCGCAAAATTGATATAACTACCATACAAGGTATTCGTACTTATCGAAATACACTGCAGCTTATTTTACTTAAGGTACTTCATGATATGTTTCCGCATAGAAAGGTTAAAATAGAATATTCAATCAACAAAGGGTGTTATTGTAATATTGAAAATGTGAAAATAACAAAAGAACACATTGAATCTATTAAAAGACGTGTACAGGACTATATTGACAAGGATGTAGAGATAAAAGAAATATATTGCACAAGACAAAAAGCTATTGAACTTCTAAAAGAACATAAAATTTTTGATATTGCTGAAGCATTAGAATATGTCAACAATTCAAAAGTTCTCATATACGATTTGGATGGATTTTTATCAGTATTTTATTCGGAAGTAGCACAAAGAACATCATATGTAGATTTATTTGACATCAAACCTTATGAGCCAGGTTTTATTTTCTTTTATCCTACACGGCACAAGCCTTATGAGCTTCCTTTATATACTGAACAGAATAAGCTTGCTTCCGTTTTTGGAGAGTTTAACAGATGGGGGGAAATACTTGGTATACCTGATGTAAAAAGCTTGAATAAGATAGTCAGAGATGGTTCAATTAATGATATAATTCTAGCTTCAGAAGCTCTTCAGGATATAAAACTTGGCGAGATATCACAAGAAATCTGCGACAAGCATATGAAATTTATTATGATTGCAGGCCCCTCAAGCAGCGGTAAGACCACTTTTGCTAACAGGCTCAGAATACATCTGATAGTTCACGGGATTAATGCAAGGATAATTTCACTTGATGATTATTATCGTAACCGAGCGGATATGGTGCCTGATGCTTCTGGAAAAGTCGATCTTGAAACAATAGATGCGTTGGATATCAAAATGTTTCAAAATAATATGAACGAGCTTTCAACGAAAGGGAAAACATTAATTCCTTCATTTGATTTCACCACTGCTACAAGACGTGCAGAATTGGTACCTATTTCTTTACATGAATCAGAAGTTCTGATTATTGAAGGTATTCACGGATTAAATCCCTTAATGACTAAAGGAATAAATGAAGAATTTATATATAAAATTTATATAAGCGCGTTAACGACTATAAATATTGATAACCATAATAGATTTTCTACAACAGACACAAGATTAATAAGAAGGATATCAAGAGACTACCATTACAGAAATTCCTCTGCTTCTCATACTCTTAATATGTGGGAATCAGTAAGATCAGGTGAAGATAAATATATTTTCCCATTCCAAGAAGAGGCTGATGTAATATTCAATAGTGCTCTTATATATGAACATGGTCTATTTCGAAGTATTGCAGAACCAATTCTAAGAAAGATAAAAAAAGAGGACCCTGTATATTGCGAATCTAAACGATTACTGGATATTCTTTCAGCATTCGAAAAAATTGATGCTTTTGCAGTACCGCCCAGTTCGATTATAAGGGAGTTTATAGGCGGTTCCTGCTTCCATTAATTAATACTTTGCAATACACTCGATTTCTATAAGTGCATCTTTTGGTAGTTTTGATACTTCCACCGTTGATCGAGCAGGGTAATCACAAGTAAAATATTCTGCATAAACTGAATTTACTTTTGGAAAATCATTCATATCTTTAATGAATATAGTAGTTTTGACAATGTCATTCAAGCTTAGACCTGCTCCATCTAATAAAACCGATATATTCTTCAAAGTCATATGGGTTTGTTTTTCAATTCCTCCATCAACAATCTTACCTGTTTCTACATCAATAGGGAGATTTCCAGATACAAATAGTAAGTCATTAGCTTTGACTGCCTGGGAATAAGGACCTATAGCTTCAGGACATCCGGTTACTTTAATAATTTGTTTTTTCATAATTTCACTTCCTTCATAATTTTGCTTAAAAACATTATTAATATTTTATCATTTATAATGAAGCAGTAAAAGGATATAATTGATATATGGATATTTTTACTGATATAAGACAACAAGATATACTGATGGCATCTTTTGGGAAACCGACTGGGGAAATGGATAAAGCTAGGATAAGGAAAGTAAATGATATTTTTCAATTAGAATATTTTGTTAAAAATAAGGCATTCCACATTAATTTACATCCAAATGATATTATCGGGCAGATTAAAAGTCTGGTTACGGATACTTTTAAGGAATGTATTATATACACTGATGAAAATGATATCGTAATATTCAGAAACAAAAAAAATGATTTGAGAATTAAAAGGCATAAACCTACAAAGCATGTTGTAAATACAACTCATAACAAATCAAAAAATTACCTCATAAAAGATGGAACAGATGCAAAATTCCTTTATGATCTTGGGATATGTGACCTTAACGGCGTTGTCACTGATAAAGGGAGCAAAAAATTTATACAGATAAACAGATTTATACAGATTTTTGACCATGCATTTGCAAAGATGCAGTTTAATAGTAATGAATTAAAAGTTGTTGATTTCTGTTGCGGAAAAGGTTATCTAACTTTTGCATTACATCATTATTTGAAGAATATAAAGAATCTTAATACTAAAGTTACAGGTATAGATTTAAAGTATGATGTTATAGGTGATTTAAACCGAATATCTGAAAAGTATGAAATTAAAGATTTGGAGTTTGTAAGCGGTGATATAAAAGCATATGATGAACCCTTAGATATTGCGATAGGTCTTCATGCATGCGACGTAGCTACTGATATATTTTTAAGCAGTGCTGTAAGAAATAAAGCAAGGTTAATAATATCTGTCCCTTGCTGCCAGCATCAGTTATTCAAACAAATTAGTAATGAAGGCTTAAAGCCATTGCTATCATATGGTCTTCAAAAAGACAGATTTACCGAAATGCTGACAAATACCTTGCGTGTATTGGCTTTAAAATCAAAAGGTTATAGTGTTGATTTGGTAGAATTCGCGCCTATTGAACATACTATGAAGAATGTTCTCATAAGAGCTACATATACCGGAATAAAAGATAAAGAATCTGTATCAGAGTATTACAGATTAAAAACAATGTTTAATATATTAGATTTTGAAGGGGATACCATATGAGATGTCTTGTGTGTTATTTTTCTCCAACTGGAAACACATATAAGAAATGCAAAGAAATAATTGATGTATTAAAGAATCAAAACCATGATGTAAATATGATTAATGCTACAAAAAGAGAAATCAGAGTAAAAAATAATATTGAAAATGTTATTTATGATGTATTAATTGTTGCATTTCCAGTATATTCACAAAGAGTTCCAAATGTATTTGCTGAGTATCTAAAAAAAATTGAGATAAATTGCAGAAAGGCAATTATAATTTCCACTTACGGGTCTGTAACTTCTGGAAATGCTTTAGCACAGGCAGCAAGGATTTTGAAGTGTAAGGGTATATTTACATATGGTGCTATTGCTATACCTACAGAACATTCATATAAAAGCGTGTTTAAGATAAAGATCAGCCCTTATAGTTATTCAGATGAGCTAAGGAAATTTATTAATGATGCCATTTTAAATATTTATAACAGTAAAACTGTTAGTTTGAAAAGCAAGTTTGTTATCAGTATGTTTTTAAACCAACAGTTAATAAGCAATATAACATTAAAATTACCTAAGGTAAATATAAAAAAATGCGTAAGATGCAAAAAATGTATTTTTTCTTGTCCTATGGATGCAATTGATAGAAATTTAAACATAACAACAGATAAATGTATAAGGTGTGCTGCATGTGTGATTGTATGCGAATATGGAGCAAGAGAATGTATCATCAAGAATTCTATATCAAGAAAAATTATATCTAAAAGTATTCATGGAAATAAAAAATTAGTAATCTTTACTTAAAAGAATCAATCATAATAGCTGTTTCTTCTGGTATATAATCAAAAAAACCTGAGTTTTCTTTTATCTCTATAATTGCTTCTTCACGGGACACAGAGCCCATATTGATTGCAATGGATAACTCTATAGCAGAAAAGGGTATAATATCTGTATCCATATTCTTAAAAGATTGAAACTGCGAGTATTCCTTGCATTTTTCTATCTTGCAACTTGTATGAAGACCTTTGTTTTCAATGTTCACATCTTCCCAGCCAGCATTTTCTATAAGCAGTGTTTTAATATCCTTCCATATATATTTATTCTTTGTTATATCATTAAAATCCATATGTATGAGAGCAGGTATATTATTATCTTCAGAGGATTTAGTAACAGTCTGTTGGAATTTATGCATTAAACTGTCTGCTTCTTTTAGTGATTCATAAATATTTCTAATTAATGGGTTTCTGACTGTTTTCGCTTTAATCAATGAAGGTTTGCCAAAAGCAAGTGTTTCAAGCAGTAGAAGCATCTCTATCTGTCCTTTTTTTAAAGGTCTTCTTCCCATAATAATTCTTAGCATATTAAATGCAACTCTAAAGCTAGCTTGAAAAAATGGATAATAAAAAATTTTTGGTGCAAGCTTGTTGAATATGAGATTTAAGGGTTGGGCAGGTTCATTACCCAAAACTAGGTATTTAATCTTATATTTTCTAAGAAGATCTATAAAAAGAGGGTAAGCTGCAAAGGGGCAAATGCAGGTGTTATTCATAAGATCATATGACTTTTTGTATATTGCTTTTTGATCTTTAATGTCAAGCTTCTTAGTGATGAAATGAACATTTGCAAAGATGCTCTTTGCATTATTCATGCTGTTAATGGCATTTAAAGACATAAAAGGAGTTTGCCATGTTAATGCCAATACTTTTAAATTCAGTACTTTTGCTAGATAATACAAAAGAAATGTTGAATCCTTGCCTCCTGTATAAAAAAGAGCGATATCATAATCGGATTTTTTGTCTTGTTCTATTTTATTGACAACAGGGATGACATCTTTTATTTTTTTAAATTTTTGCATATTAGCACATACAGGGCATATGCCTTCTTTATCGAATTCAATTCCAGGTACTATATAATCATTTAAACAACATTTCTTGCAGAATATAGCATTATCTATTTTACTAGGGGTTGATTTTTTTAATTTTTTGTCTACTATTACCTTTTTATTTATTAGGGTCTTTATTTGGTTATTTATCCTAATTTGGGATATATCATTTATCTTGTTAAATTCTTTTATTATCTTAGCAGTTTTGGAGGATACTTTTATTGTATTCTTAAATGTGTTTGGTTTATTGCGTAAACCATAGTATTTTAATGTATTGTCTTTTAAAATCCATCTGTTTTCAAGGACAGGAATCATATCTTCCTCCATTAATATTACAACTACTTTGATATTACAGATAAAATCCTAACTAGTCAAAATATTTATTATTAAATATGTTGATTTTTATGATATTATACGCCACAATTAAACAATACAATAACTAGGAAATGAAGGTAATTATTATGATGACATCAAAACAGGTTGTAAAAGCGACTCTGAAGTTCCAATATCCGGATAGGTTAGCAGTGGATTTTCCTGCTAACTACGGATCAGATTTTGTATATGTAGATATGAAAAAAAATCCTGACTATAGACCTTCAAAAGGAAGAGATGAATGGAATGCGTTATGGGAGAATATCGGTATATCCAGGTTAGGGGAAGTAAAGGATTATCCACTTAAAAAATGGGAAGATTTTAATTTTTTGCACATACCTGATGTTAAAGAGGATTTTAGGTGGATTGGAGTAAAAGAGAAAATTGATCAAAACAGAGATAAGTTTATTCTAGCTTTTGGGATGTCCATTTATGAACGGGTGCATTTTTTAAGAGGTTTGGAAAATACATGGATTGATATATATGAAAATACCAGTAATTTATGCGATTTAATTGATTTACTGACAGAAATGAATATTTATATGATAAAAAGATACGCCAAGTATGGAGCGGATTCATTTATTTTTGCTGACGACTGGGGTCTTCAGAAATCTTTAATGATTTCTCCCGATAAATGGAGAGAAATTTGGAAACCAAGATACAAGAAGATATACCAATCTGCACATGATAATAACATGATGACCATTCTACACAGCTGTGGTGATATCAGTTCTATTCTTGATGATCTAATTGATGCCGGTCTCGATTGCATACAAATGGATCAGCAACAAAATATGGGTCTTGAGTATCTAGGGAAAAAATACAAGGATAGGATAACTTTCTTTTGTCCGGTCGACATACAGAACACTTTTGTTGAAGGTTCCCTTGATGATATAAGGAAATACTGTCACACGATGTTTAATGCTCTTGGTAGTAAAAAGGGTGGGTTTATGGCAAAATGGTATAATGATCCAGAAGGTGTCGGTCATAGGATGGAAGCTATTGATGCTATGTGTCTGGAATTTTTACAGATGAGCAAAGAAGTTTTTATTCATAATTAATTAAGTTTAAGAAAAAACGCACTGTTGTGCGTTTTTTGGTACCGGCGGTGGGACTTGAACCCACACATAGTTGCCTATACTGGATTTTGAGTCCAGCGCGTCTGCCATTTCACCACGCCGGCATATATCGTTGTAATATTAACAAAATAATCAGATTTACGCAACAGATTTATTAAAAATGTTATAATACCATTATGCTATAAAGTATAGTAGCAGAAAGAGGTGCATCATGAGTATGGATATAGTAAATAATTATACGTTGCTTTGTGATTTTTATGAGCTTACAATGGCAAATGGATATTATAAAACAGGGTACAAAGACAGGATCTGTTATTTTGATATGTTTTTTCGTAATAATCCTGATAATGGCGGCTTTGCTATTGCATGCGGCCTTGATCAGGTCATAGAGTATATAAATAATCTTCACTTTTCTGATGAAGATATAACTTACTTGCGTTCCAAAAACTGTTTTGACGAAGGTTTTCTGGAGTATTTAAAGAATTTCAAGTTTACAGGAGATATATATGCAGTTCCTGAAGGAACAGTTGTTTTTCCTAATGAACCTATGATTACAGTTAGAGCAAAAGCGATAGAAGCGCAGATAATTGAGACATTCATATTGCTGACAGTTAATCATCAGTCATTAATAGCTACAAAAGCAAATCGTATTGTCCGCTCATCAAAAGGCCGTCCTGTGATGGAATTCGGAGCAAGAAGGGCACAGGGTTCTGCTGCATCTGTTCTTGGAGCAAGAGCTGCATATATTGGAGGGTGTGCAGGTACCTCATGCACGCTTGCTGAAAAAATGTATACAGTTCCTGCAGGCGGAACTATGGCGCACTCATGGATACAGATGTTTGATACGGAATATGAAGCATTTTATGCATATGCTTCAACTTATCCGGATAATTGCACCTTACTTGTGGATACTTACAATGTTTTAAAAAGCGGAGTACCTAATGCTATAAAAGTATTCAAAGAGCTTAATATAAATAAATGCGCTATAAGATTGGATTCAGGCGATATCACATATTTGTCTAAAAAGGCAAGAGCAATGCTTGACGAAGCTGGAATGACAAGCTGTAAAATTGTAGCATCAAATTCATTAGATGAATATATAATTAGGGATATTATTGTGCAAGGCGCATCACTTGATTCATTTGGAGTAGGAGAGCGGCTTATTACATCTGAAAGTGATCCTGTATTTGGTGGAGTATACAAGCTTGTTGCTGTTGAAGATAAAATGGGAAATATAATTCCGAAGATAAAGATAAGCGAGAATCCAACAAAAATAACGACTCCGCATTTTAAAAAAGTATACAGGATTTATTGTGCAGATATGAAAAAAGCTGAAGCTGATATTATTTGTGTTTATGATGAAGTTATTGATGTAACAAAGCCTCTTACAATATTTGATCCTGATTATACATGGAAAAAGAAAACTTATGAAAACTTTACATTAAAGGAGTTATTAGTACCTATCTTCAAAGATGGTAAGTGTGTTTATGAACGTCCATCAGTAAAAGCAATAAGGAAATATTGCGAAAAACAAGTAGCGGAACAATGGGATGAAGTAAAGCGTTTTGAAAATCCTCATAACTACTATGTGGATTTATCTGAAAAATTATGGAATATAAAACATCAAATGCTTAATAAGGATTGACAGAGGCTTTTATTGCTATATAATTTGCCTTAGTAGGATGGGAGGACGGTAGCATGGTTAAAATCATTATTATTGCCATATTTATTGCTTTGCAAGTGGCTGTAGGAATCTACAGCATAAAAAAAATCAACAACGTTGATGATTTTTTGTTGGGTGGAAGAAAAGTGGGTGCATGGCTTTCTGCATTGGCTTATGGCACATCATATTTCAGCGCAGTTATATTTATTGGATATGCTGGAGGTATAGGATGGGAGATGGGTTTTTCCTCCATATGGATTGGTGTCGGAAATGCGCTTATTGGCAGTTATCTTGCATGGATAGTTCTTGCAAAACGTACACGTGTTGTTACAAGACAACTTGATGCAAAAACATTACCTGAATTTTTTCAGAAACGATATAATTCTGAAACATTGAAAATTATGGCTTCAGTTCTGACATTTATATTCTTAGTTCCATATACTGCTTCAGTCTATAAAGGTCTTGGATATTTGTTTGCAAAACTTTTTCCATCAACATTTACGATTGATCAGGCTTTTACAATTTCTGTATTGATTATGGCAGTTTTTACATTATTTTATCTTGTGCTTGGAGGATATATCGCTACAGCTCTTAATAATTTAATACAAGGCGTTATTATGATAATCGGTACAGTAATGATTGTAGCATATGTTGTCAATTCACCAGTGGTAAATGGCTTTTCTTTAGGATTGGAATCACTCAATGAAGTTAAAGATGGCCTTGGTACTCTTATAGGACCAAATCCATGGAAACTGTTATCCTTGGTTATTTTGACAAGCTTCGGTGTGTGGGGACTTCCACAAATGGTACATAAATTTTATGCGATTAAAGATGAGACTGCAATAAAAAAAGGAACCATAATTGCAACTGTTTTTGCAGCAGTAATAGGTATAGGAGCATATATGACAGGATCATTCGGACACTTGTTTTTTACTGAAATACCAAATGGTTCAGTTGACACTATTGTGCCTGAAATGCTTTTTTCTTTGCTTCCAGATGTTCTTATAGGAATTTTCATAGTCCTTATAATGGCAGCATCTATGTCAACATTGGCTTCATTAGTCCTCGTATCAAGCTCATCAGTCACAGTAGATATTATTAAAGGATATATAAAAAAAGATATGAATGAAAAAAAGCAGCTTCTTCTTTTAAGAATTTTCTGTATTGTCTTTGTATCAATTTCAGTTATCATAGCGCTTACCAATAATAATTCGATTGTCACACTGATGAATTTGTCATGGGGAACTCTTGCAGGTTGTTTCCTAGGGCCATATATAATAGGCATATATAGTAAAAGAGCATGCAAGTTTTCTGCTTTTGCAGGCATGATCTCAGGCTTTACAATTATGATTACTCTTGTTATCATTAATGGGATGACCTATTCCACAACAGCAGGATGTATTGCAATGGGAACATCTGTAGCTGTTACTTTTATTTTTTCTAGGTTATCAAAAAAGAAAAATAATGTAATTCAGGAGAGTACAAATGAAGCAGCTGTTACTTGCAAATGAAGCGGTAGCAAGAGGATTATATGAAGCAGGTGTTACAGTGGTATCATCATACCCTGGTACGCCAAGTACAGAAATTACCGAAACAGCATCAAAATATAAAGAAATATATACGGAATGGGCTCCAAACGAGAAAGTAGCATTAGAAGTAGCTGCTACTGCTGCAATAGCAGGTGCAAGATCTTTTTGCGCTATGAAACATGTTGGCCTTAATGTTGCTGCTGATCCATTATTTACAATGTCATATATTGGAGTAAATGCAGGTTTTGTTATAGCAGTTGCTGATGATCCTGGGATGCATTCATCTCAGAATGAACAGGATTCCAGATATTATGCACAAGCGGCTAAAATTATCATGTTGGAACCATCAGATTCACAAGAAGCCAAAGATTTTACTAAAAGGGCATACGAGATTTCTGAGCAGTTTGATACTCCTGTCTTAATACGGCTTTCTACCCGAGTAAGCCATTCTCAAAGCCTGACATCCTTAGAAGACAGAGCAGATGTACAATTGAAAAATTATGTTAAAAATCCTCAGAAAAATGTTATGATGCCTGCAATGGCAAGAGTAAAACATGAAATTGTTGAAAACAGAATAAAAATGCAAAAAGAGTTTGCGCTTAGCACAGATTTGAATCAGATATGTATTAAGAATGAAAAAATCGGATTTATATCTTCTGGAATTGCATTTCAGTATGCGCTTGAAGCCATGCCTGATGCTTCATATTTAAAACTTGGTATTGTGTATCCGATTTCTGAAGACTTATTAAGAAAATTTGCTTCATCAGTAGAAAAGATATATGTGATAGAGGAGTTGGAACCTGTAATAGAAACTGCTTGTAAAGCTTGCGGTATACAAGTAATTGGAAAAGAGGTATTACCTATTACAGGAGAGTATTCAGTAGAACTCATCAGAAACAGGATTTTTGGGACTAAGCCATTTAGTTACATGGATGGGTATGATATGAGCAAAGTCCCCAAAAGACCTCCTGTGATGTGTCCTGGCTGTCCTCATAGAGGATTATTTCATGCTTTAAACAAGCTTAAACTTACTGTGACCGGAGATATAGGCTGTTATACTTTGGCGGCTTTAGAACCGCTTTCATCAATGGACACATCAATATGCATGGGAAGCGGTATATCATCACTTCATGGCTTTAACAAAGCAAGAGGTGACGAATATATGAAAAAATGTGTTGGGGTTATTGGGGATTCCACTTTTATCCATTCAGGAATTACAGGACTTATAGATATTGTCTACAATAAAGGAGTAGGGACAGTAATCGTACTGGATAATTCCATAACCGGAATGACTGGGCATCAGAATAATCCTTTAAATGGGTTAGACATTTCCGGTAATCCGGCAAAACAAATTGATCTTGTGCTTTTAGCTAAAAGTATTGGAATAGAAAGAGTTAGAATAATTGATCCTTTTGATGTTGATGAATCAGTCAGAGTAATAAAAGAGGAAGTAAATACTATGGAACCTTCACTGATTATTGCAAGAAGGCCATGCGCTCTTCTGAAAACAGTCAAATACAGAGGTTTAGTAGTTGTTGATAGGGAAAAATGCATAAAATGCAAAGCATGTATGAGCATAGGATGTCCAGCAATTTCATTTAAGAACAAACAGATTGAAATTGATGCATCTTTATGCAATGGATGCGGATTATGTGTCAATGTATGCAAATTTGGCGCTTTAAATAAGAAGGAGGAGTAATGGTCAAGTCAATAGTAATAGCCGGAGTGGGCGGACAGGGGACATTACTGGCATCCAGATTAATAGGAGAAGCTGTAACATCTGAAGGTTATGATGTTAAAGTATCTGAAGTACATGGAATGGCTCAAAGGGGCGGGTCTGTAATAACATATGTAAGATATGGTGAAAAAGTTTTATCACCAATAATTCCTCTTGGTGAGGCAGATGTGCTAGTAGCGTTTGAACAGCTCGAAGCATTAAGATGGTCGAATTATCTTAAAAAAGGCGGGCTTTTAATCTCCAATACACAAAAGATTGATCCGATGCCTGTTATAACATCTAAAGTGGAGTATCCAAATGATATTGTTAGAGTGCTATCGGAAAAAATTGAGAATAGCTATTTTCTTGATGCATTAGAAATTGCTAAAAAAGCAGGATCAGTAAAAACAGTTAACTCTGTATTGATAGGCCGGATGGCAAGAGATTCGGAAATAAAAAAAACAACATGGCTTCAAGCATTAGAAAAAACTGCACCTCCAAAATTCATTGACATAAATATAAAAGCATTTGAAGCAGGATACAATTACGGTATTTAAATATAAAAATAATAAATTTATAGGATGTGAATATCACATCCTGTTTGCTATAAAAATGCAGATGATATATAATAACTTTTAATGCATATTATAACTTTTAGCAAGGGGTATTTATGAGCATTACAGAAAAGGACAGGATATTTGAAGAGAAGAGATTGAATGAGGTCTATAACAAACTGATAAAAAGGATAGATGACCTTGAGATATCTTTAAATGACAGTCTTAAACGTTTTAAACAAAGTAACGAACAGATGTGGGATAGTGGAAAGCGAAATCTTGTAGATTTTTATGATGCTATTGAGAATATGCCTTATCTCGAAAGCATAAAAGCAGATTACTTTAAACTTGAAACAGTTAAAAAAGAGTTAAAACGCATGCTTATGCTACAAAGGGATATGTATTTTGGTAGAATTGATTTTCAAGAAGAAGATGAAAACACTTCTGAAAAAATATATATTGGAAAATTTAGTTTTACAGATGATGAAGGACAATACCTTGTTTTTGACTGGCGTGCTAATATATGCAGTTTGTTTTATGAAAATGAGATAGGACATGTTTTTTATGATGCTCCGGATGGCAGGATTTTTGGGAATATGTCAAAAAAAAGACAATTCGAAATATTACATAATAATATTATAACTATGTTTGATTCATCAATAATGATTGATGATGATATTTTAAAAGATATATTAAGCAAATCAAAAGATTCCAAAATGAGCAATATAGTAGAAACTATTCAGAAGGAACAGAATCAGGCTATTAGAAGCACTTACAATACAATTATCGTTGATGGCCCTGCCGGATGTGGAAAAACATCAATTGCTATGCACAGAGCTGCTTGGTTAATGTATAAATTCAAAAATGAACTTCAAAACAATCAAATAATAATATTCTCTCCGAATGATACATTTAATGATTATATATCAGAAGTATTGCCAGAGCTTGGTGAGGAAAATATAAATATGTCAACCTTTCTTAATCTTGCATATAAGATTCTATCTGACAAAAGAATTCTAATTTCTAAATATGTAGAATTTGAAGATGTATTATTAGGAAATGAATATATTGATATGGCTAGTATAAAATTGAAATATTCGATTAGCTTTGCACAGAAACTTAAAAATTATTCAGATTTAATAGCAAAAGGCAATTATCCATTCAAGGATATAATAATTGATGATCTGCTTCTTTTTTCGAAGGATGAGTTTGAGAGAATGTTCTATGAAGAATACTCCTTTAATGATGTCATTACAAGACTTTCAAAAATAAGGCTTGTCCTTAATGACAGGATATTTCCAGTAATTAGAAAGTATAGAATGGAATATGTAAGAAAAGTTAAGGCAAATGAAATAGATATGTCTAAAGGATACATAAAACTTAAAGAACAATGCAAAAAGATTTATCAGGCTATCGATTTAGCTGTTGCGGCTGATTTTGAGATGATTTATGCCCAATTCTTAAAGCATTGTTATTCATCAAAAATAAGTTCTGATTTTTTAGAAAGATTAAATAATGGATATATTTATGCTGAAGATACTGCACCATTAATTTATCTAAGACTCCTTCTTGGTAAAAAATACAGCTTTAATGAAATTAGGCATGTAATAATTGATGAATTCCAAGATTATTCCTACATGGAAAAACTAATAATATCCCTTATTTTCAAGAATTCCCATATGACTCTTCTTGGTGATGTTAATCAGAAAATTAATTATTATATAGAAAAAGTTAATGATAAGGATCTATTTATAAATGCAAAATCAGTGAAGCTTGATAAAAGTTACAGGTCAACATTTCAGATAGCTAAATTCTGTAATGATATGCTAAAAGATAATCTTGATATAAAGTATTTTAATAGGCAGGGTAACGAACCGGAAATAATTACCAAAAGTTCTTACGATATAGATTCATTAGCAATGCTTATAAAAGAAAAAGTATCACAGTACAGAGCATTCGGTTATCGTTCCATTGCGATTATTACCAGAACTGAATTCTTTTCAAAGAAGCTTCAGCCATATTTAAAAGACGCAAAAATAAATAGAGTAACGGAAAAGAGTGCATCATATACATATGGCACAGTTCTTATTCCTTCATATTTGACAAAAGGACTAGAGTTTGATGCAGTAATTGTTCTCGATACTGAAATTGATAAGTTTAATAAAGAAAAAGAAATGAATCTATTTTATACTTGCTGTACAAGAGCTCTGCATGAGCTTTTGATAATTAATTAATCAATAACACCTTTTTGCAGGTTTCGTAAACATGCTTCATAACTGCATCATTACCTTGCTCATTTAAACATTCATGACGCATTTTATCAAAAATATGTATTGTGACATTTTTAATGTCAGCATTTTCTAATCTTGCAGCTAGAGAAAGAGGACCTTTTGAATTCGCTCCTACAGGATCTTCAGAGCCTGACATCAGGTGAATTGGTAAATCTTTTGGTATTTTGGATATCCTGTCTTCTTTATATATAACTGACAATGCTTTAAATAATTCTTTAAATAATCCAATTGAAGGCACATATCCGCATAAAGGATCTTGAACATATTTATCTACTTCCTTTTCATCTCTAGATAACCAGTCAAAATCAGTTCTATTTGGTTTAAACTGTTTGTTAAATTGTCCAAAAGATAGAGCATTAAGTATTTTAGTTGGTTTATCTCTACCCATAAACAGTTCCTGAAGTCCTGCGATAAATTTACCAACATTTAGAATAATTGATGGTTGCTGGTCATTAGTACCGGATAAAATACATGCATCTATATTAGAAGCATACTGTTCAATATATGAAAGGCTCATGAAAGAACCCATGCTGTGACCAAATAACACAATTTTTTTATCAGGATTATTTTCATGTGCGTATTCAACAAGAGAATTAATATTCATTACACATTCCTCAAAACCATTTAATGGCCATAAGCCCAGATTAGTTGAATAAATGCCTTGACCTAGATGATCAATACAATATTGTTGCACATTATGATTTTTTAGAAAAGCAGAAAGCCTATTATACCTTGCAGCATGCTCTGCCAAGCCTGTAGCAACAACAAGAACAAAGTCAGGATTGTCAACCTGATGAGGTTTATATACGAAAAAAGCTCTGTTTTTTCCTTTAATTGAAAAATATTCTGTATTCATATTATTATCACTCCCTTATGCTAATGATATCATAAGAATGAATAATAACCAATAAATATAATTTTAATTAAAAAAAACAGGTTATAAGCAATATGTCAAATACAATGGAAAGGATTAAGTATCTTTATTCATTGATTTTTCATATATATAAGAGTAAAATACTATAAAATGGAGGTAGAGCATTTGGGCATTTGGGATAAGATTGAAAGCATTTCCTATGATGAGATGCGTGCTATACAAGATAAAAGATTAATTGAAACAGTAAAATATGTTTATGATAATGTTGAATATTACAAGAAAAAAATGGATAACATAGGTTTACTTCCTGATGATATAAAGAATTGTGATGATTTATATAAACTTCCCTTCACAACAAAGGATGATTTGAGAGATACATATCCTTACGGGCTTGTTGCTGTCGATATGGATGAGATAGTAAGAATTCACGCATCATCTGGAACTACTGGGAAAAAAATCGTCGTAGCATATACAAAAGATGATATTGATACATGGTCGGATATGATGGCTAGATGTTTTGCAAGAATAGGAACAGAAATTAGAGATATAGTTCATGTAGCATATGGATATGGCCTATTTACTGGCGGACTTGGGGCTCATTATGGGGCTGAAAGACTTGGAGCTACAGTTATTCCGATTTCAGGAGGAAACAGCAGAAGGCAGGTTGAATTTCTTACAGATCTAAAACCTACAATTATCGCCTGTACACCATCATATATGCTGCATTTATATGAAGTCATGACAGAAGAAGGATTTACAACAAAGGATATTTCACTTAAAGCAGACATGTTCGGAGCGGAGCCATGGAGTGAGAATATGAGAAAAGAGATAGAACGTCTTCTTAATATAAAAGCATATGACATTTACGGATTAAGTGAGATAACCGGACCAGGAGTAGCATCTGAATGCATCGCTCAAAATGGTCTGCATATTAATGAAGACTGTTATCTTCCGGAAATTATTGACATTAAATCGAAGAAGCCTTTAGGACTTGATATGCAAGGTGAGATAGTATTCACAACCATTAAGAAAAAGGGAATGCCTTTAATTAGATATAGAACAAAAGATATAACGAAATTGTTTCGAGATGATTGCGAATGTGGCCGTACATTAGTTAAAATGGAACGTGTAACAGGCAGGACAGATGATATGTTGATAATAAGAGGAGTAAATGTTTTTCCTTCGCAGATAGAGAGCGTATTGTTAGAATTTAGCCAATTGACTCCTAATTATCAAATTATTGTTGACAGGATAAACATGATGGATGTATTGGAAATTCGTGTTGAAATGAATGAAAATCTTTTTTCTGATGAGGTAAGAAAGATAGAAATGCTTGAAAGAAATATTACACAAGCAATAGAAAGCGTATTAGCTATTAGTGCAAGAGTCAAATTAGTAGAACCTAAATCAATAGAAAGAAGTGAAGGAAAAGCTGTACGAATAATAGATAAAAGAAAGATTTAATGGAGGGTAGGAATGTTAGTTAAGCAGATATCTATATTTCTGGAAAATAAAGAAGGCAGACTTGCAGAACTGACTTCTATACTGGCTGACGCATGTATAAATATAAATGCTCTTACAATCGCTGATACATCTGATTTTGGTATATTGAGGATAATTGTCGATGATGTATCAAAAACTGAAAATCTTTTGAAAAAAAATGGTTTTTCAGTAAGTGTAACTGATGTAGTAGCTCTTGATATTGATAATGTACCAGGCGGTATAGCAAAGCCTTTAGCAATGCTTCATAAAAGCGGAATATCAGTAGAATATATTTATGCTTTTCTTGCTAAAAAGGATGATACAGCACATGTCATTTTTAAAGTCAGTGATGTAACTGCCGCAGTAGACATCCTTAGCAAAAACGGATTCAGGAATACGGCAAAATCATGAAAGCTGAAATAATTGCAGTTGGTACAGAATTGCTAATGGGACAAATCAACAACACCGATGCAAGTTACATGTCAAAAAAATTTCCTGAATGTGGTGTTTTTGTATACTATCATACTGTAGTCGGAGACAATGCAATCAGACTTGAAAATTGTATTAATCTAGCATTATCCAGAGTTGATGTAGTAGTGCTCACAGGAGGATTGGGTCCTACTCAGGATGATTTGACTAAGGAGACAGTAGCCAAGGCATTGGGATTAAAACTGATTTTTCATAAGAACATACTTGCTGATATTAAAGCATATTTTGAAATAACCAAATACAATAGTAGAAATACGATTATGACAACCAATAATGAAAAACAGGCATATTATCCTGAAGGCTCTTTAATATTACCGAACAAAAATGGGACAGCTGCTGGATGCATTATAGAACATCAAGTCGATGGATTTATGAAAACTGTTATTCTGCTGCCTGGACCACCATGGGAAATGGAACCGATGTTTGATGAATATGTAATTGAACATTTTAAAAAGAAAAATTCTGAAGGATTGAAGTCAGTTTATCTAAAAATGTTCGGTATCGGAGAGTCAGCGATGGAAACACTGATATCAGACATAATTTCTTCACAAACAAATCCCACAATAGCCCCATATGCAAAAAAAGGCGAGGTTATGTTGAGGATAACAGCAAGATATGACAAACAGACAGATGATGCAGATAAGATTCTTGCACCGGTATTGGATATGTTGTACAAAAGGCTAGGACAATATATATACGCTGATATTGATATCGAAATGAAGGATGTAACAGCTAAACTATTGATAGAAAAGGATATAACAGTATCTTTTGCAGAATCATGTACAGGAGGGATGTTTTCACAAATGCTTACTGATGTATCTGGCATCTCTAATGTTTTTACAGGCTCAGTAGTCGCATATTCGAATGAGGTTAAAGAGAATATACTAAAAGTAAAACATAGTACTTTGGAAAATTACGGAGCGGTAAGCAGCAAGACTGCAGTTGAGATGGCAGAAGGTATAAGAAAATTATGTAAGACTGAAATAGGTATTTCTATAACTGGTATTGCCGGCCCCACAGGAGCGACTCCAAATAAACCTGTTGGTCGTGTCTATATAGGTATCAGTTCAGAAAAAGTGACAGAATCATATGAATATACTTTTAGCGGTAACAGAGATAAGATAAGATATTATTCATGTCTTCATGCTATGAATATTTTGCGCCTTTATGCGCTATCGAAAGGATGAGATTTGAAAGAGATTAAATTTAAAAGCACAGTATTTCTAATAATGGCTTCGGTCCTTTTAAGCAGGGTTATGGGATTTGTAAGAACAGCGCTTATCCCAATAAAAATGGGAGGGCTATCCAGTGTTACAGATGCATATAATGCAGCTTTCCAGGTTCCGGATTTGATGTATTCTATGCTTATAGGTGGAGCTATCGCATCTTCTTTGATACCTGTTTTGGCAGGTTATGTAGCAAAAGGAGAAGAAAAAAAAGGTTGGAGATCAATCAGCTCCTTTATAAATATTGTTTCAATCATTATGTTTATTGTCGTAATATTAGGTGTAATATTTGCAAGACCTTTAGTAAATATTCTGGTTCCTGGCTATGATGAACAGACTTTAAACTTAACTGTACAGCTTACAAAGACTCTGATGCCAATAGCCTTTTTCATGATGCTTGCAGGGTTATGTAATGGCATAATGAATTCATATAATGAATTTATCATACCTGCATTCGGACCTTGTTTATATAATCTTGCATCAATTATCAGTATCTTATTATTCAGTAATAATGATCCAGCGGATAATTACGGAGTAAATAAAGTCGTTATGGGCATTGTCATATGTGCTGGACTATATTTTTTATTCCAATTCGCGTTCAGCTACAAGCATTTTAAGCATAATTACAGAGTTATAATCGCATATAAAGAATCTGATTTTAAATTACTTATTGCTCTTGCTGTACCTTCTTTGCTTACTTCTATGCTTGGTCAGGTAAATTTGATTATATCAAGATATTTTACAGCATTTTTTGATACCGGGTCAGTAACTGCTCTTGAGCTTGTTAATAAGACATGGCAGATGCCTTTAGGAATTATAGCTCAAGCGATAGGAATAGCGATGCTGCCATCATTAGCTGCTGTTTATGACAGTGATAAAAAAAGTGAGGTCATTTATAAAATCAACTCTGCCATGCGTTTGGTAATATTTTTATCCATACCATCTGCAATAGGTTTATCTGTGTTAAGCAAACCGCTAATACAGGTGCTATTTAATTTTGGCACAATAGACCAAGAAGGTATAATGCTGGCCGCCAACCTACTTATTGGTTACTCGCTCGCATTGGTCATGCAGTGTGTGATTACTATTGTAAATAGGGTATATTTTTCTACTAAAAATTCTATAATTCCATTTTGGGGAAGTTTGATAGGTGTTATTTTTAATTATCTGATTGCACTTATAATGATAAAAGTTACCAATATTGGCTTATTCAGCGTGCCTTTAGCATATTCGTTGTCATCTGTTTTAAATCTTGCTTATCTTTCATTACTTTTTAAAACGAGGATAAAGGATTACAGTTTTAGAGGAAATATGCCAATTATCATTAAATCCTTATTAGGTGCGCTTATGATGGGATTAGTCGTATATTTATTAGATTTATATGCAATGCCTGCAGTATTTGGCAAGGTTATTTTTGAACTTGGCAAGCTAAAGCAGTTTTTATGGGTTCTTATAGAATTTTGTGTAGGTGTAGTAATGTATATGTTCCTAACTTATATCATGAAAGCAGATCAGTCACGTGAATTAATAAATATAGGTAAAGCAAAAATAAAGAGCATATTTGGTAAATAATAGTATATACGAAAAAATATTCCTTGTATGTAATTTTTAGATGATATATAATATCTTTAAGTAATCAATACAAGACTTACAAAGGAGCATATTATGGATAAGAAGAAAGCATTGGAAGCATCATTAGCCGGAATAGAAAAGGCGTATGGTAAGGGAGCAGTAATGAGGCTTGGCCAGAATATAGGGATGACTGTGGAATCTATACCTTCGGGTGCAATATCACTTGATATAGCTTTAGGTATAGGTGGAGTGCCAAGAGGAAGGATAATAGAGATATATGGACCCGAATCTTCAGGAAAAACTACAGTAGCTTTACATGTTATCGCTCAAGCTCAAAAAGCAGGCGGTGAAGCTGCATTTATTGACGCTGAGCATGCTTTAGATCCAATTTATGCAAAAAAACTTGGAGTAAATATAGATGAACTGATTGTAAGCCAACCGGATACTGGCGAACAAGCATTGGAAATATGTGAAGCTTTGGTGAGAAGCGGAGCGCTTGATGTAATTGTAATTGACTCTGTTGCTGCTTTAGTACCTAAGGCTGAAATTGATGGGGAAATGGGAGATGCTCATGTCGGGCTTCAGGCTAGACTGATGAGTCAGGCTTTAAGAAAACTTACAGCTGTTGTTTCAAAATCAAAAACGACTGCAATATTCATTAATCAGTTACGCGAGAAGGTAGGTATTATGTTCGGTAACCCTGAAGTTACGCCAGGAGGAAGAGCATTGAAGTTTTATTCAAGCGTAAGGATAGAAGTAAGAAAAGCCGATAATATAAAAATAGGTGATAATATTATAGGAAGCAAAACAAAAGCCAAAATAGCAAAAAATAAAATAGCTCCTCCTTTCAAAACAGCTGAATTTGATATTATTTATGGACATGGAATATCTAAAGAAGGTTGTTTAGTTGATGTAGGCGTAGAATGCGGTGCAATAGAAAAATCAGGAGCATGGTATTCATATAAGGACCAAAGGATAGGGCAAGGACGTGAGAATGCAAAAGATTTTTTAGTTCAGAATCCTGGTGTAGCAGATGAAATTGAAAAAGTAATAAGAGCTACATATGATTTGGATAAAAAACAAGAATCTAAATCAGATACGGTTGCAGATGAGTGATGGTAAAACAATAATTAAAAAAGAATCAACAAAAACAGGTTTTAACCTTACTTTTTCAGATGGATCACAGCTATTTATAGATGAGGAAACATACTTTAAAAAGAATGTATATGAAAAAAATTATTTGGCTGAACCTGAGATAATTGAGATTAAAGAAAAGACTGAAGCCAGACAGTGTTATAACAAAGCTTTATCATATCTTTTAAATGGAAGCAAGACAGAAAATCGTCTTAGAATATACCTTGAAAATAAAAGGTTCAGTTATAAAGCAGTGAATATGGCTGTTGATTTATTAAAAGGAGATAATAAGATAAATGATTTTGAATTCATAAATAAATATATAAACAAGCAATTGAAACAGAACATTAAAAGAGATAAGCTTATTGCTAAGCTGATTTATCAAGGAATAAGTCAGGAAATTGCAATTGAAGCAGTAGACAAGGTAATTAAAAATGATGAAGATACTTATTAATTCCCTCGGATGTCCCAAGAACCTTGTGGACAGCGAGATAATAGCAAAATCATTATCTGATGGTGGATATAATTTTACTGATAATATTGAAAATGCAGATGCTGTAGTCATTAATACTTGTTCATTTATTGAACCAGCAGTAAAAGAAGCTATTGATGTAATACTTGATGCTGCTAGATATAAAGAAAAGGGAAGTCTTAAAAAAATTATAGTTACGGGATGCCTAGTAGAAAGATATAAAGAACAGATACTTGATTCGATTCCGGAGGTTGATTTATGTGTGGGAATCGATGGATATAACGACATAACATCAATACTTAAAAAAACAGAAAAATCTGTAATATGCGGTCCCAAAACAGATGTTTCATTTATGAATAAATCAAGAATCCTTTCAGATAATACTGCAAGCGCTTATATTAAAATATCTGAAGGATGTAATAACAAGTGCACCTACTGTACTATACCTTCGATACGTGGGAAATTTAGAAGCAGGACAATTGATGATATATATCAGGAAGTAGAAAATCTTTGTGTTTCGAATGGCATAAAAGAAATAACTCTTGTAGCACAGGATACTACTGCATATGGAATAGATATTTATGGAAAACCATCTCTTGTCAATCTACTTGCAAAACTTGAAACTATAAAATCTCTTGAATGGATAAGGCTTCTTTACTGTTATCCTGAATTAATTTCAGATGAGCTAATTGAGATTATGAAAAACAGCACTAAAATACTGCATTATATTGATATGCCTTTACAGCATTCTTCAGATAAAGTATTGAAATTAATGGGTCGTAAAGGAACATATAAAGAATATACTGACTTAATTAATAAATTACGTTCAAAAATACCTGATATCGTAATAAGAACAACATTTATAGTAGGCTTTCCTCAAGAAACAGAAGAAGATTTTGAAAATTTATGTTTATTTATAAAAGAAAATCGTTTTGACAGAGCTGGATTTTTCGAGTATAGTAGGGAACCAGATACTCCTGCATACAAGCTCAAAGGTCAAATATCAAAACAGGTAAAAGCACAAAGACGTGAAGTAGCTGAAAATCTGCAAAATAGCATCTTGTTAAATAAGAATGATGATAGGATAGGCAGAGAATATAGTATAATTATTCAAGGAATTTCTGAAGACGGATTATTTTATGTAGGCAGATCTTATGCTGAAGCATATGAAATAGATCCACTAATCTACATATCCAGCAAAGAGCCTTTAAATGTTAAGGATATTGTAAATGCTGTAATAGTGGCGAAGGATGATGATTCTTTGTTTGCGGAGGTTGTTGTATGAATATTGCGAATAAGCTTACTTTAGCTAGAATAATAATGATTCCCTTTTTTATTATTTTTGCTATTCCTACACCTGAATGGTTAAGTGAACCTGTTTTCAGTTTTCATAACATATATGGAACTTTAATTGCATTGATTATTTTTGTTATCGCATCATTAACCGATCTTCTTGATGGTTACTATGCGAGAAAATTAAAGCTTGTAACGAATCTTGGTAAATTTATCGATCCTATCGCAGACAAAATATTAATAACAAGCGCTTTAATAATAATGGTTCAAAGGACTGATATAGCAGCTTATACTGTTGTAATTATTATTACAAGGGATTTGATAGTAGATGGCTTAAGACTTGTAGTCAGTCAAAAAGGTCAAGTAATCGCTGCTAATATATATGGTAAAATAAAAACTAATCTTCAAATTATAAGCATTTGCATATATCTTGTAGATTTTTATATAGACTTATGGTATATTCCGCAAATTATATATGCTATAGCATTGATAGCAACAGTATACTCTGGAATAATATATATTAAAGCATCATTAAAATTTTTGTCAGATTAGTAAAAAAATTAATACAATGCTACAAATGTCTTATGTTTTCACTTTACAAATCATGAGCGATAGATTATACTGATATAAATTTGTTATCAGGTGATAAATTTGTAAAAAGGATAAGAATGACAAAAGCGACACAAAAAAAACTGAAGAAACTTGAAGATTTAAAAAGACTGCTCTCAGAGAATCCATATATGAATGATAATCAGCTAGCAGTTACTCTAGGGGTAAGCGTACCATGTATAAGAAATTATAGGAATGAGCTTGGTATCAAGGAAGTTCGAGAAAGAATTAAAGATACAGTTAGATCACTTGCTCCAGAGGATATAGTAGGCACTATAACAGAATTAAAACTAAATGAAAGCGGTAAAGCCGAGTTCGTCACGACTTCAGATATGGTCTTTAAGAAAACTAATATTGTAAGAGGGCAGTATTTGTATTCATTTGCTGAATCTGTCGCAATATCAGTAATAAATGCTGAAGCTTCATTAGTCGGAGTAGCAAATATAAAATACAAAGAGCCTGTATATGCTAATGAGAAATTAACTGCAAAAGCTGAAGTTACACAAATTAGGATGGATAATTTCTTTGTTTGGGTATTTGTATATAGAGAAAATAAAGAAATTTTTAGAAGCAAATTTATACTTGTGTCAATTTAATGAGAGGTTATATGAATATACTTGTAGATGCTATGGGCGGAGACAATGCCCCTCAAGCAATAATATTAGGATGTCTGGATGCTATAAAAAAGAAAGATGGATTTAGAATTACATTATATGGAGATAAAAATATAATAGAGAATTTATTAAAGGGACATAAGTATGACAACTCCAGAATAAGTATTGAACATTGTACTGATGTAATACTTTCTACAGATATCCCTACGCATGCTGTAAAAAATAAAAAAGAATCCTCAATGATTAAAGCGTTGACAATGCAAAGTAATGGATTTGGAGATGCTGTCATTTCAGCAGGTAATTCTGGAGCTCTTCTTGCAGGATCCTTGCTTGTTACAGGAAGGATAGAAGGTGTCATTCGTCCTGCATTAGGAGCATTAATCCCTTCAGGAAATAAATTTGCCTTGCTTATTGATGCAGGTTTGAATTCATGTCTTAGAGCGGAAAGCTATGTCCAATTTGCAAAATTTGGAAGCGAATATATGAAAATAATTTCCAAGTGTGATAATCCTATAGTCGGATTATTAAATATCGGTACTGAAGAAAATAAAGGAAGCATGGAAACAAAAGAAGCAAATATTCTTTTAAAGCAGTCAGGATTAAACTATTACGGGAATATTGAAGGGCATAGTGTAGTTGAAGGATTAGTCGATGTTATAGTGACAGATGGTTTTACCGGTAACGTGTCACTCAAACTTATTGAAGGAACTGCTTCATACATATTTAATAAAATGAAGGCAGTATTCAAAGTTGACTTATTGCATAAACTAGCTGCTCTGATCATGAACAGTGATATGAAAAAGTTTAAAGCAAATCTTAATCCAGATATTATGGGTGGAGCTCCAATATTAGGAGTTAATGGTTTAATCATAAAGTCACATGGTAACTCTAAAGCTAAAACTATTATGAATGTAGTACTAAAAACAGTTTCACTTGTGGAAAATGATATTGTAGGTAATATAAAGAAAGCAGTGTGTTAAACGCATAATGCGTATTAATATAAATAGTAATATTGACGATGGGATAATAATAGAATATTATAAATACATCCATCGTACAGACGGGAGGATAAAATGGTATTTGAGAAAGTAAAAGCGATTATTGTAGAACAATTGGGTGTAGATGCTGATAGCATAACAATGGAATCTTCATTTATTGAAGATTTAGGAGCGGATTCATTAGATATAGTAGAACTTATAATGTCTATGGAAGACCAGTTCAAAATAACTATACCTAATACAGAAGCTGAAAATATCTCTACTGTTGCTGATGCTGTAAATTTCATTGAAAATAACAGATAAGCAGAACAAAGGCTATTTTAAATAGCCTTATTTTCTTTGGATTTGAAAATCTTAAGAAAATAAGGTTATATGCAATTTTAATCGCATACCTATAATAAACAGGTATTATACTTGTTTCGAATAATGGATAAAATGGAAAACTACATTAATGATAAATCAATATCAGCAGTTGAGAAAGCTATAGGATATATTTTTAGAGATAAATCTTTATTGTCAACTGCTTTAAAACACAGTTCATATGATAAGTTAGAAAATTATGAAAAACTGGAGTTTCTTGGAGATTCCGTACTATCAGTCGTGATTAGTGAATTCCTTTTTAGAACACATAGTTATCTGCTTGAAGGTGAGATGACAGTAACAAGAGCATATGCGGTATGTGAGGAATCTTTATCTAAGGCATGCAGAAATCTAGGTATAGACAAATATATACTAGTCGGTATGTCTGCAATAGGTGCAAAAGTAAATACAAATAAATCTGTTATTGCTGATGCATTTGAATCGGTAATAGGTGCAATTTATCTGGATTCTGGATTTGATTATGTGAAATCATTTATTATTTCCAATTTAAACGAATTCATTGTAGAATATATTAAATCAGGAGATAATAATGATTACAAAACAAAGTTACAGCATCTAGTTCAATCACAATATCAAGATGAACCAAAATATGTTGTAAAGGATGAAAAAGGACCGCCTCATGACAAGACATTTATAGTTGAAGCTCAAGTTATGGGTAAAACATATGGTAATGGAAAAGGCAAGACCAAAAAAGAAGCACAGCAGTCGGCGGCTAAAGATGCTCTCAACTACATAGAAAAAAAGGTTTAAATAATAATGATTCTTAAAAAAGTAGAATTGCAAGGATTCAAATCCTTTGCCACAAGAACAGTACTGGAATTTAATAAAGGTATAACGGCGATAGTAGGTCCCAATGGAAGCGGTAAAAGCAATATTGCAGATGCTATTAGATGGGTTTTAGGTTCACAAAGCTCAAAACAGCTTCGAGGGATTAATATGAGCGATATGATATTTTCCGGAACACAGTACAGAAAACCTGTGGGTTTTGCTGAAGCATCGCTGTATTTCGATAATAAAGAAAAGGATCTCGCTTTAGACTATGAGGATGTCAAAATTACAAGAAGATTATATCGTTCAGGAGAATCAGAGTATTCAATTAATGATAAGAATTGTAGATTAAAAGATATTCAAATGCTCTTTTTTGACACCGGCGTAGGCAAAGAGGGATATTCAATAGTAGGCCAAAACGAAGTCAAAGATATTATAGATAGCAACAGCATTGAAAGAAGAGGAGTATTTGAAGAAGCTGCAGGCATAATGAAATACAAACAGAAGAAGCTTGAAGCATTGCGTAAGCTTGCTAGTACCGAAGAAAATCTTACAAGAATTAACGATATTATATTGGAAATAGAAAACCAGCTCGAACCATTAAGGGTACAAGCTGATAAAGCCAAGGAATACTTAAGAGTATATGAAATTTTGAAGATTAACGAAGTCGGTCTTTACCTTAATAATCTCGAAATGTATCAAAAGAGAATTCAGAAATATGAACAGGATATTCAGCTGTTAACAGAAGATATAAAAATAAAAGAACAAGAACTTGAAAGCATAAAACAGGAAAATAAAGACAGTAATGCTGTTATCAATCAATATGAAGAAGAAGAACAGAAACTTAAGGATGAATTAAATATTTTTTTGAGAGAACTTGAAGCATCAAGACATGACATTATATTGTGCAATGAAAGACTAGCAAATGCTGTTAATGAACAGATAAAGAATAAAAAGGAAATTGATGAATATGAACAAAGAGAGAAAGAGCTGTCAAAAGATTATCTGACAAAAGAAGACAGAAGAAAATATCTTGAAAAACAGTTTTTAAATTATAAGGAAAAGCTTGATTCTCTTACAGCTGAGGCAGAAAGTATAACTTCATCATTAAGCGGAAGCGAAAAGCATTTAGCAAATGTTAAAGCTTCTTTAATGAAACATATAGAAGAAACATCAGAGTTAAAACTAGAAGTTAACAATATTATTAACGAAAAAAAAGCTTTACGGACACAGCTTGAAATGCTGGATGTAAATATTAACAAGACAATTTTAGAGAATGATTCTATATTGCTTACAAAACAGGAAAGTCAGAAGAAAAACATCATATCAAAAAAACAAAATGAAGAATTATCGGATAAAAGAGACGAATGTAAAAAAAGTTTCGCATTGTTACAGAAACAAATTGAACTATCAAAAACATCAGAACAGAACATAAAAACGAAAATAGAGATACTGCAAAGTAACTATAAACTAATTTATGATATGGAAAAACAAATGCATGGTTACAAGCAGGATGTTAAAGCAGTTCTCGAAAATAAGACACTTGATGGAATAATCGATGTAGTAGCAAAACTTTTCAGTACTGATGAAATTTATAATACTGCTATAGAAGCTGCTTTAGGAGGCAATATACAAAATGTTGTAGTGGAGAATGAAGAATCAGCAAAAACAGCAATCGCTTTTTTGAAATCAGAAAGACTTGGACGTGTGACATTTTTGCCTGTGAACTCAGTCAAAGTAAATAAATTTGATAACAAAGAAGAAACTGAGATTCTAAATTTTAAAGGAGTAATAGATATCGCCTACAAACTTCTTGATTATGATGAAAAATATGAAAACATAGCAAGAAATCTTCTCGGTAAAATAGTTGTTGTTGATACATATGATAATGCTGTATATATCTCAAGAAAAACACAGAGCCGATATAAACTTGTAACTTTATCAGGTGAATTTTTCAATACTGGCGGTTCCATTACAGGCGGTACCCAAAATTTTAGTAAAATCGGGTTGCTTGGAAGGCAGAAACAGCTTGAAAAGCTGGAAAATGAAATTGTTACACATAAAGAAAAACTTGAAGAATCGGTCTTAAAGAACGAATCTATGTCAAAACAAGCATCAGATATATCTTTTGAGATAGAAAAGTTGGAAAGCAAGTTAAATGAAAACAACATGGTTATTGCAAAACTTGAATCCTCAATATCATCACTTGAAGAAGCATATAGCAATAATATAAATTCTCTAAATAACACTAAAAACAGAAAAAGGGATCTTATTGATAAATACGACAGTTATGATGAAAAGATAGCCATATTTGATAATAAGATAAATATTTTAAATACTCAGATTGAAAACGACAAAATTAGCATAATCGAATATGAGGAATCACATAAGAAGGAATCTGTTAAAAGAGATAATATTTATCTGGATATTTCTGATTTAAAAGTATCAGTAAATTCTATTGAAGAAACTTTGAAGAGTAATGATGAGTCACTTATAAGAATTGGTTTTGAAAAACAAGCTTTAACTGTCAAGCGTAATTCATTAATTAAAAGGAATGAACAGATTAATGACATAAAAGAAGAACTTCAAAAGCAAATTCAGCAGAAGTCAAAAACGATAAACAATCCTGATAAAATCCAAGAAGAAATGAACAAGAAAATACGGGAAGTTCAGGATAAGAGAAAAAAACTTACAGCAGAGAATGAGAATTATATACAAAGTATGACTGATGCTAATAAAGATATAATGCTTCTTTCGAATAAGATTTCATCAATAGAAGTAGTGAAAGCTAAAACAGATGCTGAAATGACTGCTATGAAAGAGCGTATGTGGGATGAATATAATTTAACACATAATGAGGCATTACAGAAGCATGGTGAAATTGAAAACATAACAGAAGCAAGAAAAGAGATAGCAAATGCTAAAAATATAATAAAACAGCTAGGTTCGGTTAATCTGGATTCTATTGAAGATTATTCCAAAACCAATGAAAGATACAGGTTCTTTAATACACAGAAAGAAGATATAGAAAAATCAAAAGAAGATCTTTATAAGACTGTAAATGAGATGAACACCGTTATGAAAAAGCTGTTCAAAGAAAAATTTGCGATAATAAATGACAATTTTAATGAGATATTTGTAAAACTATTTGATGGCGGGCAAGCAAGGCTTGAGCTTACGGATGAATCAGATATTCTTGAATGCGGTATAGAAATTATCGCTCAGCCTCCTGGTAAGAAGCTTCAAAATATGATGCTTTTATCTGGCGGAGAAAAAGCTTTTACTGCAATTGCTCTTATTTTCGCTATGCTAAAACTAAATCCATCCCCATTTTGTATTTTTGATGAAATTGACACATCACTTGATGATAACAACGTGCTTAAATACTGTAATTATCTTAACGACCATAAAGATAAAACACAATTCGTGCTAATAACGCACAGAAAGGGTACCATGGAGAATTCTGATTCCATTTATGGGGTAACAATGCAAGAACATGGCATAACAAAAGTCGTATCCATGCAAATCACAGAATAATATGAATTTTTTTCAGCGACTTAAAGAAGGTTTAACAAAAACAAAAGAGAAATTAACAAAGCAGATAGATAACCTTTTAGCTTCTTTTAGAAAAATCGATGAGGAACTGTTTGAGCAATTGGAAGAGATTTTAATTGAGAGCGACATAGCTGTTAATACAGTGATGCAAATCACAGAACAGTTAAAGCAGGAAGTAAAAATAAATAATATATCTGATCCGCAACAAATAAGAGGCTTATTGAAACAGAAACTTTATGATATTTTATCTAAAAACAATAATACAAGTCTATTCGCTCTTGATGAAAAAAACAAAGATAAACTTAATATTATTTTAGTTGTCGGAGTAAACGGCACTGGAAAAACTACATCTATAGGTAAACTTGCTTGGATGCTTTCAGATAATAGCAAAAAAACTCTTCTTGCTGCAGCTGACACTTTCAGAGCAGCAGCATCAGAACAACTTACTGAGTGGGCTAAAAAAGCGCATGTCGATATTGTAACACATTCAAGCGGAGCTGATCCAGGAGCTGTGGTATACGATGCCATTCATGCTTCTAAAAAAAGAGGAATAGATGTACTCATATGCGATACTGCCGGAAGACTTCACACAAAAAGTAATCTTATGGATGAACTTAAGAAAATTCGCAAAGTAATAAACAAAGAAGCACCGGATTCTATAGTAGAAACACTACTAGTAATTGATGCCTCTAGCGGACAGAATTCAATGGTCCAGGCAAAAGTATTTGATGAATGCGTTAGTATAGATGGTATAATATTGACTAAACTTGACGGCACAGCAAAAGGAGGAATTATCATATCCATATGTAACGAATTGAATATACCGGTTAAATATATCGGTATAGGTGAAAAAGCAGATGACCTCAAGCCATTTGATGCGAAAAGTTTTATTGAAGCGCTATTTGACATATAGCAGGGTATATGTTTATAATATATAAATAAAAGCAAGGATCCGAAGAGTAGATATGCTGATTCTTCAAGAGAGTATGTGGAAGGTGTGAACATATAGTAAAGCATAATGAAAATCATCGGGGAGCTGGTTACCTGAAATATTAGTAAGGATACCCGGAAAACAGACCGTTATCTAAATCGAGTGGCTTTTTAAGCAACTAGGGTGGTACCACGAATACTCTTTCGTCCCTTGAGGATGAGAGAGTTTTTATTATATGAAGCTATTTTAAGCTGGAAAGAGGACAGGATGTATAAAAAAGTTTCAACAGAATTGAATTTTGTAAAACGAGAAAAAGAAACATTAGAATTTTGGAAAATGAACAATGTTTTTGAAAAAAGCATATTAAACAGAGAGGGCTGCAAACATTTTACTTTTTATGATGGTCCACCTACAGCTAACGGAAAACCTCACATCGGGCATATACTTACCCGTGTAATAAAAGATATTATTCCAAGATACAAAACCATGAAAGGTTACCAAGTGTTAAGAAAAGCAGGATGGGATACTCATGGGCTTCCTGTTGAGCTTGAAGTTGAGAAACTATTAGGAATGGATGGCAAAGAAGATATCGAAAAGTATGGTGTCGAGCCATTTATAAAGAAATGTAAAGAAAGTGTATGGAAATACAAAGCGGAATGGGAAAAGATGAGTGACCGGGTCGGGTTCTGGGCGGATATGGATAATCCCTATATAACCTATGACAATAATTACATCGAATCTGAGTGGTGGGCATTAAAGAAAATATGGGATATGGGACTTTTATATAAAGGACACAAAGTCGTTCCATATTGTCCAAGATGCGGAACAAGCCTTTCTAGCCATGAGGTAGCTCAGGGTTACAAGGATATTACAGATAAAACTATTTATGTTAAATTTAAATTAAAAGATGAACCTGATACATACTTCATGGCTTGGACAACAACTCCTTGGACATTACCTTCCAATGTCGGGCTTACAGTAGGTAAAGATTTTGATTATGCAAAAATAAAGTATAACAACGAATTTATTATAATGGCTAAAGAACTAGTCGCTTCTGTGTTTGAAGGACTTGATTATGAAATAGTATCCGTAGTCAAGGGTAAGGATCTTGAATATAAGAAATATGAACCTTTATTTGATTTTGCGGATGAACAGGCAAAAAATAACGGATATTATGTTTGCCTAGGAGATTTCGTCACTCTTACTGATGGTACAGGAATAGTACATACAGCCCCAGCTTTTGGAGAAGATGACTCAGCAATAGGAAGGAAATATAATCTGCCATTCGTTCAGATGGTTGATGAATCCGGTCATATGAAAGAACAGACAGGCTTTTTAAAGGGGCTATTTGTAAAAGATGCTGACAAGGAAATTACAAAAGATTTAGATAGAAGAAGCCTTTTATTTAAAACAGCAGATGTTGAGCATTCATATCCGTTCTGTTGGAGATGTGATACTCCTCTTATATACTATGCAAGATCAACCTGGTTCATAAAGATGACTGCTATTCAAGACAGTCTTCTAAAAAACAATGATAAAATAAACTGGATGCCAGATACTATTAAAGATGGACGTTTCGGTAATTTCTTGCGTTCGGTAGTAGACTGGGGAATATCTAGAGAACGTTACTGGGGTACACCGCTTCCGATATGGGAATGTGAGTGCAAACACAGGGAAGCTATAGGCAGTATAGCAGAACTAAAGGAAAAATCAATTGACTGTCCTGAAGACATAGAACTTCATAAGCCATATATAGATAATGTCCATCTGAGATGTCCGAAGTGTTCTTCTGTAATGAAACGAGTACCAGAAGTAATCGACTGCTGGTTTGATAGCGGCTCTATGCCTTTTGCTCAGCATCATTATCCTTTTGAGAATAAAGAAATTTTTGAAAAAGGATTTCCTGCTGACTTTATTTCTGAAGCGCTTGATCAGACAAGGGGTTGGTTTTATACTTTACATGCAATATCATGTTTGTTATTTGACAGCCCAGCTTATAAAAATGTAATAGTTTTAGGTTTAGTACAAGATAAAGATGGACAGAAGATGAGCAAGCATAAGGGTAATGTAGTTGATCCTTGGGAAGTTTTAGACAACCAGGGTGCAGATGCTGTCAGATGGTATTTTTATACAGTCAGCGCTCCATGGCTTCCGAGCCGTTTCTATGAAAAAGCAGTAACAGAAGGACAAAGAAAATTTATGGGAACATTATGGAATACATATGCATTCTATGTTCTTTATGCGGAAATTGATAAATTTAATCCTATGGATCATAAACTGGATAAAAACACTTTATCTTTAATGGATAAGTGGATATTATCCAAGCTTAACACACTTGTAAAAAATACAGATAATAACCTTGAAAATTATAGGATATTTGAAGCATCCAGGGAGATTCAAGAGTTTACAGATGAGCTTAGCAATTGGTATGTAAGACGTTCACGTGAAAGATACTGGGGAAGTGAAGAGACTTTAGACAAGACAAATGCCTATATGACACTGTATACTTGCTTAGTTACTCTATCTAAGCTTGCAGCTCCTTTTACACCTTTTATAACTGAACAAATATACAATAACCTTGTTGCAAATCTCGACAGTTCTGCACCAATAAGCGTGCATCTTACAGATTATCCAGTAGCTGATGAATCGTTAATAAACAAAACAATGGAACAGCAGATGGAAGAGCTTCTTAAAGTGATAGTAATTGCTAGGAACTTAAGAAACACTTCTGGAATGAAGAATAGACAGCCTTTGCGTACACTTTATGTATCATCCCAAAACAAATTGGATAATGAATATATCATGTTGCTAAAAGATGAAATGAATATAAAAGAAATCCGCTATATATCAGATGCATCCATGTTTATTGATTATAGTTTAAAACCTCAATTAAGGACCTTAGGTAAAAAGTATGGGAAATTACTTCCAGCTATAGCTGAGCACCTGAAAAATGCTGATGGCGCTTTTGTAATGGGTTTATTTGATAAAGGTTTAAATTATGAGTTTACATTGGATGGATCGACTGTTATTTTGGAAAAAGATGATGTGTTAAGTGAAACTAAACCTAAAGGCGGATTCATATCACAATCAGATAATGAAATCACAGCAGTCTTAGATATTAATCTTGATGATGATTTGATTGAAGAAGGGTATATCAGGGAGATCGTCAGCAAAGTACAGACTATGAGAAAAGATGCAGGTTATGAAGTGACAGATAAAATAACTATCCTTATTGATAATAATGATGTACTTAAAGATCTGCTTTCAAGAAATTTTGATTCCATCAAGAAGGATGTGCTGGCAACTGAAATCGCTAAAGAATCTGATGACACGTTTTATAGCGCGACATGGGACATAAATGGAACAGATGCAGATATAAAAATAAAAAGAGTATAACACTCAAGTATGAATGAGCATATATTAAAAAATGATTATAATAACCTTTTCGTTTGAATTTATTGAATTATTCAAATAAATAATGTAATATAAACGTTGACTTGGTAATGAGAGGAATAAAATATGAAACAATTAAAAGTAGCTATTATAGGACAAGGAAGAAGCGGATATTCAATACATGGTTCTTTCTTAATTGATAATGCAGACAGATTCAAAGTTGTCGCTATCGTGGATCTTATAGAAAAAAGAAGACTTCTAGCAAAAAAAAGATATGGAGAAGATGTAATAACTTTTGAAAATTACAAAGATTTGTTTGGCATGGAACTAGACCTTGTCATTAATTCAACATACAGTCATTTACACTACAGTATTACTAAAGATCTTCTTACGCATGGTTTTAATGTGTTAACAGAAAAACCTTTCTGCGGTACAGCTGATGAAGTGCAGGATTTAATTGATACTGCAAAGAAACATAAAAGAATGCTTGCTGTATTCCAAAATTCAAGATTTGGTGCTTACTTCATGAAGATTAAGGAAATTATTGATTCGAAAGTTCTTGGTGATATCATTCAAGTGAGTATTAATTTTTCTGGTTTCGAAAGAAGATGGGACTGGCAGACGCTTCAATCATATAATGCTGGTAATTTATATAATACTGGTCCACATCCACTAGACCAAGCATTGCAAATTTTCGGAGAAGGAATGCCAAAGGTAAAAGCTTTTATGAGAAGAGTAAACACATTTGGCGATGCTGAAGATTATGCTAAAGTTATTTTATATGGTGAAAATAAACCTTTAATCGATTTGGAGGTAACATCCTGTCAAGGATATAAACCTTATGTATACAATATACAAGGTTCAAAAGGCGCATTGACTGCAACAATGACACAGATTAACTGGAAATACTTCAAAACAGAAGAGTTACCAGAACAGAAACTCTTGATATCTTTTGATAAGGAGGGTTCTGATGACCCCGCTTATTGTAAAGAACCTATAAAGTGGTATGAGGAGCAATGGAATGGGGAAAATGAAGTATATGGAACTTTTGGAGGAATGGCAAAAAGATATTATGATATGCTTTATAACCATATGATCAACGGAGACGAGCTTACAGTTACGCCGGAACAAGTAAAAATCCAGATAGCGGTCATTGAAGAAGCACATAGGCAGAATCCAATGAGCAAGAAGTTTTAAGGAGAAGCAATGGACGAAACAAATAATAAGGAAACTATAGTATCTGATGATGCATCAGCATTGAAGTCAGACACAGCAAATTCAACAACAAAGGAAAATAGCACAAATAATGTAAATACGGGCAAATCTAAAATATTAGGTTTTTTAAAGAAAAATGGTTTTTATCTTGGTCTAGGTATCCTGATTGTGATATTAGCTGTAGTACTTATTTTTGATGGAAACAGAACACTAAAAGGAGACATACCTTATGAAAGTACTGTCTTTATCGTAGGAGATAACTCAATTTCACTCATCAGATATAATGAGGAACCGATAATGCTTACTTCTTCATTATTCAAGGATTATGAAGACCAAAAGCTTGGATTAGAAGCACACAACGGGATATTGCTTAGCAAAGACGAAGAAAAAATTATGTATGTCGATAACCTTCACCTTGTTAACAATGAGGATTTGTCATCAAGCAGGCTTGTAGGCACACTATGGTTATTTGATGGTGTTAATAATATAAAAATAGCTGAAGAATCGAGTTTTTACTACGTTGTTAACGATGCTTTTGATACAGTACTATATAAAACATATAAAGTTTCTGAAGATGCATCTAGACTCGTAACTGATCTTTATAAATATGAACTTAGCACTAAGCAATCGTTATTAATAAGAGAAGACATGGATACAGATATATTCTCGTTGAGCAATGATGGCAAAGTATGCGTATTTCTAGATGACCTAACTGAAAGTCATGTGGAAAACGGTGAACCCACATATTCACTTTTCATTTATGAAAATAATCAAATAAAATTAATTGCAGAAAATGTATATGATTTGAATGCTTCTGCTTTTACAGGTAATGCAGATGTTAACTATCCTATCATTAGTAAAAACGGTGATAAGATTATCTACGCAACAATAAATTATGTTTATATGTTTGACGAAGATGAGGAAAAGGAAGAATCAGTCAATGATGAAGAAGAAAAAATTACTGTGTATCCTACATTTGACATGTATCTTTATCAAAATGAAACGTCAAAACTTATCGCAAAAAGCTGTGCGCAACTTATAGTATCCTATGACTTTTCTCAGATAATATATATAGATGATGTTGTAAATCATTTATCAAGGTATGATGAAATCGGATTTGCAGGTACTTACAGCCATTATGATGTTGAAACTGGAGTAAAAACCATAATAATGGAGGATGTTTTCGGATTTATAGAGAGAAATGTTTTAGGTTACGCTGATAATGATTTTATAAATGCAAACTTTTATTTTAAAAACTATGTGTTTGAAACGAATACTGCGCAACTGTATACAATGAAAAATGGAAAGGAAATACTTATAGATGATGAAGCCTCGGTTGGTTCTGACGAAGATCTGAAAATTGACTTTGTGTCGTTCTCACCTGATTACAAGGATGTATACGTTTTTAAGACATATATAAGTAAAACAAGTAGTTTACTTTACAGATATACTATAAAATCAAATGGTTCAATAAATGAATACATGTGCGAGGAAAAATATGTAATTAATGGTATAAAATTGTCACAAGACGGTAAATATCTTGTATACAATGCTGAAGGAAGACTCACTATTATATTTCCTGGCAATATTAAAAAGACCATTGAACGTGAAGGGGTTAGCTCCTTTGATATTACCGCAGGTGGAAGGTATGTATATTATTACAAAGAGACAGATATCGGAGTCGGGGCTGTCTATTATTATGATTTAGCTGAAAATAAGGAATCAGTAAGATTTATTAATAGAGTAAATGAAATATGGAATTATCATGGTGATATGGTTATGTTAAGAATGAATACGAATTATAACACTATGACTGGTGATTTGTATCTTTCTGATTTTGAACAGTTTGAATATATCAGCCCAACTGTTTACTCTCAGATAAAGACCAAAGTAACTGAAAGGTAGGCAAATATAACATCATTAAAAATTATTCCGCTTGGCGGATTAAATGAAATAGGCAAAAACCTTACCATTTTCGAGTATAAGAATGACATTCTTGTACTTGATTGCGGTATAACCTTTCCTCAAGAAGATATGCCAGGAGTAGATATAGTAATACCTGATATGTCATATCTTGTTAAAAACAAGGAAAAGATTAGAGGAGTATTCATTACTCATGGACATGAAGACCACATAGGAGCAGTGGGTTATTTGCTAAAAGAAGTAAATATACCTGTATATGGTGCAAAACTTACTTTAGGACTTCTTGAATCAAAACTTAATGAAATGAGTTTGCTGACTAGCGCCAAGCTTGTTGTTGTAGATAGTACTTCGAAAATATCAATTGGATGTTTCAAACTTGAATTTATTCCTGTCAATCACAGTATACCTGACACATATGCAGTTGTTATTACATCACCAGTAGGAATTATTCTTCATACTGCAGATTTTAAAATTGATTTTAATCCAGTGAGTGAAAAAGTAACAGATTTAAATAGATTTTCTGAAGTTGGCAACAGAAATGTCCTGCTTATGATGGCAGATAGTACAAATGCTACCAAAGAAGGTTACAGTATGAGCGAGAAAGCTGTTGGTGATTCGCTAGACAATCTCTTCAGAAAAGCGTCATCTAGGATAATAGTAGCCTCCTTCGCATCTAATATACATAGGATACAGCAGATACTCAATCTTTCAGAAAAGTACAAAAAAAAGGTATGCATCTTTGGTTACAGTATGCGGAATAACATAAAAAAATCAATGGAACTAGGTTATATTCAAGTAAAAAAAGGAGTAATTATTGAAGATTTTGAGATAAAGAATTATAAGTCCAAGGATATAGTCTTTATTGTAACAGGATCGCAAGGGGAGGTAAATTCAGCCTTGTCAAAAATTGCTTTTCGAAAGCATCCTAAAATAAGCATAGAAAAAAATGATCTTGTAATCATCTCCGCATCTGTTATACCTGGAAATGAGAAATACCTATATCGTGTTATAAATGAGCTTTTTAAGAATGGTGCAAATGTAATATATCAGACACTTCATGAAGTACATGCTTCAGGACACGCCTATAAGCAGGAATTGAGGCTTTTGATTACTTTAGTGCGTCCTAAGTACTATATGCCTGTACATGGCGAATTTATGCACATGGAAAGCAATGCCATGCTTGCGATGGATATGGGAATAAACGAGAAAAATATATTTCTGCTTGAAAATGGTGATGTAATGAATGTTAATTCCAACAGGATTACTGTAGAAGAGAGGATTAATGTGGGTGTGTCATTTATTGATGGCTCAGGAGTTGGCGAACTTGGTGACGATGTTCTTAAGGAGAGAGTAATACTTGCTCAGGATGGTATAGTGAATGTTTCAATTGTTATTGACAAAGAAGCCAGAACCCTTAAAGCAGAACCTGTTATAATTACAAAAGGTTTTATGTATGAAAAGGAATATGATGATATAATTAAAAAAATAAGGATTATGTTAAACGAAGATATTGACAAATATACCAAATCTTCAATAAGCATAAGTGATCTTCAAAATGTAATTAAAAAACGTTTAAGAACATATCTTTATCAAGAAACAAAAAGAAATCCGGTAGTTTTACCGGTTATTATGGAAGTATAGGTGGATATATGAAAGCATATGATATTTTAAAAGAAAGAGGTTTTATAGCCCAGGCAACAGATGAAGAGAAAATTAAAGATCTTCTGAATAATCAAAAGGTGATATTTTATATAGGTTTTGATCCTACCGCAGATAGCTTGCATGTAGGTCATTTTCTTCAGCTCATTGTTATGAGTCATCTACAGAAAGCAGGCCACAAGCCAATTGCTTTATTAGGTGGCGGGACAGCGATGGTAGGGGATCCTACCGGTAAAACGGATATGAGAAGAATAATGACAAGAGAGGAAATTGACCATAACGCGTCCTGCTTCAAAAAACAGATGTCTAAGTTTATTGATTTCACTAATGACAGAGCCATTATGGTAGACAATTACGAATGGTTGTCAAAGCTTGAGTATATTCCGTTTTTAAGAGATATCGGAATGCATTTTTCTGTTAACAGGATGCTTACAGCAGAGTGCTTTAAGTCAAGAATGGAAAAAGGCTTATCTTTCATTGAATTCAACTATATGCTTATGCAAAGTTATGATTTTCTTCTTCTAAAACGCAAGTATGGATGCATTTTGCAATTAGGAGGAGATGATCAGTGGAGTAATATTATTTCAGGGGTGGATTTAATTAGACGGAAAGATATGGAAGAATCCTATGGAATGACATTTAGTCTTCTTACGACTAATGAAGGTAAAAAAATGGGTAAGACAGAAAAAGGAGCAATATGGCTTGATGAGGAAAAAACATCTCCTTTTGATTTTTATCAATACTGGCGTAACATTGATGATGCTGAAGTCATTAAATGCTTAAAGCTTCTTACTTTTGTGCCAATGAAAAAAATAGAAGAATTATCTCAACTTAAAGATGAAAAAATAAATTTTGCAAAGGAAGTGCTTGCATACGAGGTTACTAGAATAGTGCATGGACAACAGAAAGCAACTGATGCTCAGGAAGCATCTAGAGCATTATTTGCAAATATAGGCCAGGCCCAGAATATGCCTTCCTTGGAAGTTAATGAAGAAATGCTATCAAAAGGTTTTGACATTGTTGATGCACTTATAGCTGCTGGATTCATACAGTCAAAAAGTGAAGGTAGACGTCTTATTTCTGAAAAATGTGTTTTAGTAAATAATATAGTTGTTGAAGATTTCAAGCTTCCTATTAAAAACGACATGTTTTCTGAAGGAGAAATGCTTTTAAGAAAGGGAAAAAAGAAATATTTTAAGTTTATTCTTAAATAATCAAATTTGATGTTGCAAATTTCAGCATTATTTGGTTTAATAGATATAATTTGAAAGTAATCGGAGGGTTTAAATTATGATTTTTGATGATATTTCACTGGCATTGCAGAAAGGCCGCAAAAAAGATGTGGAAGCATTAGTACAAAAGGCTATTGATGAAAAACAACCTGTTACGGATATCCTCAATAAAGGACTGCTTGCAGGGATGGATATCGTTGGTGAAAAGTTTAAGAACAATGAATTGTATGTTCCTGATGTATTAGTTGCAGCAAGAGCTATGAATGCAGGAACGACCTTGATTAAACCTTTATTGGCTGAAGCTGGAGTAGAGTCAATTGGGAAAGTGGTCATTGGTACTGTTCTTGGTGACCTTCATGACATCGGAAAAAATCTTGTGAAGATGATGATGGAAGGCAAAGGTTTTGAGGTTATTGATTTAGGCGTTAATGTTTCTGCAGAGCAGTTTGTGCAAGGTGCAATAGATAACAATGCTAGCATTATTGCTTGTTCTGCACTTCTTACTACTACAATGGGTGAAATGGCAAACGTAGTTAAAGTGGCTACAGAAAAAGGAGTCAGAGATAAACTTACTATAATGGTAGGAGGAGCTCCTGTTAATGAATCATATAAGAAGTCGATTGGTGCAGACATTTACACGCCAGATGCTGCAAGTGCTGCTGAACAAGCTGCAAAGACAGTAAAGCATTAATTTATAATAAGCTTTTGATTAAGAGTTGTAACATTAGTACATAATGTTCAACTCTTTTTTTTACTTATTTACTGCATCAAATTTACATATAAAAGATAATATCAAATTTGAGCTTTAACGGAGAATTCACTTAGATATGAGGATTTGTCTTTTAGACATATCATATTGTATATATCGCATGCTTTATTTTCAAAATCAATAAGAGACTTTATTTCAAAATTGGAACTATCATAATATTTTTTTAAAGATGTTACTATTGGTAACTTTGAATTGATGGAAAGATGTGACAAAAGAGATTTATCTCTAGATGCGAGAACACGCACATACATAGGCCTTTTAAATTTAAAATAAATATCATTGTCTGCTCCTAATAACATATGCATCAGAAGTCTTTGGATTCTTGTTGAAGGATATCTTTTAGTCGTACAGCGTTGTATTAATTCATTTACAGAATTGCATAATGGTACATTTTTCTTTAGTAAGTTTTCGAGACCCTCATTTATAAGAGGAAAATTCCTGATTTCTTTAATACATTTCGAAATTATCGAGTAAGATATTATGTCGGAAAATAAATCAAAACTGCCATAAAATTTATTTTTAGAGTATTCTTGCAGAATGTTAAAAGTACTATATGGTATATTACCTTTAACAGCTTGCAGATTATTTAAATCAGATAGAATTGTTGTTCTTATTGCAGTAGCACTTGAATAACAACCATTTAAACATGGGTCATTATAATCACTTCCGATTCTTTCTATTGGTAATGTGCATAAAACAGACTTCTGTCTAATTATAGCTTTTTCATATTCAATTGCTAATATATCATTTGAAGATTTAAGAGTTACTGACAGATTATCATACAAAAAATCAGGTGTATTAATAAGTTTACACAAAGCATTTTCTCTTGCTTTGGGAAAAGATATTCCTTTTGATAATTCTTTTTTTAATGCTTCTTTGTATTCTGAAGTCTCATTAGAAAGAATTTTAGATATTCTTTTAATGTTATCATTATGAAAGGATTTGGACCCATAAATGATATAATCGATTATCCCGATATTATTTAAAATGTAAACAGCATTATCAGCATATGCTTCAGCACTCTGGCAACAGAAAAGCGAAGGATATTCCAAGACCATATCTGAACCATTACATATCGCCATATCAGCACGAGAATACTTGTCTGTCAATGCTGGTTCACCTCTTTGCACATAGTTCGAGCTTAAAAGATTTATAATAGATACAGTTTCTCCAAATAATTTTCTGATCATTTTTATCTGATGAAGATGACCGTTATGGAAAGGATTGTATTCAGATATTATAGCTACAGTTTTCATCAATACGTTTCCTAAACTATGTTTATACGTTAAATCTGAAAAGTACTATATCGCCTTCTTTGAATATGTATGTTTTACCTTCACTTCTGACAAGACCTTTTTCCTTTACAGCATTATATGAGCCTAAACGTTTTATATCATCATAGGAAAATACCTCAGCTCTTATAAAACCTCTTTCAAAATCAGAATGGATTTTTCCAGCGGCTTTAGGGGCTGTGGTATTGTTTTTTATAGTCCAAGCTCTTACTTCTTTCTTTCCTGCAGTCAGAAAACTCATCAAATCAAGCAACTTATAGCTCTTTTTAATAAGTCTTTCAAGCCCAGTCTCTTTTATTCCAAGATCCGCTAGAAAGGCGTCTTTCTCATCTTTCTCAAGTGATGCAAGATCCTCTTCAAATTTTGCACAGACTTTTATAACTTCATTCTCTTCTGATTCTGCTAAATTTATTAAAGCTTTCGTATAATCATTATCTTCCAGCATTCCTTGCTCATCAACATTAGCGACGTATAGAACAGGTTTTACAGTTATTAAAAAAAGCTCATTCATGTATGTTTCTTGTTCAATATTCTCAAATTTGAATGATTTTGCCATTTTTCCTTCTAAAAGGTGTTCCTTTAAATCATTATAGAATTTCAGGATGGGAATATAAGATTTATCTCCAGATTTTGCTGCTTTGCTGGTTCGTTCGATTCTTCGTTCTATCATATCGATATCTGAGAAGATAAGTTCAAGATTTATTGTCTCGACATCCCTTACCGGATTAACACTGCCATCAACATGTATAAGGTCATCATCATCAAAACATCTTACAACATGGCATAAAGCATCGACTTGTTGTATGCTGGACAAAAACTTATTACCGACTCCTTCTCCTTTATTTGAGCCTCTGACCAGTCCTGGTATGTCGACAAATTCAATAGTAGCATATGTAGTCTTGTCAGCATCGTAAAGTTTAGATAGAAAGTCTATTCTTTCATCTGGAACATCTACTATACCTATGTTAGGTTCAAGTGTTGAGAACATATAATTATTAGTTTGTGCCTTGTTATGAGTCATAACATTAAAAATTGTGCTTTTGCCTACATTAGGCAGTCCAACTATTCCAAGCTTCATAAAAACCTCGTTACGATATTATTTTTTAATTATATCACAATGATGTGCATAACTACATAATTCACTAAATATTAAAAATACAAAATTCATTAAATCATAGCTTTGACATAATATTTACGCTGTGTTAAACTTCAAATGTATCAAATATTATGAGGTGGTTATGAATAAAAAAATCAGAGTGGGTATTATCGGAACAGGCAATATCAGCACATACCATATGGCTGGATATAAGAAATTATCAGACAAGTGTGAAGTAGTTGCAGTCTGTGATATAGATGAACAAAAAGTCAAGAGTTATGCACAGAAATATGATGTAAAAGCATATTATACAGATTACATCAGGATGTTACATGAAAACGATTTGGATGCTGTCAGTGTTTGCACATGGAATAGTGCACATAAAGATGCTGTTATTGCTGCTCTTAACAGCAAAGCGGATGTCATATGTGAGAAGCCTATGGCAATAAATAGATTTGAAGCTTTTGAGATGGAACAGGCAGCAAAAAGAAACAACAAATTACTTATGATAGGATTTGTTAGAAGGTTTGGAAATGATGCTAAAATACTTAAGTCATTTATAGATAATGGTTCTTTAGGAGATATATACTATGCAAAAGCTACTTATTTGAGACGTAATGGATGTCCGGGAGGTTGGTTTAAAGATTCAAAATATTCAGGAGGAGGGCCTTTAATCGATCTTGGAGTGCATGTTATGGATCTTGTAAGATACTTGTCGGGTAATCCCAAACCTGTATCAGCATTTGGAGCTACATATAGCAACTTAGGCCTTGATAGGGCAGTAGGCCCAAAAGGATATGTTATTGAGGATAACTCTATGTTTAAACACAGTGTTGAGGATATGGCAACCGCTTTAGTAAGGTTTGATAACGGTCTAACTATGTTTGTGGAAGCATCATTTAATCTTAATATAAAGCAAGATACTAATGTTATAGAGCTATTTGGGACAAAAGGTGGTGCTAGAATAGATCCAAATATCGAATTTTTTATGGACTTGAACGGAAGATTTGTTGATGTAAAACCTCATGGTGATTCAGCATTAAGTTTTACGGGGCTTTTTGAAAGCGAAATAGAACATTTTGTAGACTGTGTTATTAATAAAACACCATGCCGTGCGACAAGCGAAGATGGTGTAATTGTTATGAAAATTATAGATGCGATATATGAATCTGCTAAATTACATAAGGAAGTATCTATAGATTAATAGAAATATATTTTTGGAGTAATGACAATGAGCAAGATAATGATTGTAGACGATGACGAAAACATTTGCGAGCTTCTAACCCTTTATCTTGAAAAGGAAGGATATACAATCGTCTGTGCAAATGATGGCATAGAAGCATTAGAACTATATAAAGAAGAAAACCCTGACTTAATAATTCTGGATATTATGCTTCCCGGTTTGGATGGAAAAGAAGTTTGCAAGCAGATTAAAAGGAAAGATGATGTTCCAATTTTAATGCTAAGTGCTAAAGCAGAGACTTTTGATAAAGTCTTATGTTTAGAATTAGGTGCTGATGATTATGTTGTCAAACCATTTGAAGCAAAAGAGCTAGTAGCCAGAGTGAAAGCAATTATCAGAAGGACAAAAGGTAGCCAAAGCGGATATACAGACCTTAAATTCACTGATCTGGTGATAAGCAGAAATACTTATACCGTAGTTCTAAGAGATAAGATGATTGAACTTCCTCTTAAAGAATTCGAGCTACTTCATATGCTCGCGTCAAATCCAAATGCTGTTTTCACAAGAGATATGCTTCTTGAAAGAATATGGGGATTTGACTTTTTTGGAGACTCAAGAACCGTTGATGTGCACATAAAAAGGCTTAGAGAAAAGATTAATCTGCCTGATGTTAACTGGCAATTAAAGACAGTATGGGGTGTAGGTTATAAGTTTGAAGTGTTATGAAACAGAATGTCTTCTCAACAACTTTAAGAAGATTTGTTACTTACATTACGATAATAGTATTGCTTTTTTCTGCAATTATTATTTTTCAAGCTTGGTATAGCATATTAAATATGCAAAGCTATAATGCTCAAAATATTTATCCTCTTGTCAAAAATGAACTTGATCAACGAAGAATTCTATTATATTCGAATCTGTCTTCAAGCGCTTTTAATGCTCAGGCATATTTATATGATACTATTGAAAAATTGGCAGTAATGAATAATAAAATGATTTGGATATTCGATCAAGATGGAAGACTTATCTCTCATGCTCCAAGACTTGAGTCTTTAAAAACAATTCTTGAAACAAGACAGACAAGCACTATAAATTATCTTCCTGAGACAACAGGATATAGCGCTTTTTTTGAATCTGAAGATGCTTATATTAGTAACAGCAGGATCTTTAAAGATATTTTTGAAAATGAGGAAATAGTAGGCAGATCATATGTATTTATTGATGAATATAATACATCTAAAACAAACCCAGAACATATGACACGTATTGCCATATGTATAAGCTCTTATAATCAATCTGAAAAAGAAGTATTCCTTTCAAATATTCTGTTACTGATTGTTCCTATTGTTTTATTTTCTGTTCTTTCGATTATTTTAATCGCTATTTTCGCTAAAACAGTTTCTAAACCTTTAAATGAATTTTTAACGCTTGCAAGGTCAGTATCACAAGGCAATTTGAAAGTAAGGATTTCATATAATGATGATAAGACAGAAATAGGAGAATTATCCAAGACATTTAATAATATGATGGATAAGCTTGAAAAAACTGAAAACCAAAGAGCGGAGTTTGCCAGCAACGTAGCTCATGAACTTAGGACTCCTATGACTACAATAGGAGGATTTATTGAAGGTATCCTTGACGGGACTATTCCTCAAGAAAAACATGCAACATATCTAAAAAGAGTTTCTGATGAGATAAAGCGTCTTACAAATATGGTTAAAGACTTGCTTATCTTATCAAAGATGGATGCTGATGATGTGCCTTTGGTAAAAAATAGATTTGATATAAACGATATGATAAGAAAATCAATTATCAGGTTTGAAGATGAAATTACTAGAAAAAAACTTTACATAAATGTTAATTTTTCTGATGAGACAACTTTTGTATATGCAAATGCAGACGATATTGAAAGGGTGCTTATTAATCTGATACATAATGCGATTAAATTTACTAATGAGGGAGGTACTGTCAGTATCTCAGTGGAGTTACGAAAAAACAAAGTATATGTCTTTGTCAGGGATAATGGTATTGGAATTGATCAGGACGATTTGCAAAACATATGGACAAGATTCTATAAAAGTGATAAATCAAGAGGAAGAGACAGATCAGGTACAGGATTGGGATTATCAATTGTGTTTAGCGTGATTAAGCGTCATGGCGAAATTATTGAAGTAAGAAGTCAGAAGGGAATAGGTACTGAGTTTATTTTTACGCTTGAAAATGCTGAAGAAATAGAGAATTCACAAAAAGTTAACAAATAAAATTTATTTATGTGTTAATATTTCTATGAGGGCGATATGACAAAATCAAAAGAAATTACAAAATCGAATATAGAGAGAGAGTTATCGGAAGATAAAATTATTAATAATAACGGATATTATACAGAAACAATTAAGAGTCAGAAGAAAAGCTTTGTTTCTAGAATACTTGTTCCTGTTTTTATATGTTTATTATGTCTTGCTTTGTCTATAAGTGCATGTACATTAACTTTGTTTTATGTTAGAAAAATTAATCAGTTGGACACCGATTTTCCTTTCTTAAATATTTTAACACAGACACAAAATCCATCTTCTACAAATATACCGGTTCCTTCACAGACACAAGGAGAGAACAATAACTCATATTCAAGCAATGAAGAAAATACTGAATCAGTAATAACAACATATAAAAATATTTATAAAGTTGAAATTATCCCATTCGAAGTAAATTCATCTATAAGCGATGCGGTGCTAAATATTATGCCTTCGATTGCTTATATTAGGTGCTGGTATTCTGAAGAGCAAGGAACATATATGACGGAAGCTAGCGCTCTTATAATTTCTGATGACGGTTATATGATCACAGCAAACTCTGTTGTAGATAATCTTTGTTATGAAAAAAGCAACGAACTCAAAGAACACAGTTATATAGAAGTCTGTGTAAACTATGATTATAACAACCTTTATTTTGCAAAAGTAATAGGAAGAGATGTTATAAATGATGTTGCGCTTTTGAAAATTGTTCCAGATGATCCTTTACAGTTTATTGAATATGGTGACTCGGATAAACTCATTCTTGGTGAAACAGTAATTGCTGCAGCAAGCGGCAATAATTCTTCAAAAGGTCAGGTTACAGCAGGAATAGTAAGTGGTTTGATGTATACATTCAAGGACAAAATTGCATTATCGACTGATTCTTTAAAAGATGATCTTTACATGATTAAAACTACAGCAACAATGACAAGCATTAATAATGGCGGAGCCTTAGTAAATAAAAATGGTCAAGTTGTTGCCCTAACAGTTTTCTCAAAAGAAGATAATGAAGAAGGTTTTTATAAAGCTATTCCAATTAATAATATAAAAGAAGTTGCGGAGAATTTAGAAGTCAAATCATATAATGAAGATACATTACCTAATCTTGGCATTGCAATTTCATCTGAAACAGTAAATTTTAAAATTATGGCAGATGATCTGCAGCAACAGATAGATGTTCAAGGTATAAAGGTTAATTATATTGGATATGGCACACCAGCATTTTATTCGGGGTTAAAGGTTAACGATATTATTGTGAATATATATGATAAATCAGTTAGTTCTCCTGAAAGCTTTTTTGATCTGAAAAACACCTATCTTCCTGGTGAAAATCTGCTTCTTGTAGTATACAGACATAATGATCAGATAAATGAGTATATGGAATTACAAATTATTATTGCACAGGATTAAGTGAGATAAATGATTCATATTAACAGAATAATTGAACTGTTAGAAATAGAATATCCTTTAGTAAAATGCACTTTGGACTTTTATAATCCTCTTCAATTGCTTATAGCTACGCAATTAGCTGCTCAATGCACAGATGAGAGGGTAAATAAGACAACTCCGGAATTATTTAAAAAATATAAAACAGCACAGGATTTTGCAAATGCAGATATTACTGAACTTGAAAACATAATCAAGCCTACTGGTTTTTATCATAACAAAGCAAGAAATATAATAGCTTGCTGCAAGAAATTATTGCAGGATTTTAATGGGATAATCCCTGATGATATCGATTTGTTGATTAAACTTCCCGGAGTAGGAAGAAAAACAGCTAATGTTGTACTTGCTGAAGTATATAACAAACCAGCTGTTATTATTGATACTCATGCAAAAAGGCTTTCTATCAGAATAGGTCTTACAATGAATGCCAATCCTGATAAAATTGAGCAGGATCTTAAAAAAATACTGCCTCCAGATAAATCCGCCTTATTTTGTCATAGGCTTGTTTTCCATGGAAGAAAAGTATGCAATGCCAGAAAGCCAGTCTGTGAGAAATGTGTTATTAATAATTATTGTACTTATTACAAAACTATTAATGGAAAATGATGGTATTATCAATTATTAATAATATTACATAAATCTTAATAAATATTTAAATAATTCAACTAGCAGGAACTTTTATAATATACATACGTCTATTTAAAGAAAAGGAAATGTGATTAACATAAAGACATGCATAAAAAAGTATTTGTGAATGTAAATAAAAAAGAAAAAACAGAAATGAAAAAAAGAAAGCCGGTAAGTTTTGAAAAAAGAGATAAGACATCTACTATGCCTTTCATGATACCGAGTATTGCAGGATTCATGTTATTTTTTCTTATACCTTTTTTTATCGTCCTATATTATTCCTTTATAGACAATCCGATAAATCAGGAATTTGTTGCATTTGACAACTATGTATCTCTTCTTAGAAATCACGCCTTCATGCTATCATTAAAAAATACTTTAATTTTTTCAGTAATAGCTGTTCCGCTTGCTGTAATAATTCCTCTTATACTCGCATTATTTCTTGAAAACAATATACCAGGAAAAAGCATATTCAGAACAGCACTTATAAGTCCTTTAGTTGTACCTGTCGCATCTGTAATCCTTATCTGGCAGGTTGTATTTCATTATAATGGAGTGATAAATGTATTTTTAGATTCTATAGGCATTGAAGCAATTGATTGGTTCAAATCTGATTTTAGCAGGCTTGTCGTCGTGCTTCTGTTTTTATGGAAGAATACGGGATATAACATGATACTTTTTATGGCAGCGTTGGCTAATATACCAACGGATGTAATAGAAGCATCCCTAATTGATGGTGTTGGGCCTGTAAAAAGATTCTTTAAAATTAAATTAAACTATATGTCATCAAGTATATTTTTTGTAATGATACTTTCTCTGATAAACTCCTTTAAAGTATTCAGGGAGGTATACCTTCTTACAGGAGACTACCCATATGAAGGGCTTTATATGCTTCAACACTACATTAATAATACTTTCAGATCATTGGATTATCAAAAACTTTCTACTGCAGCAGTTATAATCTGCCTGATAATTACATCGATTATTGCATTATTATTTATAATAGATAATAAAGTTGGGAGTAGCATAGATGAATAAAATAGGACTAAAAGGAAAATCTAAGATAAAACGAATAATTTCGATTTCTATAGCACTGATTATACTTGGATTTACTGCAGCTATGTTTATAATGCCAATAGTATTGACAGTGACTAATTCATTTATGACTAAAAGCGAAATTACTGCAAATTATGGGAAAATCTTTTCTGATGAAGGCTCGTCAGCTGTATCATCATATATAGCAGATAAAGTTAATTTGAAAATTATACCTGATAAAGTAAGTTTTGGTCAGTATATAACTGTTCTTATAAAGAGTCCCCAGTATCTATTGAAATTTTGGAATTCTGTGATATATGTAGTTCCTATCGTGATATTTCAGATAGTAGTCGCACTTGGTGCATCATACAGTTTTGCGCGATATAAAGGAAGATTCAGAAATACCATGTTTTTTATATATATCGCTTTAATGCTTATGCCATATCAGGTGACCTTAGTGCCTAATTATCTTGTCGCCGACTGGATGGATATTTTAAATACTAGATGGTCAATAATACTTCCTGGTATATTTTCACCTTTTGCAGTATTTATTTTGACAAAAACAATGCAGAGGATACCATCATCAATAGTTGAAGCTGCAAAAATAGATGGAGCTAATGAATGGAAAATTTTCAGGAAGGTATTTATACCAATGTCTAAAAATGCAATATATTCTGTAGCAATTCTGCTATTTATGGATTACTGGAACATGGTGGAACAACCTTTGATAATGTTACAGGATAACGAGGATATGCATCCTCTTTCAGTCTATCTTTCAAAAATAAATGCTGGCGAAATAGGTCTTGCATTTGCTGTTGCTGCAATATATATGGTATTGCCTTTGCTGTTATTCCTTTATAGTGAGGACAGAGTTTTAGAAGGCATAGCAAGTTCAAGTGCGATAAAAGGATAATGGAGGTAATATATGAACAAAGATGTAACAAAAAGAAGAAGTACAATTAAAAATATAGCGATAATATTTTTAGCAGTAATGCTGGTGCTGACATTTTTCTCGAATACTATTTTAAATTACTCATTACCTGAAGTAGCTGTTCAGTATCCAATGTACGGAACCATATCCTCCAGAATAAGAGGTCAGGGAACGGTTACTGCTAATCAGACATACCAAGTGTATTTTGATGAGTCAAGGATAATTCAAAGTGTTGAGGCTAGAAGAGGCGAAATGATTCAAAAAGGTGCAGTCATATATCATCTTGAAGATGCTCCAAGTGATGAGCTCAACAATGCAATGAATGCTCTTACGACAATGTATGTAAATTATAAAAGAGCACTTATGGAAGCAACACCAGATTATACAGCTATTATTGAAGAAATAGCACAACTTAATAAACTTCTTTTAGAGGCTAAAAATATTAAATTAAATCTTGATGCCAATAAGCTGTTATACGCAGACCTGGAAAATAAGGTTAGAATTGCAGAAAACAACAGAGATGAAATATCTTTAAAGAAACAACAGTTGGAACAGTATCTTGATTCTTTAGAACCGGATACTTCATATAGCGATGAGGACTTTTTATCGGCATATGCTACAGCAAAAATGGATTATGAGAATGCAAAAACATTACTTGATGCAGAAAAAGAAAATCTAAAAAACCTTCAAAGAGAACTTGTAAAAATTGCGAATCCTTTACTTGTAGCGCAATCTGCTTTGGATTATAAAGTTTTGGAAAAACAGAATTATATGACTGCGCATCCCAATACTGGAGTACCTACGTCAGCTGATCTTCTTGCTAAAGAAAACGAGCTCATTGCTGCAGAAAATGCAGCGACACCGGATGCAGCTCTTATTAATCAGCTAAGAAATGAGCTTAACAGCATGATTTCTAAATATTTTGAATATATGCCAGTTCAGGATCAGATTAATGAATATGACAGACAGATCGCATTGCTAAATACAGATCTGAACACTATAAAGAAACAGGAAAGAGATCTCAACACAAGTATTGCACATTCGCAAAATAAGATAAATGTGCTTCAGTTCACACATGATGACTTGTATGCGATATATCTTCCATTAAAAGCAAGATATGAATATGCTGATAAAGAAACTGAATTAGTAAACTTATCAAAGAATCTTTTATCAGCTCAGGAAGAGCTTGATGCCTTAATTGAACAAAAAACAGAAGTTGAATCTAAAATTATGACATCAGTTCAAGCAGATGCATTAGTGGCAACCAGGCAGAAAGATTTGAATGACAAACAAGCCGCTTATGAAAAACAAAAAGCACAGGATGAACTCGATGAACAGATTAATAAAATGAATCTTGATAACATGAAAAGGGAAATTTCCCAGCAAGAGGCTTTAGTCGATAGATTAAAGAAAAAAGCTGTGAATGGGACAATAACTGCACCAGTTACCGGAATGATATTGAACCTTCAATATGTTGCAGGTGAAAAAATAACATCCGGAGGAGTTGTCGCTGAAATTGAAATAAGTGAAAAAGGGTATACTATGAGTTTCTCTGTAACTTTAGAACAAAGCAGAAGATTGAGCGTAGGCCAGATTGCTGAAGTCCAATACTACTATGGTTCCACAGCACCATATGCTGAAATTTCAGCAATTAAGACTGATTATTCAAACCCTCAATCTAGCAGGATAATTGAACTTGAAGTGAGAGGGGATAACATATATCCAGGTCAGACATTATATGTAGCTTTAGGTGAAACAGGAAGAGATTTCGAGTCTGTAGTTCCAAATAGCGCTATACGAGAAGATAATAAGGGTAAATTTATATATATAGTAGAAGCTAAAAATACCCCAATTGGAAATAGATATATAGCAAAAAGAGTGGATGTACAAGTTATAGCATCTGATGATAGCTCTTCAGCAATATCAGGCGTGAATGCATATAGCAGCTATGTTATAACCACTTCATCAAAACCTATTACTGACGGAATGCAGGTGAGGCTGATTGAAAACGCATACTAAAGATAGAAAACCAGTTTCAAATAGAATTATTATTTTCTGTTGTATATTACTGATTCTTTTATCTTTATATGCTGTTTTGTATGGTGTAAGCAAAAAAGAGATTAATACAAGAACAGAACAGTTTGCAGCAGAAAGATGGATGAATCAGGATTCACTATACAATTATGCACAATTATCATGTTTTTTTACATCAGAAACAGGTTTTAATATGAACAATCTTTTATCTTTAAGTAGATCATATGATGAAAGGATGATGTCAGAATCTTTATCTTCACAATCTGGTACAAGATTATGGATTCATGGATATAGCGGACAAGGTAAAGTAAGTGTGGATGCACCAACTAACATACAGACACAGGTAACTGCAGTGGGTAATGATTTCTTTTACTTTCATAATATAGAATTATTATCCGGTTCATATTTTACTGATGATCCAATGAATAATGATCACGTTATTATCAGTGAGTATCTTGCATGGATACTTTTCGGGTCATATGATGTTATTGGAAAAGATGTATTCATATCAAGTGTCCCTTACTATATATGCGGAGTATCTAAAGATGCATATAGCAATGGAGGAATTGCAGAACCACATATATTCATGCAGTATGATTTATACCAGAAGATAGATAGTTCAGTATTCATATCTTGCTACGAAGTTTTGCTTCCAAACCCAATATCTGATTTTGCACTAAACATAGTTAAGTCATATATATCTTACAATGTACTTGATTATGAAATAATTCAAAATACATCCCGTTTTAATTTAATTAATACTTTAAAAAATCTCAATAATCTTACGCAAAGAAATATAAAAACAAATAAGGTTATTTATCCTGAATGGGAAAATTCGGCGAGGATACTTGAACAAAAGATTGCTTATCTGCTTTTAGTAAGAATTATCATATTGTTTATGATTGCTATTACGCTGACATTTATGATTGTCATATACAGAATTAATATTTCGGTTTTCTTTGAAAAAACTTATAAAGCTATTAAAACTAAAGTTAAAAATACTAAAATTGCAAAGGCAATTTCAAACAAAAGGAGAAAAGAATATGAAGAAATGGAATTTCATTAAAATAATTACTGCTATATGCCTTATCGTAATTATGCTGATGCAGCTTGTTTCCTGTAACAATAAAAAAGGAGTAGAAAAAGAAGTTCTAGATCATGTTTTTCGCAGAACTGAGATATCCATTCCAGAAAAGATGCAAAATATAAATAGTATGTATTTCGATGGACAAAGAATAAATATGATTGGTACAGGATATAATGAAGAAGATTATACGCAATATTATATTATGTATAGTATGAATCAGGATGGTTCAGATCCTAGTGAAAGTAAGCTCGATTTTGATTTTTCCAAGATGGAAGGTTATGATGGGTCATACATGTCAAATATTACAGTACTTCCAGATGGAAGGCTTGTTGTGACTGTTGAAGCTTGGGTTTCAGATAAAATAACAGGTGAGTACAAATCTGATAATTTTCTAATAGTTATAGATTCTAATGGTAAAATTCAAAAAAAGATAAATGTAAAGGAATTATTACAAAATTATATAACCACTGATTACTTCTATGTAGGAACTATTATCACAGATGCAGAAGGTAATTTTTATATTTCATCTGATCGAACCATTTTTGTATTAGATAAAAATTTTGTATTTTCTTTTAAGGTAGATATGGAAGAGAATTCTTGGATGAACAGGATGTTTAATTTTGATGGTGGTAAAGTTGCTGTAGCTATAAATGCAGAAACGCCAGAAGGTTATAAAATGCAGATACGTATAATTGATACCGAAGCCAAAAAATTTGCAAATGAAGTAACTGTAAATGAGCATCTTCAGAATAATATCTACAATATATTTTCAGGACAAGATAATTCTTTGTACTATACCACTCAAACAGGAATTTATAGTTATAGTATAGGAAACAATGAAAGTAAAGAGTTACTTAATTGGATCAATTCAGATATTGAAAATCCGAATGTAAATATGATAACAGCGATTTCTGAAAAAAAATTCATATGTGTAGGTTATGAATATGATAATACCACTTGGACAAGCAGGAATTTTATTCTTCTTCTTGATTATATACCGCCAGAAGAAGTTACTCCGAAATATATAATAACTCTTGCAACAGCATATGGATCATATGATATCAGAAAAGCAGTAATCGAATTTAATAGAAACAGCCAGGAATACAGAATACGTATAAAAGATTATTATGATCAGGAAGATTCTATTGATTATAATAAGATAATTGAAAAATTAAATAATGACATCATTGCAGGCAATATGCCTGATATATTGCTTGTAAATTCAGAAATGCCGTTTGACAGTTATGTTTCCAAAGGATTGTTTTATGATTTGAATAAATTAATGGAAAAGGATGAAAACTTTAACCGGGATGATTACTTCACTAATGTTCTTGAAGCATTAAGTATAAATGGCAGACTTTATTCAATATCTCCTTCTTTTACAATAAGTACTGTAGCCATAAAGAGCAAATTCGTTCAGCCAGGAGCTAAAGGTTGGACTATGGGGGAACTTCAAGCTTTATTAGCAAAATTGCCACAAGAAACAGTAACTTTTTTAAGCGAGAACCGTGCTGGAGTAATGAATATTGCCATGAATCTGTCATTAGGTCAATTCATTGATAAAGATACTGGGAAGTGTTATTTTGATAGTCAGGATTTTATTGAAATATTAAAATTTGTAAAGACATTTGATGAGAAATCCTTCTGGGATAATATTGATTATGAGAATCTTCCACCAGATTTTTGGGATAAATACAACAAATCATATGAAGAGGACAGAGCTATACTTAACTACATGTCTTTAAGTTCATTTTACCAGCTTACTGATATGAGAGATTACACATTTAAAGATGATATTACTTTCATAGGATTTCCTAATTCAAATAGAAATGGTTCAGCAATATCAGTATATAGCCGTATTGCAATATCCTCAAAATCTAAGCTTATAGACGGCACATGGGATTTTGTCAAAACCTTTTTGTCTGACAAATATCAGGAAAGCCTTACTTATGAATGGCCAGTAAAAATTTCAGCATTTGATAAAATGGGGGAAAAAGCAATTAAAGGTGAGGATAATGGTGGTATAATTAGACCGCTAAAATCTGATTTTGACATAATGCCTTATCCTACACCCGTAGCATCCCGAATTACCGAAGATGATGTAAAATATATAAAGTCGTTTATTCAAAGCGTTAATACGCTTCAGACATATGAACCGGGAGTTCTAGAGATTATTGAGGAAGAAACAAAGATGTATTATGCAGGAAACAAGACTGCGGAAGAAACAGCCAGGATAATACAAAGCAGGGTTCAGATATATATAAGTGAAAGCCGATAGACATGATTTATCAAATCATGGAGATAAAAAAATACTTGATTATTGATTTATCTTCTTGTATACTAGTTTAGGTGCGTTATTTAGGAGGTGAAGATAATGGCTAAATGTGAAATATGTGAAAAAGCTACAGTGTTCGGTAATAATGTCAGTCACTCTGAAAGAAAAACCAGCCGTACTTTTAAACCAAATATCAGAAAAGTAAAAATAGATGACAATGGAACTGTAAGAAAAGCTAATATATGCACAAGTTGTTTACGTTCTGATAAAGTTAAAAGAGCTTAATTTATGAAAAAAAGAGTAAGCTCTTTTTTTTTGTTAATTTTTACAATATTGACAAGGATTAAAACAATAGAGTACAATCATTAGAGATGTTTTGTATGGAGGAAAAATATGATTACAGCTGGTGATTTCAGAAACGGAATTACATTTGAAATGGATGGTATAGTTTATCAGATAATTGAGTTTCAGCATGTGAAACCAGGTAAAGGCGCTGCATTTGTCAGAGCAAAGATACGTAATGTAAAATCAGGTTCAATAGTTGAAAGGACATTTAATCCATCTGATAAATTTGAACTTGCCCGAATGGATAAGAAAGATATGCAATACTTATATTCAGATGGGGACCTTTTCTACTTTATGGATGTGGAGACATATGACCAGTTACCAGTAAATCGTGAATCTCTTGGGGATTCTCTTGAATTCGTAAAAGAAAACGAAATAGTTCAGATTTTATCTTATAAGGGTGAAATTTTCGGAGTTGAACCTCCAAATTTTGTTGTCTTAGAAGTAACGCATACTGAACCTGGTTTTGCTGGCAATACAGCAACTGGTGCAACTAAGCCAGCTACTGTAGAGACTGGTGCTCAAATAAAGGTACCTTTATTTGTTAACATAGGTGATCTTGTAAGAGTAGATACAAGAACCGGAGAATATATGGAGAGAGCATAATGTCAATCCATGTTACAATATGGAACGAATTCATACATGAGAAAAAAGATGAGTCTGTAAGAAGGATTTATCCTAATGGTATTCATAATGCATTAAAGGATCAGCTTTCTTCAGAATCTGATTTTGTCATAAAGACAGCTACTCTAGATCAACCAGAACATGGTCTGACAGAAGAAGTAATAAATCATACTGATGTATTGCTTTGGTGGGGACATATGGCTCATGGTCAAGTTAAAGACGAAATAGTAAATAAGATTGCAGATAGAGTCAGAAAAGGAATGGGAATTATACTGCTTCACTCCGCACATGCAAGCAAACTCATGAAATGTCTTACAGGATGTACTGGAAGCCTTTCATGGCGTGAACAAAATGAGAAACAAATATTATGGAATTTAAAACCTAACCATCCAATTACAAAAGGTATAGGTGAATATATTGTTTTAGATAAAGAAGAAACCTATGGCGAACCATTCGGCATTCCAGACCCTGATGAGTGCATATTCCTGTCATGGTTTTCAGGAGGTAATGTTTTCCGTTCAGGATGGATAAAAAATGTCCAGAATGGTAAACTATTTTATTTTCAGCCTGGACATGAAACTTTTCCTTCATATATGAATCCTGAGGTAATAAAAGTAATAATAAACGCCATCAGATATTTAAAACCACTTAATTATATTGAGAATGTAGATAGTATATGGCAGAAAGAACCTATAACTAGTTAATATGCTGAATCCTAAGCCAGTATCCCATACTAATATAAATGAGATAAAAGATTATTTCAAATATGCATATAAGCACATGTCGCTAGCTCAATTCACTACAACATATCTTTGGCGTCACAGTACAGGACTTTTGTATGATATACAAGATGATTTTTTATATCTTTTTGAAAAAAGATATAATTATTCTTCTCCGCTTCCATTAGGTGATGGCGATATATTTAGGGCTTTGGAAAAAGTTAAAGAATATAAAACTTATATAGGTGGAAATAATCTTGTTTATTGCATAGATGAAGAAAAAGCAAAACTTTTCAAAAATTTTTATGAATTAAATGAAGAACCTGATTTTTTTGAGTATGTATATCTTAAAGAAGATTTAATAAATTTATCAGGAAAAAAATTTCATACTAAAAAAAATCATCTGAATCAGTTTGTGAAAAATAATAAATATACTTATGAAAGAATAAATGTGGAAGACATTCCTCTTGTTATAAACCTTTTAGAGCAATGGAATGAGAAAATGGGATATTCTATAGATCTTAATGTAGAAAAACAAGCGATTAATGAGCTTCTCAATTATGATATTGGTGTTAATTACAAAGCAGGAGCAATTGTATTAGATTCAAAAGTAGTTGCATTTGCAATTGGTGAAAAAATATCTGATGATATGGCTTGTGTCTATTTTGAAAAAGCTGACACAAGCATCAAGGGTTCTTATGCTGTAATTAATAATGAGTTTGTAAAACATGAATTTCCTGATGTAATGTATATTAACAGACAGGAAGATTTGGGTTTAGAAGGGTTGATTAAGGCAAAGGAAAGTTATAATCCAGTTTTCAAAGTAAAGAATTATTCTATGAAGTTATAGTGTTTGAAGAGACTTTATCAAACTGACTATAATATAGTTTCGAATAAAAGCCATTTTTTGAAAGCAATTCCGTATGATTTCCTTTTTCTACAATTTTCCCATCATCAATAACAAGTATCAGATCAGCATTTTTAATAGTTGACAACCTGTGAGCGATAATAAGAGATGTGCGATTTCTCATGAGATTATCCATAGCTTTCTGTATGAGAATTTCTGTCCTGGTATCAACATTGGATGTCGCTTCATCAAGTATCAGCATAGGATTATTTGCTAAAATAGTTCTTGCAATTGTTAATAGTTGTTTTTGTCCTGAAGATATGTTACTTGCTTCCTCATTTATCATCATTTCATAACCATCACCGCTAGATAATATGAAATGTTCAGCACAGGCTAGAGAAGCTGCTTCATATACCTCAACTGCACATGCATCAGGGTTTGAATATGCGATATTTTCACGTAATGTACCACTAAATAACCATGTGTCTTGCAGAACCATACCGAAAAGACTCCGAACATCACTCCTTTTCATATTATTGATATCAATTCCATCTATTGTTATGCTTCCTGAATCAACGTCATAAAATCGCATGAGTAAATTTACAAGTGTTGTTTTACCAGCTCCCGTAGGTCCTACAATTGCAACTTTTTGTCCTGCTTTTATATCAGCGGAAAAATCTTTTATAATACTGTTGTTTTTATCATAACCAAAATATACATTGTTAAAAGATATATTTCCTTTTATATTATTTAAATCATAACTTTTATCTGTATCTGGTGTTTCTTCAGTTTCATTTAAAAATTGAAATACTCTTTCAGCAGCTGCTGCAGTACTTTGAAGTGTATTAGCTATACCAGCAGTCTGGCTCAACGGTTGATTAAACTGTCTGACATATCTTATAAAGGCTTGTATGTCTCCTACTTGTATACTGTTAGATACTACAAGGTATCCACCCATTACACAAACAGCGACGTAACCGATGTTACCGATAAACCCTGTTACCGGCATCATTAAACCCGAAAGAAACTGAGATATCCAGGAACTTTTATATAATTCTTTGTTGTAATTTCTAAAATATTTAATAGAACGATGTTCACCGTTGAATACTTTTAAAACAACATGCCCAGATAACATTTCTTCAACATGTCCATTCAGGTTCCCTAAATTTCTTTGTTGAGCTTTAAAATATTTCTGTGATTTTTTAACTAGAACTGCTACGAACAGGGAGGTAAGAGGAACAATAACAATTGTTATACCGGTCATGAGAGGTGAGATTAAAAGCATCATAATTAATACGCCAAGAATTTGAGTGACTGTTGAAGTTATCTGAGACAAGCTTTGGTTAAAGGTCATTGTTATAGTATCAATATCATTAGTAACACGACTTAATATATCTCCATGTAGATTTGTGTCGAAATATCCTAATGGAAGCTTATTAAATTTATCAGCCATATTTTTCCTTAATTCATATCCTATTTTTTGTGAAACACTATTCGATATAAAACCTTGAATAACATGAAAAAGAGAATAACCAATGTAAAGTAATATTAATATAAGTATTATACGAGCAATGTATGCAAAATCTATCTGACCGTTTCTTTGCATTATTCCTACATAAAGTTCAGTAGTAATAAGTCCCATCTGTTTTGGGGATAATACGTTAAGGATAGTTGATGCAATAGAAAATATCATAGATACAAGAAGTAAAAACCAATATGGTTTTAGATAATGAAATAATTTTCTCATTGTCCCTTTAAAATCCTTAGGTTTTTCTACGAGCCTCATTGCTGCTCTTGGCCCGCCTCTTGGTCCAGGTCCTGGTCTGTCAAATTTATCGCCACTTTTATTTTGCATTGTCATACGAGTTCCTCCTTTGTTAATTGAGATGAAGCAATCTCATAGTATACATTGCATTTTTCAAGTAAATCTTGATGTTTACCGATTCCTACAACTCGTCCCGAGTCAAGCACTATAATCTGATCTGCATTAATAATTGTGCTTACTCTCTGTGTTATAAGGAGGACTGTTGAGTTTTTAGTTCTATTTGATAATGCATTTTTTAGTTTTGATTCAGTATGAAAATCGAGGGATGAAAAACTGTCATCAAAGATATATATTTTAGGAGAGTTTACAAGAGCGCGAGCTATTGATAAACGTTGTTTCTGTCCACCTGAGACATTTGTTCCGCCTTGAGCTATATAGTGATTATAGCCTTCTTCTTTATTGTTTATAAATTCAGATGCTTGCGCAATTGATGCAGATTCTAAAATTTCATCTCTAGATATATCTCTGCCAAAAGAGATGTTACTTTCAATATCGCCAGAAAAAAGCATATTTTTCTGTGGAACATAACCTATACGCTCTCTTAAATTCTTTATATCGAACTGTTTGACATCTACTCCATCAACATAAATATTTCCATATGTAGCATCATATAGTCTTGGAATCAAGTTTGCTAATGTGCTTTTGCCGCTTCCTGTAGAACCAATAATAGCTGTAACTTCATTAGGTTTTGCAATAAATGATATATCTTTTAAAGCAGGTTCCAAAGCATTTGGATATATAAATGTTACATTGCGAAATTCAACATTTCCAATATTTTCAGGAATCTTAATATCTTCTTGTCGTGGATTCTTAATAACAGGCTCTGTGTCAAGTATTTCATTTATTCTCTTAACAGAAACCATAGCTCTTGGAATTATTATAAATGTCATGCTAAGCATCTGAAAACTGAACATAATCTGCATGACATATTGAATAAATGCCATTAAATCTCCTACTTGAATGGATAAATCTGCAACAAGCTTTGCTCCAAGCCATAATACAACAACAGTGGTAATATTCATGATAAATATTGTCATAGGCTGTAATGCTGACATTATACGACCAATAATTAGATTCAGTCTTGTTAGAGAAACATTTGCCTCATTGAATTTATCATCTTGAATCTTTTGAGCATTAAAAGCTCTAATTACTCTGATTCCGCTTAAATTCTCTCTGGTTATTAAATTCAATCTATCTACATTTGTTTGCATCTGTCTGAATCTAGGTACTGTAAATAAAAAATTAAAGGACATAACCGCAATTATTGCAGTACAAGAAATAACTAGTATCCAAGATAAATTCTGTCCGTAGCGTATTGCCATTATAATACCGCCAATGGCAGTCATTGGAGCAGAGATAGCCATTCGCAAAGTCATATCAAGAAAATGCTGAACCTGTGTAATATCATTTGTGCATCTTGTAATTAAAGAAGCGGTAGAGAATCTATCAAATTCGGCAAGTGAGAATGATTCGACTTTTGTAAACACAGCATCCCTAATATCAGCAGAGAATCCTGCTGATACTTTGGAAGAAATAAATCTGGCTACAACTTGACATATAATTCCAATTAAAGCAATTGAAAGCATTATACCACCGATTTTTAAAATATAAGAAATATTACCTGTAGGTATTCCTACGTTTACAATGTCAGACATGTAACTTGGCAAATAAAGATTAGCCATTGCCTGTGCAAATGTGAGAAAGAATACTAAAGTGACTTTCCACCAGTCATTTTTTAGAAATTTAAGTATATTTAACACTTTTTATTCTCCTTTTTCCAGTATTTCACTTGCACGATTTAAAAGTAAAATCAGGTTTAAAGTATTTTCATTATTTAGAGCTTTTACAAGCAGATCAATTTGTTGTAATTCTTTAATAGCCATATCATCGAATATCCTGCGTCCTTTTTCAGTAATTTCTACGACAATCCTTCGTCTGTCATCAATATCAACAGATCTTAGGATTAAGTTTTTCTTTTCCAGAGAATTTAATACCGATGTTACATATGATCTTGAAAGATTTAAATTATCACTTAAATCAGAAGGGTTTACCGATGATTTTTTGTCAGTTTGTAATCTAAGTATATTTCTTAACAATAAAAATTCATGGAACACTATGTCAGCAGACATTTTTTTTCTTCGAAGTATTATCATAAACTTATGAATAGCATTGAGTAAAGCTTCATTCAATTGAACGATTTTTGTCATTTTCTTCTCTCCATATTAATTAATAAACTAAATAGTTCATATATTGAATTATAATTCTGATTTGTTTAAAGTCAATATAAATATCGATTTAAACTTTCATTTTAAATATATACTGGTATAATTATCTAAGCGAGGTATTTATATGTCATTGACTGGACAAGAAAGAATAACCAGAATACTTAAAAGACAATCTGTTGACAGAATCGGACTTTACGAGCATTTTTGGTCAGACACTCAAAAAGCTTGGAAAATTGCAAGCGATATTGAAGAAAAGATGGGTTTTGATATTATTGAGTATTGGCCTTTTTCCATGACTGCTGATTTGGATTTTGTAAAAGTGACTGTAGCAGAAGATGAAGATACAATAACTCAAAAAGATGGTAATTATGCATTACTTAGAAAGCACAAGAAACATGATGCTACGCCTGAACATATTGGATTCGAAATTGACTCCAAAGAAAAATGGGAGGAAAGAATCAAACCTCTGTTGACAGCATCAGACAGAAGAATAAATTTTGAAAGATATAGAATAAAGAAACAATATGCAAAGGATAGAAATATGTTCTTTGTATGGTCTGGTGTAAATGTTTTTGAGCTTATGCATCCTCTTACTGGCCATGTTAATTTTTTGATGGCAATGATAGACGATCCAGAATGGGTAGAAGACATGTGTATGACATATGCCAAACTTACAATTGAATTACAACAGATTCTTTTCGATAAGGAAGGATATCCTGATGGCATATGGTATTATGAGGATATGGGGTTCAAGAATGCTCCATTTATATCTAATGCTATGTATGATAGATTTTTATATCCTGCTCACAAACTGACTATAGATTATGCAAAAAGCTGCAAATTACCCGTGATTATGCATTCATGCGGATTTGTAGAACCATTAATACCTGTCATGCTAAAATCCGGTATTGACTGTTTACAAGTCATAGAAATAAAAGCTGGAATGGATCTTTTGAGAATTCATAAAAGATATGGGGATAGATTATCATTAATGGGAGGGATTGATGTTCGAACACTCTACTCTAATGATAAAGCAATTATTGATAAAGAATTAGAAAGTAAAATACCTGTAGTGAAAGAAGGATTTGGATATGTGTTACATTCAGATCACTCTATTCCAAACACAGTAAATCTTGATACATATGAGTATTTTATTGAAAAAGGATTACGATTAGGAAAATATTAACGGAGGATATTATGGACATGAACAGTAATAACAAGAGAAAAATCCATCTTATATGCAATGCGCATATAGACCCTGTATGGTTATGGAATTGGGAAGAAGGCGCTGCAGCAGCAATATCTACATTCAAGTCAGCAGTAAAATTCTGTAAGGAATATGGTGAATATATATTTAACCATAATGAAGCTGTCCTATATAAATGGATAGAGGAATATGATCCAGAATTATTTGATGAAATAAAAGAACTTATTAAAGCAGGAAAATGGCATGTAATAGGAGGATGGTATCTGCAACCTGATTGCAATATGCCAAGTGGTGAATCCTTTGTGCGTCAGATTGAAGAGGGAAGAAGATATTTTATGGAAAAATTCGGAGTGGATGGTGGAAGGACAGCTATAAACTTTGATCCGTTCGGACATACTATTGGACTTGTTCAAATATTAAAAGATGCTGGATACGATAACTATATAATATGCAGGCCAGCAAAGCTTATATATGATGATTCAAATTTAAATGATAAGCATATAAAATGGAAAGGTTTCAATAATAAAACCATAAATGTATTCAAAGCTACTAGTTATGGCTCCAGACTAGGTGAATTTAAAAATAAATATCCTATTTTAGTTGGAAATCAAGAAGGCAAAAAAGATATCGGTGTTCTTTGGGGTGTAGGTAATCATGGAGGAGGACCCTCTAAAAAAGATCTTGATGATATAAGAATTATAATAGCGGAATCTGATGATGAAGTAGTACATACATATCCTGATAAGTTTTTTGATGAATATTTCGAAAGAAATGAGAGTGATCGTCAAATAAACAGATCATTTCATTCATTCAGTGTCGGATGTTATACTTCTATGACAAAAGTTAAACAGAAACACAGAGAACTTGAAAATAAGCTTTTATTATGTGAAAAGATGATGAGTCATGCAGTATCAAATGGATTACTTGAAAATTACGAACATGAAATGATGCATGATGCATGGCAGGATCTGTTGTTCTGCGAGTTCCATGATTCATTACCTGGCACAAGTATTCAGATAGTCGAAAATGATATTCTAAAAAGACTTGATCATGGATTGGACATCACTGATAAATTAATATTTAGGTCATATTTCAGACTTGTAAAAGGACAAAAACCTGCTAATGAAGGTGAGTACCCTGTTCTTGTATATAATCCACATCCATATAGAGTTAAGACTAATGTTGAATGCGAGTATGTTCTAGCTGAGCAGAACAGGATACCTAACACATTCTCAAAAGGTGATGTATATGATGAAAATGGTAATCTTGTATTATGCCAGAATGAAAAAGAAAGTTCAAATTTACCAATGGATTGGGCAAAAAAAGTTGTATTTCAAGCTGATTTGGCACCGATGTCTGTAAATAGGTTTAATATTGTTAATCGTATAGTTGAAAAGAAACCATTTGTTACTCCTATGATTGATAAAGATTTTATCTATTATGAAAATGGTTCAATGAAGGTAAAGATAAATCTTTCAACTGGTTATATTGATTCATATGTTATTGATAACAAGGAATATATCAAGCCAGGTACAGGTGAGATACTTGTGATACAGGACAACTGTGATTCATGGGGTATGACAGTCAGCTCATATCAAAAAATTAAGGGAAGATTCAAGTTAGCAAATTCAGTTCAGTCCGCAAAAATATGCGGAGTTGATAAAAAAGAGCTGGATCCTGTCAGAATAATTGAAAGTAGTGAATTAAGAACTATCGTTGAAGCTAGTTTCGTATATTCACAATCATCATGTAATATAAGATATACACTGAATAAGACAGATAATATAATTGGAATTAATGTAAGAGTATTCAATCAAGAGAAAAATGTAATGTACAAGCTAAATATTCCAACTGTTCTTACAAGAGCAAAATGTATAGGGAAAACAGCATATGGAAGAGACATGCTTATGACTAACGGTAATGAAAATGTATCTCATCAATGGCTTATGCTCAAGCAAGATACTTCAGCTTTCGCAGTTATAAATACCGGTTCATATGGTTCAAGTACAAAAAGAGGTGAAATCAGGATGAGTATTCTGCGTACTCCTGGTTACAGTGCGCATCCATATGAAAACAGGCAGATACTACCACTAGATCGTTTTTCACCAAGAATTGACATTGGAGAGAGAGTTTTTGACTATTATTTATGGGCAGGAGAATATGAGCATATAAATAATCAGGTTGATAAGATTGCTTTACTTGAACATCAAAAACCTATAGTTTTAAATTTCAACCCATCAGAACAAGGACAAAAAGCTTTACCTTTCTGCCTGATTGAAAATTCTTCTGTGGAACTTGTTACTGTTAGAAAGAATGAAAATGCTGAAGGATATCAGGTAAGACTGTTTAATAACCTTGACAGCAAGCTTTCTTGTACAGTCAAATTCCCGATTTATGGGTATGAAAAGCAATTTACATTCAAGCCTTTTGAAATTATGACTTTAAGTTGCACAACAAAAGGAATAAAGAAAACAAAATTAGTATAAGTATTATGAAAAAAACATGTCTTAACGGATGGTGGGATTTTTATCCTGTTTATGAAAAAAATAACTATATAGATATACCTGCACAAGGATGGCTTGAAAAAGCCTACCTTGTGCCTTCAGTTTGGTTAAAACCACTTGATTGTGTAAAAAAAGGTAATGAAGAACATTTCCATCAAGCTGATGAACAGGATTTACAGGATATTGAAAATCTTGATTTTTTATTTGATGATTATAATTATCCTAAAAAATGGACTCTTACAAAAGAAGCATGGGTGAGAACTAAATTTGAAATTACAAATATAAACGATGATTCGGACTACTTTTTATTACTTGAGGCTGTCATGCCATATTCAAAAGTTTACTTAAATGGTAAGGAAGTTTCATATTTTATGCATCCAACACTTCCTAATCAGATTAATATAACTGATTATATTATAATAGGCGAAAATAAGCTTGTTATACATATTTTTGATTATGAAAAAGATGAATTTGGCAGATATATGACCCCGACAGGAACGATGATGATAGCGGATAATGCGGGTGTGTGGCAAGATGTATTTATCATAGAAAAAAGTAAAATTAGTATAAAGGACTGTTGTATACGTACTTATTTGGATAATATGTGTTTTCAGGCAAAGATAACTATCAGCAATTCATCATTTGCAGATAGGAATATAGAGATAAAATCATATATACTTGATACTAATAAAAAAGACAGAAAATTAGAATTCAAGAATCAACAATTTAAAATCAACAGTTCAGAGGAAATAAACATTATGCTATGTGATGCATTTCCAACTGCTGAATTATGGGAACCTGCAAATCCCAAACTATACTTTTTAAAACTAGATATTTATGAGAATGGATTAATTATTCAAAGTCATATCGAAAGATTCGGTTTTAGAGAAGTAAGAATTGAAAATAAAAATATTCTGCTTAATAATCATCCTGTGCATCTGTTCTCTGACTGGGGACACAAGCTGACAACATACTGTTATACGAATGAATGGATTATCAGCTGGTTTAGAATGATAAAAGAAGGCAATATGAATCATACGAGGCTTCATACATGTCCACATCCCAAGAATATTCTAAATATTGCAGATGAGATGGGAATTTTGATAACTGCTGAAACAGGTCTTCATGGTTCTGGTGGCTATCAAGCGTCAAATAGTGAAGATTACTGGATAAATGCATACGATCATGTCAGAAGATTTATTAATCGCGATAAAAATCATCCATCTGTAATTATGTGGAGTGTTGAAAATGAGATGAGATGGAATCAAAAAGGTGATGAACAAAAATATCCTGAAAAAATAATTACGAATCTTCCAAAATTAAAGAAACTTATAAATGATTTGGATCCTACAAGACCTGCATATCATGAAGGTGACAGTTCTTTATGGGATGAAAGCGAACAGGATATAATTTCCAGGCATTATGGAAAGGATGCTGTAGGTGCTGATTGGTGGGATGAAACAAAACCCTTACATGTCGGTGAGATGGCATTGTATCATTACGAAGGCCCTAATACTGCAGTTAATTTAATTGGAGATAAAGCTTATGTTGATCATGCAAATGTTGATAAAGCATCTGCAATAGATGCAAAAATGCTTATTGAGTATGGAAGAACTAGAGGAATTTGCTGTTTCGGACCATGGAATCAATCCTGTCATAAACTAATTAGAACTGAGAAAAAAGACAGATATATCAAATATCCGGATTATTCAGTACCTGGAATAAAACCTTTAGTAATAAGAGCTCATACTTCAGAATTTAATTTTTGGGAAAAAGGTAGGAACTATACTGTACAAAAATCATTTGACATACAAGCAGAAGCATTTCGGCCTTTTGCCTTAATAGATTATTCTTTAAAAAATGGTTATTTTAAAGATGAAAAATTTTTACGCACTCTATATATTGTAAACGATACGAAATCTGATAAAGCTGGTATACTGACAGTAAAATTTGGTTATGACACAATAACTGAAAAACATTATTTTGTTCGAAAGGGATATGTCGAAAGAGTTGATTTAATATTTAATGCATACACTAATAACGATGATTATATTTCTAATATCGATATAACTTATGAATTTACATCTGATAGTATTGTTTTGGATAAACAAATAATTAAAGTGCATGTTTATAATATGGAATCCATTAATCAGCAAAATCTAATTAATAAAATTAATAAAGCTAAAATTTCTGTTTATGGAAACGAAATATTATCTGAAAAACTACAGAAATCAGGAATCAAATGTATTTACTTCAAGAATTTGGATGATATTAATAATTTAAACACTGACATCTTGATTCTAGCAAAAAATTCAGTTAAAGATAATGATACTATTCATAAGCAGATTGAGTTATTTTTAAATTTAGGTATAAAAATATTAATAATGGAACAGAATATCTCATTATTCAAAAACATTAAATTAACAAGCAAACCTATGCTAACAAGTTTCAAAACCAACATGAAAGATATGTTTAATAACATAAATGATGATCAGCTTAGATTTTGGGGTAATGACCCATATGCAAAAATTGCTAGTGATTCATATGTTGCATCACATGTTTATGAAAAATCAGAAGTAGACGATGATGTTTCATATATTCTGGAAACTGGAGAAGGCAGTTTTGGAAGAGGGGATTTATCATTTTCAACATTATTGATGCTAAAGTATGGAAAATCAGTTTTAATTGCAAATCAGATGAATATAACAGATAATTTAAACATCATACCTCAAGCTAATCATCTTATTATATCTATACTTTTTGAATTATGTTTATTCAAAAAAGCAGATAGAAAAGCATATGTTCTTGAAAGTAATGAATTTATAAAATTCAATAATATAAAAGATGATGTTTTAAATGGGGCTTGTCTTGTTGTGAATAATCTTAGCGATTGTAATATTGATAAATGGAATGATTTACTCGGCTCATCAATAAATCTTATCGAAAAAAATGATATTTACAACTGTAAAATCAAGAAAAAAGATCGTATAGTAGAGTCTATCTCTAATTATGAGCTTTGCGGTATAAACACTTTCTCATATTCTAGAAAAGATGCAAAAAACTATAGTTTATGCGACTATGCAATAAAAAAATGCAAAGGACTAAACTTTATCATTGAATCATGTGAAAATAGTATGATGAAGGAGTTGTTTGTATATGGGGGACATACAGAACTTAGAAGAGCCTACACTATATCAAAATACTCGTATAATAAACCAAAAACACAAGAATATGCATTAATTGCATCTATAAAATATGGAAATGGAACTATATATTTCAATCAATTAAAAAAAGACATTGATGATAAAAAACATAATAGAATGTTAAAAAGAATATTATCAAACTTACAAGGTTGTCCTTCAGGATCAATTTTTAATTTTGATAAAACTGAAAATAATAAATTTAGTGAAGGATTTCCTGTGTATGTAAATACATCAAAAGTATTACTTGATGATGTAAAATGGTTTTCGTATTGCGCAACAACGAAAAACAACAATGAAAGAATGGCTCATAAGAAGACTGTAAGTATCGGGAACTGGACTTTAATAAAACTAGATTCACTAAAATGCTACAAAAACGATATTTATCAGAATTACTCTTGCTTAATTACTTTTAATATCTTTTCGAGTGAACCCAGAAAAAACTCAGGAAGCAATCTTGGGATACCTAATCCGGAAGATTTGACATTTCTTCATGTGACAACTTCAGGTTCTGTTCGTTTAGCAGTTAATGGTTACGATTATGGGATGAAAAATACTATTGACAACCAATGTATGTTTTCAGATATATCCTTAGAAAAAGGAATAAATTACATCATGCTTGCATGGACACCAGACAACATCGATTCTGATATTAAACTTGTTTGGAAAAATATTAATCTTAAGCCTGAAACTAACTTGGAATTTTATACTTAAATAATATTAAAATATTATTAAATTAAATTAAATAATAATTAGTAAAATATGTAAATATAAAATAATTAATATATATGAAAATAATATATAAACTTAACAATACATTACATTAGTATTATTATAAGCAAAGCCTTAAAGGCTAGAATTTAAATAGAGGAGTTTTTATGATGAAAACTAAAGTATTGAGTTTAATTCTGTGTTTGATGCTTGTATGTTCATTGGTGTTCACTGCATGTGATACTACGCCAACTGAAACTGCAACCGAAACTGAAACAGCTACCGAAACAGAAACAAACACAAACACTCAAACTGATGAACCAAAAGAAGTAGAGAAACCAAAAAGAATTGATACAACTGTATTATATTTCTATGGTGATGCTACAGATAATGCAAGCCAAAAGTTTGCATTCAAAAATTATGTGTCAAGAGAATATGGTATTGATTTCTATTTCAATACACCTGCAAGAGACACATATATTGAAACAATTAATCTTCAGGCAGTGTCCGGAGATTTAACAGGTATAGTATATCTGTTTACTGGATATGAAATGATTGCTTGGGCACAAGAAGGAATAATCCTTTCATTGGATGAATACCTAAAAGATAACGAAACATGGATTAATATTGTTCCTGAAGACTGGAAAGAACTGTATACATGGGATGGACACGTATGGGGTATTCCAAAAGGTGCAGACGGAACTCCATCATATTTCATAAGAACTATGAGAGGGGACTGGTTAGAATCTGTTGGCATGTCAAAGCCAGAGACAATTGACACATTCTATGAAGTTGTAAAAGCTTTTACATATAATGATCCTGATAAGAATGGTCAGAATGACACATGGGGATTCTGTTCTAGAAACACATGGCTTATGCAGGATATGTTTCAGGCATTTGATGCTCGTTTGAATCATGTTGCTGATGTAATTCCGATATGGAATCCAAATACTGATATATGGGAAGATTCAGTCATAAAACCTGAAATGACAGAAGCAGTCACATTTTTACGTAAGTGCTATACTGAAGGTCTTGTTCATCCTGAATTGTTCTCAATGAGTTCAACAAATGTCAGAAATCTTATCTCTAATGGACAAGCAGGCTCATGTTATTATTGGGATACATGGTTAATAGCTTGGGAAGATGCAATCAAAAAGAATACACCAAATGCATATATGATTGGTATTGGTGCTATATCAAATAAAATCACAACAAAACTTAATCAGTGGGGTAAAGATGCAGGAGCTCCTTATGTATTGATGGCTAATACAAAGCAGCCTAAGGAAGTTATAAACTGGTTTGTTACAATGTTATGGGGAACACCGGAAACATTCTTTACATTTAAATATGGTATACCTCAGAGTGATATTACAGGAAAAGAAGGATATTTTGTTGATGGAAAAACTGTTTACCTTTTATATTATCAGCTTAATACTGAAACTGATACAGTAACCACAGGTGCGACTCCTTCGATTTCAAATGGGCATCCTGATTATGCTCTTGATGTCGGATCATTCGGATATGTATCAGCATATAATTCTGGAAAAGAGACATGGGATACTGATCAAGTTACAATCCAATCAGCTAATCTTAAGAGAAGATACGAAATACTTAATGAGTACAATGATGGAAGACTCTATCTTCTTGCAGAAAGCATGAAAGAACCTGACAATATTGAATTCACATCAGTTAAGAGTGAATGGTCAACAGCTGGTCTTAAATATGTTTCTGACTGCATAGTAGAAGGCATAGCACCAGCAGAAGCTTTGAAAGCTTATTTAACAGTAGTAATGGCATTCAATCCACAGTTAACACTGGATACAATGAATGCTAAATTAGGAAAGGCTTCAGAACAGAACTACTCTGCTATTTGGTCAACAATGAATTAAATAGACGAATTAACAGCCTGGGTTACCAGGCTGTTAGTTATTCTTAAAAAATGTAATATCTAATTATAAATTTATAAATTTCATATTAATACAAACATTAAATACCAATATTAATACATTAAAATTTATTAATTTTTTAAAAATTATTTTAATATATTGATTAATTAGTAAATACATAATATAATAAGTAAGTCTAGTTGTAATTAATTTTTCAAGGAGGAAATTTTATGAAAAAAGCTAAACTATTAAGTCTGATTTTATGTCTGATTCTTGTATGCTCTTTAGTTTTTACGGCATGTGATAACAAGCCTACGGAAACAGCTACAGAAACAGCTACAGAGACAGCTACAGAAACAGCTACAGAAACTCAGACTGAAGAACCAAAAGAAGTAGAGAAACCAGCTAGAATGGATATTACAATTCTTTACTTTTATGGTGATGCTACAGATAACGCAAGCCAAAAGTTTGCGTTTAAGAACTATATCTCAAGAGAGTATGGTATTGACTTCTATTTCAATACTCCTGCTAGAGATACCTACATCGAAACAATCAATCTTCAGGCTGTATCAGGAGATTTGACCGGTGTAGTTACCTTATTTACAGGATATGAAATGATTGCTTGGGCACAAGAAGGAATCATACTGGCACTCGACGAGTATCTAAAGGATAACGAGACATGGATAAATGTTATTCCAGAAGATTGGAAAGAACTTTATACATGGGATGGCCAAGTTTGGGGTATTCCTAAAGGCGCTGATGGCACACCATCATACTTCATCAGAACTATGAGAGGTGACTGGCTTGAAGCAGTAGGAATGTCAAAACCAGAAACAATTGACACATTCTATGAAGTTGTAAAAGCTTTCACCTATAACGATCCTGACAAGAACGGCCAGAATGATACTTGGGGATTCTGCTCAAGAAACGTTTGGTTA